>Ga0247841_10000006_pt1 | contig 583974 bp, 581 predicted proteins | sample LaCruzMarch2015__2_FD_192410 | JGI IMG/M metagenome (GOLD analysis project Ga0247841, IMG submission 192410) | Freshwater microbial communities from meromictic Lake La Cruz, Castile-La Mancha, Spain - LaCruzMarch2015_18m | ecosystem: Environmental > Aquatic > Freshwater > Lake | place: Spain... | reverse complement strand
TCTATCTTTTTCTCTCTCGGAAAGAATCAATTTGTTGTCTCTGGCAGAAATATCGAAAATTTTAACAGTTAAATCTTTACCAACAAATTCCTGAAGGGCATTTAAGATCTTATTGGAATCTGCTCCTTCTACCCTAGGATAATGTTCGGCGTTAAGTTGAGAAACTGGCAAAAAGGCATTGACTCCATGAACTCTGGCCAGAAGTCCTCCTTTATTGGCTCCTAAAATTTTCACTGCCACCAACTCTTCACTGTCTTTTAATTCTTTTAATTTGTCCCAAGACAATTCTTGAGAGGCGCTGCTAATTGATAATTCAATATAGCCGTCTTTATTATCTACCTCAACCACTTTGGCAGAGATGTTGGTTCCTATGCCCATTTCTTTTAATTCTTCTTTGGCATTATAAAATTCTCGGCCATAAATTATTCCTGTGCCAAAAGGACTAATATCTAAAAAAACAGCTGATCTGCCTCGGCCGATAACTTTTCCTTCAATAATTTGACCAACCCTTAATGCCTTAAATTGATCGTCTTTTTCTAATAATTTTTTCATATTTTTTTTACTCTCGCACCTTTGCAGTATCTTAAAGTTGATACTGGATAAATCTTACAATATTTTAATTGTTTTTTCAACACTTTTATTTTAAATAAGCAGTGTTTGAAACAAATTTATTTATTTGAAAGAAAAATGAATTTATAGTAAAATTAAAAGATAAGATAAAAATTTGAATCAGAAAAACAAAAACTATGAAGATCATTTGGTACGGCCAATCTTGTTTTCAAATTATCGCTCAGACAGAAAAAAATGAAAAAATTTCAATAGTTCTCGACCCTTTTGACAGCGAGGTCGGGTTGAAGCTTCCCAAATTAGAGGCTGATATTTTATTAATTACCCACAATCATCACGATCACAATAATTCTAAAGCAGTTTCGGGCAATCCTTTTACAATTAATGGTCCCGGAGAATACGAAACCAAAGGAGTATTGATCCAGGGCATTCCTGCTTTTCATGATGATGTTTTGGGAAAAGAAAGAGGAGGAGTAACAATGTATACTATTGGGGTAGAAGATATCTCAATCTGCCATTTATCTGATTTGGGTCAAAAAGAATTAACCGCCGAACAGGTTGATATGATCAACGGAGTTGATATTTTAATGATTCCAGTTGGCGGAACCTATACCATTGCCACCAAAGAGGCCTTGAAGATAATGTCTCAACTAGAACCCAAAATTACTATTCCGATGCATTATTCTTTGCCTGGCACAAAAACCAAATTAGCCAGCCTGAGCGAGTTTCAAAAGACATTAGGCCTTGGTTCGGTCGCACCAATAGACAGCCTGACAATCAAAAAGAAAGATTTTTCTGAGGAAGAAGCAAAAATTATAGTTCTTAAACCTTAATTTTATGGTCTCCAAAAAAGAAGCTGAAAAAGAAGTCAAAAAACCAATTGAACAAATCAAGCCTAGGGAAATTACTCAAGAAATGGAAGAGTCCTATCTTGATTATGCAATGTCGGTTATTGTTGCTCGAGCCCTGCCCGATGTCAGAGATGGTTTAAAGCCAGTTCACCGCAGAATTCTCTATGCCATGCTAGAAGATGGTTTGAAATACAATACTAAATTTAGAAAATCCGCCTCAGTAATCGGTTCTGTTTTAGCCAGATATCATCCTCACGGAGATGTGGCAGTTTATGATGCCTTGGCCAGAATGGCCCAGGATTTTTCTTTGCGCTACCCATTAGTTAAGGGTCAAGGAAATTTTGGATCAATCGACGGGGATAGCCCAGCTGCTTATCGTTATACTGAGGCTAGATTGTCTAAGATTGGGGAAGAGATGTTAAAAGATATTGAGAAAGACACGGTTGATTTTGCTGACAACTATGACGGCACCAGAAAAGAGCCAGCTGTTTTGCCATCACCCGTGCCCCAACTCCTTCTAAATGGATCTTTGGGCATTGCTGTTGGCATGGCCACCAATATTCCTCCGCATAATCTTTCTGAAGTTTGTGATGCCCTGGTTTACTTGTTAGACAAACCTAAAGCAGATACAGAAGATTTATTCCAATTTATTAAAGGTCCGGACTTTCCGACCGGTGGCGAGATTTTTGATACTAAAGAAATAATTCAAGCTTATTCACAGGGAAGGGGTTCTATTGTTACCCGAGGTAAGGCGGAAATAGTTGGAGAAGACAATGGCGATAAAAAACAAATTTTAATTACCGAGATTCCTTATCAAATTCAGAAATCAACTTTAGTTGAAAGATTTGCTGAATTGGTTTCTGAGAAAAAGATTCAAGGAATTAAAGATATCAGAGATGAGTCGGATAAAGATGGCTTGAGAATAGTGATTGATTTACAGCGTGGAGTTAATGCCAAGAAAGTTTTAAATCAACTTTATAAATTCAGCAGCTTACAAAAGAATTTTTATCTAAATCTATTGGCTTTGGTAGATGGAATTCAGCCCAAAGTTTTATCTTTAGCTGATTTTCTGAATTACTTTTTAGATCACAGAAGAATAGTCATTGTCAGAAGAACCAAATATGAATTAAATGAAGCCAAGGCTCGAGCTCACATTTTGGAGGGATTAGTTAAATGCTTGTCTCATATTGACGAGGTAATCAAAATAATTAAAAAATCAGCCAGCCGCCAAGATGCTCATCAAAATTTAAGAAAGCGCTTCAAATTGAGCACCCTGCAAGCCGATGCTATTTTGGAAACCAAATTAGCAGCTTTGGCCAAACTAGAAAGAGAAAAGATAGAAGAAGAGCTCAAGCAGATTGAAGCTAGAATTAAGGAATTAATGGCTATTTTAAAGAGTCCAGAAAAAATCAAAGGAGTAATTAAAAAAGAATTAATTGATCTGAAGGAAGAATTCGGAGATGAACGCAAAACTAAAGTGAACAGCCATAAAGTTGGAGAGTTTACTTTAGAGGATTTAATTCCTCAAGAGCAAACTTTGATTACTTTGACTCAGGGAGGTTATATCAAAAGATTAAATCCATCTACTTATAAAGCTCAGCATCGAGGCGGAAAAGGAATGCTGGGAATGAAAACGGTTGGCGAAGACATTATTGAACATTTTGTCTTAGCCAATACCCATGATTCTTTGCTGTTATTTACTGATTTGGGAAAGGTTTTCCAAGTGCCAGCCTATGAAATCCCAGAGGGCAATCGAGTGGCCAAAGGAAGAGGTCTTTTAAACTTTGTCGAGATTTCATCGGAAGAGAAGGTTTTGTCTATTTTCGCTATGGAAAAAGACAAAAAACAACTAGAAGGAAAATGCTTAGTCATGGTTACCAAAGATGGTATAATCAAGAAAACTGCCCTTGAACAATTCACCAATATGAGGCGATCTGGCTTAATAGCTATTCTTTTAAAGAAAGGAGATATCTTGAGAAAAGTTAAGCTAACCAGGGGCAATGATGAGATAATTTTAGTGAGCAAAAAGGGCCAATCAATCAGATTCCCGGAAAAAGACGTCAGGCCAATGGGTAGAAGCTCTTCGGGAGTCAGAGGAATCAGATTAAAGAAAGGCGATGAAGTTGTGGGAATGGATATTATTGAACCATTGGTTAAATCTTCAGATCCTAAGATTAAAAAACCAATCAACTATTTATTAATAGTTATGGAAAATGGTTATGGCAAAAGAACTGATTTGAAAGAGTATCGAGAACAGGGCCGAGGCGGTTCGGGCATTAAAACAGCCAATGTTACTGCCAAAACCGGCGAGATTGTTTCTAGCCAAATATTGAACGAAGAGAAAGATTTGATTGCCATTTCTCGCAAAGCCCAGGTTATTAGAACCAGCATTGACCAAGTTTCCAAGCTTTCCCGAGCCACCCAAGGAGTAAGAATTATGAAGGTGGAGCCAGGAGACAGGGTGGTTTCAATACTTTGCATTTAATATCTAAATTATGAAGGGTTTTCTTGATCCAGAATCAATTCTCAAGCAGCTAAAGCTTAAAACTAATATGACGGTGGTAGACTTTGGTTCTGGTTCGGGCGGCTGGGCAATACCTTTGGCCGAAAAATTAGAAGACGGCAAAGTAATAGCCATTGATATTTTAGAAGAACCTCTTTCGGCGCTTAAGTCTAAATTAAAAATAAAAAACATTGATAACATTGAGATCATCCAATCCAATGTTGAGGGTTTGAATGGTTCCAAGCTATTCTCTGGATTCTGCGATTTGCTTTTGATGACCAATCTTTTATTCCAGATAAAAGACAAAGAAGCAGTTTTAGAAGAAGGAAAAAGGATTATCAAAGATCAAGGCAAGATTTTAATAATTGATTGGAAAACCAACCAATCTTTTGGGCCTGGAGGCCAAGGAATATCAGCTGAAGAAATTAAAAAATTAGCTAAAAAATTATCTTTAAAAGTTGAAAAAGAATTTGAAGCCAGTCCTTACCATTGGGGCTTGATTTTGTTAAAATGAATTAATAATGCAATAAAAAAATATGAAAAAGAATAATTTAATTTTAATAGTATTTTTAAGCTTCTTTAGTCTAGTTTTGATTTCAAACGCAATGGCTGCATCTTGTGATGCTTATTGCGACAATCCAGCTCTGGGAGCGCCAGTTGGTCAGATTTGTATTTGTAATCCTTTAAAAGCCGAGAGCTTTGAGGAGATTATTGATAATGTTATAGATTTCATTTTTACAATATCTTTTGTAATAGCGCCATTGATGATAGTTTGGGCTGGAGCAACATATATCACATCTGCTGGAGAGCCGAAAAAGGTTGAGACAGCCAAGAATATAATTTTATATACGATTGCCGGCATAGCTATTTTATTGTTTTCAAAGGGCTTTGTTGCTATAATTAATCAACTTTTGAGGTAATATTAAAAAATTTAAAGGTCGGTTTATTTAAAGTTAAAATACCAAAGATATTAAACATTAAAAACACATGAATAAATTCGCATTAGCTTTATTGCTATTATTAGTAGGAGCAATGATCGTAGCTCCAGTCATATTCGCAGAGACAGTTCCATCAGACCTAGGTTCTTGTACTATGCAGCACGCCCTGAATGGTTCTTCATGGACAAACAGGGGCATCACCTGTCCTTCCGATGGCAGCAATTGTTCTCTTGATAGCACCAGTTATACTTGTGCAACTTGTTGCTTAGTAGACAAGGTTTATACATTTACTGATTGGATTTTTGTTGCAATAATGCTTTTTGTTACAGTTAAGATTTTTCAAGGAGGTTACTATATTCTTACCTCTGCTGGTGATGACAAAAAACTTACTTCTGGAAGACAAAACATTCTATGGGCATTAGCCGGTATGGCAGTTGCTTTATTTGCCAGAGCCATTCCTCTCGCTTTAGTCAGCTTATTGAAGTAAACAGTTTTTATATTGCCAACAAATCAACCACTCATCTCGGGTGGTTGATTTTTTTATTTTAATTTATGAAAACAAAAAAATTAATTGGTTGATTTTTTTACTTTAAAGCAATAAAATGATTTACTAAATATGTTGGCCCGGGTGGCGGAATTGGCAGACGCGATAGGTTTAGGACCTATTGAGATTTATCTTGTGGGAGTTCAACTCTCCCCCCGGGCACCAAATAAAACAAAAAACCGGGTTTTTATCCCCAGTTTTTTATTCTTTAATTAAGATTTTTCTTTTCTTTTCTCGGAAGATCTTGGGTATTCTGATAGTTAATATGCCATCTTTCATTGCCGCCCTAACCCGATTGGGATCAACTTCTACTGGCAGAATTATTTCTCTAGAGAATTGGCCCCAATAGCATTCTTGAGTAAAGTAATCTCCTTCTTCACTATCGGGCTTTTCTCTTTTGCCTTTGATGGTAACTACATCGCCTTCAAGCGAAATATCTAATATATCTGGCCTTATGCCAGCAATAGCTGATTGAATTACTAATTCTTCTTTGGTTTGGTAAACATCAACTGATAATTGGCCTTCGGGAACCAACCAATCTTCTTTTTCTTCCTTAATCTCATCCGGGCTCATTTTTTTAGCCTTCAAGATGATTTTTTTATTTATCTTGGGTTCAATCGATTCTTGTTCTAATTCTTTTTTGGGTTCTTGAGCCTCAATCTTTTCTATTTTTTCATTTTCTAATTGTTCTACGGCCATTGGTTCTTCTGGCTTTTCTGGTGTTTCTTCTTTAATAATCACTACCTTTTTTGTTTTCTTTTCAACCGGCTTTTTCTTTTTGTTTACTTTTTCTTCAATTCCTTCTTCTGGTATTTCAATACCCATTCCCTTTTTCAATTTTTCTAAAAATGAATTAGCCATATTGATTAAAAATAATTTTCTTTTAAATCTTTAAATCCGACAGAAACAACTAGACTCAAGCTCATAATAATAAAAATTGGAATTAAAAATCCTATTGCTCCTCCCTTCATTATAAAGAAATTAAACAGACCATGCAAACAGATGGCAATAATCAAGCCGCGCAACACAAGTCTGAATTTTTCTTGGCGGTATCTGGAAAAAGAAACAGCCAGCCAAAACCCAACAACTGCCGAGCAAAGAGCGTGTAAGGATATTGCTCCTAAAAAGCGCAGAAGAATAATTGCCATTGTTTTTTCCAACGGAGATGAAGAGGCGACTCCAAAAAGAATTAAAACATTTTCTGAAGCAGCAAAACCCAAAGCAGCAACTATCATGTAGATCATGGCATCAACTGGTTCATCGAATTCGTTGCTTTTCATGATCTCTCCCCTGACCACCAGATACTTAATTGATTCTTCGACTAAAGCTGCTCCCAAAAGAATGCTGGCAATTGATGCTAAGAACGGAGACAAGCTGATTTTGGCCAATTCTAAAGCCAATCCTTTTTCAATGAAAATGGCTGGCAGAGCACTGGCCATTCCCCATGAAAATATTTTTAAGATCATTAACTTGGGTTCAGGATGCTTGTCTCTTTTTAAGTAGAATAAGAGCCAAAAGACGCTAGGAGCCATTCCTAAAATAATATAGAGAGGGTAGTTCATGTTTTAGTTTTAGGCCAGGGTTCAATTATTAAATAATTTTTGTTTTTGATTGGCATTGTTTGATAAATTTCCTCGGTTATGAAAGGCATGAATGGATGGAGCATAGTTATAATTTGCTTAAATATCGCAATAAGCGTTTGTTGGCGCGATAATTTGGCTTTGGCATCTGATCCAGCCAAGATTGGTTTGCTTTCTTCTATAATAATATCAGCAAAACGATGCCAGACATATTGATATAATTTTTCTGCTGCCAGATAAAAACGATATTCTTCAAAGTCAGAAGTAACGTCTTTGATAATATCAGATAATTCTTTCAAGAGAATCTTGTCAGAAGCTGAAGATATTTTTTTTGAATCAGCTGTAGTCCCTTGGGCATTAGAATCTATAAACCTATGGATATTCCAAAGCTTGTTGGCAAAGTTCTTGTATCCTCTGATTTTGTCTTCTGATAAAGACATGTCAGTTCCTGGGGAATTGCCGACTATTAAAGCCATTCTTAAGGCATCAGTACCGTATTTATCAATAATGTCTAGCGGATTAATTACATTTCCCTTACTTTTGCTCATCTTTTGGCCTTGAGCATCATTGACCAACCCGTGTAGATAAACAGTATGAAAAGGAACCTTTTTTTGAAGGTAAAGGCTGAAGATGATCATACGTGGCACCCATTTAAAAATGAGATCGTGGCCGGTTTCCATGACATCAGTCGGATGAAACCTTTTCCAATCTTGGCCCTGGCTATAACCCAAAGAGAGAAGCGGCCACTGGCCAGAAGAAAACCAGGTGTCAAAGGTGTCAGTATCTTTTTTAAGAAACCCTTGGCATTTTGGACATTGCGATTCCTTGTCTTCAAGATCAGGAAAAGCAAAATCGCAAGAGGTGCAAATTTTAGCTGGAATCGGGATTCCCCAAACGATTTGACGGGAAATGTTCCAATCAATGCTATGGGTCATCCAATATCTGAATATCTTTTCATAATTATCAGGTATAAATTTGATTTTACCCTGATCAACTGCTTTTAGGGCGCTGGCAGCCAATGATTTCATTTTGACAAACCACTGGTCCATGATCTGCGGCTCAATCGGGGTATTACATTTATAACAACAAGGAACGCTGTGTACGTAATTCTCTTCAATTCTTACGAGCAATCCTTTTGATTTTAATTTTTCTATTATTTTGGGTCGGGCTTCGGCAATCTTTAAACCAGCAAACTCTCCGGCTATAGGAAGCAGTTTTCCTTTAAAATCAATTATTTGCTCTTTGTCTAATTTGTGTTTTTCCGCTATGGCAAAATCTATTGCATCATGGAAAGGAGTAATGGTCATTGCTCCTGTGCCAAAAGTCATATCTATCGCTTCGTCTTTAATGACAGTCGCAACCACCTTTCCATTAATCCATTCGGCCTCAAAGGTATCGCCATCTTTGTATTGGCTATAACGAGGATCTTTGGGATGAACAACAACATACTTGTCGCCGAATTTGGTTTCAGGCCGAGCCGTTCCTATAACAAATGGCCCGTATTGAAGATAGTAAAAAGGATCTTTTTTTTCTTCATCAGTTGTTTCCACGTCAGAAAGAGTTGTCTGATGCTTGGGGCACCAGTTAATAATTCTTTTCCCTCGGAAGACCAGATGGTCGTCATACATTTTTTTAAATGTTTTCTGCGCTTCTTTGACAACTTCTGGATCAAGGGTGAATTTTTCGCGTGACCAATCGCAGGAAGCTCCCAGGCTTTTAATTTCTTCTTCCATGAATTTTTTATTCTCTAATGTGAAAGAATATATTTCTTTATATAAATCCTGGCGATCCATATTAAAACGCGATCGGCCTTCTTTTTCCAACTTTTTTTCATAGACGATTTGAGTTTCAAAACCAGCATGATCTGCGCCCGGAACCCAGAGAGCCCTATATCCTCTCATTCGTTTATAACGAATCATAATATCTTCTAGGGTAACAAAAAGAGCATGCCCTGCGTGTAAATGCCCATTGGCATTGGGCGGGGGCATGATTATGGTAAATGGTTTTTGGTGTTTTTGAGGTAAGTTGTCGGGATTGAAATAACCGCTCTCTTCCCATTTTTTATAAATCCTGCTTTCAGTAGTTTTATGATTGTAATTTTTATCGAGCATATTGTTTATCTATTTTAACCTTAAATTGGCCTTAGCTTCAATGCTCTTGGGAATTCTTTTTGTTTTCAGCCAATTAAAATATCCAGTTATTGCCACCATTACTGCATTATCAGTAGAATATTTTTTATCTGGAACAAATAATTTAATTTTAGATTTTTTAGCTTGTTGCCCGAATCTTTTTCTTAATTGGCTATTGGCCGTTACTCCTCCTCCTAAAATAATTGACTTCACTTTATATCCTTGAGCTGCTTTGAAAGTTTTGTTTAACAAAACATCGATGGCAGCGTTTTGAATTTCATTAGCCATGGCTCTTGTGTATTCTAGTGATTTTTGTATTTTGGGAGATTGAGATTGATAGTGATATAAAACTGCTGTTTTGAGACCGGAAAAACTGAAGTTATAATTTTTCTGATTGATCATCGGTCTTGGCAAATGGATTTCAGTTTTTAATTTTTTAACTTGAGAAGCGCAATCTTCGATGGCTGGTCCGCCTGGGTATCCTAAGCCCAAAACCCTCGCTGTCTTATCGAGACACTCTCCCACAGCATCATCTTGTGTTTCTCCGATAATTTTATAGTTATTTTGTTTTATTAAAATTAATTGAGTGTGGCCTCCGGAAATAATTAAGCCAAGAGCTGGAAGTTTGGGTTTTTGGTTCAAAAAATTAACTAAAATATGAGCTTCAATGTGATTGATTGGGATTATTGGTATTTTTAATTGCTTTGATAATTTTTTGGCAAAATTAATTCCTTGCCATAAGCACGGTTCTAGTCCTGGCCCGTTAGTTACAGCGATTAAATCCAATTGAGGATTTTTTTGGCCAAAAGCTTTTTTAATAGCTGTTTTGTAAACTATTGGTAGATTTTTTTCATGCTCTCTTTTAGCCAAAGATGGGTAAACTCCGCCATATTTTGCATGGATTTTTGTTTGAGAGGAAATAAAATCAGCTAGGATTTTAAAGCTTGATTTATCTTTTAACTTCGGCTGTATTTTAACAATACTGATGCCAGTATCATCACAGCTTGTTTCTATCCCTAAAATGTTCATATAGCCATTTTATCTTTTTATTGTTTTATTTCAAACTGTAATTTGTTAAAATTAAATAAAAATTGGTTGATTTTTTTTAATTTTTCCCATAGAATAAAAACAAATCATTTGATTTCTTTTTGTTTTCATGGTTTTTACCATAAAAATAAAAAATATCTTGACCCCATCGTCTAGAGGCCTAGGACATCGGGTTTTCATCCCGACAACCGGGGTTCGAATCCCCGTGGGGTCGCTCTTTTAGAATCACATGTTAGAAAATCCACTGGAAATTACTAAATCTTTCCAAATTCATAATCCTAAAGATAGAAAAATTTTTAGGTTTTTTGAAATAATACCAGGCTTATTATCCTGGTTAACTCTTTTTTTAGCTTTTTGGCTATCTAAAACAATACCAATCTTGGTTGCTTTTTTTATTATTATCTTTGACATCATTTGGCTGTTAAGAGTTTTCTACCTTTCTTTCTATCAAATAGCTAGTTTTAAAAAACTTAAAAAAAATCTAACAATTAATTGGCTAGAAAAATTACAAAAAGATTATCCTGATTCTTGGTCAAACATTTATCATATTGTGACCTTGCCAACCTACAAAGAGGGATTAGAAATTATTGATGCTTCTTGCAAAGATTTAGAAAATTGTTTTTATCCTAAAGATAGAATGATAGTTGTTTTGGCAATTGAAGAAAGGGGCGGCCAAGAAGCTCAAAAGATAGCCAAGCAGGTGCAAGATAAATACGGAAAAAGATTTTTCCGTTTCTTAATCACCACTCATCCGAAAGATATTGAAGGAGAAATAGCCGGCAAGGGCTCCAATGTTTCTTGGGCTCTTAGAAAAACTAAAGAAACAATAATCGATCCATTAAAAATTCCCTATCAAAATATTTTAATTTCTAATTTTGATATTGACACCAAGCCTTATCCACATTATTTTTCAGTTTTAACTTGGAATTATTTGAAAGCAGAGTTTCCATTAAGATCAAGCTATCAGCCAATCCCTATTTACAATAACAATATCTGGGATTCTCCGTCTTTTTCTAGAATTATTGCTAGCTCTGGCACTTTCTGGCAAATGATGCAGCAGGAAAGGCAAGAGCAGCTTGTAACTTATTCTTCTCATTCTTTTCCTTTTACTGTTTTTGTCGACATTGGCTATCCTTCTAGAATTGTTTCTGACGATTCCCATGTTTTTTGGAAAGCCTATCTTTTTTATCATGGCGATTATCGGGTCGTGCCATTACATTATCCGGTTTCGATGGATGCGGTGATGGCTAAAAGTCTTTGGTTAACCATTGTTAACCAATATAAACAGCAGAGAAGGTGGGCCTGGGGGTCAGAAAATATTCCCTATTTGTTTTACAATTTTTTTAAAGAGAAAAAACTTGGCCTTGGAGAAAAAATCCGCCACTCATTAATTATGATAGAAGGATTTTGGTCTTGGTCGGTCAGCGCTTTATTGATTTTCTTTTTGGGCTGGCTGCCGATTCTTCTGGGAGGAGAAAAATTTCATAACAATCTTTTGTTTTATAATCTACCTCGCCTGACTTCTAATTTAATGACGATTTCTATGTTTGGTATGATTGTCAGTGCCGGAATGAGCTTTCTGCTCTTGCCGCCTCGGCCGAATAACTACAGTCGAATTAGAAATTTATCCATGCTCTTACAATGGTTGCTATTGCCCGTTACTTTGATTCTATTTGGTTCTTTTCCAGCCCTAGATTCTCAAACCAGGCTGATGCTTGGCAAAGATCTTGGGTTTTGGCCCACTGCCAAAGCTCGCAAACCTTAATTGTTTATTTTTATCAAAACAAGGCAATCCTTATTCGAGATGGATTCTTTGTTTGAGGCTTTTTAACTCTTTTTGTAAAAGAGGATATTTTTTAAGCGAAGGATCATCTGAGAGCAGGTCTTTAGCTGCATCTCTGGTTTTTTCTACCAAAGCCAAATCTTTTAATGAGGCCATTGATAAATCAGGAATGCCCCATTGCCTGGAACCAGATAAGTCTCCTGGCCCCCTTATCTCTAAATCTTTTTCCGCCAATTCAAATCCATTTTGGCAAGAAATTAAAGCCTTCAAGCGCTGATTAGTTGTTTGACCCGATGATTCAGTGAAAAGAAGGCAATAAGATTGATGCTGACCTCGGCCAACTCTTCCTCGAAACTGGTGAAGCTGAGCCAAGCCAAATTTTTCAGCTCCTTCAATCACCATAACTGTGGCATTGGGAATATCAATTCCAACCTCTATTACTGAAGTTGAAACCAAAATATCAATCTCTTTTTCTTTGAACTCTTTCATTATTTTTTCTTTTTCTTGGCTTTTCATTTTGCCATGGAGCATGGCAATTTTAAAATCAGGGAAAATTTTTTCAGAAAGTTTGATGTATTCTTCTTTGACTGTCTTGACGTCGGTCCAGGTATTTTGCTCTTCTTTATTTAAAGATGATTCAATTCTTGGGCAGATTACAAAAGCTTGTCGCCCAGAATTGATTTCTTTTTTTATGAATTGATAGGCTGATTTTCTTTCTGAAGGAGTAATTATTTTAGTAATTATTTTTTTTCTGTTTTTGGGCATCTCATTAATTAAAGATAAGTCTAAATCTCCATAAATGGTTAAAGATAAAGTCCGGGGGATTGGAGTGGCAGTCATTGACAAAAGATGGGGAACTAATTCTGGTTGAGAACAGAGCTTAGCTCTTTGTTTAACTCCAAAGCGATGCTGTTCATCTAAAATAACCAAAACTAATTTTTTAAAATTGATCCCATTTTGGATTAAAGCATGGGTGCCGATCAAAATATCCACTTTTCCTTTTGCCAATTTATCTAATAATTCTTCTCGCTTGAGTTTTTTAGAATTAATTTTAGCTTCTTGGCTGGTTAAGAGACCAATTTTTAATTTAAAATCCTTGAGCAATTGGATAATTTGTCCGAAGTGTTGGTAAGCTAATATTTCAGTAGGAACCATAAAAGCAACTTGGAAACCGGCCAGAACAACATTTAGGGCGGCCATAACCGCAACTATTGTTTTACCCGAACCAACATCGCCCTCCAATAATCTATTCATTGGCCGATGCTTTTCTAAGTCTTTCAAAATCTGCCAAGCTGATTTTTTTTGAGCATTGGTTAATTGGAATGGCAAAGATTTAACAAAACGCTGTATGGCTTCTAGATTGAGAGGAATAACAATTGCTTTTTCTTGGGCCAATGCCAGTCTTTCTTTTAAAATTACTAAAGAAAGAATAAACAATTCTTCAAAGGAAAATCGTTCTTTGGCTCTTTTGGCCAGCTTTTCTGAATCAGGAAAGTGGATTTGTCTTAATCCGTCTTTTAAATCTAATAGTTTGTATTTTTTTCTGACATCTTCTGGAAGAGGATCTACAATTTTGTTTTCCAGTGCAGTCAAAATCGGCTTTAAAATAAATCTCAGCCACCTCGAAGACAGCCCCTCAGTTTCAGGATAGACTGGCACCAATCTGGCAGTGTGGATCAAATTTGATTTCTGGATTTTATTTTTAGATATTTTTTCATGAATCGGGCTGGATAAATATAGTCCATCTGGACCCTGGCTTATTTTCCCAGCTAAAACCACCATATCGCCTTTTTGTAGAATGTTTATTAAAAAGGGTTGGTTAAACCAAACCACCCCGATAGAGCCGGTCTGATCTTTGATTAGAGCATTGGTAATAAACATTCTTCTTTTCCAGGTTCTTTTAATTTCGATATTGATAATTTTTCCCTCAATGCAGACGTTTTGGCCGATCTTAGCATCGGCTATATTAGTCAAGTCAGAAAAATCATCATAACGAAAAGGAAAATGCCAAAGAAGATCGCGTATAGTAGCAATGCCCATTTTCTTTAATTTCTTTTGGTAGTCTGGTCCAATCCGAGGAATTTTTGAAATAGGGGTGTTTAGATCCATGTGCCCTCGAGAGGATTCGAACCTCTATTGGAAGGTCCGCAACCTTCTGTTCTATCCATTAGACTACGAGGGCAGGATAAATTCAAATTAACACAAAGATTGGCCATCGGCAATTTTCCTTTGAACGATTATTTGTTATTAATCTGATAATGCTATTATTAAATTGACAAAGATCTTTGTCATATGCTTTTCTGGTTGTCGTTGAAATGATATAATGTCAACAATGAAAGCAAATTTTGATTTTACCAAAATAAAAGAAGGATTGGCCAGTATTTTTCAATTTCAAATCGCATCCAAAAAATGTTTGGGTATCGATATTGGAACTTCATCGGTAAGAATAGTAGAGCTGTCTCGTCAAAGAGAAAGGAAAAAATTGGAAAATTATGGTGAAATGCGAGCTAGTTCTATTTATAAAGATTCATTTCGGACTTTTGATAAAAACACTCTTTTGTTTTCTAACCAAAATGTTGCCAAAGCCATTAAAGCAATTTTAGAAGAATCCAAAATAACGACTCGCAGGGCCATTTTTTCAATTCCTGATTTTTCTAGCTTTTTTACTAATTTCGAATTGCCAGTTATGACTGAAGAAGAATTGCCACAGGCAATCCAATATGAAGCCAAGCGTCATGTTCCTCTTCCCTTGGGAGAAGTAACTCTGGATTGGCAGGTCATGAACAATCAGCCAGCCGGCGAAAACCAAACCTTTAAAATTCTTTTAGTAGCCGTGCCCAATGAAATTATTGATCAATATAAAAATATTAGCCAAATGGCTGGTGTGGAACTTTTTGCCCTAGAAGCCGAGGTCTTTGGACTTTTACGCTCCTTAGTCCAAGAGAGCAAAGATCCAATAGCTTTGGTTGATATTGGCGCTCAAACGTCAACTTGTAGTATTATTGATAAAGGCGTTCTTAAAGCTTCCCATAGCTTTGATCTTTCTGGTAATGAGCTAACCGATGTTGTATCTAAGAGTTTATCAGTTGACTATGAAACTGCCGACAAACTGAAAGAAAAAAACGGACTTTTACTCGACCAATCAGTAGGTTTGCATCAAGAAAAACAAGTCCGAGACGTTTTACTTCCTTTTATTGATGCCATTTTAGGAGAAATAGATAATATTTGCGAAGATTTTTATAAAATTGAAAAAAAAGCAGTTAAAAAGATAGTTTTGGCCGGAGCTTCAGCCCTTTTGCCCGGGCTAGAAGAATATTGCCAGAATTATTTTAAGAAAGAAATAGAAATTGCCGATCCTTTTTATGATATTTCTTACCCCCCAGTTTTAGAAAAAAGGATAAAACAAATGAGTCCAGCTTATGCCGTTGCAATTGGCATGGCTCTTAGAGGATTAGATTAAAAAAATCAATGGTTGAAATTATTCCAAAACCAATTAAAAGAATGCCATCTTGGGAAAGAATACTAATGTATATTACCCTTGGTCTTTTGTTTGTTTCTATCGGATCATTTTTCTTTGTTAATTATTCTGTCAACAAGTCAAAGAAAGAACTTCAGAAATCAGAAGAAGCGTTAAATAATATAAAAACTGAAAAAGAAGTTGCTTTAGAAAAAGAAGTCTTTGGCTATCAGACTAAAATTAAAGACTTCTCTTCAATATTAGCCAAGCATCTTTATCCTTCTAAATTCTTTAGTTTTTTTGAAAAGCTTTGTCATCCCCAGGTTTGGTTTTCTCAAATGGATTTTAATGTCGATGATTGCAGATTGACTCTGGGTGGTGAAACAACTGATTTCTTAACTCTAGAGCAGCAATTAGGAATTTTCAGAAAAGAGCCATTGATTAAAAGCGTTGTTTTGTCGGATCTTTCAGTTGGCAGCGAAGGATTGGTTAATTTTAATTTAGATATTATTCTTGATCAAAGCATATTAAAATGAGCCGTTTTATTGTCATAATAGTCTGTTTATTATTAACCTTGATGATTGGTTTTTTTGCCTTGTATCCCAAGTATCAAGAATTAACTCTTCTAAAAAGTCAGATTAAAGGTAAAAAAGCCGAGCTTCAATTCAGAGAAGAATATTTAGATGAATTATCCAAAGCATCTGATGAGCTTAAAAAATATGACGAGCAATTAAAAATTATTGATACTAGCTTGCCGTCAGAATCATCTTTGCCGCTTTTATTCGACTTTCTCTTAAAGATCGGCTCACAAAGCGGTTTAATTTTAAAAGATATGAGTGCAACCGAAGGATCTTCTGACAACCTCAAGATAATTACCATTTCTTTGGGGGCGAGCGGATCTTACTCTTCTTTTAAAGATTTTATTGTTGCCCTAGAGAAATCAGCTCGAATAATTAATATTGATTCATTTTCGTTTGGCCATCCTGGCCAATCTAATGAAGAATCATCAAAAGATAATTCAGCCCCAGTCTTTAATTTCAATTTAGCAATCAGCACCCACAGTTATTAAAAGAATAAACAATGGCCATTACTTTTTTAGAACAACGCAAAAGACAACAATATATGATACCGCTTTTAGTTTTAACGCTTTTGATTACTTTTCTCGTCGTTTGGTTCGGAGTTTTAAAACCACAACAATCAGCCGTAGCCACTCCCCAAACGCCAGAAGCAACATTGCCCAATGTTTTGAAGAAAGTTGAAATTGATTTTAATTTTCTTAAAAGCATCACTTCAGATAAATTTCAATTATTAGAAACAACACCTGTCCTTGAAAAAGAACCGGGTCGAGAAAATCCATTTATTCCCTTTAAGTAATTAAGTAATTTTTTAAAAGTATGTCTTTAATCAGAGAATTGTTAAATAGAGGGGTTCTTAAAGAAGAGAATATTGCTCCTTTAGAGTTTGAAATGAAAAAAGACGGTAAAACAGAAGAAGAATTTTTGTTGGAAAAGGGAATCATTAAAGAAGAAGATCTATTTTCTCTAAAATCAGAAATGCTTAATATTCCCATTAAAAAAGTTGATGTTGATGATGTGCCTTTGGAAACCTTGGCATTGATACCAGAAGAAACCGCTAAGTATTACCGAATGATTCCTTTGGTCAAAACAGATAATTCTTTGGAAATAGGAATGATTAATCCCGAAGACCTAAAGGCTCAGGAGGCATTAAAATTTTTAGCTCGACAAAACAATTTTAATTACAAGGTTTTCTTAATTACCATAACCACCTTTAATGATCTTTTGGGCCAGTATCGAGATCTTAAAAAAGAGGTTGGAGAAGCCCTAGAAGAATTGCAAACCGAATTAGAGGCAGGTCGGCCCGATTCTCGAGTCCAGACAACTGATGAATTCGCTCGGTTAGCTGAAGAAGCGCCGATTACTAAAATTGTGGCTGTTATCTTAAGGCACGCAGTTGATGGCAATGCTTCAGATATTCATATTGAGCCAACTCGAGACAAACTGAGGATAAGATTCAGATTATTGGGGGAGTTGCATTCCTCTATTCTATTGCCATTAAAAATACATCCAGCAGTTGTGGCTAGAATTAAGATTTTATCAAATTTAAAAATAGATGAATCAAGAATTCCGCAAGACGGTCGATTCTCAACCGTCGTTGCTGATCATCAGATTGATTTCAGAGTTTCTACTCTGCCCACTACCCTGGGTGAGAAAGTAGCCATCAGAGTCCTAGATCCGTCAACTGGAATGAAAAGTTTTGAAGATTTGGGATTAAGCGGCAGGAATCTTCATGCCTTGCAAGATGCAGTTAAAAAACCCTACGGTTTAATTTTAGTAACTGGCCCAACCGGATCTGGTAAAAGTACAACCCTTTATGCCATTTTGCATCTTTTAAATAAAGACAGCGTTAATATCATTAGCCTAGAAGATCCAGCTGAATATTTTATTGATGGAGTTAATCAATCGCAGGTCATGCCCTCTATCGGCTATGATTTTGCCCAAGGATTAAGGCATGTTTTAAGACAAGATCCTAATATTATTATGGTTGGTGAGGTCCGTGATACTGAGACAGCTTCTTTGGTAATTCATGCTGCTTTAACTGGTCATATTGTTCTGTCATCGCTTCATACCAACAATGCCATTGGCGTTATTCCCAGACTGATCAATATGGGGATTGAATCATACTTGATTCCACCAACTTTGAATATTGCTCTGGCTCAAAGATTGGTCAGGCGGCTTTGCGATGTTTGCAAAAAAGAAACAACTCCCAAAAAAGAAAGCAAAGAAATTATTATGAAAGAATTGGCCACATTGCCGCCTGAAGCCAAAGCTCAGATTGATTTGAAAAAAGGCTTTAAGATTTGGGAGCCGGTTGGTTGCAAGAAATGCGGCAATACTGGGTATAGCGGACGAATCGGCATCTTTGAAGCTTTATCAATGACCAGCCAATTGGCTGATATGGTTTTAAAAAAGCAAGTATCTGAAGACGAAGTTTTAAAAGAAGCTGAGCGCCAAGGCATGGTGACCATCAGGCAAGATGGAATGTTGAAAGTTTTAGCTGGCCAAACCACCATTGAAGAGATAATCAGGGTCACCAAAGAACAGTTGTAGGTTAATTTATAAACAACGCGAAACAGGATTAAGACTAATTATTTATACTTCGTGCAATTAATAAATTATTAAAAATATTATGATTGATTATGCTAAAAAATTAGAGAAACTTTTAGAAATTACGATTGAAGAGCAAGCTTCTGATCTGCATTTTTCAATTGACCATCCTCCGGTTATTAGAGTCTCGGGCAATTTAATCCCGCTTTCAAAAGAGCCAGTATTGACCGAAGAAGATACCAAGGGCTTGGTTCAGGCGCTGATGAATAAAGATGATTTTGCCCGATTTTTGGAAAAAAAAGAATTAGATATCTCTTATAATTTTCAAAACCGATCTCGATTCAGGGTCAACGCTTTTTTCCAAAGAGAAACCATTGCTTGCGCCTTGCGATTGGTAAATTCGAAAATCCCGACTCTTAAAGAATTGAATCTGCCCGATGTTTTAAATGATTTTGCCAAAGCCACCCAGGGTTTTGTTCTTATCACCGGCCCTTCTTCTCATGGCAAATCAACAACCCTGGCTTCTTTGATTGATTCGATCAATCATAGTCGAGCAGTCCATATCATTACTATTGAAGATCCGGTTGAATATGTCTTTAAAGATGACCGCGCTGTGATTGAACAAAGAGAGGTGAACCGCGACACTTTTTCTTTTGCCAGCGCCCTGCGTTCAACTTTCCGCCAAGACCCAGATGTCGTTATGGTTGGAGAAATGAGAGATCCAGAGACAATAGCTACAGCCATTACCGCTGCTGAAACCGGTCACTTGGTTTTTGCTACTCTGCATACCAATTCTGCTTCTCAGACAATTCATCGAATTGTTGATAGTTTTCCACCCGAACAGCAACAGCAAATTAGAGCTCAACTGTCTGGTTCTTTATTGGGAGTAGTTTCTCAAAGATTAATCCCCAGAATAAGAGGAGGATTAATCCCAGCAACTGAAATAATGATGGCCAATCCCGCAGTAGCCAATCTGATCAGAGAGAATAAAATCCACGAATTGCCTTTAGTTATTGAAACCTCGGCTGATGCGGGCATGATTTCTTTGAATAGATCATTGGCTAATTTGGTCAAGCAAAGAGAAATATCTTTGGAAAATGCCCTTAACTATTCCTTGAGTCCAACTGAGTTAAAAATGCTGACCCGTTAGTTTTAAAATACGGAATTTAAATGATGTTTAATTAAAAATTCCAATTGAATGAAATTCAATTATCAATCACGCACCCAAGACGGCCAAGTCCAGGGCGGAGTGGTCGAAGCCTCTTCACGAGAAGTGGCGATTGATCTTTTGCAAAGGCAAAATCTTTTTATCACCCTTTTAGAAGAAGCTAGCAAACCACCGGTTTATGCTAAAAAGATAACAATTTTTGAAAAAGTTTCTCGCAAAGACATTGTTTTGTTTTCCCGACAATTATCCATAATGTTTAGATCTAAAGTTCCTTTGGTTGAAGCTCTTCAAGTTTTAGCTGAACAGGAGATAGAGAATAGTGAAATGAAAGATAGAATTTTGACCATATCGTCAGATGTGGAAGGGGGTACCAGTTTCTCCGATGCCTTAGCTCGATTTCCTAAAATGTTCTCTATTTTCTATATTGCCATGGTCAAAGCTGGAGAAGCATCGGGCAAGCTCTCTGAATCGCTTGACTATTTGGCTGAACACCTAGAAAAAGAATATCGCCTGACCGGTAAAATCCAAGGAGCAATGATTTATCCTGCCTTAGTTTTATTTTTTGTTCTTTTTGTTCTTTTGGCCATGGTTTTTTATATTATTCCTAATTTAACCAGTGTTATAAAAGAAACCGGGCAAGAAATGCCGATGATTACAGTTTTCGTAATTAGCCTTACTGATTTTATTAAAAAATGGTTTTTAGCCATTTTTGCAGCTGTAATCGGTTTATATATTTATTCAGCCCGATATTATAAAACTCCAGCAGGTAAAATGTTTTTTGACAAATTATTTCTTAAAATACCCAGCATTGGCCCTTTTTTAAAAATGTATTATCTCTCCAGATTTGCCGAGAACCTTTCGACATTGATTTCTGGAGGATTGCCGATTGCCCAAGCCTTGGACATTACCGCTGAAATCGTTGATAATGCCGCTTATCGAGAGATTATTTTAAATACCAAAGAAGGAGTTAAAAAAGGCGATTCAATTTCTTCTGTTTTGAGCGCTGCGCCAAGCATTTTCCCTCCTATGTTTTATCAAATGGTTTCGGTGGGAGAAAGAACCGGAACTTTAGACAAGTCTCTTATGGACGTAGTTGATTTTTACCAGAAAGAAACCGAAAGAATGGTTGAGAACTTGTTATCTTCTTTGGAACCACTTTTAATCATGTTTTTGGGTCTGATAGTCGGGGGATTGATGTTTGCCGTGTTAATGCCCATGTATCAAATGATGTCTGTTTAATATTGTGGACAATTTTACTTGTTGTTTATTTTAGCCAATTGTATAATGAAAAGTATAAATATAAAAAGAAATATAAAAAGGTCGGTTCTTCACATTTTAATTTTAAACATTTAAAAAATATGAATAAAAAAGTAAATAAAGGTTTTACCTTGATTGAGCTTCTAGTTGTCATTGCCATCATTGGAATGCTCTCCTCAGTTGTTCTAGTCTCTTTGGGGCCAGCCAGAAAGAAGTCCCGAGATGCTAGAAGGGAGTCTGATATCAGACAAATTTCTTTAGCAATGGAAATGTGTTCTGATGATATTGCTTGTGCTACAAGTGGAGTCGGCAGTTACCCAGCAATTGCTGGTGGAGCCAGCCCAACCGTTGGCAGAATAACAACAACAGCTATCGGAACTTATATGCCAACCATTCCCCAAGACCCAGGTGGAGGATCTTCGACTAATTGTGGTGCTGATGATTTGGCAGAATTAACTGCTGGTGGTTATTGTGCATTCACTAGTGCTGTCGGAGCAACTGAATATTGTATTTGGGCCAAACTTTCAGATGGCAACTTTTTTGCTGCCAGTGAAAAAGGAGCAAATATAATGACTACCTGGCCAGCCACCGTAGCAGCCTGTCCATAAAATCCATAAAATCCATAAAATCCGTAAAATCCGTAAAATATTAAATTAAAGGTCGGTTTTATCTAAAATCGATAAATTAATAAAAATGATTCAAAACAAAAAAGGTTTTACCTTGATTGAATTGTTAGTTGTCATTGCCATCATTGGAATGCTCTCCTCAGTTGTTCTGGTCTCTTTGGGGCCAGCCAGAAAGAAGTCCCGAGATGCTAGAAGAGAGTCTGATATCAGACAAATTTCTTTAGCAATGGAAATGTGTTCTGATGATTCTGCCTGTACTACGGTTGGTAGCTATTTAGCCATTGCCGTCACTTCTGGCAGATTGACAACAGCAGCTATTGGAACTTATATGCCAACCGTTCCTCAAGACCCTGGTGGAGGAACAGGCACTTGTACTGGTGCTGCTGATGGGGAAATGGTCAGTGGAGCTTATTGTGGCTTTGCTAGCGCTGTTGGAAGTGAATATTGTGTTTTTGCCAAACTTTCAAACAACACCTGGATTACTGCCAGTGAAAAAGGATCAAGAATCACTAGCACAGCTCCAACTACTTATCAGCTTTGTTCAGACTAAAGCTTGGTTGATTGTATTTCAAAATTGATAAATCAACAAAATGATTCAAAACAAAAAAGGCTTTACCTTGATTGAATTGTTGGTTGTCATTGCCATCATTGGTATTTTATCTTCAATCGTATTGGTGTCTTTGGGCGGAGCTAGGAAAAAAGCCCGAGATGCTAGAAGGGAGTCTGATATAAGACAGATTGTTTCTGCTCAAGAGATGTATTATGACTCCAACGAGGCCTATCTTACCGACGATGGGACTGGCAATGGCACTCCAGCTATTGGAATCTATATAGGCGCTTTAGATGACCCTCTTATAACTCAGCATTATGTATGGATAGACAATACTGCCGATGATCAAAGCTTTTGTGCCTATGCTATTTTAGAAAAAGCCGGCACCCATACTGCCTATTTCTGCGCTGATCAAGATGGAACAGCTGAAATGGATTCAGCCATTGCTCCAACTCTGGCCAATTGTTGCCACTAATGAAATTGGAAAAATTGAAAAAAATTAAAACCATATTTTTCAACTCCGCCCTTGATGGCGGAGTTTGTTTTAGGATTGAGTATGAGTTATTAAAAGAGTAAAATGAAGTAATGATTAGTTTATATATAAATCTTTTTATTTTCATCTTAGGCCTGATAGTCGGCTCTTTTTTAAATTGCGTCATTTATCGCCTAGAGGTAAACAAAAGCTTTTTAGTCGGCCGTTCTTTTTGTCCACAATGTAATCATACTTTATCTGGTTGGGATCTTATTCCGATTTTGAGTTTTTTGTTTCTAAAAGGAAAATGCCGTTATTGCCAGAAACCAATATCTATTCAATATCCTTTAGTTGAGCTTGCTACTGGATTACTCTTTTTATTGATTTTAAACAATATTTCATACAATCTACTTCAAACTATATACTTTTTGATTATCTCTTGTTTTTTGATTGTTATTTTTATTTACGACTTAAAGCATTATCTTATTCCAGATCAAATTATTTATTCCGCCATTGCCTTGGCATTTTTTTATAACCTTTATAATCTTTTAAATACTCAATACCCAATACTAAATACTATTTATGCTGCCCTTGGGGCTTCTGGTTTTTTCTTGCTGATTTATCTTATTTCTTCTGGTCAGTGGCTTGGATTTGGCGATGTCAAATTAGCTTTTTTGATGGGTTTGTTTTTAGGATTTCCCAATATATTAGTTGCTTTGTTCCTGTCTTTTTTTATAGGGGCAGTTGTCGGCTTATTATTAATAGCTAAGGGTAAAAAAACCCTTAAGTCAGAAGTGCCCTTTGGCCCATTTTTGGCAATCGGAACGATTATTGCTTTTTTATATGGTCAGCAGCTTATCGATTGGTATTCTAACCTTTCCTTTTTATGGATTTTATGAATAAAGGATTTACTCTAATTGAATTATTAATAGTGGCTTCCATCATATCGATGATGTCAATTTTGGTTTTACCCAATTTGAGGACTGGCGAAAAACAATTCTCTATAGTAATTTCTGCCCATAAATTAGCTCAAGATTCCAGAAAAGCTCAAGAGATGGCGATGTCTTCAACTGAATTTAATGGCGTCATACCCTCGGGTGGCTACGGAATTAATATTGTTAATGGCGCCAAATTTTATATTTTATTTGCTGATTTAGATAAAGATCAACAATATGATTCAAATGAAAAAGTAGGAGATGATATCTATTTAGATGGTGGAACGGTTTCTCAAACATCAGCCACCATTGTCTTTACTCCTCCCGATCCTACTATTTATGGAGTTCCGGCCTCTATTGTGCTCAGCAATTCTTTGGTTGGCGGATTATCTACAAAAACTGTTAAAATTAATAGAGCAGGATTAATTTCAATAGAATGATAAAGAAAAATGGTTTTATTTTATCCAAGAAAAAAAAGCAGGGCTTTACAATGATAGAAATGATTGCTGCTATTTTTATGGTTAGCGTGGGCATAGCTGCCGTTTTTAGTTTGGTTATTCAATCTACTTCTTATGTGGATTTAGCCACTTATCGCTTAACAGCCATTTATCTGGCTCAAGAAGGAGTTGAGGTTGCCAGAAATATCAGGGACAGCAACATTTTAAAAATGGGTCGAACTGGAATTGGTGATTGGGATGACAATTTTTCTTTAGGCTCTGATTATTACAATTTTGATTACCGAAGCCAGGCCATACCCGACAATACTAATTGCAGTGGTAAAAATTATCTTCAGATCAGTGGTGGATTCTATGTCTGTTCTTCTAATGCCAGCGCTCAATTCCAAAGAAAGATTAGATTAAATCAGCTTAGTTCAGACAAAATTGAAGTAGTGGTGAATGTTTTTTGGACAGATAAAGGAAAAACTAATGGAGTCAGTGTTTCTGAAATCATCTATAAGTGGTATTAATATGGATTTAAAAAACAAAAAACAAAAAGGATTTATTTTCCTCAAGAAAACAAAACGAAGTTTTACTTTAATTGAACTTATGGTTTCAATGACTGTTTTCTCTTTAATTATTGCCAGCGCTTCTGGAGTTTTCACATCTGTTTTACAAGCTCAAAGGAAATTATTAGCAACGCAAGAGCTTTTGAGCCAAACTAGCTATTTAGAGGAATATATGAGCCGATCCATCAGAATGGCTAAAAAAGACGTCTTGGGCGCTTGTATTACTGCCAAATCGAATTATGATATTGTCTCTGGCCAAAGTATTAAATTTATGAATTATAAGGAAGAGTGCCAAGAGTTTTATCTATTAAGCTCTCATTTAATGGAGAATAAGGCTGGTGTTGTTTCTGAATTGACATCAGACACTTTGGCAGTTAATAATTTTAATATTAGTTTATTGGGCAATTCCCAATCTGATAATTTGCAACCTCGAGCCACTCTTTTTTTAAAGATAAAAGGAGTTGGGCTAAGAATTGAGCAGCAGGTCGAAATACAGATTCAAACAACTATTTCTCAAAGAAAACTAGATGTTCAATATTAAATCACAAAAAGGAGTTTCAGTTTATTTAGCCTTTATGATTATGACCGTTCTATTGGTTATCGGTTTGGGGATTAATTATCTTGTAACGTCAGAAATAAAAGTTATGAGAAATATGACCAATTCGGTTACTGCTTTTTATGCTGCTGAAACTGGCATAGAAAAGACTCTTTATCTAGATAATATGGTCAAGCCAGAAGGGGGATCAAGGGGGCTTTGTAATATCTGTAATGTTTCTGGAGAATGGGATAGTTGTTCTACGGCCGGAAGCGATTGCGGCCTTACTACTTGCACTAATTGCACTTGTACTTTTTATGATGAGACGGGGGGATTAAGACACGATGTACAGGCCACAGTAACTACGGTTGGAGAAACATCAACAACTGTAATTAAATCAGTTGGTAAGTATAAAAACACCAAAAGAGCAATTCAAATTACAAGATAATGGATAAAGAACAAGCCAGACAAAGAATTGAAAAGCTTAAAAAACTTATCAATCGCAATCGTTATCTCTATCATGTTCTAGATAAACAGGAGATTTCTGATTCGGCTTTTGATTCTTTAAAACATGAATTATATAAATTAGAACAGGCGTTTCCAGATCTGATAACCTCTGACTCTCCCACTCAAAGGGTTGCTGGTAAACCTTTAAAAGAATTCAAAAAGATTAAGCATATAGCACCAATGCTTTCTATTGAAGATGTTTTTTCTGGAGAAGAACTGAACGACTGGCAAGGCTATCTTAAAAGGTTATTGCCGTCACAGCAATTAGATTTTTTTGCTGAATTTAAGATTGATGGTTTTGCCATCAGCTTAGTTTATAAAAATGGCGTTTTGGCTTATGGTTCTACTCGGGGCGATGGCAAGACGGGCGAAGATGTTACTCAAAATCTAAAAACCATTCAAAGTATTCCTTTGAAATTAGAACCTCAGGGAGATTTTCCCAGTAAAGCCATTGAAGCCATAGCCAGAAAAAAGATTGAAAACGGAGAGATTGAAATTCGAGGCGAGGTTTATATGGAGAAGCAGAAATTTAAGAAATTAAACGAACAATTAGAAAAAAAAGGAGAAAAAACTTTTGCTAATCCTCGTAATTTAGCTGCTGGATCTATTAGGCAGCTAGATCCCAAATTGGCTGCTTCTAGGCCTTTAGATTTTTTTGCCTATAGTCTTATTACTGATTTAGGTCAAACTACGCATTCTCAAGAACACCAAATTTTAGAAGCATTGGGTCTAAGAACAGATAAGGGCCAAAAGTGCCAAAATTTAAATGAAATAATAGATTTCTGGAAAGAAATTATTAAGAAAAGAAGCAGCTTGCCTTTCCAAATTGATGGCATTGTGGTTAGCGTCAACAATAATTCTATTTTTCAGAAATTAGGGGTGGTGGGTAAGAGTCCGCGCGCCATCAGAGCGTTTAAATTTTCTCCTGAGCAATCAACTACTGAAGTGATAGATGTTAAGTTCCAAGTGGGCCGGACTGGAGCCATTACACCGGTGGCAGTTTTAAAACCAGTTGAGGTTGGCGGAGTCATTGTTTCTCGGGCAACTCTTCATAATGAAGATGAAATAAAAAGATTGGGATTAAAAATTCAAGACACGGTTATTGTTGGCCGAGCTGGAGATGTTATCCCCGATATTATCAGAGTTTTGCCCGAATTAAGGACCGGAAAAGAGAAAACAATTACAATGCCTTTAGTTTGTCCGGCTTGTAACAGCAAGCTCATTAAGCCAATTGGAGAAGTTATTTTAAGATGTCCCAATGTGTCTTGTTTCGCTCGTCGCCATAAGAATTTTTATCATTTTGTTTCCAAAAAAGCTTTTGATATTGTCGGCTTGGGACCTAAAATTATTGATCATTTGATTGAGGAAGGCTTAATTTTTGATCCAGCTGATCTATTTGCCTTGAAAGAAACCGATGTTTCTTCCTTAGAAAGATTTGCCGATAAGTCAGCCAAAAATCTTGTTGAGGCCATTCAATCAAGCAAGAGAATTTCTTTAGAAAAATTTATCTATTCTTTGGGAATTAGAAATGTGGGAGAAGAGACGACTCGTGATCTAATTGCCTCATGGAATTCTATAAAAAAGCTTGAAAAAGCATCGCTTTCTGATTTAGAGCAGATTAGAAATATCGGACCAACGGTTGCTCAATCAATTTATAATTTTTTTCAAGAAAAACAAAACTTGAAATTTATTGACAAACTCATTGGAGCGGGGATAGAGATAGTTCAACCGCAAACAAAAAAAAGGAAAGAAAAATTAAATGGATTAAGTTTTGTTTTAACTGGAAGCTTAAAATCAATAAGCCGCGATATGGCCAAGCAGAGGATTAGAGAATTGGGAGGGAAAACATCAGAATCAGTTTCTCAAAACATTAGTTTTGTTGTGGCTGGAGAAAATCCAGGCTCTAAATTTAAAAAAGCTCAAAAGTTAGGAGTAAAAATAATCAGCGAAGAGGAGTTTCTCCAAAGGATTAGTTAAAATATTTTTTCAAGAAAGAAAGCCTAAAATTTGATTCTAAGCTTTCTTTTTTTTGTATAATTATTATATGATGATATTATATGAATTCTTTTTTATACCATCTCAAAAGATTCGACTGGACTCTTATTATATCAGCTATTCTTCTGTTTGGTTTGGGAATGCTTTCTCTCTACAGCTCTTCTTATGGTGAAAAAGATTTTTTGAATTTTCAAAAACAAATTCTTTTTTTTCTTATTGCTCTTCTTTTCATGTTTTTATTCAGTTTTTTTGATTGGCGGACGTTTAGAGAAGATCCTTACTTGATATTGTCATTTTATTTTATTTCCTGTCTGGCTCTATTGGGTCTTTTTTGGTTTGCTCCAATGATTCGAGGCATAAAATCTTGGTATAAATTAGGACCTTTTTCTTTGGATCCAGCCGAATTGATTAAAATAGTTTTAATTATATTATTGGCCAAATATTTTTCTATGCGTCACGTTGAGATGTATAGGATTTTTCACATTCTTCTATCGGGTTTTTATGTTTTTATTCCGGCAGTTTTAATTTTTTTTCAACCCGACTTAGGATCAACGCTTATCCTTATTGCCTTGTGGATAGGTATTTTGATTATTTCAGGCATAGAAATTCGTCATTTTTTAATATTGATTTTATGTTTTCTTTTAATATTTTTATTTGGTTGGAACAATGTTTTGAAAGATTACCAAAAAGTAAGAATTATGACATTTCTTTTGCCTCAAAGCGAACCATTGGGCGCTGGTTGGAATCAAGCTCAAGCCAAAATAGCCATTGGCTCTGGGGGCATTTGGGGGAAAGGTTTTTCAATGGGTTCTCAAACTCAATACGGATTTTTGCCTGAACCGCAAACAGACTTTATTTTTGCTGCTATTGCCGAAGAATTTGGTTTAGTCGGCATATCAATTGTTTTGCTTTTATTCTCAATATTAATTTGGAGAATAATAAAGATTGCCATTAATTCTCAAAGTAATTTTCCTCGATTATTTGCTTCTGGGTTCGCTATTATCTTAATTTCTCAGGTTTTTATCAATATCGGTATGAATATCGGTATCTTGCCAGTAATTGGCATTCCTTTGCCATTGTTGAGTTACGGTGGTTCTAATTTAATTGCGACTTTTATTGCTATTGGAATATTGCAAAATATCAAAACGCATTAAAATTTTTTTCTGTGTTTTTTATCCCTGGTTTAAATATTTTTAAACCAGTTTTTTATCTTTTAAAAAAGATATATCGGATGCTTAAAAAAGAAGAAAAGTTATCCACAGATTTAGCTTGACACGATCTCATAATAAAAAGATAATTATACTAATCTATGGTTGATAATATCGGTTATCAAACATACTCTTGTTTTATACGTCATAATATGCCCGACACAAAGAGAAAATACATATCTTTAAAAGAAGCGTCAGAGTCTTGTGATTATTCACAAGAGTATTTATCTTTAAGGGCAAGACAGGGAAAACTTAAAGCAGTCAAATTTGGCCGCAATTGGGTTACAACCAAAGAATGGTTAGAAGAATATTTAATTGCTGCCATAGAACACAATAATAACCATAAAAATTCAGAGCAAAAAATTTTTAATCCGCCAACCAATTTACCGATTAGAGAAGATTTATTAGAATCAAGTTCTAAAACAGAATCTTACGGATCGCATGAGTGGGATATATTGGATTTTAGCCTAGGTAAAATATTAACTGGCTTTAAAAGATTTAAAAATTCTTTACAGCCAGAATTAAAAATAAGATTTAGCTACATCGCTTTTTTAGCATTATCTTTATTGGTGACCAATGTTGTTTTTGGACAAAAATCTATTAGAAACGTTTACAGTCAGTATACTAATTTTACTCAAGAAGTTAGTGAAAAATTCGACAAAGAAATAATTGCTTTAGTTGATATTAGAGTTCCGGAATTAATCAATTCAACTTCTTTATACGTAGAAGGATCTATCAATAAAACCGAAGATGCGATTTATAACCAATTGGCAAATTTAACAAATAGTTATACAGATGCCAAAGATTCTTTTGTGACAACAGAAAAGCAAATTTATCAAGAGCTATCAAATAAAAGCGAATCCATTGGAAATTTTGTTCAGACAACAATCAATGATTATATAAACTCTGACAAGTTAACCAACCAAGATACGTCTAGCGGTTCCGTTGGCACTAAAGATTATTTTATTTCTTTATTTAGTAAAGTTCTTAATAATTACGTTATTGCCGATAAATTAATTGATGGGATTTTTGTCAAAGCATTGTCTGATACGGGCAATTATATAAAAAACATTGTTAATAATAGTGTGCAATTGTATGTTAACGCGGATAAAAATTTTGATAAGAAATTTTTTTCAATTAACGAATTTTTTGCCAGAGCATTATCTGGTGTTAATAATTATGTAAAAGGTATTGTTAATAACGGCGTACAATTATATGTTGACGCTGACAAGAGCCTTGATGAGAAAGTCTTTGATCTGGGTAAAAAAATGCGCGCTGGTTTGCAGTTTGTCATCAGCCCCTGGCAAGGAGGTAGGGTGGTTTCTCTAGAGTCAACCGAAGACATTCAAAATATTAAAAATGAAATTGCCAAAATCAAAGAAGAAGGATTGCCAGTAAAAGAAATTGAAGTTTCTAGAATCACTCGGATTGAACCAATTAAAGAAATTACCAAAGAAGTTATAAAAGTTAACGATGCCAGTTTGGCTTTGATGGAAGCTCGAGTGGCTAGCTTAGAAAAAAATATTGTTGATCGTCTTTATGCGCCCAATGGTGTTGTCTCGCAAATGGTTTATATTACCCAACCGCTCGCTTCTCCTAAGTTCTATCAAGAGAACGGAGATATAGTATTACAAACAGTTGGATCTGGCAGTGTTATCATATCAGCCGCTACTGGTGCTCAGATTTCTGGCCAGCAAGTGATGATTGATTCAACTGACGCAAGAAATCCATTGGTTGTTATCAATGATCAAACCGAAGTCAGGGGCCCTTTGATTGTTAATCCTCCGTCTTATTACACTGGCAAAATTTTTGATGTGCAATTAGATAACGCTTCTTTAGTGTCAATTGATCAAGCTGGCAATTTAAGCATTGCTGGCACAGCTGCTTTTTTGGGGCCGTTGACTATCAGCGTTGATTCTACCACTCCGGCTCTATCTATTATTCAAGCCGGCACGGGTGATTTGATCAGCTTGTCTCGAACTGGCGGCGGATCTTTTGTAATTAATGAAGATGGTTTTATTGTTGGAACTGGAACTTTAAAGATTAATGAGCCAGGCGGCCAGGTTTGGGAAATGGGAGTAGTGGCTGGCAAACTCACCTACACTGATGCAATGACTATAGCTGCAGCTGGAACTGGAGCCAGTGCAATTCATATCAATGCTTCAGATACAACTGGAGGAATTGATATTGATTCGGGCACAGGAGGAGTGGCAATGGATACAACTGGTCCACTATCATTAGATTCAACAGGCCTAGCAGCTAACTTAACCTTAACCGCCAATGCGGCTGACAATGCCACCTTAGTTATAGCTAGCCTAAACTCAGGAGCTGGCGAGGCTTATCTGGATATTAATGCTGATGAAGAAATAACAATTGATTCTTCAGCTGGCTCAATATCCTTAGACTCAGTTGATAATTCTAATTTTATTGTTACTGGTTCAGATAAAATTTTAACATTAGCTGCTTTGGGTGGAGGGGCTAATCAATTAATTTTGAATTCAGCTGGAACCTCAGCTTCAGCTATAGACCTTGATGCTACTGGGGTTGTGGCTGGTAATGCCATTACCATAGACACAACTGATGGAGGAATAGCCCTGACTGCAGCTGGAGCAACTAATGGAGACATGACTTTCACTGCTCAAAGCAGCATGGCTTTGCAATTTGACAATACTTCGGGATTTACTTTGGCCAACGATGCTGGCACTACTCATTTAGAAATTGATACTGACGGCAAACTGATCATCAGATCTTACGACAACAAAGATATAGTTCTAGACGCCGGCACTGGCTCGATTATGTTGAAATCTCAAGTGGCTGGAGATGATATTATTCAAAACATAATTCCAATTTTTGGCTTTGATTTGCCAGCTCAAACCAATTCAGCTGCTTATAAAACAGTTTCTCGGGTATTGGAAGCTGATCCATTTGCAGCAGCTCCAGTCAGAACAACTAGAAAGTACAAATTCATTATTCGCTATGCTGATGAGCTTTCAGCCGGAACTTCAAGCTGGAGCGTTTGCCCAGCTGCTACGCCCGATGGAGCCTGTGCTGAAACATTTACTGTTCCTTATTCCACCACTACTGATTTAGACAAAGGAAATGTATATACCACTGGTTTTATAACCCCGACTGCTTATCCTTGGAGATTGTCTGTCAAAACCGATGGCACTAATCATATTCGTGTTTATCAGGTATTTTTAGCAGCTTATGACCAAGTAGATTAATATGATAAAGTTTTTAAAACAAAACAGAATTAAAGAAATATTACTAGCTGTATTCCCCGGCTTGATTGTAGGCGGTTTGCTTTTGGCTGCTAATACCTATTATGACCTAGATACTCAAACCATAATGATGGAGCAGGCTGCTACCATTAATACTCCAGCTGGCAAAGCAATCAGTTTTAATTCTTCTGATAACTCTAACTTTACGGTTACTGGTTCGGGCAAGAATCTGACTCTGGCTGCAACTGGAGGAGGAGCACAACAATTAATAATAAGTTCAGCTGGAACTGGCACTGATGCTATTGGCATCAATGCCACTGTCGGAGGAATAGATATTAATTCGGGAGTCATTGATTTATCTACTCAAACAACTGATATAACTCTCAACAGCGCAGTTGATGCCCTGAATTTTGATTCTAATACTTTGTCAATAGATGCTTTAAATAACAGAGTTGGTGTTGGAACAGCAACTCCTGGGGCACCTCTTCATGTCTATAATGCCAGTGATCTTCTTTTTAAATTAGAGAGCACAACCGCTGGCTGGGGTTCAATGATGCAGTTTGCCAATACTGGATCTAGCGTTGGCGGCGACTATATTGGTTTTGTTGGTGGGGTAAATAACTATTTTGCTATTCAGCCCAACAACACAACCAGGCTTGTAGTGACTCAGGGCGGCAATGTTGGTGTTGGAACAATAGGCCCAGATTTCAAATTAGATATTGCTGGAGATGTTCGTATTGAAAGTGCCAACAAATTATATTTTGGAGGTTCAGGAGCAGCTGACAACGATGTTAACCTTTATCGTTCTGCAGCAGATGTTTTAAAAACTGACGACAGCTTCACAGTAGGCGGCAATCTGGCAGTGGATGGAACGCAAACCATTACTGGTGGCTTGATTGCCACATCAACCATTACTTCTAATTACTTGCCTATTTCTCCTACTGATGCCACTTTTGTTGCCAAACCAGCAGCTGTTGAACCTACTTACCGTTGGCTTTATGATGGAGTTTCTTCCTACGTTGATACGGGTATTATGATGGGAGATGAAAATGACATTAAATATTATGGTTTTACTAATAAATTTAGTGGCATCTATCTTTCTTTTTCCATTCCGCTGGGTGTAGGCTACAACAATACTTGGGAGTATTCCAAGGGATTAAACGCGTGGGGTTCTCTTGCTGTCACCGACGGCACGAATAATTTTTTATCCAGCAATAATATTTACTTTACTCCTCCTGGCGATTGGGTGACAGACACTGTTAATGGGACTACTGCCTATTTCATCAGAGTTTCCACTTCAACCGGGCCTTCTACCACCGCTGTTTCTTCTTTGAATTACATTTTGCCTGCTGGATATTCCTTCGCCACCTATTTGGGTCCCCAAGACACTGCCCCTAAGTTTTATGTTGATTATCAAGGCAATGTCCAGGTAACCACTCTTTTAGCTGCCGAGAATTTACAGGTTTTGGGAAATATTCAAAGTAGTTTGATTCCCTCATCTCCTACCAAAACTTATGATTTGGGTTCAATCGGTCTTTATTGGAAAAATGCTTATATAGATACAATCACCGCTAACAATCTATCAGGAACAGTGGTTACTGGAGCTACTTCCAATGAAACCTGGACCATAGATTCAGATAATGTTGGACCCGATCAGGATATGTCCATTATTTTCAATAGAGGCAGCAATGCGCCTAATGCCACCTTGGCCTGGGACGCTACTGGACATAAGTTCATATTGAATGCTCCTTTGGAATTTTCTTCAGAAATTGGGACAGCTACTTTGACCATACCTGGCAATATTAACACTACAGGAGGAGGCATTTACACTCTTTCCACTTTGCGCTTAGACAATGCTGGCAATTTACAAAACATTGGCACTTATGTTTCTTCCACTACTCTAGCTGGAACTACCAGTCAGGACTTGATTTCAGCTACTCAGATCAATAATACTACTGATGGAACTCAAAGATTACTGGTTTTGACCAATGCTGCTGGCACTGGCACTACGGAAAATGGAATTTTAGTTTCCAATGCCGGAATCGGAACAACAGCTATTGAAATCTCTGGAACTTGGACAAACGGAATATTGACCAACAATAATTCTATTAATGCTGGTTCTGGCTCTATCCAGACAACTGGCGCAGCAGGATTTGGAGCCACAACATTTAGCGGAAATATTATTCCGTCAGGAGCAGATACTTTAGATTTAGGTTCTACAGATGCCGAATGGAGGAATCTTTACATCGGTGATGCTGGAAAAATCTATTTTGGTTTAAATCAAGACACTAATCTTTACCGCTCTGCAGCTGATATTTTAAAGACGGATGATAGTTTTGTGATAGAGGGCGATCCAACAGCCGCTTCTTCAAAAGCTTTAGAAATTAATAATTCTAGCATTGTTGCTGGTACGGGTTATGGTGCTTATATTACTAAAACCGGCGCTTCAACTACAAATGTTGGTTTATATGTAACTGCCTCTGACGCAGGAACCAATAATTACGCAGCCATATTTGAATCAGGTAACGTTGGTATCGGGACAACGAGCCCGGCTACATTATTAAATGTTGTGGGTAATAGTGCAGCTCTTGCTTCTTTTGATTATTTAAGTGGAGAGACTTCAAGAATATTTGAATACAGGACAGGCTCAGTCGGTTCGGCTTTTGCGTATGATGCTAATAATTTCTTTTCAATAGGGACTATTGCCGCTCACGGACAAGCAAGCTTGACAAATACTCGGTTAAGAATAAGCACAACCGGCAATGTCGGCATCGAGACAACGAGCCCAGACTTCAAACTAGATGTTTCTGGAGATATTCGTATCGAAAGTGCCAACAAGCTATATTTCGGAGGAACTGGAGCAGCTGATAATGATGTTAGCTTATCTCGTTCTGCAGCAGATACCCTAAGCTTAGGCGCTGGAGATAGTCTGGTCTTGCCATCAGGAACAGGAACCCATTCACAAACATTCACAGGCACTACTACAGACGCAATGACTATTGTTGCCAATTCCTTAACATCTGGCAATGCCCTAGATATTTCTTCAACTTCGACTGCAGCTTTAACTGGAGATGCTTTAATCAATGTTTCTGTTTCAGGAGCTAATGCTTCAGCGTCAATTGTTCGCTACGGAATTTATTCTTCTGTTACTTCTACCGGAGCAACTTCTACTAACTATGGTGGATATTTCTCTGCTTCGGGGGGAACTAATAATATTGGCGTGCAGGGCATAAGCTCAGATAATTTTGGTGTTTATGGTACTAGTACAAGTGGCATTGGTGTGTATGGTTCAAGTACAAGTAGTATCGGAGGATGGTTTTCAATCAATCCATCATCAACCAACACAGTAACTGAAATATTAAGAGTCAGGAGACTGACATCAGGTACAGCAACAACTGGCATTGGCGGTTCCATGGATTGGTATCTTGAAGACGACGGAGGAACAGAAGAGCTTACGGGCAGAATATCTAATCTTTTGACTAACGCTGGAGCAGCCACCGAAGCATCAGCTCTAACCTTTTGGACCAGAACAGGAGGAGCGGCAATAGCTGAAATAGCAAGAATCAATAATTCTGGTATAGCATTCAGCTCTTCTGCCCTAGCATTAAACACCTCTAATTTAGCTGATGGAGATTATTCTACTTTTGGAGCCAGAGACAGCGATACCGATTCTATAATTGAGATTGCTCGCATGGCCGGTGCTACAGATCCATATTTTAGTATGGGCGTATCGCAACAATTTAAATTTTATTCATCCGGAGTTCTTCTAGTTGCCACATCAAATCCAATTAGATTTAGAGATACAGACATACATATAGAGAGTGGAGATGATGGCCATCTTGATTTAACTGCAGATACTTCTATTGATCTTAACGGAGCCGTATCTATATCTGGTACAGTTAATTTTAATGCTTGGGGTGCTTTAAATTTGGGAGACAATGGCAATGATTTTGGGGCAACCAACGCTTTAGTAGCAACAACATTTAGTGGAGCAATTACTCCATCAGGAGCAAGTACTCTTGATTTAGGCTCAACTTCAGCTGAGTGGGCTAATTTATATATAGGAGATGCTGGAAGAATTTATCTTGGATTAGCACAAGATGTCAGCATCTATCGTTCTGCAGCTGATACCCTAAGCTTAGGTGCTGGTGACAGCTTAACCTTGCCATCAGGAACTGGAACCTACTCACAAACATTCACAGGCACTACCACAGATGCAATGACTATTGTTGCCAACTCTTTAACATCTGGCAATGCTTTGGATATCTCTTCAACCTCAACCGCAGCTTTAACTGGAGATGCTTTGGTCAATCTTTCTGTATCAGGGGCTAATGCTTCTGCTTCAATTACTCGCTATGGCATTTATTCATCCAATACTGCTACTGGAGCAACCTCAACCAACTATGGCGGATATTTTAGGGCATCAGGGGGAACAAGCAATATTGGTATTGCTGGTATAGCTACGAACGATGCTGGTGTTTACGCCGCAAGTACAACCAATATGGGTATTCAGGCTCAGAGCATAAGCGGTATTGCTGGGTTGTTTGTAATTAACCCCACATCAATCAACACAGTAGCTGAAATATTAAGAGTTCAAAGACAAACATCAGGAACAGCAGCAAATGACATTGGCGGTTCCATGGGCTGGTATATTGAAGACGCTGGAGGAACATCAGAACTTACTGGCAGAATCTCTAATCTCTTAACTAATGCTGGAGCAGCCACTGAAGCATCAGCCCTAACTTTCTGGACAAGAACAGGAGGAGCGGCAATAGCTGAGGTAGCAAGATTTAATAATTATGGAGTAGTATTAGGTGCTTCTGGTTTGGGTTATAACGCCTCTAATTTAGCCGATGGAGACTATGCTACTTTTGGAGCTAGAGATAGCGAATTAGATGTGAGAGTCGAGGTAGCTAGATTGGCTGGTGCATCTGACCCATACTTTGCCATGGGCGGATTACAGGAATTCAAATTTTATAACTCAGGATACGGATTAATAACTCTTGATAAGCAATTACAGTTCGGAGATTCAGGGGTGTATGTTTTAAGCGATGATGACGGCCATCTTGACCTTACCGCAGATATCAGTATTGATTTAAATGGCACCGTGACAATGGCCAATAATACCTGGCTGAGAGCAACTGATTCAGCTGGTACAGGAGTAGTCAATATAATAAAAGTAAATTCTTCAGATGAAATAGAAGTTGGTGGGACATTGAACGCTGGGACTTTAGCTGCGGTAGAAGATTCAGGAGCAATCACCTTATTTAATATGCCGGTATCAGCTACTCCAGCAGCTGGAACTGAAATGTCAGCTTCTTTGTCTATTGATTCAGATGTGATTTTGAAAGCTTATGCTGAATCTAATGCAGCAGGCGGAATACAAAACAAAAGAGCTTATATTTATGATCAATTATATTTACCAACCACAGGATCAACTGGAGGATTATTAGTTGGAGGCGATGTTAGCCTCTATCGTTCCGTAGCAGACACCCTAAGCTTGGGTGCTGGAGACAGCTTAACCTTGCCATCGGGCTCAGGAACTTATTCACAAACATTTACAGGTACTACCACAGATGCAATGACCATTGTTGCCAACTCTTTAACCTCTGGTAATGCCCTAGACATTTCTTCAACTTCAACTGCAGCCCTAACTGGAGATGCTTTGGTTAATCTTTCTGTTTCAGGAGCCAATGCTTCTGCAGGAATTACTCGTTATGGTGTTTATTCTTCTAATACAGCTACTGGAGCAACTTCTACTAATTATGGTGGATATTTTACAGCTTCTGGTGGAACAAGCAATTATGGCGTACAGGGCGTAAGTTCAAATGATGTTGGTGTCTACGGTACAAGTACAAGTGGTTCTGGTATTTATGGTCAAAGTACAAGTGGCATTGGAGGAACTATTTCAATCAATCCATCAACGACTAATTCAGTAGATGAAATATTAAGAGTCAGAAGAACAACATCGGGCACAGCCGCAGCTGGTATTGGCGGTTCCATGGATTGGTATACTGAAGATGATGGAGGAACAGCTGAATTGACAGGCAGAATATCTAATCTTTTGACTAACGCTGGAGCAGCCACCGAAGCATCAGCCCTAACTTTCTGGACAAGAACAGGAGGGGCAGCCATAGCTGAAATAGCAAGAATCAATAATTCTGGATTAGTCATATCAGCTAATAGCGGCATCACTCTTTCATCAGGAACTGGAACTTACTCACAAACATTCACCGGAACAACTACAGACGCAATGACTATTGTTGCCAATTCCTTGACATCTGGCAATGCTTTGGATATTTCATCTACCTCAACTGCAGCCTTAGACCAAGATGCTTTAATCAATGTTTCTGTTTCTGGAGCTAATGCTTCAGCAGGAATTACTCGTTATGGTGTTTACTCTTCCAATACTGCCACTGGAGCTACTTCTGTTAATTATGGTGGGTATTTCACAGCTTCTGGCGGAGCAAGTAATATTGGTGTGCGTGGTATAAGTTCAGACGGATATGGTGTTTCTGGTACAAGCACAAGCGGCTATGGTGTTTACGGAGAAAGTACAAGTAGTTATGGTATTTATGGTTATAGCACATCATCTATCGCAGGACATTTTGTATCCAACCCAGCAACGACAAATACGATTCACGAGGTATTAAGGCTTAGAAGATCAACATCATCCACAGCTGCATCTGGCATTGGTGGTTCCATGGATTGGTATCTTGAAGATGATGGAGGGACTACCGAATTAACGGGTAGGGTTGCTAATATATTAACCAATGCCGGAGCAGCCACTGAAGCATCAGCCCTAACTTTCTGGACCAGAACAGGAGGAGCGGCCATAGCTGAAAGAGTAAGAATCAATGATGCTGGTTATGTTGGAATAGGAGATACCTCTCCAGGCGGATTGCTAACCCTTACTGCCAATGGCAATCTAGTCTTTGGAGATATTAATGATGGCGTGATTGATGATATGGAAGAAACTTCTGATTGGGTAGAATCAGACAATGCCAACACTCCAGCTGTCAATGAAGCAGCCACAGTTAAATTAGGAGCTGGAGCAATGAAAGCAACTACTGTGGCAGCAAGCTCTAATACCGATACTTTAACTAAAACAATCACTTCAACTAGTTATTCAACTAATGACCGAATTGGCTTTTGGATCAAAGCCACTCAAACAGGCCAAATAATATCATTGGAATTGAATGATGACACAGCTGCGCCAGATCCCCATCATAACATTACCATCATTAAAGCCAATCAATGGCAATATGAGGAATGGGATTTAACTCCTGTGGCTGCAGCTGACAGAAACGCTGTTACTGGCGTAATCTTCATTATTGATTCAGATACCAGCTCGCCTACTATATATGTAGATCAATTGAGATATTATTCTAGCAGTGCCCGGTCAGCAGAAATGTTTGTTGGCGGTTCTGGACTTTTGAATCTAACAGCTGAAAAGGGTTATGAATTCTACACCAACATTACCTCCAATCTTCCCTCAATGTCTATTGATTCAGCGGTTATTGAATTGAACCAACCCTTGAGCGTAGCTGTTGGCGGAGATGTTGGAATTGCTTATGATTTATATTTCTCCAATACTGGTTTGGCGTCTATTACTTCTGAAGGGCCCCTTCAATTTTTAGCTGGCGATTCCAATCACGCTGAGAATTTAACTTTAGGAACAGCTGGAACTGGAGATATACTTATTGATATTGTTGATTCCAACTCAACTTACGGAGGAATCAAGGTTTTGGGTTCAGATTCCGGCGGTTATGTTTTAAGAATTTCTCCTTCTGGAGATGTCTCAATCGGAGGCACGGGATCAGGCGGATCTGATTTGACTGTAAAACAAAACATTACCTTGACTGGAGGCAATTTAACAATTAGCAAGTTAGCCACTCCAGGAGCGCTGACCAGCAGCACTGCTGCTACTGGAGGAATCTGTGCTCAAAACACTACTTATTATTACAAGCTTACAGCCATTAATGACAATGGCCAAACAATTGGTTCAGCGGAAAAATCCCAATTAACCGGCAACACTACTGCCACCAATACAATTACTATTTCTTGGGATCCGATCTCCGGAGCTACTGGCTATAAATTATACCGTTCTACTGAAACTGGCGATTGGGATGCTGATGTTAACGATTCTTTGGTTGACTCAGGTTCAATCTCAGCCCCAACTACTTCTTTGATCGATGATTGTACATCAGATACAGCTTCTCAGGCTCCTCCGTCAACTAACACAACCGGAGGAGATGTTACTGGAATCTTGAGCTTTTCTAATGCTTCGGAATTAACCATTGCTACAGGAGTTATTACTGCAACCCAGACTTATCATAGGGTTGATACTGAAGGAGATGCTGCATCTGATGATTTAGATACCATTAATGGCGGAGCTGAAGGTGATATTTTAATTCTTAGAGCTGAGAATACTGCCAGAACAGTAGTTGTAAAAGATGGAACAAATATTAAAACCGCTGGCGATATGAGTTTAGATAATACTGAAGATACGATTACTCTTGTTTATAATCAAAGTGCATGGCTTGAAATGGCTCGTTCTGACAGCGGTGCTGATATTGCTGAAAGTTATTATACCGATGATCTATCTGTTGAAGCTGGCGATTTGGTCAAGATCGCCAACCTTGACGAATCTTTATTGAGCGAAAAAGAAAAGCAGGTTGAACATAAATATCCAGCCATTACCAAAACAACCACTATCTATGATCCAGGATTATTCGGCGTAATATCAACAGCTCCTAATATGACCTTAGGCGGAGGCTACTCCAAACTATCTTCTGGAGCTGAAACTCGATCAGTGGTTTTAGCTGGAAGAACTCCAGTTAAAGTATCTTTGGATAACGGGCCAATTTCAATTGGCGATTTTCTGACCGCTTCTTCTGTTTCCGGAGTAGCTATGAAAGCCACTAAGTCCGGATTAGTTATTGGCCGGGCCCTAGAATCGTTTGATGGAAACGTAACTCAATGCAATATATCTTTTGTTAAGAAATCTGAACAAGAAATAAAAGAATTAAAGACCGGAGAAGAAGATACTGTGAAATTGATTGAATGTCATCAAGTACCCAGCGAAGTCGGCAAAGTAATGACTGTTATCAATTCTGGCTGGCAGGGCAATGATTTGAAAGTCGTTCAAAATGCCAATGGAGAAATTGTTGAAAATGGAATCCAAAGCCAGTTAGCTGATTATGGATTGGTTATTAATGAATATGGATCTTTAACCCTTTCCAAGCTTAAAGCTCAAACAATTGAAACTGAAAACGGCATGACTATCAAAGACAGAGCTACTGGCGAACAGTATTGTGTCTTTATGCAAGATGGAACATTACAAAGCACTCTTGGAGCGTGTATATCTGCTGCTGTTCCTACTGCTCCTGCTTCTAACTCAGGATCTGAGCCACCAGCAGAGCAGCCAGCTTCAGAAACTCCGACAGAAGAAACTCCAGCCGAGGAAGCTCCAGCAGAAGAGGTTCCAGTAGAAGAAACCCCAGAAGAGGAAGCACCAGCTGTTGAAACACCTACTGAAGAAACACCGACTGTTGAGGAAGCACCTGCAGAAGAACCAGCGCCAGAACCAATTCCCGAGCCAGCTCCTACGCCCGAACCCACTCCAGAACTAACACCAGAACCTACCCCAGCCGAATAGAGTATTAAGTATAAAATATGTAGTATAAAGTATGACATACAAGATTAACAACAAATTAAAATTTGCAGTATCAACAATCATTGCCTTAGTGATTGTTGCTTTTACTGTTAATTGGGTTGTTGGTCAAATTGGAGGCGGCACAGGAAATTTAAACAAAGGTTTGATTGGCCATTGGACGATGGATCAAGCTGATTTAAAGTCCGCGACAGTAATAGCAGATAGAACTCCGAATGGAAATAATGGCACTATCTATGGTGCTACTTTCACTACTGATAGACGCGAACAAGCAAATAAAGCAATGAATTTTAATGGGATTGATGATTATGTGGCTGTAAATAATGATGGTTGGTTACCGACAACAGCGTTGAGCTGGGGAGTTTGGATAAAAACTCCTGACTTTACAAATACCCAGAGGATTTTTCTTGGTGAATACGCCACTGGCACAAAAGGTTTCAATGTGTACATAAGAAATTCATCGCATGAGGTAGAATTTATTTTGGGTAATGGAACAACCATACAATCGTTAGCAGCTGACACAGCCACAGTAGCTGATACTTGGGAGCATTGGGTGGGAACTTACAATGGAACCACCATGAAAATGTATTGTAATGGAGTCGAACAAGCAACTACGGCGAATCTTTCAGGTCCGATAGTTTATTTTGGTTCTGGAGGTTTCGTGATCAGCCAGGCATTGCTTCCTTTTAACGGTTCAATTGACGATGTTCGTATTTATAATAGAGCATTATCTCCAGCTGAAGTCACTCAGTTATATGATTTAGGAGGTGGAGAGCAGGTTATGTCTACTGGCACAAAAAACAAAGGACTAGTAAGTTATTGGGCTTTAGATGAAAAGAGTGAAAAATTAGGAACTGATTTGGTAACCAATGGAAGTTTTACAACAGATACTACTGGATGGAACGTGGTCAATAGCGCAGTTCTATCAAGCGAAGCTGGAGGTCAATCTGGAAATTGTTTGAAACTTCTTAATGGAGTAGCAGCTTATGGTTATGCTCATAACGGATGTACTACAACGATTGCTGGCAAGACATATTCTGTTAATTATTGGCATAAAAATGGAACTTCAGATCCATCAAGAATTGCAGTAGGGACAACAAGCGCGCTGTCTGATTTATATGATAGTGGCTCTGTATTAAGTGACACTGATTGGACCGAACACAGATTTTCTTTTACTGCTACCACCACAGCATCTTGCATAAGACTAATAAATGGTTCTGCTGTTGATGGACAATATACTTATTTTGATGAAATAAAATTAGCTGAAGTGCAAACAGCAGACAAAACACCCTATGCAAACCACGGAGCAATTTATGGCGCTTCAGTTCGTAATCAAGGAGCTGAGTTTAATGGAACCAGCGATTATATTAATGCTGGGGATTTAACCGCTTTTGAATTTGCTGGTGATTTTACAGTGTCTGCTTGGATAAAATATATAACTTATGCCAATCAAGTTTTTGTTAGCAAGTGGTCAGGAGTTGGAAGTGGCTCTCAATGGTGGCTTGGTTATATTAGTGCCGGAACATCAAAAATACAATTTGGAGTATATACCGCAAGCAAAGTCGCTGTGGCTCTTGGGACATCAATAACCAGTGGAACTTGGAGGCATGTAGTTGGGGTTAGAAGCGGAACCAATATTTATATCTATGAAGATGGAGTGCAAAAAGGAACCGATACAACTTATGCCGAGGTGGCTGGGCAAAATAGCGCTCCATTAACAATAGGGAATTATAATGGTGGAGCTGGCAGTTGGTGGGATAAGGGAAACATAGCCGATGTTTTAATTTATAATAGAGCGCTTTCAGCTTCAGAGGTTTTGAATCTTTATCAGGGCAGTGATGTTGCTGGAGCAATTTTAGACATGCCCTTGGATACAGGGTTTAAGGATTTATCTGGCAATGGATATAACGGAACTAATTATGGTGCAGATATTATTGGCCAAGCTGCTGATTTTGATGGAACGAATGATCTTATAGAAATTGCTGATAGCAATAGTCTAGACATGGGAACAAGCAATTTTAGCATTTCAACATGGCTTAATCCAGATACAGGAATATTGAGAATATGGAAAGCGCCAGATGATGGCAATGGAACAGAACAGGGCTGTTACTTACTAGTTTATCTCTCCGGGACCAACTATTTTTATTTAGGAGATGGGACATCTCATGAATTTTCTTTTGCTCCATCTGCCTATCCTCAGCAAAATCAATGGAATCACGTTACTTTGGTTATAGATAGAGATAATGATAAATATTATCAATATTTGAATGGAGTTGATGTTACTAGCGGCGGAGTTAATATTTCTAGTGTTACGGGATCATTAGCTTCAACGGGAAAATTATATATTCAAGCTTTTCGTAGCGGCTCCTGGTATTATAGCAATGGCACAATAAACGATTTCCGGATTTACAATAGAGCCTTATCAACCACCGAAATAACAGATTTATATAACTTGAGCCGCAGAGAACAGGTTATAAGCATGGGAAGTCTTAACAAAGGATTAGTTGGTCAATGGGCCCTAGATAGCACGCATTACAATAGTACAACCAATAGAGTTGATGATTTGACTCCTTATGGTAATCATGGAACAAATAGTGGCGCAGTGGTTAGTGGTGAATATACTACTTTTGATGGAAGTAATGATTATGTTGAAGTTGCTGACAATGCAGTTTTAAACATTACCGGAGATATCACTTTGTCGGCGTGGGTTTATCGCAATTCCATTGGCTCGGAAGATGATATTATAGTCAGGGGACAACATGTGGTGTCTGGTTGGCGTGTATTTATATCGGGCGTTAACGATATTAGATATTCAACTTATCAGAGTGGTTTTTTTCAAGAGACACATTCGTCTAATACCATAGCAGCTGGCCAGTGGTTTCATATTGTGGCCACGAGAACTGGAGCTACGGGAAAGCTTTATCTTAATGGAGCGGAGTGTAGCTATTCTCAACAAAATAGTCATATTAATCCAACGGCCGTTAATAGGACCCTAAGAATAGGAGCATATGGTGATGGTACTTCCCCTTTTGATGGTCGCGTTGACGATGTTCGTGTTTACAATCGAGCATTGTCAGCTACAGAAATACAAACATTATATGCAAATGGAAGAAATTAGAATAATGAAAATAGTGAAAATAGGCTTAGCCTATTTCAATAAATAAATGAATTTTAAGAATAATAAAAAAACAATAATAGGAATAGCAGTGATAGTTATTTTAGCTGTGGTTGGAACTGTCGGCGCTCTCAATGGTTGGTTTGGCGGTGGCGCAACTATTCCTGATGATACTTTTACTCGAGGCCTTGTTGGTTATTGGAATATGGATGAATCCAATGGAAGCTTGGCCAAAGACAGTTCACCTTATTCAAATGATGGAATGATAAATGATGGGGGCAGTGGCAATCCAGTATCTTACTGGACTTTTGACGAACAAACAGGAACTACTGCTTATGATTCTATAGGAAGCAATAATGGAACTCTTACTAGTGGTCCTGCTTGGACATCTTCTGGCAAAGTTGGAGGTGGTATAAGTTTTGATGGAGTCAATGATTATGTAACAACAAATGAATTTGCAATAAGTGGAACAGATAGAACTTTTGAATTATGGATGAAAACTCCAGGAACCATTACTTACGAATCAATATTTGAGCAAAATGTTACTGTCAGCAGTACATCTTCGCCATATGTAAATGGATTTAATGGAATGAATGGCAATCCTAATCAAATACATTTGTCAGTCGGTGACGGTGCTGGTAATCACTATGATGCTTTGCAAACCTCAATAGCATCATATCTTAATCAATGGATTCATTTAGTAGGGGTTATAAAAGGAGGCAATGAATTAAGAATTTATATAAACGGCGTGAGTGTTGCAGATAAAGCCACAACTGTATCTCCAGAAACTGCTTCAAGATATGTATTTATGGGAAGAATGGGAACTAAATATTTTAATGGAATAATTGATGATGCTCGCATTTACAATTACGCTCGGACAGCTGATGAAATTCAAAGAGATTATATAGAGTCATATAAATCAAAATGGGTGCCGGGCAAAGTTGCCGGAGCCATGCAGTTTAATGGGGTGGATGATTTTGTTGATGTTGGAAACGGGACAAGTTTAAATGCTCCAACAGAAATTACTATTGAAGCATGGGTGAAATTTAACAATATTACGGCGGGTCAACAAATCGTTTCAAAAAGAGCTGCTTGGGATACGCCAAGCGGATACTCTTTAATATTTGATTACTCAACAGTAAATGGCATTGAGGTAAGGGGAAGACAATTCAATTATGCAAGAGCAAGCGATGCGGGATTAGCGACGAATGTGTGGTACCACATAGTAGGAACCCTAAGCGACGATTGGTCAAAAAATAAAGTTTATATTAATGGTACAAATAGAACGATTTCTACGTCTAATGGCGAAACTCTTGAAGACAATACTGATAATGTATATATAGGATCAAGACCTGGTATTAATTCTTTTTTTAATGGCCTCATCGATGAAGTCCGAATTTACAATAGGGCTTTATCAGCAGCCGAAGTTAAGTTTCATTATTCTCGAGGAGGGCCGGTAGGCTATTGGAAGTTTGATGAAGGAACAGGAACATTGGCAGGAGATATTTCTGGAAATATGAATAACGCCGTAATTCATGGCCCTTCTTTGAACTTTGATGGAAATGATGATTATGTTGATTGTGGAGATAATACATCATTAAATATTACAAGCACATTAACTTTAATGGCTTGGATAAAGCCAGAATCTAGAACCACCTATCAGGGTATAATAAGCAAAGATGTTGCTGATGGAGTAGCTAATTTGATATATATGATTTATATAGATGATTCTGGTAACCTTCGAGGCTATATATCAAATGGCTCATCATCACAAGCGACTCCTTACAAAAGCCTTGCAGCCGGAGATTTAAATCAATATATGCACGTAGCTTTTGTTTTGTCTTCAACGTATCTTCGTTTATATGTTAATGGAGCAGAAGTAGAATCAGGAACCGCCAGAACCATTAATCCGCAATCTATTCCTTCGGCTAATTTGTTTATAGGATCTTATGGCGGCGGTACGATTAATTTTGACGGCACCATAGATGAACCCCGTGTTTATAATCGTGCTTTATCAGCCACAGAAGTTAATGAAAGTTATCGAGGATTATTCAAAAACGAAACTGGTTTGATTGGCTATTGGCCCTTTGATGAAAATACTGGAGATACGGCCTATGATAGATCGGGAAATTCCAATAATGGTGACTTGGCTGGCTCTGGAACAGTGTGCGGAACAGGCGGAGCTTGTCCAACCTGGGTTTCTAGAGAAGGGCCTACTTGGACCACTGGAAAATCTGGAAATGCCCTATCTTTTGACGGAACAGATGATTATGTGGATGCAGGAACAGGGTTGGCTAGTAAAATATATCCCCTTACTTTCGAAGCTTGGGTCAAACCAAATACCTTATCTCAAAATGGAATTATTCTTAATTTTGATGTTGCAAATGCGAATAGTGATTATGCTTTTGGTATTTATAATACTGGCAATAAGATATTTGTTGGAAGAAGCACTTACTTATATGGCTTATCTGGTATTAGTACTTATTTAACAGCGGGACAATGGCAACACTGGGTAGTGGTATTTACAGACACAACACATATCACTTTTTATTTAGATGGTGTTCAAAAAACATTATCAATCGTTGCCGACTATTATTCAGCAGATGGTTCCAAAACAACAATTGGTAGCAGGCAAGGGGCTGTCCCTGATAAATTTTTCAATGGCACCATTGATGATGTTCGCATTTACAATTACGTCCGGACAGCTGATGAGATTAGACTGGATTACAACGCTGGTTTTGCTGCCAAATTCGGACCAAATAACGCTAGTTGTGATAAAGATCCAGGAAGCTGCATAACAAAAGATTTAGTCGGTTATTGGAGCTTAGATGAAGGAACAGGAACTACGGCTACTGATGGTTCAGGAAACAGCAATACCGGAACCCTGACTAATAATCCTACCTGGACTCAAGGAAAGAAAAATGGAGCTCTGCGATTTGATGGAGTCAATGATTATGTTGACTGCGGGAATAATGCAACTTTAAATCCAACCAGTGCAACGACGATTGAAGCGTGGGTGAAACCAAATAGCGTAACTGCTGGAAGCTATAAGGCGATATTATCAAATTGGGGAGCATCAGTACCAAATGGCTATTTGTTCTATGGGCAATATTCATTGAATGGCACTTGGTTTCATTTTGAAATGAAAATTGGCGATGTGGGTAAGCAGTTTAATGTGGCAAGCGTATTTACAGCAAATACTTGGGTGCATTTAGTTCTAGTATATGATGGCTCGTATTTGCGAACATATAAGAATGGCGTAGCAATTGGAACACCAACAGCAGCAACTGGAACTATTAATGCATTTACTAGTAATTTAAAAATTGGAGCTTACTCTCAAAGTCCAATTAGCGGTTATTTTAATGGCTCAGTTGACGAAGTAAAAATTTATAGTCGCGCTTTATCAGCCGAAGAAATCCGTTATCAATACAATCGCAGTGGGCCAATTGCCCAGTGGAAGTTTAATGAAGGAAGCGGGACTACGGCTTATGATTCAACAGACAATAATAATGATGGAACCTTAACTGGTGACCCCACCTGGATTGATGGTAAATATGGCTCTGCTTTATCTTTTGACGGAACCAACGATTATGTAAATATGGGAGATGTCAGTATTTTAAATTTTGAAAGAACCAATCCTTTTAGTATTAGTGGCTGGTTTAAACACACAGTAACGGGAGTTAATCAGATAATTTTGTCTAAACAACAAGGAACGAGTCCAGCTCGTGGTTGGAGGGTTATGCTTGGGACTGACGATAAATTAAGTTTATATTTATATAACAATCCTGATACTAGTAATTTTATAGGAGCAACAACTGTTTCTGCTTTTACCGATGCCAATACCTGGGTTCAGTTTACTACTACATATGACGGATCAAACACCAATGCAGGGATAAATATATATATTAATGGGGTATTAACGTCTGTTACGCCAAGCCTTGCTACGCTAACAGATACAATACAGACATCTGTAAGTGTTAATATTGGAGCAAGGGATAACGGTTATTTATATTTTAATGGCTCAATTGATGACGTTCGTATTTATAACTATGTCCGGACAGCTGATGAAATTAGACTGGATTATAACGCTGGATTAGCAGCTAAATTCGGACCCAATAATGCCAGTTGCGACAAAGACCCTGGTTCTTGTGTGACTCAAGGATTAGTTGGCTATTGGAGTTTAGACGAAGGCACTGGAACTACAGCTGTTGATGGTTCGGGAAACAGCAATACCGGAACTCTAACTGGCCCTCAATGGACAAAGGGCAAAGTTGGCAATGCTTTAAGTTTTGATGGAATCAATGATTACGCGGACTGCGGAAATTTAGGTGCGTTTCCTACAACCGGCGCGATTGTGTTTTGGATGAAACCATCCCAAATTTTAAGCTATCGCAACCCACTTTCAACCCATTTTCCTGGAGAAGGTGGAATAAGATTTGAAATGACAACCGCAGGAAAGTTTGTTGCTTATAAAGGCGAAGAGCACGTATATACAGCATCCCTTCAAGCAGATACATGGTATCATGTTGCATTGGTCTGGAATGTTACAGGCAATAATGTCATAGGCTATTTGAACGGAACTTCGGTCTTTAATGAGGCACACACGAGCTGGGGCATTTTACTTGATTCCGTACAAATTGGTAGAGGTTACGACACAACTGCAAATAGGCATTTTAAAGGCATTATCGACGAAGTCCGCATTTACAATAGGGCACTGACTGTCGAAGAAATCCGTTATCAATATAATCGTGGTGGACCAGTTGCTCAATGGAAATTTAATGAAGGAGAAGGAATTACTGCTTACGATTCAACAGACAACAATAATGATGGAACATTAACAAGTGGCCCTACTTGGGCTGAAGGCAAATACGGCTCAGCTTTGAGTTTTGATGGAGTGGATGATTCAATCAGCGTGCCGACAACAGCATCTATGAAGGGGCAGTCACAGTTCACGCTATCAACTTGGTTTTATGTAGACTCATTCAGAGCTTCCGATCAGTCCATATATCAAGAAGTTACAGGAGTGGATACTAATTCAAGGATTCTCATTAGAATCATAGAAACGACGAATGTCATACAGTTCGGTGGGCGTTCTACTGACACTGATGCATATACCGTATGGGTTACGACTCCCGCCATATCAGCAGGCGCGTGGTATCACATAGCAGCGGTATTTGATTCCGTCACAGATGTCCATTATTTTTATATAAACGGCGTTGCCACATCGGGTTCAGTAACAGCGACCACGCTCAGTAATACTACTCCCACAGGAATCATTAGGATAGGGGCGGATTCAAGCGGACGTTATTTTGACGGCCTCATCGACGACGTTCGTATTTACAATTATGCCAGGACGGCAGAGCAAATTTTACAGGACTACAACTCCGGCTCTTCTGTCTACTTCAAATAGAAACAGTAAAATAGGCTAAGCCTATTATAATTATAAAAATAGGCTTAGCCTATTAATAAAATCAAATTTATTTAAATTACTATGAGAATTAAATTATTTGATGAGTCGATAGAAAAATTCATTTCATCGCTTAATAAGCCAACAATTGCTAAAGTTTTACGCATTATTGATTTATTAGAGATTTTTGATTATCGGTTAGGGCTACCGCATTGTAAAAAAGTTGCTAATAATCTTTTTGAATTGCGTATTCGAGGAAAACAAGAAATCAGGATTTTTTACACATTTTTTAAAAATGAAATTGTTTTACTGCACAGCTTTATTAAAAAATCACAGAAAATTCCTCAAAAAGAATTACAGATTGCTTCCAAGAGATTAAAAAGATTGACAAACATATAACATATAAGTTATATTATAATATATGAAAAACTACAATCAACTCAAAACAAAGTTATTAAAAGACAAAGAAATAAAAAAGGCCTACGAAGAACTTGGTCCTGAATTTAATTTAATTTGTATGATTATAAAAAAAAGATTAGAAAAAGGTTTAACTCAGAAAAAATTAGCCCAAAAAATCGGCACAAAGCAATCAGCAATTTCTCGATTTGAATCTGGAAATTATAATCCTACTATTTCTTTTTTACAGAAAGTTACAGATGCCTTAGATGTTGAACTCAAAATTTCAATTAAATAACAGCCTTATTTCGGATAGGCTTAGCCTATTACACATTAGCCTATTACATAAATGAGAAAAGTTAAATTTGAACAAGGGAAAATTTATCACATCTTTAACAGGGGCGTAGAAAAACGCGATATTTTTCTTAATGATGCTGATAAATGGAGATTTTTACAAGGTATGTTTTTGTTTAATGATGAAGATTCTTCGCTTGGGTTATTGTGGCATTTGGAACATGGCGGAGCGGGTTTAAATTTTAAAACACTTCTAGGGGCATCAATTAAAAATCCGGAACAAAGAGATCCTTTAGTAAAAATTATGGCTGATTGTTTGATGCCAAATCATTACCACTTTTTATTAGAGGAAATTCGGGATAATGGCATTTCTCGTTTTATGCATAAACTCGGTACCGGATACACTGGATATTTTAATAAAAAATATGAACGCATTGGTGGATTGTTTCAAGGACCATTTAAGGCTGTTTCAGTAGAAAATGATCTGTATCTTCAATATCTTTTAATCTATATTAATGCCTTAAATCCAGGACAACTTATAGAGCCGAATTTAAAAGAAGACGGAATAAAGAATATTGATGCAATAATGAAGTTTGCAGAAGATTTTTCTTGGAGTACTCATCAAGAATATTTAGGCAAAAGAGATTCTATTATTATTGACAAGGGAATTTTGAATGAATTTTTTTCAACATCCGAAGATTATAATAACTTAGTAAGGACCGTGTTGTCAGATAAAAAGATTTCAGAAATTAATCATCTTATTTTAGAATAGGCTCTATTAATAAAATAGGCTTAGCCTATTTATAACTATTTATAAGATGGATTTAGAAAAAATAAAGAAAAAAATAAAAGAGGGGGTGGCGGATCTGTTGTTTCCGAAAGAGTGTCTGGGTTGCGGGAAAGAGGGAAGGTATATTTGCGACAATTGTAATATTTTTCTTGGCGAATCGGCATTAATTTGCCCGGTATGCGATAAGTCAAACTTTACTGGCAAGACGCATTCGCAATGTTTAAATAAAAACGGATTAGATGGCTTAACTAATATTTGGGAATACGAAGGGATAACTAGGACGGCTCTTCATGATATTAAATATAAAGGAAATTTCGATATAGCTTCGGAGTTTATGGGAAAAGCATTTTTAATAATGAGGAAGGATATTGCGCGGTTTGAAAATTTTCTTTCTTTTGTCTTTTCCGAAGGCGTCTATATTACCTACGCACCGATGTATATAAAAAAAGAAAAAAGAAGAGGGTTTAATCAAAGTAAATTTATCGCCAAAGCATTAGGAAAGATAACGGGCAAAAAGACAATTGATTTATTGGAAAAAATTAAAGATACGCCATCGCAGACCAATTTAGACAAAGGAGAAAGAATAAAAAACGTAAAAGATTGCTTCAAGATTTTGCCAAACTTAACATTTCTTCCCCAAAAAGTAATTTTAGTTGATGATGTTTGGACAACAGGGTCAACAATGAAAGAATGCACCAAGATTCTAAAAATAGCGGGTGTCGGGCAGGTTTGGGGATTTACTTTATTCCGCGATGTATGAGTTATATAATTTCTAATATTTAATTTTCGAACAGAGTGAGAAAACAAAATTTCTTATTTATAAAAAATTTCTAATGACCAAATCTTCAAAAGTTATTTCAATAAACGATTTAGAATACCCAAAACTATTGAAAGAAATCAAGGATGCACCAAAGAGACTTTATCATAAAGGCGATTATAGTCCGGAGATTTTTAATAATTGTTTAGCGGTAGTTGGAAGCAGAAGAATGACAAGCTATGGAAAAAGAGCGATAGAGAAAATAGTAAGCAAAATAGCGGCTTCGGGAATTACCATTGTTTCTGGATTTATGTTCGGCGTAGATGCAACTGCTCATAAGGCGGCATTGGATGTTGGAGGAAGAACTATTGCCGTTATGCCTTGCGGGATAGATATAATACATCCCGAATACCAAGAGAAACTTTATAATGATATTTTAAAAAATAACGGATTGATTATTTCAGAATTTGAAAATGATTTGCCTCCGGCTCTTTGGACATATCCAAAGAGAAATAGGATAGTTGCCGGTTTATCTCAAGCAACTTTGGTGATTGAAGCGGCAATAAACAGCGGATCTTTAATCACCGCCAAGTATGCCAAAGAATATAATAGAAAACTTTTTGTTGTGCCAGGTCCGATTACCAGCGCTAATTCTGAAGGTATAAATCAGTTAATGAAAGAAGGAGCTTCAATAGCCAGCAAAGCAGAAGATGTCCTGGAATATTATAAGAATCATGGTTTTTTTTCGTATTTTACCCCAAAGGGACCCTACGTGCTTCAGAAAAATCATAATCCTTCTAAGGTTTTGCCGGAGCATAATTTTTCTTCGCGCTTTACCCAAGATGGGGCCTACGCGTCTCAGAAAAATCATACTCCTTCTTCTCCCTTAGAAAGCAAAATTATAACTGAATTAAAGAATGAACCGATGGAAGTTGATGTTTTGGCAAGGATGCTGGGAATGTCGGCTTCGGAAATCGGCACGAAAATTTCTTTAATGCAATTACAGGGAATTATTACAAAACAAGGAAATAAATATTACATATGTTAATTAAAATTTGTTCGGCTTTACATATTGGATTAGAGGCAATTGGGGTAGATATTGAAGTAAATTTAGCCAACAGGGGTTTACCCAGCTTTGATATTGTCGGACTTCCCAGCAAGGCAGTAGATGAAAGCAAAGAGCGTGTCAGAGCGGCAATCGTTAATTCGAATATTGATTTTCCGGCTAAGAAAATCACAGTTAATCTTGCTCCGGCCGATATTCCCAAGGAAGGTTCTTTTTATGATTTGCCAATCGCTATGGGAATTATTTCAGGAATAATGAATTTAACTTTACCGGAAAAGTCTTTGTTCTTCGGGGAATTATCTCTTGACGGATCTTTAAGACACACTAAGGGTGTTTTACTTTTAGCTTTATTCGCTAAAGAAAATGGCTTTGAAAAAGTTTTTGTTCCAAAAGAATCAGCCAATGAAGCATCTATTATTCCAGAAATTGAAGTATATCCGGTTGAAAGACTTTCGCAGTTATTAGCCCATTTTTCCGGAGGGAATAGAATAGAAAAGCATATTCATCAACAGCCGATTTCTTCTTTAGAAGAAGAAAAAGTGGAATTTGATATGTCGGAGATTCTAGGCCAGGAACAAGCAAAAAGAGCTATAGAAATTGCGGCTGCCGGAGGGCATAATATTTTTATGGTTGGAAGTCCTGGAGCCGGTAAGACAATGCTGGCCAGAGCTTTGCCCGGAATCTTGCCTAAACTTTTAAAAGAAGAATCATTAGAGGTAACTAAAATATATTCTGCCACCGGCAATATTCCTCCAGGAGGATCGCTAATTACAATCAGACCGTTCCGTTCTCCACATCATACCACTTCTCAAGTTGGATTAATCGGCGGCGGAAGCAAACCTATGCCCGGAGAAATTACTTTGGCTCATAGAGGAGTGTTGTTTTTAGATGAATTTAATGAATTTCCGCGATTTATTTTAGAGTCTTTGCGCCAACCAATAGAAGATGGAATAGTATCTATTTCCAGATCAAGAGAAAGGGTTGCTTATCCATGCAATTTTATGTTAGTGGCTTCAGCTAATCCTTGCCCTTGCGGATATCTTAATCACCCAAAAAAATCCTGCGTGTGTACGCCAAGAGAAATCGCAAAATATAAAAAGAAAATTTCCGGTCCGCTTTTGGACCGTATTGATTTGCACATTGAAGCACCAGCAGTTGATGTAGAAGAATTATCTCAAGACAAATCTCAAGATAAACATAAATCTGAAAGTTCATCTCAAATAAGATTAAGGGTGGAAAAAGCTAGGGAAATCCAATGCGCGCGGTTTAATGGCGATGGTATTTTTACTAACGCTGAAATGAAAAATTCCCATATTAAAAAATATTGTTCTTTATCTCAAGAAGTTGAGCAAGTTTTAAAAAGAGCAGCGATTATGTTCCAGCTTTCAGCCAGGTCTTATTATAAAATGATTAAAATTGCCAGAACCATTGCCGATTTGGAAAATTCAAAAGAAATAGAGTTACCCCATATGGCGGAGGCTTTGCAATACAGGCCATTAATAATAGAAAATGATATTACCTAAAATGGATTCAATTTCGGTTGGCAAATCAGGAGAAAATATAGCCCAAGAATATTTAGAAAAGAAAGGTTATAATGTAATTGATAGGAATTACAGAACAAAATACGGAGAAATTGATTTAATCGTTAAAAAAGATGGCATATTAATTTTTGTAGAAGTAAGAAGTAAAACAGGAGAACAATTCGGAACTCCGGAAGATACAATCAATAGAATAAAGGTGAGAAAAATTCAGAGAAACGCAATAGCCTATGCAGCTAGAAAAAAATGGCAAGGGCAATATAAGATAGACGCCATTTGTATTATTTTAAATCAAGACAATTCAGTAAAGCGTTTAGATCATTACGAAAACATTTAATTTTTTGTCGAATAGGCTAAGCCTATTAGTACTTTTAATAAAAATAGGCTTAGCCTATCAATCTACTTTGTTTTGTAGTATATAAATTTTAAAAATATGTATACAGAAATTTTAATAGCCGGTTTTGGAGGAGGAATGACTAGGGGACTGATGGGATATGTCAAACATCAGTACGCTTATAAAAATGTAGGTTTTAATATTCCTTACTTCTTAGTAATGAGCTTTTTATCTGGTATAATAGGAGTATTAACTGCTCAAGCTGTAAGCCAAACGGGCATTGAGTTTTTAGGTCCAGTTTTTACTCCAGCTATGGGTTTTATAGTCGGCTATGCCGGAGGCGATTTTATTGAAAATATTTATAAAATTATTATTAAACAATCTTCAATTAACAATTAAAAAAATATGATAAGCACATTGGCTAAGATCACCAAGGTTTCAATTTATTTATTAGTGTTTTTAATGCCTTTATTTTTTCTGCCCCAGACGCCAAACGTTTTAATTTATAATAAGCAAGTTTTGCTTGTTGGCCTGACGTTTATAGCGCTTTTCTCCTGGCTCCTAGATTCTTTGACTCAGGGCAAGATTAATTTGAATATCAGCAAGCTCAATATTCCCATCGTCGTATTTTTAATTGTTGTTGGTATCAGCACCTGGCTTTCTTCTTATCGCTATGCCAGTTTTTGGGGCTGGCCACTGGATATTTCTTCTAGCCTATTAACTACTTTTTGTTTTGCCTTGCTCTACTTTTTAATCATTAATGTTTTTGAGAAAAAAGATATAATCGGTGTTTTGTTTTGGCTGGCCATATCAGGATTTCTAACAGCTGTTATCGGAGGATTGCAGTTGTTCGGAAAGTTTATCTTTCCGTTTGATTTTGCCCAAACAACTTCATTTAACACCATTGATACTATTGGTTCTTTGGGAATATTTTTAGGAATATTGAGCCCACTGTTTTTGACCTTATTCTTTATTAGCAAACGCCTGATCAAGTTTTTAATGGGAATTTTTTCCTTAGTATCGCTTTTAATGCTGGTAGTGATCAATTCCTGGGTTGCTTGGGTTGTTTTATTAATAGTTTCAATAGTCATATTGGTCTTTGGAATTTCTAAAAGAGAAATATTTAAGGCCAGCTGGTTAACTCTGCCAATGATATTTTTAGTGCTTTCAGTATTTTTTGGCTTTTTTAGAATTAGCATTCCTGGATTGCCGACCACTCCATTGGAGGTTTCTCCATCTCAAACAGCAACTTTCAACATTGCTAAAAATGTTTTAAAGCAAAGCCCTGTTTGGGGTTCTGGTCCTGGAACTTTTGCTTACAATTATTCTCAATATAAGCCAGAAAGCATCAATCAAACTTTATTCTGGGCAGTGAGGTTCTCGGCCGGTTCATCAGAAATATTGAATAGACTCATTGATACTGGTATTTTGGGCCTTCTTTCCTTTTCAGCAATTCTTATTGGATTTTCGATTGTGATGGCTAAGAGATTGGTGCCCAAAAAAAATGAAGAAGACCCTGAAGCCAAAGAAAAACAATTTTATGACTGGGTGTTAACTCTGGGCGTATTGGCTGGTTGGATAGGCGTTGTTGCCAGCATGTTTCTTTATCCTACTTCCATTTCTATAATGTTTTTATTCTGGGTTTTTAATGCTGTTTTTGTGGTCTTGGCTGAAAACAAGATTAAGACTTGGAGCCTTGAACCATCTTCAATAGCAGCGATTTCAGTTTCTTTCCTTTTTATTATTATTTTTATCTTAAGCATGGGATTGTTCTTTATTGGAGGACAGAGGTATTTGTCTGAATTAAAGTATCAGGCTGGGATAAATGCTTGGCAAAAAGGAAACAACATTGAAGCAATCAATCAAATTTTAGGAGCCACCACCTATGTCAGCGGCCAGCAGGATGATTATTGGCGAGATTTGGCCCAGATTTATTTAGTCAGAGTGGCTGAAGAAGTTCAGAAAGGAACTCCAGATGAGCAAGAATCTCAAGTAATAGCTGTTTTGGCCGGCAATGCCATTAATTCAGCTAAAAACGCAACTGATGTTGCTCCCAAAAACGTAGCCAACTGGACAGTTAGGGGATTTGTTTATCGCCAATTAATTAATGTTATTGAAGGATCAGGCCAATGGGCATTAACAGCTTATCAAAAAGCAGCTGAATTAGAGCCCAGCAATCCCTACATCTATACTGAAATGGGGCGTGTTTATACAGCTCAAAAAGAAACTGATAAAGCCAAAGAGCAATTTGATAAAGCTCTTAGCTTAAAATCAGATTATGCTGAGGCTCGATTCCAAATAGCTTTGGCCTATGTCAATGACAATAAGATTTCCGAGGCTATAACTGAAATGGAGAATGCTAAAAGTCTTTCTCCGTCTGATATTGGCGTAGCTTTTCAATTAGGGCTTCTTTATTACAACAATGACCAAATGACTAAAGCCAAGCAAGAGTTTAATCGCGTCATAGCTCAAAATGAAAACTATTCCAATGCCCGCTATTTCTTGGGTTTGATTTTAGACAAAGAAGGAAAGAAAAATGAAGCCATTGTCCAATTTGAAAAGATTCAAGCGCTTAATCCTGACAATGAGCACATTAAAAAAGTGCTGGAAAATTTAAAAGCCGGCAAGAAGGCTTTGACCGGATTAACTCAAGAAGGAGTTCCGATTGAAGAAAAGCCAGCTGAAGTAAAATAGGCTTAAAAATGGCAAATATCTACGACAAAGTTATTAGATGCTCTATCTCTTGGCTTGTTTTTCTAATGCCTTTATTCTTTTTGCCTTTCAGCTTTGAGCAATTTGAATTTAACAAGCAATACTTATTGGGCTTTTTAGTTGCGATTGGTTTTTTGGCTTGGCTGGCCAAAATGATTCTGGTTGATAAAGAAATAAAGATTAAAAAAACACCATTAGATATCGCGGTCTTGATTTTCTTAGGAACAGCAATTCTTTCAACCCTATTTTCAATTGACAGATATGCCAGTCTGGCTGGATTTTATGGTCGTTTTTCTGATGGATTAATTAGTTTAATCAGCCTGGTTTTGCTCTATTTTTTAATTACCAATAATGTTGGCAAAAACGAAGACATACAGCCAGAAAGCATTATTAATCTTTTACTTTCTTCTGGATTTATTGTTGTTTTGGCAAGCTATTTTTCAATTTTTGGAATTTGGCCAAAAATAAATAATGCTTTATCGGCTGTAAACAGCGCTTTGGGCTTGCCGAAAATGATGCTAGTCAAAGGATTTAATCCAATATCTAAGTCCTTGGAGGGATTGGCAATGTTTTTAGCAATACTTTTGGTTATCTTGATAGTTAAAACCATTGTGCTGGACACAAAAACTTCTGCTTCAAAAAAGAAGAATGCTAAAAGAATACCCATCTTTGATAATTTATTATGGATTGGATCTTTGGGATTAATGCTAATGATAGATTTTGCCGGAGCTTGGATTGTTTTAGCGATTAGCTTGAGTTTGTTTTTAGCTTTTACTTTGAAAACAAGATTATTCAAAGACGATACCAGAAAATTGTTATTGCCACTTTTTTTAATAATCATTGCTGGTTTTTTTGCCATTATTGATCCAATTAAAACCAATCTAGCCAAAGAGCAAATTTTGGGCCAAGGAAACTCTTGGGCAATTGCTGGAAATACCTTGACTGATAATGCCAAAAATATTTTCTTGGGATCAGGGCCAGGAACATTTTTTCACAGCTTTGCCAAAGAAAAACCAGTTAGTTTGAATAATACTCAATTATGGCAGCTAAGATATGATCGAGCTGGCAATTATATTAGCGAATTATTAACAACCACTGGTTTGCTTGGATTCTTGGGTTATGTGTTGATGCTTGGGATAATTATGACGATGGTTGGTTTGACGTTTAATATCAGCCAGTTGCCCATGCTAATAATTCTTGGATCAATAATTATTGCTCAATTGGTCTATTATCAAAACAGCATCTTGGGCTTTATGTTCTGGCTCATATTGGGCCTTTTGGCAGCTAATTGGAAAAAAGAAATTAAACTGTTTTCTTTTAAGGATTTCGCTGAATTGTCTTTAATTTTCAATGTTGTTCTAATTTGCCTGAGTTTATTGGTGGCTTTCGGCTTCTATCTGGGACTTAAATCCTATTATGCTGACATAGCTTATGCTCAGTCAGAAAACACAACTGATTTAGTTGAGAAAAGAAAGTTCTTAGAAAAAGCAATAGAATTCAATTCTCAGACAATTTATTATCGCGCCATGGCCAACCGAGTTTATCTAAACGAGATTGTTGGTCAAATGAATAAATCTTTAAGCCAGGAAGAATCAGTATTTTTCCAGCAGAAGGTAGCCAAAACAATTAATAATGCCAAAAAAGCCAGCGATATAGCTCCTAATAATATTATTGCTTGGGAAAATCTAGCCATGGTTTATCGAGAGATCAGGACTGTGGCTGAAGGAGCGTCGGAGTGGGGGACAAAAGCATTTGAAAGAGCTTTAAAATTAGATCCAACCAATCCAGTGCTTCACACTGAATTGGGTAAGCTTTATCTGGCTGCTGATAATAACGACAAAGCGCGCCAAGAATTTGAAAAAGCCATTGAGTTAAAGTCCGATTATATTGATGCTTATTTACAAAGATCTTTACTCGACGAAAAAGAATCTAAAAACGAAGAGGCCATAAAAAGTTTAGAAGAATTAGCTGATCTTTATCCTCTTAATATCGATGTTCTTTTCCAGCTAGGAAGGCTGTATTATAATAATAAACAAACTGCTGATGCCGTTGTGATTTTAGAAAGAGTAATTAGATTATCGCCCAACCATTCTAATGCCCTGTATTCTTTGGCAATAGCTTACGATGCTTCAGGAGAAAAGAAAAAAGCCATTGATGTCTTGCAAAAGGTTTTAGATCTTAATCCAAATAATTCTGCTTTGAAGCAGAAAATGGAAGAATGGAAGGAATAAGCCAAATTTTACTTGACAACTTTTTTAGAACAAGCTATACTAATTGTTACGTAAATTATTTAATATCTCTTGAAAGCTTCTTTTTCCAATCAATAGCCCAAAAAACATTTTTAACCCCTAAAAATATCTGTTGGGGGATTTTTTGCTTCTGGTTCAGGGTCTAATTTTTCATATTTTTTGTACCCCTATGATTAAGACTAAATTTTTTGGAAAGTCATCGCTTTCTTTAGCGAGGCCGTATTTATTAAAAACCCAAAAAGACAGTTGGGATCAGTTTTGGCAAAAAGATCTTAAAGAGCTTTTTGATGAAGTTTCTCCAATCCGCGACTATACTGATGAAAAATTCGAGATATGGTTTTTGGATTACAAATTAGGAGAGCCGAATTATAGTTCTGATCTTGAAGCCAAGCAAAACAATGACTCTTACGAAGCTCCTTTAAGGGGCAGAATTAGATTAGTTAATCTTAAAACCAAAGAAGTAACCGAACAGGAGGTATTTTTGGCTGATTTCCCGCTCATGACCGAGAGAGGTACTTTTATTGTTAATGGAGTAGAAAGAGTAATCATTTCACAAATTATTCGTTCGCCAGGAGCTTTCTTTACTGCCAAATCAAATAGAGGAAGAAACTATTTTGGCGGCAAGCTTATTCCTAACCGCGGAGCTTGGCTTGAATTTGAAACCGACATTTCTGGTGTTTTGGGAGTCAAAATCAATCGCAAAAGAAAAATACCAGTCACTGCTTTTTTAAGAGCTCTGGGTTATGTATCTAATGAAGAAATTGTAAAGCTTTTTAAAGACGTTGATATTGGAGAAAAAAGATATATTGAAGAAACATTAAAAAGAGATCCTAGCCACAATCGAGACGAAGCCGTGATTGAGGTTTATCAAAGATTAAGACCTGGAGACAGAGCTACTCCGGAAACCGCTCGTGAATTATTCGACAACATGTTTTTCAACTTTAAGAGATACGATCTTTCTAAGGTTGGCCGTTGGAGAATAACTCAAAGATTGGATGAATTAAAAGATAAAAAATCAACTAAACAAACAAAAGAAGATCAAGAAATTACAGTTGAAGACAGGCTTTTAAAAGCTCAAGATGTAATTGCGGTTATTAGAGAAATCATTCGGCTTAACAACAATCCCAACGCCAAACCGGATTTGATTGATCATTTGGGTAACAGAAGACTAAGAACCATATCTGAGCTTTTGAAAAACAGGCTTAGAGTTGGATTGATGAGAATGGAAAGAATCATTAAAGATCGAATGTCAACCTTGGATATTTATACCATGACTCCTGTCCAGATTATTAATCCTCGTCCGTTTATGGCAATTGTTACTCAGTTCTTCAGCTCTTTTCAATTATCTCAATTCATGGACAATGAAAATCCTTTAGCTGAGTTGGAGCACAAGCGCAGATTATCAGCCACAGGTCCGGGTGGATTGACCAGAGAAAGAGCTGGCTTTGAAGTCAGAGATGTCCAGCCGTCTCATTATGGAAGAATTTGCCCAATTCAAACCCCAGAAGGACCCAATATTGGCTTGGTTGGCCACCTAGCCGGTTATTCAAGAGTTAATTCTTTAGGATTTCTTGAAACTCCATATTTCCAAGTCAAAAACGGCAAAGTTTCTTCTGAAGTCAAATATCTTAATGCTTACGAAGAAGAAAAATATCATATTGGTTCTGGAGCTATTCAGGTTGCCAAAGATGGCAAGATTTTATCTGACAAAGTTGAGGGCCGATTAAAAGGCAAACCTACTATTATAGACAAAAGCGATCTTGATTTTATTGATGTTGCTCCCGAACAGCCAATTTCTATAGCCACTTCTTGCATTCCTTTTTTACAAAACGATGATGCCAACCGAGCTTTAATGGGATCAAATATGCAAAGACAGGCAGTTCCTTTGGTTAATCCTCAGGCGCCTTTGGTAATGACTGGAACTGAAGAAAGAGTGGCCAGAGATTCGGGTCAGGAAATAATTTGTCAAGAAGACGGAGTTGTTGCTAGCGCTGACGCTGGCCAGATCGAAGTCAGGGGAACCAAAGGAATTAAGAAATATCCTTTAAAAACTTTTATTAGAACCAATCAATACACTTGTTTTCATCAGAGGCCATTAGTGGAAAAAGGCCAAAAAGTTAAAAAAGGAGATGTCTTGACTAGCGGTGGAGCAATTGATCAAGGCCAATTGGCTTTGGGAAGAAATCTTTTAGTTGCTTTCATGTCTTGGAGAGGCTGTACCTTTGAAGATGCCATAGTAATCTCTGAAAATTTGGTCAAGCACGACGCCTATACTTCGATTCATTTGGAAAATTTTGGCTGCGATGTCCGAGAAACCAAACTTGGCCCAGAAATAACCACATCAGATATTCCCAATGTTTCTGAAGAGAAATTAAGAAACTTAGACGAAGAAGGAATTATTAGAATCGGAGCTGAGGTTGGACCCAGTGATATTCTGGTTGGAAAAATATCTCCAAAAGGCAAAGAAGATTTGACTGCCGAAGAAAGATTGTTAAAAGCTATCTTTGGAGAAAAATCTAAAGACGTTAAAGACACTTCTTTGGTAATTGAACATGGAAAAAGAGGCCGAGTAGTGGGCATCAAGGTTTTTTCCAGAGATTTGGGCCATAAATTAGATGCTGGAATAATCAAAAGAATTGAAGTTGAAATCGCTGAGTTAAGAAAAATTCAAACTGGTGACAAGCTTTGCGGCCGCCATGGCAACAAAGGAGTTATTGCTGTCATACTGCCTGAAGAAGAGATGCCGTTTATGGAAGACGGAACTCCAGTTGATATTGTTTTAAATCCTTTGAGCGTTGCCTCCAGAATGAATCTTGGCCAAATCTTAGAAACTCATTTAGGCTGGGCTGCCAGTAAATTAGGATATCATGCCATTACTCCATCTTTATCTGGAGCCAATGAAGAAGACATTAAAAAAGAATTAAAAGAAGCTGGATTGCCTCAAGATGGAAAAATTACATTATATGATGGTCACACTGGTATTCCTTTTTCTCAAAAAATAACCGTCGGTTATATTTATATGCTGAAATTAATCCATATGGTTGAAGACAAAATCCACATGAGATCAATTGGGCCATATTCTTTAATTACCCAACAGCCATTGGGAGGAAAGGCTCAATTTGGTGGCCAGAGATTTGGAGAAATGGAAGTCTGGGCTTTGGAAGGATATGGCGCTGCTCATTGTTTGCAAGAAATGCTGACCATCAAGTCTGATGATATTCCTGGCCGAGCGGCAACCTATGAAGCAATATTGAAGGGCGAACCAATCAAGCCACCCAATCTGCCAGCCTCTTTCTATTTATTAGTCAATGAGCTGAAGGCACTGGGAATAAACGTCGAGATTAAAGGAGAACATCAAGAAGAATAAACTCAATTAAAATGAAAGTACAAGATTTAGAATCAATTAGAATCCGCTTGGCTTCGCCTGAAAACATTTTAGAATGGTCTCACGGTGAAGTAACCAAGCCGGAAACTATTAATTACCGAACTCATAAAGCAGAAAAAGACGGACTTTTCTGCCAGAAGATTTTTGGTCCAGAAAAAGATTATCAATGCTATTGCGGCAAGTATAAGGGTATTCGCTACAAAGGAATAGTTTGCGATCGTTGCGGAGTAGAGATAACCAAATCTGATGTTAGAAGAGAGAGAATGGGTCATATTCAATTAGCTTCTCCGGTTTCTCACATTTGGTTTTTAAGAGGAGTCCCTTCAAGAATGGGAATGGTTTTAAATATCTCTGGACCTCAGCTAGAAAGAGTAGCTTACTTTGTTTCCTACATCATTACTTCGGTTGATGAAGAAGCTAAAAAACAAGCTTTGGCAAGAATTGAAACAGAATATAAAATCAAGACCAAACAACAGAAGGCCAACATTAAAGATAAAAAAGAATTAAAAGAAGCTTTAGATGAAATAAAATCGGTCAAAGACCGAGTCCATGAAGAATTATCATCTTTAAAGCCATTAAAAGTTCTTTCCGAAATTGATTATTTGAATTTTTCTTTAAAATACGGAGAAGTTTTTGAAGCTGGAACTGGAGCTGAAACTTTAAGAAATATTTTCACCAAAATTGATTTTAAAAAAGAAATTTCAACATTAGAAAAAGACTTAATGACAGCCAGTCCCCAATTAAAGAAAGATTTTTTAAGAAGATTAAGGTTCTTTAAATCAATGGAAAAGGGTAAAATCAGGCCAGAATGGATGTTTTTAACCGTTCTGCCGGTTTTGCCTCCAGACCTTAGGCCAATTGTCCGTTTAGACGGAGGCCGCTATGCTTCTTCTGATTTAAACGATCTTTATCGAAGAGTAATTAATAGAAACAGCCGGTTAAAATATCTTTTGGAAATTAATGCTCCAGATGTAATTATTAGAAACGAGAAAAGAATGCTTCAAGAAGCGGTTGATGCTTTGGTTGATAACGAAATGAGAACTGGCACTACGACTAAAGCCACTACTGGCGGAAGAAGGCTTTTGAAATCTTTAGCTGATATGCTAAAAGGCAAGCGTGGCCGTTTCCGACAGAACCTTTTAGGTAAAAGAGTGGATTATTCCGGCCGATCAGTTATTGTTGTCGGTCCTGATCTCAAATTGGATCAGGTTGGCTTGCCCAAGAAAATGGCCCTGGAGCTGTTTAAGCCTTTTGTTATTAAAAAGCTTTTGGAAAAAGAATTGGCCTATAATGTGAGAGGAGCTTCCAGATTAATTGAATCAGAAACCGATGATGTTTGGGCTAGCCTAGAAGAAGTTGTTCAGAATAAATTAGTGCTTTTAAACCGTGCTCCCACACTTCATAAATTGGGCATTCAAGCTTTTTATCCGATTTTAATTGAAGGAGAGGCAATCAAAATTCATCCCTTGGTCTGCCGAGCCTATAATGCTGACTTTGATGGCGACCAGATGGCAGTTTATTTGCCGTTATCTGACGCATCTCAAACCGAAGCCAAAGACATTATGCTGGCCACTCGCAATATCTTAAAACCAGCTACCGGAACTCCCATTACCGTACCTAGTCAGGATATGATTTTGGGTTGCTATTGGCTGACTGGAGTTGCCGAGGGAGAAATTGGGGAAGGCCGAGTGCTTTCCGGAATAGAAGAAGCGATTTTGGCCAATGAAAATGGCACGATTGGGTTGAGGACAAAAATTAAAATATATATCAAGAATCAATTGATTGAAACTTCTTTGGGTCGAGTAATATTTAATGAAATATTGCCCGATGATTTGCCGTTTCAAAATGTTCAGTTTGATTCTAAAAGATTAAGAAATCTTATAGGCCAAATAATGAGGCAATATGGCCAAGAAAAAGTAATTGCTTGTCTTGATGACATTAAAAATTTAGGTTTTTATTACGCTACTATTTCTGGAATTTCTTGGGGAATGAGCGACTTAACCGTACCTCAAGATAAGCCCAGGATTATAAAAGAAGCAGACAAAGAAGTTGATACCATCGAAGATCATTTTAAAAAAGGATTGCTTTCAGAGGCAGAAAGAATAGCTAAAATTATTGAGGTTTGGCAGAAAGCCAAAAATGAAATTGAGGTTTTGGTTCCCAAAACCCTGGATAAAAACGGATCAGTTTTTCAAATTATTGATTCTGGAGCCAGAGGTTCTTGGAGTCAGCCAGTCCAGATGAGCGGAATGAAGGGCCTGGTTATTAATCCATCTGGCCAAATCATGGAATTGCCAGTTAAAAGTTCCTATAAAGAAGGATTTGATGTTTTGGAATATTTCATTTCTACTCATGGAGCTAGAAAAGGAACAGCTGATACTGCCTTAAGAACGTCAACTGCTGGTTATTTAACCAGAAGATTGGTTGATGTTGCTCACGAAGTAATAGTGACTGAAAAAGATTGTAAAACAAAAGAAAGTATTAAGGTTTTGCGAAAAGAGGCTGATGACTTAGGCCAGGATTTTGTTTTCAAGATTGTTGGCCGTTATGCTGCCAAAGACGTTAAGTCAGATAAAGGCAAGGTGATTGTCAAAGAAGGAGAGATAATCGGTTGGGATGAGGGAGAAGAAATTGTTAAAGTTGGAGTAGAATCAGTCGATGTCCGTTCTCCAATTAACTGCCAGTCAGTCAGAGGGATTTGCCAGAAATGCTATGGCTGGGATTTGAGCCGCAATGAAACAGTCAAATTAGGAGAAGCAGTGGGTATTGTGGCAGCTCAAGCCATTGGTGAACCCGGAACTCAGTTAACCATGAGAACTTTCCACACTGGAGGAGTAGCTGCGTCTGATATTACCATGGGATTGCCCCGAGTTCAGGAAGTCTTTGAGGCCAGAAAACCCAAGGGCAGGGCAGCTATATCAGTACTTGGCGGAAAAGTAATCAAAATAACTGAAGACGGAATAATCAAGATTAAGGGAAAAAGAAGCAATGATAAAAAGAAAAATGCCAAGCTGGAAATTATTGAGTATAAGGTCCCGCCCAACACCGGCACGCTGGTAAAAGAAGGCCAGGAAATTAAGAATGGACAGCAATTATTTGAAGGAAGCGTTGATTTAAGAGAATTATTCAAGGTGGCTGGCAAAGAAGAGGTGCAGCGCTATGTTATCAATGAGATTCAGGGTATTTACGTTTCTCAAGGCGCTACTATCCACGATAAGCACATTGAAGTGATTATTCGCCAGATGTTTTCTCGAGTCAGGGTTATTGATCCTGGAGACAGCGGGTTGAGCCCTGGCCAGGTTGTGGAAAGGTCTCGATTCATTGAAGCCAATGAAGTTGCGGCCAAAGACAAAAAACAGATTGCCAGAGGAAGATCTCTTTTATTGGGGATTTCCCGAGTAGCTTTGACCACTGACAGCTTTTTATCAGCTGCGTCTTTCCAAGAAACCTCTAGAGTTTTAATCAAAGCCACTATTGAAGGAAAAGAAGACAAACTCAGGGGTCTTAAGGAAAACGTAATTATCGGCAAGCTTATTCCAGCTGGAACAGGGTTTAAAGAAGGCAAAATTAATTAATTTCTGAAAAAGAGCAAGGTATTAAAAACCTTGCTCTTTTGTTTTCCTTATCTTGGGTCTTGGCTTTTTTTATGGTAAAATAATTCAATAGGTTAATAATTATGTCTAAGAAGAAAAACAGAAATAAAGCTAAAAAAAGATTTAAAAGCAATCTGGGAATTAATTTTTCTTTTCCTCATATTGACTTGCCTCAAGAAACCAAAGATTTGATTTGGGGCATAATGATGTTTTTAGCAGCGATAATTTTCTCTCTTTCTTTCTGGGGAAAGGCTGGCTTTTTTGGCCGCCAATTTATCAGCATCAGCAAGCTGTTGATCGGTAATACCGTTTATGTGATTCCTTTGTTTTTTCTTTTGATGGGACTCATTGCCCTAAATACCAAATACCGAAAGTTTTTTTCACCATTGTTTTTAGCAGTTATGGTGATTTGCCTAAGCGTTTCAGCAATCTTGTCAGCCATAGAGCCCGATACTCAAAACGGGGGATTAATCGGTCAGCTCTTTGCCTCTCCCTTATTGAATCTATTTGGTTTTTGGGCAACTCAGATTATACTTTGTACTTTGATTATAGTCGGACTTTTGATTTTTTGGCAGCTTCTGGTACCAGTGATGCCGGAAAAAGATGACAAGGCTAAGAAAGAAGAAAAAAAGCCGATATTTACCCGCATCTTTGGCCAGGGAAGCGCTCCCAAGTTTAAAGTTGAGGAGATTATTCATCAAGCTCCAGAAAAAACATTTAAGGCTAAAGAAGAAGCGCCTAGTTTAGAGCTTAAAGTTAATAAAATTCCTCAAAGCGCGCTCACTTCAAAATATAAAAAGCCTCCATTGGATTTATTAGAAGATGATAAAGAAAAACCAACCTCTGGAGATACTCAGGCCAATACCATGATTATTCAGAAAACTTTGGATAATTTCGGGATTTCAGTGGAAATGGCTGAAATCAATATTGGGCCAACGGTTACTCAATATAGTTTTAAGCCAGCTGAAGGAATAAAACTTTCTAAGATTACCGCTCTTTCTAATAATTTATCTTTGGCTTTAGCTGCTCATCCGATTCGTATCGAAGCGCCGATTCCTGGCCGTTCTTTAGTCGGGATAGAAATTCCCAACAGCAAAAGAGCTGTAGTCAGATTAAAAAATCTTATTTCCAGCCCAGCTTTTACCAATTCACCAACCCTGACCTTTGCTTTAGGAAAAGATGTTGCCGGAGTTCCTGACTATGCCAATTTAACCAAAATGCCTCACTTGTTAGTGGCTGGTGCTACTGGAGCTGGTAAAACAATTTTTTTAAACAGTTTGATTTTATCTCTTTTATATCAAAGCGGACCAGATATTTTAAGAATAATTTTAGTTGACCCCAAAAGAGTTGAATTCACTACTTATAATGATATTCCTCATTTGTTGTGTCCGGTTATCTACGATGCAGTTAAAACAGTTTACTGTTTGGATTGGCTGGTGGCTGAAATGAGCAGAAGGTTTGAGGTTTTATCTTTAGAAAAAGTAAGAAACATTGATAGTTATAATGAAAAAATGCTTCAAGAAGGCAAAGAACTAATGCCTTACATTGTCTTTATTGTTGATGAATTAGCTGATTTAATTATGGCTAAAGGAAAAGAAATTGAAATTCGAATTGTCAGGTTGGCTCAATTGGCTAGAGCGGTTGGAATTCATTTGATATTAGCTACTCAGAGGCCGTCAGTTGAGGTTATTACTGGTTTGATCAAAGCCAATATTACTTCTAGAATCAGCTTTAAGGTAGCTTCTCAGATTGATTCAAGAACCATTCTCGATATTGCCGGAGCTGAAAGATTGATTGGCTTGGGAGATATGCTCTTTATCTCTAATCAGGTTATCAGACCTAAAAGAATCCAGGGCGCTTATGTTTCAGAAAAGGAATTGAAAAAAGCAATCAGTTGGATATTGGAAAACAATCAGAATCTAGTCCAGGAAGACGAGCTATCAGAAGCTCTTAAGGCAGAGATAGATAAGACAGTCGTTGATGCTTCAAACCAAGGTTTTCGCAATGGCGAAGGCCCAGGCGAAGATTCGCTGTATCATGAAGCTGAAAGAATAGTTGTAGAAACCCGTAAAGCTTCAGCCTCTTTTTTACAAAGAAGATTAAGCATTGGTTATGCTCGGGCAGCCAGATTATTAGATATTTTAGAATCCAAAGGAGTTGTTGGCCCAGCTGATGGAGCTAAGCCAAGACAAATTTTAATCGCTGGAGAAGAAAACCAAAAAGAACACTCCGAAGGTGAAAATAATAGTGGTGGTTTTGGCAGCGATTATGATGAAGAAATACAATAGTTTAAGGAGAAAAATTTAAAATACTAATAATTTTAATAATCTATGATTAAGAAAAAAGACGCCAAGCCAATTAAAGAGGATTTACAAGAAGCAGTCGATGAAATTAAACAGCGCTTCGGAGAAGGTTCAATTATGAAATTAAAAGAAGTGCGAGCAGTCAATGTTGATGTTATTCCAACTGGTTCGATTTCTTTAGACTCAGCCTTGGGAGTTGGCGGAATGCCCAGAGGCAGAGTTATTGAAATCTATGGGCCAGAAAGCTCAGGCAAAACAACAGTCGCTCTTCATGTTTTAGCTGAAGCTCAAAAAAAAGGGGGCACTGGAGCATTCATTGATGCTGAGCACGCTCTTGATCCTGATTATGCTAAAAGAATAGGAGTAAACATTGAAGAATTATTAATTTCTCAGCCTGATTCGGGTGAAGAAGCTTTGCAAATTGTTGAAACCTTGGTGAGGTCAGGGGAAATAGATGTGATTGTGGTTGATTCAGTGGCTGCCCTAGTTCCTAGAGCTGAAATTGATGGAGAAATGGGGGAGTTCCAAATCGGCCTTCAGGCTCGTTTAATGAGTCAAGCTTTAAGAAAATTATCTGGCATAATTTCTAAAACCAAGACCGTTGTCATCTTTTTAAACCAAACCAGAATGAAGATTGGTATACGTTTTGGCAATCCGGAAACTACGCCCGGCGGTTTGGCTTTAAAATTTTATTCTTCAGTTAGAATTGACTTAAGAAGAATCGCCCAGATTAAAAAAGGAGAAGAGATTATTGGAGGAAGGCACAAGGCCAAGATTGTTAAAAACAAAGTTGCTCCTCCATTCAAAGTGACTGAGTTTGATATTTATTACAACGAAGGCATTTCTAAAGAAGCTGATATCTTGAATACTGCTCTTGGATTAGCCATTGTAGATAGATCGGGGAGCTGGCTGCAGTATAATAAAGAAAAATTAGGCCAGGGTTTGGAAGCGTCTAAGCAGTTTCTCAAAGAGAATCCAGAAAAAGCTCAAGAAATAATTAAAGCAATCAAGGAAAAACTTCTTAATCAATAAATAATGAAAAAACGGCCCATTAGTGGCCGTTTTTAGTTATAGATTAGATTTCTATTTTGATGTTGGAGATAACAATCCAATGTGTCGAGAGCGTTTGACTGCTCTGGCTAATTGTCTTTGGTGCTTGGCACAGAGGCCAGTTCTTTCTCTTGATCTTATTTTTCCCAAACCAGAAATAAACCTGTTTAATAGATCAGTGTTTTTATAATCTACCTCATTAATGTTTTTGAAGCAAAAATAACAAGCCATAAATTTTAATTTTTTAAAGTTGCTTGTTTTTTCCCAAGAAAATAACAAGCCATAAATTTTAATTTTTTAAAGTTGCTTGTTTTTTCCTAAGAAAATAACAAGCCATACTTTAATATATTTGTTTAGTTTTCTTAATTTAGAAAGGAATATCTTCTACGTTTATCTCTTCTTCCTCAATAATTGGAATTTCTTCTTCTTGCTGAGGTGGTTTCTGAGCTGAACTTTGCTTGACCGACTCTTCTTCTTGTTTTGGGTTAGATGGGTTGGTTTCGCCGAATTTTCTTGGTCCCATCTGCATTCTTTCGGTAATTATTTCAGTTTTAAAGCGTTTCATGCCAGTTGCCTGATCATCCCAGGATCTGGTTTGCAATCGTCCTTCAATTAATATCATTGATCCTTTTTTAAGATATTGTTGGATAATTTCAGCATTTCTACCAAAAGCGACAACATTATGAAACTCTACTTGTTCTTGTTTTTCTTTGTTTTTATTATAGAAAACTCGATTGGTGGCTACTCTGAAATTAGCTACTGATTGGCCGCTGGGCATTGCTTTTATGTCTGGGTCAGCGGTTAAATTACCTAAAATGAATATTTTATTTAAAAACATGGGATTGTTTTAATTAAAAACACAACTTAGGCTTGTTTTAATTATTCGTCGAGGATTTCTTTAAGTTTAGCGTCGATATCTTTAAATTCGACCTTTTCTTTAGTTTTTTCCTCGATTGTTTCTTTTGCCTCTTCTTTAGGTTCATCTGAAACAGGAATAGCTTCTGTAGCTTCGCTTTTTGCCTCTGGCTCAGCTTCTTTAGTCTTAAAAATTAATTCTTTTTCTACTATTTTAATTTCTTTAGGGCATAAAATAAAATAGCGCAGAATTTCTGGTTTTTCTTTAAGTGCTTTTTCAACTTCGATCAACTTATTCGGTGCTATGTGAAAGGTTATGGTTTTAATAAATGCTGAAACTTTCTTTTTAATCGGATACCCCAATTTTATCTTTTTTTCGGCCAATAACTTACCCAAAACTGCTCCATTATCCTGAAGCACGGAATTGATTTTCTCGCCAAAAGCAACAACATCTTCGTTAGATAGTTCAGGCGATATTAAATAAGATAATTCGTATTGTTTCATATTATTAATTAAGTCGAAAATATTTTATCAAGAAATTACGCTTCAGTCAAGATACAATAACAATAACCTAAAAGCCAATCTTAATCAAGTTTTTTAATTTTGATATAGGCCCATATTTTTTCTCACTTCTTCCATTGTTGAGGAGGCCAAAACTTGAGCTCTTTTTGCTCCTTTGTTCAATATTTCTTTGACATAAACATCTCTGGTTTGAAGCTCTTTTGTTTTCCTTCTGATCGGCTCCAGAGCGTCTACGAGAGTCTTGGCTAGGCTTTTTTTGAATTCAGAGTAGCTTTTATCTTTGAACTCTTTTTCTAACTCTTTAATGGAATGTCCAGAAAATAGAGAATAAATAATTAACAGATTAGAAATGCCTGGTTTCTTTTTAAGATCGTAGGTAATTTTTTTGCCGCTGTCAGTGGTGGCTCGCATTATCTTCTTCTCAATAGCTTGCGGCTCGTCAATTAAAAAGAGGCAAGAGGTTGGAGTAGATTTAGACATTTTTTTCGTCGGGTCTTCTAGAGACATAATTTTAGCTCCCATTGTTGGAAAAATTACTTTGGGAATCTTAAAAGTTTCTCCGAAAGTCGTGTTGAATTTTTTAGCAATGCTTCTGGTTAGTTCAACGTGTTGTCCTTGATCTTTTCCAACTGGTACTAGGTCAGTTTGATAAATCAATATGTCAGCTGCCATCAATACTGGATAATTGAGTATTCCAGCATTAAGAGTATTTTTAAATTTTTTTGACTTGTCTTTAAATTGAGTCATGCGGCTAAGGTCTCCTAACGGACAAATTGTATTTAGAAGCCAGGCCAGCTCAGTATGTTCTTTAACCTGAGATTGGACAAAGATAATTGATTTTTCAGGATCAATCCCGCAAGCCAAGTATTCTATCGCTGCGCTTAAAACAACCTCGGAAAAATTCTTGGGATTGTAGGGGATGGTTATACTATGCAGGTCAACAATGGAAAAAATACATTCATTTGTTTCTTGAAGTTTAACCCATTGCTTAATGGCGCCCAAATAATTTCCAATATGCAATTGTCCAGTTGCCTGGATGCCGCTAAAAATTCTCATATATTATAATTTTAATATTTTATTATTTAGACTTCAATAAGAACTGGCAAAACCATTGGCCTTCTCTGGGTTTTTAAGAACAAGAATTCTCCCACCTTGTTTCTTATCTCGTCTTTAACGTAAGTTAAATTAGCTGCTCCTCCTGAGCCAGTGGTTTTATTGATAATTGCCATAACTCTTCTTCGAGTTTCTCCTAGAAGCATTTTAGATTCCCTTAAATAAACAAAACCTCGAGAGATTATGTCGGGAGAACCTCTAACTTGGCCGGTTTTTCTATCAATAATCGCCACAATCACAAACATGCCGTCCTGAGCTAACATTTTTCTATCTCTTAGAACCACTTCTCCGACATCGCCGACGCCCAAACCGTCAACCATAATGTGGTTGGATATTACTGTTTTTGTGTCTACAGAAATCCTTTGAGAATCAAGATTAACAATTTGTCCATTTTCAGCCACAACAACGTTTTTTTCCGGTATTCCTGCTTCTTTGGCTATTTGAGCGTGAGAAAACAGCATTGAATACTGGCCATGAATTGGAATAAAGAATTTAGGCCTCATAATTCTGATCATTTTTTCCAGTTCTTCTTTCTGAGCATGACCTCCAGCATGAATATCCATCATTTTATAATGGAAAACTCGAGCACCTTGCCTTAAAATATTGTCTTTAAGGTTTTGAACCGCTCTTTCATTGCCAGGAATAACTGAAGATGAAAGTACGATTGAGTCTCCTTTTTGAATTCGAATAGTTTTATCTTCTTTATTCACTATTCTCATTAGGGCTGCTGAAGATTCTCCTTGAGCTCCAGTGCACAATATTACTATCTTGGAATCGGGAAAATCTTTCATGGTCTTCTTTGTAATCAAGGTTCCTTTTTTGATTTTAAGGTAGCCGAGCTGTCGACATATCTCAACATTGGTTCTCATTGAATGGCCCTCGATAATTACTCTTCTTCTGTATTTTTCAGCTAAAGTGATCATTTGCTGGATTCTGTTAATCAAAGAAGAGAATGTTGCCGCAACAATTCGGCCATTGGCTTGCTGAAATATTTTCTCTAAATTTTGGAATATCTCTTTTTCGGAAAATGAGTGCCCCTCTTCTTCAGCTCCAGTTGAATCAGACATTAAAAGCAGCACTTTTCTATCAGCTATGCTTTCTAGCTTTTTAAAATCAGTCGGTAGGTCGTTAACTGGCGCTGGGTCAAATTTAAAATCAGAAGTGTGGACAATGTCTCCCAAAGGAGTGTTGATAATTAATCCTAAATTATCGGGAATGTTGTGATTCTGGCTGAAGAATTCAATTTTAAAAGGCCCTAGCCTAATAATTGATCCGTTTCTTGCTTCATCAATCTTGAATTTAGGCAATTCAGGAAATTCTATCTGTCTTTTGATGATAATGCCACGAGTTAAAGGAGAAGCGTAAATCGGCAAGTCTTTTCGCCAGATTTTGCCAATAATATAAGGAACAGCTCCAATGTGGTCATAGTGGCCATGGGTGAAGACAACTCCAACAATATTTTTTTCTTTGCCCTTTAAATAAGAAGCATTGGGAATGACATAATCAATGCCGGGCATGCTTTCTTCGGGCATTTTGAAACCAATATCAACTATGAGTATTTTATCTTGATACTCAAAGAGAGTCATATTACGACCAACCTCGCCTAACCCTCCAAGCGGAATAATTTTAATCACGTTTTGTTTTATCATATTATTTAATTAACTGATGAGAACATTAATATTTAAATCAGTGCCGAGGGTGGGATTCGAACCCACATAGGGTTGCCCCCGCAGCGTTCTGAACGCTGTGCGTCTAGCCAATTTCGCCATCTCGGCAAAAACATAACAAAGTTTATCCTTGTGGGACTAAAGAGCGCTATTGATTCTTTGGAAAGAGTAGTTTTTTATAGATTTTTTTGATCTTCAATAAACTTTTTGAGCTCAGGAGCGAATTTAGGGTCTTTTAAAGTTAAGTAGAAATTAGACAAAATCCATTCGGTTTTATTGCCGCATTCAAGCCACTTGCCTTCAAACTCACAGCCATAAACATTTTTGCCATCTTGAATCATTTTTTCTAAAGTTTCGGCTAAAATTATTTCTCCTTTTGGTCCTGGCTTAGCCACTGAGAGATATTCAAAAACCTCAGGAGTTAAAATGTATTTTCCCACTATTACCAAATCAGAAGGAGCTTCTTCGATGCTTGGTTTTTCTACAATTTCTTTGATCTTATATACCCTATCTTTAATCTGTTCAACCCTGACAACTCCGTAAGAGGGGACTTTATGTTTGGGAACCCTGTATAATGCCAATACTGGCCCTTCGTATTCTTGAAAAACGCTTATTAATTGAGAAAGGCAAGGAGTCTTAGATTCAACAACGTCGTCGCCGAACAAGACAGCGCTAGCTTCCTGGCTTATTTCTTCTTTGGCTTGTAAAATGGCATGTCCGTCTCCCAATGGCTCTTTTTGAAAAACCTGAGAAACAGCATAATTGGAAAAAGAAAGCTTTTCAGAAATTTTTTCAAAGTTTTCGAGCTCTTCTAGAATTTTATCTTTTTTGCGTTCTTTTAAAATCTTTTTCAAATCGCCATTATTTTTAGAAAAGTAATCTAAAATCATTTCTTTTCCTTCTCGGCCGACAAAGATTATTTCTTCAATTCCCGAAGCGACAGCCTCTTCAACAATATATTGCAGAATAGGCTTATCTACTAAAGGAAAAAGTTCTTTGGGTAAAATCGTGCTTAGCGGCAGGAATCTTGTTCCCAGGCCAGCCACTGGCACAATTGCTTTTTTAATCTGTTTCATCTTAGTTTAAAAAATTCAAATCAGTTGGCGCTGATTTCAGCGGTTCCTCAAAACGAAGTTCGGGAACTTCTTGATAGTTTTTGTTTTTTATCCAACCTGATTTTGTATAATAATAGCAAGCTCCGGTTAATTTTTCAAATATTTCATAGTCGCCGATGCATTTTTTACTTACCTAATTAGATATTTTTAGCCCTATTTTGCCAGGATTGATGGTCACATGACCATAACCAGAAGGAATAATAACCGATTGGCCCGATTGGGCCTGAACAGCGAAAACATCTTCTATTTTTCCGCTATTTTGCTTTTGCATTAGAAAGATTGCTTTTCCTTCCAAGACAGTATATATCTCTTGAAGATTGTTGTGGTGTTGATGTCCTTTGGTTTTGACAAACTCTTGGCCCAGCATTTGAGGCGGAATAACTGTAATGTCGTATCTGAGATCGTCTTTTTCTTCAACTCCTCGATACATATAATAGAGCTCAAGATTGGGTGCTTTGGCTGCCCAATCTTTATCACCAAGGACACTTCTCATATCATTTAAATATCTAATATCTGGTTTTAAGTCTTGTAAATTGATCATTAGAGTTTATTTTAATACTCTTTTGGTGTTGATATACCAGCTCTCAATGTTAGCAAGGCGTTTAGATGGATCGGATATTGTATTTTGGTCAACCCCTTTTATATCTGATGAAATCAAATAGAAATAATCGGGGTTGTATAAAAAGATAGCTGGCGAATCTTTGATGACAATTTCTTGGAACTTCTCTAAATCTTCTTTTTGAATTTTTTCATCAAATGTTTTTCTGATCTCTTCTAAAAGCTTATCGCTGTCTTTGTTTTCATAAAGAGAGAGATTGAGGCCTGGGTCTTTTTGCTGAGAAGAATGCCAGAAAGGAAATGGATCGGGCAATGATCCTAAAACTTCGCCGAACAAAAGAATTTGATAATTTCTTTTTTTAATAATATCTTCTATTCCCAAAGTGGAAGTGTCGAAAGTCTGGATATCAAGCTCAATTCCTATTTTAGCCCATTGCTCTTTAATGGCATTGGCGGTTTGAACCAAGAGCGGCTGGTCAACCGTTGCTAAGGATAATTTTAAAGGAAAGCTTTCAACCTTAGTGTTGCAAAGCGCATTTAATTTAGCCCTGGTGCTTTTGCCGGTTTTGCCGGTTCCTTGAGTTAAGCCATTGGGAGTTAAGATTTCTGAAGCATATTTTTCCTGAAAATTAATCACTGCATCTTTGGTTTTTTGTCCAAAATAACCGCTGACCTCGCCTTCAGGATAGACATCTTGGAATTGCGCTAAGCATTTTTGAAGTTCGGTAACTTCATTTCCCTTAGAGCCAACCGCCAATTCGCTTGTAAATTGGAAGGAAGTTGACTTAGTGCTAGTTTTCACTCGATAACCATCTGAAGTTTCTTTAAATCCGCTATTTTCCAAAATCTCTTGAGCTTTTTGAAGGTCAAAAGAATAAACTTCTTTTGGGTTTTCAATATTATAAATATGGGGCATAACTGGCGAATCAACTAGCTGGCCGTATCCCAATAAGACTTTTTGAATAATTTCTTCTTTATTGGTAGCGTAATTCAATGCTTTTCTCAAATCATTATCAGCTAATGTTTTGGAATCGCCATTTGATGGGTTGAGATTGAAAAAGAGGGCAAAATATCTAGGCAAAGTGAGAGAATGGGTTTGAAGCCCGAGATTTATCTTGGGCAATTCTTCCGGATAAGCCAGGGCTAATCCTTTTATATCTTTAGTCGCATAATTTTTAGTCAAATTATCTTGGTTGTCAAAAAAATAGAATGTGATTTTAGAAATATAGGGTCCTTTGGCAAAGTAATTTTCATTTCTTGCTAAGGTTAGAGAAATTGTTTTGTTCTCTTGATTTTGTTCTAACGCTTCAAACTTATACGGGCCTGATCCAATCGGCTTAAGATTATTGGCGCTGAGAGGAAAGTTTTCTGGACTTATTGATTTCCAAATATGCTCAGGAATTATTTTAAAAGTGCAGTATTCTAAAAAGATGCTTGATTGTTTTTGCAAAACAAAGCGGATAGTGTTGTCAGAAACTCTTTCTATTTCTATACCCGACCAGCTTACTCTTAATGGGCTTTTAAAATCAGGGTTCTGGATAGTTTTGATAGTGAAGATGACGTCGTCGACGGTTAGTCGTTTTTTATCGTGCCAGAAAAGATTGTCTTTTAAAACAAACTGATAAACCTTGCCATCTTCTAAAACACTGTATTCTTTGGCTAATTGAGGGACAAGTTTGCCATCAGAATCATAAGTCATCAATCCAGAGAAGATGATTTCAACTAAGTCTCTGTCAACGTCGTTGGCTTGGGCATAAATGGGATTAATGAAGCGGGGAGAGCCAATGACGGCTTCAGAATAAGATCCCCCAATAGTTGGCTCGGTTTTGGTGTTATTAAGATAGAGAGCGGTTGAAAGAAAAGAAAAAGAAGTAATGGCTAAAAACAAAAAGACAGAAAAAAGAATTTTTTCTTTTTTGCTTAAGACATTTAAAAGTTGCATCCACTGTGTCCTAGATGGAAGGGTCACAGAAGACTTTTTTTCAGATGATTCTGACATTTAAACAAGAAGATTTAAGATGGCTAAAACTATAAAGCAGACTACTACAATGCAAGTAAGCCAGAAGATTTTTTTCTGGAGTCCTCGGCGGGTTGAGTAGTAGCCGCCTGCTCCTCCGAACAGAGAACCCAAACCTGCTCCTCTTTGCTGCAAGAGAATCAGAATAATCAGAAGAGAAGAAATTATAATTTGAGCGATTGGCAAATATTCTTTTGTAATCATAATATTTATTATTTATAGGCTCCTGTGACCATATTTACTCCCCAGGTAACTACAGTGGTCCAGAATAGCGGATTTAGTCCATTAATAACCAGTTCTGGGAAAATCACGTCAGCTATCCAAATAATTACCATATTAATTACTAAACCAAAAAAACCAAGAGTCAAGATCTGAAGAGGCAGGGTAACTAAGCTGAGGATCGGCTTAACCAGCATATTTAATAGTCCTAAAGCCAGTCCGACTGCTATAAAAAGCTGCCATCTTTCAGTCAAAACAATGCCAAAGAATTCTGATTGGCCAGGAATAAGTTCTAAGCTTACGCCATCAACAAAATGAACTGCCAAAAAGATTCCCAAGGCACCAGTAATTATTTTTAGAATCAATTTGTCTAACATAATTGTTAAATATTTTATTTTTCTAACTCAAACGCAATATATTATGATATCAGTTAAAAGGCCATAAGTCAAAGCGGTCTGGGGGAAGCCAAGTTCTTTATTGAATCATTTCTGGCTGGAAAGAACTGTTCATTTGAATATCTATTGGAATAACTTTTTGTATTTTTTTGTCTTTAATCAAGACTTTTACCATCTGTCCTTTCATTGTTTCTTCTGAGAAGCTTTGATCAAAGACAAAGTTGCCCAAGCTATAAAAAATCCAGCCGTTTTCATATTCTTCGTATGGTTCAACAACGTGAGGATGATGGCCAATTAGCAAATCAGCTCCAGCCTCAATTGCCATTTTAGAAAAATCTTTTTGAAATTGACTAGGCTCTGGCTCATATTCTGTTCCAGCATGTAAAGAAACAACCAGAATATCAACTTTTTCTTTAGCATCTTTAATGTTTTGCTGAATTTCTGAAAAATCATCTTCGCTTATCCAAGTTATTCCTGGATTGGTTTCGCTAGCTCTCCAACCAGAAGGACCAAGGTTGGTATAAGCCAAAAAGCCAATTTTTACATCTTTTACTTCTTTAATTAAAAGAGAGAAAGCTGATTGTTTGTTGAGGTCAGCGCCAACAAAATCCATGTTGGCTAATTTTAACCTGACCAAAGTGTCGATCAATGCTTCTGATCCATAATCAAAAGCATGATTGGTGGCTAAAGACAAAACATCAAATCCGGCAAAAACCAGGCCTTCGATTGCTCGGGGATCAGCCCTAAAAGAATAAATGCTTCCTACTTTTGTTCCCTTGTCAGAGATTACGCTTTCTAAGTTTCCAAAAGCGAGGTCGGCTGATTTTAAAAAATCAGCAATCTTTAAAAATGGCCACTTCCAATCATTGTGTTGTTCAATTGCGTATTCAACTCCTCGGTCAAGCATAATATCGCCGACAAAGACAATAGAGACGAATCCTTCTTCTGATTCTGGCTGGGGTTTGGGATTGTTTTTGTTTTCAATTTCAATTGTTCGGTTTTTATTCCAAAAAGAATTGGAAGCTAAAGCAATAGCAATCAATAGCAAGCAGGTGAAAATTATTTTGTGAGCTTTTTTCTTTTTAGTCATAAATATATGTAATTATATCACTTCTTGTCAGGGTCTTGAAAAAAATAATAGCTTGAGATATAATATGGCCTATGCCCGAAGAAACTATCAAAATTAGAAGGGCGCGAGTGCACAATCTAAAAAACGTCAGTCTTGATATTCCTAAAAACAAATTAGTTGTTATTACTGGATTATCTGGTTCTGGCAAGTCGTCTTTGGCTTTTGATACTATCTATGCCGAAGGCCAAAGACGATATGTTGAGAGCCTCTCATCTTATGCCCGCCAATTTCTGGGCATAATGCCCAAGCCAGACGTTGACAGCATCTCTGGCATTTCTCCAGCTATCAGCATTGATCAAAGAAAAGCAATCCATAATCCTCGCTCAACAGTGGGCACTATCACAGAAATCTATGATTATCTGCGCCTTTTGTTTGCTCGAATCGGCCAACCCTATTGCCCGCAATGCGGCAAAAAGATTGATTGTCAGACCATCAGTCAGATAGTCAGCCAGATAATAAAAGACAAGTCTTTGAAAAACAGAGAGGTAATGATCTTGGGTCCGATTGTCAGGGGCAGGAAAGGCGAGCATTACGGCATTTTAAACCAAATTAAAAGAAAGGGGTTTGTCAAAGTCAGGATTGATGGTTCAATTCATCGGACTGAAGAAGCCTTAGCCTTAAAGATCAATAGGCAGCAAACACATAATATTGAAGTGGTTGTAGACAGATTATTGATTGATGCTAATGTTGACCGCTTTCGATTGAGGGATTCAATAGAAACAGGATTGAAAATTGGCGAAGGCCTGGTTATGGTTGATGATTTAATCTTTTCAGATCATTTTGCCTGCCAATCTTGCGGCTTGTCTTTGCCTGAATTAGAACCTCGGCTTTTTTCCTTTAATTCTCCTTATGGCGCCTGTCCGTCTTGCCAAGGTTTGGGAGAAAAATTAGAGATAGATCCTGATTTGCTTTTAGTCAACGAGAATCTATCAATTGCCGAAGGAGCATTCTTTCCTTGGATTCAATCGTCTTATCTTGGTCCTAGCTATTTTAATAATTCTCCTTTTGGGGGCGATGCCAATAAAATCGGATTTCAAAAACAATTGGGAACAGGGCTTTTTAATGTTTCTAAAAAACACAAATTTTCTCTTAATGAGCCAGTCAAAAACTTGCCTCCTAAGGTTTTAGATTTGGTTCTTTATGGAGATAAAGACAATGGCTTTGAAGGACTGATCCATTGTTTGGAAAAACGCTACAAAGAAACCGACTCAGAACATCTGCGAAGTGAAATTGAAGAGTATATGATTAAAAAAACCTGCGAGGTTTGCGCTGGCAAAAGATTAAAGCCAGAGGTTTTGGCAATCATTGCTGTTGGCAAATCAATTGACCAGATGGTTTCTTTGCCAATCAGCAAATTAATAGAATTTTTTGAAACAATTTTAAAGCAGAAAAATGGCAATGGTTTGCTTTCCAAATCAGAGCTAGAAATTGCCCAACCCATTATTAAAGAAATTATTAAACGCTCTAAGTTTCTTACTGATGTTGGTTTGGATTATATTACTTTATCAAGAAAAGCCAATAGCTTGTCTGGAGGAGAGGAGCAAAGGATAAGATTGGCTACTCAGATTGGTTCGGAATTGAGCGGAGTGCTCTATGTTTTAGACGAACCATCAGTGGGCCTGCATTCCAAAGATCAGGACAAATTAATCAAAACGCTTAAAAGATTAAGAGAATTGGGCAATACTGTTCTAGTGGTTGAACACGACGCTCAAACAATTCAGAATGCTGATTGGATTATTGATGTTGGGCCGAAAGCTGGCGTCGGTGGTGGCCAAATTATGTTTGAGGGAACGTTCAAGCAATTGCTCCGTTCTTCAACTCTGACCGGCCAATACTTGTCGGGCAAGAAAAAAGTAGAAATCAAAAAGAATAATTCTTTGCCCACTCGCCAAGAAAAGAAATTGATTATCAAGGGAGCTCAGGAACATAATTTAAAAAACATTGATGTTGAAATTCCTTTGGGCAAGTTTGTCTGCATTACCGGAGTGTCGGGTTCAGGCAAAAGCTCTTTAATGAATGATATTTTAGCCAAAGCCTTGTTGAAGAAATTTTATAATGCCAAAGCTGAACCAGGCATTCATAGCGCTATTTTGGGAACAGAAAACATTAATAAGGTTGTTTTGGTTGACCAGTCGCCGATTGGGAAAACCCTAAGGTCCAATCCAGTAACCTATACCGGAGCTTTTTCCTATATCCGAAAGATCTTTTCTGAAACCAAGGAAGCTCAAGCCAAGAATTATCATTCCAGCCAGTTCTCTTTTAATGTTAAAGGAGGAAGATGCGAAACCTGCCAAGGCCAAGGCCAGATTAAAATTGAAATGTATTTTTTACCCGATGTCTATGTCGAATGCCAGGATTGTAATGGTCAGAGATTCAATAAAGAAACCTTGTCGATTGAATACAAGGGGAAAAATATCGCTGAAATATTAGAAATGACAGTTGAAGAATCTTTGGAATTCTTCAAAACAATACCAGGATTGTATCGAAAGCTCAAAGTATTAAATCGAGTCGGCTTAGGCTATGTCCGATTAGGCCAGCCAGCCCCGTCTTTGTCTGGAGGAGAAGCCCAAAGAGTAAAATTGGCTGCTGAGCTTTCTAAAAAAGACACTGGCTCCACTTTATACATTTTAGACGAGCCGACAACCGGCCTTCATCCTGACGATATTTTAAAACTACTTTTTGTTTTAAGAAAACTGGTTGATATGGGTAATACTGTTTTGGTAACCGAGCACAATTTAGATGTAATCCGCAATGCCGATTGGGTAATAGATTTAGGGCCAGAGGGGGGAGATGAAGGAGGCTATATTGTCGGCCAAGGAACGCCATCGGATATTTCTAAAATTAAGAAAAGTTATACTGGTAAGTATTTAAAGAAATTATCTTGACTAACTTAATTTATTTTAATAAGATTGTATTATCACTCGAGGTTAACAAGTGATAAAAATTAATAAAACAATATAAAAAAATGAACATCAAACCTTTAGCCGACTATGTTTTAATTGAACCAATAAAAGAAGAAGAAAAAACCGAGAGCGGTATTCTACTTCCCCAGACAGCTGAAAAAGAAAAGCCTGAACAAGGCAAAATTATTGCTGTTGGCCCAGGAAAAAAGAATAAAGACAACCAGATCATTCCCCTGGAAGTAAAAGTCGGCCAAAAAGTTTTATTTACCAAATACGGTCCGAACGAAATCAAGGTTGATGATAAAAAATATTTAATCGCTAAAGAAGAAGACATCCTGGCGATTATTGAATAAGAACCTTTCGCTTCGCTCAAGAACCTTGTTTTTTTCACTTCGTTCAAAAAATAATAAATTTAAAATATTATGGCAAAACAAATAGAATATAGAGAATCAGCTCGCAAAAGACTTAAAAGAGGAGTTGATAAACTAACTGACGTTGTCAAAGTCACCCTTGGCCCAGGCAGCCGCAATGTTGTTTTAGACAGAGGCTATGGCACTCCCAATATTATCAATGACGGAGTAACAATTGCCAAAGAAATCGAACTAGAAGACAGGATTGAAAATCTTGGAGCAGGCATTGTTAAAGAGGTTTCGGAAAAAACCAATGATGCTGTCGGCGATGGAACAACCACTGCAGTAGTTTTGGCTCAATCAATGATTGAAGAAGGTCTTAAATTAATTGAAGCTGGTTTTGTCCCAGCTGATGTTAACAAAGGAATAAAGAATAAAGTCAGCGCTATTGTTGAGTTTCTAAAAAAAGCTTCTATTAAAATAAGCAAAAAAGAAGACATTGCCAAAGTGGCAACCATTTCCGCTGAAAGCAAAGAAATCGGAGATCTGATTGCTGACATTATGGAAGAAATCGGCAAGGATGGAGTTATTACTGTTGAAGAATCCAAGAGCCTTGGCCTTCAAAAAGAAATTGTCAAAGGTTTGCAGTTTGATAAAGGCTATGTTTCTACTTATATGATTACTGATACTGAAAGAATGGAAGCTGTTTATGAGAACCCCTACATTTTAATTACTGACAGAAGGATTTCTTCAATCAATGATATTTTGCCAGTATTGGAAAAGATAGCCAAATCAGGCAGAAAAGAATTAGTTATTATTGCCGACGATATTGAAGGAGATGCCTTGGCGACCTTGGTAATCAATAGATTAAGAGGCACATTCAATACTTTGGCCATTAAAGCTCCTGGGTTTGGCGATAGGAAAAAAGAAATGCTTCAGGATATAGCCACAATAACCGGAGCCCAGGTTATTTCAGAAGAATTGGGCTTGAAAATAGAAAACGCTGAAATGGAGCATTTGGGTTCAGCTCGAAAAATAATTGCCAATAAGGAAAACACTACAATTGTCGAAGGAAAAGGAAGCAAAGAAGAAGTTGAAGCCAGAATTTCTACTATTAAAAAAGCAATTGAGAAAAGCGATTCTGATTTTGATAAAGATAAATTAAAAGAAAGATTGGCTAAATTGACTGGCGGAGTAGCGGTAATCAAGGTTGGAGCTAGCACTGAAGTTGAACAAAGAGCCAGACAAAGCAAAATTGAAGACGCCCTAGCAGCTGCTCGAGCAGCCGTGGAAGAGGGGGTTGTTCCTGGCGGTGGCGTTGCTTTGGTTGTTGCTGCGCTTTTGGCTGATTCTAAAGAAGAAGCTTTATCAGCAGCTGAAATGAAAGGATACAGGGCTGGCCAAGAAATAGTTCAAAGGGCTTGTCAGGCTCCTTTAAGGCAAATAGTTGAGAATGCCGGAGCTGATGAAGTTGTTTTGTATCAAATCCTCAAGCAGATTGACGAGAATAAAGAAAAAGAAATCAAAACCAGCGGAAAGATTGATTGGGTTTTAGGTTATAATGCCATTACTGGCCAAGTTGTTAATATGATTGACGAAGGTATTTTTGATCCCACCAAAGTAACTAGATTAGCTTTAGAAAACGCTGCTTCAGCTACTTCAATGTTTCTGACTACCGAAGCGGTTGTGGCTGAAAAGCCTGAAGAGAAAAAAGAAGGAGGGATGGCTGGAATGCCTCAAATGCCCGAATACTAATATACATTAAATTGGGGACATCATACGTCCCCAATTTTTTATCTTGGCAAAAAGGCAGTTTTATATTACAATTCGAATTGATATTGCTTGATTGAAAAACAATTTTTGGAGAGGTACCAGAGCGGTTTAATGGGATGGCTTGGAAAGCCATGACCCTTTTAGGGTCTCGTGGGTTCGAATCCCACCCTCTCCGCATTGATAAAATCCATATCTTTAGATATTTCTCTTTTGCCCATTTAATGCATTTTAGGTAAACTAGATGTATAGTATTTTTCCTCACAAATGACTCATATCAATAACAAAGCATTTACTCTCATCGAACTCCTAGTAGTCATCTCTATCATCGGCCTTCTTTCTTCCATTGTCTTGGTAGCTACCAAAGGTTCAAGAGACAAAGCCAGGATAGCCAAAGGACTAGAGTTCAGCCAAACCATCCAGAATACCATTGGTTCAGAAGCAGTAGGCATCTGGGATTTTGACAACTGTACAGCTCAAGACTCTTCAGGCTACGGCAACAACGGAACCATTAATGGAGCTGTTTGCAGTTCTGATACTCCTTATTCGGCAATTGGCCAGGGAACTGGTAAGAATTCTTTGAGTTTTGATGGAACTGATGATTATGTTAATGTTGCTAACTCAACGAGTTTAACTCCGACTAGTGCAATTACAATTGAGTCATGGGTGAGAATAGATACAACGCCTACAAATCCAAATCAATATAGGGGTATTGTATGGAAAAGTTCGTCAACTGACCCAGACCAACACGTTGCATATGCTTTAGCATTACACACCACAACCACCCATGCTAAATTTTTTCTTTCTACTGATAGCCCAACTCTCAATGGTCAAAACATAACATCTGCATCAGCGTTACCCCTTAATACGTGGTCTTTTATAACCGGAACATATGAATCTTCTACGGGAACTATGAAACTTTATATAAATGGGGCATTGTCAAAAACAGGTAGTCTTACTGCTGGTGCAACTATTAGGGTTTCTACCAGTGCTGTCAGAATTGGAATTAATCATACCGCAGATTATTTTGATGGTCTTGTCGATGATGTCCGTGTTTATTCCCAAGCTTTGACTCAATCTCAAATCCAACAACAATATGTTGAAGGATTAAAAACCCACAATGATTTAGCTATATCCAAATGAAAGTAGTGAATTCTAAAATTAAATCTTTTACCTTAATCGAACTCCTGGTAGTCATCTCCATCATTGGCCTTTTGTCCAGTATTGTCTTGGTAGCTACCAAAGGTTCCAGAGCCAAAGCTCAAATTGCCAAAGCTTTGGAATTCAGTCAAACCATCCATACCTCTTTAGGCTCTGAAGCAGTAGGCATCTGGGATTTTGACAACTGTACAGCTCAAGATGCTTCAGGATATGGCAACAATGGAACCATATCTGGAGCTACCTGCAGCTCTGATACTCCTTATTCGGCAATTGGCCAGGGTACTGGTAAGAATTCTTTGAGTTTTGATGGGGTTAATGATTGGGTTGATTGCGAGAATGATAACTCGATTAAAAATCCAACTGATATCACTATAAGTTTTTGGGTTAAAGTTATTGGTGCCCCAGCAAGCGATTATGTTGGGTTGGTATCAAAGGGATATGTAAGCGTTGGTAGTTGGGATTTTGCAATGACCACTACGCGGACAGGTTATTTCTTTGTAAGAAAAGATACTGGTGGATATAGTTATCCTCGGGCTCTTGGTGGAGAAGGAGATGCCTGGACTCCTCTTTCAATTGGAACTTGGGTTCATATGGCTGGGGTAATAAAAGATAAGAATTATATTGCTCTATATATGAATGGAAAATTACATAAATATCAAGATATTGATTGGAGCGTTTTAATATCAACTTATAATGTAAGTATAGGACGAGATTACTCAAGTGGTACAGTATATTTTAGTGGTCTCATCGACGATGTTCGAATTTATTCCCAAGCTTTAACTCAATCTCAAATCCAACAACAATATGTTGAAGGATTAAAAACCCACAATGATTTAGTTTTATTGGATGAATAAAATATATGCAAAGATTTCTGCCACTAATCAGTTAATAACGCTAAGATTACTTTTAATTTTAAATAATAATAGTTTTATTTAAAGTGAAACACTGGTCAAGAGACCAAAAATCTCTTAAGATACGCTATGAGGTAGGTTCTAAATCGATTCACACTGCATTCATAAAAAATGATTAATTCTCCGATAGAAGAAATTAAAAATAAGCTTAATATAGTAGAAGTTATCGGAAGCTATATTAAACTGCAAAAAGCTGGAGCAAACTATCGAGCAGTCTGTCCTTTTCATGCTGAGAAAAAGCCATCTTTTTTTGTCAGTCCAGCTCGCCAAATCTGGCATTGTTTTGGATGTTCAAAAGGAGGTGATGTCTTCGGTTTTATTAAGGAGATTGAAGGAGTCGAGTTTGGCGATGCTTTAAGAATCTTAGCTCAAAAAACAGGAGTTGAACTTAAAAGAGAAAATCCCAAATTAAGGACTGAAAGACAGAGGCTTTATGAAATTTGTGATTTGGCAAGTCTATTTTTTGAAAAACAAATGGAATCAAAAACAGGCCAAGAAGTCAAAGCCTATCTTTTAAATAGAAAAGTTAATAACGATTCTATTGTAAAATGGCGGCTTGGCTGGTCTCCTGATTCTTGGTATGGCTTGGCTGAGTTTTTAAGAGGCAAAGGATATAAAAACGATGAATTGGTCAACGCTGGCCTGGTTATTAAAAATGACAAAGGATCTTATTACGATCGCTTCCGCAGCCGCATTATGTTTCCCATTTTTGATTTGAATTCTCAAGTAGTCGGTTTTGGTGGCCGAGTTTTTAAGTCTGATGATACAGCTAAGTATGTTAATACTCCCAGCACAATACTATATGATAAGAGTAAAATCCTTTATGGGCTTGATAAGGCCAAATTGGCCATTAGGAAAAATGATGCCTGTGTCTTAACCGAAGGCTATGTTGATGTTATCTTGGCCCATCAAGTGGGAGTTGAAAACGTTGTTGCTGCCTCTGGCACTGCCCTGACTCCATATCAATTAAAAATATTAAAAAGATATTCTGAGAATCTTTTAACCGCCTTTGACATGGATATTGCCGGAGACACGGCAACTAAAAGAGGAATCAACCTGGCTCAGGCTCAAGGATTTAATATCAAAGTAGTAGTTTTACCGCAAGATAAAGACCCAGCCGATGTCATTTCTGAAAAACCAGAAGATTTTTCTCAAGCGATTAAAAATGCCAAAGGAATTCTTGATTTCTATTTTGACAATGCTTTTGCTCGTTTGGATTCTAAAACTCCTGAAGGCAAAAAACAAATATCTCAGATGCTTCTGCCAGTAATCAAAAGAATTCCCAACAAGATTGAACAGTTTTCTTGGATACAAAAATTGGCTAAAAAATTAGAAGTGAGCGAGAATGTAGTTGAACAAGAATTAAAGAAGACTAAAATAGAGGAAGAGGCATTTGGCTTAGAGCCAGAAGAAAAAGAAGTGATTATCCAAAAGCCGCGTAAAGATCTTTTGGAAGAAAGATTGATTGTTTTGCTTCTAAGATCGAAGTCTTTAATAAGCGGTATTGATAATGATTTTTATAATCTTTTATCTCCTCAATCTTTTCAAATAATATCTTGTCTAAAAGATAATAAAGAAGTTCCAGAGGAATTATCGGAAACTTTTAATTATTTAGGACTAAAAGCCGATATTGAGGAAGGTTTTGACGAGCAAGAAACGCAGGAAGAAGTGGTTGATTGCGTTAACGAAATTAAAATACTGGCAATGAAGGAAAAATTAGATAAAATATCTCAAGAAATTAAAAAAGCTGAATTGGAGAAAAATCAATCAAAAATTAAAGAATTAACAGAAGAATTTAATAAATTGGCAAAGCAAATATTATGAAAACAGCTAAAAAGGTGAAAAAAGTTAAAAAAACTAAGATTGTAAAAAAAGCAAAAAAGAGAATTGCTAAGAAAAGGATTGTCAAAAAGATTGTTAAAAAGATACGCAAGAAAGCTAAGCCATTAAAGATTAAAACCAAAAAAGCTAAGAAAAAAATTATTCAACCAGTCAAGAAAAGATTGCCGGTTTTTCCTGTTGATAGAGTAGAGCGTTTAACACAAAAAGGCAAAGAAAGAGGTTTTATAACCATTTCTGAGATTTTATATGCTTTTCCTGATGTTGAAAAAGACCTTAATGGCTTTGAGTTTTTGATTGAAGAATGGGAAAAACAGGGAATAATCATTGAAGAATCCAGAGATATGTTGGATTTGACTGAACCCAAAGATAAAGAAAAGCTTTTAAAGGTTAGAAAGATTGATCCAGTCCAAACTTATTTAAAAGAAGTTGGTTCCTATCCTTTGATTACTCCTGAAAGAGAAAGAGAGCTGGCTAAAAAAATTGAAAAAGGGGATATCGAAGCCAAGAATAAACTGGCTAAGGCTAACTTGAGGTTAGTTGTTTCTATTGCTAAAAAATATGTCGGCCGTTCACCCAACATGACTTTATTGGATTTAATTCAAGAAGGAAATCTGGGCCTGTTCCGGGCAGTAGAAAAGTTTGATTGGCGCCGAGGTTATAAATTCTCAACCTATGCCACTTGGTGGATAAGACAGGCCATTACCAGAGCCTTGGCTGATCAGGCCAGAACAATCAGAATACCAGTTCATATGATTGAAACTATTTCTAAATACACCAAAGCCAGAAGAGAATTATTGAAAGATTTGGGCCGAGAACCAATGCCCGACGAGATTGCTTCAGAAATGGGAATTGATGTTGAAAAAGTTAGACATATTATGAGGATTTCTCAAAAAACAATTTCTTTAGAGACTCCAGTAGGAGAAGAAGGAGACAGCTCTTTGATTAAATTCATCAAAGATGAAAAAGTCCTTTCTCCTTCAACTGAAGCGGCCAGAACTTTACTGAGTTCCAGATTAAAAGAGATTTTAATTGATTTGACTCCTCGAGAACAAAAGATATTGGCAATGAGATTCGGCTTAAAAGATGGAGTAACCAACACCCTAGAGCAGGTTGGTCAGGTTTTTGGAGTAACCAGAGAAAGAATCCGTCAGATTGAAGCCAAAGCTTTAGAAAAAATACGCGAACACGGAAAATTGAAAAAACTCAAAGGTTATTAGTGAATTTTTGGTTTTTCATTGACCTAATTTTGATTTTTTATTATAATTACCGATATTCCGCGGTAGCACAATTGGTAGTGCGGCGCCCTGTTAAGGCGATGGTTGTAGGTTCGAGTCCTACCCGCGGAGCAGATGATTTCTGTGAATCCAACCCGTTGTCATGATTAGAGACTAGTCTCGAAATTACTATTAGTAAATCAAAAAGCCCTAATGAGGGCTTTTAGTTGTTATTTTTTATTTTTATTTTACTTTTAATTTTTATAATTATAGACTAAATGAAGATGGTTTGTGAGCGATTAAATATTTACCCAAATATTCTTCGGAACTGGGATAATAAAGGCATTCTAAAAGTCATTCGTTTTGGTAGCCGCAGAGATAGACGTTATAAAGAATCCATCGATTATTTTTTAAAATAAATATGAAATATTGTATTGAATGTAACCGTAATAAAGCGACTCGAGGAGATTTTTGTGATTCATGTTTTAATGAAACAAAAATATGCCGTAGATGTCAAAAGCGAAAAAGTATTTTTGAATTTGAAAAAAATCAGAAAACTATCCGTGGTAAAGTATCAAGAAGAGGTGAGTGCAAAGAGTGTCGCAAGTGGAAACGACCTATATCCCAAAAGGCAAGAGAGGCATTTGAAAAAATAAACTCACAACCGCTTATGGGCAAACCCTTTCATTGTCCTATTTGCGATAGAACAATAATCAGACAATATAAAAACGATGTTGTATTAGACCACTTCCATGATACTGGTAAGATAAGAGGTTGGATTTGTAGAATGTGTAATAATAGTATAGGAATGATGGAGGACGATGTGAGAATATTGAAACGCGCTATAAAATGGCTGCAGGGTACTCTTAAGTAGAGAGAATTGATATAAAGATTGTGGCCACTCTTATTTCGATATTTTTAAAATAGAGATTTTTGCTTTAATCTTTCTTCAGCTATTTTGCAATATTCAGAAGAGATATCAATTCCAATAAAGTCTCTTTGATTAAGTTTAGCCATTTTACACGTAGTTCCACTGCCACACATTGGGTCAAGTATCACATCACCAGGATTTGACCAACTTATGATATGGTCTTGCGCCAACTTTTCTGGGAATATAGCGGGATGTTTATAGGCAATATTATCACTTGCAGAATGTCCCTTCCCTATAAGATATTCCCAAGTATTCGTTCGTCTACCATATTTAGAATACCCGGCTCTTTTTAGCTTTAATAATGTACCATCGTGCAGTCGTTTTGTGCCTCGATCGCCACCTCGCTCATCTTTATTTTCCCTGTCTTTTAATAGGTTTATTGTGTTTGGTGTGCCCTTACTTAGTATAAACATATACTCAAAAGCCTGCCAATATGTCTTATTATTTCCAACTGCACCTCGCGGGGTTTTGAGATATATCATTGTATCAAAAAGATTAAAGCCTATTTGCTTGAAATATAAAGCTTGTCTAAAAGATGTTCCCGTTTCATTGCCTTTAATCGTTTGATCTCCAACCACCCAAACCAAAACACCCCCACTCTTTATTATTCTAAATAAACCCCTCGCGATACCTTCGAAGTTAAAATGATAACCATTATAATTTCTTAATTTGTCGTAGGGCGGTGATGTTACCACGAGGTCTATTGAATTAGGCGGGAAAGTTTTCATCACATCCACCGCATTGCCACAAATAACCTTGTTTAAGGGTAAATTTTTGTATAGAGGCAATTCTTTGTGTTTTGGGAGCTCAATTATTGAGGTGCCTTCTTCACGAATTACATCGAGTACCACTCCTTGAATTGATATATCGTGGCCATTCCGTAAAATAATCGGCTCCATATTTTTATTTGCTGGTTGTAAGCGAATGTATCCTTTTTCACGATAGTACTTTTTAAGTGTTGCTTCATAGTTATCTATAAGAGCTACTACTTTTTGACCGTTCTCGGCAGTCTCTTGTTGTCTTACCAAAACGATATCGCCATCATTAATATTTTCATCAATCATACTATTTCCGACTACACGAAGAGCATAAACTTTTGACGATTGGGGAATATTACTTTTTGGGATAGCGATCGTTTCTTTATCTTCGATTGCTTCAATCGGTTCTCCGGCCGCAATTGTTCCGAGTAGAGGAATCTTAATCATTGTTTCTGGTTCGCTCACGTCAATTGACCGGGCATTATTGCCAGCCTTTTTTAGGTATCCTTTTTCTGCAAGAGCTTCAATGTGTTGATGAGCAGTAGATACAGCGGAAAGCTTAAGTCCACTACATATTTCCTCTAGGGTTGGGGGGTACTTTTTCTTTTTTACGAACCCCTTAATGAAGTCTAAAACTTCTTTTTGTCTTTTTGTAATTGGTATAGGCATAATGGATTGATGTTTTTAAAACTAAGTGATATATTTATAGTATACCGAAAATCTTACGAAAATGGAAGTGTGGATAATTCATACCACCAAAAGCTATGCAAGACACAAATGAAAAAAGTATAGAAAATTTATTAAGAAAGTATAGTTTCGAAGATTTAGCGAGATCGTTTTTTGTATTAAACCTTTGGCTACCCAATATAGCAAGTCAAATTAAATTTCAATACTTATACATATGTCTCGAGGCATTTCACAGGGGGTTAGAAGCGGAAAACAAGATTAAAAATTATGAAGACTTTAATTCATTCTGTTGCGAGCTTTTTAAAATAATACCGTCCTTTCCCACAATGGAGGATTATGTTCCAGAGACAGATTGGAATGAAATTAAATACTACTTTGACAAAAGATTTTACAAAATTTTTTATGGTGGAGATCTCTCAAATCCCTATGATTTTTATTACTCGTATGAAATGGTTCACCGTCCTTTTGAACAGCATTACTTAGATATTATAAAACGATCTCCTTTAACCGAAATGCAGTTTTGTCTTAGCCTTCAAGATGATATTCTTTCTAATCTTAAACAAGATAAGAGTCCCACCCTAGAAGATATCAGACCAGGACATATTGAGGTGCCTTCCGAAGTATTTTGGAAAGGTGCAGTTAATTTTCTAAATAGCTATAAACCAGACGATTTTAGTCCAGACATATTGGGTCTTTATACGAAGAATTTGATTGAAGCAAATGAGTTTCCCGATATAAATAATTTTGTTGAAAACGCTTTCAGGGGTAGAAATTGTTGTTATTTTTTTATCCAAAAAGGCCCCAAAATATATCCTGTTATGCCTCGTAAATGGCTGACAGTCATTTACGATAAATGGGGATTCTTATTGAAAGATAATTTTGACGAAATTACCAAAAGACTTGGTAAATCGAAACTCAATGTTCTCATAGGAATAAGGGTGGGTCATTTTATAAGCGACAGAATGGATAAGGATCATGTTTTTACTTTCGTGGCTCCTCTCAAGGCCGACATGAAGCCTCCTCATGATCTTATATATACTGCAATACATGCTGGCGATAGGCTTTATTTGATTTATACTGCGCCACCTGTTTTTAATCGAGACGACCTTAGTAAGCACCTTGAAGAAATTGTCCCGAAGTTAAAAGAAAGTGCTGACCTAATAAAAACAGCGCCCGTTCGTTTAGCACAATTTGTTGAGGAAAGGGCGATCGAGTTCAGATCAGAAAAAACTGCAAATCTTGTACCAATGTTTATTATCGCACTGCCTTCGGTCATTTCAGACACAGAAGGAAGTATTCGTGTCCCTGACGGCATTGAGGCTGAAATAATGACATTGGATCAATTGGCGGGCATATTTGATGAGATAGAAAATCCAAAGGAGTTAAATGATTTCATGGATTACTTAAACGACGAAAGGGCTAAGGCACGTATTCCTGGCCTTAACTCCTATCTCGACAGGTTTGGTTCATTTAAAGATTCGCATGGAGTATTAGTCCCAGGAGCCTTAGAACCTGACATGATAATGCTTGATTTCGGATGGGGTTCTAATTATCGGTTTGAATCTTTAAGAAAGTTTTGGGCCTCATATCCTGAAGAAAATTTGTTCGGGCATCCAAGAAGTTGGACTATTCCCGAAGATAGAAAGACCGCTACGGGCCTTATTCTAAACTCCAAAAACTTCTTCGGTTACGCATACCTTCAAAAAGTTAAAGAGACCACTTTTTTTATTAATGCACCCGTACATCGTATGGATTTGGAAGAAGGTGGAACTGCCGACACTTTGATGCATATTCTTTTTGATGCGATTGACATATATAGCGGTATTTTGGGTAAGCTAGATATTGTCCAATCGCATAATAAAGTCCAGTTCTTTTTCTGTTCATCTTCTCTGGCGTCTAATGATCCAGAACTTTCTCATATCAAACACTTGGCCCAAGACAAAGAACACTGGCTTATAGATTCAGCACGGCTTAAATCGAGGGATTTTGGTGTTCGCATTGTATATAACAGAGAGAGGATATTAGAGATATTGAAAAATGTTAAAGATAGGTCTTTCCAAATTTTACTATTAACTGATGTCCTCAAAAAACTCTGTGAAATTTTTTCAGAACCACATCTGGATCAAGTTATTACTGAATTGGAAAAGGAAAAAAGCAAGAAACCGCGTTTCGGAATGTTCGCCGTAGAAAAGCGAGCATCTTTTCCACAACATGTTCGGACTATTCTCCCAGATGAAAGAGAATACAAACTGGCCGATAAAGAAATCGCAAAGATTGCTCACGAGCTGGGTATTAATCCAGGTACTTATTCTGCCGAGGAAGGTAAGGAAAAATTGAATAGATTAAGGAATAAAGTTGTAGGAATAGCGGATAAACAAATTGGACTTTATAGTTTGTTAGATAGCCTGCCAATTCTATTTGAAAAATCTAACGCTTTAATCAATGACGCCTGGCAAACCGAAGCGGGGCTCAAGGCTACCAGGGGGCATGATGTGGATTATGAGCCAAGCGAAAAATCTTCAGATAAAGAAAAGGAGTTTTTGCATTGGTATAGAGTTTATAGATATATTATTGAAAAATTTGTTCAACACCAGCCTGCTGGAAATCAAGAATTTAAGGAAACAGAACTTAAGGAACTTTTGGCTCTTGTTGACAGGCTAATGGATTTGTATGCAGCTAGTGATTTTATAAATTATGAACTTTATCCTGTCAGCGTAAATATAGATCGAGATTATATTGTTTCTACCAAGGACGAGACACACGATATATCAAAAATGGAAAAGGAATATGGGGAAGAACAGGCCAAAATAAATTTAGGAATTATTGGAAATAAAAATGATACAGCTGATTCTAGTTTACCTGTCGAGGATTGCTTGGATGAGCTTGATGCGGCATTTAAGAAAGACCTAGATTTCGGACTTAAAAATCTAATAAATGTCCAGCAGATACTAGCTTTATGGGCCGATTGCTTAAAAATACCAGAGGCTTTTTATTACGATGCAACTATCGATCAGATAGCCGATATATGTCTAAAAGAAATTAAAGGTTATGACAAATCAGAAACCGAATCGATTATAGACTTCTTGACCCTTAAGCAAGATGAATTACTTATTGTCAAAGGAGAGACTACAGCTTCAGCAGATTTACCTGTGTGGGAGCATAATAAACGACTTGCTCGATTTGATATTCGACCATTGATAAAAATTAAAGATAGATATTATTGGGGGCCTCATTCAATTGAACGAACTAGTCGTATCTGGATAGGCATATCAAGCAAGCATCGGCTACCTTCAGATATAAATGCGCCTACAGTGAAGTCTATATTAAACAAAGGACACCAGGATTTAGAAAATAATTTAGTCACAAAGACAAAAGAAATTATTTCCAGACATACAAATAATGTAGAAATGAATCTATATCCTCACAAATACGATTCTTCCATTGTTGATATAGGCGACTATGATGTTTTTGCATATCTTAAGGATAAAAATATTTTATTAAATATTGAATCAAAGATAATAGACCCACCTTATAGCAATAAAGATTCGGGTAGGATGCAGAGAAAAATATATGGTGAGAAGAAAAAAGATGGGAGTCTGAAAAAGGGTTATTTACAAAGAGTAGAAGAAAGAGCCAATTATTTAAATACCAATGGTCTATCATTAATGACTAAGATTGGTTGTGGTTGGCAAGTTCCTTCTACAACACCCAAGGTGGTGTCAATTTTTGTAACTAAAATAGGTTTTTGGTGGACTAAATACCCTCCTTTTCCTACTGATGTAAAATTCGTCGAAATTAGAATGTTAGAAGATTTTATAAAACAATTGTGATCATTCTATAATTGAATTGGGAATTTCCCCTCCATCATATCTACGGCCGCGTCCAGCTCATAAGACTTCCAACCGCTTAAAATGATAGTTCTAAGTTCTCTCACAGCTCGGAGCAGATGATTTCTGTGAAACCGACCAGTTTCTGTCCATATTTGTAGGGCGCTTGACCTGTCTTATTATTCTGATATAATTTGATATAGTTAATATGTCAGATTAAAATATGGCTAAAAATAGGAAATTTAATCAAAGATTACAGAATATTCCTGATAAAATTTGGTCTATCATAACACAAACAGACAGATTGCAGGGTCAATGGATTTCTGGCGCTAAATTAAGTCCTCAAATTTTAGGTCGCCTTAAACGATCTGTTTTGATTACGTCAACGGGTGCTTCTACTCGTATTGAAGGTGCTCGTCTTTCTGATGAAGATATTGAGAAAATGATGCGTGGCATTAATATTCAAAAATTCGCTGATCGCGATAAACAAGAAGCAAAAGGGTATTTTGAACTTCTCGAAAATGTTTTTAACTCTTGGAAATCTCTTAAGTTCTCAGAAAACACTATTAAGCATTTTCACAAGGAACTTTTAAAGTATACAGAGAAAGATGAGTTTCATAGGGGCGAATACAAAAAGGGTGAGAATAAAGTTGAGATGATAGACGCAGCCGGTAAATCAATCGGAGTGCTTTTTGATACTACGCCTGCTTATTTAACTCCAAAAGAAATGCAGGAGTTGATTGAATGGACCCAAGAAGCGTTAAAAGAGAAAAGATTTCATCCGTTGCTCATTGTCGGTAATTTTTTAGTTGAATTTTTGAACATTCATCCGTTTCAAGATGGCAATGGTCGGCTTAGTCGTATTTTAACTAATTTATTGCTTTTAAATGAAGGTTATGAATATATGCCTTATATATCTCACGAAAAATTGGTTGAAGATAATAAGCCGGAATATTATGTAGCACTTCGTAAAAGCCAGAAAACTATTAAAACTAAAAAGGAAAATATTAATTTTTGGCTTGAATTTTTTTTGACGATGATTCTAAAGCAGTCCGAGATGGCCGTTGAATTGTTATCTAAAGAAAATATAGAAAAACTTTTGACTCAAAAGCAAATGGCTGTTTGGAAATATTTACAGGATATTAGCGAGGCAGTTACTCCTATGGAAATCGCTAAAAAGACTAAAGTTGCCCAGCCAACCGTTAGGCAATCGCTCAATAAACTAATGCGTCTTAAAAAAGTTGAACGTGTCGGACAGGGCCGAAGCACCAGTTATAAAAAAACATCATGACTGATAAAAATAAATCAATACACGAGTTCGACTTAAACTTAATTTGCGAATTACATGCAGGATTGGAACGGCAGGGGCCTGGCAGTCCTGAAATGACCCTTAAGGCATTGGGTTTTCTGGATAATCTCAATAAAACTTCACGGGTAGCAGATTTGGGCTGTGGAACTGGCGGGCAAACAATGGTTCTCGCACAAAATATCACAGGGAATATTACTGGTGTAGATTTTTACCCTGGTTTTATAAATACTTTTAACGATAATGCCAAAAAATTAAATCTCCAGGAGAGAGTGAAAGGCATTGTTGGCTCAATGGAAGAGCTTTCTTTCCAAAAAGAGGAATTTGACCTTATATGGTCTGAAGGAGCTATTGCTGGTATTGGTTTTGAAAAAGGACTGAACTATTGGAAAGATTTTCTAAAAAAAGATGGTTATATTGCCCTAACATATGAGTCATGGTTTACCGATGAACGCCCTGCTGAAATTGAAAAGTGGTGGGTTGATGCTGTTCCTGAAATGAATACCATACCGCATAATATCTCAGTAATGCAGAAAGCCGGTTACAGTCTTGTTGCCGCATTCACATTGCCTGAAAAATGCTGGACGGATAATTATTTTGTTCCGCGAGAAGCAGCAGGAAAGGCGCTTTTAGAAAAATATGCTGGAAATAAAACCGTAGAGGCTTTTATTGCAAATATGGAACATGAGGCGGAATTGTATTCAAAATACAAACAGTATTATGGATATGTTTTTTATATCGGGAAAAAATATAAAAGATGTTGTTAGTTTTAAAAAAAAGCATGTCACTGATACACAATTAAAATAAAAATTAGAATATGATTTTTGAACACCAATTTAAAAACAAAAAGGTATTATTGTTTATTTTTATAACCATTTTAGTAATAGGTGTTTTCCTGTCTTTATATTCATCAGTCATCTTTCAAGCAGGAAACCCGTGGCCGCAGATTAAAGGAATAGCTCAATTAAAATTTAGCGGTAAGGACATTGTACAGTTATCGGGTTCGGATAATAAATTTATGACCGAAAGTAAAAACGGGACCACTATACATAATTTTATGAAAACCAAAGGATATGAATTCACTGGACAAATGGGTTCGGGTTATTTTTTTAAATCCTCAACAGGGCAAAGCGCTATTGTTACTCATAAATACTACAGTCGTTATTATTCGCTTTGGACTATTACCGAAAATAAAAATAATAACCTTACTGAAGAATTAAGAGAATGTCTGCCAAAAAGCGATACTGCCAGCCATGAAAAATGTAATGAGTTGCTAAAACAAATTATTGATTATAATTCCTGCGTTAATGCTGGATTTTCAATAATGAAATCAAACCCTCCTCAGTGCGCTACGCCAGACGGACGAACCTTTATTCAAGGCAATTAATAGTTTAACGGCGCATATATCCACGGCCGCATCCAGTTCATAGGATTTCCAGCCGCTTAGAATGATGGTGCGAAGTTCTCTCACAGCCCTGAGCTCGCAAAACCTGCCTATTTATTTGGGCGGTTTTTTGGTAGAATAGCATAAAGGTCTTTAGAATAATTAAAATTATTATAAAATATGAAAAACAAAATTTTAGCAGCAAGTATTTTAGCACTTGCTTTTGTTTTTGCGGTTAATACCTACGCCGTGGGCCAAAGCAGTAATGCCGAAACTGGCAACGAAGTCCAGCAGCAACAGCAAAACACCAACCAGGGCGAAGACAGCCAAATCCAAGTACAGAATCAGGAACAGGTTCAAAATAAAGAAGGAACAGGCAGCCAAGTTCAAAATCAGAATCAAGAGCAAACCCAAACACAATCAGGGCAGATTAACACAGAGCAGCATCGCAATACCGTATCGAATTTTGTCCAAAGCCTTAATGATATTGCTGACGGGGAGGCAGGAATAGGCCAACAGGTTAGATCAATTGCCCAGCAGCAGAATCAGTCTGTAAGCACGGCAATCCAGGCAATGGAAAAAGTCCAGGCAAGAAGCAAGGTAAAAACATTCTTTTTTGGCACAGACTATAAGAATCTCGGGACATTAAGAAGCGAGATGGTTCAGACGAGAAACAGGCTAGAGCAACTAAACGGGTTGATGGAGAATGTTCAGAATGAGGGAGATCAAACAGAACTGCAAAACCAAATCCAGACCTTGGAGCAAGAACAAACAAAGATAGAAAGTTTTATAAAAGCACAGGAAGGTAGATTCAGCTTATTCGGCTGGTTAGTGAAATTATTTAATTAAGAAACTTTTTTTAAACAAGAAACCGCCTTCTTATGGGCGGTTTTTGTATTTTACTTAATTTAGGTATTGACAAGGCATAGTTATGAATATATATTCATAATAGAGGAGTGAAGTCGGACTCCCCTTATAAAAAATTAATAAATATTTAAAAATATGCCAAAATTTGATGAAACCGGCCCTATGGGGCAAGGTCCGAGAACCGGTAGGGGAATGGGTAATTGTAGCGGAGGCAAAGGGTTAGGCTGGGGCAGAGGATATGGTTGCGGGTGCGGAGGTGGATTCTTCGGCAGAATATTCTATACGAAGGAAGAGAGAGCAGAATTATTAAAAGAAAGAGAAGCAATGTTGGAAGGAGAGTTAAGGGCGGTAAAAGAGGAATTAGCCGATAAGGCTCAAAAATAAAAGAAGGCCGAGAACCCAGCCTTTCCTTTCGGGAAGGCTGAGGAAGCCTTCTTTAACTAAAGAGTATCAATTTATTATTTTTTTTCAATAATTATGCCAAGACCAAGACTTTGTAGAAGAATCCAATTTAATCCGAATATAACTTATTTTAAACCTCAGGGTGTGCCGATGAGGGAGCTTGAGATAATAGAATTAACCACCGAAGAGGTCGAGGCTTTGAGGTTGAGAAATATGAAGGACTTAGAGCAAGAAGAAGCGGCTAAAAAGATGAATACCTCTCAGAGCACTTTTCAGAGGATTTTATCTTCGGCTTATAAAAAAATCACTGAAGCTTTGATAGGGGGCAAGGCAATAAAGATAATAAAATAGGTTCTAAATATCTATAAATTGGCTGCGAACAGCCTGAACTAAGCGGAGCTACGATTTTCCGCTCAAGAGCTTTTCTCGGGTTTTTGGTATAATGAAAGTATAAAATTAAAGTAAAACAATAATCATAATAATAAATAATATGTCTAAAAAAATAATTTTAATTGTTATTGCAATGATTATTCTTGGAGGAGTGGGTTATTTTGTTTATCAATCAACAACAGAAAAATTTCCTATTGCTCCCTCTGAGCAAAGGGTTACAGTTGATGCACAAAACGCCACTTATATAATTGAAGGCGAAGAGTTTACTTTGATAAACGGCAAATCAGAAAAAGAAATAGCTTCTGATTCGGCATCAAAAATAATAACGCAGTATTTTGGAAATGATGTGAAGGCCGATTTTAATGGTGACGGCATAAATGATGTTGCTTTTCTTTTAACCCAAAACAGTGGTGGAAGCGGAACCTTTTATTATGTTGCCGTTGCTCTTAGTTCAGGAAATGGTTATAAGGGCACGAACGCAATTCTTCTTGGTGACCGCATTGCTCCTCAAATAACTGAGTTTCAAAATGGAGAAATAATCGTCAATTATGCAGACCGAAAACCAGACGAGCCAATGACAGCAAATCCTTCGGTTGGGATTTCAAAATATTTCAAAGTTAATGGCGGCATGTTAGTGGAGATTCAAAAATAGACCCTAACATCATCCAGCCAGGGGAGCCAATTTCCCGAGATTAAGTCTCGGGATTTTAGCTGGTATTGTCATATTTATAATGTTCCTAGTACACTAGGAACTAGGAACTTTTTGTGCTATGATAAAATCATGAAAACAAGTGTAAAAATAAAACAATATTTAAAAGAAAAATCTAAAGTTACTGGAAGTGAACTGTCGAATTATTTGGGAATCAGCGATCGAGCCGTAAGAAAGCAACTGGCAAATCTTTTAAAGAATAAGGCAGTTGAAAAAATAGGTAAACCACCTAGAGTTTTTTATTCATTGAAGTATCAAGAAGATAAAAAGAATGAAAATATTGATCCTGTGAAAATGGATATAATTGAAGAAAATTACCTCTTTATTACTCCTACCGGAGAAAAAAAAGAAGGATTTGCTGGATTCAATTACTGGTGCAATAAAAACAAGTTAGATGTGAATAAAACTGCGGATGAATATATAAAAACCTTACTCAAATATGATAAATTTAAAAAAGGCGGTTTAATTGATGGTTCACAGAAATTTGATAGTACATTTGACAAAGTATATCTAGACAAGGTTTTCTATTTGGATTTTTATAGCATAGAGAGGTTTGGAAAAACAAAACTAGGTCAGCTTTTACTTTACGGTAAGCAAAGTGGCAATAAAACAATTATTAAGCAAATAATTGCAGACATAAAGCCTAGGGTTGATTTATTGATTAAAAAATTTAAAATTAATGCAGTTGGCTTTGTCCCCTGGACGGTTAAAAGGGAGGTCCAATTTATTCGCGAACTTGAAAAGCAACTCAATTTGGGCGTTAAAAGCATTAAAATTGAAAAAATTAAGACAGAGATCGTTGTGCCACAAAAAACCCTTTCAAAACTAGAAGATCGTATTGAAAATGCACAAAAAACATTGGTAGTGACAGAGAATAGTAGATATAATAATCTTCTTATTATTGATGATGCTGTTGGTTCTGGAGCAACCCTAAACCAGGTTGCTAAACAAATAAAAGATAAAAAAATCGCAAAAAAAGTTATAGGATTATCCATAACGGGTAGTTTTAAAGGATTTGATGTAATCAGTGAAGTTTAAGTTAAGATGGATTTATATTGGCCTCAACATCATCCAGTCAGGGGAGCTTTTTTACCCGAGAGTTTTTCTCGGGTTTTTGGTATAATAAAAATATAAATTACATAATGACCAATGAAGTGAAAACAAATGAATATTTAGGTTATAGTGAATTTTTCGAATCTAATCGCAAAAAATTAAAATTAGGCAATTTTTCAGTTGCAAGAGTTATTGTTGAATATAGAGGAGCTTATAAGATTAAAAATGAGACTGGCGAATATTTGGCGAAGGTAACTGGAAAGCAAATATTTAATGCTTCATCAAGAGAAGACTATCCTGCCGTAGGCGATTGGGTGGCAATTACCGAGCTCGACGCAGAGCGAGCCATAATCCATGGGGTTTTGCCGAGAAGAACAATAATTAAAAGGAAATACAGTAATAAAAATGAAACACAGATTATAGCGACCAATATTGATGTGGCGTTTGTCGTTGAATCAATTGGCAGAGATTATAATTTGAATCGTTTTGAGAGATACTTGGCTATAGCTAGTGATGGAGGTGTGGAGTCTGCTATTATACTGAATAAAATAGACTTAATTTCCAAAGAAGAACTAGATTTAAAACTAGTTCAGTTAAAAAATAGGTTCAGCAATATTGATGTTATTTTGACCAGCACCATAACTAACGAAGGATTGAATGAACTGAAAAAATACATATCGAGCGGGAAAACTTATTGCTTTCTCGGTTCGTCCGGAGTTGGAAAATCATCTTTAATTAACAAATTACTTGGAGAAAATATCATAAAAACCGAAGAAATAAGCCTTAATACTGGCAGAGGAAAGCATGCCACTACAAACAGGGAAATGTATTTTTTGGAAAACGGAGGCATCGTGATAGACAATCCAGGAATGCGGGAGGTAGGAATGACGGATACGAGCGCTGGAATAGACAGCTTTTTTGATGAAATAACCGCTCTAGCTCAAAAGTGTAAATATGTTGACTGCACGCATATTCATGAGCCTGGATGCGAAGTGTTATCTGCATTAAAATTAGGTAAGCTGGATGAAGGTAAATATTCGAACTACATCAGCTTAAAAAAAGAAGTCCAACACTATGAAATGACTGAGCTTGAAAAAAAGGAAAAAGATCGTAAATTCGGAAAGTTCGTCAAGAGGGTGAAAAAAGAATTAAAGGAATACGGACATAAGAATTATTAATAGTCTAACGTTATCTAAGGAGTATCAAATTTTATAATAATAAAATGTGGTCATCAATTATGTATTTTGTTCTAATCGGGCTTGGCTTAGCAGCTTTAGCGTATTGGGTTATTAAGTCACAGGTATCTCGCAGACAAAAAGTAATTATGTCGGTTATTGGTCTATTCGCGATCGTCGGATTCTCTGTTCTATTAATGGCTTTTTACGCGACAGTTGATAATGTGTACTTCAAGCCGAAACTGGGACATTATATTATCAGTAAATTTTCCGAGAATTACGACATTATTGGCCGCCTGACACTGACTGATAAGAACAGCGACGGCCAGTATGAAATTTTTCCAGGCAATAAAAACGAGAAATTAATGGGCATATACGACGGCTCTGATTCAATCACGGCTTGGCTGAAAATTGACTCGAACGGAAATTTCTATCTTGAAAAAGTTGGAAATCCGATTTCTATCACCTTACGATACTTATTCTTTCCTCAAAAATAGAATTATCAAGTTGTTAATTACCACCCGAGAGTTCTTCTCGGGTTTCTTTGGTTTAATTATTTATTTTTTATATCAAAACTAAGTTTTAATAATGAATAACAACATGTTAAAATATAATATATGACTACAGATGAAATTAAAAATATTGTAGAAGTTTATAAACAAAGACTTATGCCTGGAAGTTCGCTTGATTTTGTCAATTTCGAAAATAATAAACTTGAATTAAAATTTGTCTGTTCTGATAAGACAGAATTTTTGGTTCAAGGAAAGAAAGTGACGATGGCAGATGGAATAAAAGAACAAATTGAAAAATACCTCAAAGCTAAAATTAGCAATGTAAATGTAATCTTTGTATAAAATATGCTATTCGATGTTCAAACAGGGCGCATAGATTTAGCTGCATCTGGAGAGAATGCCTTTGTTGTGAGAAAAGGTAAGAAAATCAAAATTCCTTCCGTTGAACTCAGAGCTAAATTAATGAGTGAATCATTTAAAACTGACGGGAAAGACAGAACTGAGATGGATAAGCTTGAGAAAGATTATCCAAAACTAATGGATGGAGATACGCTGTTGAGTGGTTCAAATACGATAATACGCGTTGATAATGATTTTAATATTGGAAAAGAAAAACCATTAGAGGGCTGGAAAAATAATTCTTCAAAAACCGTCAATATGGGCCCTAATAGCGAAATAGTAATCAGCGGTTTTGAATTTTGGGATAAAACAGATAAAGATAAAAAAAGATACCACGGAGAAAGCATAAAAAATATAGAATTGAAAAAAGGATTTTTTTCTGTGTCATATAGCAATACCGATGATGTTCTTGTAACACCCATTGCCGATATTAAATTTTTTGGCATTGGTGGGTCTGGTGGAACCCTAGATGTATACGATAATATTTTATACAGCAATGCTGGAGGAGAAAAAGGCGTTGAATATACAAATAAAAAAACAAAGGCAACATATATTGCAAAATCAAGTATGCCACAAGAAATAATTGTAAATGGAAATGGAATTTACAAAAGAGGAATGCTTTCGATGGATGATATTTTTTCTTCAATGAACGGTATCGGAATATTATCTTATTTCAGCAGAGTGCTTCACAATGCTGCGCCAGAATTGGATCAAAAAAAACTTGCCGAATCATATAAAAATATACCTCAAAGCATGGAGCAAACTCTTGGAACCTTTGAAATGTTCAGTCAAATGTCTCCAGAAGACATGGAAAGGATGATGAAAATGAGTGAGGAGCATGGACAAAAAATTGCTCCTGAAATGAAAGAAAAGATGAGAGAACAGATGAAGGAACTGCCAGAGGTTATGAAGGCGCTAGAGAAAGAAGGCTATACGGAGCAGATGAAAAAAGCGATGGCAATGGGTAAAGGAATGATGGAGGGACTAGGAAACGAAGGCATAGATAGGTTGGTGAAGAACCAATCGAAAGGAACAGAGCAATTAAAAGAAGTAAACGAGCGATTGTCTAAGATTTATACAGCCGAAGGTAAGTATATAGACGTATCATCTATTTTAGAATCCACGAGAACTTACAAGTCTCTGGCAGATGCAAAAAGGGTTGCCTAAAAAGTATGGCTACAAAAAAATCTAAAAAAGAAACAGAAGCAAAAAATACAAGCGTAGAAAGTGACGCTGATTTTCTGAAAAGAATTATGAGCATAAAAGAAACGGCAACCCAAAAAGCTAGTGGAAATTTGAGTGCTTATACAAAAGAAATGGAAGAAGCTAAAATGCAAGGAGCTGGTTTTGCGAAAGAGATGGCGGAAATTGAGGAGTGTGGAAAATTAGCGGAAGAATTTAAAAAGAACCCCCCTTTATTAACTATAAGGACTATTGGTGGAATTTCAGTAGAGAGTTACTATAATCCTAAAATTCAGCCTAAAATTGATTTGCTTAAAAAACATTCAACGTCGTTTGCGTCTGTAACTAATAGAATGGCAATAGAGCCAATTATTTTCTCTACTTTTGGTAATGCATACATAAAGAGAGGATTAAAGAAGGTCAATCTTCCAAAAAGTTCTGATGATTTGCCTTTTATCATTAAAGATGGAGATATTGTTGGAACTGAAAATAAATCTTTTGTATTGTCTTTAAAAAATGTAAATCAAGATTTAGATAATGACTATTGGGATATATTTTTATTCCCCAACAGTGAACTTAGAGTTTCAATTACAGAAAAAGTTTCTCACCCAGCACCCGCTTATATGGATCCTAAGAAAGTTCCCGACATTATTAAGAAAGGCTCATCTTCTACGGTCTATGAACACAGAATTGAGAAAGTTGAGTTATTGGGTGGAATTTTCAATATTAAAGTAAAAAAGAAAGGACGCAACGTAAATAATCTCGTGCAGTTTCCTTCGGGCTTTCCTAAGATTGAATTTTATCCATATGGCAGCCTTATAAACGAGATAGCTAAAGCTGAAATGGAAAAAGCAGTAAAAGCTTTGGGTGCACAGTATTTATCTAAAGCATCGGGTAAACTTGGGGAATTAACATCTTTAGAAAAACAAACAATAAGTGATGAAATAAATGCAATTATTGAATTAAATAAAGACGGTTCCCTTGTAATATTTAATGCCGGCAATGCCGTATCCATTGCAGGTTCAAAAAGACGTACTAAAAAGATATCAACTGATATAAATAATCCTGTAAAAATTACTGCGATGGGGGGTTTTCTATATGAAACAGACGGAAGCAAAAATCCTGATCCAAGAGTAACAGCTATAATGAAAATATGGATGAATATTTCTCAATACATTTATTTTATAAATGCTAAAAATGAAATTGGAATGAAGTCTAGCGGGCGATCTTTGAGCGTTGAAGAGGCTGAAAAAACATTGGAGTATGCAAAAACGCTGGGTGATAAAGATATGGCGAGTGCCGCAGAAATAATTTTACAAAGGAAAAAGAATGATGAAGCGATGAACAAAGGTATGGCAATGCGTGCTGCCGATAAAGAAGGACAAAGAAGGGAAGCTGAGGAACAATTAAAGTTTGCGGAAGAGTCTGGTGAAGAAGAATTAATAAAGGTAGCAAAAGCTCAGCTTAAGGCCATAGATGCACCAAGCCTTGGAGCAAGCCCAGCACAATTTGATAAAGGAGTACAGCAAAAAGCCGAAGGAACTTTAAATAAAATTGGTTCTTTGTTTGAGGTTTCTTTGCCTCCATATAAACATCCTAGCGGAAGCGATGTTGTATAAATAGAATTAAACTATATAATTTATTATTATTTATTAATAACTAACAATAATATCTATGGGATTTTTAGACGATATAAAAAATAGAGTAAAAAATGAAGTGAGTTATAAGGTTGGACAAGAGGCTTCGGAAGGAATAGATAAAATAACCGGTAAAATTTTTAATAAAAATTATTCTGGAGGAAAAATGCCGAAGTGTCCAAAATGTGGAAAAGAAATATCAGATCCGAGTCTGAAATTTTGTCCAGATTGCGGTCAAAAATTGTTGTTGACCTGTCCCAAATGTACAGTTGATTATCCATTTGGTACAAAATTCTGTACTCAGTGCGGAGAAGCTTTAAAATAGGCCCTAGCGTCGTTTATCCAGGGGAGCTAATAAAGATCGCCAAGCAGGCGATTTTTTGGTAAAATAAAACAACAAAAGGTCAATTAAAATTTAATTTATTATAATTTTATGATGAGAGAAAATTGGATGTTAGGTTTTCTTGGTTTTTTTGGAATTAGAGGAATCCAAGGATTTTTAAGCGGCAATTATTCGGAAGCCATTTGGTTGATTTGGCTTGTCTGGTTTGTTTATTTTATACCCAAGAAATCGTAAGACAGAATTCAAACTGATTCCAACCCTAACTTTGGAGCTAATTAAAGGAATTAAGCTGTGAAATTGTTGCTTGAGATTTATTTCGAATTTTTGGTATAATTAAATAAAGGTCTTCAAAATTAAATATATTTTTAAAAATATGGCAGAAGTTTGCATTAAATGTAGTATGCCGTTAGATAAAGAGGAGAATAAGTGTAAGTGTAATGAATCAATTTGCCGCTATTGTTGTGAATGCCCCGAAGACTGTTCTTGCGGATGTAAAAAGAAAGAGTAAAACTAGACCAATTAATCGCCTAAAAAGCGATTTTTTGGTAGAATATAATTACTTAATATTAATCTTTTAAAATATGGATAAAGATTTCGACAAAATCATTTATACAGGAATTATATTGGGGTTATGTTTTATAATTGGTATTTCAATTAATGCCGGGCTTAATTACAAGGCAAAACAATTAGACAATACGCTTTCAGTTACGGGTTCGGCAAAACAGCAGATAATTTCTGATACTGCAAAATGGAGAAGCAATTTTTCTCGCACCGTTGCTCCTGCCAATCTTAATGCTGGGTATTCTCAAATGAAGGCTGATGAGGGTCTTGTTCTAAACTTTTTAAAGGAAAACGGCATAGATGAAAAAGATATAATAATATCTCCCGTAGCCATGAGTCAGAACTTCAAATATGATTCCAACGCTCCAAAAGAATATGATTTGAGGCAGACAGTCGAAGTTCAATCCAATGATGTTAACAAAGTTACTCAAATTGCAAAGAATACTCAAGGTTTAATTCAGAAGGGAGTAATTTTTTCCTCTGATTTTCTGGAATATTATTATTCGAAATTACCAGAATTAAGAGTAAACATGCTTTCAGATGCCATAAAAGATGCAAAAGCGAGAGCTCAGAAAATTGCCGAAAGCAGCGGAGAATCTGTGGGTTCCATAAAGTCGGCCAGCATGGGAGTAGTTCAGGTTTTGCCAGTTAATTCCGTGGAGATTTCGGATTATGGCTCTTATGATACTCAGACAATAGAAAAAGAAGTGATGGTTACGGTAAAGGCGTTGTTTATCCTGAAATAATATAAAAATTATTTACAATCCTCTTTTGGCGCAATTAAAGGTCAATAAAATAAATAAAAAATAAAAATATGTCAGGATTTATTGATTTTATAAGAAAACAAGGAGTAGTGGGCCTAGCTACAGGTTTTATATTGGGTGGCGCTGTTTCAAAACTTGTAGCAGCTTTAGTTGAAGATATCATCAATCCACTTATTGGTGTATTTTTTAGTAAAGCGGGAAGCCTTGCGACAATAAGTTTTAACATAGGGACCGTTGAGATACTCTGGGGTCATTTTATTGGAGTTGTCATTGATTTTATTGTCATTGCCTCGGTTGTGTATTTTGGCGTAAAGTGGCTTAAACTAGATCAATTAGACAAAAAAGAATAAAAAATCGCGGGTTTTAAATATAACAAGCTTATGGTCAATAAATTTTTACACAGGAGTTTGTGGATAATTTCTATTTTATTCATAGTATTTTTATCTATATTCTCTCTTGATGTTTTTAATGAAGATCAAGGCTTAGAAATATTTCCAGCTCTTTTTATGCATCTTTTAATTCCATTGATTTTATTAATAGCAGTCATGGCAGCTCAGAAATGGAATTTGGTTGGCGCAATAGTCTTTTTCGGCTTTGCTATTTATTATGTTTGTGCGGTTGGACCCAATCGGCATTGGAGTTGGTACGCTTCAATACCAGGCCCAGCTGCCGTTATCGGAATCCTCTTTTTGATAAACTGGATGCAAAAGAGCAAACTCAAACAAAATAACAATTAACAACAAAGCAACATAAATACATGATTGAAGAAAATATCAAAAAAGAAGAATTCAAAGTCTCTGGAGAAGATGTTGTGAAAAAGCTAAAAGAGTTGGTTAAGGAAGGCAATATTAGAAGGATTATTATTAAAAATGAGGAGGACAAGACCTTAATAGAAGTTCCACTCACCGTGGGTGCGGTTGGCGTTATTCTTTTGCCCACATGGGCAGCAATTGGCGCAATTGTCGCTTTAGTTGCTAATTGCACAATTGTGGTTGAAAAAAGAGATAATTAATTTGATTTGAATTATAAATAAGTAAATTTTTGATAAAATCAAAACATGGATAAAAAAACTTTATTAGTATCATTGATTGTCATTTTAGTCATCGCAGCAGGTTTTGGCGCTTATTTTTGGCGTCAATCAAATCAAGAGAAAGGCCAGCAAGCTGAAGAATCAGCTGTTAGATCTGTTGTAGAAAATTTCGGGCATGCATTTAAAAATGTCTCTTTGCTTTCGCCGACAGCATCTCAAGAAATTGAAGATAACTATAAAGATTTTCTTGATCCTGTTTTGTTAGCTCAATGGAAAGAGGATACTTCAAAAGCAACCGGCAGGCTTACTTCAAGCCCTTGGCCAGACAGAATTGAGATTTTAAGCATTAAGCAATTCGGTTCAGGCGCTTACGATGTTGGTGGAAACATTGTTGAAGTAACGGGAGCTGAGCAAACTGAAGGCGGTTTGTCTGTAAAAATAAAAAAATCCATTGATTTAGGCGTAGTAAAATTTAATGATCGCTGGCTTATAACCGGCGTAACCGTGGGAGAATATACTTTCAATGATGTTGCAGCTCAGCTTAAAGAATGCTTGCCGAAAAGCGACACATTAAGCCACGAAAAATGCCAGCAATTATTAAGTAATATTAGAAATTTCGATGAATGTGTTGCAGCTGGTTTTTCAATAATGAAATCGAATCCGCCCCAATGTCAGGTGCTTGATGGCAATAGTTTTATCCAGGAAACCAACAGTACCTGGGAGATGGCAGTGCGAGCCATTAATAATTGTGAAGTCGAAAAGGTCTTTCAAGCGCATAGCAGAATAGTAACTTTAACGCTTAAAAACGGCAATGAATTGATTGCTGCTGAACCAGAGATTGACGCAGTGATAATTATAACCGAAGCCACAAAACTGAAATGTGGTAGGATCCCAATAGGAACTGAATAGTGAATTTCTATAAATTTTAACTAGTTGGAGCGATTATAGATCTAGTGGATTAAGATAATCAGCGAAGTTTAGATCATTGAGTCGTTTGAATAAATCATTTTGTCAATTCCTATTTTTTTATTCAAAAAAGTGTTAAGCTTACGCAAGTTTTAATTAAGTTAATAAAAATATGGGAAATTTTAATAGAAATGGTAAAAGATCGGGTGGTGGTTTTAGTCGTAATTTTAGTGACAATAGATCAAAAAGATTTAGTGGAAGAGACGGCAGTAGGCCAACTATGAATAAAGCTGTTTGCAGCAAGTGTGGCGCTGACTGCGAAGTTCCTTTTAAACCAACTGGAGACAGGCCAGTATTCTGCAGTAGTTGTTTTGAAAAACAAGGCGGCGGTAGGTCAAATAAATTTAGTAATGAAAGACACGAAAGATCTCGTTTTGAAGACAAACAAATGCACGACGCTATTTGCGCTAAATGCGGAAAAGATTGCCAGGTTCCTTTCAGGCCGATACCCGGTAAACCTGTTTTTTGTAATGATTGTTTTGGCAGGGGTGAAAATGTCAGTAAAGATTCGGGAGAAGTCATAGAACAAATAAAGATCTTAAACGCTAAAATTGATAAGCTTATGGGGATGTTAACTCAGAACACTTTAATAGAAAAAATTGAGAAACCGGAAATTGAAAAAGAAATAATGATCAAAAAAGTTGTGGCAGAAAACAAAGAAAAAACCAAAATTAAAATTGCTCCGAATAAAATTTCAGCTAAAAAGAAAAAATAAGAGTTTTTTAAAAAACGTAGACAAGGTCACTGAAGTAGTTCGACAAACAATGATGGAGTTGGAGATGTAAAGCCAATACTCAAGAAGAATTAACCGCTAGTGTTTTAATACATTGCGGTTTTTTATTTAATTTTTATAAAATTTGAGATTTCGAGTTTTAATGTTGACAAACAAAAATTTTGCTGTTAGATGTAAAAGTAGTGATTGAATGAAAGAATTTGATACAGCTAGACATCAATATCTTTTTGGAGCACTTGATTCGCCAAGATCCCTAAGAATACTTGATTTCCTGCTAAAGAAAACGGACAATAGTGCAAAGTATCTAGAAATTAAACAACGCACACGCCAGTTTTTGGATGCTCCAGCCATAAGCGTACCCGAACTGATGCGAGCAGGATTAATCGAATGTTTCGACGGTGAAGGCAATAAAATTCCCATTGTGGCAAGCTATCTTCCAGAAAAAAACGTCTGTGAGCCAGAAATTACAGTAAAGGTATCGAAATTTGCACAGGACTTGATCAAGTTCCTTGATGAAAACAGTACCAGTCTAGGCTTGTGCTCATAATACAGCTCTTTGCTCTTCCAAAGTCAATAACAAATTATTGGCTTTTTTTGTTTAATTCAATATAAGACAGTTTCTAACATCATCCAGCCAGGTAAGCCAACGAGAATCGCCAGGCAGGCGATTTCTTGATAGAATAGAAGAAAAGGTCATTTACTAATATAATTAAATTATTAAAATTATACCTCTGGGGATAATTTTTCGCAGAGGCTCAAAATTATGAAAGGATATACAACAAACATTGAGAAAGATACTTTAGAAAATAATAATTTTCGCAAGGTTCTCTATACTGGAAAGCATAGCCAGTTGGTATTAATGTCGCTGGCGCCAAAAGAAGAAATTGGCATGGAAGTCCACGAGGAAAATGACCAATTTTTCCGCTTTGAAAAGGGGCAGGGCAAATGCATTATTGATGGCAATGAATATGAAGTTGAGAACGGATCAGCTGTCGTTATTCCAGCCGGAGCCCAACACAATATTATCAATATGTCTGAAACAGAAGAATTGAAATTATATACTATTTATTCTCCGGCCCATCATAAAGACGGAATTATACGCAAGACCAAAGCAGAAGCCGAAGCCAACGGAGCTGAGTTTGATGGTCAAACGACTGAGCAATAATCATTTCTTTAAAAACCGCTTTCTTATGGGCGGTTTTTTATTTTAGATTTTTTAAATTTTTGACAAAAAGAAAAACTCTGTTAATATTTGAAAGAGAAAAGGAGGAATTGCGATGCGAATGGTAGAAACATACGTGTCGAACGCATCTGTTGGAAAATATACAATAATCCATACCAGACAAGCTATCGACATATCAAATGCTGCTCGCTTAGAAATAATTCCAAAAGACACAACTATTTGGCAGTCAGTAGATAAATTGCCATGGTTCATTAACAAAGTTCCTAATTTAGAAGGAATGAATATTTACTTAAAAGGAATCAAAAACATAGAAGATCTGCTGATGAAGTGGGGATTGGTATCGGGAAACATAATGCAACAAATTCCATATGACACGATAAAGCCATCAGAATTTAAGAAATTTACTTCATGTGTAGTCAATGGAATTAGTGAAATTCTTGATTGCTCTATCCCAGATATAAAATTCTCACAAACATTTACAACCAGTTATTTCTCAGAACTAACAAGAGAAATTGATGCAGAGGTAAGTCTTATTGACACAATGCAGCAACCCTCTCTCTTTTTTCAAGCCAATAAATTTTATTAGTTTGAAAAAGTTAAAAAGCTCCCAACGGGGAGCTTTTTGATTTAATAAAACAATATTTTAGCTTTTCAATTGATTAAATGATTTTAATGTGCTATACTATTTGCATCAAATAGTTTTCTAATAAAAATGTAGTCGAGTTTGTTCAGAGAACTAAATCATAAAATATTAATTAAATTAACCTTACAATCATGGAAGGAACAATTAAAACTCTTACAGAAAAAGGATTTGGATTTATTGCCATTGAGGGTGAAGAAAAAGATTTGTTTTTTCACGGCAATGAACTCAAAGGCGTAGCCTACAATGAGTTAAAAGTAGGCGACAAGGTGTCTTTTGAGAAAGCTGATTCTCCCAAGGGACCAAACGCAATAAACGTAACTCGTATTTCATAGTCATCAGATAAAAAACCGCCTTTTTATTGGGGCGGTTTTTTGTTAGAATAAAACATATGACAAGAGAACAAGCCTTAGAAATATTAAAACAGAATCTTTCTAATCAAAATTTGATTAAGCACTGTTTGGCAGTAGAAGCCGTAATGGTAGGTTTAGCCATTCATTTTAATGAAAACAAAGAAGAATGGGGATTGGCTGGGCTTCTGCACGATATTGATTATGAGACAACAAAAGATGACCCTCAGCAGCATTCTTTAGTTGGAGCTAAAATGTTAGAAGATTTGGGTTTAGAAAAGAATATTTGCCAAGCAGTGAAGGTGCATAATGAAATGCACGGGATTATTCCAGAAACCTTATTAGATAAATCTCTTTTTGTGACTGATCCATTAACCGGACTAATTGTTGCAGCTACTTTGGTCTTGCCATCAAAGAAAATATCTGATTTAACTCCAGAAAACGTTTTAAATCGTTTCCAAGAAAAAGCTTTTGCCAGAGGAGCGAATAGAAATATTATCAAACGATCTGAAGAGTTATTAAATCTCAAATTAGAAGAATTTGTTGGAATTGCACTCAAGGCAATGCAAGGAATCAGCAGTGAATTGGGTTTATAAGCAGCAACTTGAATTATAATTAAATTTAAGAATATGAAAAAAAGCGAAATCATTATTTTAGGAATTATTTTGCTATCTTTTATAACTGGCATTTATTTTTATCCCCAAATGCCAGAAAAGATGGCTTCGCATTGGAATATTTACGGCAACGTTGATGATTATATGCCGAAATGCTCTGGTTTATTTTTAATGCCAATTATTTCTATTGGATTATTTTTTCTTTTTATTCTTATTCCCAGGATAGACCCGTTGAAAGAAAATATTGATAAATTCAGAAAACATTTTGACAGGTTTATAGTGCTAATAATGTTGTACTTGTTTTATATCTATCTTTTAACCATTTTTTGGAATATCGGAATAAAATTTAATATAGTTAGATTTACGGTGCCTGCCTTAGGAATACTTTTTTATTATACTGGAGTTTTAATAGAAAACTCTAAAAGAAATTGGTCTATTGGCATTAAAACGCCCTGGACATTGAGCAGCGAAACAGTGTGGAACGAAACTCATAAAGTTGGCGGCAAATTATTTAAAATTGCTGGAATAATTTCTATTTTAGGTATTTTTTTCCCAAAATACGCAATGTTTTTTGTACTTATTCCAATTATTTTAAGTTCTATTTATACGATTGTTTATTCTTATCTCCAATATAAAAAACAAAAAAATTTGTAAAACAATTTTCTTGAGTTGATTTTTTTATCAATATTTTTTAGAATATCCGTAGCACATTGAAAATAGGGGATAACATATGGAGCAAATTTTAAATATCCTGGGATTTACCGATTTGATAAACACCGTCTGGAGCCTTCTAGGTTATGTTGGAATGATGTTGATAACAATAGCGGTCATATCTAGCAAATGGCAAAAACCATTTTTCTTCTGGGGACCACTAATACTTCTAATATATGCAGTTCATCTGAATGATTCTATTCTTATGGGACTTCAAACAATCATTACTACGTCTGGGTTGTTAAACCTTGTTGATATCAAAAAGAGGTCTACTCAAATCGTGCTTGCGCTTACTGTTGCTGTCTACGCAATACTTTTAGTCACAGGGAAAATTTACGGCATACACTGGATTGGCTCCTTTGGTCTTCTAGGAATCGCTCTTGGTATGGTTCAACTGCCTTTCAAACGAGGGTTTGCCATCATGTCGATGGGCGGACTACTGGTTGTCGTTTATGCATTTGTATCACAGACATGGGTTTTCTTTATACTTAATATAGTGTTTTTTATAGCAAATATATTAAGTATAAAAAACCATAAAGCGACTCCCTGACCACTTCCTCTTATTTTTTCGAGCTAATAAATTTTGTTAGTTGGAAAAAGTTAAAAAGTCCCGACAGGGGACTTTTTGGTTTGAATGTCACATAATTAGCATTTCGTCTTGACCATTGTTCAATTTATGTGTATTATAGCTAAACATGATATTCGCAATTTATTCAAATTTTATTCATAGCCTTACGGCAATTTCTCGAATAACCGCCAGAACGGGCTTTTTGCAGTTATTAATGAAACAGAGATCTTTATTTCTTCAACTTTCATATAAATTTTTAACAAGACCAGTCGGAGCAATTTATAATTAACTACCTCTAGCAGAATCAAGGAGAAAGTCCCTCTTAGTCTTTTTGGTTTAATATTTTGCTATATGAATGATTCATCTATTTTAATCTTAATAATCAGTTTTTTTATCGCATGTTTTGTTTATCTGAATGCGTGTGAAAAGCTATAAATCTATGAATACAATTATTGTTTCAGTCGTTTCATTTTTGAGCCTTATTTACTTATTTGTGGCGATTATTCGTCCAGAGAGGTTTTAAGTATATGTATCTTAAAGAATTCATACAACTTTTGATTTATGTTGGAGCGGTTTTGGCTATTACTAAGCCAATGGGAGTTTATTTATTTAACATTCTTAATGTTAACGGAAAGACTTGGCTTGATAAAATTATCAAACCAATTGAGAGGTTAACCTATAAGATATTGGGGATAAATCCTGGTGGTGAGCAAAATTGGAAGCAATATGGATCAGCCATGCTTATTTTTAGTACGATTACTTTTTTATTTACGTATATTGTTTTGCGTATTCAGCAATATTTGCCTCTTAATCCGCAATATTTTTCAAACCTTTCTCCAGATTTAGCATTTAATACGGCAGTGAGTTTTGCTACCAACACAAATTTACAAGGTTATACTGGCGAATCCACCATGTCTTATTTCTCTCAAATGGTGGCCCTTACTACTCATAATTTTTGGTCTGCTGCTTGTGGAATTGCTATAGCAGCCGCACTTATTAGAGGAATTACTGGAAATGCCCAAAAAACCCTTGGTAATTTTTGGGTTGATATCACTCGCATTACTTATTATTTACTCTTACCGATTGCTTTTATTTTTGCGATTATTTTGGTTTCTTGTGGAATGATTCAGAATTTTGATCCATATACTGTAGCAAAAACAATCGAATCGCAAACTCAAACAATTGTTCAGGGGCCAATGGCATCACAGGTTGCAATCAAACTTCTTGGTACAAATGGTGGGGGATTCACAAATGCTAATGCCTCTCATCCTTTTGAAAATCCAACAGGGTTTTCGAATTTTCTTCAAATGCTTGTCATTCTTTCAATTCCAAGTGGTCTTACGTACTATCTTGGAAAAATGGCCAACAGTCAAAAACACGGTTGGTCAATATGGATAATAATGTTTATTGTTTTTTTTATTGGATTTCTTTTTGTTTGGCATTATGAGGTAGTTGGAAATCCTATTCATCAACAGCTGGGAATAACAGAAACTGCTGGCAACATGGAAGGAAAAGAAACTCGATTTGGTATTTTTAATTCAAGTTTATTTGCCACCATAACCACTGATACTTCAACAGGAGCGGTTAATGCGATGCATGATTCTTTTACACCACTTGGAGGCCTTATTCTTCTTGTAAACATGCAATTGGGAGAGGTTGTTTTTGGTGGAGTTGGTTCTGGAATATATGGAATAATTGTTTTTGTTATTTTTGCAGTCTTTATTGTTGGACTTATGGTTGGCCGTACGCCAGAATATTTAGGGCAAAAGATAGAGATCTATGACATAAAGGTTTGCTCTCTTTTTATTCTTGTTGCTGCTTTTAGTATTTTAGGATTTACTGCCTGGGCAAGCATAAACAATTGGGGGATAACAAGTCTAAATAATAATGGACCACATGGTTTAACTGAAATAATATACGCCTTTAGCTCTGCCACAGGAAACAACGGTAGCACTTTCGCTGGTTTAGTCACAAATACAACTCAATATAATATATTGCTTGGTGTTGCAATGCTTATTGGTCGCTATTTTATGATGATTCCCATAATTGCTTTGGCTGGATCTTTTGCTAGAAAAAAAATTGTTCCAGCGGGACTTGGAACATTTCCGCTTTCAGGACTAATATTTATCTTTCTCGTTGTGGGAATAATTATTTTAGTCGGAGCTTTAACATTTTTACCTGCATTGGCGCTTGGACCAGTTCTTGAGCATTATCTTATGAAAGCAGGAAAATTATTCTAAAACAAAACTACTGATATGGCTTTAAAACAAAACATTTTTAATAGACCAATTATTCAAGAAGCAATCAAAGATGCTTTTTTGAAGCTTAATCCAATAAGGATGATGAGAAATCCAGTAATGTTGGTTACAATGATTGGAGCAATTATTGCCACCATTGAAGTTTTTGTTTCAGAGGAGCCTTTAATTTTTACTGTTCAAATATCGTTGTGGCTTTGGTTTACCGTTCTTTTTGCTAATTTCGCTGAGGCAATGGCTGAGGGTAGGGGCAAGGCACAAGCAAATGCGCTTCGTCAATCACGAACGCAACTTTTTGCTAATCGTTACAAGAATGATGGATTGCTTGAACAAATTTCTGCGGAAGAGTTAAAGAAAAACGATATTGTTCTTGTTATTACAAACGAAATAATTCCTGGCGATGGAGAAATCATTGAAGGTGCAGCAACCGTAGATGAATCAGCAATTACCGGTGAGTCTGCTCCAGTTGTTCGAGAAGCGGGTGGAGACCGAAGCGCAGTAACTGGTGGTACAAAAGTTTTGTCTGATCAAATTAAGGTTCGTATTACCACCAATCATGGAGAAAGTTTTCTTGATCGCATGATTTCTTTAGTAGAGGGCGCTAAGCGTCAAAAAACTCCTAACGAAATTGCCTTAACAGTTCTTTTATCAACCCTAACAATTATATTTATCGTTGTTATTACAACGCTTCTTCCTATGGGAATGTATAGCGGAGTGGTTTTTTCTATTACTGTTTTAGTTTCTTTATTAATCTGTCTTATTCCAACGACAATCGGTGGCCTTCTTTCGGCAATTGGTATTGCCGGAATAGATCGCTTGGTTCAAAAAAATGTTTTAGCAATGAGCGGAAGAGCAGTTGAAGCTGCTGGAGATGTTGATGTGTTGCTTTTGGATAAAACAGGAACAATTACACTTGGCAATCGACATGCGACTGAGTTTATTCCTGCGCCTGGAATTACTAAAAAACAACTTGCCGATGCGGCACAGCTTGCGTCTTTGGCTGATGAAACGCCCGAAGGGAGAAGTATTGTTATACTTGCCAAGCAATTTGGTATTCGTGGCCGTGAATTAAGAACCATGAAAAACGCAATCTTTGTTCCCTTTACCGCCCAAAGCCGTATGAGTGGATTAGATCTAGATGATATCAAATACAGGAAGGGGTCAACTCAATCAATTAGTTGTTGGTCTCAGGGCGAATTCCCAGAAGAAGTTAACAGAGAAGTAGAAAGAATTTCTTTTTTAGGCGGAACTCCGTTAGTTGTAGCAACAGAAGAAAAGATATTAGGAGTTATTTATTTAAAAGACGTGGTTAAGGGTGGCCTTAAAGAAAGATTCGCAACCTTTAGAAGTATGGGAATTAAGACCATTATGATTACTGGTGACAATAAATTAACTGCCCGAGCTATTGCTCAAGAAGCTGGAGTTGATGATTTTTTTGCTGAAGCCAAACCAGAAGATAAATTGGCTTTAATTTGCAAAGAGCAATTAGAGGGAAGATTAGTAGCTATGACTGGAGATGGAACAAATGATGCTCCGGCATTAGCTCAAGCAGATGTTGGCGTTGCCATGAATACGGGCACGCAAGCTGCCAAAGAAGCTGGGAATATGGTTGATCTTGATTCAGACCCAACCAAGCTTATTGAGGTTGTCGAAATAGGAAAACAAATGTTAATGACTCGCGGAGCATTAACTACTTTTAGTATTGCCAATGATATTGCAAAGTATTTTGCAATTATTCCCGCCATGCTTATAAATACTTTCCCAGTTATTGCTCCTCTCAACATTATGCATCTCAATAGCTCATATAGCGCTATACTGAGTGCAATAATTTTTAATGCACTAATCATTATTTTCCTTATTCCAATTGCACTCAAGGGAGTAAAATTTGAAGCTAAGCCCGCTGTTGAGATTTTGAAAAAGAATTTATTGATCTATGGACTTGGTGGAATTGTTACACCTTTTGTTGGCATTAAAATAATCGATATGATTGTGACTGCATTACATTTAGTCTAAAAATATTATGAAAACATTAATTCAAAATATTAAAACATCAATTGTCGTAACTTTATTTTTCGCAATTATATTGGGAATTATTTATCCCATTAGTGTTTGGATTGTTGGAAAAATTATTTTTCCAAATCAGGCAAATGGTAGTTTGATTATTAATAACAAAGGAGAAATTATTGGTTCAAAACTAATTGGTCAGCAATTTGTTTCTTCAAAGTATTTTCATCCAAGACCATCTTTAGCCGGTACTGGTTATGACGCAATTGCATCTGGTGGTAGCAATTTGGGACCAACTTCTCAAAAATTAGCTGACACAATAGAACAACGCATTGCTGATTATCGACAAGAAAATAATCTTGACTTGAGTGCGAAAATTCCAGTTGATGCGGTTACTGCTTCGGCTAGTGGCCTTGATCCAGAAATTAGTTTTGAAAACGCCACAATTCAAGCTGCTCGCGTTGCTAGGGCGCGCAATATAGATGTTTTTAAAGTAAATGAGTCGATAAGAAAGAATATTAGAAAAAGCGAATTCGGAATTTTTGGTGAAGCGGGCGTAAATGTATTATTATTAAATATGGATTTAGACAACGCCTATCCAGTAAAATAATGCCAATATTCAATAATAATTCAAAAAATCAAGAAGATTTTCTTTCTCTGATTGGCCATGAAAAACGTGGTAAGCTCAAAGTGTATTTGGGATCGGCTGCTGGAGTTGGTAAGACCTGTGCCATGTTGTCAGAAGGTCATCATTTAAGAGTCAATGACATAGATGTTGTGATTGGATATCTTGAGCCTCATGAACGTCCTGAAACAATAGAAAGAGCAAAAGGGTTAGAAGAGGTTTCTGTGCGTATTATTAAGCACGATAATTTAATATTGAAAGAAATGGATCTTGACGCAGTAATAATGCGTCATCCTCAAGTAGTTTTGGTTGATGAGTTTGCCCATACCAATGCTCCGGGTAGCAAAAATCAAAAGCGTTACCAAGACATAGAAGAATTATTAAATGGGGGAATAAACGTTATTACCACGCTCAATATTCAACACCTTGAATCGCTTTATGATACCATTGAACAAACAACGGGAATTAAAGTAAGAGAGAGAATTCCCGATAGTGTTTTGGCTCAAGCCGATCAAATTATTAATGTTGACCTTGAAGCTGAAGACTTAATTGAACGACTTCAGCAGGGGAAAATATATAAACTCGATAAAATTGATTCTGCTCTTAGTAATTTTTTCAGTTTGAAGAATCTTACTCGTCTTCGTGAAATTGCCCTTTCAGAAACCGCAAACTTGCTTGATAAAAGACAGCGTCAAAAATTTTTAATTCATGAAAAACCAAGTGCTCTTAATAAAGTTATGGTTAGAATTAGCGGTGCTGAAATAGATCCAGAAGCGTTGCTGCGAAGAGCTGTACGTTTTGCCGCACAACTTAATGCTGAATGGTATGTGATACATATTTTAACCATAGAAGAAGAGTCAAGGTCGCTTTCACCCAATCAGGATAAGATTTTAAAAATATTAGAAACAGCCAGAGCAATGGGCGCGCAAGTTATCTTAATTAAAGATGAAAATATTCCTAACGCTTTAATTCAGTTTGCCAAAGCCAACGGCATAACGCATTTAATACAAGGACATCCCGGACCTAGAAAGCCTTGGTTTATGTTTCAAAAATCTATATCTCAGACTTTAATAGAAAATTTGCCCGATGTGCATATTATAATGGTCTAAGGTAATAGCATATTTAGTTAAAAATCGCTTAATAAGCGGTTTTTTATTTTTTGGTCTTTACAGGTTATTGATGAGGGGAGTAAAATGAAGGTATAAAAGACATGAAGAAAAATTTAAATCAAAGAATCCAAAAAAATAAACAAAACAAGAGAATAGCTGCGCTCGTCTATAGATCTCAAAACCTGGCTACTCGCTTTGAACATCGTAAGCCCGAAAGGAAAGCAAAATAATTAAGAAAAAGGTCGATTATTAATTTAAATATATTTATTATGGTTAATTTTGTTATTAAAAAAGACGGAGCCAAAGAGCCTTTTGATGCAGAAAAAATTAAAAAGGCAGTTAGATCGGCGGCAACACAGGCCGGTTTTCCAGAAGAAGAGATTAACAAAGAAATAGGAAAGGCAATGTCAGCAGTAATGCAGTCGGTCTCGACAAAAGAAGAAGTGTCGACATCAGAAATTAAAGAAATAATTCTTGGCGCTGTTTCGGGCGCTGTCAAAGCAGCTTGGGAGACTTATGAACAGCAGAAATAGAAGGTTCAAAAGCCCAATAAGATAGTTCTTATATGGGCTTTTTGAATACACAAGTATTGAATTTTTTTAATTAATCATTAGAATAGTATTATTATGAAAGCTATTGAAACAATAAAAGGATCTTTCATCTTATTTAAAGACCAACCGCACTTGATAGTTGAAAGGGATGTTTATTCTCCAGGCAAGGGCGCGGGGCTTTTGCATTTGAAGTTGAAGAATATGAAAACCGGAGCTTTTTTTAAAGTAGTGTTGAAAACAATCGATGAGGTTGAGGAAGTAGAGTTGGAATATAAAGAAGTTAAGTATCTTTATTCCCATCGTGATGATTTTTGCTTTGTTGAGGAACCCAATAATAGAATAATGTTGTCAGCTGACATTGTCGGAGATAATAAATATTTTTTTAAAGCCAACGATATTTATACCATTGTGCTTTATGAAAACGAACCAATATCTTTAAAGATTCCAATTAAAGTAACTTTAACGGTTGTTGATGCCGAAGACAGCGTTAAGGGCAATACAGCCACTGGCGATACCAAAGAGGTTGGTCTTGAAACTGGATTAAGAATAAGAGTGCCAAGCTTCATTAAAAAAGGAGATAAAGTAGTTGTTAATACTGAAAGTAAAGAATATAGCGAAAGGGGCTAAATTTTCCAAAGATCTTTGCCAGAAAAAAGAATAACTTGATGGATGCTTTCTGCATTAAGCAGAATCATCATCAATCTGTCTACGCCCAAAGCCACACCACTACAATCAGGAAGGCCGCTCTTGAGGGCTTGGATAAAGTCTTCGTCTGATGGATATTCAATTGCTTTGATTTGTTTGCGAAGCAATTTTTCTTTTTCAAATTGTTTTTTTTGTTCTTGCCAATCATTTAATTCATAATAAGCATCGGCCAGTTCAATTCCAAAAAGATACAACTCAAATCTTTCTTTAAAGCGTTTATCGCTTTTTTTCGTTTTAGCCAGAGGCGCAAATTGAGCTGGAAAATCGTAAATGAAAGTTGGAGCTTCTAGGCCCAAATGAGGCTCTATTTCACTAACATAGAGCCAATTATAAATTTCATCCCAGGAATCTTTTTTATTTCCTTGATACCCTTTTTCTTGAGCAACTTTCAACAGTAATGATTTATTAAAAAAATCTTTTTTATTTATGCCAATCCATTTTTTAAAAGCCTCGGTTATGGAGAGGCGAGCAAAAGGCTGGCCGATATCTAGGGTTTTTCCTTGATAAGAAATTGTTGATTTATTGTTATTCAAAAATTTAATGAGATTTTCGCAATCAGCCATAGTTTCTTGAATGCCTTTGCTAATTCTATACCATTCTAAGATTGTAAACTCCGGAGAATGCAGCTTTTCGCTCAAATCAGTATTTCTAAAGCTTTTGGTAATTTCAAAACAATTGCCAATACCAGCAACTAGAAGTTTTTTTAACCACATCTCTGGCGAGGTTGTTAAAAAAGCGCGTTGTTTTTGATTAGTTTTGTTCTTTATTTCAGTTTCAAAAACTTCAAGATATGATTCAGGAAGAAGATAGGGAGCAAGAGTTGGCGTTTGAACCTCTAAAAAACCTTCTTTGGCAAAGAAGTTTCTTGTTTTTTGGATAAGATCTGCCCGTTTCTTAAAATAATTTATCAATCCGGGATTATTTTTTAATTGTTTCCAATCAGCCATTGCTATCTTTTTTAATTTTCGTATATAATTAATATACTTTGTTAATATATCATATTAACATATCGTGATTAATAATAATTGATTTTTTACTACTATGGTGTGTCTCGTATGTTCAGCTGGTATAATTGTTGGCCTGGGTTTATCCCGTTGGCTAAAAGTAGATGATTCAATTTCTGGTCTCTGGATCGGAGCTTTGCTTTTAACCATTTCTTTTTGGACCAATGATTGGCTTTTTAAAAAAAGAGAGAAAAAACCAATGATTGTTTTGTTTATTACCTTAGTGCTGTATTGGTTTTTTACCATCACGTCTCTGTATAAAGCTAATATTATTAATGACTATTGCCTGAAGATGTTTGGTTTGAATCGCTTAGTTTTCGGATCTTTATTGGGAATTCTTGCTACTAGTATTGCTCTGGTAACAGAAAAGATATTGCGTCAGAGGGGGAATGGCAAAGCATTATTTCCTTACCAAAAAGTTATTTTACCAATAAGCCTATTGGTAATTTTGAGCTTTATTCTTAATAGTATTTGTGAATAATATGCAGCCAGAAGAACAAATTAATGATTTACTCGGTAAAATAAAAAAATTAGAAGAGTCTAACAAGGCTGATTTATCTTCTAAAGAAGACTTGGGCATTGCAGTCATGAATCTTGTGTCTATTGAAGAGCATTTGTTTTTTACTTATAAAAAGACCGGCAAGGAAAGTTACTTAGAATTATTGAATGAAGTTCGCCAGATGAGAAAGCATTATTTGGCTCAGATAGTCAAGAACCCTGAGGGCGAAATCTGGTGCATTTCTAAGCATCTTTTGGCTTCTTGCATGAGATTAATGGAAGTGGGAACTAAAATGCTGGGCGATAACAAGAAGCAAGAAGCCCAAGATTTATTCCACAATGCTTATTCTTTATGGAATATGTTCTGGGGCTTGAACTTGAATCTTTTAAATGTTGAAGATGTGGCTCGAGATAATAATGCCGATAAAGAAATAATTTTAGAAAAAGGGAAAAAAGTCTCTCTTTTGGCTAAAGTGGGAGAGGTGGTTAATAAGATATTAGACTGTTGTCGAGAATAAATCGTTTGAAGAAATAAAAAATCACCCAATGGGTGATTTTTGCTTTGATGATTTGATTGTCATATTTTTATCGGCACTTCGAGAATTTTTACGTCATTGCGTTCGTCTTCGTTTATTGCTTCAATAATTTTTCTTGATACTTTATTATGCAGATATTCTGTCAAATAATTTGTAGGAATAACCATTGGCACTACTGCCACTATTTCTCCTTCCCATTGTTGTGTAAGATTGGCAAAATATTCTAAGATGGAGGGAATTGTTTCTCTAAATTTATTCGTAAGAACGACAATGGGAATGTCTGGAAATAATTTTTTCCATTCTTTTTTTAATTTTTCGCCAGCTTCTTCCTCGAAAGCTACGTGGAATGCCTGAATAGTGGCTGGGTGGAATCCTTTTATAAAATTAGCCGCTTCCACGGCACGTTTGTCAATTTTGGAAATCAGCAAAACCATCATAATTTTTTTCAGAGAACTTGGTAGAGGTTTATTTTTATTAACCTCCAATTCTTTTTCTGCCCTCAAATAATGTTTCTGGATTTTTTTCATTGTAAAAATAATCGAAAATATTGTTGGCACAAGAATCCAAGCACCATGAGAGAATTTAGAAAGGAAGACGATGATAAAAACCATTAAGGTTACAGAAAATCCTATTGAGTTTATCAAAATGCTTTTGAAATGTTTTTTAGTTCCTCCTCTTCTTTTCCAATAAAAAATCATGCCCAATTGGGCTAAAGAGAATCCCAAGAAAACTCCCACAGAATAAAGAGGTATTAGGCTATGAACGCTTCCTTGAAAGATAAGCAGCAAAAGGCTGGCGACAAAAGAAAGAACAAGAATTCCGCTAGAAAATACCAATCTTGATCCAAGAGCGAAGAATTGTTTAGGAAGATATCCGTCAAAAGCATGAAGGGCAATGACTCGCGGAAAATCAGCATAAGAAGTGTTGGCAGCCAAAAATAAAATCAAAAAAGTTGCAATTTGAATTAGGAAATAAACGGGAGTTTGTCCAAACAGCGTTCGGGCAATTTGCGACACAACCGTTTCTTCTTTCATTGGAGTTATTTTCATTTGATAAGCCAAAAACATTATTCCTAAAAAGATTAAAATTAATAAAAAAGCCAACCTAAATAATGTTTTTTCTGCATTTTTTGATTCCGGAGATTTAAAAGCGCGGATGCCGTTAGATATCGCTTCAATTCCAGTAAGAGCCGCACATCCAGAAGAAAATGCTTTTAAAACAATAATAATTCCTAAAAATCCAATCGGTTCGGAGATATTTAAATTTTCAGGCATAATTGGCAGCGTGCCGTTGAAAAATCGGAATAACCCAGAGCCAATCATAACCAATATTGCGACAATGAAAAAATAGGTTGGTAAAGAGAAAATTCGTCCGGCCGAGCGTACTCCTCGAAGATTCATCCATGTTAAAAAAAGAATTACGCCAATGCCCAGCATTACTCTATAGGGAAAAAGAAAAGGAAAAGCAGAGGTGACCGCAGCTACTCCAGCAGCAATTGAAACAGCAACAGTAAGAATATAGTCAATTAAAAGGCTGGAAGCTCCTATAAGTCCAGGCAATTCTCCTAAGTTTTGCCTGGCCACGCTATAAACGCCTCCGCCTTGCGGGTAGGCATATAGTATTTCCCTATAAGATAAACTGACAACAAGAATTAAGGCTGAAATCGCAACAGCAATTGGCAAAGAGGCGGAAAACAAAACAGTTCCGGCAACCATAAGTCCCAGCAAAACTTCTTCGCTGGCATATACCGAAGAAGAAATAGCGTCACTTCCAAATATTGCTAACGACTGGAAGCTATTCAATTTTTCTTCTTCCAGAGCCTCGGTGGCCAACGGCTGTCCCAATAAAATTTGTTTGATTCCTTTAGACATCATATTTTTACAGTTTTAAAATGATACCATAGTTCTTGTGAAATTTCCACATAGCCCTTTCTTTTTTTTTGACAAATTCCTTAAGTTTTGTTACTATTTAAACAGATTCTTCAAAAAGGAGGTGAAAGAATGGAAGAAGTAAAAGTCCCAGCAGAGGAAGTCCCAGAAAAGAGGCCCCACTGGACCAGTCATATGGGTTTTCCCACTACCAAAGAGTACGTGAACCACATGAACGAGATAGGTGGTTGGGGTTCGAAGGACTACCAGGAAAAGTTCCAGGCTGAAAAAGCCAAGAAGATGAAGAAGTAGATTAAAATCCCAACCAGGATTTTTTTTGTTTATTCTAGACAATTTATTATCAAACGGATTTCACTCGTAAAGAAAAGAATAGACGAGCAAGAATTACGAGTTTATCCATGAAATGTTTTTGCTATTGTGTTTTTACGATATTTTAGATATTAATAAGAATATAATAATAATTCATTGATTACCCCCTATATGAAACAAAAACAGGGGAGTTTGCGTTATGGGCATTTTCAAATTAAAAGCTAAATACACACCAGCCGGCGACCAACCCAAAGCAATCAAAAAATTGGTTGAAGGATTAAAGAAAGATTATAAATATCAAACTCTTTTGGGAGTCACTGGCAGCGGTAAAACATTTACTATGGCTTCAGTCATTGAGCATTTTGATATGCCTGTTTTAGTTATTGCACCCAACAAAGCCTTGGCTGCTCAGCTTTACCGAGAATACAAGAACTTCTTTCCAGAAAATTCAGTTAACTATTTTGTTTCTTATTACGATTATTATCAACCCGAGGCTTATATGCCCATTACCGATACTTACATTGAAAAAGAAGCAATGATTAATGAAGAAATAGATCGCTTAAGGCATAAAGCCACTAGTGCCCTCTTGACCAGAAAAGACGTCATTATTATTGCTTCGGTTTCTTGCATTTATAATTTGGGAGTTCCTTTGAGCTATTTAGAATTATCAATTCACCTAGAAGTTGAAAAGCCAATGACTCGCGGTGATTTGATAAGACAATTAACTAAAGTTCAATTTAAGAGAACCAATAGCATTATTCAAAGAGGAGAGTTCCGAGTCAGGGGAGATGTTTTTGAAATTATGCCAGCTGGAGAAAAGATTGTTTATCGAATTTCATTAGATCAGCAAAAAATTGAATCAATAAATATAGTCAATTCTTTAACTGGAAATATAGTGGAGAATTTAAAAGAAATCATTATTTTTCCTCCCAAGCACTTTATTTCCAACCAGCCAGAAATTAATCAAGCTATTTCAGAAATTAGAAAAGAACTAAGAGAAAGAATAAAATATTTCAAAGATCACGATCTCTATCTTGAAGCTGAGAGATTGGAAAGAAGAACCAACTACGATATGGAAATGATGGAAAGCATTGGCTATTGCCACGGAATAGAGAATTACTCTCGTTATTTAACTGGAAAATTAGCTGGCCAAGCGCCCGATACTCTGCTTTCCTATTTTCCCCACAAGAACGGAAAATCAGAGTTTCTAACTATCATTGATGAATCGCATATTTCTATTCCACAAATAGCAGGAATGTATGAGGGAGATAAAAGCAGGAAAGGAATTTTAATTCAATATGGCTGGCGTTTGCCGTCTGCCCTAGACAATCGACCTCTTAAGTTTTCTGAGTTTGAGGATAGAATTGGCAATACCATTTTTACCTCAGCCACTCCTTCTGAAAAAGAGCTTAAAAAATCTTCTCAGATCGCTGAACTAATAGTCAGGCCAACGGGGTTAATTGATCCGCCGATTGAAATCAGGCCAGTTTTCGATGCTTCAAAAAATAGAACCCAAATAGATGATTTATTGGAAGAGGTTAAGATAATTTGTCAAAAAAAAGAAAGAGCAATAGTTAATACTTTAACTAAAAAAATGGCTGAAGATTTATGCGCATTTTTTAGAAAAAAAGGCTTTAAATTCGAGTATATGCATTCAGAAACCAAAACCCTAAAAAGAGCTGAAATCTTAACTGATTTTCGTAAAGGCAAGTTTAATGTTTTAATTGGAGTAAATCTTTTAAGAGAAGGTTTGGATTTGCCTGAAGTGACGCTGGTAGCGATTTTAGACAGCGATAGGGAAGGATTTTTAAGAAATGAGACATCTTTGATTCAGGCAATGGGAAGAGCTGCTAGAAATATTGATGGCCGAGCCATTTTATATGCCGATACTATCACTGGATCAATTAAAAGAGCAGTTCAAGAAATTGAAAGAAGAAGGAATCTCCAGATTGCCTATAATAAAAAGCACAATATTACTCCAGAAAGCATTACCAAAACAGTTGAAGATTTAATTTAGAAGAAGATTAATCATGGAAGATAAATTAATTATTAAAGGAGCCAGAGTTCACAATCTTAAAAACGTTGATTTAGAATTGCCTAAAAACAAAATAATTGTTTTTACTGGCGTTTCTGGCAGCGGCAAATCTTCTTTGGCTTTTGATACTATTTTTGCCGAGGGCCAGCGTCGCTATTTAGAATCATTGTCTCCTTATATCAGGCAGTTTTTTAGCAGAATGGAGAGAGCTGACGTTGATGAAATTATTGGATTATCTCCAGTCATTGCCATTGACCAAAGAGCTTTAAGCCACAACCCTCGTTCAACAGTCGGAACCCTGACCGAGATTTATGATTTCTTGCGAGTTCTTTTTGCTCGGTTGGGTAAAGTTTATTGCCCAATCTGTAATTCTCGTATTGAAAGACTGTCCGTAGAAGAAATGGTTGATGCTGTCAAGAATAAAATTAAAGACCCTAAAAAAGATACTATTACAATCTTGTCTCCAGTAGTTAAATCTAGAAAAGGGGAATATTACCAATTGTTTTATGATTTTTTATCTTTAGGCTATTCTGAAGCTAGAATTGATAATGAATTTAAACTTTTTAATAAAAGACTAATATTGTCGCGCTATAAAGCTCACACCATTGAGATTGTCATAGATCGATTATTAATTAGCGAAGAAGGCCGTTTGTTTGAAGCAATTGAAAATGCCATCAATTACAGCAAGGGTTTGGTAACAGTAATTTTAAAAGAAGGAGAAAAAGATGCTCAAGAAATGATTCTTTCTTCGCAGTGGAGTTGCCCTCATGATAATTTTGCTTTTCAGGAAATAGAGCCGAGATTATTTTCCTTCAACAGTCCATCTGGGGCTTGTCCTGATTGCAGCGGTTTGGGCAAGAATTTATTTACTGGCGAAATTTGTAAAACTTGTAACGGCCAAAGACTTAAAAAAGAATCTTTATCAATTAAGATTGATGGAAAAAATATCTATCAATTAAGCGTTCTTTCAATTGATAAGCTTTTTGAATTCTTTCTTGATTACGAAGATAAATTAAATGAAAGAGAAAAAACTATTGCTCGCGTGGTTTTAAAAGAAATAAAAGATCGGCTTAATTTTTTAATCGAGGTTGGATTGGATTATCTTTCTTTAAAAAGAGAAGCAGAAACTCTTTCTGGCGGAGAAGCCCAGCGAATCCGTTTGGCTTCCCAAATCGGTTCTCATTTGTCTAACACTTTATATGTTTTAGACGAGCCGACCATTGGACTTCATGAAAGAGACACTGATCGATTAATTAACACTTTGAAGTCTTTGAAAGACAGGCACAATACTTTAATTGTTGTCGAACATGATGAAAAAACGATTTTAGAGTCTGATTATCTAGTTGACCTGGGGCCAATGGCCGGAAAACTCGGAGGAGAAATTACCGCAACCGGTGAAACTAAGAAGCTTTTAGAAAAAGATTCAGAAATTAATTCTTTAACTCTAGATTATTTAAGAAATAAAAGAAAAATTTCTTTGCCAGAAAAAAGAAGAAACAATATAAGGGAAAAATTAGTTATAATTGGAGCTCAAGCCAATAATTTAAAAAATATTAATGTTGATATTCCTTTACATAAACTAGTCTGCGTGACTGGAGTATCTGGCAGCGGTAAATCTTCATTGGTTTATGACGTTTTATATAAAAACTTAGCCAAAATTAAAGCTGGCCATCGAGGAGCATTAGAAAATGTTTCTAGAATCATGGGTTCAGAATACATTGATAAAGTTGTAGTTATGGATCAGTCGCCAATCGGCCGAACACCCCGTTCTAATCCTGCTACTTATACTGGTATTTTTACTCCCATTAGAGATTTTTTCTCTGAGCTGGCTGGCTCGCGGGAAAAAGGATATTCTGCCTCCAAGTTTTCTTTTAACGTGCCGGTTGAACGAGGCGGCGGACGATGTGAGGCCTGCGAAGGAGCTGGCTATAATCTAATTGAAATGCATTTTATGTCTCCAGTTTGGGTTCGCTGCGATGTTTGTAATGGAAAAAGATTTAATAGAGATGTTTTGCAAATCAAACATAAAAAGAAAAATATCAGCGATGTTTTAGACATGACTGTTGATGAGGCCTTAGAGTTTTTTGAAAATATCTATCATATAGCTGACAAATTAAAAGTTTTGCAAGGCGTTGGCCTGGGCTATGTCCAATTAGGCCAAAGCGCAACAACGTTATCTGGCGGAGAAGCCCAGAGAATTAAATTAGCTCGAGAGTTAACCCAGCGATTGGGAAAAAGAACCTTGTATTTACTTGATGAACCAACTATAGGGCTTCATTATTACGATATAGAAATGCTTTTGGATGTTTTAAATAAATTGGTTGATAAGGGTAATACTGTTTTAATAATTGAGCACAATATGCAAATTATTAAATCAGCTGATTATATTATTGATTTGGGTCCAGAGGGAGGAGAAAGAGGCGGGCGCTTGATTGCTGGCGCTACTCCAGAAAATTTGACGCAAGTAGAGAGAAGCTTAACTGGCAAATATTTAAAGAAATATTTATGAAACTAATTCTTCAAGCAAAAAAATTACCCTTAAATCCTGGAGTTTATCTTTTTCTTGATCAAGCTGGCCAGGTTTTGTATGTTGGCCGCGCCATTTCTTTGCGAAAAAGAATTTTGAATTATTTTCAAAAAAGAATAGATCAAAGAATTGGTGAAATGGTTAGTTTGGCTAAAAAGATTGAATATCAATCAACTGATACTATTTTAGAAGCAATAATTTTAGAGGCTAATCTGATTAAAAAATATTGGCCCAAATATAATATTAAAGATAAAGATGATCGTTCGTTTATTTATTTAGTGATTCCCAAAACAGAATTTCCCAAACCGATTATTGTCAGAGGCAAAGAACTAAAAAAAATATCAGCTCAAGCCCATATTTTTGGCCCATACCAAAGCTTAGCTTTATTAAAAAGCGCTTTAAGAATCATCAGGCGCATTTTTCCTTACAGTACATGTCGACCCAATTCTGGAAAACCATGTTTTGATTATCAAGTAGGATTGTGTCCAGGAACTTGTTTGGGGCTTTTAACGCCCGAAGAATATCAGAAAAATATTAAAAATATTATTCTGCTTTTGTCGGGCAATAAAAAAAGAATATTAAAGCAATTAGAAAAAGAAAATCCAGAAAAGATTAAGGCATTCAGATATATTCAAGAAGCTGCTTTAATTTCCAAAGAAGACATTGATTTTGTAGAAAAGCCGCATCGGATCGAAGGCTATGATGTTTCTCATTTAACCGGCAAGGAAACTTTTGGATCAATGGTGGTTTTTGTTAATGGCCAGTCAGACAAAACTCAATATCGTTTATTTAAAATTAAATTAGCTCCCAAGAATGATGATTTGCGCTCTTTAGAAGAAATGATAATTAGAAGGTTCAAGCATTTGGAATGGCCTATGCCCGATTTGATTCTGATCGATGGGGGAAGGCCACAGGTTAATTTCGTAAGCCAGGTTTTAAAAAGAATCAATATCAACATTGCCACTGTCGGAATATCTAAGTTTTCTGGAGATAAATTAGTTTTTCCCAAAGAAATGAAAAAATCAACCAGAGAATTAATAGAAAATATCAAAGATATTCTTTTGGCTGTCAGAGATGAGGCTCATCGTTTTTGCTTGAAATCCAGCAGAAGAACAAGAAGGATAGATCACTCATTGACAAAATAAAAGTAAGAGTGTATAATATATTCAGATTCGAATGAGAAAATTTAACTTAGACGGAGTCGAAAAAGGAGCCAAGGGACTAGAAGAAGTCTTAAAGAAGCCCTTAGAGTCTGCCGAAGATATCACTCACCAGGTAGACAAAATCTGTCGAGCAGCTGGGATCAAAGAAAGTCCCCCCAAGAAGCAGACTCGCAGAAGGCCCAAGGTCGTTGCGTAAGAACAAAGCGATCAAATCTTCTCCTTCTTTTTTCGAACCAATAAAATAATTTATTAGTTGGAAAAAGTTAAAAAGCCCTTACTTGGGCTTTTTGATTTAGCATTTTGCTTTGACACAACCAATTTTTGATTGTATAATTTAATGCTATATTATTATTCTAATGAACAAGATAAGAAATATTGCCATAATAGCCCACGTTGATCACGGAAAAACCACTTTGGTGGACGCTCTTTTGCGTCAATCAAAAACTAATTTAAGCAAAGAGATGGTTGACCAGATTTGTATTATGGATAGCAATGATATTGAGAAGGAAAGAGGCATTACTATTTTTTCCAAAAACGCTGCTGTTTATTATGGCGATACAAAAATAAATATTATTGATACCCCAGGCCACGCTGACTTTGGGGGAGAAGTAGAAAGAGTATTGAATATGGCTGATGGCTGTTTACTTTTGGTTGATGCCAAAGAAGGACCAATGCCTCAAACCAGATTTGTTTTAAGAAAAGCTTTAGCCATGGGCCATAAGATTATTGTTGTTATAAATAAAATAGACAAAAAAGGAGCTCGACCTGATTTTGCTTTAAATGCGACCTTTGATTTATTCGTAGAATTGGGTGCTAGTGAAAACGCATTGGATTTTCCAGTTATTTATGCTTCAGGAAGAGAAGGAAAGGCTGGTAGTGAGCCAGATATTAATAAGATGGAAGACATCAAACCAATTTTTGAAGCTATTTTAAAAAATATTCCTGCTCCATCTGGAGATATTAATAAGCCATTACAATTATTAGTCACTTCTATTGCTGATGATAACTTCAAGGGTAGAATTGCCATTGGCAGAATTCACAATGGAATTATAAAAAACAAGCAAGAAGTAATGCATATTGATCGCCAAGGCAAATCTAAAAAATGCCAATTAAGTTCTTTGATGACTTTTGTTGGATTGAATAGAGTTGATATTGAAGAAGCTCAAGCTGGAGACATTGTTGCTTTAGCTGGAATACCAGACGCAACAATTGGTGAAACAATAGCTGATTTATTATCACCAGAAGCATTACCTTTAATCAGCATAGAAGAGCCAACTGTTAAAATGACTTTTATGGCCAATAATTCTCCTTTTTCTGGCAAAGAAGGCCAATTTTCCACTTCCAGGCAGATATTAGAAAGATTATATAAAGAATTAGAAACCGATGTAGCTTTAAGAATCCAAGAAACAGGAAAGGGTGATTGGGTGGTTTCTGGCAGAGGAGAATTGCATTTATCAATTCTGATAGAAAGAATGCGTCGTCAGGGTTATGAATTTCAGGTTTCTCGACCTCAAGTTATTATCAAGGAAATAGATGGTCAGAAGATGACTCCTTTTGAAAGAGTTTATATTGAAGTGCCAACTCAATATCAAGGTATAGTATTGGAGAAATTAGGGGCTCGCAAAGGAGATTTAAAAGACATGAAAACTATTGGTGAAACTACCTTTTTGGAATTTCTAATTCCAACTCGAGGACTTTTTGGCTATAGAAGCGAACTTCTAACTGATACTAAGGGTTTGGGAATCATGAATTCTGCTTTTGATAAATATCTACCCGACCCAGGAAGCTGGAAAGAAAGAAGTCAGGGATCTTTGGTGGCTTGTGAAACTGGTCCAACCAATATGTATGGATTAAGAAATATTCAAAGCCGAGGGACTTTGTTCTTTGGTTCGGGCGTAAATGTTTATGAAGGTCAGGTTGTTGGCCAGAACACTCGCAGTGAAGATATCAGAGTAAATGTTTGCAAAGAAAAAAGACTTTCCAATATGCGTTCCAAAGGAGAAGGAGTAACCGAACACTTTAATACTCCTAAAACAATGGAATTGGAAGACGCTTTAAAATATATTGGCGATGATGAATTGGTAGAAGTTACGCCAACCAATGTCAGGATCAGAAAAATACATTTGAATGAAATTGATGCAAAAAGAGAAAAAAGAAAAGACAGAGAAGAGAATAATTAAAAACCGCCCTAATGGCGGTTTTTGCATAGTGTTTGTGATATAATTCATTATTACAGCACCATATTAATATTAATAAAATAAATTAATTGCATGGAAACAAAAGAATTTACACTTTCAATTTTGCCTGAAAAATTAGCCATTTGTCATTTAGATAGAAAAAGTTCTATTCCGGCCTGGGCTACAGACAATGTTAATTTTTCATCAATTTCTAAAACCCCAAGCGAGCTTTCGATTGTTTGCTCTCAAGAAAAAATTCCAGGAGGCATTTTAGCAGAAAAAGATTGGCGGGCGTTTAGAGTTGATGGTTCCTTAGGTTTTGTTTCAACTGGCGTTGTCGCATCCTTTGCCAATCCTTTGGCTGAAGCTAAAATTAGCATTTTCTATATTTCCACTTATGAGACAGATTATCTTTTAGTCAAAGAAGAAAACCTGGAAAAAGCTAAAGAAATTTTAGAATCTTTTTGCAATATAAATACGCTGTAAAAAATCATTAAAAAATATTTCTATTTACAAATTTTTTAAAAAATTGTAAAGTTTTTATGGAGATGAAAACAAGTGAAAGAACATGGCAGAGTATCCGAAGAGAGAGCAAGGCGAGGGCCTCAGCCAAGCTATGAAGAAAGTCCACCACCACTTGATTTTCCCCAAAGAAGGGGTGTCCCAACGCCTCCGAAGAGTGACCAAAAAGGATTTTTAAAAATTCCCAGAAGCTAGGCCACTCTTTTTTTATTTAATCATTGGCTTGACCAATAGCATCAATCAAGATATAATTCTTTTAGAGTGTATTGATGAGATTAGTCTCTTGTCTCACTCGCAAGATGATTTTAAAACACCGCATAAAATGATTAATGAATTTGTCAACGAAGAAAAATGTACTTGTGGAGATTGTCCAGAGTGCAACAAAGAAAAAGAAGAGAAAGAAGAGAAAGAAGAAAAAGAGGAAGACGCAGGACAGGAATAAAAACCGTATTTCATAATTAAAACAAGAATGCTTTTTAAAAAACATTCTTGTTTTGTTTTATCTTTTTAAATTTAGAATTTTTTACATTGACAAGGTTGTATCAAAAAATTATTATTAATACAAAGGGAGGATTTGTAAGGGATAGTCTCCTTATCTCCTGTAAAAAGAACTCAAAATCTGATGGTTAAAAAGAAAGTAACCAAAAAAGCTAGCAAGAAGAAAGTTGTTAAGAGAGCTAGCAAGAAAGTAAGCAAGAAAAAGAAAAGATAACTTGCACAAAAAAGAGACGCTATTTCTATGGCGTCTCTTTTTTAATACTATTGACAAAGCCAATCTTTAGTGTATACTGATTAAACATTGCCTTTTCTTCAAAGAAGAAAAAGACAAATGTCGTGCTCTCAAATCTTACACTTAAAATAAAATTGATAGTGGCAAGAAAGTTAGGAGTAGGTCGTTTATTAATTAATTTTACATGTGTTTAATATGAGCAATAAGCTTTACGTAGGAGGTTTGCCTTATGAAACCACCGAAGATGAACTTAAGGATTTCTTCGCTCAGGCCGGAACAGTAAGCTCTGCTACTGTCATAACTGACAGAGCTTCTGGCAGGTCTAAGGGTTTTGGTTTCGTAGAAATGTCTTCTGATGAAGAAGCCAAGAAAGCAATTGAAATGTTCAACGGCAAAGATTTTGGCGGAAGGAACATTACAGTTGACGAGGCCAGACCAATGAAGAAAGCCTTCTAAGACTTTCTTACTACTATACAAAGAGGCCCCCGTTTGGGGGTCTTTTGTTTTTCTGATTTTTTGCTAAGATAATGATTATAAAAATCTTTCGCTTCGCTCAAGAACTTTGTTTTCTCACTACGTTCGAAAATAAGAACCTTTTTTTCTCACTTCGTTCGAAAATTAAAATTTTAAAATATGATTAAAAATATTCTTTGTGTAATTATCGTTTTGTTGCTGATTGGTTCCAGTTTTTATTTATTCAATATCTTTTTTAATCAAAAGTGGCCTAAACCAGTAAAGCCGAGCAATAATGAACCAAATGTTAAGATAGAAATTTTAAAAGAAGGAAGCGGCAGTGGAGCTGAAAATGGCGACAGTCTAAAAGTTCATTATACTGGAACATTAGAAGATGGTACTAAATTTGATTCAAGTTTAGACAAAGGAGAGCCATTCGTGTTTACTTTGGGTGCTGATAAAGTGATAAAAGGATGGGATAAAGGATTGTTAGGTGCCAAAGTTGGTGAGAAAAGAAAATTAACCATTCCCCCAGAATTAGCTTATGGCCAGGCTGGCGCAGCTGGCGGTAAAATTCCCGCTAACGCAACTTTGATTTTTGAAATCGAAGTTTTAGAGATTACTAAATAAAATAGTTTTTTGAATTGACAGAAAAAAATATTTATTGTAATTTTTAGACAGTGAAAAGAAATTGGAAATGGCATTTATGATGGTCAACGTAGAATTGGGAGAAGGCAGGAAAGTTCTGAGTCTCTTGAAAGAAATTCAAGAAATCAAAGAAGCTTATCTGATCTATGGCGCTTGGGACATCATAGTGAGAATAGAAGCTCTGACCAGAAACGATCTGAACACTACCATAGCCAAGATTCGTAAAGAAGTAGCAGATGTTAGTGCCACATTGACAATGATAATCATGTAAACAATTTCTTCCAACAATGGTCTCTCAAAAGGACCTTGTTTTTTTGGAAAAAATAAAAAAAAGAGCCATCACTTTGTGATGGACTTTAGGGTTTGGGGAGAGATATCGTGAAGGTCGTGCCCTTGCCAAGCTTACTTTTGACGGAAATTGTTCCGCCGTGAGCTTCAATGATTTGTTTGCAAGATAGCAAGCCTATGCCATGGCCATTTTGTTTTGTGGTTATCTGGGAAATGAACAGTTTTTCCAAGATATCGGGTGATATCCCGGGGCCGTTGTCGGAAACTTCAATAATATTACTAGTACTGGCGATAACAATATTACCACCATTGGGCATGGCTTCGGCTGCATTTTTAATGAGGTTTTCCAAGACCCGACGCATTTTGGGCGGATCTACTTCAAGTTTTTCGCACTTGCAGAAGAGTGGAGTTATGGAGATGTCTCGTCTTATTGCATTAATATTGTGGACAGTATCTTGAATCAGATCAGCAAAGTTTATTGTTTGTTTTCGAACAACGTTTGGATCTTCGAACATCTGTGTTGCTCTATCAACAGCTTCGTTGATAAGTTGCAGCATTTCGTTTGTTTTTTCTGGGTGGGTCTTGATAATATAAGCAGCGCTAGCGATCGTTTGCAAGGGACTTCTAAGATCGTGTTTAAGTTGCCTGATCTCAGAAATTTCACTCTCTCTTTTGTTTTTGTTAATGTTCTGTTCGTTGCCGGACATGTGTTAATATTATATAGATATTTTTTATTTTGTCAATATTGCTCTAATAAATAAGATTTATGATATAATAATTCATATGGAAATCAAAACAGAAAAAGTTTATGGTTTTTTAGTCCGCTTTGAACAAGATTTAAGAGAGGGAATTACTTATTTGAGCCAAGATCTGCAGGTTGAAGAAGCCAAGACGCTTTTTAACGCTGCTAAATTAACAGGAAGAGCTGAGTTTGAAGACGATGAGGACAGGGATTGGACCCTGACCTATATTAGAGAAGGCGATGTTTATATTTTAACCTTAAGACAGCAAGAATAAACAAATTTAAATTTTTAATTCCATGAAAGCTGATGAAAAATTTTTATTCTTTGTAATTGCTCTTGTTTTTTTTATTGTTGCCACTCTGATGGGGGTAAGAGCAGAAACCATTTTTTTAATACTGGGAATTATATTGACTTTATATTATAGCTACGGCGACTTAACTAAAGCCTAAAATTATGATTTTGGGCGTAGATAAATTATTACAACTCATCCAGACTCAAAACTTGATTGAAGGCCTGGATAAAAACAACATCAATGTTGAGGGAACTGGTGTTGATTTAAGAATAGGCGAATTATATGAAATGGAAGATGGCAAGGGATTTATCCATATTGAAAATAGAAACAGTCCGAACTACAAACTGATCGCTAAATTTGAAAAAGACCAAAGCCAGAAAATTATCATTAAGCCGGGCCAGTTCTATATCGCCAAAACAATTGAAGTAATCAATACCCCAGCCAATCTTTTTGGGATTTTCATACCTCGAGGGACTTTTTTCGCCAGCGGAGTTTTGGTTTTAGGATTTAGAGTAGATCCTGGCTATAAAGGAAATTTCAGGTTTCATCTGGTTAATTTAGGAGGCAGAGATTTCGAATTGGAAATGGGGGCTCGAATTGCCAATATGATTTTTTTGCAAATAGAAGGCAAAACTAATCTTTATCAAGGCCAGTGGCAAGGGGGCCGAGCTTTTATTGCCAAAGAAGAAAAACAAACTCAGCAGGGATTTTAATATGATTAAAGAAAGTTTTGATGTTGCGGTTATTGGCGGAGGTCCAGCCGGCATAATGGCTGCTGGCAGAGCAGCTGAGTTGGGCGCCAAGGTCGTGTTGATAGAAAAGAATGATAAATTGGGCGTAAAGCTTTTATTGACTGGCAAGGGCAGATGTAATCTTAGCCACGCTGAATTTAATGTTAGAAAATTTGTAGAAAATTTTGGACAAGGAGGAGATTTTCTTTTCTCTCCTCTTTCTTTGTTTGGAGTCAAAGACGCAATGGAATTTTTTGAAAAAAGGGGATTGAGATTAAAAACAGAAAGAGGGCAAAGAGTCTTTCCTTTAAGCGATCGGGCCAGTGATGTTTTGGGAGTTTTGGTTGGTTATCTAAGAAAAAATAAAGTTAATGTAATGACTAGCTCTGAAGTGACAGGTATCAGAAAAAATAACAATCAAATATCTAAAATCATTTTAAAAGAAAAAGAGATTGTTGCTGACAAATATATTTTCTCTACTGGTGGAAAGTCCTATGCTCAAACCGGCTCAACTGGAGATGGCTTCAGATGGGCCAAGCAATTGGGTCATACTATTATTGAATTACAGCCGGTCCTAACGCCAATAGAAATTAAAGAAAAATGGATTAAAGAAGTCCAGGGGCTGTCTTTAAAAAACGTCAATATCAGCGCTTGGCAAAATAACAAAAAGAAAGATGAAGCATTCGGCGAAGCGCTTTTTACTCATTTTGGCCTGTCTGGCCCGATTATTTTAGACCTGAGCAAGGAGGTTGGCCGATTGCTTAAAACCGGAGAAGTCAAACTATTATTGGATTTAAAGCCAGCTCTAGATTTTATTAAATTAGACAATAGAATTAAAAGAGATTTTGCTAAATATAACAACAAGCTTTTCAAGAATTCTTTGAATGATCTTTTGCCTCAGAAATTAATTCCTTTAATAATTAGATTCTCTGGAATCAATCCAGAAAAAAAAGTAAACACAATTACTAAAGAAGAGAGGAGTAAACTAGTAAAATCTTTGAAAAAAATAGAAATGAGTGTTTTGAAGGTTTGTGGCTTTGATCAAGCAATTGTAACCACTGGCGGAGTTTCTTTAAAAGAAATAGATTCTAAAACAATGAAGTCAAAAATTATTGATAATTTGTTCTTGGCTGGAGAAATCATTGATTTAGACGGTCCGACTGGTGGCTATAATCTTCAAGTTTGCTGGACTACTGGCTATTTGGCTGGTCAATCTAGTGCTGGAAAATAATTTTTTATTGATTAATGGCCTTTTGAAGAGTATAATGAAAGTACCACTAAGGTGGAGAGGTAAAAAATGACAGAAAAAAAGATTATGCCGCTGACTACTTCCAATTTAGGAAGTTCCCCCATAGACCCAATCGCTGGAGTGAATATAACTCCAGTGACTGAATACATGGTTGATGTCGAACTGGCGCCTGATCCAGTTAAAATTAAACGCTTGTTCAAGAAAGGGTAGCGCTTGACAAATACCATCATTTAACCTCTTTCAAAAGGAGTTCTGCAAAACTCCTTCTTTTTTTAAATTAAATTAGTATAATAGATTAATGATTAATTAAAAAAAATATGGACTTGAAAAACAAAGTAGCAATTATTACTGGAGCCCGAAGGGGAATGGGCAAAGCCGATGCAATATTATTAGCGCAAGAGGGAGCTAAAGTTGTTGTTTCTGATATTTCTTTGGAAGATTGCCAGAAAGTAGTTGATGAAATTAAAAAGAATGGTGGCGAAGCCATGGCTTTTCAGTGTGATGTTTCTAAACAAAAAGAAGTAGAAAAAATGGTGGCAGAAACAATAAAAAAGTTTGGCCGGATTGATATTTTGGTCAACAACGCCGGAATTTTACAATTCAAACCATTTGTTGATATTTCCGAAGAAGATTGGGACAAGATCATAGATATCAATTTAAAAGGATATTTCAATTGCGCTCGAATTGCAGCCAAAGAAATGATTAAGCAAAAATCAGGAGTAATCGTTAATATTGCTTCAATAGTCATGGGTCAAGTTGGGATTGGAATGCCCAATATTGTTCATTACTGCGCCTCAAAAGGAGGAATAGTGGCCATGACTCAGGCTTTGGCAATAGAATTAGCCCCATACAATATCAGAGTTAATGTTATTGCTCCTGGAGCAATCGATACTCCCATGGCTCAATTAAGTAGTCTTGATGAAAAAGCCAGAGTCGAGAATTTATCTCGAATTCCATTGAAGCGTTTTGGCCGACCAGAAGATATTGCTAATGCAGTTTTGTTTTTGGCTTCAGAAAAAAGTTCTTATATCACTGGAACCGTGCTTGTGGTTGATGGCGGTTATATCGCTGGATAAATATGATTAAAAAAATTATTGCCAAGACTACCCTGGATAAAATTTTAGAATTAAAGGGAGCCGAAGAGATTCTGGCAAAGCACAATCTGCCCTGTTTGAACTGCCCTTTTGCCCAAGCAGAGATGAAACAATTGCAAATTGGACAGGTCAGTCAAGCCTATGGAATCAATTTAGAAAAATTGCTCAAAGACCTAAATAAAATCATTAAATAATTCGGATACAAATCATATTAATTGCTCTTGACTATACTTTTTGCTCAAATTAAGTTAAAATAATCTAATTCATTAAAAAAGGTCGCTTTAAAATTTAAGGAAAAAATATTATGGAAGGTTATTGTGTAAAATGTAAGGCTAAAAGAGAGATGAAAGATGCCAAGGAAGTCACCATGAAAGGCAAGGGTGACGTTAAGAGAAAAGCGATGAAGGGCGTCTGCCCAAAGTGTGGGACAGGTATGTACAGAATAATGGGCAAGGCCTAAATCAAATATATTTAAATATATATTTAACTAAAAGTTACCCTCGCGGGTAATTTTTGGTTTTATTCCAATATAATTTGGCATGCTATAATTTAGCCAATGATTGAAATCAATAGAAAATTAAAAATATATTTTTTAATATTTTTAGCTTATCTTAATGTTTTAGCTTGGCTAGCTGTATTTGATTTAGCGCAATCCAACTTGAAAGTTATTTTTTTTGATGTTGGCCAAGGCGATAGCATTTTTATTGAAACTCCACAGAAACACCAAATTCTAATTGATGGCGGACCCGATTCCTCTGTTTTAGGTAAATTAGGCCAAAACATGCCTTTTTATGATCGAACCTTAGATTTAATCATTTTAACTCATCCTGAACACGATCATATCGCCGGATTGTTTGATGTTTTGAAAAATTATCAAGTTGAAAACATTTTATGGACAGGCGTTCTAAAAGACACGGCTGAATTCAAGGAATGGTCAGAATTGATTCAGAAAGAAAATGCTCAAATCAAAATTGCTCAAGCTGGTCAAAGAATTTATGTAAATCAAAATTCTCCAAAGAGAGCTGATCTTTTCGTACTACACCCATTTGAAAATTTAGATGGTAAAGATATAGAAAACACTAATGATACTTCGGTTATTGTTAAATTGATTTTTGGAGAAAATAGTTTTTTGTTTTGCGGAGATGCTTCAAAATCAGTTGAGCATAAATTAATTGATAAAAATATTGATATTAGCACAGAGATATTAAAGATTGCGCATCATGGAAGCAAAAATTCAACATCAGAAAAATTTTTAAAGAAAGTAGCACCAGATTTAGCAGTAATTTCAGTGGGACTAGACAACAGTTATGGCCACCCTAATCCAGAAGTTCTTGCCCTTTTGGAAAAATATGGTATAAAACTCTTAAGAACAGATATAAACGGAGATATAAGTTTTTTATCAAAATAAAAATCTTGTTTTCTCACTTCGTTCGAAAATTAAAATTATTAAAAATATGCAAAAAGAAAGAACGTTAATTGTTATAAAGCCCGATGGAATACAAAGATCCTTAATAGGGGAAATAGTGAAGCGATACGAAAGGCTCGGATTAAAGTTAGTGGCTTTGAAAATGCTTGTTCCTACCCCTGATTTTATAGAAAAACATTATACGGTTGATCCTAATTGGAGAATGGCGAATGGAGAGAAAACAATAAAGTCATATAAAGAAAAAGGTTTGGCTCCTCCAACCGATGATCCGATGAAAATGTCCGGCATGACTTTGGAAAAACTTAAAAAATATATGTCTTCCGGTCCGGTTGTGGCAATGGTCTGGGAGGGAGCCCATGCTGTTCAAATTGTCAGAAAAATAACTGGAGGTACAGAGCCCTTAACTTCCGATGTTGGTACTATAAGAGGGGATTTCGTTTTAGATTCTTATCAGATTTCCGATCCTACGGGCAGGGCAGTTAGGAATCTTATTCATGCTTCAGGGTCAACAGACGATGCTGCAAAGGAAATAAACTTATGGTTCAAGCCCGAAGAAATAATTAAATATAATTTAGTGCAGGAACACATATTATATGATGTTAATTTAGACGGGATACTGGAATAGGATTTTTAAAAATATTGATAGCAAGTAAACAAAAAAAGCTCCTCTATCTGGGGCTTTTTGATTGGTAAAAGGTTATTGAGCGCCAACTTGTCGGGATGTCGGGAGTCGAACCCGAATCTTACCCACCCCATGGGCAAATACTAACCATTATACTACATCCCGAGTGCCCTAAGGGCGTATCCCTAGAATTATTTGATCTTGCCGATTGCTTTGATACACTTAGTGCAGATTAAAACTTTTTTTCCAATAAAATCTTTGAATAAACTTTTTTTAATTCCAGCTGGAATATAGACCCATTGCAAATTGGGTTTTTGTTTTCTTTTGATGGTTGTTGGATTATACTTGCCTCTTAATTTGTTTAAACGCCTGGCCAAATTTGTCTTTTTGGCGCAGATTTCACATTGTCTCATATATTTTGATTGTATAAAAAATAAGAACCTTGTTTTATGAATAAAATAAGAACCTTGTTTTATGAATAAAATAATAGCTTGTTTTTAAAAAAATTGCAAGAAGCTTTTCTTAAAGCCAATTTATGATATACTTTCTTTATGTTAATTACGATTTTTACATTAATCATTCTTTTATTGTCAGTAATTTTACATGAGTTAGCTCATGGCTATACTGCTCTGTCTTTGGGTGATTCGACCGCTAAGGACGCTGGCCGTTTGACCCTTAACCCATTAAATCATTTAGAGATGTTTGGTTCTTTTTTGTTACCCTTATCTTTGTTCATTATTACTCGAGGTCAAGGACCAATATTGGGCTGGGCCAAGCCAGTGCCAATTAATTCTTCTAATTTTAGAGATCAAAAAAATGGAATTATTAAAGTTTCTTTGGCCGGATCGACTGCGAATTTTTTAATTGCTATATTTTTTGGATTAATCATTCGTTTTATTCCTCTCAATCTTTCATTCGTTAAACTTTTAAGCATCATTGTTTTCTATAACTTTTTTTGGGGATTGTTTAACCTAGTTCCGATTCCACCTCTGGACGGTTCTCATATTTTATTTTCTTTATTGCCCGAGAAATTTACCGGATTGAAGGTTTTCTTTGAACAATACAAAATTATATTGCTGTTGGGTTTTATGCTTTTTGGCATGGATTGGCTTTTTTCAATCGCCATCAATCTTTACACTTTGTTAGTGGGATGATACAATTGACAACCGTTTCAATTTTTGTTATTTTCATTTTTATATATTATGCCAACAATAAGACAGTTAATAAAACACAAAAGAAAGAAAGTGGCGAAGCGTTCCAAGGCTTCGGCTTTGGATTTCACTTTTAATGTTTTAAAAAACAGGCCATTAAGATTTGATTCTCCTTTTAAGAGAGGAGTATGTCTTAAGGTTTTTACCACCACTCCCAAGAAACCTAACTCAGCTTTAAGAAAAGTAGCCAAGGTGCGTCTTAGTAATGGCAAAGAAGTAACCGCCTATATTCCTGGAGAAGGTCATAATCTTCAAGAAAATTCCGTTGTTTTAATTAGAGGAGGAAGAGTAAGAGATTTGCCAGGAGTCAGATATCATATTGTCAGAGGCACCATTGATGCGTCTGGAGTTGAGAATCGCAAAACAAGCCGTTCTCGATACGGAGCTAAAAACACTAAATAAACAAGTTTGTTTTTATTAAAAAAGAAACCATGACTAGAAAGACGATTAAAAAACATCAAACAGAACCAGACTTTATTTACAACAACATTAAGGTCAGTGTTCTCATTAACCATATTATGAAGAAAGGCAAGAAAACGCTTGCCCAAAAGATTGTTTATGGATCTTTAGATGAAATAAAAGAAAAGACCAAAAAAGACCCTATTGAAGTTTTTGAAAAAGCACTTGAGAATGCTTCTCCTTTGCTTGAACTTAGAGCCAAAAGAGTTGGGGGCGCTACTTATCAAGTTCCAACCGAGGTCAAAGGAGGCAGAAAAGAAGCATTGGCTATTCGTTGGATATTAAATGCTGCCCGAAGCAGAAAAGGCAAGCCCATGAAAAGCAAATTAGCTGAAGAATTAATTGAAGCAGCTGACAATAAAGGGTCAGCCATTAAAAAGAAAGAAGATACTCATCGAATGGCCGAAGCCAACCGAGCTTTTGCTCATTTCAAATTTTAATCTAATATTATGGCCAGAGCTTATCCAATTGAACGTTATCGAGACATCGGAGTCATTGCTCACATTGATGCTGGTAAAACCACCTTTAGTGAGCGTATTTTGTTTTATACAGGTGTTTCTCACAAGATTGGCGAGGTTCATTACGGCAATACTATTATGGATTGGATGGAACAGGAAAGAGAAAGGGGAATTACCATTACATCTGCGGCTACTACTTGTTTCTGGACGCCAATAGGAACAGAGAAAACCAAAGACACTGAATATCGACTTAACTTAATTGATACTCCGGGTCATATCGATTTTACTGCTGAAGTGCAGCGATCTTTAAGAGTATTAGACGGAGCAGTGGTGGTTTTTGACGGAGTGGCTGGAGTAGAGCCGCAATCAGAAACAGTTTGGAGGCAGGCTGATAAATTCGCCGTGCCTCGCGTTTGTTTCATTAATAAAATGGACAAAATGGGCGCTGATTTTGAAAAAAGCCTAGAAAGTATTTGGGAAAAACTTTCTCCCAATGCCGTGGCTGTCCAAATTCCAATTGGCGCTGAGGGCAATTTAAGCGGAGCAATAGACTTATTGACAATGAAGGCAATCAGGCAGGAGGGCGAACATGGTGAGATAATCAAGATGGAAGAAATTCCCGAGGACTTAAAAGCCAAAGCCCAAGAATGGAGAAAAAAATTAGTTGATAAAATTGTTGCTGAAGACGAAACCTTATTAGAGAGATACCTTAGCGGAGACAAGCAAGAAGCTTCAATTGACGAATTAAGAAAAGTTTTAAGAAAGGCAACTATTAATTATAAATTAATTCCTGTATTTTGCGGCTCAGCTCTGCAAAATTTAGGAGTTCAATCAGTCCTAGACGGAGTTGTTTATTATTTGCCAAGTCCAATTGATTTGCCAGCAATTAAAGGCCATGATCCCAAAACTGATCAAGAATTAATTAGAAAGCCAGAAGATTCAGAGCCATTTTCTGCTTTGGCTTTTAAGGTTGCCGCTGATCCATATGTTGGTACTTTAACTTATTTCAGAGTTTATTCCGGCACATTAAAGAAAGGCTCTTATGTGTTGAATTCAAGCCGTGGCGAAAAAGAAAGAATTGGCCGAATTTTAAGAATGCACGCCAATGAAAGAGAAGAAGTGGAAGAAATTTATGCCGGAGACATTGCCGCTACGGTTGGTTTAAAATCAACCAGCACTGGCAATACTTTGTGTGATGAAAATAGTCCGGTCATATTGGAAAAGATTATTTTCCCAGAGCCAGTTATCAATATCAGAATTGAACCCAATACCAAAGCCGACCAAGAAAAAATGGCAATTGCTCTAAAGAAATTAGCCGAAGAAGATCCAACCTTTAGGGTTAGTAGTGATGAAAATACCGGTGAAACTCTTATTGCCGGAATGGGTGAATTGCATCTTGATATTTTAGTTGATCGAATGCGCCGAGAATTTAAAGTTGGCGTTAATGTCGGCCGACCGCAAGTTGCTTACAAAGAAACAATTAAAATTCAAGCTGCAGCTGAATCAAAATATATCCGCCAATCTGGTGGTCGAGGGCAGTACGGCCACGTTCTATTAAGACTTGAACCCAAAGAAAGGGGAGCTGGTTTTGAATTTATTGATGAAATCAAAGGAGGAGTCATTCCTAGAGAATTTATTCCAGCTGTTGAAAAAGGTATTAAAGAAGCTATGACCAAAGGAGTGGTGGCTGGTTATCCAGTAGTTGATTTGTCAGCTGCTCTCTATGATGGATCTTTCCATGAAGTTGACTCTTCAGAAATGGCTTTTAAAATTGCCGGTTCATTGGCTTTTCAAGACGCAGCCAAAAAAGCCAATCCAATATTATTGGAGCCAGTGATGAAATTGGAAATCATTGTCCCATCTAATTTCTTTGGCGATGCCATTTCTGATTTATCGTCAAGACGAGGCAAGATTGAAGAGACCAAAGACAGGTTAAACTTAAAGATTATTGACGCCAAAGCTCCTTTATCTGAAATGTTCGGCTATGCTACATCAATACGCAGTTTAACCGAAGGCCGAGGAACTTTTACCATGGAATTTGATCATTACGAAGAAGTACCGGGATCAATTGCTCAAGAAATTATTAGCGGAAAGAGAAAGTGAGCATAAATGATATTGACAATTTATTCAGAAAACAATACAATACTAAATACTATTAAACAAAGACTCAAAATTAAAAATTAAAAAAGAAAAATTATGGCCGAGAAAGAAAAATTTGTCAGAGGGAAACCTCACGTTAATATTGGTACTATTGGTCACGTTGACCATGGAAAAACAACCCTTACTGCCGCTATCTTAAAAGTGGCTAGTTTGAGGGGAATGCATGGTTCGGTGAAGAACGTTGATGAAATCGATTCAGCGCCAGAAGAAAAAGCCAGAGGCGTTACCATTAATGTTTCTCACTTGGAATTTGAAACACCCAAGAGGCACTATGCTCACATTGACTGTCCAGGACATGCTGACTACATCAAGAACATGATTGTCGGCGCTGCTCAGATGGATGGAGCAATTTTAGTTGTTTCTGCTCCAGATGGCCCAATGCCTCAAACCAGAGAACATATTCTTTTAGCCGGACAAGTTGGCTTGCCCTCTTTGGTCGTTGCTTTGAATAAAGTTGATGCAGTTGATGACCCAGAAATTATTGATTTGGTTGAATCAGAGGTAAGAGAACTTTTAAAGAAATATGGTTTTCCAGGAGACACAACTCCCATTATTAGGGTTTCTGCTTTAAAAGCCCTAGAGGCCACATCAGTTGATGATGAGTGGGCTAAAAAGATTATAGAATTAATGGATGCTGTTGACACCTTTGTTCCTGAACCAGTCCGAGACACTGAAAAACCATTTTTAATGGCCATTGAAGACGTCTTTACTATTGCTGGACGAGGAACCGTTGCCACTGGAAGGATTGAAAGAGGAGTTGTCCATCCCAATGACGAAGTAGAGTTAATCGGATTGGGTGATTCTGTTAAAACTACCGCGGTTAGCGTGGAAATGTTTAACAAGATGTTAGATGAAGGAATGGCTGGCGATAATGTTGGAATCCTTTTGAGAGGTTTAAAGAAAGAAGATGTTCAAAGAGGCCAGGTTTTGGCTAAGCCAGGGTCAGTTCAGGCTCATACTGAATTTACCGGAGAGATTTATGTTTTAAACAAAGAAGAGGGAGGAAGACACACCCCATTCTTTAAGGGTTATAAGCCTCAATTCTTCTTCAAAACAACTGACGTAACCGGAGATGTCATTTTACCTGAAGGAACAGAAATGGTCATGCCTGGAGATACAGTTAATTTAACAATTAAATTAATTGCTCCAATTGCCATGGAAGAGAAGCAAAAGTTTGCTATCAGAGAAGGTGGTAAGACCGTAGGAGCAGGAGTAATTAGCAAAATAATTAAGTAATTCCGACTAGTAAATTTAAAAAAATGGTTGTCGCTAAGAAAGTCAAGACAGAAGAAAAAGCAACTGCTCAAAGGATGAGGATCAGACTAAGAGCTTACGATCATAAAGTGATTGACAATAGTGTTAATCAGATTGTTGAGGTAGCTCAGCGTTATGGGGCAGAGTTTGCCGGTCCGATTCCTTTGCCAACCGAGATTAAGAAATATACGGTTAATAGATCAACCTTTATCCACAAGGATGCTAGGGAGCAGTTTGAAATGAGAGTCCATAAAAGATTGATTGATATCTTAAACCCAACTCCTAAGATTATTGATTCCTTGATGAGTTTAACCCTGCCAGCTGGAGTAGAAATAGAAATAAAGATATAGACACAAGATAATTGATATTCTTGTTACCACCCTACCAAATGAAACTGGTTTTAAAAGCTGGGCTGGTTGCCCAGTTTTTCATTGAAACGTTGAAAGTATATGAAATTCATATTAGGTCAAAAATTAGAAATGTCGCAAATATTTGATTCTGAAGGGAACATGCTTCCAGTGACTTTGGTTTTGGCCGGACCTTGCCAGATTACTCAAATCAAAACCAAAGATAAGGATGGTTATGGGGCAGTCCAGATTGGTTTTCAAAAAATTGTCAAAGAAAAAAGAATTAAAAAACCGCAATCTAAAAAACCTTTTAAGTATTTAAGAGAATTCAGGAATAATATTGGAGAATTTCAAATTGACCAGGAAATTAATGCTTCTTTGTTTCAAGAAGGAGACAAGGTGGCAGTTACAGGCATTTCTAAAGGAAAAGGATTTCAAGGCGCTGTTAAAAGATGGGGATTTGCTGGCCATCCGTCAACTAGGGGGACCAAGCATGAAGAAAGAACAATTGGTTCAGTCGGCTGCCGTTTTCCTCAAAGAGTCAGAAAGGGCAAAAGAATGTCTGGACGAATGGGCAGCGATCGAACAACTGTCAGAAATCTTAAAATTGTCAAAGTAGATAAAGATAATAATTTATTGGCAATTGGCGGAGCGGTTCCTGGAAGAAAAGGAACATTATTAGAGATAAGATCTTCGCTTTAAAGCATTATGAAATATCCAGTTTACAATCAGCAAGGAGAAGAGGCCGGAACAGTTCTTTTACCCAAGGGCATTTTTGAGGTTGAAGCCAATGACGATTTAATTCATCAGATTGCTGTAACTCAATCAGCCAACCGCAGGCGAGTAATTGCCAATGCTAAAGATAGATCAGAGGTTTCCGGAGGAGGCAAAAAACCCTGGAGACAAAAAGGAACTGGCCGAGCCCGTCATGGCTCTACTCGTTCACCAATTTGGCGCAAAGGTGGAGTTACTTTTGGGCCATTAAAATCAAGGAATTTTACCCGAACAGTTCCCAAAAAGATGAAAAAGAAAGCTTTGTTTATGGTTTTATCATCTAAGGCTTCAGAAAAACTCATTATTATTTTAGACGAGCTCAAAGCCCAGAAACCTAAAACAAAAGAAATCAGCAATTTATTTAAAACATTGAAATCTAAGATTGATAATTTCAAAAATGGTTCAGCTTTGATGATTCTGCCTCAGGCTGACAAGAATTTATTTTTATCAGCCAGAAACATTGACGATTTGACTGTTGCTGAAGCTAAAAATATTAATGCCTTAGATTTGCTTTCAGTCAAATATTTGATAATGCCAAAACAATCAATTAAGGCGATTGAAGAAATATTTTTAAAGTAATATGGCCATATTAGATGTTTTTAAAAGAAAAGAAGGAAAGAAATCTGCTCCGATAAGCAAGGAAAAAATCCAAGAAGCTAAAAAAGCTCCGGAAATTAAGGTTGAAGAAAAACCAAAAATAGAGAAGAAGGCAGCTAAAAAGAAAATAGGAACCATTTACAATATTTTAAAAGAACCTTACGTCACAGAAAAAGCCACTGATTTATCTAAAGAAAATAAATATATTTTTAAAGTTTATTCCACTGCCAATAAAACTGAAATTAAGAAAGCAATCGAATCTTTATATAATGTTAATGTCATATCAGTGCGCACTATTAATATTCCAAGAAAAAAGAAAAGATTCGGCAAAACAATGGGTTTTAAAGCGGGTTTAAGAAAAGCCATTGTCGAGGTTAAGCCAGGACAAAAAATTGAAATTATCAATGTTTAATTATTGAATTTTCATGAAACAAACTGTCAACTCCAAAAAAATATTAAGCAAAAAAGAACCAGAAAAAAGGTTGCTTTTGAGATTCAAAGAAAATGCCGGCCGATCGAGTTCGGGCAGGATAAGCGTTCGCCATCACGGAGCAGGAGTCAAAAAGCTTTATCGAATTGTTGATTTTGGCCAAGAGAAAATGGGTATTAGCGCCTGCGTATCAGCCATTGAGTACGATCCTAACAGAAGCGCTTTTTTAATGCTTTTAGAATATGCCGATGGCGATAAAAGATATCAATTAGCTCCGCATGGAATTAAAATCGGAGATAGTATTATTTGCAATGAACAGGCTGATGCAAAAATCGGTAATAGAATGAGATTAGAAAATATTCCATCCGGTAGTCAGATCTACAATATTGAATTAATACCCAACACAGGAGGAAAAATAGTCAGAAGTGCTGGAACGTCAGCTTTGGTTATTGCCAAAGAAGGCAAATATTGTAATTTAGCAATGCCGTCTAAAGAAATCAGAAAGATTTTCTTTAAATGTTTTGCTTCAATTGGACAAATTTCTCGTCCGGAAAAAAGATTTGAAAAACTTACTACTGCTGGATCCAGAAGAAGAATGGGCTGGCGTCCATCCAATCGAGGGAAAAGCATGAATCCTAAAGATCATCCACATGGAGGAGGTGAAGGCAAGACTCCAATCGGTCTTCGCTATCCCAAAACACCCTGGGGCAAGCCAGCTCGAGGAGTCCATACCAGAAGAAGAAAATCAACCCAGAAATATATAATTAAAAGAAGACCAGCTAATAACAAGAAATAATATTATGGCTAGAAGTCTAAAAAAAGGCCCATATGTTGATGAAAGGCTGTTAAAGAAGATTAAGAATTCTAAACCAGGATCAGATCAAATCATTAAAACCTGGTCGAGAAGCTGCACCATTTCTCCAGAAATGATCGGCTTTACTTTTGCTGTCCATAATGGTAAAAACTTTATACCAGTCAAGATCAGCGAAGACATGGTTGGTCATCGGCTTGGCGAATTTTCGCCGACAACCAGATTTTCCAGACATGGAGGAAAGATGCAGAGAGAATTGGAAGCCAAGACCGCTCAAGCAGAACAACAGAAAACCGCTGCTCCTGACGCGGCTAAGGTCCCTTCGGCTAAAACACCGGCTGCTAAAACCCCGGCTGCTAAATAATCAAATATATGGAAGTTAAAGCCCAATTAAATTATTTAAGAATAGCTCCGCGCAAGGTCAGATTAATCGCTAATTTGATTAGAGGAAAAACAGTTGAGCAAGCTCAAAATATTTTAAGATTTACCATTAAAAAAGGAGTTGATCCAATTATAGCTCTTCTTAAATCAGCCACTGCTTCGGCTACCAATAATTTTCATTTACTGGGATCGAATTTATATATTGCCAAAATTCTAGTCAACGAAGGCCCAAAACTGAAGAGATCAAGAGCTCGAGCTAGAGGCAGCGCTTTTGAAATCCAGAAGAAAACCTCTCACATCATTCTTGTTTTAGATGAAAAAGAAAAAGGCGCCAAGAAAGATCAAGAAGGCCAAGCATTAAAAAAAGAGAAAAAGGCAATTGTCAAAACAGAAAAAACCAAACCAGCAGCCAAAGAGTTTAAAAAAGAAATACAGAAACCCAAAGTAGCAACTGACACAAGAAAACCTTTTATTAGAAGAAAAACAATTTAATTAAATCCATGGCTCACAAAGTTCACCAAAAAATATTTAGAATAAAGGAAATTAATGATTGGGATTCAAGAGGATTTTATGAAAAGAAGTTTCCTCAATACTTAGAGGAAGATTTTATGATTAGAAGCTTTTTAGATGAAAAGCTGAAAAAAGTAGGAATAGAAAAAATTGAAATTGAGCGTTTTCCCAATAAAACCAATATTATTATTTCAACCATGAAACCTGGTTTTATTATTGGCCGTGGAGGCAAAGGAATAGAAGATTTAAGAAAACAATTAGAAGATTATTTGTTCAAAAACAAAAACAAAAAATTTCAAGATAGCAAAAGAGAATTGAAATTAGAGATAAGAGAAATCAAAAACCCTTGGTCTTCAGCCAATCTGACCGCCCAGTGGGTGGCTCAGCAAATTGAAAAAAGAATGCCTTATCGAAAAGTATTAAAGCAGACATTGGCTAAAGTGACTCCTGTCAAAGAAGTTAAGGGTTGCCGAATTGCTGTTGCTGGCCGATTGAATGGCACTGAGATTGCTCGAGACGAATGGATGCAAGAAGGACAAATGCCAAGACAAAGCTTAAGAGCTGATATTGATTATGCCAATGTCGAAGCACTTTGTACCTACGGCAAAATTGGAGTAAAGGTTTGGATTTATAAAGGCGAAAAATTCAAATAATTTTTAAAAGGTGAAAAATTTTAATTTTTAGAAACAGATTATGTCCATCTTAATGCCCAAAAAAGTCAAACACCGAAAGATGTTTCGAGGAAGAAGAAGAATGAAAGGAAATGCCCAGCGAGGCCACATGATTGCCTTTGGTACTTTTGCTTTGAAATGCTTATCAACCAAATGGGTGACTGCTCGTCAGATTGAAGCAGCTCGAAGAGCCATTATCAGGTATTTGAAAAAAGGAGGCAAGTTATGGATCAGAATTTTTCCCGACAAACCGATTACTCAGAAAGGAAGCGAAGTTGGTATGGGCGGAGGCAAGGGAGCGGTTGATCATTATGCTTTTGCCATGAAACCAGGCCGAATCATTTTTGAATTAGCTGGAGTCAAAGAAGAGATTGCCAAGAAAGCTTTCAGGTCAGCCGCTGATAAATTGCCGATTAAGACCAAATTTATTCAAAGAGAAGTAAAATAATATGAAAACAGTTGAACTTAGAAAAAAGACCAAGAAGGAAATGGAGAAATTATTAAAAGAACATCAGGAACGTTTGGGGGTTTTGCGATTCAGTTCAGCTTCAGGTAGAATTAAGAACGTTAAAGAGATCGGTCAATTAAGAAAAGAAATAGCCAGAATACTCACTTTATTAAAAGAAAGCAATAAAATAGCCCAATAATATGCCTAAACGTCAATTACAAGGAATAGTGATTTCCGATAAAATGGCCAAAACGGTCGTGGTTAGAGTTGAAAGAATCAAAGAACATCCTAAATACCACAAAAGATACAAGGTCCACAAGAAATACAAGGCCCATGACGAGAAAAAAGAGTATAAAATTGACGATTTAGTTATTATTGAGGAATGTCGACCAATCAGCAAAGATAAAACTTGGCGAGTTATTAAAAAGATATGATCCAGTTAAGAACAATGCTTAAAGTAGCCGATAACACCGGCGCTAAAATTGCCCAGTGCATCCATGTTTTTGGAGGCAACAAGGCTAGATATGCTCGGATTGGAGATATTATTTTAGTTGTTGTTAAATTAGCTGATCCCAGAAGATTGGTTAAAACCCATGAAGTAGTCAGAGCGGTAGTAGTTAGACAAAACCAAAATTTGAGAAGAAAAGACGGTTCTTATATCCGATTTGATGATAATGCCTGCGTTATTTTGGAGGGCAAAACCAAAGAGCCTAAAGGAGGAAGAATTATCGGTCCAATAGCTAAAGAATTAAAAGAAAAAGGATTTGAAAAAATAGCTGGTTTGGCTCCAGAATTAATTTAATTAAGTATGAAAATCAAAAAAGACGATATAGTATTAATAATTTCTGGCAAATACCGCAACAAGACCGGTAAGATTTTAAAAGCTTTTCCTAAAAAAGACCAGGTTTTAGTTGAAGGAATTAATCTAAGAAAAAAACACCAGAAGCCCAAAAAAACTGGAGAGAAAGGACAGATAATTGAAATGCCTGCTCCATTGGATATATCTAATGTCCAGCTGATTTGTCCTAAATGCAAAAAAGCTACCAGAGTTGGCTATCGCATTGAGGGTGGTAAAAAATATAGAATTTGTAAAAAATGTGATAAAGCATTAATATGATAGGATATAAAGATTAATATGATAACTAAGATTTCAGAACAATATCAAAAAAAGGCAATTCCTGCCATGATTGAGAAATTCCATTATAAAAGCGTTATGGCTGTTCCTAAAATTGAAAAAGTAGTAGTTAATACCAGTTTTGGTAAAAGAATTTCTGGTAAAACGAACGATGAACAGAAAAAGATTTATGAAGGGATATTAAAAGAACTGGCTTTAATGACTGGTCAATCTCCAGTTTTAACTAAAGCCAAGAAATCAATTTCTGGATTCAAATTAAGAAAAGGAATGCCGGTTGGCGCCATGGTTACCTTGAGAGGAAAAAGAATGAATGACTTTTTAGAAAGATTAATCCACATTGTTTTGCCAAGAAGCCGTGACTTTAATGGCTTGTCTGTTAAATCAATAGACGGTTCAGGGAATTTAAGCCTAGCCATTAAAGAGCACATTGCTTTTCCTGAAATAGAACCAGAAAAAGCCAAAGGAATTTTCGGCTTAGAAATTACCGTGGTGACTAATGCCAAAACCAAAGAAAAAGGATTAGAATTGTTAAAATTATTAGGATTTCCAATTAAACAAGATTAATTTAAAAAAATGGCAGTTGAAGGACAAATAGCAAAATCAAAAAAGAAACCAAAATTTAGCACTAGAATTGTCAGGCGCTGTTTTAAGTGCGGTCGCAACCGAAGCTTTATAAGAAAATTTGGCTTATGCCGAATTTGTTTTAGAGAAATGGCCAATAAAGGTCTTATTCCTGGAATTACAAAATCATCTTGGTAAAATATGACTGATCCAATCACTGACATGCTAAATAGAATTGTGAATGCTCAAGCTGTTGGCAACCTGACGGTTGATTTGCCTTTTTCCAATTTAAAATATCAGATATTGGAAATATTGGAAAAAAATGGCTTAATCAAAAAGATAGAGAAAAAGGGCAGAAAAATTGATAAAACAATTACCATTACTTTAAAATATGAAGACAAGGAGCCAGCAATCAGCGGCTTTAAAAAGATTTCTAAGCCTGGCCAGAGAATTTATTGTTCTTGGCATGAAATAAAGAGAGTCAAGTCTGGTTTTGGACTGGCCGTCGTTTCAACCTCTAAGGGATTAATGATTGACCAAGAGGCCAGGAAACAGAAAATAGGAGGAGAAATATTATTTCAAATTTGGTAACATTATGTCTAGAATAGGAAAAAAACCAATTTTAATACCGGAAAAAGTAACAGTTAAAATAGAAGGAAACAAGATTACGATTTCAGGACCAAAAGGAGAACTTATCCGAGAAGTTCGACCTGAAATTAAGGTTGAAGTTAAAGATAATAATATTATACTTTCAATACAAATTGAAACCGAACAAAGCAATGCTTTTTGGGGATTATTCAGAAGCTTAATAGCCAACATGGTCATAGGCGTAGTTGATGGATTTGAAAAAAAATTAGAATTAGATGGCTTGGGGTATCGTGGAGCAATCGAGGGGAAAGATTTGGTTCTTCAAGTTGGCTTCAGCCATCCAGTTAAAATCGATGCTCCTTTAGGAATAACTTTTTCTGTAAATAAGAATGTCATTGTCGTTTCTGGGCCGGACAAAGAATTGGTCACTCAAACTGCGGCTGTAATAAGAAAAGTTAAGCCTTGCGAGCCGTATAAGGGAAAGGGGATTAAATATGAAGGAGAGAAAATTCGTCGCAAAGCTGGTAAGAGAGTTGTTACCGGAGCATAATATTTTAAAATATGATTGACATCAAGATTAAAAAAGAAAGAGGCATCAGGCGCCACAAAAGAGTAAGAGCTAAGGTTTTTGGAACCAAAACAAAACCGCGACTTTATGTTTTTTGCTCCAATCAACATACTTATGCTCAATTGATTGACGATGAAAATCAAAAGACTATTGTGACAGCCAAAGACAGCGAGATAAAAACAACTGTTAAAAAAAGCAAATCTGCTTCTAAGGAAGAGCCAGTTTTAACTGGCAAAACAGCTGTTTCTTTTGAGATCGGCAAATTAATTGCCCAGAAGGCAATAGAGAAAAAAATCAAAAAAGTAGTTTTTGACAGAGGGACTCGCCTTTATCATGGTCGGGTTAAGGCTTTGGCTGATGGTGCCAGAAAAGAAGGTTTAGAATTTTAATTTCTACTGAAACAAATTCATTTATTTCTACTGAAACAAATTTATTTATTTTTACTAAAACAAGCTTGCATAATTTTATGGATAATAATCCAAATAGAAGACAAAATAAAGGATCAAGAGAATCATTCAAGAAAAAAGATGGTGATTTAGATTCTAAAGTTTTAGATTTATCTCGAGTAGTTAGAATGACCTCCGGAGGCCGCCGCCTTAGATTCAGAGCAGTGGTGGTGGTTGGAGATAAAAAGGGTAAGGTTGGTTTAGGAATATCTAAGGGCATTGACGTTGCTCAAGCAGTTGATAAAGCTACCAGATTAGCCAAGAAAAACATAATGAGCGTTGTTCTATTAGAAGATACCATTCCTCACGAGGTTGACGCTAAATTTGGAGCAGCCAGGCTTCTTTTAAAGCCTCAGAAAAAGGGCCGAGGATTAGTGGCTGGTGGAACAATCAGAGTGATTTGCGATTTAGTTGGAATTAAAAATATTTCAGCTAAAATGTTAAGCAATACTAAAAATAAAATCAATAACGCTAAAGCAACATTAAAGGCTTTAAAAAAGTTGAAAATTCAAAATCCCAAAGAACATGCAACTACATCAAATTAAACAAACAACTAAAAAGAGAAAGATAAAAAGAATTGGCCGAGGCGGCAAAAGAGGAACTTATTGCGGCAAAGGAATAAAGGGCCAGAAATCAAGATCAGGTAATAAATTTGAGCCAGCCATCAGAGTTTTTATCAAAAAATATCACAAGCTCAAGGGTTATCGTTTTAAGAGTTTGTCTGATCTTCAAAGAGTCATCAATGTTTTCATGTTGGAGAAGAAATTTAATTCTGGTGATACAGTTAATTCTAAATCTTTAATTGAAAAGAAATTAATTAGCTTAGTTGAAAGAAAAGAACCTTTGATAAAAATTTTAGGCAAAGGAGATTTAACTAAAAAATTAATCATTGAGGGCTGCTTGGTTTCCAAATCAGCTCAAGAGAAAATAGAGAAAGCCGGAGGATCAGTTAAAAAATAAGTAAATTTGTTTCGATAAAAATATGATTTTTGATAAAATCATCCAGATGTTTAAAATCAAAGACCTAAGGAATAAAATTCTTTTTATCCTCTTTTGTTTTGCCATTTTTAGATTAATGGCCAATATTCCTATTCCCGGAGTAAATCCCGAGAACGTCAAAGCTCTTTTTGGAGAATTGGGCATATTCGGTCTTTTAAATATTTTTACCGGAGGTGCTTTGGAAAAAATTTCCATTGTCATGTTGGGGGTTGGCCCATACATTACAGCCAGTGTTATTTTTCAACTTTTAACAATGATTTTTCCTCAATTGGAAGAATTGTATAAAGAAGAAGGAGAAGCTGGTCGCCAGAAATTTAATCAATATTCCAGAATAGCTACCGCTCCTTTGGCTGCTTTGCAGGGCTATTCAATGCTAATGCTTTTTGAACGCCGAGGGGTGATTGATGTTTTGGGACCCAATCTTTTATTAGCCTCGGTTTTAGCCATTACTGCCAGCACTATGTTATTAATGTGGTTGGGGGAACTTATTTCCGAGAAAGGAATCGGTGAAGGAGTTTCTCTTTTAATCTTTGCTGGAATTGCCGCTGATTTTCCCAACAATCTTTTTCAAATATTAGTTAATTGGGATGCCAGCCAGATAAAATCTTATATCCTTTTCTTTATTATGGCCTTGGTTATTATTATGGGCGTAGTCATAGTCAACGAAGGAAGAAGAAACATTCCCGTTTCTTATGCTAAGCAAGTAAGGGGCAATAAAGTTTATGGAGGTGCTTCTACTTATTTGCCTTTAAATATTAATCCGGCTGGAGTAATGCCGATCATCTTTTCTTTATCGCTTTTGGTTCTGCCGTCAATGATTGCCAACTTTTTAGGAACCAGCGGGGGAGCATTATTAACTGCTCTTCAGCGAATAAGCATTTTTTTTGAAGACCAGTTTGTTTACGGAATTTCTTATTTTATCTTAGTTTTTCTTTTTACCTATTTTTATACAGCTATTACCTTTGATCCTCATACCATAGCTGACAATTTAAAGAAAATGGGCGGTTTTGTTCCAGGAATTAGGCCTGGAGAATCTACTGTCCAATATCTCTCCTTTGTTTTAAACAGAGTTTTGCCATTTGGAGCATTATTCTTGGGGTTGATTGCAGTAATGCCATCTTTAGTTGGCAAGCTGACTGGCATAACATCATTTAGTTTTCTAATTGGAGGAACTTCTTTATTGATCGTGGTCAGCGTAATTCTAGAAACAATGCGCCAGATCAATGCCCAACTTCAAATGAGAGAATACGACACCTTTTAATTAAAAATAAATGAATTTGTTTTAGTAAAAATAAATGGACAAATTAAAAGTTTTAATAGTAATTGGTTCTCCTGGAGCTGGCAAAGGAACCCAAGCCAATCTTTTATCTGAAAAGCTTGGCTTTTATCACTTTAGCAGCAGCAAGGTGGTTGGCCGGATAATAGAAAATGCCCAGCCAGGATCTTTTATCGAAGTTGAGGGCGTTAAATATTACTTTGAAGAACAGAAAAAAATAAGAGAAGAGGGTAAATTATGGGATGATGCGTTTTTAACTCATTTTGTCAAAGAAAAAATTCAAGAATTATATGACGAAGGCAATGGGATTGTTTTTGATGGAGCAATCAGAACTCTTTATGAAGGAGAGCACATTATTCCTCTTTTAAAAGAATTGTATGGGGACGAGGCCATTGAAGTGATTTACATTGACATTACTGAAGACGAGGCTGTTTTTAGAAACAGCCATAGAAAGGAATGCGAATTAATGCGCCATCCAGTATTATATTGCCAAGAAACAGCCAAATTAACTCAATGCCAAATCGACGGTTCTAATTTAGTTGAAAGAAAAGACGACGATGTCGAGGTGATTAAAATCAGATTAAAAGAATTTCAAGAGAAGACCAAGCCCTTGCTAGATATTTTTCAAAAGCAGGGGTTAAAAATTCATCAAATCGACGGATCGCCCAAACCGGTTGTTGTTTTTGAAAGGATTTTGAAGGCCTTAAAAATTAAATGATTTCAATAAAATCAGAAAAAGAAATTCAAATAATGGCTGACAATGGTCGAATCTTAGCTTCTATTATGGAAGAGCTAGAAAAGAAAGTGAGACCAGGGATGAGCACTGAAGAATTAGACAGGGTTGCCGAGACCCTGATTTTAAATTCTGGAGCCACTCCATCATTTAAAGGCCACGATGGCTATCCTAAAACATTATGCACATCAATCAATGAAGAAGTAGTCCACGGCATTCCTGGTCCAAGGATTTTAAAAGAAGGAGATATTTTATCTCTAGATATTGGCCTGAAGCGCAATGGCTTTCATTCTGATATGGCCATTACTGTTGGAGTGGGCAAGATCTCAGCCGAAGCCCAAAGATTAATCTGGGTTACTAAAAAAGCTCTCAAAAGAGGGATTAAAAAAATTAAAGCTGGTAATACTCTTGGCGATATTGGTAACACCATCCAAAGGTATGTTGAAGACCAGGGTCTAGGCGTTGTACGAGAGCTCTGCGGCCATGGAATAGGTCAAGAGTTACACGAGGACCCTCAGGTTCTAAATTACGGTAAAAGGCATGCTGGAGTCACAATCCAAGAAGGAATGGTTCTTTGTCTTGAACCAATGGTAACAATCGGCGATTGGAAAATTAAAGAGATGGCCGATGGCTTTGGTTATAAGACTGCTGACAACTCTTTATCTGCCCATTTTGAACATACCGTTGCTGTAACCAAAGACGGTCCCTTAATATTAACTATTTAGCAATTATTTAACCTTTTTTTCTAAGACTTTATTATAAGTCTTTTTTGTTTTATTGATTCAATGGTTTTAAAAAGGTAAAATGAATATATATATAAAATATATGGAAAATGAAATTAAATTATCGGTTGTAATACCGGCCTATAAAGAGGAAAAGCGCATTCCCAATACTTTAAAAGAAATTGATAAATATTTAAGCCAGCAGAATTATGGTTATGAAATATTGGTGGTTGACGATGGTTCGCCTGATAAAACCGCTGATGTTGTTCGATCTCTTATGCCAAATATAAAGAATCTTAGGATTACCGGATACAAAAAGAATCAAGGCAAAGGATATGCGGTGAGATTTGGCATGATGGAAGTCAAGGGAGAATATTGTTTATTCACCGATGCTGATAATTCAACCTCAATTGATCAAGTAGAAAAGATGTGGCCTCAATTTGAAGCCGGCTTGGATGTGGTTATAGGATCAAGAGATGTCAAAGGTGCAGTTTCTGATCCGCCTCAGCCCTGGATAAGAAATGCAGTTACTGGCGAAGCTTTCAAACTATTAAGAAAAGTAATAGTCGGTCTTTGGAATATTGAAGATAGCCAATGCGGCTTTAAAGCTTTTAAAAAATCTGTTGCCCAGAGAATTCTTCCACTCTGCAGAATAAATAGGTTTGCTTTTGATCCAGAAATGTTGATTTTGATCCAAAGAGCTGGTTATAAAATCAAAGAAATACCCATCTATTGGAAAAACGATTTAGACAGCAAGGTTAAACTCAACTCAATGGTTAAAATGGGAATTGATTTATTAATTATTCGTTTAAATTTAATTAAAGGAAATTACAATGCCAAAATCTAAAACAAAGAATTCAGAGTTAAGAATGGATTTAGCCAGTGGCGATTGGATTGTCGTGGCTCCGGGAAGAAGTAATGTGCGCAAAAACTTTAAAATTAAAAGCAGAAAAAAAATAGTTATTTCTTCAAAGAATTGTCCTTTTTGTCGTATTGAAACTCAAAAAAAACCAATCCTCATTTATTCTCAAGGAAAAAAAATGCCTCTTGAAAAAGGCATTCCTGCCAAATGGACCACTATTGTTATTCCCAATATGTATCCAGCTTTTAATTCGGGAAACAGCCTGAATGAAAGAGTAGAGGGCGGATTGTATAAAAAAATAAATGCAATTGGTTTTCACGAATTAGTCATTACCAGAAATCACAATAAGTCTTTAGCTCAACTTCCTCTAAAAAATATTAAAGAAGTTTTTGATGCCTATCAAGAACGATATTTGTTTTTAGCTCAACAAAAATTTGTAAATTATATTTCCATTTTTCATAATTACGGTTTTGAGGCTGGTGCTTCTCAGCCTCATCCTCATTCTCAGATTATGACTACGCCGCTGATTGATACCGACCTAAGAAATGCGCTTTCTAACTCTTCTCAATATTACCAAAAACACAAAAAATGCCTTTATTGCGAAATGATTAAATGGGAGAAAAAAGCTAAAAAGAGAATTGTTTTTGAAAATAAAGATTTTGTGGTTGTTTGTCCTTTTGCTCCTAAATTTAAATTCCAGATGATTATTTCTCCTAAAAAACACTCATCTTGTTTTGAAAAAATAACTGAAAAAGAGAAATGGTCTTTGGCTGAAGCTTTCCAACAAGCCCTTGGCAAACTTTACAAAGCTCTTGGAGACCCGTCATATAATTTTTATCTGCATACTGCGCCTTGTGATAATAAAAATTATAATCACTATCATTGGCACTGGACCATAATACCCAAAACTTCTATTTGGGGTGGCTTTGAAACAGGCACTCGAATGGAGGTTTCAACAATTGAGCCAGAAGAAGCAGCTGAAATTTTAAGAAAACAAAAGTGGACAAGTTAAAAGAAAAAAGCTTTACTCTCATTGAATTACTGGTTGTGATCGCAATTATTGGAATGCTTTCTTCCATTGTCTTGGTAGCTACCAAGGGCTCCAGAGACAAAGCCAGAATTGCCAAAGCTTTAGAGTTTAGCCAAACCATCCATACCTCTTTAGGCTCTGAAGCAGTAGGCATCTGGGATTTTGACAACTGTACAGCTTCTGATGCTTCAGGATATGGCAACAATGGAACCATCAATGGAGCCATCTGCTCCTCTGATACACCTTATTCAGCAATTGGCCAGGGAACTGGGAAGAATTCTTTGAGTTTTGATGGAGTTGATGATTATGTGAACGTGCCAATGGTTCAGAGCGGGACTTATACGGTATCTTTGTGGTTATATAGAAATGGATTGTCACATCAGTATATTTTTGATGCAAGAAGTTCGAGCGGTACAGGATGTTTATATTGGGATTCTGGTGGAACTTTAATTAGAACTGGTGGTGGAACTATTTATGTTGATGGAGTGGTGACAAATATTTTGGGGGTCGATGATTGGCATTTTGTAACGGTTTCAGGAATCAGTATGAATATAATCAGTCGTATAACAATAGGAACCCGATATAGTTCAGAGATGTTTTGGAATGGCCTCATCGACGATGTTCGAATTTATAGTCAAGCATTATCGTCTACAGAAATTCAAAAACATTATGTAGAGGACCTAGAAAAGCATAAAAATTTATAAAGTGATAATTTAAATAATATGAAAAAAATTATTATTGCTAATTGGAAATGCAATCCAATTAAAAAGAATCAGGCTGAAAAACTTTTTACATCAGTAAAAAGGGGAGTGGCTGATATTAAAGAAATAGAATTAGTAATTTGTCCGCCCTTTGTTTATTTATCTAATATTGTTCCTGTTTCAAATATTAAATTAGGAGCTCAGAATTGCTTTTGGAAAGACCAAGGAGCTTTTACTGGAGAAGTATCGGCCAAGATGCTAAAAGATTTGAAATGTAAATATGTGATAGTCGGCCATTCGGAAAGAAGACTTCATTTAAAAGAAACCAGTGAGATGATTAATAAAAAGATAAAAGCTGCTTTGGCCAATGATTTGATTCCAATTTTGTGCATTGATCAAATTGATCAGATTAAAAAAGAGCTTGGCGGAATCAATGGCAAAGAGATCAAGAAAATTTTTATTGCTTATGAGCCATTATTCGCCATTGGCACTGGCAATTCTTGCAGCATTGAGCAAGCTCAAAAAATGAATCAATTAATTAAAAATATTTTGGGCCAAGATTCAATTGTTTTATATGGTGGCAGCGTTAATTCAAAGAACGCCAAAGATTATATTGTCAAAGCTAATTTCTCTGGACTTTTGATCGGCAATGCTTCTTTAGACGCTTCGGAATTTATTGGAATTGTAAAAAGCATAAGTTAATAATATAAAATTAATTTTTCAGAAATAAGTTTTTTTGCTACAATCTAAGTATGGAATCTTCTCAGATACGAAAATTATTTTTAGATTTTTTTGAGAAAAATGGGCATAAAATAGTGCCCTCTAGTTCACTTTTGCCGTCAGATCCCAGTGTTTTGTTTACCACTGCGGGAATGCAGCAATTCAAACCTTATTATATGGGTGAAAAATCTCCTTACGGCCTCAATGTTGTTTCTTGCCAGAAATGTTTTAGAACCACCGACATTGAAGAAGTCGGAGACGAAAGACATCTTACTTTTTTTGAAATGCTGGGCAATTTTTCTTTTGGTGGATATTTCAAAGAAAGGGCGATCAAGCTAGCCCATGAATTTATTGTAAAAGAATTAAAACTGGAAATAGATTATGTGACTATTTTCAGTCCGGAAAAGGTAATTGATGGAGATTGGCGCAAAAACATTCCCGAAGACAAGGATTCTTATAAAATATGGAAAGATATTGGAGTGCCAGAAATCAAGATACGAAAAGAGGGAATTGATAATTTTTGGGGGCCGACTGGCGACCAAGGGCCTTGCGGCGCAACAACCGAAATTTATGTTAATGGAATAGAAATTTGGAATTTGGTTTTCAATGAATATTTTTGCGATACTGAAAAAAATCTAAAAAAAATAGATCCACCCGGAGTAGATACTGGAAGCGGTTTTGAAAGATTGGTGGCTGTTGTTCAGAAAAAAAACACAATTTTTGAAACTGATTTATTTGTGCCAATTGTCAAAGAAATTATTGCAAACGATCAAAGAGTTCAAAGAATTATCGCTGATCATATCAGATCTTGCGTCTTTTTAATTTCAGAAGGAGTTTTGCCGTCTAATAAAGACAGGGGATACATTTTAAGAAGGTTGATCAGAAGAATGACTGGTCTAGAAAAAAGATTTAATTTGCCAATTGATTTTATAATTAAATTAATTCCGATTGTAATAAATAGTTATCAATCTATCTATCCTGAAATTAAAACTAAAGAAACTGAAATTATTGATGTTATTAAAAACGAGATTGAAAGATTTGAAAAAAGCCTAGAAAAAGGAATATTGCATTTTCAGAAACTCGTTGAAGCTAAGACAGAAAAATTAATTAGCGGAAATGAAGCATTCGATCTTTACCAGAGCTATGGTTTTCCTTTGGATTTGATCGAAGAACTGGCTAAGGAAAAGAATTTTAAAATAGACAAAAACGGCTTTCAAAATTCTTTAGAAAAACATCAAGAAATTTCTCGAGCTGGAGTAGAAAAGAAATTTGGCGGAGTTGGAGCTAATGCTGACCATCAAGCTGCCAGGCTTCATACTGCAACGCACCTTTTGCATCAAGCATTAAGAACTGTTTTGGGCGACCATGTTGAACAATCTGGTTCTGATATTAATAGTGAACGCTTAAGATTTGATTTTTCCCATACTCAAAAAATGACCCAAGAAGAAATTAAAAGAGTTGAGGACTTGGTCAATCAAAAAATTAAAGAAGACCTAGAGGTTATTAAAGAACAAATGAGCTTTAAAGAAGCTAAAGATAAAGGAGCCCTGGCTTTTTTTAAAGAAAAATATCCCGAGATAGTAAATGTTTATTCAATTGGCAGTTTTTCTAAAGAAGTTTGCGGCGGCCCTCATATTGATAGAACTTCAGAATTAAAAGAATTTAAAATTATTAAAGAAGAATCTTCTGGAGCAGGCATCAGGAGAATAAAAGCTGTTTTAAAATAAAAAAACTTTTGTGATATACTAAGAAAATGGCAAAAAAGATATTTGATATTTTACCACCTCAAAAAAAAGCAGAGGAGATAGAAGTAGTAAAAAAAACCAGAGAGCCAAAAAAAGAAGAGATTCCTTTGCCCTTGAGCGTTGATGAAAAAGAAGTTAGCTCAGAGGGAAATGATTATGATTTATTAGAAAAAGTTTCCTTTAAACCAGGCCCAATATTGCTTATCTTGGCTTTGATTTCCTTGGGAACATTTCTCTATTTTTATCTGGCCAAAGCATTGATAATGGTTTGGCCAGTAACCGAATTATCTTCTTTGGAAACCACCATGACCGTTGATCAGGGGATAAGCTCAAGATCTGCTTCAGCCATACCTGGCAAGATATACACAGCTGAAAAAACAATTTCTAAAGAATTTTTTGCTTCAGGAACTACTTTAAAAGAAAGCAAGGCTGAGGGAACGGTTCGCATTTATAATGCTTATTCGACTTCTTCTCAAGCATTGGTGATCAATACTAGGCTTATTTCCAATGAAGGCAAATTATTTAGAATTAAAAAAGGAGTTACTATACCAGGCGGCCATTACGAAGGACAGGAATTAATCCCTGGATTTGTTGATGTAGAGGTCAGGGCTGATCAATCTGGAGAGGAATTTAATATTAAATCTTCTACTTTTTCAATTCCTGGGTTTGCCGGAACGCCTCGCTATACTTATTTTTACGGAAAATCATTTCAAGCAATGACCGGCGGCCTTAAAAAAGAAGTTGATCAGGTTGTCCAAAAAGACTTAGACGACGCTCAAGAATCATTAAAACAGCAAGCAACAGCCGAATGTTTAACTGAATTAAAAGGAAAAATTGCTTCTGAAGCTGATTTAATTCTTTTAGATAGAGCAATTCAAACCAAGATTGTTGATACTTCTTTTTCAGCCGTAGCTAAGCAAGAAACAGAGAAATTCACTGTCACTACCAAAGCCAAATCTATTGCTTTGGTTTTTGACAGCCAAGACGAAAAAGATTTTGTTATTAATTTTGCATCTTCTCAGATTCCCGATGGCAAAAAGTTGAATGAAGCCAAGTTAAACATTGAACGCTCTTTTAACAGAATAGATTTGGAATTGGGCAAAATCATTTTTTCTCTTAATATTGGTGCTGATGTTTATTCTGACATCGACTTGTCAGCCTTGCGCCAAGCCCTGAAAGGCAAGTCTTTAGAGGAAGCTAAAATTTATTTAGAAAACTATCCTCAAATTAATAAATCTTCAATTAATCTCTGGCCCTTTTGGGTCAAAAAAGTTCCTCAAAAGGAAGAGAGGGTTAAGATTGAGTTATGGCTTGACTAAACAATTAATATCTGTTAAGTTTTGTATATTCACACATTCGTTTGATGACCAGAAATATTATTAGGAAACAAGGAACGGTTTTAGAGTCGTTGCCAAACACTCTTTTTCGCGTGAAATTAGAAGATGGAAAAGAGGTTTTGGCTCATCTAGCTGGCAAGCTGAAGATTTATAGAATTAAAATTTTGCCAGGAGACGGAGTGACGGTAGAGATGAGTCCCTACGACGATAAAAGGGGAAGGATAGTTTATCGAGGAAAAATTACATAGAAATAGAAAAATAAAAAAATGAGAATAAGTTCCTCAATTAAAAAGATTTGTAAAAGCTGTAAAATCGTCCGCCGCAAAGGACGAGTTTATGTGATTTGCAAAACTCCGAAACATAAACAAAGACAAGGATAAAATATGCCAAGAATAGCGGGAGTCAATATCCCTGACAACAAAAGAATAGTAATTTCTTTAACTTATATTTACGGAATAGGCCAATCTTTGAGCAAGCAAATTTTAGCTGAAGCCAAAATTGATCAATCTAAAAGAGCTTCTCAATTAACCCAGGAAGAAACTAACCAACTCAGAGATATCATTGAGAAAAGATACAAAACCGAAGGAGGATTAAAGAGAGTTATAATGATGAATGTAAAAAGACTTAAAGATATTGGCACTTATCGAGGATTGCGTCACGCCCATGGTTTGCCAGTCAGGGGACAACAAACCAAAACCAATTCCAGAACAGTCAGGGGCAATGTTAGAAAAACAGTAGGAAGCGGAAGAAAAGCTGCTCCTGGCCCTAAATAGAATTTAAATAATAATAGCATGGGAAAAAAGCACGTTGCTGCACCAACAAAAGAAGAATTATTGAAAGAAAGTGAGAAAATAGAGTCTAAATTGCAAAAAGAAGTCCAAAAGACATCACCGGTAATTGGTGAAGGAAAAGTTTATATCTATTCTTCTTACAATAATACCATTTTAACTTTAACCGATAAGCAGGGTCGTGTTTTGCATTGGGTTACAGCTGGCAGTATTGGCTTTAAAGGAACCAAAAAAGGTACGCCCTTTGCTGCTTCTAAGGCAGCTGAAGCAATGTCGGCTGCGGCTGAAAAAATGAAAATTAAAAAATTGGAAATTATCATTAAAGGAATTGGAACCGGTCGCGAAGCAGCTGTTCGTTCAATGGCTGCTCGAGATTTTGATTTAGTTTCTATTACTGACGCCACTCCTGTTCCTCATAATGGCTGCCGTCCTCCTAAACCCAGAAGAGTATAGAGTATAAAACATAAATTATTACAATGGCTACTGATAAATGTAAAATTTGCCGCAAATTAGGTGAGAAGCTTTTCTTAAAAGGAGAAAGGTGTTTATCGCCTAAGTGCGCCATGATTAGAAAGCCCTATCCTCCGGGACAGAAGAATAAAAAAAGAACTGGGCCTCTTTCTGTTTTCGGCAAAGAATTGAAAGAAAAGCAAAAATTAAAGAGTTGGTATAATTTACGAGAAAGACAATTTCACAATTACGTTAAAGAAGTTTTAAAGAAAAGAGGCGGAACAGAAGATGCCAGCACCCAACTAATCCAAGTTTTAGAAAGACGCCTAGACAATGTTGTTCTAAGATTGGGTTTTGCCAATTCTCGCATTCAGGCCAGAAAATTAATTACTCAGCGCCATTTTTTAGTTAACGACAAAATTGTTAATTTTCCTTCTCTTTCAGTAGAAATAGGCGACAAGATCAAAATTCGTCCTGAATCTTTGAAAAAAGGCATGTTCAAAGATATTTCTTCAACTATTAAAAAACACGTAGCCCCCAGTTGGCTTTCTTTAAATATTAATAATTTTGAGGGGGAAGTTAAATCTCTGCCAACATTTGTGGAGGCGGCATCACCTGTCGAGGTGTCAGCCATATTTGAATTTTATTCAAGATAAAAATATGATTCCTTATCCTCAAAAACCAAAAATTGTAGAGCAAAAAGGAAATTGGGCTAAGCTTGAGATAGAAGCCCTTTATCCAGGCTATGGCGTAACTATGGGCAATAGTTTGAGAAGAGTTTTATTATCTTCTCTTTCTGGCGCAGCTGTTACTCAGTTTAAAATTAAAAATGTTCCCCATGAGTTTTCGGCTGTCCCTGGGGTATTAGAAGATATTATTTTAATTATGCAAAATCTCAAACAAATGAGATTCAAGCTTCATGGCGATGAACCACAGAAGGCATTTTTAAAAATCAAAGGAGAGAAAAAAATCAAAGGTTCTGATTTTGAATTTCCCAGCCAGATAGAATTAATTAACAAAGATTGTCCAATTGCCACCTTAACTCAGAAAAACGCTGAACTAGAAATGGAAATTCAAGTTGAGAGAGGTACTGGTTATTTGCCGCGCGAAAGAGACAGCAAAGAGAAATTAGATATTGGCAGCATGTCTTTAGACGCTATTTTTACTCCAATTAAAAGAGTTAGCTTTAAAGTAGAGAATATGAGAGTTGGCAAAAGAACTGATTTTGATCGATTGTTTTTAGAAATAGAAACCGACGGCACGATTACTCCTCAAAAAGCCATTTTAGAAGCATCAGACATCTTAGTTAATCACTTTGTTTTAGTTGTTGATGAATTCAAACCCGAAGTATTAGAAGCAGAAAAAACCGAAGTTCCAGAAAAAAAGATTGCTAAAAAGAAAGTTAAAGTTGTTAAAAAAGCATCAAAACCAATAGGTAAAAAAAATGCAAAAAAGAATAAAAATAAGAAAATTTAGTCGTGAAAAAGACCAAAGAAACGCTTTGATGCGAGAATTGGCTCGTTCTCTTTTTGTGCACAAAAAAATCAAAACAACCCTGGCTAAAGCTAAGAGTTTGGCTGTTTTTGCCCAGAAACTGATTACTAGAGCTAAAAAGGGAGATTTGGCTTCTAGAAGACTGCTTTTAAAGCTTTTTTCTCCAACTTTAGTTAAAAAATTAATTGAAGAAATTGCTCCTCAATATAAAGACCGAAAAGGCGGTTACACCAGAATTATGAAATTAAATCCCAGAAAATCTGATGGAGCCAAAATAGCAATTATTGAATTAGTATAATTTTATGGAAAGAGAAACACACACAATTGATGCAACCGGCAAAGCCATAGGCAGATTGGCAGCCGACATATCAATTTTATTGCGCGGCAAACAAAAGCCAGAGTTCACCAATCATACAGAAATAGGGGATTTTGTAGTTGTTCAAAATATCGCTCAAGCCAAAATGACTGGTAAAAAACTTGAGCAGAAAAAATATTATTCTCATTCTGGCTATCCCAAGGGTCTCAAAGAAACATTTATGGGCAAAGTTTTTAAAGAAAAACCTCAGGAAGTTTTAAAAAGAGCGGTTTATGGAATGTTGCCCAAAAATAGATTGAGACCAATTCAAATTAAGAGATTAAGATTTAAGTAATATGACAACAACAGTTAAAACAGAAAAAAAAGAAATAAAGGCAAAAAAGCCGGTCAAAAAAGTAATTAAAGAAAAGGAAGCTCCAAAAGAAGCAGCCAAAAAGAGAAATTATTTTGAAACAGTTGGCCGAAGGAAAACAGCAGTAGCCAGAATCAGACTTTACGTTGGAGAAAAAGACATTACCGTTAATGGCAAGCCTTTGTCATCTTATTTCCCTCAAAAAAGCCTTCAAGAAATTATCAAATCTCCATTTGTTGCAGCCGAATGTCCAGATAAGTTTGGCGTTAGCGCTGTTGTAAAAGGAGGCGGTTTTAAGGCGCAAGCTGAAGCATTAAGGCACGGCATATCCAGAGCTTTGATTTTAATTGATGTTGAATTAAGAAAGAAACTAAAAAGAACCGGTTTTTTAACCAGAGATCCAAGAATGAGAGAAAGAAAGAAATTCGGATTAAAGAGAGCCAGACGTGCTCCTCAGTGGCAGAAACGTTAGAAGACTATCATATCAAAAAACCGCCGTATGGCGGTTTTTAGTTAACGAATATGATTTAAGGAAGCAGTTCTCTCGTTTGATAAAGAGCGTCATTACTGAGAATGTAAAGCTTTTTGTTAGCTTCATTAAATAAAATTATCGGATTGGGAAGTTGAATTAAATCAATAGTATTAATTTTGTCTCGCTCGTCAATTTCGCTAACTTTTACTTTATTTTCAGTAGCAATTACAAGATAAAAGGAATTGAGCCAATTAACGCTTTTAATCTTTTCTGACAATCGCATTATTAAAATCTTGTCGCCAATTTGTTTAGCTGGCTGCTCAGAAATATTTTCTAAGAACATAGTCCAGATTTCATAATCTGAGAAATAGACCAATTTTTTAAAATCAGGCGAGAGTTTTAAATCAACAATTGGTTCAAAGAACTTTTCCCAAGAATTTGATTCTTTGTTAAATAAATATAGCGTTCTGTTTTCTTTTAGAAAGATTAAATCTTTAAACTTTTTTAATTCATAATCTGTTTCTGGCAAAACATTAAATGGTTTTTGAGTTATTTGAGTTTTTTGTTCAAAATCAGTGCCGGTTTTAAAGATATAACCCAGATTGTCTAAATAATAGATATTTCCATCAAAGTTTTGAGAGGTTATTATATTGTCGATAGGAATTGGCTGATCCTTTACCTCTTTTGGTATTGGTGGAGTTTGGTTAAGATCTAAAGCAAATTTTTTAGCTTGTTCTTTTATTCCTATTTCCAGGAAAACACTTTTAGAATTATCGGAAAATTCTAAGCCCATCAGCTCAGCTCCCTTGGCATAAATATCGCTTTCTTTGATCAAGTGGCTTTTTATTTTTTTTGAAAGATTATAAAGTTTCAATGACCAGCCACCTTTATCAGCCAATGGTTTTTCTTTGAGGATTAGGTTTTTATTATCTGGTGAAAGCCAAAAGCTTTCTATGTCTGTTGATATTGTTGTTAAATCTGGATTTTGAGGTAACAGCAAAATGTTTTCAACAGCAGTAACCATTTTTTCTTTTACTTCTAATTGTTTTTCCCAAGAATAGTATCCGTCTTTTCTAATAGAAACGCTGTATTTTTTAGGTAATAAATTATCAATTAAAGATGAGCCAAAGAAAAAGTCAGTAGTTTTTTTAAACTTGGAATCTAAAAAAATTTCTGCTGAATTGGGCAGAACTTGGAAAAACAAACCGCCGGTTTGCGTTATTTTTAACGGATTCCAATCAAGGCGATAGCCCACAGAGTAGAGAATTGTTATTGGCGCCAATATTAAAAAAAGAATGATACAGATCCAAGCAAGAATTTTTCTAAAATTATTATCCATAATTTTTTCTATTCAATTATTATACCTTTTAATTTTATTTTTTGAAACTTGCCAAAGAGCCAGCTTTTAGTTAAACTTAAGAAAGTTTAAAGAAAAAACATATGTTTATTGTTAATAAAATTGGAATTGATCTTGGCACCTGCAATTCTTTAGTTTTTCTCCCTCAAAAAGGTGTTGTTTTAAGAGAGCCGTCAGTGGTGGCGGTTGATTTGCAAGATAACAAGATTTTGGCAGTCGGACAAGAAGCTAAAGAAATGCTGGGTCGAGCTCCAGATACTATTAGGGTTTATCGACCCCTTAAAGAAGGGGTAATTGCCGACTACAGAGTAACCCAGGCAATGCTTAGATATTTTATTGATAGTGTTTCTGGCCCATTTCGAATGTTCAGGCCAGATTTATTGATTGGCGTTCCGGCTGGCTCTACTTCTACTGAAAGAAGGGCGGTTATTGAGGCTGGATTGGCTGCTGGAGCTAAAGCAGTTTATCTAGCCAATGAACCAATCTTGGCAGCCATCGGAGCTGACATCCCGATTAATTCTTGTTCTGGCAATATGGTTGTTGATATTGGCGGCGGTACAACCGAAGTGGCAGTAATTTCTTTAGGAGGAATAGTTAATTATCGATCAATCAGAGTAGCTGGAGATAAAATTGACCTAGCCATCTCCGAATATGTTAAGAAAAAACATAACTTAGCAATAGGGGAGCAAACAGCTGAATTAATTAAAATTGAAATTGGATCAGCGCTCCCGGAAAAAGAACCCAGGAAAATAGAAATTAAAGGAAGAGATTTGATTTCCGGACTTCCCAGAACTATACGCCTTTCTTCCAATGAAATCTGCGAAGCAATTTCCGATACCTTAAATGAAATTATTCAAGTTATCAAGTTGGTTCTTCGAGACACTCCTCCCGAATTATCAGCCGACATTATGGATAAAGGTATGGTTTTGACTGGTGGTGGTTCTTTATTGCGTAATTTGCCAGAGTTGGTGGCTCAATCAACTGGTGTACCCTGTATTCAGGCTGAAGAGGCTCTGTATTGCGTAGCCAAAGGAACCGGTGTTATTTTAGAGAATCTAGACCTTTACAAGAAAAGCATAATGTCTAAGAAGTAATGAAAATTATTGGCCACCAAAAACAATTAGATTTTCTTAATGAAATTGCTAAATCAAAAAAGCTCTCTCACGCTTATTTATTTTCTGGTCAAGAAAAACTGGGTAAAAAAACAATAGCCTTGCAGTGGACTAGCTTAATTAACGGTCAAGTTTTTCAAGAACAAAATCCAGATTTTATCTTTATTGAGCCTCAAGACAAAACAATCCAAATTTTTCAGATCAGAGATTTGATTTGGAGATTATCGCTTAAGCCATCAGCTCTTTTGTATAAAATAGCGATTATCAATGATGCTCACTTAATGGGAATTGATGCCCAGCATGCATTGTTAAAAACATTAGAAGAGCCCAAGGGCAATTCAATATTGATTTTAATTACCGATCATCCTGAGGCATTGTTTGCTACTGTCCGTTCCAGGTGTGAAATAATAAAATTCTATCCTGTTTCTAAAAACGAAATTGTATCTTATCTAAAACAGCAAAATGTCTCGGACTTAGAAACAATAGTTTCTTTATCCAGGGGCAGGCCAGGCGAGGCCATAGAGTTTGTTTTAAATCCTGCCAAACTTGAAGAAAGAAAGAAAATAACCCAGCAATTAGATGAAGTGTCAAAATCTTTTTTATATCAAAAGTTTCAATGTGCCAAAGAATTGTCTGGGCAAGACAATCTAAAAGAAACTTTGGAAATTTGGCTGGACTTTTTAAGAAGCAAATTTGTCCAACAAATGCAAGATTCCGAGAAAGTTGATTCGTTGGATAAATTAAATCAATTAAAAAATAAATTAAATCTTTTACAAAAATTATATGTATTAGTTTCGACTGGCAAAGTTAATTCTAAGTTAGCCCTAGAAACATTATTCATTAATATTTAATAATATTAACAAACTTGTTTATTAATATTTAAATGTATGTATCAAGAAATTATTGATAAAATTAAACCAGAATTAGATAAAGTTATTGTTTTTTTAGAAAATGAACTGGCTAAAATTAGAACCAGCAGCGCTTCTGCTTCTTTAGTAGAAGATATTGAAGTTGAATGTTTTGGTCAAAATTTTAGTTTGAAACAATTGGCTGCTATCTCTGTTGCCGGGCCAAGAGAAATTGTAATTCATCCTTGGGATAAATCTTATTTTGAATCAATTGAAAAAGCCATTACCAGGTCTCCAACAGGAATTAGCGCAGTTGCTGATGGCGATGTAATTCGCATTAATTTGCCGCCCTTGACCGCTGAACATCGAGAAAATTTATCCAAACTGGTTGCTCAAAAGAAAGAAGAAACAAGACAAACAATTAGAAAATGGAGAGGCGATGCCTGGAATCAAATACAAGACCTTACTACTGATGGAAAAATCAGAGAAGACGATAAGTTCCGAGCTAAAGATAAATTACAAGAAATGACTGATGGTTATAATGAAAAAATTGACAAATTAACTGAAAATAAAATAAAAGAAATATCTTTGTAAGATAATGATAACCTCGATTTTAATTGTTTTTTTGACTATTGTAATTTTGGCCGTAGTCCATGAATTCGGTCATTTTATTGTAGCTAAAAAATTTGGTACCCGTATTGAAGAATTTGGAATAGGCTATCCGCCCAGAATCTTTGGGAAAAAAATAGGAGACGTTGTCTATTCTTTGAATTGGTTGCCCTTTGGCGCTTTTGTCAAAGTCAAAGGAGAAGAAGGCGAGACGAATATTGAAGAAGCCGACAATATGTCCAGCAAAACAATTGGACAGCGCGCCTTGATTATTTTAGGAGGAGTAATATCTTTCTGGGTGTTTGGAACTATTTTATTATCTATAATTTTTGCTCTGGGCGCACCAATCAGCATTTCTGACGATATTTTGGCTGACAATGCCAAAGTTCAAATTGCATCAGTAGAAAAGAAGTCTCCAGCCGAAGCTGCTGGAATAAAAATAGGAGATATGGTTTATCAAATCAAAAGCTCCAACTCAGAGCTTAACAATATTGATAAGGCAAAAGAAGTGCAAGATTTTATCGGCGCTCATTTGGGTCAAGAGATTGTAATGGTAGTCAAAAGAGGATCAGAGACGCTTAATATGAATTTAGTTCCCAGATTAGTAGCGCCCGAGGGCCAAGGAGTAACTGGCATTGGTTTGGCTAGAACAGTTATTAAAAAATATTCTTTGATTAGATCAACCCTAGAAGGATTTAGAACTTGCCTTGACCTGACATTTCAAATTTTAATTGGTTTAGCCAAAGCCATTGGCGGAATTATTTACAAACAACCAACCGGAGTAGAATTAATTGGCCCGATAGGAATTGGATCTTTGTTAAATCAAGCCATTAATGCTGGCTTTGTCTATTATTTGCAATTTGTAGCTGTTGTATCAATTCATTTAGCCATAACCAATATTCTGCCCATTCCAGTTGCCGACGGAGGAAGGTTATTGTTTCTAGGAATAGAAAAGATAAAAAAATCTCCGTTAAATCCAAAAACAGAGCAAAAATTCAATGCCGTTTTCTTTGTTTTATTGATTATTATGATGTTTTTTGTAACCATAAAAGATATAGTAAAACTTTTTTAAAAATCACATGAAACAATCTCTATTTTTTTCTAAAGCCAAAAAAGAAGTTCCTAAAGATATTGAAATAGATTCTCATAAGCTTTTAATCAGAGCTGATTTAATCAGCCAAACAGCTGCGGGAATTTATAGTTTTTTACCATTGGGTTGGAAGGTTTATAAAAAAATTGAAAACATTATTCGAGAAGAAATGGAAAAATTAGGTGCCGAAGAAATACTCATGCCTTCTTTAATACCTCAGAGTCTGTGGTTAGAAACCAATCGTTGGACAACCATCGATCCTCCTTTATTCAGAGTCAAAGACCGTCACGATAAAATTTTTGGCTTGGGTCCAACTCACGAAGAAGTAGTTACTGACTTGGCTAGAAAAAGAGTTGATTCCTACAGGGACTTGCCCTTTTCGGTTTTCCAAATCCAAAACAAATTTAGAAATGAAATGAGGCCAACTGGCGGGTTATTACGAACCAGAGAGTTTATGATGAAAGATCTCTATAGTTTTCATGCTGATCAAGAAGACATTTTAAGATTCTATGAGAAAGTTAAAAAAAGTTATTTTAATATATTTAAAAGATGCGGATTAAACCCTCTTTGCGTCGAAGCTGATTCGGGAACAATTGGCGGAAAGATGTCGAACGAGTTTATGGTTGTTTCTGAAGTCGGAGAAGACAGAATTTTAATTTGCGATCAATGCGGCTTTAGTGCCAACGTTGAAAAAGCCGGAGAAATTAAAAATTGCCCGGAATGTAAAAATATCCTGCAAACCAAAAGAGCCATTGAAGTTGGTCATATTTTTGTTTTAGGAACAAAATACAGCGAAGCCATGAAAGCCAATTTTAAAGACAAAGAAGGTCAATTAAAGCCAATTATCATGGGCTGCTATGGTATTGGCCTTTTTCGCTTGCTCTCAGTCGTTATTGAGAAGAACCATGATGAAAAAGGCATTATTTGGCCCAAAAACTTAGCTCCATTTCAAGTTCATCTTTTGGCTTTAGAAAACACCAGTCGAGTTAAAAAGAATGCCGACAAGATATATCAAGATTTACAAAAGGCCAAGATTGAAGTATTGTATGATGATAGACAGGATAAAACCATTGGGGAGAAGCTGATTGAAGCGGATTTGTTCGGTTTTCCTTATCGAATTGTTGTTTCTGAAAGAACATTGTGTAAGAGGTGCGTTGAGATTAAGAAAAGAAATGAAAAGAAAATTAAATTAATTTGTCCTTCTAAGATTAATTCACTTCGTTTTTAAGATTATGTTGGAAAAAATTCGCAATTTATTTCTACTTGATCTGGCTATTGATTTAGGTACAACCAATTCTTTGGTTTATGTGCGCGATAGGGGAATTGTTATTCAAGAGCCGTCAGTCGTAGCCATCAATCAGAAAACTGGCCAGGTTTTGGCCATTGGAACAGAGGCCAAGAAAATGGTTGGCAAAACTCCAGCCCACATTGTGGCAACTCGGCCATTGATTGCCGGTGTCATTTCTGATTTTGACGTGACCGAACAGATGCTCCATTATTTTATTGAAAAAGCTCGACCTCGCAAGTTCGTTTTTAATTTGAGGCCAAGAGTAATTGTTGGCATTCCTTCGGGAGTAACCGAAGTAGAGAAAAAGGCAGTAGTTGACGCCACCAAAAACGCTGGAGCTCGAGAAGTTTTTTTAATTGAAGAGCCAATGGCTTCAGCGATTGGAGCCAGATTGCCGGTTCAAGAACCGGGAGGTATTTTTATTGTTGACATTGGCGGCGGAACAACCGAGGTGGCAGTAATTTCTTTGGGAGGATTGGTTTTATCTAAAAGTTTAAGAATTGCTGGAGATAAATTAAACCAAGACATAGTCCAATTTGCCGAAGAAGAGTACAGATTATTAATTGGACCGCGAACAGCCGAAGCATTAAAAATTGGAATAGGTTCAGCTTTTCCATTGAAAGAAAAAAAAGAAATGCCGATGAGAGGAAGAAACCTGGTAACTGGATTGCCTGAAGAAATTTTAATTTCAGATGAAGAAATTAGAAAGGCAATGGAAAAATCAGTGAGTCAGATTGTGGCTGAGATAAAAAACGCCGTTGAAGATACTCCACCCGAACTCTTGGCTGATATCATGGCCTCAGGAATTCATTTGGCTGGAGGCGGTTCTCTTTTAAGAGGATTAGACATTTTAATTCAAAAAGAAACTAAAATTCCAACCAAAAGAGTTGAAGATCCCATGACTGCAGTGGTTCGAGGAGCTGGAATGGTTTTGGAGAATCTTGATGATTTAAAAGACGTTTTAGTGGAAACAGAATATTTGGAACCGCCTAAATAAATATGATTAGTAAAAAAGAAGTAGAGCATGTGGCCAAATTAGCAAGATTGGGTTTGACTGAGAAGGAGTTGGAAAAAATGCAAAAAGAAATTGCCTCTATTTTAGATTATTTTGAAAAATTAAAACAAATAGATGTAACTGGAATAGAGCCGACTGCCTACGCAGTTGCTTTAAAAAATGTGATGAGGGTTGATCAAGAAAGAAAAGAACCCAACAACGAACAGAAAATTAAATTATTGTCAGCAGCTCCGGAAACAAAAGACAACTATCTCAAAGTTAAAGCAATTTTAGAAGAAAATGGATCTTACTAAGCTTACAATTCGTCAAACTAATGATGGCTTAAAGAAAAAAGAATTCTCGGCAACTGAATTGTGCCAAGCCTATTTAGATCAAATTCGCAAAAAAGATAAAGAAATATTTGCTTTTTTGACAGTTACTGAAAAAATGGCCCTGGATCAAGCCAAAACAGTGGATCAGTGGATTGTTCAAAAAAAAGAAATACCGATTTTGGCTGGAATCCCGATGGCTATTAAAGATATTATTTTAGTCAAAAATGTAAAATGCACGTCGGGGTCAAAGATTTTAGAAAACTATATTGCTGCCTATGATGCTACGGTAGTGGAAAAGCTTAAAAAGCAGGGAGCAGTAATTTTAGGAAAAACCAACATGGATGAATTTGCCATGGGCGCTTCGGGCGAACGTTCAGCCTTTGGTCCAACCAAAAATCCTTACGATCTAGAAAGAGTGTCTGGAGGATCTTCTGCCGGCTCAGCCGCAGCCGTAGCTGCGGATATGTGCTGCTATGCCTTAGGGACAGACACTGGCGGATCGATCCGCCAGCCATCTTCTTTTTGCGGAACAGTTGGATTAAAGCCAACCTATGGTGCAATTTCTCGTTTCGGCGTTATGGCCATGGCTTCTTCTTTGGATCACGTTGGGATAATCACCAAAACAGTTGATGATTGTGAAATAGTTTTTGATGCTTTGAAAGGAAAAGATCCATTAGATTCAACCAGCATAAATCCTGGCTTCCCAGCTTCTAATTTTGATATTAAAGGCTTAAAAATAGGCATTCCAAAAGAATATTTTATTGATGGCATAGACAAAAACGTTGAAAATTCAATTAGACAAGCAGTTAAAAAATATGAAGCCATGGGAGCTCTGGCAGAAGAGATAAGCCTGCCTCACACCGAATATGCCATAGCCACTTATTATATTATTGTACCCAGTGAAGTTTCAGCTAATATGGCTCGATATGATGGAATCAAATATGGCTATTCAATGAATCAGAGCAAAGGATCGCAAAAACTGCTTGATGTTTATCTTAAATCAAGAGCTGGCGGTTTTGGCGAAGAGGTTAGAAGAAGAATTATCTTAGGCACTTATGTTTTATCAGCTGGCTATTATGATGCTTACTACTTAAGAGCTCAAAAAGTACGCACTCTTATCAGAAACGATTTTGAAAAGGCTTTTAAAAAAGTTGATGTTATCTTGGCTCCGACTACTCCGACAGCAGCATTTAAATTAGGTGAAAATATTTCTGATCCGCTGACAATGTATCTTTGCGATGTTTTTACCGCTCCCTTAGATTTAGCTGGAATACCGGCTCTTAGCGTCCCTTGCGGTAAAATTGGCCATTTGCCCATCGGTCTTCAGATTATTGGCCAAGCTCTTCAAGAAAAACAGATTTTTAAAGTAGCCAATCTTTTGGAAGAGAGCTTATGAAGAATTTCTTTAGAATAAATTAAAAAACAGGTATAATAAAGAAATACTTAATAATTTAAAAATGACAACAGCTCAAGCATTTTCATCAATATTTTCTTATTTATTTTCTTCAGAACTGCAGCAAAGGCTTTATCCAATCAAAATGGTTTTTGCGATTTTTTCTGCCCTCTTTTTTTTAGGAACTGCCTGGTTTTTTTTAAAAACCAGTTGGTTTAAAAAAATATTCTTGCAAGATTTCGTTGAAATTTTAACCTATAAAGGTTATTGGAATATTGGAGCAAAGAACAAATGGAGAAAAATTACCAATAAACTTAAAAAACACAAAGAAAAAGACTGCAAATCAGCTTTAATTGAAGCTGACGATATGCTTGACGAGGCTTTGGCTCAGCTTGGCTATGCCGGCAATAGTCTGGAAGAAAGATTGAGCCAAATAAGAGAAGATATGGTTTCCAATATGTCTGAGATTCACCAAGCTCATACCATTATTGGCGGAGTTAAACATGAACCCAATTACAAACTTAGCGTTAACCAAGCAGATTGGGTTTTAGATATTTACAGGAAGCTTTTTCGAGATTTAGAGATATTTTAATTATTTTTCAGTCAACTTGCTTTAGTTGACTTTTGTTTAAAAATTAAATACAATATCCCTACGATACAGCGGTGTGGAGGAGTAGTACCTTGCCAGGCTCATAACCTGGAGGCCCTGGTGCAATTCCAGGCACCGCAACAAATTGAAGCCGAGGGGTAGGTTGGGATCTAAGGTCGTCTCATAAGCGATCAACGTGAGTTCAATTCTCGCCCTCGGCACATCTGGACCCGTAGTGTAGCCCGGTTTATCACGCCTCCCTGTCACGGAGGAAATCGCCGGTTCAAATCCGGTCGGGTCCGCCAATAAATTAATTAACTCGAAAGTCTTCTTCTGGCTTGATTTTTGTTTTTATTTCAGTTTATATGTATATAGGTCTTTGGCATGGATAAGGTAAGATTCTATTTAGTGTTTGCGATCAGGGGAATGAATCCGAACGAGAAAGAAAAACAAACTCAAGCTTTGAAAATCATTTTTGAAACTCTATCAAGGTACGGCGCTGTATTAAATGCTGAGGTGGTCAGAGATTTCTTAAACAATGGGCGCGACACTCCAACAGATGACATAATCTACAAAAGAGACATTGCTTGGCTCATTGAAACCAATGTTATGGTTATTCTTTATGGCCATAGCTTTGGCGGCGGTTATGAATCGGGCTTCTGGGATGCACTTAGAAAAATGGGGGTCATTAATTCAGACAACGCTATTGCTTTTTTCTCACCGAACACCAACCCGTCAGCTCTGTGCAACGGCAATCCGAATATCACAAAAACTTCTTTTAACTCTCCAGAAGAAGTCGGACAAAAACTTGAAGAATACCTTCAAAAAACACTGCAGCTTGAAGAATACTTTAAAAAAACACCGTGTCTTTCTCTTCGTTCCTGATCTTTTTATCCACAGATAAGGGGTTGATTTACCCCTTTTTTTATTATAAAATAGACATATGTTAGCTAAGATAAATGACATTAAAAATCAGGCTGAAAAAGAAATAAAAGAGGCCGAAACTCCAGAGGTTTTGATTGAAATTTTTAATAAATATTTGGGTAAAAAAGGAGCAATAACTCAAATTTTAAGGTCTATCAAAGATTTGCCCAAAGAAACCAGAAATGAAGTTGGACAAAAAGCCAACGATCTTAAGAATTCATTGGAATTGTTGTATGAAGAAAAAATTAAAAGCATTGGAGGCAAAAGCATTTCAAATGAATATTTTGATATAACCTTACCAGGCAAAAAACAAGAAGTCGGACATCTCCATCCTTTGACTCAAGCCAGAAGAGAAGCAGAAAGAATTTTTTCTTCAATGGGTTTTTCGGTAGTTGAAGGCCCTGAAATGGAAACAGAATTTTATAATTTTGATGCCTTAAATATTCCTAATAACCATCCAGCTAGAGATTTATGGGACACCATTTATCTTAAAAATGGAAAGCTATTGAGAACCCACACTTCGCCAATGCAGGTCAGGTTCATGGAAAAAAACAAACCGCCAATTAGGACTATTGTTCCTGGACGTACTTTTAGATATGAAGCCACTGATGCCAGGCATGAGATTAACTTTAATCAGATTGAAGGTTTGATGGTTGGAGCCAAAGGAGAAGTGACGGTGGCGAACTTTAAAGCAATCATGGAAAATTTCTTATCCAGCTTTTTTGGAGCTGAAGTTAAAATAAGACTAAGGCCAGGATTTTTCCCATTTACCGTCATCTCTTTTGAAATTGATGCAACATGTCCAATGTGCAACCAAAAAGGTTGTTCTGTTTGCAGTAAATCAGGCTGGATTGAATTGATGGGCGCTGGCATGGTTCATCCTAATGTTTTTAAAAATGCAGGATTAGATCCAGCAACTTGTCAGGGTTTTGCTTTTGGCATGGGATTAGAAAGACTAACGATGATTAAAACCAAGATAAACGATATTAGGTTGTTTTATGGCGGCGATACTAGATTCTTAGAACAATTTTAAAAGCATGAAATTTTCTTAAAAATTGCGAAATTTTATTAAAAATTATGAAATTTTCATATAATTGGATACAAAGCTTAATAAAGCAAAAATTACCCGAACCAGAAAAATTGGTTGAACTTTTAACCATGCATTCTTTTGAAATTGAAGAAAGCATTAAAGAAAAAAATGATTTTGTTTTCGACATTGCGGTTTTGCCCAATAGGGGACACGATTGTTTTTCTCATATGGGAATGGCTCGAGAAATAGCTACGTTGATGGGCGTCAAGTACGAAGGAATAAAAACAAACCTGAAAGAAGATGCCAGCATCAAGGCTAAAGATTTTATTGCTGTTGATATTTCTGATAAAGATTGCCGCCGTTATACAGCCGGAGTTATGACTGATGTAAAAGTTAATCAATCGCCAGATTGGATAAAAGAAAGATTAATGGCTTGCGGACTAAGGCCAATCAACAATATTGTTGATATTGCCAATTATGCGATGTTGGAAACCGGACAACCACTTCATGCTTTTGATGCTGACAAAATTGCTGATAAAAAAATTATTGTCAGAAAAGCCAAAAAAGCAGAAAAAATAGAAACGTTAGACGATGAAACCCTTAATTTAGATTCAGATATTTTATTAATTACCGATTCATCAGGACCATTGGGTATTGCTGGAATAAAAGGAGGGAAGAAAAGCGGCATAAGTCAAGATACTAAAACTATTGTTATTGAATCAGCCAATTTTGAACCAATGACTATCAGGAAAGGTTCAAAAAAACTTAAGTTGAAAACTGATGCTTCTTGGAGATTTGAACATGATTTAGACGCTAATTTAACAGAAATGGCAATCAAAAGAGCAATGGCTTTAATCCAAGAGACGGCTGGTGGAAAGATTGCTCAAGGATTAGTTGATGTTTTTCTAATTAAGCCAAAACAAAAGAAGATTGAACTACGGCTTAATATTGTTAAAGAAATGTTAGGAATTGACATATCGGAAAAAGACATAAAAGGGATTTTAGATAAATTAGGATTTGAAATCATTGATGTTGAAAAAGGATTAGTCGAGGTGGTTGTTCCAACAATTCGAGGAGATATAATAATTGTTGAAGATTTAATTGAAGAGATTGGTCGAATTTGGGGCTTTAATAATATTCCCTCTGTTTTTCCCAATGTAGTGCTATCTTCTCCCAGACAAAAAGATCAGGCTTATTGGGAAGAAATAGCTAAAAACACTTTAAAAGATTTGGGGTATTGGGAAAGCTACAATCGTTCTTTTGTTGGGATTGAAGAAGTTAAATTATTTAACATTCCGATTGAATCATTAATCGAAGTTGCCAATCCTCCTAGCGCTGACTATCAATATATGAGACCAGATTTTCTTATTCACTTATTGGAAAATCTTGCTCTTAATCAAAAATTGGTTTCTAAATTGAAATTTTTTGAATTAGGAAAAATATTTGATAATTCAAAAGGCGAGAGAAGATTTTTGATAGGAGCAGCAATCGGCTATGACTTTTATGATATCAAAGGATCTTTAGAAAAGCTTTTATCGATATTCCATGTTGAAAAAATTGATTTCGTTAATATTAAAAATCCCGATTATTGTTGGGATAATATAAAAATATCAGAAATTAAAATTAACAAAGAATCAATTGGCTATTTGGGTAAAGTTAATCAGAGTATCTTGGGCGCTCTTAAAATAAGCCAAGATGTTTTTGCTTTTAAAATTGATTTTGAAAAATTAGAAAATCTGGCCAAGAAAAATAAAGATTACACATTAATATCAAATTATCCGCCAGCTACTCGAGATTTAGCAATTTTAGTGCCAGCTCAGATTTCAGTCATGGAGGTAATAAAACAAATTAAAGCCAGCGAGAAATTATTAAAAGATATTGAAGTTTTCGACGTTTATTCGGGAAAAAACATTCCCGAAGGCAAAAAGAATATTGCTTTCCATTTGGTTTATCAGCCTCATGATCATACTTTAAAAACCGAAGAAATAGATCAAATTCATAAAAATATAATTAATGCTCTGGAAAAAAATCCAGGTTGGCAAGTAAGAAAGTAAGAAAAAATATGGCAACCAAGAAAAAATCAGCAATTCAATCTCAAGAAGAAATAAAAAAAGTTAATAAATCTGACTATGGCGCTAAAGACATTTTTGTCTTAAAGGGATTAGAGCCGGTTCGTAAAAGACCAGCAATGTATATTGGCACTACTGGGCCAGACGGTCTTCATCATTTGGTTTATGAAATTATCAACAATAGTATTGATGAAGCAATCGGCGGCTTTTGCGATGAGATTAAAATAGAATTTTTACCCAAAAACCGAATTAGGATTAGCGATAATGGCCGAGGTATTCCAGTAGAGATTCATCCTCAAACCAAAAAATCAACTCTCGAAACAATAATAACTACTTTGCATTCCGGAGGAAAATTCGGAGGCAAGGCTTATCAGGTTTCTGGAGGACTGCACGGAGTAGGATTATCGGTTGTTTGCGCTTTGTCTAGTTACATGAGAGTTGAAGTCTGTCGAGACGGCGGTAAGTTTTTTCAGGAATACTCCAGAGGTTTAGTAAAAACAAAAGTCATTAAAATTGGCCCAAGCAAAGAAACTGGTACGTCTATTACTTTTGATCCAGATCCTGAAATTTTCCCAGATACTAATTTTGATTCCAAGAAAATATTGGAATATTTAAGACAACAGGCCTATTTGACCAAAGGCATTAAAATTAATGTTTTAGATAACAGAGAAAAATTGCCAATTGGTTCTCCTCAAACCTATAATTTTTACTTTGAAGGAGGAATTGCTTCTTATGTTAAATATTTAACTAAAGGCAGGAATATTCGTCATGACAATATTTTTTATAGTTCTGATCAAAGCAATGGAATTTTAGTTGAAACAGCTCTTTGTTATATTGCTGATGAATACGAATTTTTAGAAGAATCTTTCGCTAATAATATTTTTACCAGAGAAGGTGGAACTCATTTAACCGGATTTAGAACAGCTTTGACTAGAAGCTTAAATGATTATGCTAGGAAAAACGGATTTTTAAAAGAAAACGATGTTAATCTTTCTGGTCAGGATGTTCATGAGGGATTAACCGCAGTCATCTCCATTAAAATTAGAGATCCTCAATTTGAAGGCCAAACTAAGGAAAAATTAGGCAATCCTGAGGCGCGAATAGCGGTTGATACAGTAGTTTCAGAAAAATTAATTGATTTTCTAGAAAGGAATCCTTCTGATGCCAGAGCAATTGTTGAAAATTGTGTTTTGTCGCAAAAAGCTAGAAATGCAGCCAAAGCAGCCAGAGAAACAGTTTTAAGAAAAGGAATATTGGAAGGATTGTCTTTGCCTGGAAAATTAGCTGATTGCTCCTCTAAAGATCCAGAAAAATCAGAGATTTTTATTGTTGAAGGAGAGTCAGCCGGAGGTAGTGGAAAACAGGCCAGAGATCGCAGGTTTCAAGCAATTTTGCCATTGCGTGGCAAGATTTTAAATATTGAAAGAGCTCGTTTAGATAAAGTTTTAGCATCAAAAGAAATTAAAGCCCTGGTTATTGCTATGGGAACGTCAATCGGAGAAGATTTCAATATAGAAAAAGCCAGATACCACAGAATTATTATTATGAGCGATTCAGATGTTGATGGCCAGCATATCAGAACCTTGCTTTTAACCTTTTTTTACCGCTATTTTAAGCCCATCATCGAGGCCGGTTATCTTTACATTGCCCAATCTCCTTTATATAAAATTCAATTAGGCAAGAACCTTCAATATGCCTATACTGAAGAGGAAAGAGAAAAGGTCTTGAAATCTGTTGAAAAAGATAGCAAAATGGGTGGTAAGACAAATATCCAGCGTTATAAGGGTTTGGGAGAAATGAATCCGGAACAATTATGGGAAACGACCATGGACCCAGCCACCAGAGTCTTATTGCGGGTTGATATTGAATCAGCTCATCAGGCTGATAAAGTATTCGATGTTTTAATGGGGAAAGAAGTCGGCCCTCGCAAAAGATTTATTCAAACTCACGCCAAGAAAGTAAAAAACTTGGATATCTAAAAGAAAATTAATCAAAAATATGAAAAATATATTAATTGGCGCAAAAGACTTTTTGAAAGAAGTAAATATGGAATTGAAAAGAGTCAATTGGCCTAATAAAAAAGAAACAATAAAATATACTTTGATTGTTATTGCGACTCTGACAATTGTAGCGATGTATTTGGGAATGATTGACTTTTTGTTCAGTAGAGGGTTAAATGAACTTATCAAATAGACAATAAGCTTATACGATAAACCTCAATAAATATTTATGTCCAAACAACAAGCTTCGCAAGAGAGAAATTGGTATGTTCTGCACACCTATTCTGGTTATGAAGAGGCGGTGGCTAAAAACCTTAAGCAAAGGATTGAAAGTTTGGGTATGGAAGACAAGATTTTCAATGTTTTAGTTCCTAAAGAGAAAAAAATCAAAATTAAAAACAGCAAAAGAAAAACCATAGAGGAAAAGATTTATCCTGGTTATGTTTTAGTTGAAATGATGGTAACTGATGATTCTTGGTATGTGGTCAGAAATACCCCCAATGTTACTGGCTTTGTCGGAGCTGGAACAATGCCAATCCCTGTTTCCAAAGAAGAAATTGATAATTTGAAGAAAAGAATGGGAGTCGAGACTCCTCAATATCAAATTGAAATTGAGGTTGGCGATCCAGTGAAAATTATTGATGGGCCATTTAATGATTTTGACGGCAAGGTGGCTGGAATTGACGTTGAAAGAGGTAAGATTAAAGTATTGATCAATATGTTTGGCCGAGATACTCCAGTTGAATTAGATTCGCTCCAGATTAAAAAAATATAATTATAATATTTAAAACAATTAAATTCCAATAAATTATTATGGCTAAAAAAATTATTGCCAATGTAAAAGTTCAAATTCCAGCTGGTAAAGCAACGCCAGCACCACCAGTGGGCCCGGCCTTAGCTCAGTTTGGATTAAATATTAGTGAATTTTGCCAGAAATTTAATGATATTACCAAGGGTCAAGAAGGGAAATTACCTGTAGAAATTACGGTTTTTGAAAATAGAACCTATACCTTTCATGTTAAACAGCCCATGACTTCTCACATGATTAAAAAGATGTTGGGAATTGAAAAAGGTTCAGGAACACAGAAAATAACCAAAGTTGGTAAAATCACTCAAGCTCAAATCAGAGAAATTGCCCAAAAGAAAATGATTGATCTAAATACCACTGATATTGAAGCAGCTATGAGAACTGTTGAGGGAACAGCCATAGCCATGGGTCTGGAAATTGAAAAATAACCAATATTTAACATGGACAAACAGCAGGTTGGGCCAAGGCCATCAAAAGATGAATATTATTTACAAATTGCCAAGCAGGTTGCTCAAAGATCAACCTGTTTTCGTGCCAAAGGAGGAGCAATTATTGTTCGAGACGATCAAATTATTGCCACTGGTTATATCGGCGCTCCCAGGAAAACCAAAGATTGTTTAGAAAGAGGATTTTGTTTGAGAAACAAATTAGAAATCCCGCACGGCAGACAATATGAAATTTGCCGTTCTGTTCATTCGGAACAGAATGCCATTATTAATGCTGCCCGGGCTGGAGTTTCTTTATTAGGAGGCAGCATATTTATTTATGGCGAAAGGCCAGAAACTGGCGAGAGGTTTGACGCCTTTCCTTGTTTTATCTGCAAGAAAATGATAATCAATGCCGGCTTAACAAGAGTTGTTTCATCTGTCAAAGACGGAGGGTATAAAACCTTTGATGTTTGTGACTGGGAAAAAGACTGGAAAGAAAAAGATATTATTGATGATCAACAGCAATACGGTAAAGATTTAAATGAAAAGGATAATTTAAAATAGCTTTTGAAATCAATGAAAAAGATTGTTATTGGCTTAACCGGAGAAATGGGAGCAGGTAAAGATACTTTTTGTCAGTACGTCCAAAAAATATCTAATCAGCCTGTTTTTTGTTTTAAATTTTCCGATTCTTTGTCAGAAGTTTTAAAAATTTTCTTTGATGATGTTTCCAGAGAAGACCAACAATGGCTAGCTATCAATTTAAGGGAAAGATTCGGCAAAGATATTTTAGCCAAGGCTATGAAAAAAAAGATTGATAATATAACCGAAGGATTAATTATATTAAACGGCATAAGATACATAGAAGAATTCAATATGATTCAAGAAGCCGACGGCAATATTATTTATATTACAGCTGATTCTAAGACAAGATGGCAGAGAGTGCAGACCAGGGGAGAGAAAAAAGACGATAATGTTCCTTATGAAAAATTTTTAGAATTAGAAAAAGTAGCAACAGAAATTCTCGTTCCTGAAATAGGAAAAAAGGCTGATTACAAGATTGATAACAATGGTTCTTTGGATGATTTTTATAAACAAATTGATAATGTTTTAAATAAAATCAATGAAAATCAGAGTCAAAAGAATTGATAAAGATTTACCTTTGCCTATTTATGAAACCAATGGATCAGTTGGATTGGATTTATTGGCCAGGCAAGATACTCTAATTAAAAGCAAGAAAATAGGACTCGTTCCCTGTAATCTAATTGTTGAAGTGCCAAAAGGATATGTTCTGGTTATTGCTTCTCGCTCAAGCACGCCCTCAAAAAAGGGACTTTTAATGCCCCATGGAATAGGAATTATAGATCAGGATTATTGTGGCTCAAAAGATGAAATTTTAGCTCAATTTTATAATTTTTCTGAAATAGACGTGATTATAAAAAAAGGAGAAAAAGTAGCTCAGGCATTATTTCTTCCAATAGAAACCATTGAATGGGAGGAAGTTTCAGAAGCTAAAAGAGAGAGCAGGGGAGGCCTCGGTAGCACTGATAAATAATTAGGATTTATTTTTAGAAAACGTCTGTTGACGTTTTTTTTGTCTATGATAGAAAGAAAGCAGGAGTTTTTACAAATGAAGATTTTACAAGACGCTGGAACTCACAAAATCTTGGCAATTATGGCGGGATTAGACGGAGAAAGTCCACTACAATTGATCGAGGTTGCTGGTAGGACCGCATATCGGAGCAAGCACAAAATTACTCAAGAATCAGCCACTGCTTTCGTAGAGATGCTAAGAGATAGGGGTCACGAAAGCGTTCTTGAACATTCTTGTATGTCTGTTCAATTCAACAATATTTCTAGAGGTTTCACTCACGAATTAGTGCGCCACAGATTAGTAGCTTACACTCAAGAATCGACTCGATACGTTGATGAGAGCGACTTCAATGTAGTAATTCCACCAAACAGAGATGCAAACGAAACATTGATGAATCTGTGCTTACCAGATGGAAGAATTATCAATCTTTCGTTTGCAGAATGGATGAAACTCAACGAACAGGCATATAGAGAACTAAGAAAAGTGGGCTGGCCTCCTCAAGATGCTAGACAGGTTCTACCAACGGCAATCAATGCGCCAATTGTTATGACTTGTAACTTCCGAGAGTGGAGACACGTCTTTAAACTAAGGTGCGATAAAACTGCACACTGGGAAATCAGAAGAGTGATGGTTAACCTGCTACGCGACGTCCAACAAAGAATTCCAGTAATTTTTGACGACTTCCAAATCAACGAACATGATACAGCGACCCTGATTCCTCATAAACCAAACTAAAAAACAAACAAGAGATATTTTTATCTCTTTTTTTTGTTTCAAGTTAATGCTATTATTTTAATAATGGAAAACAATCTGAATGGAAAATTTATAGTTTTTGAAGGAATAGACGGATCGGGCAAATCTACTCAGTTGAGGCTGTTAAGAAATAGATTGGAAAGCAAAGGATACAAGACAGCGGTAATAGATTTTCCTCAATACGGCAAAAGATCAGCTGGATTAGTTGAAGAATATTTATCAGGCAAATATGGCCAATCTCTTCAAGTCACTCCTTGCCAGGGTTCTATTTTTTATGCTTGCGATCGTTTTGATGCCAGTTTCCAAATTAGAGAATGGTTAAAAGAGGGAAAAATTGTTATTTCCGATAGATATATTGGCTCAAACATTGGGCATCAAGGAGGAAAAATTGAAGATCAAAAAAAATGGAAAAAATATCTAGATTGGCTTCTTGATTTAGAATACAAAATTTTTAATATTCCCCAGCCAGACTTAACTTTTATTTTAAAAACTGATCCTTCTTTATCTCAAAAACTTACTTTATCTCAGGCTTCTTCAAAAGAAAATGAAGAAAAGACTCATAAAAGAGCTTATCTGGGCAAAGAACAGAAAGATATCCACGATAAAGACTTAAATCACTTAATTGGAGCAGAGCGTTCCTATTTAAGATGGGTCAAAGAAGATAAGAGTCTTATCTTAATTGATTGTCTTGAGAATAAAAAACTTTTAGATCCACAGGCAATTCATGAAAAAATTTGGGATTATGTTAAAAAAATCTTAAATTAAAAATTATGTATCAGCCAACCATTGGTTTAGAAATTCATATTGAACTCAAAACCAAAACTAAAATGTTTTGTGATTGTTTAAATGATTCCGATGAAAAGAAACCCAATGTTAATGTTTGCCCAATTTGCATGGGCCATCCGGGCACCATGCCATCTATCAACCAAGAAGCAGTCAAAAGAGTAATTAAAACTGGATTAGCTCTAAATTGCCAAATTCCTCCTTTATCTAAATTTGATAGAAAAAATTATTTTTATCCTGATTTACCCAAGGGATATCAAATTTCTCAATATGATAAACCTTTCTGTGTAAGCGGTTATTTGAAGATCGGCGATAAAAAAATTGGCATTACCAGAGTGCATCTTGAAGAAGATACAGGAAGATTAATTCATCCCGATAATTCCAATTACTCTTTAGTTGATTTTAATCGTGCTGGAATACCGCTTATGGAATTGGTTACTGAACCGGATATGCATTCAGCTCAAGAAGCCAAAATGTTTGCCGAAGAGTTGCAGTTGGTTTTGAGATATCTTAATGTTTCTGAGGTTGATATGGAAAAAGGCCAGATGAGAGTTGAGGTAAACATATCTTTGTCCAAAGATCCCGATAAATTGGGCACTAAGGTTGAAATCAAGAATCTTAACTCTTTTCGAGCAGTTGAAAAGTCAATTGAATATGAAATTGAGCGTCAAGCCAAAGTTTTGAAATCGGGCAAAAAGATTATCCAAGAAACCAGGGGCTGGAATGCTGTTAAAGAAATAACCAAAAGTCAAAGAGAAAAAGAATCAGCTCATGATTATAGATATTTTCCCGAACCAGATTTGCCTCCAATTCAATGGGACTCTAATGATATTCATCTAATCAAGACCGAGCTTCCTGAATTGCCTCAGCAAAAAAGAGAAAGATTTATAAAAGAATATAAATTACCAGAAAAAGAAATAGAGATTTTTGTAATTAATAAAGATTTAGGAGAATACTTTGAAAAAGTCATTAGTGAATTAGAGCCGCGGCTTGAACATCAAAAACTTTTTGAGATGATAAAATTAACATCTAATTATTTGATTAGCGATTTGACTGGCTTATTAAAAGGATTATCGCCAGAAGATAAGAAATTTAAAATTACAGCAGAAAATTTTGCCGAATTAATTACTTTAATTCATAAAGGATCTATATCAAGCAGAATTGCCAAAAACATATTAATAGAAATGTTTAAAACCGGAGTTGATCCATCAAATATCATCGAAGAAAAAAATTTGAGTCAAATAACTAACGAGAAAGAAATTGAAACAATCGCTCAAGAAATAATTGCTCACAATGGCAAGGCAGTTGAAGATTTCAAGAACGGCAAGGAGAATGCTTTGCAATTCTTAATTGGCCAAGTTATGGCTCAATCTAAGGGTAGAGCTAATCCCGACAGCGTTAAAGATTTATTAAAAAAACTCTTATCTTAAAAATCGCTTGATTAAGTTTTGAGCTTCTTTTTGATTTTTAATCCAATTGATTCTTTGATCTCTTTTGAACCAAGTCATTTGACGCTTGCCATATTGCTCGCTTTCTTTTTGGATTCTTTCTTTCATCTGCTCGTAATTTATTTTCTTTTGAAGGTATTGACTAATGAAGCGATATTCTAAACCAAACTCTTCAAGTCGTTTCCAAGAAATTCCTTGTTTTTTTAATTTTTTTACTTCAGCAATCATGCCAATTTTTAATCTTTTTTCCAATCTTTTTTTGATTGCTGAGCTTATTTCTTCTTTAGATTTTTTAATGCCAATAAAAATTGAATCAAAATTAGGCTTTTTATTCAAAAGAGAGGGAATTGGCCTTTTGGTTTTTTTTATGATTTCTAGAGATCTAATTAAGCGCCTGCGGTTTTTCGAATCAATGTTTTTGGCTCTTTTTTGATCAAGTTTTTTCAGTTTATTAAATAGTTGTTGGGTGGTTAATTTTTCTAAATCAGCTCTTAATCGCCAATCGGGTTTTATTTTTGGCAAAATCAAATTATCAGCCACTGCTTGAATATAAAAACCAGTTCCACCGACAAGAAATGGAATTCTTTTTTGTTTAATAATTTTTTTAATCGTTTTTTCCGCCAATATTTTATACTGGCCAACGCTGAATTTTCTTTTCGGATTGGCAACATCTAAAAGATAATGGGGGATATCTTGCATTTCTTTTTTAGTAATTTTTCCTGAACCAATATCCATTCCTTTATAAATTTGCCTTGAATCAGCGCTAACAACAGAACCATTGAATTGTTTTGCTAACTCAATAGATAAAGCGGTTTTGCCTGTAGCCGTCGGTCCAATTATAACAATTAATTTTGGTAAGTTTTTTATCATTTTTACTTTATTTTATTATGACACATAAACAAAAAAGGGTTAGTTTGCCTTGTTTAGCAAACAACCCTTTGTGTTTTTGTTCGGACACCCGCGCTTCCATGGTATGTTGCTACCGTCTACTCCTCGCGGTACACATTTGCCCTCGCGGATTTCAACTATCGCTTCAGTTTTTGTACAAAACTCGCTCATTTGTAATCATCCTCTAATTTTTATGTTATATTTTTCAAAAAACAAAGTCAAATCAAAATAGCTCTTAAGCCAAAGGAAGTGGCTTCAACAATTTTAGCTTTTACAAATTGACCAATTAATCTTTTAGATCCTTTTAATCTAATTGTTTTATAAGTATCAGTTTTACCGATCAGGAAGCCATCCCTGACTTCACTTATCAGCGCCTCTACTGTTTGGCCAATATATTTTTTATTATTTTTTAAAGCCGTTTCTTTGATGATTTTAGTAAGCAATTTGTATCTTCTCTTTTTTTCTGATTTAGAAAGAGTATTGATGAACTCAAATCCAGTCGTTTGGGGTCTGGGAGAATAAACAGCCAGATAGGCCATATCGTATTTTATTTCTTTAAATAATTTTAATGTATTTTCAAATTGTTCTTTGGTTTCATTGGCAAAGCCAATAATAACATCAGTGGACAAAGAAATATTGGGAATGTTTTTTCTAATTCTTTTAACTAAATTTTTATATTGAGCTATTGTATAGGGCCTATTCATTTTTTTTAATATTCGGTTGTCTCCCGATTGAACCGGCAGGTTAAGGTAAGGCTTAAATTTTTTAGAATTTGCCATTGCTTTAATTAATTCATCAGAAAAATCTTTGGGGTGCGGAGAAGTAAAACGAATCCAAAAATTTCCATCAATATTATTAATCAATCGAAGAAGCTCAGGAAAATCTACTTTTTCTGATTTATAATCATTAACATTTTGACCCAATAACCACACTTCCTTTGCTCCATTTTTAACAAATTTTTTTACCTCTTGAGTAATCGCTTGATGGGGCCGGCAAATCAAAGGCCCTCGAGTATGAGGAACAACGCAATAAGTGCAAAAATTATTGCAGCCGGAAGAAATTGGAACTAGAGCTGAAAATTTATTTTGATTTTTAGAAGCAATATGAAAATAGTCAGATTGGAATTTTTTGTTAAAATTAGAATTTCTTTGTTCTGGATAATAGAAAAATTGTTTTTCTTTCAATAGCGCTGGCCATGTTTCTAATGTTTTAATAGGTAAGACAAAATCAAAATACTTTTTAAGTTTTTTGAAATTATTTTTGAGAATGCAACCGGTCAAAATTGATTTTATTTTCTTACTTTTTCTTTTGTTTATTTTGTTCATCAATCCGTCAATTCGGTCAACAGCCGATTGCCTTATTGAGCACATATTTACAATTATCAAATCGGCCTCGCTTATTTTCGAGGCCGATTTATAATTCATGTTTTCCAATAGCGAAGCGATACGTTCACTATCTGATTGATTCATCTGACACCCGTAGGTGATCAGAAAATATTTCATATCTTTATTTGGTGTTTAGCTTCTAGAATTATTCTTTTTTCTTATTCTTTATTTCGATTTTAGCTTGTTCTATAAACTCAGGCAATCCTATCGCTCCCAAATCTCCTTTTCCTCTTTTCCTGATTCCAATGGTTTCATTTTTCATTTCTCTGTCACCAACAATTAAAAGATAAGGGATTTTCTGCATCTCTCCCTCGCGAATCTTTTTTCCTACGGTTTCATTATCAATTCTAGCAAAAACTCGAATATTTTCCGCTTTAAGCTTTTTGGCTACACTTTGAGCATATTTTTTATGTCTTTCTCCGACTGGGATAACTTGGGCTTGGATTGGAGAAAGCCACAATGGCAGAGCGCCGGTAAAATGCTCGATTAAGATGCCCATAAATCTCTCAAATGAACCCATAATGGTGCGGTGAATCAAAACTGGAGTCTGGGTTTTGCCATTTTGATCCGTGAATTTGCAATTGAATCTTAGTGGCATTTGAAAATCAAGCTGGATAGTAGCACACTGCCAATTTCTGCCAATTGCATCTTCTAATTGATAATCAATCTTTGGTCCGTAAAAAGCTCCATCTCTTGATTTGATTCCCCAATTTTTGCCATAAACACTTCTAAGTATTTTTCTAAGGCGGCCTTCAGCTTTATTCCATAGTTTGATATCACCCATATAATCATCGGGCCTGGTTGATAAATAAGCCTTATAATTTAATCCAAAAGGTTTATATATTTTGTCTACCAGTTTGATTACACTTAGAATTTCTTCTTCAATTTGTTCTTCGGTTATAAAAATATGAGCATCATCTTGAGTGAATTGCTGAACGCGAAACAATCCGCCCAATTGACCTGATTTTTCTTTGCGAGAGATGAGTCCTGGCTCGGCATATCTTAATGGCAAATCACGATATGATTTTGGTGAATTGTTGTAAATTAAGATGGCTCCTGGACAATCCATTGGCCTTAAAGCAAATTCTTGTTCTCCTTCTTTGGCTTTAAGAAAAAACATGTCATCTTTATAATGATCCCAATGACCTGATTGTTTCCAGATATTAATATCTAGTATTGAAGGAGCCAGCACCGTGTCGTAATCAAATGCTTTTTGTTCTTCAATCCAAAAATTCTTTAGTTCGTTGTAGATAATAGCACCCTTGGGATGAAAAAATGGCATGCCTGGTGCTTCTTTTTGGAATGAAAACAAATCAAGCTTGGCGCCAATTTTACGATGATCTCTTTTTTCTGCTTCAGCTTCTTTTTCTAGAAAATCATTTAATGCATCTTTGCTTAAAAAAGCAACAGCATATATTCTTTGAAGCATTGGATTTTTTTCATCGCCCTTCCAATAAGCTCCGGCTATTTTGGTTAGTTTAAACGCATCTTGAGGAATTTCTTTGGCGGTTTTGACATGAGGGCCGCGGCATAAATCTACAAAATCTCCACTTTGATAAAGACTGATTTTATTATCTTGAAGCTCTTTAATCAAATCTAATTTGTAGGGCTGGTCTTTAAACATCTCTTTGGCTTCCGTTCTGGAGATAATTCTTTTGTTAAATGGAGTGCCTTGTTTGACTAATTCGCGCATTCTCTTTTCAATTTTAGGCAAATCTTCTTGAACTAGGCTTCTAGGAAGGTCAAAGTCGTAATAAAAACCATTTTCAATTGACGGACCTATGCCTAATTTCACACCAGGAAAAAATTCTTGAACAGCCGCTGCCATTAAATGAGACAGGGAATGGCGAACATTTTCCATTCTATCTATTTTTTTGTTTTTGTTTTTAGCTTTTAACATATTTTTTATTAATTTTATTAATTATTGGATAATCTATTATACACCCTCGACGTTTTATTGAATAAATAAACAAAAACCTCTTTTTAGAAAAGCTAGTTTTGGAAACCTTGGAAATATTCAAAACTAGCTCTTCAGAAAGAGGTTGTTGTTGTAGTTGTTATTGTATTGTTTTTTTCTATCAACTTAAGCATGTTGTTTTATTGTAATAGAAACACTGACATTATGTCAAGGCTAATTTCAGATTTCTTTAATTTCTTCAACATAATCACAAACTATTTTTCTAACTCCATCGCGGTTATCTAGCTTGCCGCGGACAAAAACTATTTTATTTTCTACGAAAACATTGGGATTCTTTTCCATGATTTTAGGAAAAACAACAATTTCTATTTTGTCGGTTAAATCTTCGATCTTGGCAAAAAGCATTGGCTTGCCATTTTTAGTGATAATTTTTTTAACACTTGAGATAAGACCGCCAATGCTAATTTGTCCATAATGGTTATAACTTAAAGATAAATCCAGCTCAGCAATTCTCATCGTTTGTTTTTCTAAGATTTTTTTGTAGCTCTCTAAAGGATGACTAGTTACAAAAAGGCCCAGCAATTCTTTTTCCCAATTTAATTTTTCTGATTTTGTGGCTGGAGGAGCTGAATCTAAAACAATATCAGAATTAAAGTTTTTTCCTCCAAAAAGACTTTTTTGCCCCGAAAGAACATTTTTTTGTTTTTCTCTAGAACATTCTAATATTCTATCAAGGCTATATAAAAGCTGATTTCTTTCAGCAAATCGATCAAAAACTCCAGCCCGGATAAAGCTTTCCATTGATTTTTTATTGATAACTTTGCAGTCTATTCTGGCAATAAAATCGCTTATTGATTGATAGGGTCCATTGGCTTTTCTTTCAGCGATGATTGAATCAACAATATTTTCTCCAACATTTTTAATAGCCAGTAAGCCGAATCTTATTTTATTAACGCCAGGTATTACTGAAAAGTTTCTGAAACTTTCATTAATATCTGGAGCCAAAACCCCAATATCCATTTTTTTGCATTCGTCAATTAAAAAGCCAATTCTTTCAGTATCAGCTTTTTCTGAAGTTAAAAGAGCTGACATAAACTCTACTGGATAGTGAGCTTTTAAATAAGCTGTTTGATAGGCGATAGTGGCATAGCAGACTGAATGGGATTTATTAAAGCCATAATTGGCAAATGGCAAGATCCAATCCCAAACCTTTAAGGCAACTTCTTTTTTTACATTATTTTTTATTGCGCCATCAATAAACTTATCTCTTTGAGCCACCAACAAGCTTTCAATTTTTTTACCAACAGCCTTTCTTAAAACATCAGCTTCAGCTAAAGAGAATCCAGCTAATTTTTGAGCAATTTGCATAAGCTGTTCTTGGAAAACCATGATGCCGTAAGTATTTTTTAGAATTGGCTCTAAACTGGGATGGATGTATTCAATTTTCGTCTTTTTTTCTTTTCTTTGGATATAGTCAGGGATAAGAGACATTGGACCTGGACGATAAAGGGCAATCATCGAAACAATATCTTCAAAAACAGTCGGCTTCAATTGTTTTAAATATCTTTGCATGCCCGAACTTTCCAATTGGAAGATGCCGATTGTCCTTCCAGCTCTTAACAATTTATAAATTGCTTCATCATTAGCTGGAATATTTTCGATATCAATATTTTGATTATGAATGGCGTAAATTCGATTTAAAGTGTCTTCAATGATAGTTAAGTTTTTGAGACCCAAAATATCCATTTTCAAAAGACCTAAATCTTCAATGGCATGCATTTCGTATTGAGTAACAATATGAAGATCGTCTTGAGTGGGGTGTTGGGTTGGAACAAGATCGTTTAATGGCTCATTAGAAATAACCAATCCGCAAGCATGAGTTGAAGCGTGTCTTATTGTGCCTTCTAATTTTTTGGCAAAATCAATTATGGTTTTAGCTTTTTCATCAGAATCATAAATTTCTTTAAATTCATCAATCTTTTCTAAAGTTTCTTTAAGATCAAATTGACTTGGAATCATTTTGGCGATTTTATCGCAAAGTCCATAATCATAGCCCAAAGCTCGGCCAACATCTCGAACAGCTGCCCTGGCTGCCATTGTTCCGAAGGTTATAATCTGGGCAACTTTGTCTTGGCCATATTTTTGAGTGATGTAAGTGATTAATTCATCTCTTCTCCTGTCGGCAAAATCCATATCAATATCGGGCATTGAAATTCTAGACGGATTAAGAAATCTTTCAAAAATCAAACCATATTCTATTGGATCAACATTGGTAATGCCCAAACAATAAGAAACAACTGAACCGCCAACGCTGCCTCGTCCAGGCCCAACTACGATCCTATTTTCTTTAGCCCAATTAACATAATCTTGAACTATCAAGAAATAAGAGGCAAAGCCCATGTTTTTAATAACTGAAAGTTCATAATCCAATCTTTCTAAAATTTCTTTTTCGCGGGACTCTGGATATCTTTTCTTTAAGCCAACCAAACACAAATCTCTTAAATGATCGTCAGGAGTGTGGCCATTGGGAACTTCAAAATGGGGGAGGCGAATTTCTCCTAATTTAAAATCAAAGTTGCATTGTTCTACGATTTTTTGAGTGTTGATAATCGCTTCTGGCGTATTTTTAAAATCTTTAATCATTTGCTCAGAAGGTTTGAGTGAAAAATCGTCTCCCTTCAAAGTAAGTCTTTCGGGATCATTGAGATCGCCGCCAGTATTGATCATCATTAAAATATCTTGAGCTTCGGCATCTTCTGCTGCCAGATAATGACTGTCATTTGTAGCCACCAAAGGAATATCTAATTTTTTGGCAATTTCTATAATTGTTTGGTTGACAGTCAATTGGTCAGGAATATTGGGATGATTTTGGATTTCTAAATAGAAATTGCCCTTGCCGAACATATTTCGATATTTTATGGCCAAGTCTTCAGCTTCTTTGATTTTTTTAGCCAAAATTAATTTGGGAATTTGACCTTGCAAGCAAGCCGAACTGGCAATTAAGCCTTCTGAATGTTGAGCTAATAATTCGTCATCAACTCGAGGTTTATAATAAAATCCGTTTAAATGAGCTTCGGTTATTAATTTCACTAAATTCTTATAGCCCTGTTCATTTTTAACCAATAAAATCAAATGATATCTTTTATCATCAATACTCGGCCTTTTTTGTGACATTTTTTCAAAAGCCACATAAACTTCGCAACCGATTATTGGTTTAATATCTCTCTTTTTTGCTTCTTTATAAAATTCAATTGCTCCATAAATATTGCCATGATCGGTCAGAGCAACTGAATCCATGCCTAATTTTTTTACTTGATCTAAAAAATCTCCGATTTTTGGCAATCCATCTAAAAGAGAATAATGAGAGTGGCAATGAAGATGAGTAAATTTCATAACAATTAATAGATTATTCTATACTTTTTTATGAAAAAAGTAAAAATAATTGAAATCGATAAAACTTTTGTTTTTATTTGTTGTGCATTATCATGAATTATCATAGAAACAACATGAATTTAAATAAGGAAAAATCATTGTTTAAAAAAGGATACAAAGGCATTGTCGGCCTGGATGAAGTTGGAAGGGGGCCATTAGCTGGTCCAGTTTTCGCCGCTGCCGTAATAATTAAAAATTGTAAATTCGGAATTAAAAATTTAGAAGATGTTAATGATTCCAAAAAGCTTTCTCCAAAAAAAAGAGAAGAAGTTTATGAGCTTTTAATTAACTCGCCACACATTAAATGGGGAATAGGCAGTGTCTCAGAAAAAGTCATTGATAGAATCAATATTTTAGAAGCTACTAAAAAAGCAATGATTCAAGCAATAAAAAATTTAGAGAAACGGAATAAGAAAACAAAAATTGATTATTTAATCATTGATGGCAATTTTAGTATTAATGCCAAAATACCCCAAGAATCGATTATCAAAGGCGATGCTAAGATTTTTTCTTGTGCTGCTGCTTCAATTATTGCCAAAGTCACAAGAGACAGATTAATGGATAAGTATCATAAAAAATATCCTCAATACGGTTTTGATAAACATAAAGGATATCCAACCAAAAAACATCGCCTATTGATCAAAAAATACGGTAGATGTAAAATACACCGATTAACATTTAAATCAGGCATTTAAGAAGTCTTGTCAATTTAAAAATTATTTGTTATATTGAAATCATATTTTAACCACATTTTAAACATTAATCATTTGTAACATTATGGCAATTCCTAGAGGAAAACATACCAAAGGAAAGAAGCACGACGTAAGAATGCATCACTTTATCAAGGGAACGTCTTTGGTTCCTTGCCCCAAGTGTGGAGTTCTTAAAAAGCCACATTTTGTTTGTGATTCTTGCGGCTATTACAAAAAAGAAGAAGTTGTCAATGTCTTGGAAAAATTAAATAAGAAAGAGAAAAAGAGAAAAGAAAAAGAGATGGCTGCTAAAGAAAAAGAAGAGGCTAAAAAACCACCAATTGAAGATAAAAAATAAACCACATGGCTTCAAGGCACTTATCAAGATCAATAGCAATGCAAAGCTTATATGAATGGGATTTTTTTAATCAAGAAAGAGATTTAAATAAAATAGTAGAAAGAAATATCAAAGAATTTGGTCCGGGACTAGAAGACACTGATTTTATTTGGCAGCTAGTTGCAGGAGTAATTCAATATATTAAAGAAATAAATAGCATTATTGAAAAAGCAGCTCCCCAATGGCCGATTGACCAAATCAATATAGTTGATCGGAATGTCTTAAGGATGGGATTGTATGAATTATTGTTTGGCGACAAAGAAGCTGTTCCAGCCAGAGTGGCCATCAATGAAGCAATTGAATTGGCTAAAGGTTTTGGAGGTGAAAGTTCGGGCCGGTTTGTTAATGGCGTTTTGGGTACCGTTTTTAAAGAAGTAGAAGAAACAGAAAATACCGAACCCAAGGAAGAAAAAATTAAACAATAAAAGTGCCAATTATTAAATTGTGGATAAAGACCAATGAATAAAAATTTATTCATTAGTCATTGTTCATTGTTAATATTGTGAAAGATTTTTCTCAACTCGAAAAAAAGCTTGGCTTAAAATTTAAAGATAAGGACTTATTGATGCAGGCCTTTTGCCATCGTTCTTTTTTGAATGAGAACCATCAGCTTGGCTTGGAGCATAATGAAAGATTGGAATTTTTAGGAGATGCTGTATTGGAGCTAGTGATCACTGAATATTTATTTAAAAAATACCCAGCTAAACCCGAAGGAGAATTAACTAACTGGCGCGCATCTTTAGTTAATGCTAAGCAGTTAACTGAAATTGCCGAAGGATTGGGATTGGCTGAATTCTTGTTGCTTTCTAAGGGAGAAGCCAAAGAAACTGGCAAGGCTAGAAAGTTTATTTTAGCCAATGCGATAGAAGCATTTATCGGAGCCATCTATCTTGACCTGGGATACAAGAAATGCCAAGAATTCATTGAAAAATATATAATAAAATGCTTATCTAATATTATTGAAAAAGGCTTATTCAGAGATGCTAAATCTTTTTTTCAGGAAGAATCCCAAGAAAAAGCCGGCGTCACGCCTGCTTACCGAGTTTTAAAAGATTGGGGTCCGGATCATAACAAGCATTTTATCATCGGTGTTTATCTAGAAAAAGAATTAGTGGCCAAGGGCGAAGGATCTTCTAAGCAGGAAGCAGAAGAAGCAGCTGCCAAAGAAGCCCTAAAAGTTAAAAATTGGAATTAAAAATTAAAGTGTTAATTATTAAATTATGTTAGTTATACGCTTATTAAGAGCAGGCAAAAAGAATCAACCGTTTTTTCAGATTGTAGTTACTGAAAAGAAGAATCCACCGAAAGGCGGTCGTTTTGTGGAAAGGATCGGCTTTTATAATCCATTAACCAAAGAAAAAAATATAAATTCTGAAAGAGTTCAGTATTGGTTATCTAAGGGAGCTCAGCCCTCTGATACAATTCATAATTTTTTAGTTGAAGCCAAAATTATTCAAGCTCAAAAGATTGCCCAGCACAAGAAATCAAAAAAAGAGAAGAAACCAGAAGAAGCCAAGCCAGGAGAAGCAATTAAAACGACCAACGAAATTAAGGTTGAAGCAGTAGCTAAAACAGAAGAAGCGGCTAAAACAACCAATGAAGTTAAGGTTGAAGCAGCGACCAAGCCAGAAGAAACAATCAAGGCAACCAATGAAGCTAAAACCGAAACGGAAGCAAAACCAGAAAAAATCGAACCAGTGGCTACCGTACCTCCAACTGCTTCTTGACATAATTTTCTTCAGAACACATAATGTTAGTATAAGTAATATACCCGAAAGGTCGAATTATTAGCAATACACAAAACAGAAAAGAAATGGCAAAAGAATCTAGCGATCAGGAATTTCTAGAGTTCATTATCAAGGCTTTAGTTGATCACCCAGATGATGTCAAAGTCGACCGCAAGGTTGATGAAATGGGAGTTTTACTTTCTTTAAAAGTTCACTCCGAAGACATGGGTCAGATCATTGGTAAAGAAGGAAGCACTGCTCGATCCATTAGAAGCTTGGTTCGAATAGTCGGTCTTAAAAATCACGCCAGAGTGAATTTAAAGATCGAAGAACCAGCTGGTGGCAGGAGTGTTCCAGCTTCTCCCAAAAGAGAGGATTCTACCAAAGAAGATCTTGAAGACTTAAAACTCTGAAAGCTTATTTAATTGAAACATTAAACAATAACCGGCTCTTAATAGGGTCGGTTTTTGTTTTTGAGCCATCTGTGTTATCATATTTTTATGGTTCAATTTGATATTATTACGATTTTTCCTCAAATTTTTGATTCTTATCTTAATGAATCTTTGATTAAAAAAGCTCAAGAAAGAAAGAAAATTAAGATCAAGATTCATAATTTAAGAAAATGGGCTAAAGATAAGCACAAAACAGTTGACAGCCGTCCTTTTGGTGGAGGATTGGGCATGGTCTTGATGGTTGAACCGATTTATAGGGCAATTTCTCAAATTAAAAAGAAAGGGACCAAGATAATTTTATTCACTCCCAGGGGTAAACAATTTGATCAGAAAATTGCTTATCAACTCTCAAAATCAAAACAAATTATAATGATTTGCGGCCGATACGAAGGAGTAGACGAAAGAGTGGCACAAAAAATCGCTGATTTAGAATTATCAATTGGACCATATGATTTAATGGGCGGAGAAATACCAGCCATGGCAGTTGTCGAAACCATTTCTCGATTAATTCCTGGAGTCATAGGCAAAGAACAATTTTTAAAAGAAAGAATTACCAAAGGCAAGGGGTTTATTGAATATCCTCAATATACTAGGCCAGAAATATTTTCACCCAAAAAAGGAATCAATTGGAAAACACCCAAAGTTTTATTATCAGGCCATCATAAAAAAATCCAAGAGTGGAAAGAAAAGAATGGAAGGGCAATATGATTGAAAAAGAAAGAATATTCTGTTAAAATACTTTTGATTGAGGGTGGTTGGCGGAGTAGTCAAACGCATCAGTCTGTAAAACTGACGGCCTCTGGCCTACGGGGGTGCAAATCCCTCACCACCCACCTCTAGAATTGCCTGCGTAGCTCAGCTAGCAGAGCACAAACTTGGTAAGTTTGAGGCCCGCAGTGCAAATCTGCGCGCAGGCTCATACATTTTAAATTAAGAACCTTTCGCTTCGCTCAAGAACCTTGTTTTCTCACTTTGTTCGAAAATTAATAAATAAAAAATATGCCAAAAAAGAAAATCCCAGCAATTAAACTTGTGTGTAAGGAATGTAAGCAAGTCAATTACATGACCTTTAGATCCAAGATGCCCAATAACAAAGCAAAATTGGAGTTCAATAAATATTGCAAGCATTGCAAAAAACACACTAGCCACAAAGAAGCTAAATAATTTTAATTAGTTGGTGCTTTCACCAAATTTTGGGGACATAGTTCAATGGTAGAATAATGGTCTCCAAAACCATTGATCTCTGTTCGAGTCAGAGTGTCCCCGCCAAAATGCGGCGATAGGCCAGCTATATTCCTATGAATAAAAAAACAATTGTAATCATTAGTGTAATTATTCTTTTGGTTGTTTTGGTTATGATTTTCTCTAAACCCAAAGAACCATCTTTTAGTATTGTTAAAGCTTATATAGGAAATATTTCTGAAGAAGTGTCAGAAACCGGAAAAGTCACTAAGGGCGAAACAATCAATGTTAGCTTTAAAGGTGCTGGCCGAATTGAAAATATTTATGTTCAAACAGGAGAGAATGTAGCACAGGGAGATGTTCTAGCTAGGTTAGAAAAAAGTCAATTAGAAATCCAACTTCAAGAAGCTCAGGCCAATCTTTCTTTATATCAAGCTCAATTAGATAAATTATTGACTGGAGCTACTGCTGAACAAATTCAAGTTTCTCAAACAGCTGTTTCCAACAAAGAAGTGTCTTTGAAAAATGCTCAGCAAAGTTTAATCAATATTAAAGCCCAGACAGAAGAAGATTTAAATGCTGATTATGAAGATGCTTTGAACACTTTAAATGATGCTTTTGTCAAAGCTGACAATGCTTACAATGCAATAAGCTTGATTCAAAGAACTTATTTTACTAAAAATGATCAAGAGGGATTGACTGTTCAAGAAAAAGAAGAAGATGCCAGGATTGCCGTTGATCAAATTGAAAATTATGCCAGCAGTGCCCAAAACAATCCTCAGCAAAGCAATATTGATTTAGCTATTCTCAGAATTAAAGATAATTTATTAATTATTTCTAATGCCCTAACTTTAGTTAGAGAAAATTGCGAATCTATTAATTACCGCAATGCAGTTGCATCAGCTGATAAAACTTCTTTAGACAATCATCGTTCTTATATCAACACTGCGCAAAACAGCGTTACTGCTTCTTCTCAAGCAATTGCTTCGATTAAATTAACTAATAAAATCGCTATTGATCAAGCTGAAGCTGCGGTCCTGGTTGCTCAGGGCCAATTCAAGGCAGCTCAAGATGATTTTTCTTTTTTAACAGCCCAGCCTCGATCAGAAGATATTGATTTCAATCAAGCCCAGGTTAATCAAGCTCGAGCTAAAGTTGCTCTTTTAGAAAAACAAATCAGCGATTCTGCTTTGAAAAGTCCAATCAATGGGCAAATAGCCAAAATACAAAAAGAAGTCGGTGAGCAAGTTCAATCACCCAGCGCTGATTTTGTTTTCTCTATTATTCCTCAGGCGCCATTTCAAATAGAAGTTGATATTCCTGAAGTAGATATTGGCAAAATAGCCATTGATAATAAATGCCAAATCAATCTTGATGCTTTTCCAGAACAGAAATTTTCCGGCCAGGTAATAGAAATTGATCCAGCCGAAACAATTATCGGCGGAGTAGTTTATTACAAGATAAAAGTTTCTATTAATGAAGATGATTCCAAAATCAAATCAGGCATGACTGCCAACGTAATTGTTGTTTCTGCCAGCAAAACCAATGTTTTAATTATTCCTCAAAGAGCTGTAACAGAAAAAAATGATAAGCAATGGGTAAAAATTTTAGATAGTAAGAATCCCAAAGAGATTGAGATTCAAACTGGCTTAAAAGGAAATAAAGGAGACGTAGAAGTTATCTCTGGCCTCAATGAAGGGCAAGAAGTAATAACTTTTATTAAAAACAGTGATTAAGATTGAGAATCTTCAAAAAACTTACTCTCAAAACGGTTCTGTTCCAACCACTGCCTTAGATGGAGTTTCTTTTGATATTCAAAAAGGAGAATTTGTTGCCATTATCGGTCCATCAGGATCAGGCAAATCTACCCTAATGCACATTATGGGTTTTTTAGACAGATCGACATCGGGTAATTATTTTTTTCAAGGCCAGGACGCAACTAAATTAAATGATCAAGAATTAGCCCGGATCAGAAATGAAGAAATAGGATTTATTTTTCAAACCTTTAATCTTTTGCCCAAAACTAGCGTATTTGACAATGTCAAACTTCCCTTAACTTATACTGATTTGCCTGAGCAGAAAAAGAATGAAATGGTCAAAGAAGCAGTGGCTTCAGTTGGTTTGGGCCATAGAATCAATCATTTGCCTAACCAGCTTTCTGGAGGTGAACAGCAAAGAGTCGCCATTGCCAGAGCTATCATCAGCAATCCGTCTTTAATTTTTGCCGATGAACCGACTGGAAATTTAGATTCTAAATCTGGCCAAAAGATTATAGAAATATTAGAAGAATTAAATGACAAAGGTCATACTATTATTTTAGTCACCCATGAGAATTATACTGCTCAAATAGCTAAAAGAATTATTACTTTAAAAGACGGCAAGCTTTTTTCTGATGAAATTGTCAGTCATAGGAAATCAGCTAAAGACGGTTTAATAAAATAAGCGAAGCTTGTCTAAACGCATGAAATTTACTGATTATTTTAAAACTGCCATTATTGGAATCAAAACCAACAAGAGTCGTTCTTTTCTGACTCTTTTAGGAATTGTAATTGGTATTTCTTCAGTTATGACCATGATGTCTATTGGCGGTGGAGCTCAAAATTTAATTGTCAGCCAAGTATCGTCTTTTGGCTCAAATAATATTTTTGTTGAACCAGGACCATGGTCTAAAAGCATGGAAAAAGGACAAGGCATGCAATCAATGATGGAGGAAATGCAGATTAAAACCCTTAAATATGAAGATGCTTTGGCTGTTGCCCAAGATCCATTAATAGATAAAGTAGCAGCTTTGGTGATGGGAACAGAAAAGGTAATTTATAAAAATGAAAGTAAAAAAGTAAGTTTTTTTGGAACCACCGAAGCAGCCATAGACATTATGGACGCTCATATTGAAATGGGTTCAAACATCACTGATTGGGACGTTAAATCAATGGCTCGAAAAGTAGTTTTGGGCAGCAAGTTGAAAGAAGATTTGTTCGGAGATGAAAACCCCATTGGCCAAACAGTTAGAATTAAAAAAATTAATTTCATCGTTATTGGAGTATTGGCTCCGCAAGGAAGTCAGATGTTTATGAATTTAGATGAAATTGCCTACATCCCATTGACCACTGCTCAGAAAGTCATCTTGGGACGCGATTCCATCCAAGAAATTATTGCCAGGACAATTTCCAAAGATAAAATTGACGAAGCTGTCAATAATATCAGGTTAATTATTCGAGAAAGGCACAATATTGATAATCCAGAAGGGGATTTGGCCAAAGATGATTTTAAGGTTATGAGCCAAGAGCAAACAGCCCAGATATTAAATACAGTTACCAATACTATAACTGCTTTTCTATCAGCCGTAGCTTCTATTGCCTTATTGGTCGGAGGCATAGGAATTATGAACATAATGTTGGTCTCAGTGAGTGAAAGAACCCGAGAAATCGGCCTTAGAAAGGCTGTAGGAGCTCAAGAAAAGGATATCTTGTGGCAATTCTTGATTGAGGCTATTGTTCTAACTCTTTTGGGCGGAATCATTGGCATTATTTTGGGATTTATTGGTTCATTTTTAGCCAGCCAGCTTGCAATTGCTTTTCTTGATCCTAGCTGGAAATTCGTTTTTTCTTTAAGCTCTATAGTTTTAGCTGTTAGCTTTTCAACCATTATTGGTTTAATATTCGGAATTTATCCTGCCCGCAAAGCAGCCAAATTATCTCCAATCGATGCTTTGCGCTATGAATAATGAAAAACAATGGATTTAATTGAAAGCTTAATTCAACAAGGATGGTTAAAAACTCCAGAAATTATTAATGCTTTTAAAAAGATTAAAAGAGAAGACTTCTTGATTGAAGAGGAGAAAAGCTTGGCTGAATTAGACGAAGCTCTTCCCATTGGTTTTAGCCAAACTATTTCCCAGCCACTAGTAGTGGCCTTTATGCTTGAGCAATTAAATCCTAAAATGGGGGACAAGATTTTAGATATTGGCTCTGGCTCAGGATGGACCAGCGCTCTTTTAGCTGAAATCGTAGGCAATCAAGGAAAAGTAATAGCAATTGAGATTGTCCCGGAATTAAAAGAATTGGGAAAAAGAAATGCAGCTAAATATTTTAAAACAATTGATTTTATTTGTGCTGATGGATCCAAGGGATATGAAAAAGAAGCTCCTTTTGATAATATCTTAGCTTCGGCTTCAGCTCAAGAATTGCCTTTGATTTGGAAAAAGCAATTAAAAGTTGGAGGCCGGATAGTTGTTCCAATCAAAAACTCCATTTGGGTGTTTTTTAAAAAATCAGAAAATGAATTTGAAGAAATAGAATATCCTGGATTTGTTTTTGTGCCCTTGATTAATAAAACTAAATGAAAAAGCTTTTTATTGTCATCTTATTTCTTTTATTGATTTTTTTATTGATTTGGGGATTTTGTTTGCCTAAAAATTCTCAAGGACAAGAAAAACTTTTTTCAATCAAAAAAGGAGAAGGAGTTTTCCAGATCAGCCAGAATTTAGAAGCTCAAGGCTTCATTAAAAATCAATACTGTTTTGATTTCTATGTTTTTATTTTTCAAAAACAAGACAAGCTTCAAGCTGGCACATATTTTTTAAACCCATCAATGGGCATTTATGAAATCGCCTCAAAATTTGTTTCTGGAGACATTGCAGTTCAAACAGTGACAATTCCCGAGGGCTTTACTCAAAAACAAATCGAAGAACGCTTAGATTTGAAATTGCCTGGTCAAAACCTAGAAGGTTATTTATTTCCCGACACTTATCAATTTCCGATAGGAATTAGCGGTCAAGATGTTGTTAAAAAAATGCGAGAGAATTTTGATAAAAAACTGACCATTGATTTAAAAGAAGAAATTCAAAAACAAGGAAAAACAATATCTGATATTATAATAATGGCTTCTCTATTAGAAAAAGAAGTTAAAACGCTGAAAGATAAAGAAACAGTTTCGGGTATTTTATGGAAAAGGTTGTCAATTGGAATGGCTCTTCAGGTTGATTCAGCAATGGAAACTTATCAACACAAAGGACTGCCAACAGAACCAATTTGTAATCCTGGATTAGAAAGCATTAAAGCAGCTATACATCCCAATAATAATTCTTATTTATATTATCTTTCTGCTTCCAACGGGCAAACTATTTTTAGCAAGACTCTTGAAGAACACAATATTGCCAAGGCAAAATATTTAAATTAGATTTCTTTTTTTACCCTGCACAATGATATAATAGAAGAATGAATCGATCATCTTCTAATCAAAAATCCTTTACCCTCATCGAACTTCTAGTAGTCATCTCTATCATTGGTCTTCTTTCTTCCATTGTCCTGGTAGCTACCAAAGGTTCAAGGGCCAAAGCTCAAATAGCCAAAGCATTAGAGTTCGGTCAAACCATCCATACCTCTTTAGGCTCTGAAGCAGTAGGCATCTGGGATTTTGACAACTGTACAGCTTCTGATGCTTCAGGCTATGGCAACAATGGAACCATCAATGGAGCCACTTGCAGTTCCGACACCCCCTATTCAGCAGCTGGACAAGGGGCAGGTGGGAAAAACTCTCTTAATTTTGATGGAACCAATGATTATGTTAGTGCGAATATATCTCAATTGAGCACATACACAATGCCAGTTACTATTTCTGTTTGGATATATATACCATCAACATGGACTTGGGTTAACGGAACAATAGCAGCATTTCCAGCAACTAATTATGGAATGGGTATATATCGTGATGCAACAAATAATCAGATAGTATTTGTTGCAAGGATAGGGTCAATAAGTCCATATGGATGGAAGAATTATAATATTCAACGAGATACTTGGTATCATTTAATGTTTACTGGGAATGGTGCCACGTTTGATGCATATGTTAATGGTGTTAAAATCAATACAAGCTCAGCGGCGTATGGAGTGGCAGCTGGAGCAGATATAACTGGTGTTTTTCAGTTAGCCACAAGCACTATATATGGAGGAGGAGGTGGTGGATATTTTGGCGGTCTCATCGACGATGTCCGAGTCTACTCTCAAGTTCTATCTCAATCCCAAATTCAACAACAATATGTTTTGGAAAAGCACAATGATTTAGCTTTACTAAATCAATGAAAACCATTCACACCAAAACTAAATCCTTTACCCTCATCGAACTTCTAGTAGTCATTGCCATTATTGGCCTTTTATCCAGCATTGTCTTGGTAGCTACCAAGGGCTCAAGAGACAAAGCCAGAATTGCCAAAGGACTGGAGTTCAGCCAAACCATCCAGAATACCATTGGCTCAGAAGCAGTAGGCATCTGGAGATTCGAACAAAACAGCCTTGATTCATCTGGATACAACAATCATGGCACTGTTGCTGGGGCTGTATACACCGATGGAATACTTGGTTCGGCTCTTTCTTTTGATGGAGTTGATGACTATGTTGATATCAATAAAAAATGGACAGATTTAGGAATTACTAATAAATTCACAATATCTGCTTGGGTAAAACACGCAACTGGTTCAATCACCACCAATAAAGGAATAATCAATGACAGTTTGGCAAGCGGTTTATCAAGAACAGGACTTGGCATGAATACAAGCAGCCAAAAGTGGTCAGCTTCTGCTTATAATACTATTAATGGTTACGTATCTGCGACAGGAGGAACCATAGACAATAATTGGCACTACTTAACAGGGGTTTACGATGGTTCGTACATACATCTTTATGTAGACGGTATATTTATTAATAAAGCTGCGCAAACGGGTAATATTTCTGGAACAGTAAATATAAAGATAGGAAGATCTGGTGATTTTGTTACAGTGGGTTATTGGTTTAATGGTTTAATCGATGAAGCTCAAATATACAACCAAGTTCTCTCGGCTTTTCAAATCCAACAATTGTATGCAGGAGGCCTGGAAAGACATAAAGATTTGGTAATAAAATAAATGTTTCTTCTTGACAGAGTTTTAAGGAAGTGATAATCTAATAACATCAAGCTATAGACAAGAGGCAATCACTAAGACCTCTCGAGGCAAAAAATCAAAAATCATTTTTAATTTTTGCCCTGTCTATCTGACAGGTTTTAACGTTAATAATATGGCTAAAACAAAAGATCAGAAAAAATTAATATTAGAAAAGTTAAAAGAAAAGATAGCTCAGCAAAAAGCCATGCTTTTTGTTGATTTTAAGGGTTTGGGGGTAAAAGATTTAACTAAGTTGAGAAATGAATTAAAGCAAAAAGACTCTCAATTAATGGTTGAGAAAAAGACTTTAATTAAAAAAGCCTTAGAGGAAAACAAGATTGATGCCAATCCCAGAGAAATGGAAGGAGAAATAGCTTTAGTTTTCGGCTTTAAAGATGAATTAGCTCCAATCAAGGCAATTTACAATTTTACCAAAGAGAACAAATTTTTGAAAATATTAGGAGGTTATATCAACAGTCAAAAACAAGAATTTTTAAGCTCAGAAGATATTATTACTTTAGGACAGTTGCCAGGCAGAACAGAGCTTTTGGCCAAATTGGTTGGCAGTCTGGCAGCTCCAATTTCTGGATTTGAAAATGTATTACAAGCAAACATTAAAGGTCTATTACGAGTTTTATCATCTATTAAAAATTAATTAAAAAAAACATGGCAGAAGAAATTAAAACAGAAGAAAAAGCAGTTGAAGTGCCTGAAAAATTCAAAAAGCTTGTTGAGGAAATTGAAAAAATGAGCGTTTTGGATTTAGCCGAATTAGTAAAAATTTTAGAAAAGAAGTTTGGCGTTTCAGCCGCTGCTCCAGTTATGGCTGTAGCTGCAGCCGGTGCCGCTACTCCAGCAGAAGAAGCAAAAAGCGTCTATAACGTTACTCTGACTGCAGTTGGAGACAAAAAGATTGAGGTTATTAAAGTTGTCAGAGATATTACTGGCAAGGGTTTAGCCGAATCTAAGGCCTTAGTTGATGCTGCTGCTTCTAGCGCTCAGGTTATCAAAGAAGGTGCCAAAAAAGAAGAAGCTGAAGAATTAAAAAAGAAATTCGAAGCAGCTGGCGCTAAAGTAGAATTAAAATAATTTATTGAATGATTAAAAAGAAGCTCTTGATTGAGCTTCTTTTGTTTTAAAAAATAGTTTTAGGAAATAAAAAAAGAGGGGATTTATTTGTTTTTGTAATAAGCAACCCTTTCTTCTTGCCACTTGACCCAATTGAACTTGGGCCAGAATTTGATCACCAATCCCGTTAAAAACACTAAAGTTTCTAACGATATTCGTGATGGCGGTATATCAGGAGTAGTCAATGAGCCATTTAGGATGAACCTTCCTGGTCCATTTTCTGCTTTGAAGAAATACCATTCCGGTATCTCTTTAATAGTACCCAAGGCCCTAAGATCTTTGGGTGGTATTGGCCTGTTCTGAGTTAGTAGTTCTTCAAGCCTGATTACTGATACCAGGCATCCGATCATTGAATCTTCGATGTTTTTTTGGTTGTTGAAGTAGATCTGAGTTGAACCATTGGTTTGGCGTTGAATTGCTATTGAAGCATTTTCTGAGCGTGCTGCTGTGTTGAACTTTGTATTATCTGTTGTCTGAGCTATAATCAGGTGTTCTTTCATCATTGCTTTGATGGCAGTATTCAACTGACTTTGCGCTTCGTAGTAGAGAATACTATCTTTGTAGACAATCTTGATCAGTATTGCGGCAAGATCTTCTGCCTGTTTTTTGTTGTTGAGTGATTCTTCGCCAAGGATGATCTCAACAAAATCTAAATCCCTGACGAACCTAGGGTTTTTGAGTTGGTTTTGGTAGTCACTGATCTGTTTAGGAATTATTCCTATCGGAAGAAGACTTTTAATTAGAGAGTTAACACGGGCATTATTCCTGTTTACGTCGTTTTTGCAGAAGCTTTCCAGTGCAGAGATTACGCGAAGACCCAGAATGACTTTTTCTTCATCATTCATGTCTTTGTTTCTCTGTACGCATTTTAGTATGTAGGCGAGGCTGAAAGATGGAGAAATGCCGCGGAGATCGCTATCTGCCACAAGCTTCATCAGCAAGTTAACGAAAATATCTTTAATCTTGAGCTCTTTTGCCACTAACGATGTACTTGTTTGTTGCCCCAATCCCCATGAATGGTGATCCATTGGTCCAAAACCTCTATCCACAGACACCATGTTGTGAATAAGGGTGGTTAATTCTGTGTTCTGGCCTTCCATAAACCAGAAACTGACATTCTTTAGCTTTAAACCCAGATAGCGCACCAATAGCCATATGGCTGCAATCGCATCTGGATCGGGACTGGTATGGGTTGCTATTGTTTTTGTTTGGTTACTCAATATCAGAGCACCTAAATTATTTATTAAACGTTATCGGCTTATAATAAACAATTTAGGTACTCTGATTATTCCCTCTTTGTTTTTGAGTTATATTAAAATGTTAAAGAACCACTTTAAGTGGTCTAATTATGACATTTTTATTAATTTTTGTCAAGATAATTAAAGAGAGACTTTATAAACTTTTAAGTTATTTAAAAGGTAAATTGTTTTGCCATCAACTGATACTGAAAAATCTAAAAGATTATCAAACTTTTGGCTTTGAAACTGTTTGATTATTTGACCAACCTTATTCAAAACAATAATTCTATTTTGAATTGGTTCTAAAATATATAAATAGGGGAGAGACGGGCTGGCAAAAATCTTCGATGGTTTTTGAATAAGAGGAAAAATATCTGCGCCCAAATCTTCTTTGAATAATCCAGTTGAATATTTCTTAATATGATTTTGATCCAAAATCCAAGTTGAGCCATCAACAGCCAAAGAAGCCGGCTCAATTGGTTTTTGGCTCTGCCCATTGATCCATAATTGGGGCAAACCCCATTTAAAATCTTCAAGGTAAGAGTATTTAATTATTTGATTGGCTTTCTTTTCTAAGAAATATAAGTTGGAATTAAAAATGGCCAAATCATTAAAATCAAAATCAGAATAGGGGATTTCTAAAGAAAAGTTTTGGCTTAATTGGCCTTCTTGAAAGCTAATTATTTGATTGGGTTTGGAAAAGAAAATAATTGAATTTTGCCAAACAACCGCTGAACTAAATTCTTGATTGGATTCAAGAAGTTGGTTGCTATTATCTTCTTTTAATTTAAATATTCCCTTAGAATAAGGGCTGAAAAAATAAATATCGTTTTGTTTTAATATCATTTTTTGAGGCACGAATTCTTTGGCTTTGAATTCAAATACAATTTCAGGATTGGCTATTTCTTCTAATTTGCTGAATTGAGAAAGATTATTTAAAATTTCATTTCGAACAATGCTAACTTTGTTTTGAAAACTGATTGGCAGGGTTGGGGCAATTTTGATAATAGGATCTAAATCTTGCCATGATTTTTGAAAAACATTCTGCGCTTCTTTAGTTGACTGAGGGTTATTTAAAATTAATAAATCGTTGGCCGAATCAATTTGTTTTTGAATTTGAGTTAACTGAGTTTGATATGTTTTTAATTGCTGATTTGCTTCTCTCTGAAAAATTAAAGATCCTAAGAGTAGACAAAAAATTAACCCTGAAATTAAAATTGTATTTTTATGCTGAAAGCAGACTCGAATTTTTTCTTTTGAATTCTTCAGAGTTATTTTAGGCAGTGTGAATTTAGGAATAGATATTTTGGGTATTTTAATAGATTTTCTTTTTTTTGATGTTTTTTCTATTGGTTTCTCTTTTTCTTTGCTTGTTGATTTTATTGGCAAACCGCGGCCAAAAGATGGCATTTTTGGTAATGCTAATTTAATTTTTGGTAATTTTATCTTAAGAATTGGAGCCAAAACTTGCTTAAAAGAAAACTCTTGAGTTTTGGGTTGAACCAAAATGTTTCTTTTTCTGCTTTTGAATGATTCTTCTTTAAAAACAATCATTAAACAAATACCAGAAAGTTCCTGGAATTTTGCTTTTTTACTATTAAACAAATCTATTATCTTTTTTTCATCTAAAGGATAAAGCTTGGTTAAATCATCCAATATTGCTTCTTTTTCAAAGAAATCAGCCACTTCTTGACTTAAAACAACAATAATATCTTCTTCGACTAATTTACCAGAAACAATATTTAGAAATATTTTTAATGGATATGGTTCTATATCTTCAAATCTGATTCTTTTTTCAATATCAACAATTCTTTTTTTTCTTATTAAAAAAGTTTTGATATTGCCGACCTTAGAAAGGTTGAATTCTGCTTTTTGAACAGATATGGTAACAAAATTAAGATTGCCCAGCCAGCTAACATCGCCTTTCTGTACTAGATTTTCTAGAAAACCATTAGCTCTTTTCAAGCTTTCTTTTAGGGTTTTTTCTGGAGAACGAACAATCGGCATATAATATCTGTCTTTGATAGTTCTGGACAACTCGTCTAATAGCCGGGAGCTTTTGGGCAGAGCGTTTTTAATAACTCCAACCATATATAAGCTTCCTACTCTTTTTTCATAAATGTTTTCTGGTTCATAGCAAAAACTCTCAAAAACCAGATCTGATTTTAATTTAGGATTAAAATAAAATTCAAAAATTCTCATACGCTGATAGTTTATTGTATTTTAAGGTTTTTATTGCCTAAAGACAACTATTTTCTTTTGTTTTGACTTTAAAACTGCTAAACTTGAATAATTAGGAGGGCGTATAGCTCAGTTGGTTAGAGCATTGCATTCACATTGCAGGGGTCTCTGGTTCGAGTCCAGATACGCCCACCAATAAATTAAATACTGTTCAAAAACATGAAAGAAGCTTTCGATGAACAATTATATAAAAAAATACCAATCAATAATCTTATTTTATTTGGTATTCATTTGGTGTTGAATAAAGAAAAAGAATGCGATTTTGAAGAATTAACTAAAAAATGTTTTACTTTATTTCCTAAAACATTTTCTTTATCGAAAAATCCAAACTGGCCAGATACTCGTAAATTAGACAGACCCTTAAGAATGTTAAGGAACAAAAAACTCATTATTGGCAACCCTCAAATTTCTTTTTCTTTGACCACTTCGGGTAAAAAAATTGCTTTAGAAATTGCCAATACTTTTGCTCAGAAAAAATTATTATAAACCGACAAGAATGGAAGATCTATTTGATAAGCAACTTCAAAGTAATTTACAGAAAAATGCTCCTTTGGCTGACAAAATAAGACCTCAAGGCTTTGAGGGATTTTTTGGCCAAGATGAATTGGTTGGCAAAAACAGTCCCTTGCGCCGAGCCATTGAAAACGATAACTTAGCATCAATAATCTTGTGGGGACCGCCAGGATCTGGAAAAACAACCTTAGCCAGAATAATTGCTCAAAAAACTAAATCACACTTTGTAAAGTTTTCAGCTGTTGAGGCTGGAATTGCTGATGTTAAAAGAGCAATTCAAGAAGCTAAAGAGCGCAGAAAGTTTCAAAATGAAGGAACAATTCTTTTTATTGATGAAATTCATAGATTTAACAAAACTCAACAAGATGCGTTTTTGCCTCACGTTGAAAACGGAACCATTATTTTGATTGGCGCTACTACTGAAAATCCATCTTTTCATGTTATTTCTCCTCTGCTTTCCCGTTCAGCAGTTTATGTTTTAAAACCATTAAATGTTAAGGCAATGCAGTCCATTTTAATGAAAGCTTTGACTAATAAAGAAGTGGGATTGGGTAAATTCAAAATGAAAATAACCAACAAGGCTCTAGAAAGATTGGTTAATTTTGCCGATGGCGATGCTCGAGCTGGTTTAAATGGTTTGGAATTCGTCGTTAATCATTTAAGAGGCAGTAGAAAAAAGAAAATCAATGAAAAAGAAGTTTCCGAAATCTTAAAAGAACATGCTTTGCGTTATGACAAAAAAGGCGAAGAGCATTACAATATTATTTCCGCTTTTATTAAAAGCATGAGAGATTCTGATCCCAATGGCGCTCTCTATTGGCTGGCTAGAATGATAGAATCAGGAGAAGATCCGAGATTCATTGCTCGAAGAATGGTAATCTTTGCTTCAGAAGACATTAGCAATGCCGATCCTGAGGCCCTGAGGGTGGCTGTGGCCGTGGCTCAGGCAATAGAATATGTTGGAATGCCCGAAGCTCAAATTAACTTAGCTCACGGAGTAACTTATCTGGCAACAGCCCCCAAAAGCAATGCCTCTTATATGGCTTTATTAGAAGCCAAAGAAGACGCCAAAAAAGGCTCTTTTGGAGTGCCGTTGCATTTAAGAAATGCAGTTACTAAATTAATGGAAGGTCTTGGTTATGGCAAAGGATATAAATATGCCCATAATTTTCCAGATGCTAAAACAAATCAAACTCATTTTCCCAAAGAAATAGGCGAACAAAAATATTATAATCCAAATAAATTTTAAAAATATGGCAATTATTAAAAAGAAGCTTCGGCCAGAATATTTCGATCTTGTTAATTCTGGCAAGAAAAAATTCGAATTGAGAGTAGCTGATTTTGACATCAAAGAAGGGGACACTCTTGTTTTAGAAGAATGGGATCCCAAAACCCAAGAATACACTGGCAGAAAAATTGAAAGAAAGGTTGGCTATATTTTAAAATTCGATCTTGATGCTTTTGGCCAAAAAGAAGAAATATTAAAAAATGGCTTATTGGCAATTGGCTTAGAGAAAATAGAGAATAAAATCAATTTTGAAGAATTCAAAAAAATAGACCTGAGAACCGCTAAAATATTGGAGGCAGAAAAATTAGAAGGTTCTGATAAGCTAGTTAAATTGCAAATTAATTTAGGGCAAGAAAAAAGACAGATTTTGGCTGGTATTCAAAAATATTATCCAATCGAAGAATTAATTGGCAGAACAATTATAGTCGTTGCCAATTTAGAATCCAAGAAAATGGCTGGATCAGAAAGCCGAGGCATGCTTTTAGCCGCTGATATAGATGGAGAACCAATACTATTGATGCCAGACAAAGAAACGCCACCCGGAGCTCAAATTCACTAAATGAACACAGAAAAGCTTAAAAAGTTATTAGAAGATAAAGGGGAACCAAAATACAGATTTGCTCAAATATACAAAGCTGTTTTTTCTGATTTAATTTTTGATTTTTCTCAAATGACTAATTTATCCAAAGACTTGAGAGAATCTTTGAGCAAAGAAATCACTCCTTTTTCTCTAAGAGTTAAAACAATTCAGAAAGGCAAAGAAGTTGATAAAGCGCTGTTTGAACTGCAAGGCAATAATTACATTGAAACTGTTTTAATGAAGCATGATTATGATAAAAAAACAGTCTGCATTTCTTGCCAGGTCGGTTGTCCTTTGGGGTGCCAATTCTGCGCTACTGGCAAGATGGGTTTTATCAGAAATTTAGATTCACAAGAAATAGTTGATCAAGTTTTATTCTTTGCCAAACAAGAAAAAGATAAAAAATTGAATGTAGTCTTTATGGGCATGGGCGAGCCATTATTAAATTATGATAATGTTTTAGGAGCCATCAGAATTTTAAATGATAAAAATGGCTTTAATTTATCAATTCGTTCAATTTCAATTTCTACTGCTGGAATAATTCCTGGGATAAAAAAACTGATGAATGAAAATCTTCAAATCAATTTAGCCATATCTTTAAATAGTCCGAATGAAAAGCAAAGATCCCAGATAATGCCTGTTAATCAAAAATATCCATTAAAAGAACTTATGGCTATTGCTAAAGAATACGTTAAAAAAACCAATAAAAAGTTCTTTTTCGAATATGTTCTTCTTGATGGAATTAATGATGGTCCAGAATCCAGCCAGCAATTAATTAAGCTTTTGGTCCAAGAACCGCTTTTCCATATCAATTTAATCCGCTACAATAATACAAGCACCCAGTTTAAATCTCCGAGCGCTAAAACAATCGAAAATTTTAAAAAAGAATTAGAAGAAAATAATATTAATGTCACACTGCGCCATAGTTTCGGAAACGAAATCAAGGCCGCTTGTGGCCAATTATCAACAACCTATGTTAATTCTAGATGAAGTCAAAAAAAATCCTCAGGTTTCAGAATTTATTAAGCAAACGGAAAAAAGCTTAAAAGCTTCTGGTTATACAGAGCATGGCTTGAGTCATTCAAATTTAGTATCTGGTCGAGCTAAAAAGATTGCCAAAGAGCTTGGTTTTTCAGAAAAAGATCAGGAATTATCAGCAATTTCAGGTTTTTGCCATGATATGGGCAGTTTTATCAGTCGTCCCAATCATCATTATTTTGGAGCTTTGCTTTTTCATCAGGTTTTTCAAAATAATTTTTCTCCGTCAGAAATTTCTCATATTATGAGCGCCATCAGCATGCACGATCGAGATGAAATGGAATTTTCAAATCCGATTTCAGCGGTTTTGGTTTTGGCTGATAAATCAGATGTTCGCAGATCAAGAGTTATTGTTAAAAAATTGGATAGCATCAAGGCTGATATCCACGACAGGGTGAATTTTGCCACCACTATGTCTAAAATATCCATTAACAAAAAACAAAAAAGAATTATCCTAAGATTAAAAATTGATAGCAAATTTGTCCCATTGATGGAATATTTCGAAATCTTTACCGACAGAATGGTTTATTGCCGAGAAGCTGCTAAATTCCTTGGCTACCAATTCGGCTTAATAATCAATCGTTTTAAATTGCTTTAGTGTTAATTAAAATCAAAACTCATCCTGGCTCCAAGAAAGAGAAAATTATCAGAAAAACAGAAGACAGCTTAGAAATTTGGTTAAAAGAAAAACCAATTGAAAATCGAGCCAATAAAGCGCTGATTAATCTTTTGTCTGATTTTTTTAAGATAAAAGAATCAAAAGTTAGATTGATCAGAGGCGCTAAAACTAGAAATAAAATTATTGAGATAATATGAATACAGATAAAATTACAAATTTCTTTTTTGAAATAGCCAGCCTAAGAAGATTAACGCGCTCTCATCGCCAAGTTGTCCAAGGAGTTGATGACAATATTTCTGATCACAGTTTCAGAGTAACTATTATTGGTATGATTTTAGCCGAAATGGAAAAATGCGATGTTAATAAAGTTTTAAAAATGTGCTTATTCCATGACTTAGAAGAAGCGCGCACCGGAGATGCTAATTTTATCAATCAGCAATATTCAAATTTAAAGAAAAAAGAAGCAACCGAAGATCAATTGAAAGAATTGCCAATTGAAAAAGAAATTTTACAATTGCTTGAAGAATATGTAAAAAGGGAATCCAAAGAAGCCATTGTTGCCAAAGATGCTGATTTATTAGATCAGATGATATTACAGCAAGAATATTTCTATAAAGATCAAAAAAACAAAGATATTTGGCAACTACACACTCTGAAGGGAGTCAAAACAAATTCAGCTAAAGAATTAGCTAAAAAGATTGAAAATTCAAATCCTTTTGAGTGGGTATATAAATTAACTGAAGAAAAAGCTGGAGAAAAAATAGACAGATAGGATGAAAAATATTGATTTTTCTAAAATTTATTCGTATTCCAAATTAAAACTTTTTGAAAGCTGCCCGCAGCAGTATTTTTTTAATTATCTAGATCCAGAAATCGCTCCGATTAAAAAGCAATTTTTAAAACCGCGCGACTATAAGGTAAAAGGGCAAGCAGTCCATGGAGCTATCACTCTTTTTTATCATTTACCCAAAAAGAAACGTACTTTCGATGACTTAAAAAAATGCTTGGCCCAAGCCTGGTATTCAGAAACAGAACCTCAGAAGAAAATGCCTTTGGGCGAGTCAGGCGGTTTTAGGAATATAGAGCACGAAAGAGAGTCATATACTGAATCTTTAAAAATGCTTAAGAATTTTTTTAACATCAAAGAACCTGATCTTAGGCTGTTCTATATCCCAACAAATAAAATACAGGATTCTTTTTGCGATTATGAAGAAATGATTAAGCCAATAGATAAAAAACATCATATCTCCGGTAAATTTGATAGAGTAGATAAATTGGCTGACAATACATTAAGAATAGTTGATTTTAAAACTGGCAAAAAAGATTCCGACCAATTTCAGCTGACTTTTTATAAGCTTTTAGCTGAACTGAACTTTAATTTGCCAGTAAAAATGGTAAGCTTTTATTATCTTAATAGAAAAGAAGTGGTTGATTTTGACCTTTCAAACATCAGTAAAACTTCTATTAAAAAGAAGGTAGGGGAGAAGATAAAGAAAATAGAAGAAGCTTGGCGTTTTCCTCCTTGCTTTAACGGACTTTGCAACCATTGTGATTTTTTAGAAATTTGCCCAGCTCGAAAAATAATTAAGCCAAAAACAGAAACAATATGACCGATGTAATCGTAGTCGACCAAAAAGACAATCCAATAGGAACAGAAGAGAAATTAAAAGCTCATCTTGATGGAAAGCTCCATCGAGCTTTTTCAATTTTCATCTTCAATTCAAAAGGAGAATTAATGCTTCAAAAAAGAGCTAAAGGCAAATATCATTCTGGTGGATTATGGACTAACACCTGCTGTTCTCATCCCAAGCCGAATCAAGACATTCAAAAAGAAGCGCAAAATCGCTTAAAAGAAGAAATGGACCTTGAATGCAATTTACAAGAAGTTTTTAGTTTGCCCTATGAAGCTAAAGTAATTTCTCAGCAAGGAGATTTGATAGAACGCGAATTTGATCATATTTTTATTGGATTTTTAGATGGAGAACCAAAAATGAATCCCCAAGAAGCCGAAGATTGGAAATGGACTGGTATCGATGACCTTAAAAAAGATATGAAAGAAAGTCCAGATAAATACACTCCTTGGCTTCATCTGATTTTAGATAAAGCCCTTCAAGCCAAATCCAACTTAGAAAAATAATGGTTTTCAAAAAAGCAAAGAAAATAAATTACGTTATTAATCTGGAAGGAAAGCAAGAGCCTTTCTCTTTTCATAAGGTCTATCGTTCGGCTCGGCGAGTTGGAGCGTCTCGAATTTTAGCCAACCAAATCGCTCAGTCTATTGCCCAAGATCTTTATTCTGGAATAAGAACTGTTGATATTTTTGAAAGAGTCAAAAAAGAGTTGTCAAAAGAAGAACCTCGGGCAGCTCTTAAATTTGATTTAAAAAATAGCTTAAAAAGACTTGGACCAAGCGGTTTTCCTTTTGAAAAATATGTTGGAGCGATTTTAGAAAAAAGGGGATTTAAAGTTCAGCTTAACCAATTTGTTCCTGGCCATTGCTGTTCTTATGAAATAGATTTTATAGCCAAAAAAGATGATATTTTATATATTGGAGAATGCAAATACCGCAACAATCCAGGCGAGAGAATTCATCTAGATATTGCTCTGGCCAATTACGCTCGTTTTTTAGATATCCAAAACGGTAATTTTTTCAAAAAGTTAAATAAAAAGATAAAAGTTCAAAGTTTATTGGTTACCAACACCAAATTAACTACTCAAGCTATTAATTATTCAAATTGCGTTGGAGTCAAGTGCCTTGGTTGGAATTATCCCAGAAATAGCGGATTAGAAAATATAATCGATGCTCAAAAATTATATCCAGTAACAATTTTACCTTCTTTAAATAATCATATAATTGAAATTTTCAATGCCAAAAATATAATTTTAGCTGAAGATGTTTTAAAAATTGATATTGAAAAATTCTCCAAACAAACCAAAACACCGATTAATCAGCTTGAAGCTTTGGTAGAAGAAGCTAAAATCTTGTTGGAGAAATAAGAATAATATATAATAATAAGAATCTTGATTTCTCGCTTTACTCGAAATTAAGAACCTTGTTTTCTTAAAACAAAATCAAAATGAAAGAATTCATCGCCATATTTTCTAATACGCCCCTGATCGCTTCTATAATAACTTGGTTTTTTGCCCAGTTAATTAAATTCGCTATAAGCTTTTGGAAAAATAAAAAACCTGATTGGGGATTATTTATGTCAACTGGCGGTTTTCCCAGTTCTCACGTTGCCACTGTCGGAGCTTTAGCCACTTCCATAGGTCTTAATTTTGGCTTTGATTCAGGACTGTTTGCAATTGCCATTGTTATGACCTCAGTAGTGATTTCCGACGCCAGAGGCATCAGACAGGCAGCTGGCAAGCAAGCCAAAGCCCTTAATCAGATTATGGAAGACTTGTATCAAAACAAAGGATTAAAAGTAGAGAGGTTGAAAGAGTTATTAGGCCATACTTCTTTAGAAATATTTGGCGGAGCGATATTAGGAGCTTTAATTGCTATTTTATTGTATAATTATTAATATTATTAATTATTAATCAAAAAAATATGGAAGAAACAAAAACAGAACGCGAGTGTTGTTTGGGCATGGCTCATCATTCTAAAAAACATGCCTTATTGGCTATAATTGGTCTTTTTTTAGCTGTCATGACCTTATCTAAAATAGTCGACGTTTATTTTAAGATTATTGAACCTTCAAAAAATGTAATTTCCTTTACCGGTTCCGGCACAGTATATGCCAAACCAGATTTAGCTTTAACCAGCTTTTCAGTTATAACAGAGGCTAAAACAATTAGCGAGACCATGACTCCTAATTCTGAGAAAATGAACAAGGTTATAGAAGCCGTTAAGGCTCAGGAAGTAGAAGAAAAAGACATAAAAACTACTAATTTTAGCATTTATCCACGCTATGAATACATAAAGTCAGAAGATATATATTCTTCTTATTATCCTGAAGGCAGTAGAGAATTGGTCGGTTATGAAATGAATCAAACAATTGAAGTAAAGATAAGAGACTTGGCTAAGGTCGGAGATATTATGCAAAGCGCTACAGATGCCGGAGCCAATCAAATCGGAAGCTTACAGTTTACTATTGATGACAAAGATTCTATTAAAGCCCAGGCCAGAGAAGAGGCAATCCAAAACGCAAAAGCTAAAGCTGAAGAATTAGCTTCTCAATTGGGCGTAAAATTGGGCAGAATAATCAGTTTCAATGAAAGCGGTACCACTCCTTCATACTATTCATATGATTTGAAAGCTGCCAGCGAATCCAGTGGCTTAGGTGGAGCAGCTCCTCAGATAGAAACAGGAGAGAATAAAACAGAAATGACAGTCACTATTGTTTACGAATTAAGATAACCGACGGTTGTTTTACTTCATAAAATAATATGCTTTTTAATTTGCCCAGAGACGAAAAGAATATCCTTTGGACAAATCATGTTAAGGGAAAAATAATCTATTACCAGCTGTCGGATAAAAGAATCAAAAGGGTTTTGCGTAAACCCAATAGAATAGAAAAAGGAATCGCTGACAATACTTTGGCTGTAATGCAGGTTGCTGGAACAAAGAAGCATCAAACTGAGATTTGGGTAATGTATCAAACCGTCAAATCCAAAATCAAAGGACAAAAAATAAGAATTATCAGCGCTTGGAGATACCCGGGCACAAGCCCCAAAAGAGAACCGCCGCCAATACCCCAAGACGCTTTGGCGGAATTGGCCAGGGTTATAAGAATTACCAAATTAGAAAAACGTGACATTAAAAAAGCATGGTAACTAAAATAATAGTATTTGTTTTTCTAATCTCATGATTACAAAAATAACAGGATTTTCTTTATTATTTTTGGGACTGGCAATAATATTGTGGAGTTTGTATTCTTCTTACAATATTTTTACTGGAGCGACAAAAGTTCCTCAAGTTTTTAATTTTTCTCAACAAACATCGCCATCAACCGAAAATCAAACTTCAAATCCACAAGATCAATTGGGAAAAATGATTGGCGAACAGATCAAAGGAATTTTACCCCAAGACGTTTTGCCAACTTTTCTTAATTTAATCGCTTGGTCAATGTTTGTTGGGCTGTCCATGTTAGCTGGCAGTCAAATAGCTAATCTAGGCATAAAGTTAATCAAATAATTATGCTTTCGACATCAATAGAAAGGAATATACTTTACCAATGGATTATTTGGCGATTTTTTGAAGTGCCTAAAAAAATTATAGATGCCTGGAATAATATCATCAAGTTTTATCTGCACTACTTCTCAATTCCTTTATTGTTTAAAACTCTTTTTGCTCCCTGGAGACAGAATCTTTGGTCTTATGGCAAGGGTTTTGATCTGGCTAGATATCTTGAAGTCTTGATATCCAATCTTGCTTCTCGAATAATTGGATTTATTTTAAGAATAGGATTAATAATAATCGGATTACTTGTTGGATTTTTAGTGTCATGGATAGGAATAATGGTTCTTTTTGTCTGGCTTATTCTTCCTTATGCTCTGATAATCGGCCTTAGTCTGGGAATTTTAATTTTGTTTTAATTTCATGTTGAATTTTGATTTAAAAAAAACATCAACTTTTCAGGCAATCAAATGGGATAATTTTATTGCTTTCCGATATACCAAACTGCTTAAAAAGTTTTTTAAAATTCTTTTTCTAATTGCTTTTTTATTTTTTTTCTATGGATTCGTATTAAATAATTTTTCCCGCAACCTAAATCAAGAATTGCTGGGATTATCAATAGCCTTTTTCAGTTTAAGCGCAATTTATTGGCTTAGCGAATTTTTCTTTGACACCAAGCTGAAGATAAACGCCAAAAATAACTTCACCATTGATCAAGTTTTGACTCAACCAGACAAATATAATATGGCTGAACTTTTAAGTTTTGAAGCAGCCAAAGCAGTTTATCGCGCAGAAAAATTGGCCAAAAATAATAAAATTGAAAAATCTAATTCTTCAATTATTCTTTCTTGTTTATTGAAAGATAATCCTGAATTGAATTTTATTTTATCCAGAGCTCTATTGAGCGTAGAAGAAATTATAAAAATATTAAAAACCCAATACAGCAATTGTCCTGATGACTTTGAAGAGATTATTCTAGAATCTTTTAAAACAGCTCGGAGAAAAGAAAATGAAGCGGTTACCAAAGAAGATCTTTTGATTACTCTGGCTAATAAAAATCTAATTCTTAAAAAGATTTTGATTGATTCTCAATTAAAGGCAGAAGATATTGAAAATTTAACTGATTGGTCGGGATTTTTACAAAGAAAAATAAAAGAACAAAAGCAATGGTGGCAATATGACAATTTAATAAAAAATGGATCATTGGCCAGAGAGTGGACAGCAGGATTTACCGTTACCCTAGATAAATTTTCCAGCAATTGGTCAGAATCTTTAAAAAACCAGGGCTTTCCTAAAATTATCGGCCATCAACAAGAATTAGCTCAATTAGAAAGAATCTTAAGCAGCCGAGAAGAAAACAGCAATGTTTTATTGATTGGAAATACTGGAACTGGCAGAAAATCAATTATCCAAAACTTTGCTATCAGAAGCAGTTTGGGCCAGAGTCTTCCTGGAATAAACTACAAAATAGTCAAAGAACTGAATTTACCTGCCTTATTTGCCCAACTGCAAAATAAAGATCAAATAGAATTAGTTTTGAATAAAATTTTTGAAGAAGTTCTTTTGGCTGGCAATATAATTTTAGTCGTCGATCAATTCCATAATTTTGTAAATGGAGATCAAACAGCTGGAACGTTTGACCTTTCTAGTATTTTAGCTCCTTACTTACGATTCCCTCAATTTCAGCTTATTGCCATCACTGATATTGCTAATTTTCATAAAACTATTGAGTCAAAACCAGCGCTTTTGTCTTTATTTGGGACAGTAGAAGTTGCTGAAATTTCTAAAAAAGAAATTTTAATGCTTTTAGAGAATAAATCCTTGGTTGCTGAATTTCAAGATAAGGTTTTTATCAGCTATCCAGCGCTACGCGATATTATTAACTATGCCGAACGCTATTTCCCCAATCTTTCATCTCCAGAAAAAGAATTAGATATTTTGAATGAAGCAGTCATTTACGCTCTCAGTATAAAAAAGAAAGCTCTTTTACCTTACCATGTGGCTTACATTGTTTCAGCTAAAACTCAAATCCCAGTAGGGGAGATGGAGGAAAAAGAAAAAAGCATTTTAATTAATTTAGAAGATTTAATCCATAAAAAAATTGTTAATCAAGAAAGCGCAGTTGAAGAAGTGGCTGGAGCTCTCAGAAGAGCCAGGTCAGAGATAACCATTAGAAAGGGCCCTATGGGTTGTTTCCTTTTCTTGGGACCAACTGGAGTGGGTAAAACTGAAACCGCCAAAGCATTGGCTGAAATCTATTTTGGTTCAGCATCAAAAATGATTAGGTTAGATATGTCAGAATTTCAAATGATAGAAGATATCCCCAGGCTTATTGGTTCTATACAAGAAGAAGGTTTATTAACTGCTAGAGTGCGTGACAATCCATTTTCTTTAATCTTGTTTGATGAAATTGAAAAGGCCAATCCTAAAATATTAAATCTTTTACTTCAAGTTTTAGATGAAGGATTCTTAACCGACGGCTTGGGAAGAAAAACTCATTTTAAAGATTCGATCATTGTTGCTACTTCCAATGCTGGCTATAAAATTATTCTTGATGCCATTGAGAAACAAGAACTTTGGTCGGGAGTTAAAAAGAAGATATTAGATTATGTTTTCGAAAATGATGTTTTCAGGCCAGAATTTATTAATCGTTTTGACAGTGTGGTTGTTTTCAAGTCATTAACTCATGAAAATCTTTTAGCTATTGCTGGATTAATGCTTAATAAGCTGCAACAAAATCTTCTACAAAAAGATATTGAATTAGTTGTAACTCCGGAGTTAAAAGAAAAGTTAGTTGAATTGGGCTATAATCCAATTTTCGGAGCCAGAGAAATGACCAGAGTAATCCAAGAGAAAGTAGAAAATGTTTTAGCTAATGCAATCATAGGGAACAAAATTAAAAGAGGCGACAAGGTTAAAATATTACCCGCTAATTTTGATTTAGAGATTTTATAAACAAGGAAAATTAATTAATATATTAAACTCCCCAAAAGGGAGTTTTTGTTTTCTAAACAATATATTTTTAAACCAGCTGTGGATTACTTGTGGAAAACTTCATATTTTAATCTTATTTTTGAGCAGTGGTAATAATGATTGACTAGATGTCATCAAGTGGGATATAAATAATGTGTAGTGGAAAATTGTGGATAACTATGGGATAACCATTAAAAACAGTGCAAAACTATGTTTATCGGAGAGTACAGACATACAATTGATAGTAAAAAAAGATTAGCTCTTCCAGCTAAGTTTAGAAAAGAATTAGGTAATAAGATTACTATAACTCGTGGCTTTGAGAATTGTTTAATTATCTATCCTCAAAAAGAATGGCAAATAACATCTGATAAATTGGGCAAGCTTCCTGCAAGCCAATTTGAAGCCAGAAGCTATGCCAGAATAATGCTGGCTGGAGCAATGGAAGTAGATTTAGACAAATTGGGCAGGATTTTAATTCCAGAATATTTAAAAAAGTATGCTGGTTTGAAAAAAAACGTAGTTGTCTGTGGAATATTTAATAGATTGGAAATTTGGAACGACCAGAAATGGGATATTTATAAAGGAAAAATGGAAAAAGAAGTAGGGGATTTAGCTGACAAATTAAAAGAATTAGGAATCTAATGATACATTTACCTGTTCTTAAAAAAGAAGTAATTGACTATTTAGATCCCGAGCCCAATCAAAATTTCATTGATTGCACTCTTGGAGCGGCTGGACACACAATTGCTATTTTAGAAAAAACTCAACCCAATGGAAAAGTATTGGGAATTGAATTAGATCCAGTTCTTTGCCAAAAAGTAAAACAAGAAGTAACTTCTGACCGATTGATTATTGCAAATGACAACTTTAAAAACCTAAAAGAAATTATTCAAAAGAAGAATTTTAAAAAAATAGCTGGAGTCTTGCTGGACCTGGGAATGTCCAGCTGGCATATAGATCAATCGGGCCGAGGATTTTCATTCCAAAAAGAAGAAGAATTGGATATGAGGTATAATCCCGAGATTGAATCATCAAAATTCACTGCGGCAACCATTGTCAACCAATATTCTCAAGAAGAAATAGAAAAAATCCTACAAGAATACGGAGAAGAAAGATTTGCCAGAAGGATTGCCAAAGCAATTATTGAAAAAAGAAAATATCGTCCAATCAAAACCACCAATCAATTAATCGATATTATCCAAGAAGCAGTTCCTCTCTGGTATCAGAAAAAAAGAATCTATTTTGCCACCAGAACATTTCAAGCATTTAGAATAGCGGTCAATGACGAATTAAATAGCTTACAAAAAGTATTGCCTCAAATTGTTGATATTTTAGAGCCAGGAGGAAAAATTGTTATTATTTCTTTTCATTCTCTCGAAGATAGAATTGCCAAAAACTTCTTCAGAGAAGAAAAAAATAAAAAAACATTAGAAATCATCACCAAAAAACCAATTGAAGCCACGCCAGAAGAAATAGAAACCAATCCTCGATCGCGTAGCGCCAAATTAAGAGCAGCTAAGAAATTATAAAAATATAAAAAATATAAAAAAAATTAAAAAGAAAATATCAATATGACACAAGCAATTAAGCAAACTCAAGCTATTTCAACCCTAATTTTCTTTTTAATGTTAGGCTTGGCTGCCTCTTTAATCTTACAAGCAAATTATTTGGCTCGAGATGTTTTCTTAATTAAAGATTATAAACAGCAGTTAAGCCAGATTACCAATAATAATGAAGGATTAAAAATAAATTTAGCCCAATCAAGTTCTTTGGCGAATATTGATGATTATATTCAGGCTAAAAATTTTGTAAAAGCAGAACAAATAAAATATATTCAAATTTTAGAAACTTCAGTGGCTCAAAATGTTGAAAATAAATAATTCGAGATTAATTATTCTTTCTATCTTCTTTTTTGCCCTGGCAGCATGCATAATCGGCCAACTCGCACATATTCAAATAATAAAAGGAGATTTATATAAAGCCCTGGCTCAAGGGCTTCATGCTCTTCCCGAAGAACAACTTGTTGAAAGGGGAGAGATTTTATTTAAAAATGATGAACCATTGGCTATTAATAAAAATTGGCCATTGGCCTGGGTTTTGCCTCAAGAGATTAAAGACGCTCAATTAACTGCTCAAAAACTCAGTTCAATCCTTAATTTAGAAGAAGGATTTCTTTTAGATAAATTCAACCAAGATAAACGTTATGTTATTTTAAAGAGCAAACTCACCCAACAAGAAGTAGATCTTTTAAATCAATCCGAACTGGCTGGTATTTATATTGATACTGAAAGAGGCCGGTATTACCCTCAAGAAGCTTTAGCTGGACAAATCGTTGGTTTTTTAGGGGGTAGCGGCAACGGCCAATATGGCTTAGAAGAATATTATAATCAAATTCTTTACAAACCCGAACAAGGAAAAGGAGATAGTTTGTCTTTAACAATTGATTATGAAATTCAGTTTATGGCTGAAAAATTATTAACCGAAGCAGAGGAAAGCTTAAAAATGAAAAGCGGCCAAATTATTGTTATTGATCCCAATTCAGGCAAAATTTTAGCTATGGCTAATTTTCCTACCTTTAATCCAAATCAATACAAAGAATCAGCCACCAGCGGTGATTTTGATGTCTTTCAAAACAGCCTTACGGAAAGAATTTTTGAACCAGGGTCGGTGTTAAAGCCAATTACAATGGCAGCGGCCCTAAATGAAGGGAAGATAACGCCAGAAACAACCTATGTTGATACTGGAGTGGTTAAAATTGGCGGCTGGCCTCTTTATAATTATGCCCAAAGAGTTTATGGAAAAATACCAATGACCGAAGTATTGGAAAAATCAGTTAACACTGGAGCGGTTTTTGCCGAACAACAAATTGACAATAATATTTTTTTAGAATATCTTGAAAAATTTGGTTTTTTTGAAAAAACAGGAATTGATTTAAATGAAGTCTCTTCCGAAAACAAAGAATTAAAAAAGGGCTATGAAGTAAATTTTGCCACTGCTTCTTTTGGCCAAGGCATTGAAATGACGCCAATGCAACTAGTAAGAGCTTATTGCGCCTTAGCCAATGGCGGCAAATTAGTCAAACCCTATGTCGTAGAAAAAATTACAGAAAATGGAGAGACTATTGAAGAAATTCAACCCAAAATTTCCAATGAACCTATTTTTTCTTCAAAAACTGCTGGCCAATTAACAACTATGTTAGTCAATGTTATAGAAAATGGATTTGCTAAAAAAGCTAAAATACCAGGATATTATATTGCTGGCAAAAGCGGAACTGCCCTGATTCCTTGGTCTGATAAAAAAGGCTATTCAGATCAAACCTGGCAAAGTTTTATTGGCTGGCTGCCTGCTTTTAATCCCAGGGTTGTAATTTTAGTCAAATTAGATCAGCCAGAAGCTAATACTGCCGAATATTCAGCTATGCCAATTTTTAGAAAAATGGCTGAATTTATCATCAATTACACTCAAATTCCTCCTGATTACGAATAATCGATTGAAAAAAAACATTAAAAGTATTAATCTAGATATACTTAAATTGGCCCCATCGTCTAGAGGCCTAGGACACATGGTTCTCATCCATGCAACACCGGTTCGACTCCGGTTGGGGCCGCTATCTATTTTTTTGACTCAAAGTATTAAAATTGATAATATATAGAAATAGCCTCGGCTATTCCCGAGGAAATTATTATTTATAAAATTATATGCTTTGGCTCTACGCTTTAATTTTTATAGCATCTCTTGGCCTATTTACCTTGGCTGGCAAATCGCTGGTAGCATCTCTTTCTGGAATTGCTGAATATTTAGGTTGGAAAGAATTTATTGTTGCTTTCTTTTTAACTGCTTTTTCGGTTTCTATGCCTAATTTTTTCATTGGCATAGCCTCAGCGCTTAATAAAATCCCCGAATTGTCTTTGGGAGACATTATAGGAGGAAATGTCATTGAGTTAACTCTTTTGGTTGCTATCGGCGGATTGGTGTCTCGACATGGCTTGGGTGCTCAAAGCCGCACTGTCCAAGGCAGCTCATTGTTTACTATCTTTGCCGCTATCTTGCCCCTAATCTTAATTTTAGACGGCAGCTTATCTCGAGTTGATGGAATATTATTAATATTAGCCTTTGTTGCTTATGTTCTTTGGATATTTCAGACTAAAGACAGATTCACTAAGGTTTATGATGAAGTTAAGGGACCAGTCGGAGCTAAATTCTTTTTAAAATGTTTTTTAAAATTCTTATTTTGCACTGCTATTTTATTTTTAGCTGCTCAAGGAATTATTAAATCATCTCTTTTCTTTTCCAGCTTCTTCAACATACCCCTGACTATGGTTGGAGTTTTAATTATCAGTTTGGGCAATTCTATTCCTGATTTAGCTTTTGTTGTTCATGCTGCAAAAAAAAGCGAAGATTGGCTAATTTTAGGCGACTTAATGGGAGGCACAATTATTACTGCCACTTTGGTTTTAGGAATTGTTTCTTTAATTTGTCCAATTCAAATAATTGATCCATCGTCAATGTTGATTGGCCGTATCTTTTTAATCATTTCAGCCTTATTTTTCTTTTTATTCATTAAAACTGATCATAAAATTACTAAAACAGAAGCGTTTTTTCTGCTTTTAATCTATATTTCCTTTGTTGCCACTGAATTATCTTTGACGCGATAAACAAAATCTGCTAATATTTTGATATCAAATGAACAGCTTTGTTTCAATTTTAATAATAATCGGTATTGTCGCAATAATTGAAGTGGTTCTTTCTTTAATCAGAAAACAAGCTAAAAAAAATCAAGAAATTATTCCGATTAGCATATTAAGAGAAGATATTAAAGAAATCAGAGAGGGGCTAAAAGAAGCCCAAAAAGAAAGCCTGGGTTTTATCCAACAACAGCAAGCGGTCAATAACAGGATTATCCAAGATGTTACTTCCGGATTAGAAAGAGTTCATGCCGACAATCAACGTGTGGCTGAGCTAAAGGGCCAATTGGATAAACTAACCGATGTTTTGGCTAATCCCAAACAAAGAGGCATCTTAGGAGAATATTTTTTAGAAACACTGCTTAAAAACATATTTCAGCCCAAGCAATACCAGCTTCAATATCAGTTTTCTGATGGAGAAATTGTTGATGCCGTTATTTTTTTAAAAGAGAAAATCGTTCCGATTGACGCTAAATTTTCTTTAGAAAATTACAATAAGATTTTAGAAGAAAAGGACTCAATTAAAAAAGAGGAATTAGAGAAAATTTTTAAAAAAGATCTAAAGAATAGAATCGAAGAAACTGCCAAATATATCAGGCCGGAAGAGGGAACAATGGATTTCGCTTTCATGTTTATCCCCTCTGAGGGCATTTATTACGATTTATTAATTAATCAAATTGGCGGAATTAAAAGCAATACCTACGATTTAATTGAATATGCTTTTAAAGAAAAACGCGTAATCATAGTTTCCCCAACTTCCTTTTACGCCTATTTACAAACAGTGTTGCAAGGGCTAAGAGCTTTCCAGATTGAAAAATCAACTGAAAAAATCATGAAAAGAGTAGAAATGCTTCAGAAACACATTACCAATTACGATATTTTCTTAAAAAAATTAGGCAACAATTTAGGCACTACAATTAACGCCTATAACCAAACTTACAAGGAATTTGGTAAAATAGATAAAGATGCAGCCAAGTTAACCAACAAAGAAAAAACAGTCGAGCCATTACAATTAGAAAAACCAAACCATTTAGAATAAAATTATGTTAGCTGTAATTAAAACTGGAGGAAAACAATACCTTGTTTCTCCTGGAGATAAAATAAAAATTGAAAAAGTTAATACCCCAGAAGGAGAAGAAATAATCTTTTCCGAAGTTTTGCTTGTAGAAAAAGCAAACAAAATTGAAATTGGTACGCCATTGGTTAAAGAAGCAAAAGTAACAGGTAAGGTATTAAAACAATCTAGAGCTAAAAAAGTTATTGTTTTTAAATACAAATCCAAAACCAGGCACAAGACCAAAAAGGGTCATCACCAGCTTTTTACTGAAGTTGAAATCACTAAGATCAATTAGAAATAAACAAATTTGTTAGAATAATGAAAAAAACAGCTCGCGTGAGCTGTTTTTTGTTATATTGTTCTCAACTTTCTGATATAATAAGAGAATGATTTTAAGAAAAAACAACAACTCCTTTACCCTCATCGAACTTCTAGTAGTCATCTCCATCATTGGTCTTTTATCTTCCATTGTCCTGGTAGCTACCAAAGGTTCAAGAGACAAAGCTAGAATAGCCAAAGGATTGGAGTTCAGCCAAACCATCCATACCTCTTTAGGCTCTGAAGCAGTGGGCATCTGGGATTTTGACAACTGTACAGCTCAAGATGCTTCAGGCTACGGCAACAATGGAACCATTAATGGAGCTGTCTGCAGTTCCGACACTCCATATTCGGCGATTGGCCAGGGAACTGGTAAGAATTCTTTGAGTTTTGATGGCACTGATGATTATGTTATTGCGAATATACCTCAACTGAGCACATACACAATGCCAGCTACCATTTCTGTTTGGATATATATACCATCGACATGGACTTGGATTAACGGAACAATAGCAGCATTTCCAGCAACTTCTTACGGAATGGGCATATATCGTGTAGTAACTAATAATCTAATAGTATTTACAGCAAGAATAGGGGGAGGGGTTTCATATGGATGGATTAATTACAGTATTCAACGAGATACTTGGTATCATTTAATGTTTACTGGAAATGGTGCCACGTTTGATACATATGTCAATAGTATTAGAATCAATACAAGTTCAGCAGCGTATGGAGTAGCAGCCGGAGCAGATATAACTGGTGTTTTTCATTTAGCCACAAATAATATATATGGCGGTGGCGGTGGTGGATATTTTGGCGGTCTCATCGACGACGTTCGAGTCTACTCTCAAGTTCTATCTCAATCTCAAATCCAACAATTATTTGCTGAGGGATTAGAGAAACATAAAGATTTGGTGATGGAATAATATAAAAATGATTTTAAAATAATTCTTATCTTCTTCTTTCTAAAGCATCTCTTAGGGTTTGCTCGTCGGCATATTCCAATTCTCCTCCAGTGGGCAAACCCCTGGCTAAACGAGTGATTTTTTTGTTCAATGGTTTTAAGAATCTTTCTAGATATAAAGAGGTGGCTTCGCCTTCAGTGGTCGGATTAAGGGCCAGAATGACTTCTTTAATTTCAGGGTGATTTTGGATTCTTTGCTCCAATTCTTTAATTCTTAATTTATTGATATCTTCTTTTTTAAGCATTGAAACGGTTCCTCCCAGTATGAAGTAAAAACCTTGATATTTTTTAATCTTTTCAATTGATTCCAAATCAGTTTCTTTTTCAACAATGCAAATCAAGCTTTTATCCCTAGATGGGTTGCTGCAAATTTCACATAGTTCTTTTTCTCCTTCAAAGCGATTAAAACACCAAGGACAGGTTTTTATTTTTTTAATGTCTTTAATCGCTTGGATTAATTCCTCTATCTCTTGGTCGTTTTGAGAAATCAAATAAAAAACAAATCGAGCAGCAGTCCTGTGCCCGATGGTTGGAAATTTAGCAAATAGCTTTATTAATTTTTCAACAGAAGAAGAATACATTATTCTTGAAATCTTTTTTCTAGGTTGCGGAAAGCAACTCGGCTGTCATCAAAGTAGAGTTCGGCTTTTCCGACTGGCCCATTGCGGTGCTTGGCAATAATAATATCGGCAATATTTTTTCTTTCTGTTTCTTGAAAATATCTGTCTTCTCGATAAATGAATAAAACCACGTCGGCATCTTGCTCCAATGAGCCTGATTCTCTTAAATCAGCCAATCTGGGAATCTGAGGAGATCTTTGTTCAACTGCTCGAGAAAGCTGAGACAGGGCTAAAACTGGCACATTTAATTCTCGGGCTAGAATTTTAAGAGAACGGGAAATTTCAGTGACCTGCCTGACTGGAGAATCCATTGGATTTCGAGGCTCCATCAATTGGAGATAATCAACAACAATCAAGCCTAAGTTCTTTTGAGCTTGAAGCCTTCTGGCCATTGCTCTCATCTGTAAAATATTAATGGAGGCAGTATCGTCTATATAAATCGGAGCTTTGTCTAAGACATCCAGGGTCTGGCGGATTCTGGCAAAATCATTGTCTTCTCCTTCCCCAGACAATTTGCCGGTTCTTAAGCGCCATAAATCAATATTGGATTCAGTGGCAATCAATCTGTCAACTATTTGATCTCTGGACATTTCTAAAGAAAAAATGCCCACTGATATATTGTTGCGAATTGCCATATGGGAAGCGATATTTAAAGCCAGGCTACTTTTTCCCATAGATGGCCTAGAAGCTAAAATGATTAAATCAGATTTTTGAAGACCGCCCAATAAATTATCTAAATCTTTAAATCCTGTTTCCACGCCCCTGATACCACCGCCTTCTTTAGACAATCGGTCAATTCTTTCAAAAGCTTCTTCTAAAGACGCTTTAATCGGCAGAAAGTTTTGAGAAAGATTTCTTTGAGCAATTTTAAAAATCCTGTTTTCAGCTTTATCTAAAATAATATCAATGTCTTCTGATTCATCATAGCCCAAAATACCAATATCGTGAGAGGCGTCAATCAAATCTCTTAAGATTCTTTTTCTTTGAACAATTTGACCATAATTAAGAACGTGGCTGGCGGTCGGCACCGAATTAATCAATTCAGTCAGATAGCCGCTGCCTCCTATTTCTTCAAATTGATTCTTTTCTCTAAGTCGGTTAGAAAGAGATAAAAGATCAACTGGCTCTCCTTTTTCAAAAAGATCAATGGCCGATTGATAAATTTGCTGATGAATATTACGATAGAAATCTTCTGTTCTTAAAAAGTCAGCAACTTTAAAAATGGCTTTCTTGTCAATCATCAAACAGCCCAAAAGGCCTTGTTCGGCTTCAATGCTTTGAGGTGGTAATTTGTCGGGTAATTCCTTAGCCATAATAATTCATTTAACACTAAAAGAAAAAAATCCGCAAGCTAAAAAATTGGCAATAAGCTTATTCTTTCAAATACAAAAAAATACTAACTTTTTCCGTCTTGTGGGATTCGAGTGGACGCGATAAAATATAATTATGAATTTAGATGAATTAAAATTAAAAACCCTTGAAATAGATGGAGAGAAATTTCGAAGAATTTATACTTTTGTTGACTTTGGGAATGTCAACTATTGGTATGAAAACGACAGGCGAGATTGGGAAGACAATTTATTAGCAGAAAATCAGAAATTAACTATTAGTATTGAGAAATTAGCTAATTTCCTTAATCTTTTTTCTGTGCAAAAGCGTTTTTACTATGGATGGCACGCAAGAATAAAGAGTTCCTGGCACATCGTCATTTGGGCGGAAAAGAACGGATTTATTAAAATAACGAAACCCATTCAATTTATAAAACACTATTTGGAAGATACGGGATTTGATAATTTCAAAGGCAAATCCATAAAAGAAGATGTAAACGGTAAATTCATCGAAATTCCAAAAAGCAATTTTGATGTAGAGATAAGCGTTGATGCTATTCGTTTAATGGACAAATACGATACTTTCTGTTTATTATCCGGAGACAGTGATTTTACTCGGCTTGCGGAGTTTCTTAAAAGGCGAGGAAAGAAAATTATCATTATTGCTTCCGGTCAAGTATTTCATACCCTCAAAGACACAGCTGATTTATACATTAACGCACAGAAAATAAAATCATACATTTCTCAAATAAAAGAAACCTCGCCCCGTTAAGGGCGAGATTTGGATATCGGATCCGTCTCAGGCGGACAAGATAATCTTTCGATTACACTTTAATATTAACAAAACAAGAATCCTTGTCAAGCTAAAAAGTTGGCAATAAGCCTGCTTTTTGATAAAATGTTTTCATATGAAAATTGGTTTGGTTTCTTATCATGCTTTATATGTAGAAGGGGGAGTTAAAACTCACATTTTGAATTTGCAAAAAGAGTTCCAAAAGAAAGGGATTGAATGCAAGATTATAGCTCCACGACGCAGCTTAAAGGAAAATTATGGCCCAAACACTCTTTTATTGGGCACTTCTTTCCCCATAACATCTATTGGAACCCAGGGAGATTTGTGTGTCAGTTTCAATCCGCTTTCCATTAAAAGAGCTTTAAAAAAAGAGAAATTTGATATTTTACACTTCCACAATATGGGCTTCCCGTTAAGCACACAAATCTTACAAGAATCCAATGCTTTAAATATCCTTACTTTCCATGCTAGCCTAGAAGGCAATAAGCCGATCAAAGGTTCTCCCAAATTCATTTATCCTTTGCAAAAATTAGCTCAAAAATACCTTGATGGCATTATCGGCGTATCTCCGGTTACGCTCCAGCATTTTGAAAATTTCTCAGGCCCAAAACAAATTATACCCAATGGCATTAATTTAGAACAATTCAACCCCCAAAGCCCTAAAATCAACAAATTCCTTGATGGAAAAACAAACCTTTTGTTTGTTAATAGAATCGAAGAAAGAAAAGGATTAATTTATTTATTAAAAGCTTTTAAAATATTAAATAAAGAATTTTCTAATCTCAGATTAATTGTAGTAGGGGATGGAGATCTGCGCCAAGAGTGCGAGAACTTTGTTAAAGACAATAAACTATCTGAGGTTTGCTTTGAGGGACAGCAAAAAATCGATCTTATTCCTTCTTATTATTCCACTGCTGATATCTTTGTTGCTCCATCAATCTTTGGAGAAAGCTTTGGAATTGTTTTATTAGAAGCAATGGCAACAGCAAAACCGGTAGTGGCTTTTGCCAATAAGGGCTATGAAGGAGTGTTGGCTGATAAAAAAGGAGGCGTTTTGGTTCCATCAAGAGATTACGAAGCAATGGCCAAGGAATTAAAAATTTTAATCGAAAACGAAAACCTGAGAAAAACAATGGGAGAATGGGGAATCAAAGAAGTCCAAGATTATTCTTGGGATAAAATAGCTCAGCGAGTTTTAGATTTTTACGATCTTTGCTCCTTGTCCTAAATCTTCAATTCCGTATCCTAAGCTTTCAATTTCTTTTCTCATCTGGTCAGCTCTGGCCCAATTCTTTTCTAATCTGTAATTTTCTCTTTTATTGACCAATTCTTTAATCTTTTTAGGAATCCTGGTTTTTTTAACTTTATCCAAACCCAAACCAAAAACCTTATCAAACTGAATTAAAAGCTGATATTTTTCTTGATCAGATATTGTTTCATCTTTGACTAAATGCCACATAATGGCTAATGCTTTAGGCATATCTAAATCATCATTGATGGCTGAAAGAAATTTATCTTGATATTTCTTGCCATTTTTGGTTGATTTAATCTTTTTCTCAGATTTTATCTCAGATACTTTCTCATAAAGATTATTTAAGCTGTTTTGGGCGTTGGCCATTGCTTCCCAGCTAAAAGTCAATCGAGAACGATAGTGGGCATTTAAAACCAAATATCTGTAGGCCAGAGGACTAAATTTTTTCTCAATAATCGTGCTCAAAAGAACGATATTGCCTAATGATTTAGACATTTTGCCTTCTTTCAAAACCAGAAAGTCTCCATGCATCCAATAATTGGCAAAAACTTGGCCATAAGCTGCTTCGGCTTGGGCAATTTCGTTGGTATGATGAATGGCAATATGATCTATCCCGCCGCAATGAATATCAAAAGGAATGCCTAAATTGTCTATTCCCATAACCACGCACTCAGTATGCCAGCCGGGAAAACCCTTACCCCAAGGAGAGCTCCATTCCATTTGCCTTTTTTCTCCAGGCAAAGTGAATTTCCATAAAGCAAAATCAGTAAGATTCTTTTTACCGGCTACCATTTCAACTCTTGCTCCAGCTTTGAGCTGTTTTTCTTTCTTTCCCCACAATCGGCCGTAACTTGGAAGTTTAGAACTATCAAAATAGATGCCATCTAAAACTTTATAGGTAAATCCTTTTTTCTCTAATTTTTCAATTAGTTTTATTTGCTCTTTAATCGTGTCGGTGGCTTTAATAAAAACACTGGGTTTTTTAATGTTAATTAACTTAAGGTCATTTTTGAATGCCTTGGTGTAAAATCTGGCAACCTCCCAGACTGTTTTGTTTTCTCTTTTGGCTCCTTTTTCCATTTTATCTTCACCGGTATCGTCGTCTGAAGTTAAATGGCCAACATCGGTGATATTCATCACGTGTTTGACTTTGTATTTATTGTAAGTCAAAACTCTTTTTAAAATATCTTCAAAAAGATAGGTTCTTAAATTGCCGATATGAGCGAAAAAATAAACAGTCGGGCCGCAAGTATACAAACCAACTTCTTTTTTTCGAACTGGCTTAAAAACTTCTTTAGATCGAGATAATGTATTATATAGCGTTAACATAGTTTTATATTCTTTAATTATACTGATTATTTGATAAAAGAAAAAACCCCTTGTAGCAAAGAGGCTGGTTAAGAATTAATTATTTTGACTAATCATTAAAAGCTAACCCCTTTCTTACAAGAAACGCAACAGATGCAACAACAAATTGTAAGACGATTAGTTTTCATATTAATTCATTTTAGCCATCTCTATCTGATAGTCAATAATTGACAAAAAGGATATTTGGTGTCAGAAAAAGAGTATGTTAAGTACTTTAACAACACTAAGGAGGTGAAAAAAAGAGGGGATGATTCTTGAGGAAAGAAGTAATAAAGCAAAAAGAGTGCCCTGAATGTGGCAACAAAGCTTTTGTTGAGGATTTCCAAACTGGCGAAATTGTCTGTGCTTTTTGCGGTCTTGTTTTAAGCTCAGGAAACGACCTTTTAAGTTCCAAACCAGAATGGAGAGCGTATAACGACCAAGAACACCAGCAAAGATCTCGTACCGCACCCCTTACGCATAGAACTCAAATAGGAGTAACTTTTGGAAAAAAAGGGGAATATAAACTACCGACTGAACAAATAAAGCGCTTGCGACGACATCAATCACAAGTAAAATCTAGCAAAGAACGCAATCTGATTATAGCAACGCAAACATTACAAACAATTACTGACAAGCTTAATCTTCCTAAAAATACTAGAGAACTAGCCATGATTATTTATAAAAAGGCGCTAGAAAAAGATTTAGTTCGAGGAAGAACTATCACTTGCATGGTAGCGGCCTCTATCTATTTTGCCTGTAGAATTCTTCAAATCCCAAGGTATCTATCAGATTTCCCTGGAATAATCCGATTTTCTGAGAAAGAAATAGCAAACAACTATAGCTTGTTACACAAAGAGTTAAATAACGAACTTGACCAGAAGCTTAATATAAAACTACGAGCGCCTGATTATTTACAATCGATTGAACCAATCACGGAAAACTTACACCTTTCAAGAAAAACTGCCGAATCAGCTGCTGAAATTATCAGAAGGGCCAAAGAAGAGAGAATTACACAAGGCAAGGGTCCAAAAGGAATAATGGGAGCTGCAATTTATATTGCCTGTAGAAACAACAATGAAAAAAGAACGCAAAAAGAAATAGCTGAAGCTGCTGGCATTACAGAAGTTACAATAAGAAATAGGTCTCAAGAATTGCAAGAAAAACTTAAAATAGATGCCACGGTCCATATAGCACTGCCAACGAAACAATTTAAAATCAAAACACGAAAAGAAATAGATGCTACGGTCAATCTAATTGCACCATCAACAAAACAATTTGAACCCAAAACGCAAGCCGAAATAACAAAAAAAACAGAAAAACTGATGCAAGAATGTTTCGCGTCTCTACGCTTACCCGATATAACCCGTAAAGAAGCTCAACGAATATTAGACAATGCCATTAACAAAGAAATTGACTCGCTGAATCGAAGAGGATTCGTGGCTGCCATTATTTTGATTGCCTGCGTAAAAACTGGTCAAGATATAACCGAGATATCCATTGCCAGAGCAGCTCGCACCAATTATTACCAAATGAATAAACGGTACGAAGAGTTAAGAAACGTCCTCGGAAGGCCCCTGACAATACCAAATAGAGCAAAAATTGCTCTTTTTTTCTTTTTTAAATTTTATTAAACTTGTAAGCGAATAGGCTCAATGGTAAAATTCAATAATAATTTTAAATTTAATATTATGGAAAAAAGAGATTTAATAGCGTCAATCATTATTGGAGAAATATGTGCTTTAATCATATTTTTTGTTGCTGGTTCATTGATTCCATTATCTTTTAAAAAGTTTGTCAATTTATTTCCAATTATTTTGCCAATTCTTTCAGCTTTAGGAATTTGCTTTGTTTCTTTATTCAAAACTAAAATGCCAGTCATCTTTCAGGCTGGCAAATCATTTTTAGTGGGTATTTTAAACACCTTTATTGATTTGGGAATATTAACCATATTAATGGAAAAATTCCAAATATTTGTTGGCTTGTATTATATTCTTTTTAAAGGAACTTCTTTTGCTGTAGCCACTCTTAATTCCTATTTCTGGAATAAGCTTTGGACTTTTGAAAAAAAAGAGACTGGAACTGATTTAAAACAAACTTCAAAATTTTATTTGATAACCATTGGCGGATTTTTGATTAATTTGGCTGTTTCATCTTTTTTTGTTAATTTCTTGGGCCCAATGTTTGGAATTTCAGCTAAGCTTTGGGCTTATGTTGGAGCAATAGCCGCTGTTTTCCTGGGTTTTATTTGGAATTTTGCTGGATACAAATTGATTGTTTTTAAATAAACTGATGACTAATCTTGTTTTATATAGAAAATACCGCCCTCAGAATTTTTCTGATGTTGTCGGGCAAGAGCACATCATCAAAACTTTGACCAATGCCATTGCTTCGGGCATGATATCCCATGCTTATCTATTTGACGGACCCCGAGGCACTGGAAAAACCACAGTTGCCAGATTATTGGCCAAAGCAATCAATTGCCAGAATTTAAAAGGATCTGAGCCTTGCAATAAATGCTCTTCTTGCTTAGAAATTACCAACGGCCAATCAATGGATTTGATTGAAATTGATGCTGCTTCTCATCGAGGGATAGACGACATCAGAGAATTAAGAGAGGGAATCAAATTTTCTCCCAGCAAATTAAAATACAAAGTTTTTATCATTGATGAATGCCATCAGCTTTCTAAAGACGCCTCTAATGCTCTTTTAAAAACATTAGAAGAGCCGCCAGCTCATGCTATTTTTATCTTGGCCACAACTGAAATCCACAAAATGATTCCCACCATCATTTCCCGCTGCCAAAGATTTGATTTTCGCAAATTAACCGTAGAAGAAATAATCCGAAGACTAGAAACAATTGTTAAAGCAGAAAAAGTAAAAATTGAAAAAGCCGCTTTAGAATTAATAGCAATCTATTCTGGCGGTTCAACCAGAGATGCCGAAAGCTTATTAGATCAGGTTTTGACCTTTGGCAACGATTCTAAAAAAGAAATTAAAGCTGAAGACATTAAAAACTTATTAGGATTGGTTGAAGTGGAAATTATAAGCCAATTGGTTGATTTTGTTTTTCAGAAAAAACCCGCTCAAGCAATAAACTTCTTAAACGAAGTTTTAGAGAAGGGGATTGATGTTTCTGAACTGATAAAAGCAATAACAAATTACTTAAGACAAGGATTGATACTAAAGATAACCGATGTTCAAGAAAACCAAAGTTCAATCATTACAGGATTGACCAAAGAAGAGTTTCAAAACCTGAAAAAACAAGTAGCCAGCCTTTCCGATCAGCAAATACAGAAAATTCTTAATGTTTTTCTAGAAGCTTCTGGTAAAATTAAGTATTCTCCAATTCCTCAATTGCCAATTGAGTTGGCTATTATTGAATCTATTGAGTCTTTGAGTTAAGATATTACACACAAATGATAGAGGGAATTTCTAAATAATATTCGGGGATCGTCTAATGGTAGGACAGCGGGTTTTGGTCCCGTTAATTGGGGTTCGAATCCCTATCCCCGAACTAATTACTTTATGGTGCCCAGGAATACGCCAGCAGGCGGATATCCGAGGGCAAATCTAGCCTCGGCAACAAATTTAATTTTGAGTTCTAAATAATCGCCTTTCAGGCGATTTTTTGGTAAGATTAATTAATAAATAAAAAATATGAAAAAAAATATTATATTTGTTTTTCTAATAGTAATTATCCTTGTGGGCGCGGGGATGTGGTATGTCAATAATAAGGGAAGTAAAAATTACTCTCCTTCACCGTCTCCTGTAGCTCAAGTTACCTATATTTGTAATGACAATAAAACAATAGATGCTACTTTCTATAAAGGAGAAAATAAGCCAGTAGAGCCAGGCGAACCTCCGATTCCTTCAGGAAGCGTAAAAATTGTTTTAAGCGATGGCCGAAATTTTGATTTGCCCCAGACCATTTCTGCTTCCGGAATACGCTACGCTAATAGCGATGAATCATTTGTTTTTTGGGGCAAGGGAAATGGAGCGTTTGTATTGGAAAATAATGTTGAAAAAAGTTATATAGGGTGCATTGTACTCGCTAAAGATCCTGGAGGATTATCGAAAGTTTATTCAGATAGCACAATTGGTTTCTCGATCCGTTACCCAGCTGATTACTTAATAAATACTTCTTACAAATATCAGGCGCTTGGCCCGGGCAAAGATATTAGCGGCGTAAAGTTCACTATTCCGTCCAGCCTTGCTATTGGTACTAATTTATCAAGTTTTGATACCGGCGTTTCAATAGAAATAATTCCTGCAACTCAAGATTGTAATGCGAGCCTTTTTTTGGACAACAATAATATTCAAACCGTAACCGATAATGGCAATGATTATTCTTTTGCATCAACAACCCAGGGTGCCGCCGGTAACCGTTATGAAGAAGAAGTTTGGGCGATTCCAGGAACTAATCCCTGTATTGCCATACGTTATTTTGTACATTCTACAAATATCGGAAATTATCCCGAAGGCACTATCTCAGAGTTTGATCGAGCCGCTCTCATAAATCAATTCGAAAAGATTCGTCATTCTCTGACTATATTATAAATAGAGCTAAGGAAAATAATAAGTTTTAATAATGGCAACTATTTTTTATGCGTACGATTCTTGCTCGGCTCTTCCGAGCATTTAGGAAATTCACACAGCCATTTAATCGTCTGAATGCCTAGATAATCTTTGAAATTTTCAAGATAACCGTAAAAGGATTTATTTACTGATTTGTTCCATTGAAAATTCGGCTCCAACCAAAATCCTCTAATTTCTAATATTTTATCAACTTGTCTTGGCTCTATTCTGCCAATAAGCTTATCTCCATATAAAATTGGTAAAGCATAATGCCCGTACTTTCTTTGATGTTTTGGCGTGTACACTTCCCATTTATATTCAAAATCAAAAATATCTTTAATCATTTTCCTATCCCACAGTAAATTATCTAACGGAGCCAAAAAAACAATGTTGTTTTTAAGATTATTGATTATTGCTCGCTTTAATAAATGAATGTCTGAGCTAGGCATTACATAAGTTTTTTTAACATTCTTGATTTTGATCTCAATCAATTTTTTTTGCTCTAGCAACTGATTTATAACGGGTGATACCTGTTTTCCAGTACCTATGCCCAACCATCCTTGTCCGGTTCCAGATTTAGGCAATAATCCAATGCTTTTAATTCTTCGGATTATTTTTACTGAATTGATATTATTTTCCTCGGTCCATATAAAGTTTTTCCCATATATCTTAGCAGGTAAGCTGTAGTATTTTCTGCCTTTTTCTCTTTTTGAAATAACCAATTTGCCAGTTCTCCAAAGGATATCTAATGCTGCTTTTCCCCATCTGGGATTACCCCAAAAACTGTTTATTTTTCGATCATCTTTTATTTGAGATGATGAAATTTCTCCATCTATTTTTATTCTCAAAATAAGCTGGTCGATTGCAGCGGAATTTTCTTGAATAAAGTCGTCCATTTTTTTCCTCGAATTATTGGAAAATAATTTTTTACACAAAGAGAAGTCTTCGACAGGAACGATACATAATTCTTTATCAAAGCATTCAATTCCTTTTCTTTGTTTATAAAGCCATAAATAGTAATCTTTCGGATGAATACCCTTTACTCTTGCTTGCAGAACCAAATCAACATTTGTACCGCAAGGATTTTGCGGGTCAAACTGAATAGAGCGGATAGTATTAAAAACTTTATCTATACCTTTTTGTCCGTTGAGCGATTGAGGCGGTGAAAGTAATTGTTTTAACAATAGATATTGTTTAATGTTTTCTTTTGTTATGTTTGTTATAAGCATATTTATGTGTCTTGCCTCTAGATACGCATTATTTTTCTGGATCAGGATCAATGAATTTTTGGTCTTGATACTGCATTTCTCTTAAGTAAGAATAGAGTCCGGCTTTTTTCATTAATTCAGCGTGTGTTCCAGATTCAACAATTTCTCCTTTGTCCATAACTATAGCTCTGTCTACTTTTCTAACAGTAGAGAATCGGTGAGCAATGATTAAAACTGTTCTGTTTTTGGCTACCTTCCAGAAAGCATCTTGTATCAAGTGCTCTGATTCAGAATCCAAATTACTGGTGCCTTCATCAAAAACAACAATCTTGGGGTTAGATAAAATCATTCTGGCTATTGCCAATCTTTGTTTTTGTCCGCCAGAAAGCTTAATGCCTCTTTCGCCAACTTGAGTTTCATATTTTAATGGCAAGCTTTCTATAAATTCATCTAAATTAGCCATATGGCAAGCTTCTTGGATTTGTAATTGCGTTGCATTGTTGTTGCCATAAGCAACATTAAAGCCAATGGTATTATTAAAAAGAATGGGCTCTTGAGGCACAATTCCAACAAAAGATCTCAATTGCGCTTTGGTGAAATTACGGATATTAATTCCATCAATTAAGATTTCTCCCTGGCTAACATCGTAGAAGCGCAGCAAAAGCTTGATTAAAGTTGTTTTTCCAGCGCCTGATCGACCTATAAAAGCTATTGATTCGCCAGGTTGGATATCTAGATTAACATTAGTCAAAACATTTTGCTGATTATCGGGATACGCAAAGCTTACTTGGTTGAATTGGATTCTTCCCTTAATATCTTTCACTTGGCTTGGAACTTCAGGATCTTTAATCAAGATTTCATTATCAAGAATATCAAAATAATTATGGATATCTGTTTGCTGTTTGACGATTTCTCTTATTTCATAGAGCAAGTCAAAGAAGCGGTAATAAAAAGCATTCATTAAGGTAATAACCATAACCAGATCTCCGGTTGTTATTTCTCTCAAAGAGAGCTTGCGAATGACAATTTGAAAAATAACCAAAATGCCTAAATTAGAAAGAGTGCCAATGCTGATATCCATTAACCTGAAAGAATTGGTGTAGGCCCAGATTTTTTTCATCCAATCTTGAAATTCTTCTTTCAAGCGATTTTCTTCTTTTTCTTCTTGGGCAAAGAATTTGACTGTCTCATAGTTAATGAAATTGTCAGTAATAATCCCCGAAACTCTGTCTTCGGCGTCATTGAAATCTTGTCTTTTGGAAATATTGAATTTGATCAGCTGCCAACCAGCTAAAGTATTGATTATAAAGATAAATAACATCACCCAAGCAATAATTGGCGTAATTTGATTAAAAAGAAACAAAACAACGATTAAACCAATAACAATGCGAGAAATATGCTGGTTGATTGAATGAGATAAATCAAAAAAAGCATTATCGCCTCGCTTAAAAGTGCTGATCAGGTATCCAGTGCTTTTATTGACATGAAAAGCAAAATCTAAATCTTGAATGCGTTTAAAAATCATTATTCTGGCATTGCGGCTGGCTGGCAGCACAAATCTCAACTCTAAGTAATTGCTCAAAGTGCTGAGCGCATTAACAAGAATTTTTAAACCAACAAACCAAAGGACTATTTTAGTGAGTTCATTGTAATTTCCTGCTGGCGCTGCATCAACCAAAAGCTTGTAAATATAAGGAATGATATTTTCTAAAATTGTCGTAGAGATCAAAACTAAAACAAAGAAGAAGAAATCTCTTTTATAGCGCATCAAAAATCCATAAAATCTTTTAATGTCTTTTAGCATCTCTTTATTCTTAAATAGTTTAAGAATTATATACGATTTCAGTCAAAATTACAAACCTAATATTGACAAATACAAAATAATGGAATATAATATATCCAGGTCTAAAAAATGGAAAAAGAAGCAGTGGTGGTCTTATGCAGGAATCCGATCGAACTCGATCCGAAAACCCGCCAAAAATTGGCCGTCGCCATAAACGATATGATGCTTTCTGGCCATCTGCCAGAACACACGAAGAACTACAAGGGATGGGATAAAGTTTTCCCAGCCGGATCAATAGACATAGCGATCAAGAAACCATTCGATGGCAGCTCTGAATCGCTCCAGGTCTTTAGATCTCTTCCGCCAATAGGGAAGGGACTAAGGGATGATCTCAAGGAATTCATCGATAAAGCACCACAACAACCACCCAACAAGCACATGCTCCCCAAAAACCTTCCCCAGCTCCACAACAGAGTCATGGGAGATCAACTCATAGAAGAGTAATCCACAAAGCGATCCAATAAAGGACCGCTCTTTTTTTTAATTATTCAATTTCCATTCTATCTCATCTTCCTTTCCAGCAAATTCCAACCAATCGCCAGATCGATCAATCACATACCATTTTTTCTTAGTTTCTGACCAAATCATTGGATTGTTTCGATAGTATGGCCTTTTAACAATTTCTTTTGGTTTCAATCTATCTAGCTCCAGCCATTTTTTAAAAACAGTTTCAATGGAATAATCTAACTTTCTTGATTTCGCCCATTGAGCAACTTTAGTAATGGCATTTTTAGCTTTTTGGACTGAGCCAGCTAATTCCAAAAGCTGTTTGGCTGGCCTGGTAAAGCGGGAATAGATTATTTTTTTCTTTTTAGCGTCTTTTTTAATCTGATCTAAACTCAACCCCTTGCTGTAAAAATAATGATTAACTATTTTCTGAATAGCGGTTTCTTCCTTTCTTTGTTTCTTTTTCTGCTTTTCAGTTTTTACTTTTCTCTTTATTGGTTTCTTCATATTTTCTTTAAAATTTCTTTTAAATTTTCTTTACAATTTCTTTGTAAAATTGCTTAGCCAAAGCCAATTGCTCTTGGCCTTTATTGGTAATTTGATAAATCCTTCTTCTGTCTTGAGCTTCGCTTTTAACCAATCCTTCTTCTTCTAATTTATACAAAACCCTATAAGCAGTAATTCGGCCAGGCTTAAAGCCGAATTTTTTCTCAATAATAGTTTGGAGATTCCAGGCATGCGTTTTTTCTTGACCCAACAAAGAAAGGATGTAGATCCAGAGATTTCCTTTTGTGTTGTATTGATAAAGACGATCTAATGGTTTCATACTTGACAGAGTATTTTACGGATGTAAAATAGTAATAATATAAGAACCTTTCGCTTCGCTCAAGAACCTTGTTTTCTCACTTCGTTCGAAAATAATAATCTTGTTTTCTCACTTCGTTCGAAAATAATAATCTTGTTTTCTCACTTCGTTCGAAAATAAAATTAATTAACAATAAAATGAAAAAAGATATTAAAATTGCTATTGTTGGTTTGGGAAATTGCGCTTCATCATTAATCCAAGGTATTTATTATTACAAGCATGTTAAAAATGATGATGAGCTGGTCTCTGGCCTAATGCATAATGTAATAGGGGATTACAAGCCTTCAGACATTAAGATAGTAGCTGTTTTCGATATTGATCAAAGAAAGGTTGGCCAAGACGTTTCCAAAGCTATGTTTGCCAAGCCCAACTGCACTAAGGTCTTTTATTCTAAAATACCAAATTTAGGAGTAAAAGTAAAAATGGGACCGATCTTAGATGGAGTGGCTGATCATTTTAAAGACTATCCTCAAGATCAAGCATTTTTGCCATCCAAACAAAAACCTGTTGATATTGCTAAAGAATTAAAAAAATCAGGAGCTCAAATCTTGATTAATTATTTGCCGGTTGGATCAGAAAAAGCAGTTCGCTTCTATGCCGAAGAAGCATTAAAAGCCAATTGCGCCCTTGTCAATTGCATACCGGTCTTTCTGGCTAGCAATAAAGAATGGGCTCAAAAATTTGAAAAGAAAAATCTGCCAATCATTGGCGATGACATCAAGTCTCAAGTTGGAGCAACTATTGTCCATCGTGTCTTGAGCCATCTTTGCGCCAACCGAGGAGTAAAGATAGAAAGATCATATCAGATCAATGTTGGCGGAAATACTGATTTCTTAAACATGCTTTCCCGTTCAAGATTGAAATCCAAAAAAATATCTAAAACAGAAAGCGTTGAATCGCAATTAGCCAAAAGATTAAGCTATGACAATCTTCATATCGGCCCTTCTGATTACATTCCTTTTTTAAAAGACAGAAAAATTGCTTTCATCAGAATAGAAGGCAAGCAATTTGGAGACGTGCCAATGGAAATAGAATTGCGCTTAAATGTTGAAGATTCTCCCAATTCAGCTGGCTGTGTTATCGATGCCATCAGAATGGCCAAACTGGCCCTAGACAGGGGAATTGGCGGCCCACTGATATCTCCTTCGTCTTACTTCATGAAATCTCCTCCTCAACAGTTTACCGATGATAAAGCTAAAGAAATGGTCGAAGAATTTATTTCAGGACAAAGAGATAAATGAAATAAAAATATGGAACCATTTGAAAGATTTCAAAAAGCAAATACCCAAGATAACCTTTGGATCTATATTCTAGCCATAGGAAAAAATGCTGAAATTCCCAATGAAGATATCAGAAGATTGATATTCGAAAAGTTTGAATTCCTGCCTGGCCAGATATTGACTGCCCGAGTTTTATATCGGCTGATGCAAGACGAATATATTCAAAAAGAAAAATTCCAAGGAAAAAAGGCTTACAAAACAACTGGAAAAGGATTAGCTGAATTGGAAAAAATGAAAGAGTTTATGCAAGAATTAGCGGAAAAAACCAAGAACTAAATTAAGAAACAGCCAATCGGCTGTTTTTCTTTTTATTCGTATGATATATTGAAAACAGAAAGTGAGAAATATGGGACTTGTTTGTATTAAGAAAGAAGATCAATGGAACATATTACACTGGCTCCTTGACAATCGATTCGAACCAGAAAAACACCTAGCTTGGCTTCTAGAATATAGAAGCAAAAGCAATGCAAAATGGGATAAATACAAATCCACAGGACTACTAAGCGCTGACAATCAGATCACCTTGGCTCAGACAATCAGAGACGTCATAGACGCTGTTCTTTTTAAACAAGTACCTGGCGAAGCCTGGGGTCGAGGGTATTCAATGCTATACCTGCGCCTGCTATCCTCCTTCATATTCAACATCCCCATTGCAAACAAAAACAAAAAACAGCTCATCAAAGATATCTTAGAAGCTGTAAAACCATAAATTTTTCTCTCATGCAGCCCAAAACGCTGCTTTTTTATTTGACTGCTTGTTAAAGATTATTTAATAAAATATAATGAAATCAGAACACAAAAGAGGTTTTATGGATGGTAAGACTTAAAAAAGAAGAAGCTTGGCTGCTTGCTTATGAACTCAAAAAAACATTGACGCCAGATGATATCTTGTGGCTTCAACAGAATGGAAAAACAAAAATACCTCCTTACGAAAAAACTTATTGGAATCTTCCAGAAAACTCTTGCTCTTGCTTGAGCTGGCACGCTGTCGTACTGACAACAGAAATGCTAATCGCCAAAAGCACCAGAGAACCGATTCCTCCCAATAAGGCCATAGAGCTATGCAGAGAACACATAGAATTATCAGCAAAACTGTTAAACATAGACATAGGCCAGGGCATCGGCGTAGACCAAATAACAAATCTTCTTTTCAAAGGAATTGAAGAAAGACTCAGAGAACAAGAAAAAATAACTCTCGAAAATGACCCAATCCAGGTCATTTTTTTTATTTCATTTGATAGCCATCAAAATCCTTTCTGCTTCAGTTTGGACAACCTCGCCCTGGTATTCAGCTCCATGATCTGGATAGTTTTTAAACACAGATCTTTTCTGGTCTATATGGAGATTAAAAACTATCATCTGACTATCGGGATGAATTTTTAAATAGATATGGAATCGAGGATAGTCATCTATGTCTATGGTTTTAATAAAACTTATTTCTGCATCTTCTCGATAATCACCAATTAGGACATAACCAGCTCGGCGCATCATCATGACAATATTTCCTCCTTGAAAATTTTTTAAAGTAAATTTCATTTGATTATTTTTTGTTTGATTAATTCAATTTTACCTCCAAAAATGATATAATTCAAAAATACTTAGATTTAATCATTATGCATCGTAGAATTTTCATTGCCATTAATCTGCCTGATCAGATTAGAAAAAAATTAGCCGAGCATCAGGCACTCTGGCCAGAATTGCCAGCTCGATGGACTAGGCCGGAAAATCTGCACATTACTGTGGTTTTTTTAGGAAGTGTTTCAGAAATGGAATTACCCAGCATCTGCAAAATTACCAACGAAGTTGCTCAAAAGCACTCATCCTTCTTAATAAACCTTAATAAAATTTGCTATGGGCCACCCAAGAAAATGCCGCCTCGAATGATTTGGGCTCAGGGCGAACCTTCAATGGAATTAACTAAACTCAAAGAAGATTTAGAAAAATCTCTATCAGAAAGCGTTCATTTTCATCACGAAGAGCGCGCCCTGGTTCCTCATATAACCTTAGCCAGAATTAAAACTTGGGATTGGCAAAAAATTGAATCAGAAGAAAGGCCAATCGTGGAAGAAAATTTAAATATTAATTTTGATGTTGAATCTATTGACATTATGGAAAGCGAATTAAAAAGAAATGGTCCGACTTATCTGATTTTAGAATCAATACCATTAAAATTTTAATAAGAACCCTTCGCTTCGCTTAAGAATCTTGTTTATTCGTTACACTTATAAATATGAATATTCATTTTATTGGAATTGGCGGAATAGGGGTAAGCGCTTTGGCTAAATATTTTATGGAAACAGGCCACCAAGTAAGTGGATCTGATTTAATTTCTTCAGAAATTACCAGTGCTTTAAAAAAATCAGGAGCTAAGATTTTTATTGGAAAGCATAAGACACAAAACTTGCCTAAAAAAACTCAATTGGTTGTTTTCAGCCCGGCAATTCAAAAAAACAACCCTGAGCTTAGATCAGCTCAAAAACAAAAGATAAAATGCCAAACCTATCCAGAAGCCCTGGGTGAATTAACTAAAAAATATTTTACCATTGCTGTTTCCGGAACTCACGGCAAAAGCACAACCAGCTCGATGATTGGGCTTTTATTGGTTAAAGCCGGATTTGATCCAACGGTGATTGTTGGAACAAAATTAAAAGAATTTGGCGATTCTAATTGCCGAGTAGGAAAAAGCCAATACTTGGTCATTGAAGCTGATGAATTTAAAGCTTCTTTCTGGAATTACTGGCCTCAGATTATTGTATTAACCACAATAGAAAAAGAACACATGGATTTTTTCAAAAATCTTAATCATATTTTTAGCGTTTATACAAAATATCTCAACCATCTGCCGCCAACCGGTGTTTTAATAGCCAATCAAGACGATGAAAATGTCTATAAATTAGGCAAGCAATTCAAAAACACTCAATATTATTCGCTCAGGCAAAAGGAATCGAACAAACTGACTAAGCTATTGAAAATTCCTGGAGAACATAATGTTTCTAATGCTTTGGCGGTTTTATCAGTGGCTCGAAGCTTAAAAATTCCTGATAAAACTACCTTCAGGGCACTGAGCGAATATGAAGGTTCTTGGAGAAGATTTGATCAAAGAAAAGTAAAAATTGGCAATCGAGATATTGATGTTGTTTTAGACTACGGCCATCATCCTACGGAAATAAAAGTTACCTTAAAAGCCGCCCGGGAAAAATTCACTAAACAGAAAATTTGGTGCGTTTTCCAGGCTCATCAATATCAAAGGACTTATTATTTGTGGGACTATTTTGTAAAAATGTTTAAAAGCGCACCAGTTGATCATTTAATTATTACTGATATCTATGATGTGGCTGGACGAGAGAGCGCAGAAATTAAAAAAAAGGTAAACGCCCAGAAATTAATTAATGCTATTGATAAACCCAATGCGATTTATTTGCCAAAAGATAAAATCATGAATTATTTAGACAAAAACTTAGAAAAAAAAGACATAGTAATTGTTATGGGCGCGGGCGATCTTTATAAACTGTTTTTGTAACTATCTTATTTTCGTAAAAGTCGATTTCTATTAAAAGAAATTAAATATATGATGTTAACAATAATAATTCTGTTGATTATAGTTTTAGGAGTAGGGTCATACTATTATTTAGTTCAAAAAAGTGAAAAGACAAGCGCAGCTCCTTCTTCAGAAAATTCAGCTCCAATTATCACACCCGAACCAAAAATTACAACAGAAACAAAACCTCAAGAAAATCCAGAAGAATTGCCGAAAATATAGCTTAAATCAAAACTCATCTGATAAGGTGGAGTTTTGATTTATTATTGATGCGGATTGACAATAATTTTCGAGACAATATAATATATATAGGAAAATAATTTCTTAACCATGTTTACTAATGAAGATATACAAAATTTAATAAAAGCCCAAGAAGAAGTCTTTGCTACAAAGGAAGATTTAGAAAAATTAAAAGAAGATATAAGAAGTGATATTTCCAATCTTCAGATTTCTATTGATGCCTATGCCAAGAAAGCAGATACATATTTTCAAGAAATGGTAATGTTGTCTCATAAGATTGATAGGCACGAAAAATGGTTTCAGCAAGTTGCTGAAAAAATCGGAATAAAGCTGGAATACTAACTAAAAAACGATAATCCAATCTATCGATCTAAATACCCGAGAGTTTTTCTCGGGTTTTGTTTTAATTCAACTTTTTCTTTCAGAAAAGATAGATTATAATGAAAAGATATTATAAACTATGAATAAACACTCATAAGACATGGAAATCAGATTTTAATGCTTAAAAACCTTTCTAAATAAATTATCGACACTATTAAAAAATATATTAAATAATTATGAAAAGAATTTTCAATCAAGAAACAATCAATAAGATTGGCGAAAAAATCAAAATAGCTGGTTGGGTAAACAACCGTAGAGTGCACGGAAAAATTCTTTTTATTGATTTAAGAGATAGAAGCGGAATTATTCAGGTTGTTTTTAGTGAAAAAAACCAAGAATCATATAATGCTGCTCAAGAATTAAGGCCAGAGTGGGCTGTTGAAATTATTGGAATAATTCAAAAAAGGCCAGCTGGAATGATTAATCCTGAAATTGAAACTGGAGAAGTGGAAATGCAGGCAGAAAGCATTAAAATACTGGCCAAAGCAGAACAACTTCCTTTTGACATACAAGAGCTCAAGGTCAACCTGCCAATTCTTTTAGATTATCGGCCATTGGTCATGAGAAATCAGAAAATCAGGGCTATTTTTAAAATAAACGAAGAGATACTCAATAGTTTTAGAAAAACCTTGCAAAGCTTGCAATTCACCGAATTTCAAGCGCCGGTAATCGTGCCAGCCAATGCTGAAGGCGGAGCAGCAGTTTTTCGCATTGAATATTATAATTACGATGCTTATTTAACCCAAAGCCCCCAGCTTTATAAACAAATAATGCTCAATGGCTTTGAAAGAGTTTTTACAATCAATAAAGTTTTCAGGGCTGAACCCAGCGTTACCACCAGGCATCTGGCTGAATACACTAGTTTGGATATGGAAATGGCTTTCATTGATTCCTGGGAAGATTTGATGGAGATTGTCGAAACAGTAATCCGCAACATGCTCTCTGATGTTAAAAATAATTGTTCTAAAGAACTGAAAATACTCGAAGCAGCCTTGCCGCAATTGAGTGATAAGTTTCCACGATTAAAAATGAGAGAAGCCCAGCAAATAATTTTTGAAAGAACCAAAAGAGACAACCGGAAAGAGCCTGACTTGGAACCTGAAGATGAAAAAGAAATATGCGATTTTGCCAAAGAAAAATACGGCTCAGAAGTAATTTTTATTACTCATTATCCAACCAAAAAAAGGCCTTTTTACACTCAGGCTGATCCAGCTGATGAAGAATATACTCTGAGTTTTGATCTTTTATGCCGAGGATTGGAGGTTATTACTGGAGGACAAAGGATAAACGACTATGAAAAATTGATAAGTAATATTAAGAAATGGGGGAATAATCCAAAGGATTTTGAATACTACCTGCAGACCTTTAAATATGGAATGCCTCCAGAAGGAGGATTTGCCATTGGTTCAGAAAGAGTTGTCAAACAGATTCTTGGATTAGAAAATGTCCGAGAAGCCAATATTTTTCCCAGGGATATGGAAAGGATTGATGAAAGATTATCTCTTTTACAGCCTAAAAAAACTGGCAAGACTGAAACTAAAAAGAAAACGAAAAAAAAGATTAAGAAATGACCAAAAAAGAATTAAAATACTTTTCAGTAGGATTTGTTCTAAGCCTTGTTTTTGTCTGGGGATTGAATGACCTCAGAAATAACCTGGAGAATTTTTTTTATGCAGAAATTTCCAAGCCCTTTGAAAACATGGTTTTGGCTCAATCGCCAGATAAAGAAGAGGAAAAACCAACAATCGAAGCCAAATCAGTTATTTCTTTAAAAATCAATAAACATGGAAAAGAAAAAGTGCTTTTAAGACAAAATGCTCAGGAAGTATTGCCAATCGCTTCATTGACCAAATTGATGACAGCGATGGTAATATTAGAAAACCAAAACGATTATTCTTTTTCAAGACAAGTTGTCTTGTCGAAAAAAGCAGCCAGTCAAGATAATGTGCCAATTTATGGCAATTTTAAACAAGGAGACAGTTTCACAATTGAAAATCTTTTGAAATGGATGCTGATCTATTCCAGCAACGATGCAGCTTGGGCGCTTTCAGAAGTTATTGGAACTGACAATTTTGTTAAAAAAATGAATCAAAAAGCTCAAGAATTGGAACTGACCAATACTCGTTTTGTTAATCCAACCGGATTAGAACCCGAAGAATTAAACGGCTCTCAAATTGACCCTCAACAATTAAATCATTCCACAGCCCAAGACTTACTCGATCTAACTAAATATATTTTAGACAATCATTCTTCAGTCTTTCAAATGTCTTTGGCTCAAGGGCCATATGCTACTCACAACGGAGTCAGCAGCCTTTATTTTCCTTTGGGTTCCAAAGCCATTGGCGCTAAAACCGGCTATACAGATGAGGCTGGCGGCTGCATGCTTTTAGTTTTAAAAAATGACAAGCAAACAACTTTTATTGATATTTTATTGGGCGCTTCTTCTTCAACTCAAAGGATTATTGAAGCTCAAAAAATTATTAATTGGCAGATACAATAATGACCCTTTTTACTTTTAACGTCATCAAGATTCTTTTCTTGGCCACCTGTTCAGCAGTTGTTTCTTTAGGATTAGCGCCGATTATAATCAAGCTTTTATATAAATTTAGATTCTGGAAAAAAGAAGCCAGGCAAAAAACCATTACTGGAGAAGAGGCCAGTGTTTTTTACAATTTACATAAAGAAAACGAAACCAAAGTTCCTCGAGGAGGAGGAGTCATAATTTGGCTGGCCAGCCTTATTGTTATTTTCATTTTTTTTGCCCTAGCCAATGTTTCTGATATTTGGTGGCTCAAAAAGCTGAATTTTCTTTCCAGGTCAGAGACTTGGCTGCCATTGTTTGCGCTAATATCAGCTTCATTATTGGGCTTATTAGATGATTTTTTAACAATATCAGAAAAAGGGAAATATATTGGCGGCGGAATGAGCTTTAAGAAAAGATTGCTATTGGTCGCTTTAATAGGACTGATCGGAGGGTTATGGTTTTATTTCAAATTGGAAAGAAGCACAATTCATATTCCTTTAATTTTTGATTTTCCCCAAGGAATTAATATTGATATTGGTATTTGGTATATACCTCTTTTTATCATAGTCATGCTGGCTTCTTGGTCTGGCGGAATAATTGATGGAATTGATGGATTAGCTGGCGGTGTTTTTGCTTCCATTTTTAGCGCCTTTGCAATTATTGCTTTTAGCCAAGGCAAAGCTGATTTGGCTTCTTTTTGCGCTGTGATCCTTGGCACTCTGTTCTCTTTTCTTTGGTTTAATATTCCTCCAGCTCAATTCTATATGGGAGAAACCGGAATGCTGGGATTGACCTCAACAATGACCGTAGCTGCTTTTTTAACTGATTCGGTTGTAGTTCTGCCAATTATTGCCTTGCCGCTTGTAGCCACATCAGCTTCAGTAATCTTGCAGTTATTGTCAAAAAAATTCCTTCATAAAAAAATATGGCTATCAACACCAATCCATCATCATTTTGAAGCTAAGGGCTGGCCTCCCTATAAGGTGACTATGAGATTTTGGATTACCGGAGTTGTTTTTGCAATATTGGGCGTTGCCATTCGCCTTTTGGCTCAAAACGGCATTTAATGCGAATTTAATATGAATTTCAAACAATTAAGAAAAAAATATCCTCGTTTTATATATCAGAATTATTCTTATCGGATTGCCAAGAAAAACCTAGAAGTTGTTTTTACTTTTAAAATTGACCCTGATATCGAATTCAAGCCCAAGGTAATTGTCAAAAACATTAATCTCAAATTAATCAATCGACTCAACAAAATTGTTTTAGACAATTTAATCTTTCATTTGGGCTTAATTGAATTGTTAAGCTATTGGAAGGCCACTTGTTCGGCTGAGATAAAAATAGAGGCTGGCTATCTGAATGAAAAACAAATTTTGTGGTGGAAAGATTTGATTTCCAATGGATTGGGTCAGTTTTTTTATGAAAATAAAATAGATTTTGAGGATAAAAATTTCTTAAAAATCACAACCAGGCCAATGCCGGTTCGGCGCGCACCTGATTTCTTAGAAAAAGATTTAAAAAATAGATTTTTAATAGCAGTTGGCGGAGGAAAAGATTCAATCGTAACCTTGGAATTATTAAAACAAGCCAACCAAGAAATTAATTGCTTTGCTCTTAATCCGACCCCAGCCATTAATAAAATAATTAAGGCAGGGAAGTGCCTAAATCCAATTATTGTCCAAAGAACAATTGATAAGAAACTCTTAAATCTCAATAAAAAAAGTTTCTTGAACGGCCACACGCCCTTTTCTGCCTATTTGGCATTTTTGGGCGTGGCTTTGGGAATAATTTTTGATTACAAGCACATTGCCTTTTCTAACGAAAGAAGCTCCAATGAAGGCAATGTTAAATACTTGAGCAAGATAATCAATCATCAATATTCAAAGAGTTTTGATTTTGAAAAAAAATTCAGAGATTATTCTAAAAAATATTTAGCTAGAAATATTGAATATTTTAGTTTTTTAAGGCCATTGTATGAAATTCAAATAGCCAAATTGTTTTCTAATTATTCTAAATATTTTCCTGTTTTCTTAAGCTGTAATGAAGCGCACAAGACCCAATCAGGAACAAGAAAGCCAATCCAGAAATGGTGCGGCAATTGTTCTAAATGCCTATTTGTTTTTATGTCTTTATATCCATTCATTGAAACTGAGAAATTAATTAGCGTCTTTGGACAAAATTTATTTGAAAACAAAGAATTATTATCAATAATGAAAGAGTTGACCGGAGAAGCTAACTTTAAACCGTTTGAATGCGTGGGAACTCAGAAAGAAAGCTTGGCGGTTCTATATCTTAGTTTGCAAAAGACTCAAAAAGAAAATCGAGAGTCGCCGTATCTTTTAAAATATTTTGAAGAAAACATTTTGCCCAAATATAAAAATTTAGAAAAAGAATCTCAAATAATAATGGAGTCCTGGGATAAAGAAAATAATTTGCCAAAAGAATTTTGGAATCTTTTGAAAAAATCTTGACATTTAAAATATATATGCTAATATGATATTCGGTGATCAAAAAAACAGGTCACAAATGAATGCGTAATGATGGAGTCTGAGAAAGGTGCACCCGAAATGAATCCAACAAACGCAAAGAGAACCATGGCCTGACAAGGGGAGAGGGAAAAAACTCATCCACCCATGCATACCCCGACATAAGTATGCCGTTAGCACAATAATGTTGGCGATCTCGCAGACTTAGGTCTAGCGAAAATCAGAGCAACAAACCGTGCTCAACAAGTGGATGTGGAGACGATAACAATCCTTCCCTCTCCCTATATCTTTTTCAAGCAATAGCGGATTAAATATGCCGTTTTTTTGTTTTTAAAAAATCATTTTTTGTGGTATTTTTAAAAGATGAAGCTCAAAGAACTAACTGATAAAAAAATATTAATTTTAGGCCTGGGCAAAGAAGGGACAGACACTTTTAAATTTTTAAGAAAGCTTTTTCCTAAAAAGATTTTAGGAATAGGGGATAGAGATGAAAAAGTAAAAAGTAAATTAGAAGACAAAAAATTGATTAAATGGCATTTAGGATCAAATTACCTGAAAGCATTGAAAGATTATGATGTTATTATCAAATCGCCAGGAATATCTCCAAAAGAAATAAGGCCATATTTGCAAAAGAGGCAAATCATCACTTCTCCAACAGAAATATTTTTCGATAATTGCCCTGGCTTGATTGTTGGAGTCACTGCCACTAAAGGAAAAAGCACAACCACATCTTTAATTTATGAGATTTTAAAGCATGGCGGACTAAAAAGTCACTTAGTTGGCAATATTGGCAAACCAGTCCTGAATCTATTATCATCAGCAACCAATAAAGATATTTATGCCTACGAGCTTTCCAGCCATCAATTATCTAATTTAAAAAAATCTCCACACATTGCTGTTTTTTTAAATGTTTTTCCAGAACATTTAGATTATTATCAAAATTTTCAAGAATATATTGGAGCCAAATCTCACATTACTCTTTATCAAACCACTAAAGATTATTTAGTTTTTAATTCTAAAAACAAAATTGTTGATAAAATTGCCAAGAAATCAAAAGCTCAGAAACAAATCTTTAATTCTGTAAAAATTGAAAAAGTTATAAAATTAAAAGATATTCCTCTAAAAGGCAAATTCTATCTTGATAATATCAGAGCTGCTATTCTAGTTGGCCGAATATTTCAAATACCAGACAAAAAGATTGGTTTAGCAATCAAGCAATTTAAACCATTGGCTCATCGATTAGAGCCAGTAGGAACATTTAAAGGAATAGAATTTTATAATGATTCTTTGTCAACGATTCCCGAGACCACGATTGCCGCAATCAGCGCCCTGGGCAATAATGTTCAAACCATAATACTTGGCGGTTTTGATAGGGGACTGAATTTTAAAAATCTGGCCAAAGAAGTTTTAAAAAGCAAAATCAAAAATGTAATCCTATTTCCTACAACTGGTCAGATAATTTGGAAAGAAATTAGCAAAATAAAAAGCAAAAGATCTTTAAATCACTTTTTTGTAGATAATATGGCTGATGCAGTCAAAATAGCTTACCAGCAAACACCCAAGAACAAGATCTGCCTGCTTTCTACTGCTTCTCCCAGTTTTAGCATTTTTAAAAATTATAAAGAAAAAGGCAATCTTTTTAAGAAATATGTCAAAGAATATAGCCGACATTAAACGCAAACCAGATACTATTTTGTTATATACTTCCATTGCTCTTGTTGTTTTGGGAATTTTAACTTTGGCCAGCGTTTCTGCTTCTGTTTCCTACAGAAAGTTTGATTCGACTTTTTATTTTTTCAAACATCAAGTACAGGTCGGCTTAATCCCAGGAGTTATTCTGGGTTTTTTGGCTTTTAAACAGAACTTAGGCTGGATCAAGAAGAAAGCGCCATTGATATTTCTGTTTAATTTGTTCCTTTTGTTCATGGTTATTTTTCCCAAGCTGATTGGCTTGACTAAAGGAACAACAAGGGCACTGAATCTAGGGCCTCTTACTAATCAGCCAGCTGAATTTTTAAAGCTAACCATAATTCTTTATTTAGCCAGCTGGTGGAGCTCTCATCAGGACAAAAAAATCAAAGATGTAAACAATGAAGGTAATAAAAATCTCAGCTTAATAATCTTTCTAGTCATATTATCAGTAGTCGGCTTTTTGCTAGTTTCACAGCCAGACGTTGGTACTTTTGGAATTATTGCCATTACTGCCAGCATTGTCTATTTTGCCGCTAATTCATCTTTTTGGCACATACCTTTATTGGGTTTGATAGGAGTCACTACTTTTATCCTTTTAATGAAAGGAGCGGGTTATCGAAGCAATCGGCTGGCAGTATTTCTTGACCCCGAAACAGATCCAATGGGAATCGGCTATCAATTAAAACAAGCTTTGATTACCATTGGCTCGGGCGGATTAATTGGTGTTGGCATTGGGCTTTCTCAACAGAAATTCGGATACTTGCCCGAGCTCATCTCTGACTCAATTTTTGCCATTTTTGCCGAAGAAACTGGATTTATCGGCAGTTTTATTTTAATCTCTCTTTTTGTTTTATTTTTCTGGAGAGGGTTTAGAATTGCTTATAATTCCCAAGATATGTTCAATCGATTAACGGCTGTTGGCATTAGCTCTTGGATAATTTTACAAACATTTATCAATATATCTACAATGATTGGCCTAATCCCTTTAACCGGGGTTCCTTTGCCTTTTATGAGCTACGGAGGATCAGCTTTGATTAGTGAATTAATCGGAGTTGGGTTATTATTGAATATATCAAGACAATCGTAGATTGGATTATTATTAAACATATCAAGCCAATCTTAAAATAAATATGAAAATATTATTTACCGGAGGCGGTACTGGAGGGCATATTTTCCCGATTATTGCCATTGCCAGGGAATTAAGAAAAATTTATCCTCAAGACATTCATTTCTTTTTCATTGGGCCAAGAGATGATTTTGCTTCGGTTTTATTATCGCAAGAGGGGATTGATATAAAAACGATCTGGGCTGGAAAAATCAGAAGATATTTAACACCAGTAAGTTTAATTCAAAATCTTTTTGATATTTTTATTAAAATACCGATTGGTATTCTTCAATCATTTTTCTATATCTTTTTTTCAGCGCCTGACTTGATTTTTTGCAAAGGAGGATTTGGTTCGCTTCCTCCAACAATAGCCGGCTGGCTATTACAAACACCGATATTCTTGCACGAATCAGACGTGGCTCCTGGAGCAGCCAATCGTTTTCTGTCTCGCTTTGCCAAAAAAATATTTGTTTCTTTCCCCAATACAGAATATTTTTCACCAGCAAAAATGATTTTGGTTGGCAATCCAATTAGGAGAGAAATGCTTGATGAATCAGAAACAGTAGCTCAAGATTTCTTCAAAATTACCAATGAAAAACCAGTCATTTTAATTTTGGGCGGATCTCAAGGAGCTCAAAGAATCAATGATGAAATATTGGAAGTATTGTCTGAGTTATTACAAGAATTTGAACTAATTCATCAAACTGGCATCAAAAACTTTAAACAAATTGAAGCTGAAGCCAAAGTAATTATATCCGAAGGCTTAGAAAAATATTATCATCCTTTTCCTTTTTTCAGAGAGCAAGAATTAAAAAAGGCTTACCGATTAGCGGATTTGATTGTTTCGCGGGCTGGAGCTGGATCAATTTTTGAAATAGCGGCTTTGGGAAAACCCTCTATTTTGGTTCCTATATCAGAAGCTGCTCAAAATCATCAGATTAAAAATGCTTATGCCTATGCCCAGAATGGCGCTAGCCAAGTACTGGAAGAAGCTAATTTTACCTCTCATTTCTTTTTAGAAAAATTAAAAACTCTTTTTGCCCATCCTTTAGAATTAGAAAAAATGAGCCAAACAGCTCAAGAGTTTGCCAAGCCATTGGCGGCAACAAATATAGCAAAATACATCATTGACTATTTGTTTGCCTAAAACAAACAGGCTTGCCTATTTGTTTTCTTAAGACTTTAGATTAGAATAGGAATAGTTCCTGTTTTATACTAAAATATAAATTAATGATCTCTGATAAGGTTCAAAAATTCAAGCAAGTGAGGGTTAGAATAGCCCCTTCTCCCACTGGCTTTTTGCATGTTGGAACTGCTCGGGCAGCTCTCTTTAACTATCTTTTTGCTAAAAAAAACAAAGGGTCTTTTATCGTCAGAATTGAAGATACTGACATAGAACGATCAAAGCCAGAATTTGAACAAAATATTTTGGACGGCTTAAAATGGCTGGGAATGGACTGGGATGAAGGGCCCGACAAGAAAGGCGAATGCGGATTTTACCGCCAAAGCGAACGTTTAGATATTTATTCTAAATATTTACAAAAGCTTTTAGACAATAACCAGGCTTACTATTGCTTTTGCTCCAAAGAAGAATTAGAAGCTCAAAGGCAATATCAAATATCTATTGGCCAACCTCCGCACTATGACGGCAAGTGCTCTAATTTATCCAAAGATCAAATAGAGGAAAATATAAAACAAGGCAAAGAAAGCGTAATTCGTTTTAGGGTCCAGGCCAAAAAAGTGAAATTCAATGATTTGATCAGGGGAACAATAGAAATAGATGCTTCTTTGATGGGAGACATGGTTATTGCCAAAGATTTAAGAACTCCACTCTATAACTTCGCTGTAGTTATTGATGATTATAAAATGAAGATATCTCATGTAATCAGGGGAGAAGACCATATTTCCAATACTCCCAAGCAAATCCTTCTTTATGAAGCATTGAATATCCCTCAGCCCCAATTTGCTCATCTGCCTCTGATACTGGGAACCGACCGCTCCAAGCTGAGCAAAAGGCATGGCGCAACATCTATCGGCCAGTACAAAAAAGACGGATATCTGCCAGAAGCCATGGTTAACTTTATGATTTTTTTGGGCTGGAACCCGGGCACTGACAAAGAAATTTATTCTTTGTCATCTTTAGTCAAAGATTTTTCAATTGAAAAAGTTCAAAAAGCTGGAGCAATCTTTAATATTAAAAGATTGGATTTTTTAAATTCTTTTTATATCAGGCAAAAATCACCAGAAAAGCTGACTGAATTATGTCTTCCTTACTTAATTGAGGCTGGCTTAATTGAAAAAGTTGGCAACAACCCTCATAAGCCTGATTTGGCAACATTGAAATTATTTAAAAACGGAGAAAGCCCTGATTTTAAAATTAAAGAAACTGGGGAAATAATTTCTTTTGATACGCTAAAAAATATTATCTTGGCTTATCAAGAAAGACTGATAAAGCTTTCTGATATAGTTGAGTTAACTGACTTTTTCTTTAAAGACAAAATAGCGTATTCAAAAGACCTGTTGAGATGGAAAGAAGCGACTGACCAGCAGCTTAAATCATCTATTGACAAATTAATAGAATTGTTGTCTGAAATAAAAGATGAGAATTGGAATAAAAAATATTTAGAAGAAAAATTGGCGCCGATAGCTGAAGAATTTGGCCAAGAGCTGACTGGAGTAGGGAACAGGGGATATTTGCTCTGGCCTTTGCGAGCGGCAATAACTGGGAAGAAAGCTTCAGCTGGACCATTTGATCTTAGCGAAATTTTAGGAAAAGAAAAAACATTAAAAAGACTTAAAGAAGCCAAACAATTATTATGAACAAATTAATTGGTATTTTACTATTATTTCTTTTAATAATGATTGTTGTGCCAAGTTTTTCTTGGGCTCAAGAAACTAAAATCATTAAAACTCCGGAAAACACCGATGAAGTCCGAACTTTCCTTAACGATATTTGGGAAAAGATAAAAAACATCCTTCCTGGAGAGATAGATAAGATTTGGAAAGAAGAGGTTTTGCCAATGTGGAACAAAATGAGAAATATTTGGTCAAAATGGTGGGACGCTTCTGGCCAGCCATGGCTAAAAACAATTTGGGATAAAATCATGTCTCTTTTGGGCAAAGAAGTAGAAAAAAGAAAACCCTATGTTGAGGAAGAATTCCAAAAAGAAAAAAAAGAGCTTATAGAAGAAGCTGATCAAAGAGTGCCGGAAAAAGAGAGATCTCTTTGGGAAAGATTTAAAGAATTAATTCAATAAAATGACCATACTTTTTTACATTTTATTTTCTTCTTTTTTAATCAGCTTGATTGCCTTAATTGGCATTTTTGCTTTAAGCAATAAAAAAGATTTTCTTCAAAAAATTGTTTTTTTCTTGGTTTCCCTTTCAGCTGGAACTCTGATGGGCGGCGCTTTTTTGCATTTAATGCCTGAGGCCCTAGAAAGATTAAAACCAGAAAGTGTTTTTGGTGTTGTTTTAATTTCTTTTTCCTCATTTTATTTAATTGAAAAAATATTCCATTGGAGACACTGCCATGAACCAGAATGCAAAATTCATACTTTTGGTTATATGAATCTAGTGGGGGATGGTATTCATAATTTTATTGATGGCTTAATTATCGCTGCTGCCTTTTTAACAAATATTCCATTGGGAATAAGTACAACAGTTGCTATTGCAATACACGAAATACCTCAAGAAATAGGGGATTTTGGAGTCTTGATATCTTCCGGATTAGAAAGAAACAAGGCTTTGTTTCTTAACTTTCTAGTTGCTTTAACTACCATGCTGGGAAGCATTATCGGCTATTTTCTAGCAGCTGGAGTGGGACCATTAAAAATTTATCTTTTAGCTTTTGCTGCTGGAGGATTTCTTTATATTTCCGCGTCAGATTTGATTCCTGAAATTAGAAAAGAAGTTGAATTAAAAAAATCTTTAATCTCTTTCTTCTTTTTCTTAATTGGACTAATTATTATCTATTTCCTTAAGGATATTGTTTAGCACTTGACAAAATAAACTAAATAGTGTATAGTAATAATAGTTCAATGAGGCTGGCAATCCCACACCTTCCACAATTTTTTGGAAGGCAGCCGAGAGCAAACAAGGGTGCACGAAACAAAATTTCTTCTTTTGCGTGCACTCTTTTAAGTTTTAAAAAATGAAATAGGGGATAGAGGTGTTTACAAAATAAATAAAATAATTTATATTGACAGTGGGTTGTCTTTCTGAGTTCTCGAGGCAGGGGCAACCTGGGGTAATGATCCTTATACATCTAACGAGGTTTAACTTCTTCCTCGTATAGATGAAGCGTGTTGTGGACCCACGCGAGTCTCCAAGGTGAACCCCATAGTTTAAAGCTCTTTGTGATTTTATTACAATCGAACAAGGCAAAGAAAATATAATTATTTCTATGCCTTCTTTTTTTAATGTCATATCAGAATACGCGAGGGAAGCGCTTGACATGGCTTTTTGGGCCATATATTATGAATATAGATTAGTGAGTATAATATCCCTTACACTCATAACCATATGAACAAATCTTCAACTCCTATAATAGAACACATTCCTCAGTTTTTAGATCATTGTAAAAGAAATGGTCTTTCAGATAAAACTCAGGAAAATTATAAGCGTTATTTAAATAAATTTATATCTTGGATTAATAAAGAAAATAAAAATAATCTTTTACCTCACGATCTTACTATTACTGATATTGACTCTTATCGCTTATATTTAGCCTCTAAAGACCAAAAAGGTCATTTACTCAAGGATATAAGTCAAAACTACTATTTAATCGCTCTACGAGCCCTTCTGGGCTATTTTACCACCAAAGATATAGAATCATTGCCTGTAAGCAGAATAAGCCTTCTGGGGGGCATTAAGACCGAAAAAAGCCTTAATTACCTGAATGATAGCCAAATTAGGGCTATTTTAGATATTTCTTCTCAAAATAAGTATATTGATTTAAGAAATAAGGCTATTTTAAGCGTTTTGATCTTTAATGGCTTAAAAGTCGCACAATTAAAAGATCTAAACCGATTTCGAATAGAAGAAAAAATTTCGGGAGAATCTTTGGAATATATTAAAGAATATTTAAAATTCCGAAAAGATAATAATGATGCGTTATTTATTAATTATCGTTCACGAAAAGATGCAAATAAACGCTTAACCGTGCGATCAATTGAAAGAATTGTCCTTTCTTGCGGAAAAGAGGCCGGACTCCCCTTTTCAATTACTCCAGAAACATTAAGGCGGGCAAAGTCTCAGTCATTATCAAAAGAAGAAATCGAGATTAAAGAAGTTCAACCACATAAAACTTCTGAAATTAAAAATTATGTTGATAGAAAATTAATAAAAATATTAAATCATAAGAATGAAAACGCCCATTCCCCTGCTTGGCATATAATAGAAAAGGCTATTAACGAAGAAATTGAATGGTTAAAAAACACCATTCCAACGCTACCAGAGTCTTATAAAGAAAATCCACCATTTTTAAAACACGATGATTCTATTTTGCGAAAAATTGCAATTTTAATATTAAGCGGAAAGATAAGGGCCATTGAATTTAATGGTACAAATAAAGATTTGTGGGAAGGTTTAACGGAAAATAAAAATCTCAACAATGTGAGTAGACACGGACAAGCATGGCATAAAAAAATGATGGATGTGGTCCATGAATATTTTAGATTTAGAAATTACAAAATTATTTCAGAACCAGTTTTAAATTACGGACGGGCAGATTTAGAAATTTATTCTGATCATGAACATTTTTATGTTGAGATTGGCACTGTATCGCTATTTAAACTTTGGTATAATCTTTCCACAACTAAGAATGCTGCTTTCTTAATCATTCCGTCAGAAAATAAAATAATACAATTTAATAGATAATATTATGGAAAAAATACAACTTCCGAATTTTGATGATTTTCTTTTGAATCTCAAAGTAAACAATCTTTCTCAAGAGACTATTTATAATTATGAAAGAGATCTAAAAGTTTTTGAAAACTTTCTAGATGAAATAAAAATCAATTTTGATAAAATTGATAAAAAAACAATTCTTAATTATAAGGCATATCTTATTTCTCAAGACAGACAAACACCCAATTCTCAGAACGTTAAAAAAAGATTAGCGAGTTTTTCAATAAATCGAATGCTATCTGCACTTCGTTCTTATTTTAAATATTTGATAGACTCTGATTACAAAACATCAATCTCTCCGAGTGAAATAAAATTGGTTAAAACTGAAAGAAAACATCCAAGAGTTTCAGAGCTTGAAGAAATAACTAAATTAATCGAATCACCAACACAATTTGAAAAAAATAAGGTTGTTGCGTCGCGTAATCGAGCCATATTAGAAACCCTGTTTTCTACAGGAATGAGAATCTCTGAGTTAATTAGCCTAAGAAAGGATCAAATAGATAAGACCGGTCGAGTTTTTATCAGAGGAAAAGGCAAAAAAGAAAGATTTGTATATTTAACCCCGAGAGCACAAAGATACATTAAGTTTTATATGGAAATACGGGGCGCAACAGATTCTCCCTATCTATTCATTCCTTATCGAGGAAAAAACGTAAATCAAAAAGATAAAAAAATATCTACTAACTATCTTGAAGAAAAGGTTAAAAAATACCGGGAATTACTTGGATTAAACGTACCTATTTCTGTTCATGGTATCCGTCATGGGTTTGCAACCTATCTAGCCGAAAATGGAGCTAGTCCAGCTGCCATACAAATACTTTTGGGCCATGAGTCTTTAGACACAACAACTCGTTATGTTCATGCTTCTGATCGTTTTGCTGAAAAAAATCAGCAAAAATATCATCCCTTAAAAGAGTAATTCATCGCAAGTTTCATTCTAGTAAAAATTTAAAAGAATAATCGCCCTTAGGCGGTTATCTCTTCTTTATTAAATGTCGCACAATATTGCTATATAGGTTGCGTAGGTTCTGATACCATTTATTTTCCATTTTACTTTTATGAGTAAAATAAATGGATACTATTGGATTAGTATGTTTAGCCTTTATGACAAACGGTAAATCCGCTTCTTTTATTGGAGGAAGGTTAATTTTATTTCCTAGGTAATTTCTCATACAGATCAAAAGGCGCCTGTTGAGATGTTCAAGGTTATTTAAGAATTTTTCATTGATTTGGTTTGGGTCGCCATGGAAAACCCTGTTTCTTGCTATAACAAAATCTTTTGAAAGAGATTCTTCCATGAGAAATTTTGCTCGAGCTCTAAGTGAATTAGGAATGTGCCAATGACAATTACATACAGGACAGTTCTTTATGGTGTGTCCGTTTTTACATTTAGGATTTACAAAACTAGGTTCTGTAGAATCTTTATCAATTATCAGTTCGCAGCATATTGCTAGATTTATAAATTCATATAATATTTCTTCGGCCACTATGGCCTTTTCCATAAAATAGAGTGCAGCCATGTAATCTTCTGTTAAGGTCAGTCCTTCAATTACTGCTTCAATATTATTTAAAGGTGTGGGTGAAGAAGAGGATTGCATGGGACCAAGTGATGTCGTTTTGTACTTATTTCCACCTAAATGAAAAACAAACGTGCCTTTGCTTAATAACTGGATAGGACAAAGAGCAATAAATGACAGCAGGCTTACGACTATGTCTCGAAACTTCTTGAGTTCTTCTAGTTTTGTTAATTCATTCAAATCTTTTTGGTGGATAGACAGGGTTAGCACGAAAACACTCTTTGGAGAATCTTTTTTTTCTTTCTTGATATCTATATTAGAAACTCGCCATCTGACAGGTTTAGGCATTGTTAAAGATGAAGGAACAGAAACAAGGCCCAATGGAGCTTGGAATTTTATTTTAAACTCAGTTTCTTTTTTTTCATTCACATCTTTCTCAGTTTTTTCTTTCATAAATTCATTATAAAATATCCTCTACTCCACACAAATATACCTTATATGATTTGGTATCTGAGGTCTTTTAATAATAATTTCTTGTAATCAAAAGATGGATAAAGAATGACTTTCTTTTCTAAAACATCAGAAATAGGAATCCATTCAACGGGTAGATCATCTTCGTCTTCGTCTAAAATTCTAAAATATTTTATATTATATAGATTTTTATCTTCTAAATCTCCTTGATATAAAAAAGTAATTTCGTGCCCTTTTTCACCTTCATAAGTAAATACGTTTTCGATAACAGTAAGAAATTTTAGATTTTCTATATTAGAGCCGGTTTCTTCTTTAATTTCTCTGCGTATCGCATCTTCTGCCATTTCTCCGAAACTTACTCCTCCGCCTAAAAAACGATAAAAATATTTTTTGGTTACTTTATCGTAACCCTTAGATATAAATAGTCTAGTATCGTCTCTTATTAAACACATTGCTTTTATTGCTATGTTTTTCATATTTTATTACTTCTTCTTTTCCAGCTATTGATCTTCCTTTTAAATCGTTCTCTTAAAATTCCTATAATTATAGCTAGAAGTAAAATTCACCAGAACCTTTTGAATGCTTCCCAAAAACCACTAAAAAATGCTTTTTCAAATATTGAACTAATATCGGGATTAGAAGATACCATAAATTCATTATACCAAAAACCCGAGAAAACATCTCGGGCCACAATTTCATAATTTAAAATTATTAGTATTCCAGCTTTATTCCAATCTTATCAGCAACTTGCTGAAACCACTTTTCGTGTCGGTCAATCTTATGGCTTAACATTACCATTTCTTGAAAATATGTATCCGCTTTCTTGGCGTAGGCATCCACTGAAGATTGTAATTCTACAAAATCTTTCTTCATGCTATCAAACCTTCCATCTATGCTAATAAACTTCTCGTCTAAATATTCAATTAATTCGCTGAAATCTTTTTCCATATGATTTAATTATATTGAAACCAACAATCTTGTCAAACTCTCGAGCCATAATTCTACAACTCAATATAGGAGTCCGACTTAACTCCTCGCTCATGGATTAGGCGACATAAAAATAGAAAAATCCAGTAAGTAAATCCCAAATAAAAAACCTGTCTTAAAAGACAAGTTGATTTTCTAAAAAAGATCTTACTGAGGGATCTTTGGCCATCTGCTCCAGATGCGGTAAATGCCGTGATATGAGTTTTCTACCATTATCCCAATGCTGGGTGGTATGACCACGATGATTATTGTTTTGCCTGGAGAAACTTTTTTTGGAGGATCGCAGCCCTTTGTTTCTTCTTGAAGGAATGCCCAGAAGGCTTCGGCCATGGTTACTTTTTGTTCTGGGAAAGAATTGTATTCTTTTTCTCCAATGGCCTTGAAGGCGTAGCGTAGGGCAAAGTCAGAGACTAAGCGCATTTGTTTGGCACAGTAAGTGTGGGAGTAGCCATTTTCTTCTTTTATGAAAGCAGCGAATTTTTTGTCTTTCCACATTCCAAAAGCATTCATAAAAAGCATGAAAGCTTTTTTGTCTTTTCTGTATACATCGCTGTCAAAGCAGATAGCTCCGCCAACGCTTTCAGCACTGGGCATTCTTGCAAAAGGATCCCTTTTTTCTCCAAAGAAATCCTCGTCGCAATAATAGCCATTGGGCATGAACTTGGTCAGATCCCCTGGTTGAGGAGTTAAATCCTCTTTCCCTGGCCAAACTGGCAAGGAAAAGTTTATTAATTTGTTAAGATCTGTCATTTTTACCTGCTTTTATTTTTCACTATTTTTTAAATTTGTCAATAAAAAAAGGGGCACAATGCATTTTGCAAAGTGCCCTTAAGGGTAGTATGTCGGCATTTCTTCCCTATTCGATGCTTGCTTTGCATCGAATATGACTGAATCAGCCTTTGGCTGATCCAAATCCCCTATTTTTCTTGCTGGATCTATTATTGGCAACCCAGCATCAATTTTGGATATTCCCGCTATTCCGATTAACCTCCAGCTCTTTTCACCCGCTGCCTCAAGGCAGCAGATTACCTCCTGGCCAGGCTCAAAAACCTTAAAGTCTGGATCAACTAACGACCATATTGCTTGTCTCGTGTTGAGTTCGTTTGTGAAAGCGGTCCACAACGAACCCTGCTCACCTTCCTTTCCCACTTTTATCTCCGGCCGATAAGACCAACCTTTTGCTACGGTTCTAATTTCAAATCTTCTCATTTAATCTACCGTCTATTATATAACACATTTTAACATTTTTGTCAATCTTAATTATCGCTTAAATTACTTGCAAAATAATAAAAATGTGTTAATATATAAAAGTGTTAAAAATGAGTTCCTTGAAAACTATTGAATATGTTGTAATCGTTCTGTGGATAGCATCATTGTTTTGTTTTTTAATAAACACATCTGTTTACAACCTCAAAGGGGTCGAAACAGACATAATGAATGTCGAACTTCTTCTGGCATCTTCTCTCTTATTCGGGATAGTAATAAACTACCCCAAAGAGACTCAGGCCGAAGCAAATCCTTTAATTATACCAGAATCATGGGTCGCGACATTGACCATGATACTAGGCGCAACTCCAATCCTCATATCGCTTAGCTGGCTTCTAGAATGGAAAACTCTTAATATTTCTAATTTGACGATACTGTGCACAACAGAATTCCTTATTTACATAGTATCAATATATGCTTATCTTCGACATAAAAAAAACACCAAAAACCTCGCCCTAAAAAGCGAGCATTTTTTATTAATTTTTAGAATTTCAATTTTTAATTATGGCTGAAAAAGCTCTTCTGGCAAAAAGCGGACATCTTTTACTTCTGAAAACTGCTGAGCGGTTTTTCTAATTTGATTCCATAATATGCCAGCCCTACAAGCTCCTCCGCCAGTTCGGCTAAAGGGATCATCAAATTCAAGGGTAAGCGTTCCGTCTTTCAAATTAGCGCCAGTTAATTTTACTCCTTCCAATGGAAACATTGGAGAAAAACCAGCTTCTTTTTCTTCTGGTGTTAAATTGCCTTCAAGCAATAAATTGATTGTGTCTTGAATCGGCGTTTGAGTTAGCGCAATCTCTCTAGAAACTGGCAGAACTGCTTCTGGCCCGCAGGAAATGTAATCAGCAATTTCTTGATCTCTTTTTTGATTGTAATAATAAAGCTGAACATTTTTAACAGCTTCGGAAAACTTAATTGGAATTACTAATTCATCATCTTGTTCAGCAAGGCCAGAAGGATTGTCTTTCTTAAATACCAAAGTCCCCTCTTTGATGTCAGGGGTAACAAATTGTAAAACCGCCTCAAAAGGAACAAAATCTTCAGTCATCCAATCGCTTTTAGCTTGAGCAATTGTTAAAGCTATTTCTTTGCCATCTATATCTAATAATTTTATTGGAAAGCTTGCTTCAAAAAACCAAGATCCTCTCGCCTTTCCCTTGATGAATAAAGGGCTAAGAATTGTTTGATTTGGCCGAGGATTAGAAGACTTGATTAGATTGGTTTTTTCAAGCTCATTACCAATATATTCCACATATGTTTTTCCGTCTGGAGCCTTGCATTGGCGAGGATAACTTTCCAATACAGGATAATTTCGAGCAACGCATTCTTCAAAACCCAATATTTCTTCTGGTTTATGTGTTTGTATTATTAAATAAATAACAGCTTCTCTTAAAGCGACAACAACCAAGACAACAATAATTAACTTAATAAATAAGAATATTTTTTTGTTCATATATTGAATATTAACAAAAAATCGCCTCGTTGGCGATAAATAAAATAAGGCGTTCAGATTTGAAACGCCTTTCCGACACGAAGTTTATGTTTTAGGGTTTACCGAGATTGTAGTAAGGGGTTCGCTGCAGTCAATTTTTACCGACTTGAGCGCTTCCTCGAGACTAAAAGGAAGATATTTCGATATTATCTTGATTCCTGTTTCGGTTGGGCAAATGGTAGCCATAAACTTTCCATCGTCCCACACTTCGAATATCTTCACGCCTGGCTCGTACAGATGCTGGGCAACCCTGAACTCAAACATTTTCAATCAAACTCTTTTTTATATTACTAAATTCTATTTTAAAAATCAAACCAAAAACAGAATTATGACTCTATAAACGTCAAAGCTATTCCTTTCTTATCTACTCTTCCAGTACGGCCAATACGGTGAATATAATCAGTATAAGTTGCGGGTATATCATAGTTTATGACATGGCTAACATTGGCAATGTCTAATCCACGAGCGGCAACATCGGTTGCTACCAATACCCGAACGCTATTATTCTTGAATGAATCCAGAGCTCTTTGGCGCTGAGAGTTATTTTTGTTTCCATGTATGGATTCTACCTTAAAGCCGTTGTGAGAAAGCTTTTTTGATAGATTTTCCACCCCGTGCTTAGTTTTTCCAAAAATAAGAACTTTATTGAATTCTGTTTTCTTTAAAAGCTCATTTAAAACTTCTAATTTGGTTTTTCCACGCTCTATTCTGATAATATCCTGTTCAATGTTTTGTGCAGTGTCTCTAGTTTTGACCGAAACTCTGACTGGGTTTCTAAGAAACTCTCTAATAAGCTTTTCTATGTCATATGAAATAGTAGCTGAAAAGAAAAGCACTTGGCGCTCTTTGGGCATTCCATTCATTATGAAGCGGGTATCATTGATAAATCCCATATCAAGCATTCTGTCTGCTTCGTCTAAGACTATGCTGTTAAACCTAGATAAGGTAATCATTCTTCTTTCTATTAAATCTTTTAATCTCCCAGGAGTTCCAATGATTACATTGTATTGGTAGCGAAGACTTGAAATCTGCTTGCCTATGCTCATTCCACCCACGCAGCAAACGGAAAGTATTCTAATTCCCTTGGTGAATAATTTGAATTCTTGGTCAATTTGCAAAGCCAGCTCTCTGGTTGGAGTTATAATTAAAACCTGCTCTTTTGGATTCAAGATGACTTTATTGATTAAAGGCAAAAGAAAGGCAGCTGTTTTTCCTGTTCCAGTATTGGCAACACCAACAATATCAGAGCCATTGATGGCGAAAGGGATAACTTTGTCTTGAATTGGCGTAGGAGTTTTATAGCCTCTGGCCATAACAATCTGTTTCAATCTTTGATCAATCTTAAAATCACTAAACTCGTGTTCGGGCTTAAAGACATCTACTTCTTCATTCATAACCGCTTTGTTGATAAATTTAGCTGGATCTATTCTTTCTCCTCCTGAGAACTTCTTGAATCCCCCGCTTGAACGATTAAAACGGCTTCTCTTGCCAAATCGAGAAGATTGAAACGAAAACTTATTTGATCTATTTCTTTGAAAACTTTTTGTGTACATATTTTTTTAAAGGAATTACCCTCATAACGTCTAGTCTTTAATAAATAAAAACGGCGACTAGTTAGTCTCCGAGTTTTCGAATAAAGCCGAGGGCTTTAAAATTTTTACGAGAGTATTCCCTAAAAAATAAAAACTATGAGATTAAGTTATGTTGATAGTATATATCAAAATCAATCTCCTGTCAAGCCCATATTTGAGTTCTGCTTTATTTATTCAAATCAAGAATTTTATCAATGCGAATCTGGCCAATAAATTCTGGAATATGGCTCACTAAAATCATAGCTCCTTCATATTTATTTAATGCAGAAGCTATAACTGGCAAATGACGGAAATTAATGTGATTAGTCGGCTCGTCTAAAATAAGAAGCCCGGGCTTCTGAATCACCAATCTGGCAAAAGACACCAAACCCTTTTGCCCTTCAGACAAGCTGCCTATTTTAGAATACATCAAGTCGCTGGTTATTAAAAATCCTGCAGCTATAGAGCGGAGGTCTTCTTCTGAGATATCTTGGGCAACAGAACTAAGAGATTGATAAACCGTATCGTCAAAATCAAGAGTGGAAAAATCTTGACGGTAATATCCAACATTAATATCTGGAGCGATTCTAGCGCCCTTTGCTTTTCCTGAAGCCAAAGACTCAAGCAATGTGGTCTTGCCACTGCCATTGTTTCCAGTAAGAAGCAAGCGCTCGCCTTTTCTTAAGGAAATATTAGCCTCGCATTGTGCTTGCTTATGATTTTTCATAGCAAAAAAAGATGTAATGCTTAAAATTTCTCCGCCAATCCCCTGCTGAATAGGAATAACAAAAGATCTGATAGTTTTATCTTCTTTTCTGACATCAACTTTTTCTTCTTCCATTTTTTCAATGTTTTTCTGCATTTTTTTTGCTACCAATCTCATCTTTCCTCCTTTGTGGGCAAAAAAGTTTGATTTTTCTTTGTTCTCCTGAATCTTTTTTATTAATTGCGCGTTTTTCCTGTTTTCTCTTTCTATCCTGGCAGAAATCTCAACCAATAAATCAAAATAATTGCCGACGTATTGTTCAATCTTATGGGTAAATACATCCAAGTATAAAACGCCTTGCGTAAATGCATTTAGAAAATTGGCATCATGTGAAATAACAATGCATGTTTTTTTGTAATCAATAAGAAATTTGGTCAGATGGACTATGCCATCTTTATCAAGATTATTAGTTGGCTCATCTAAAAGCAATAAATCAGGATTTTGGATAATGGCTGAGGCTAAAAGAAGCCTGGCTTGCTGGCCTCCTGAAAATGATTTAATGATTTTATCTTTGTCGGCAACAAGATTGACCATATCAAAAACTTGGTCAATTTTTGGATCAATGTCATATACTTTGTTTTTAAAACATTTCTGGAAGAACTCGCGCACTGTTAAATTAAGCAAGTCTCGAGAAATTACCTGTTTTGCCATAGCAACAGTAACTCCAAGGCCAATATTGATAGCTCCTGAATCTGGTTTAAGGGATCCTGTGATAAGCTGAAAAATAGTGCTTTTGCCAGCTCCATTTTGCCCCATTAGAGCTATCTTTGATCCTTGCTTAATAGAAAAATCAACCTCATCTATTATGAGTTTGTTTTCATGCGCGAAAGACACTTTATTGAATCTTAATATTGTTTCTCCTTGATTCATAATGGCTACATATTAGCACAGTTTATCCAATGCAGAAAGACCGAGACGAAGTCCCGGTCTCCAATTCGTTGACAACAGTCATCAATAATTTTTAATTCAACCACCAAATAAATAGATTCAAAACAGAAGCAAAAGATACCCAAAGAATATATGGTATGAGCAAATATCCAGCCAATTTTGATATCCGGTAAAAATTAATGATGGTATACAATATCGCGAACCAAAGCATTAAAATTTCAATAAAAGCGATATCAAAAGATTTCAGGCTAAAAAATATCACCGTCCATAAAATATTTAAACCCAACTGAATGAAGAAAATGCAAATCGCATTTTCTTCCCTCCATTCCCCTCTCCATAATTTGGTTGAAATCGGATTCCACGCTTTTTTCTCTTCCTTATCTTCTGAAGCGTCGACAGCCCAATTCTTTTCCCATACGAGATACAAAGATATTCCCATCAGAAAAAAAAGAATCGTCCAAACAGGCGCGAAAATCCAGTCAGGCGGATTAAAACTGGGTTTTAATAATCTCGCATACCAAGTATTTATGGCTGGAGTCGTAAAAAATAAACCAATTGCTCCTGCCATTTCACAGATTAATATTGAAGTTATAAGCTTAAGAATCTTTTTCATTTATTTTTATTACTTTTCCCAATTAAATTTGGCGTCCCCAAAATGACCCAAGATGCTTGCTTCTTTATAAACCGGTTTTCGCAAATCTAAAAGTTTTAGAATGCTCGCAACGGTAAAATCTGCTTTTTGTTCTTTCTCATTGATTGTAACCATCAAGGGTTTGCTGCCACCAATAGCAAATGCTATTTTTACCAATGCTTCCTGCTCTTGAGGATTATTTTTCAAATAATCAATCGCTAATTTCCTGGCATAGTAAGCACCGCTTCTGTCTACTTTTGTTGGGTCTTTGCCAGCGAATGCTCCACCGCCAGTTGGTATTTGCGGGCCATACCATAAAATATTTTTCCTGCCAGTTAATCCAGAATCGGCATCAAATCCACCATTCTGGTAGATAACCAATCTTAAGTCTTTATGAGGAAACTCTTTTTCTAATAATTCGGTTAATTCTTTTTCCCGCCCTTTTTCTCCTTGAACGGAAACCACCAATGTGGTTATGTCTGTTCCATCAATTGTAACTTGAGCCTTGCCGTCTGGCTTTAAATAAGGCAACTGGTCTAATCTGTCGCAAAGCTTTTTGCACAATACCACTTCTAGCGGCAAATATTCTGGAGTTTCCCTTGTGGCATAGCCAACCATTATGCCAGAATCGCCAGCCCCGAGCTCTTCAGATCCGCTGACTAAATTACTAATCTCTGGAGATTGCTCAACTATATTAACATTGACTCCGACATTGTCGGTATACCCTATTTCCCTATAAAGACCCCTGACTACTTTATGGACATTAACATACCCCTTTGTGGTAACTTCTCCGCCAACAGTGATAACTCCGTGGCAACCAAAAACGTTTATTGCCACTCTCGACATTGGGTCTTGTTTAATGAATTCATCTACTAAAGCGTCGCTTATGATGTCTGCCACCCTGTCTGGGTGCCCTTTTCGCACATATTCTGCTGTTTTAATTTTAATCATACTTTTTAATTTTATTATCAATGATTATAACAAAAAATCGCCAGCTTGGCGACTTTTCTTCTAAATTATTGAGGTTTTTTTCTAAATCTTTCAAATAAATTTTCCCTTCATTCTAAAGTGGTAGTAAATTTATCTTCAAAAAGGTGAAAAAGACGCTTTCCATTTTCTTTAAGTTCGGCTTTTGAAACCTTGGCGATAAGAAGAATATGATTTCCTACTTCAATTTCTTTTTCTACCCTACATTCCAAATACCCCAGGGCCTGCTTTATCCTTGGACAATCTATTGTCTCTGCTTCTTCTTTTTCCAGGCCAGTCTCTTTAAATTTATCTAGGGTTTTACCTGAATTTCGACCACAAAAAAGGATTTCTTTTTCAAAATCTTTCGACATAAAATTAACCACAAAAACCTTTGAAGACTTAATTAGATTTAAAGAAAAACGAGCTTTGCCAATTGAAGCCGCATACATCATCGGCTCAAAAGATAAAATGGTATGCCAATCCAGAGCGATTATATTGTCTTTGCCTCCAGCCCGGCAAGTAAGCAAAATAGTCTGTGTAGGATTGGTGACATTAGTAATTTTCATATTTAAATTTTATTAATTTTTTCTTTCATAAGCCCCTAGTGTTTTACAATTTTATTGTTGATATCATCACTAACCCAGAAAAACTTCCCATCTTTTTTCCATTGAATTATTGAGTTTTTCATTGAGAGTGGAAGGACTTTTTCAGATGAAAATTTTTTAAAATCTATAAAAATAACCTTAAGATCTGATTCATTACTCTTATCTTGAATATTTTTAGCTTCAGCATAAAAAACAAAGTTTATTTCATGATGTTTACCATTTGGATTCTTGTAAACGTTGTCCACAATACCAATCAACTTATGGTTTTTAATTTCTAAAATCAACTCTTCGTTTAACTCTCTGACTAATGTTTCGGCAAGTAGTTCGCCAAACTCAACATGCCCGCCCGGAAAATGATAATAATTTTTACCTTTCTTTTGTAATACTAAAATTTTGCCATCTTTAAAGATTATTCCACGAATTCTGACTTCAATTTTATTTGAGTATTTGTGCATACATTTTTAGAATCTTAATTTTTCTGTTACTTCATCTTATCAAAAAATCACTATTTTGGCGATTTTAAGTTAATAAACCGGGTTTATTTTTTAGTTTTTAAAAAAGAAATGTCCCCAGTAAGATTATCAATTCATGATAAGAGCTTACTGGGGTTTCTTTACTTTGGACTTTTTACCCAAAGGTGTTCATTCTTCATCAGACTAGTGAACACAACTATGCCTGATATATCCCTAATTCTTTAGCGGGTGGGAATTATCGCTGAAGATCTACTATTGTTAGCTTACTTTATTAAGCAAGCTAGGTTGAGTTAAGTAGATAGAATAACTCTCAACCTTTTTTACTATAGCATAATTATATAATATTGTCAATAACTTTAAACTAAAAATCGCCTAATCGGCGATAGATTTAAAAAATTGGAAGTTAACAATGGTTTTGTTCTGTTTTGAGAACTATTTGACGAATTTGATGATGGATAGAATCAATATCATTTTCTCCATTAATTCTGATCCAACCATAGTGCGCCGAGAGTTCTAAAAAAGCAGTTCTGAAATTTTCTAAAAAATTTTTATCTGAGTGGTCATATCCTCTTGATAGAATACGCTCGTATGCAATGATTGGTGGTGTGTCTATCCAAATGGTGATATCGGGAGTTCCCGCAAAAAGTATTATCTCTTTGATAATTTCATAAGTTTTATCTGTACAACCTCTTGCCTTGGCTCTGGCCAAATAATCAAAGACTGTTCTTGAGGAAATAACCGTAATACCAACACTGGTGTATGGTAATATTTCTTGTGTGTTTTGTCTTAAGACTTCGAAACTCATGGCCAAATCATAAAAATCTTGACCAAGATATTCAAATCCTAAACTAAAGCCGTGCCTACGCCCAATGCTAGTACTAATTTCTGAAACAAAATTTCTTGTCTTTTCGTTCAGAATAACATCGTAAGATCTTGCCTTGAGCCATTGGTGTAACAAACGAACTTGGGTAGATTTTCCCGATCCATCGATACCACAGAAACCAATATTCAATCCTCTGTTCATCGCACAGAACCATCCTTTCTTTTTTGATTGTTTTCCAAAGAACCATCTCCTGTTCAGCTATTTTAATAATAATACTTTTATTATTGTCTATCAATTTAAAAGAAAAGACTATTTGGATTTATTCCTGCTTCTTTAATAAGAATTGTTGCTGTTTTGTTTGTTGTGTCTTTAGGTGAATAACCAAGTTTTTTAACAATTTCAATAATGTTTTTCTTGCTTGGTCCCTCTATCTCCATGTATGGTGCAATTTTAGGATATTGATCTATGGCAAGCTTGACTCGACCAAGTTGATAAATTTCTCTTGTTTTTTCTCTTTGTCTGAATATATTAAATCTCAAAAGATTCAAAAGTTTTTTTAAATTTTGTACGTTTAAAATCTCTATCTCGATTTCTTTATTAATGTGATAACGTCGATCTTCTTTTTGAATCTTAGATTGATTTTTTGCAGTGAGAAAACTTTTTTTTCCTTCCGTGCGAAGACGTAAAGAATAGAACTCTCTTTCTTCTTGAGTAAGACCGGGGATTTCAAAATACCATTCTTGAAATAAGGTTTGTTTTAATATAAGTTTTGCTTGAAGTTTATTAAGTTTTTCTTTTATTTTTCTTTTATTGATATTTAAAATTTTTAACTCTAGTTCTTTCATGATACTTAAGGTTAATTAAATTATAATGCTTTACAATTATTTCATACCACTGCACAATTTTATCATAATTAAGTTTTTTATTTTGAGCAAGAATTGGCAATAAAGATAATTGACGTAAGTTAATGGATTTCTTGTGATCAAAAAAATTTAAAGCAATACCCAAGCTATATAACCTAGACGCAAGTTTGTTAATTCTTTTTATTTTAGATTCTTTTCCATAGCGACCCCAACCGATAAGTCTCAAATAGCAACGCACCAACATTTCTGTTTTTGCGGCATATATATTGTTTAAATCATTTTTATGTAATATAAAATCTTTGCCTTGGATTACTATACTTCGCCTATATCCCATAGATGCCTCTCTTTTAATCTCGGTGTCTTTATGGCTTGTTTTTTTGCCAACTAATATTCCTTTTTCTATATTGTCTCTACCGTAAAAATTAAGACTCAAATATTGTATAGGAACATCTAATTTTTTAGAAAGAAATTTTGGTATTGGAATTTTGGAATCACAATGAAATGCGTTGCCTTCAACAAAAACCAATATATCTATATCGTTTGGTATATAGCGATTACTTGCATAAATATAACTACCGCACGCAGCAATAGAAATTATTTTTGTGTTTAATGTGGTTTTAATGATCTGTTGATTGATAAAATTTTTAATTATTTTTAATGAACCAATACGTCTAACAATTAAATTTTTTCTTTCTTGAGAAGAGACAAAATAATAAATATTTCTATTACGTAATGTTTTTTTAATTAATGATTCTTCTTTAAAAATTTTTACCTTATTTTCTGAAAAAATTATAGTTGGATATTCAAAATCATATCCTACCAATCTTGGCGTTAATCTAATTTTATGAAGCTTGTTTTGTTCTAGAATTTTCTTTATTATTTTGGGAGGAGTGATGGTCTTTAAATCCATCTTGCTGATTGCTTTCATAAATTCAAGTAAATTGGGTTTATTTTTAATTTTTTAAATTCTTTATCTGATAACGCACGAAATTCACAGTCTTTTTCTACAATAATTTGATTTACTTTTAATGAAAATTCATTAATGCCCATTAATCTAATACCATCGAGTGTTCGAACACGCGATAAGGCAACATAACCCATGCCCAACTCGAATGCTTTAGATAAATCAATATCAGCTACATCTAGGCTCATTCCCTGACTTTTATGAACTGTAATGGCCCAGGCTAAGCGCAAAGGGAATTGTTCTATAGTAGCCAGAATCTTCTCTTCATCTTCTTCTATATTCCAAGTAGTTGGAGATACAAGAATTCTACTGCCTGACTTTGTTTCAACAACCGGATTATTGTCTTCAAAATCAATAACCCTACCAATTGTGCCATTCACATAGCCAGCATCAAAATTATTCTTAACAAACATGACTATGGCACCCATTTTTAATTTTAATTCTTCCGGAGCCATACAGCCCTTCTTTAAAATAGCAACTAATTCCTTAGGACCATGACTGGTCATATGATAAGATTTCTCTTCTCCAGAAATTCTAGATAATTCATAATTATTGATTGCATCAACATCAGCATTGTGAGTATAAAGCTTTGTGGGTTTAATAGAATAATTGATTGGTTTATAGAGTCTTTTCTTTAAATAATCCAATTCTTCTTTTCCAGCCTCATTGTTTCTAATTTTGTTTAAAATTTCAATGAATTTTAAATCATCTTGCCTGTATTGTTTTTTTAAATAACAAACTTTAATATCTGAACTCTTCCAAGCCAAAGATTCGTAAGCAAATCGAGATTTCTTTTCTCGATCAACTGGAGGCAATTGTAAAAAATCACCACAAAGAATTGTTTGTAATCCCCCAAACGGTAAAGAGTTTTCTCTAATTTTTTTACAAATTTCATCAATTAAGTCTAATCGATTAGCATCCAACATTGATATCTCATCAATGATTAAAACCCTTGATTCTTTTATTCTGCCACTTAATTCTTGATTTTTAATTAGTTTCTTAATTGCTTTATCATCTATTTCTTGTCTTATGCGAAGACCCGACCATGAATGTATGGTTCTGCCTCCTATGTGCGTTGCCGCAATTCCAGTAGAGGCAGTTATTCCTACTCGAATATTTTTCTTTTTTAAATAAGAAATGAATTGATTTAATAAAAAAGTCTTACCAGTTCCAGCCGAACCAGTAAGGAATACATTGTGCCCCTTTTTTAATATGACTAGCGCTTCTTTCTGATTCATAAATATTATCAAATAGGCTAAGCCTATTTTTTAATTCTTTTTATAATAAAGATGCTTTGATTAAACTTCCAAGCTCTGTCTTAATCAAACTTTCAATATTAATATTGTCTGCAATCTTAATATTAAAAATAATATTAAATTCTTTTTTTTCTGTTTCTCCACGTTCAATTCCTTCGATTATATCAATTCCTTCTGATGAAACATTAATATTTAAAAAATGATCTGAAACATTATCTGAAGTTTTTGACATATTAATAAAGCCTTTTTCACACAAATATATTAAAGCATTATAGGCATTATTATCGTTTCCTGAAATTTTGATAAGAGTTTGAGAAATTTCATTATTTTTATCATTTATCGCTGGTGATTTTTCTCCTTTAGGGAAATGTCTCATTTGAAAGCTCAATCCAAAATCATACAAAGAAGAATAGTCGTTTCTTTGAAGAGTATAAAAATACAAAAGCATTTTCCCTGCGATTTTTTTAATAGCTTCCATGTTATTTTAATAATCTTTAAGGGCTCTTTGGAAGTTTTTGGCTTCAGCTTCTTCTATTGTGCAAAGCCATTGGTCTTCTTCAAGAAGGTCGATTATTGTCTGGGAATAATATTTGTCGCCCGGAATATGATAGTATTTTTGGCCTAGACGATCAATATTGCCTTTAATCACGCATTCTTCATTAAACTGAGTTTCTCCGCAAGAACCCCAAAGACCAGAAGCATCTTCTTGAGCAGCGAGAGCTGCTTGGACTAATTCTTCTTGCTGTAGAGTATTTTGTTTATCAAGGAAGAATCGACCGTAGCCTTCTTCTAAAAGCTCAAGATTAACAAAGACATCCTTTTCTCCTAATACATCTAAAGTATAAACATAAGCTAAGGTTCGGCCAAATTGGTCATATCTATCTATGTCAAATTCTAAAATAAGATTTTGATCTAAAGCCAGTTCTTCGTTTTTCTCTTTAGCTTGGGAACCGAAACAAGATTCATAATCTACACCATCAAGCTCAGGAGTATCAACTCCCAAGTAGCGAACTCTAAAGACTTCACCGCTTTTAGTATCTTTTACTCGAATAGTATCTCCATCAATCACCTCTTCTACTTCAACTTCTTTAATTTCTAATGGTTGGGGCTGGTATTGATAAAGGTTAATTCCCAAGAAAAAAAGTATAACAGTTATAAGTTCTATTAAAAGTTTTGGTAAAGATAAATCTTCTCTATTTTCCATAAATTTATTTTAACAAAAAGTCGCCTTCTTGGCGACTTCGTCAAATAACCCAAGCTTATTTGTTGGTTTATTGTTGTCTAAGTCCGACTTTCATGGTTATTTGTTCTGTAAGATTTCCTGAATAACCCTTGGTTTCCATACAATACCAATCTCTACCCCAAATTCATCAATATCTCTGCCCGAATAAACGCCGAGAAATTTTATTGCATTTCCGATTTGATTTACTCTAGATGTTTGATAAATACTTATCCTTTTTGCGATGACAGGAGATCCCGACATTCCGCCCTTAGTAGTTGCGTCAATTAAAAAAGTTGGTTTCCCGTCCCAATCTATATCAATATCTGAAGCAATGTGCCCAGTTTTCCAAACTGGAAGCTTACCCGCAGAAGTTATCCCCTTTGGGAAACCTATAATACTAACTGCCTCTGATGGATATATCATTAAATCGAAATTGGCTAACGATAATTCTATGTCATATATCTTAATGTCGATTGATATTTTGAGTGGGATAGCAACAACATCAATTTCTTCTCCTTGTGCATGTTCAAGCCATAATTTATTGCCCTCTGAATCAATAATCTGAATTTCTTTTTGTAACCAATAACCCAATCGTTGACCATGATGCCATATTTTTAAAATATTTGGCACCATTCCAGTATCCGACAATAATTGATTATTTTTATAATTTTTGCCAGTAACCACATGTTGATTAGTAATTAAAAAAAACGATTCATTTTTTTAACCACAAAACCAGTAGCAACTCCTATTTGTTGCTTATTAAAATAAGTTTCTACATATAAAGATTTTAATGAAAATTCGTCGATCAAAATTGGCACATCTATTGATTTTGAGTTAAATCAAAAATTTTTTAATAATATAATTTGAGCTAAGTTTTTATTATTTTTTAAATCCTATTAGTTCTTCTTTCTTGGTTTCCATTTTTTCCGGAAGTTTTGTTTCAAGAGCACTAAACTTTTTTTCATAATCTGCAATTTGTTTTTCTAAAAGTAATAAAATTCGTTTTGCATGTTTTGGCGATACGAAAAATTGACGAACCTGATTGCCAGAAAAAATAGTGAAAACGAATTGCTCTTCATCGAAAACAATTGTTATATTTGTAGCCGCATAAAGATTGGGATCTATATGAACTTGTATTGTTTTTTGTTCCTCCATGGGTTTATTTCTCAATTAATTTTTCGACTTTTTAAATTTTTTTCTGAATTCCAGTCTCTATAACATAAAAAATCAATTAGTTGATCTTCTTTTTGAATAGGTCTTCTAAAAAGACTCTTAATCTTATGGTAGCAGGAGATATATCAGTATCTTGAGGGATAAAATTAAAAAAATGCTGAATACCGTCATATAAAAATTTAAATTGCTTTAATTCATTATAAATTCTTGGTTGAATTAAATCCTGAACTCTTGTTAAAAGCTTCTCTGTGCTAAGATATTCCCCACTAGAATCTACAACCTCTGATTTTCTTTTATCTTTTTGAAATTTTCGAATAATGGCTAATGGTAAAATTTTCCTCATTAATAGCATGCTTGAAATCCAATTTTCCGCTCTTAAATTATCATTTAACTCATCGCAATGTTTAACAATATCCGCATCTAATAATTCTAATACTGTTTTTGGCACGATGACAATCTTCCCCGTATTCTTATTATTTAATGGATGAAGCAAGGGCTTGTTTTGTTTAAGAAGTTTCATTTTCTTGCTATTAAATTGAAAATCATTCAGTCTTTTTTTAATAAGTCTTAAACTCTTAAGCCATTTTATTTTTATCAATCTATCGTTATTTAAAGATTTTAATAAAATATTAAAATTTTGTTCTGCATCTTGATTAGATTCTACGATACCCAAGATCTCTCTTTGGTAGTCTTCAGTCCATTTTTCAGCAACCCTTCTCACATTAGCATCAAAAATTGTTGCCCCCTTTTTAGAGATTATTTTTATTAATTTTTCCGTGTCTTTTATTGCTCTCGTAATTTTTACTATAGTACTCATTTTTGATTTTTGGAAAAAATTTCAATCCAATTTTCTTTTAAAAAATAAAATCCTACTTTTTTTGAATCGACCCAATTTTTAGTTTTTGCTTGAACGGCATAATAACTATTGTATTCCATTTTTTCATCTTCTTTCTCTTTTAATACGGACTTTAACTTATTCCAATGTTTTGCAATCTCTTCCTTTGGTTTCTCTTCACCAATTTTACCTCTCAGTAAATAAGCTAATAAAAGTACAAATTTTTTGGGTCCACTCTTTCCCTTGCCGTAATTTTTAATAAATGCCCGTTCATTCATCTCAAAATCAATTTTTTTCGAGAAAACTTCAACCGTTTCTAGAGATTGTGTGGTGGGTATTTTTTTATCAACCACTACCAAAGTCAATTCGCTTATACTTTGATCAACAAGCGCCTTGGCTTGATTTAATTTTTGGATTATTGTCGAATTATCCATGCTTTATTTTTAATTAGTTTTAATTAAATTAAATAAGAATTTCTTTGCCTCTGCTATGCCATTAGGACTAAGGCTATATTTTTTACCTCTTTTAATCCCAGTGAATAAAATTCTTCCCTTCTCTTTCTCTAGATTTTCAGAAAAATGTCCATCATTTATGCCATAATGCTCTATTTGTGGAACTAATTCTAATGCCGAAATCCAATCCTGTTTTTCATAATTTATTTTTTCTAGCAAATAAAGGTAAGCAATGTTTCTTTGTTTTTCGGCATTTGTTCCCTTTAGTGGGGCTATTATATTTATTTTTCCTTTGGCAGAAAAATCATATATTGTTTGAATAATTTTCTTATCAATATTTAAATCTTCAGCCAAAACACCCAGTAATTCTTTTTCTTCAGAAAGAGTGATTCTACCCTTAATTTCTGAACTATTACCCTCCGTATTACTTAAAGCCTCGCTTTTAAGCAACATATTTACAATAATCTCAAAAGCCTTGGGTTGAAGATTTTCTGGAATTTTGTTTATAGAAGAAACCGCTTCTTCAAAAATTTTTTCTAATTTTTCTTTATTCATTTTGATTAATATTTTTAATTTTTAATTTATTAACCGCTTCCTCTACCTTATAGTTAGGAATTATATATTTAGAGCCAGATCCTACGATAAAGCCCGTATCCCTTAATTTCTTAAATGAGAAATCAACACTTCCGCCCTTGATTCCCGTGGCTTTTTTTATCTCTTCTGCTGAAACCTGCTCGGCTGGTTCATATCCACCCAATCTCATAAGTTTTTTAGCCAATATATAAACAATAATCTTTTTTTCAACCGTAAGATTACGACCCTCACCTTTTAATTGAATTTCTTTAGTTATTCGATCAATAACAATAAAATTTTTCAAAATTTCGGTCACTTCTTTTTCGTTAATGGAACCACTATCAGCAAATAGTTGTTCTATAAAATTTTTTTCGCTCATATTATATCAAAAGTTTTTAATTAATAATAAATTCAACTCTTTCTTTTATGCTAATTTATTCGACAAAAATTGTCAAGTTGTAATATGATTTGTAAAACAAAACTTTGCTACTCTATCTTGGGGATAAAAATGCGAAAAAAGTAAGCTAACCATAATAAAAATAACATTAAAATTTTTAGACCCTTATTTAAACTCGTATTATATAATTTCAAAAAAATATAATTCTTTTGTTAAATTAAAACTATCTTTTTTTGAAAAATATTTCCTTCTTCGTCTATAGACAATTTTATCTCTCTTAAAGCTCAAATCAAAAAAACCGCCAATTAAGCGGTTTCTTACCCTTCATTAAAATCCAGCAGCTCGGCATTGCTCGCAAAGAGTCTGGCCGCTGCCAGTCATAGAACAGGAAGGCACTGATGAAAATTGAGCGCAAGTTGCGGCATTTACTGTATTTTCCTGCTGAGATTGACCTGAAGGCTGGCTGGGAGTTTCTGCTTCCGGAGTAATAGAAGAAGCATCTATTTGAATTGACGGAACAGTCAGATTAGTGCTGCCTGTATAAGAAAAATCTGTATTGACTGAAATATCGGAAAACATATCTGAAGGCAAATCAGATCCAGAGATATTAAATGATGAAATCTCAAGCTTAGGTAATGGTGATAAAGAAAAATCTAAAACAGGAGCTGTAATACTAACATCTTCTAAGGCTTTTTCAGTTCCGGGGTTTTTCTTCATCAATAAATAGATTCCCCCTCCAAGAGCTAAGACAACCGCTATAATAACGATGATTTTAATATTTGTGTTCATATTATTTAGCATACATTTTTACTATAATCGGCAATGTTTGCGAACCAACAAAACCATTGTTGGATATTTTCACCGTCATTGTGGGAGAATCTCCAATCAAAGACGATATGTCCCAGACATAGCGGTGGGCTTGTCCCATATCAGTCATAACCCGATAGCCGCCACCTGAAGACGTGTTGTCAGTATCAAGGTCTGGAGCATAGAAAAGCATCCAAGCAGGATCTTGCGTTTTATAATAAGTAAATGAGCGACCATCAGTGAAGCTGGTCTGCCCTGATCCTCCTCCGCTGCTGTAATATGGAAAAGCTCGGCCGTCTGAATACTTGAAGGTTTTGCTTTTATTGGATAAAGCATTGGTAATTGGCTGGCCATTGATAGATATTTCCATAAGCCATTGGCCTCCAGCTGCTTTTGAGTAATCAACTCTGCCAAAAAGCTCCAATGTTTTGGCAGAAGGCATAATCCCCTCCCAAGAAGAGTTCTTTAAAATTGTAATTTCTTTTCCCATCTCATAGCTCTTTTCTTTTAATGTTTTCAATTCATCGATTATTTTCATAATCGCATCTTTGTCGGTTTTCAATGATTCCAAATCAGCTAAAAATGATTCATCAGGAGTTTCATCTCCAGCGTTCTTGCAAGCTTCATTTAAATTGGCAATTTTCTTTAAAATAGCTTCGGTTTGGTCGTTGACTGAAGATGTTTCATTAGAAACTGGTGCAGCAGTTAATTCATTTAATCCAATGCTTATCTCTTGTTTAATGCCTTCTAATTGAGGTACAATTGCCCGACAAAGCGCTTTTTTGCTGGCTTTTTCCGCTTGCTCAGCCTGTAATTCTTTGGCTAATAACCTCAAATCATCTCCTTTTTCTCTCAATGGAGCCAAGACTCCTGTCAAATCTTCTAAATTCTGTTCGCTCGGATTCTGGCAAATTTCCTCAGCCTTAGCAACGCCAGCAGAGAAATCTTTAATTTGAGTATTTAATTTATTGAATTTATCAATTAATTGGTTGACAACCCTACACTCTTCGGTTGATTTGCCTAAACATTTATCAATTTTGCTTTTTAACACCACCAAATCATTGTTGGCTATTTCTGTCTTGGCTGCATTTAATTGCGGTAAAAATTGATCGCAGGCTTTTTTAGCAGAATCAGCAATTGCTTTTAATTTTTCAGCTTCCAGCGCTTCGCCATAGATTTTTAAATCCTCAGCATCACTCTGGATTTTTTTCATCAGAGCAATTAAATTCTTTCGATTGGCAGATTCTGGAGTTTTACACATTTCTTCAGCCATGACCATCTCGCTTTTCATGTCAGTAATCTTGGCAGTCAGGGTATCGAACCGCGAAGAAAGCTCATTAGCTTTAAGGCATTTATCCGAAGTGGAATTAGCACATTCTGATTGTAATTTTTGAATTTGAATTAATCCTGGATCAATTTGATTTCTAGCTGAACCAAACTGCGCTAAGGCAACAGTACAGGCTTTAGAAACTGACTGGCTGGCAGCTTTTTCCATTGCCTCTCTATATCCTTCCCATTTAGTGCGAAAATCAGCCAAAGCTGATTGAAAAGCAACCTCATCTCCTGCTTCAAGAGCAGCATCAAGCTTGGACTCTAGAGCTTTTCTATCAGTCTGGACTTCAGCTTTAACCTCATCTACGCTTTTTATAGAAGGATCTTCTTTTTTAGCTGATTCAATCTCAGCGCTAGCTGCTTCTAATTGCTTTAATCCTTCTTCAATTTTTTTATCTAATATTTTAAAAATCAAAGCCTTTCGAAGACTAAATGCTTCTTGCTTGTATTGATCATATTTTCCTTGATTGGCTTTTACCTCGCTATTAATATTTTCACCGATATTAGAAAATAAACCTCCGATTGCTTCAAATTTTTCTTTCTTTCCAGCCATTACTTGGTCAACTTTGATTTGAATTTTGCTCTGCAATTCAGCTTTCTTCTGAGCAATAACAGGCTGTAATTTCTGCGTAATCTCAGCCTTAACTTGGCTTACATCAGGCGCAGCTTTAACTTTAGCTGCTTTCAGCTCCGCTGTTTTGGCAGCAACGAATTCATCAGCCTTCTGGCTGATGTCTTTTTCTATCTTCGGCCTCTCTTCGGCAACATAAGAATCAACTTCTTTTTTAATTGCAATCTTTAATTCATCTCCTTTGGCTTTTATCTTAGCTTCCAGGTCGCTCCTCAGGCCATCAAATTTACTAGCTGTTTCGTTCTGTCCCCAATTGGCAAAATCCCGAGCCAAGACTTCAGCTTCAGCTAAAGTCTTGGCAGAGCAAATCGCATTGATTTTGCTTTGTCCCTCAGACCTTAAAGATTCAGTATCTGGAACGCTAACGCTTATATCCAATTCCTTTACCTTTTCTACTGCTGGAGCAACATATTTATTTATTGCATCCAAGGCGCTGAAGAAATCGCCGCTTTTCCATTTAGTCATGGCACAATAAATATCAACTAATTCTTGGTCAGTAGCATATTGTTTTACTTCTTGAGAAACCTCGCCCGGCTGTTCAAATTTTGGCTTCTCCGGCTCTTTTGCTTGAAAGGATTCTGGCGGAGCGCCAAATTGCTTTTCAAATTGGCTGATTTCTTCTTGGCTTGGGCCCTGATCTTCCTCAACCTTTTCTACAGCATACACAGCTTGAGAAATAAAAACAGAAGACAATATCAAAATAAAAACAAATAAACTTTTAATTTTATTCATAATTATTGACCTAATTATATAATTACAACCCATTTATCTATTTTAATTTTATTAAAAAACCCTGTCAATTTTTATCGATATAAAAAGAAAAAAGGTGCTTACTTTTTGGATATAAAGTAACGCACCATAGAAAAGTCCATAGCCACCGTGAGAGCAACGATAATCGGTATTATTCTGTAATCTGAATTGCTGCTAGTCCAGCCCAACATCGCAAGAGATGCAACGCTGGCAGTAAAGAGCATTATTTTGGCGATTTCGCTTTTTTTTATGGGAACACAAATAATCAGTCCCATAGAGCTTGCTACAAAGACAAGCATTGACGCACTGCTAGCATTTTTGACAATGTTCTGTAGTGCAAGAGATGTGCATATGGCCAGGGCCGTCACTAGAATTAGCAAGGCAACTGTAGGCCATTTATCGTATCTTTGCCAAGTACAAGTATAAATCAATTCAACCACTAATATATTTTACAATTATGATGATTTCTGTCAATAAAAAAAGCCTACTTATCTTTTGTAGATTTTCGGCTATTGGTAATCATTTGGGAATTAACAATTAGGCCCAGCGCCCAATTAGATTGTTTCTTTTGCTCTACAACCACTAGCTTGCTAGAAGGTAAATCCCCTTTCAGCTTAGTGAATAGGCTTTCCATTTCTTCTTTTGTCCCTTCAGTTATTTTCTTTGGAGGTAAAGAAGAAAAATTTCTCTTTTTGAAAAGCACCATTACTGCCAACAATAGGCTTAAAAAAACAGTGATAACGTATAATTTAATCCCCAATGATACTATTATTCCGAGAAGAGCAACGATCAAAAAAACGTTGATCATATCTTTTTGCTTCGCGACCCTCATTCAGAATCGATTAAATTATAACCTGAAGTAATTGATCTGTCAATAAAATAAAATTCGTCTTTACAAAGAGAAAAAGGGGACGATCTTTAAATAAGAAAATGTCCCCTGTGAATAAGATAAGTGTAGCTAATAGTGCGCCTGTTGTATGCATAAAGTGCAAATCTTGCGCTGGACACTAGGTCCAAAAACGAAGCTAACTTATCTTTAATGAACTAAATTAAATATACACCTAAAAAATATATTTGTCAAGCATTACTTTTGATTTCAATCACGTCACCATCATTAACAATATATTCTTTGCCTTCAGTCCTAATTAATCCATTTTCTCTGGCACCAGAAAAGCCGCCAGCATTTAATAAATCTTTCCAATTAATAACTTCAGCTTTAATAAAATTAGCTTCAAAATCGCTATGGATAACTCCTCCAGCTTGAGGAGCAGTACTCCCCTTCTTTAGCGTCCAAGCTCGGGTTTCATCAGGCCCGGTAGTAAGAAATGTTATTAGATTGAGAATTTTATAAGATTCTTTGATTAAAGTATCTAATTTTAATTCAATTGGCAATCCAAAAGACTTTCTTTCTTCTGGATTAAATGCAGCGCCTTCAAATTCAGTCAAAATATCAAGAATCAAAAATGGCCAATTATTATTTTGAAATGTTTTGATTATTTCTTGGGAAACTTCGCTTTCTTTCCCATTTAACAAAAACATTCTGGGCTTGATGGTCAATAATTGATAATTATTCAGTATCTTTTTTTCTTCCAGCTCCCAATTGAAATCAATCAAAATTTTCCCTTGGCCCAGATATTCTTGAGCCTTTTTCAATATTGCCAATTCTTTGATGGCTTCTTTGTTTTGAGTCTTGGCTTCACTTTCCAATCCATGCACTCTTTTATCAACAACCTCTAAATCTTTTAATGCCATTTCTGTATCCAAGACTTCTTTGTCTCTTAAAATATCAATATTAGAATTAATGTTGATAATTTCTGGATCGCTAAAGCAACGCAAAATATAGACAACAGCATCAACCTCTCTGATGTTGGCTAAAAATTTGTTGCCCAATCCTTCTCCTTGACTAGCACCCTTGACTAATCCGGCAATATCAACAAATTCAATGGTTGTATAAATCTTTTTAGCTGAATTAGTAAGTTTAGCCAATTGATCAACTCTTTCGTCTAAAACAGCAACAACTCCAATGTTTGGGTCGATAGTGCAAAAAGGATAATTAGCTCGATTAACTTGTTTTTTGGTTATTGCCTGAAATAATGTTGACTTGCCAACATTGGGCAATCCGACAATTCCGATTGAAAGAGACATGTTTTTTATTAATTACGAATCATATTATACAATTGAGTTGATTTTTTATCAATAAAACATTGACAACTTTTGTGCAACATATATAATTTGAATAATCCTAAGATTTAAAAAGGAGGTCAAGATATAAAAATACAAAAAATGGAAAATCAAAAATCTTTATCTATTTCTGTGCCATTAAATGAAGATGAACCGCCGCCACCGGTTGGTTTAGCATTAAAAAAAGCTCGAACTAAAAAATCTCAGATTCTAATTCCTCTGTTTAAAGAAATGGGGCTTTTTCTGGTTGACCACAAGCCCGAAACTGTTAGCCAGGATAATTTTTGCTGGATAGAAGTTGTCAGAAATATAGATACTTGCAAAGAATTATGGAAAGAATTTGAACCAGCCCAAACTTTTTTTGATACGTGGGAATTCAGAATGGCTTTCTATCAAGCCTACCAGCATAATCCGTACTTTATGGTTTTAAGAAATCAGAAACAAGTCTTGGCATTGCTTCCTCTTTGGTACGAAGAAGACGAGAAAAAATATTTCTGGTTTGGAAGTTCTTGGCAAGAAGAAGTAAGATTGTTTGCCAAAAAGCCAGAATACATCATACCTCTGTTACACCACGCTCCCGAACCTCTTTTCTTAAATGCGATCTGTCAAAAATCAATTAGCCACATCAAAGAAAAACTTGAATTCCAAGAAGATGAATCAAAATACGTTTTGCACTTAAAGGGCTTCAAGAGTCATGAAGATTATTTGATGACTCTTAAGAAAAACACCAGGCGCAATCTAAGAAAAGACAGAAACAGAATCTTGAAAATGAATCCTCAGATTGTTGTTGATAATTTCTCCAATATTGAAGATTTGATTAAATTATCCAAGAAGAGATTCTCTGAAAGAAGCAAATTGGCTGACTGGGAAGACCCAAGAAGAATAGAAACTTTTAGAAATGTCATTAAATTAGCCGGTCCATCTTACAAAATAAGAATGATTACCATTAAAATTGGCGATAAGGTAGCCGGAGTTGATTTGATTGCTCTATTCAAAGACACTTATTTGACCATTAAGTGCGGCTACAATGTAAAAGAATTCTCAGGAATCGGAAACTTTATGAATTTGATTGAAATAGATGATGCCATAAAATTAGGAGCTAAAAAGATTGATTTTCTGCAGAACAACTATCATTGGAAAAGCGGCTTATTCGAATCAGTCCCTCTATTCAAGTTCGAGAAATAAAACTCTTGAAAACAAAAAACCGCTTCATAGCGGTTTTTTAAATATTGCCAAGCAGGTACATTTTCCTTTTCTTTTCTGGAAACTTTTCTATGGCATAGCGCAGCATGGTCCTAGGCATCTTTTTGTAATATTTCTTTAAGAAAATCTCTTCTTCAGTCATTGATTTTTTGCCAGCTTCCCTTAACATCCAGCCAACTGCTTTATGGATCAAATCATGTTGATCGCCAAGAAGAATCTCTGAAATTTTAAAAGTATCTTTTAATTGATTATCTCTTTCATATTTCATAAACCAACTAGTTGATATGATGGCAATTCTTTTTTTCCAAAGATCTTCTGATTTTGCAAATTGATAAAGAATATCTTTCGGCTTATCAAGAAGATGCTTACCGACTATTCGGGGAGCCGATAAATCAACTAAATCCCAATTATTAATATACTTTGTATTTTTTAAATAAAGATTGAAAATCTTTTCTTTTTCTTTGATACTCCCCTTTTCAGATTTATAAATAAGAATAAATAAAACCACTAATCTTTCTTCGTGAATTTTTGATTTCAATAACTTCTCTAAATCAGATAAAGAAAGGTCTTGATAGTCTTTGGCTATTCTTCTGGTTTCTGGCACTTTAATGCCATAAAATATATCTCCCTCTCCATATTCTCCTTTCCCGGTCTTAAAAAACCTCTGAAGATTTTTAGCGGTTTTAGTATTCGCTTTTGATTTTAATTCTTTTTTGAGATCTTTTAATTTAATCATAATTTTATCCTGCTCCGCCTCCACCGCCACCACCTCCTCCTCCAGCTCCTCCTCCGCCACCAACGCCAGAGCTAGAGCTGCCTGGAGAACTCATGCTGGACGAAATTGAGGAAGCAAAAGAATTGAGGCTTGAAGAAAAAGAATCAAAAGATGAGAATCCCCCACTGCCAGCTGTATAAACATGTGTTCCCACATACCAACCCTGTTCTACGTATTCTATATCATCAAATCTTTTTGCCCATTCTTTTTCTACTCCTAAAATTATGGCAAAAGGAAGATATTTAGAAAATGTTTCTACTGTTTCAAAGCCAAGTCTAAATCTTTCGGCTGTGTGCAGATAATCTTTAAAGCCCATTAACTTCCATTTAGCGTCTAATCCCCTTTCTGTTAGCTTGGGCATATAATGGGCAAAAGCTAATTTGATTATAAAAGAAATGATAAAGCTGGCTATCATTAAAAAAATATAGAAAATAGCCATTGGGCCGCTCCCCAAAAACCAAATAATTAAAACCAGGAAAATTAAAGCAATAACTGCATTCTTGGAGATTTTAGCATACTTATTTCTTTTTTCTGAAATGTTTTCATCAAAATATCCAGTTTGCTCAATTTCTTTGAAAAGTAATTTTTCTATTTCTGGAATTTTTTTATAAAAATTGTTTCTTAGGTATTCGCTTCTCGTCAACTTTAATTTTCCAAAAATTCCTTTCATTATTTCTTGCTCAAATGGCCTTAAATCTGATTCATCTTTTAATTTTTCAAAAATATACCCTTTTGTTTTAACAAACAAAAACTTACCTTCTTCCTCTGTTATTTTTATATATCCCCTAACAGCCAAGTCTACTATCGTTGCTACGATATCTTGAGTACTTACTGATTGATTCATCAATACTCCATAAATAGCTGGAGAAAAATTGTCAGGAGGAGAATATTCAGGCACGATGCTTTTATCAATTTTCGGATCTTTGCCCCTATCCTTCCACAAAAAATAAGATTTAATAAATGTTCCTATTGGCAAAAGCAAAGCTGTCAATAAAACAATCCAATTAATTATTTGATTTCTATATAAGAAAGGTTTTTGAACAGTTCCTTTGGGCCAAGAAACAGCTATGGTTAAAAAATTCTGTGGCTGTATATCGTTTCCCCAAAAATGAATTGTTTTATTGTCTAAAAATTCATAATCAAAAGATTCATTCTGAGATTTGACTTGGCCAATAAAGGCTTTTTGAGATATTTCTTCTCTTATAAATTCTTGGGGTAAATGTACTACAACATCAGCTTTTTTTACTTGAACTGTTCTATCGGCAAAAACAGCATTCCAATAGATTTCATCGTAATTTTCAAAAAATCCAAGACCACCATGAACCTTATATTTAATTGTCCATGACTTTAAGGCATCGGAAAAATCCATTCTCGGAAAATTCCACCTAATGGACAAGTCATTATTTTTATAAGAAGTAGTATATTCGCTTTTTGTTAATTTCTTACCTTCGCTATCTAAAACCTCTATATCGGAAATATGGTCTGTCCCTTTCAAGTCAATGTCGCGATAGAAAAAACCGAAATTGCCATTCAAATAATATGTTTGTTTTTCAATAACATCAAAAGTGCTATCCGGATTGATTTGGATATCTATTCCGATTGAATCATAATAATGGGCTTGGGAAGCAGCTTGGCATGCTCCTTGAGAAAACAAAATAAAGACAGAGATTAAAAATATCCGTAAAAAAATTTTCTTCATAAATTAATTATTTTGATTGGGATGCTTTTTTATTATCTCCTCCGAATCTTCTCTGGCGCGAAGCATAATCATCGATGGCCTTTTGAAAATCTCTTTCATCAAAATCAGGCCATAATTTGGGAGAAAAATAAAGCTCGGAATAAGCCGCTTGCCATAAAACAAAATTAGAAAATCTTTTTTCTCCGCCAGCTCTAATGATCAAATCAGGCTCTGGAAGTCCAGCGGTGGAAAGAAAGCCCTCAACCAATTCTTCGTTAATGTCTTCAATGGGTATTTTCTGGCTGACTATTCTTTTTATTGCCTGAACAATATCCCATCGGCCGCCATAGCTGACAGCTAAATTCAAATAGAAGTCAGAATTATCTCTAGTTACCTTTTCAATATTGGCAATGACTTTTTGCAGGGATTTTGATAGTTTTTCTTTTTCACCAATAATCCTTACTCGGACTCGGGCTTTTTGAAACTTTTCAATCTTTTCTTTTTTCGATAAAGCACCTTCAAACAGCTTCATTAAATAATCAACCTCTTCTTTCGATCTTTTCCAGTTCTCTGTTGAGAATCCAAAAACAGTCAGAATCTTGACTCCTTTTTTCTGACACCATTTTAAGAAATCTTCTAATTTTTGGTATCCTTGCTGATGACCCTTGAGAGCTGGCCAATTTTTTTTCTTGGCCCAGCGCCTGTTGCCATCAGGGAATAAAACAATATGATTAGGAATTTTTTTGTTCATTTAAATATTCGATCTTAATCGGTTCTTTGTCTTGCTGCTTAGCCGTAATAAACCCCAAGGCAAAACAGAAAAGAGAAATCAAAACAACTCCGATAAATAGAATTATATCATCTTGGTTCTCTTTGACAAAATCCTTTATCCTTGTTAACATAGGATATTGTTTAATTATATCAATAAATCAAACAAGTTTTAATTTTATTACAATACCATGGCAACAAGTAAATCAACAGGGTCAACTAGATTAGGCCGAGATTCGGCTCCCAAGTATTTGGGAATCAAGCTTTATGCCGGCCAAAAAACCAAGATTGGCAGCATTATTGTCCGTCAAAGAGGAACAAAGTTTTTACCTGGTAAAAATGTTAAAAGAGGCGGAGACGATACTCTTTATGCTATGAAAGAAGGCTTAGTATCCTTTAAAACTAAAAGTAAAAAAATATTTAAAGGCACTCAGAAAACAGTCAGAATAGTAAACGTCCAATAAGAATCTTGTTTTCTCACTTCGTTCGAAAATAAAAATCTTGTTTTCTCACTTCGTTCGAAAATAAGAACCTTAAATAAAAAACCGCCTGATAGCGGTTTTCTGTTTTAAAAAGATTTATTTCTCTTCAGTTACAATGACGGTTATTTCCGGCTCTAGGTTATGCTCGAATTTTATCTTAATCGGATATTCTCCCAATTCTTTGATCGGCTCTTTCAATTCAATCTGGCTTTTCTTAATTTCAAAGCCCATGTTTTTAAGCTCTTCCAATATCTTCTGGGCATTGACTGATTCAAATAATTGTCCCTCTTCTCCAACTTTGACCATAACAACAACTTCTTGGCCATCGATCCTGGAGGCTAGTTCCTGAGCCTTCTTTAATACGCCCTCAGCTTTTTCCTCTTCTTTGACTTTTTGAGACTTAAGCCAAAGCATAGCCTCTTCGTTGGCTATTTTAACTAATCCTTTGGGAAGCAAAAGATTCCTGGCATGACCATCTTTCACGTCTTTAACATCGTAGCGCTTGCCCAGATTTTCAATATCTTGAAGAAGAATGACTTTCATTTTTTTAATATATAAATTATTGTAATGGATTTATTATTAAATTGCAATCAATTTATCTAATTATTTCAATAGCTTTATCTAATTGAGGATCAAGATCGTTCTCGTAATCGCTTTCTTTCATCTCTACTTTAATATCCGGCTCCAATCCTTTATCAGTAATAGACTCTCCCTTGGGAGTTAACCATTTAGCTATGGTGACTTTTAATGAAGAACCACCAGTAAGATTCTCTAATTGTTGCACTGAACCTTTCCCATATGATTTTTCACCAATTAACATAATACCACGATTATCTCTTAAACATCCAGCCAATATCTCTGAGGCCGAGGCCGATCCTTCATTAATTAAAATAACAACTGGATAGCCCATTAATGCTCCGGCTCCTTGAGCCAAATATTGATTTTTTTCATTATTGCCGAAATCTTCAATTGCTACAACTTGCCCTCTTTCCAAAAAATAGCCAGCGATATCTCTAGATACTTCCAAGTAACCACCAGGATTATCTCTTAAATCTAAAATTATTGATTTGGCTGGAGAAGTTAGAATTTCTATAGCTGCTTGTCTAAAATCGAAAATGGCTTTTTCAGAAAAATGAGAAAGCTTTATATAAGCAATATCTCCTTCTATTAATTTCCAACTCATAGAAGGGATCTCAATCACATCTCTAATAATAGAAAGCACTTTGGATTCTTCTAAATTATTATTATAAATCGTTAAATCAACACTTGTTCCCTTGGGTCCTCTGATTAAATCGACTACCCCGTCTAAGGAAAGATCAGCAGTCAAAGTGTCGTTGATTTTAATAATTTTATCGCCAGACTTTAAGCCAGCTTTTTGGGCTGGAGTATTATCCAAAGGAGCAATAACTTGCAAATCACCGTTTTTTATGCCGATCTCTATGCCAATACCCTCAAAGCTTCCCTTGACATCATCGTTAAATTTCTTGGTGTCGCTTGGATCTAAAAAAACAGTGTAAGGATCTTCCAATGAATCAACCATGCCTGATATGGCGCCATAAATCATTTTTTGAATATCCAATTTGTCCTTATCAACATATTTTTCTGACAGCTTATGCCAAGTTTCCCACAGTAAAGAAAAATCAACTTCTTCTGGCGGGCAAAGCTGGCATTGGGTTTGGCCAAAATAAAAACCAGAACCAAAACTGGCTCCAATAATTAAGACAGAAAAAAATATTGTTATAACAAGATTTCTAATTTTCATAAGATTTATTCTAACAGATTTATAATATTATTCAAATAAAAAACCTTGCTGATTTTGCAAGGGTTTAAGAACTAAAGTGTCGGAGGTTTTTGCGAACCTGACCCTAAGACGATACGCTCTCTTCGGCTCAACCCAACAATCTGATGATCTTTGCTGGTAATGGCGAAGATGGCTTTTGGTCCAACAAGACTCCAGAAAGAATTATTGCTTATTATCTTGAGCTCATTGGTGACTGGCAGAGCCCACAGCGTTGCTGTTGGCTTTTGGTCAATCGAATAGAGATTGATGCAGATTTCTTTTTCTGCTTTGTTTTTGCCGGTCTTTTGGACAACAGTGATTTTAGTTGGTTGTTTTAAAGCTTCTTGGACCTTGCGAGTTCTTTCTTTTAAAAGTCCTGTGGAAAGAAAATTAGACAACCCTTCCACACAAGAGAGTGTTAGAGGGCGATGGTCAAGAATAGCGCAAGAACCAATTATGATCTTAACGCAACCGCTTCTCTTGGGAATCTCGTATTTACCAGACAAGTGTGGCTCTACGATCATCGATGGAATAATCTTTTTCTCTTTCATTGTGCTTCCTCTTGCGAGTAGCGCACTAAATATTTTTAATAAATATTCAATGCGCTACCCACAACTTCTTTTTTAAAAGTACTGCCAAACTAGTGCCCCCAGGAGGACTCGGACCTCCAACTTGCGGCTTAAAAGGCCGTTACTCTACCATTGAGTTATAGGGGCAAATTATTTGCTAACAATTTTAGGGGCGCACTAACTAAATTCCTTCTTCTTGCAGCTTCTCTAATAATTCTCTCTGCTTCTTGGTCAATTTCTGAGGGGTTTTAACAATCAATTCAATATACAAATGGCCTCTTCCTCGGCTGCCAAAATGAGGAAGTCCTTTATCAGAAATTCTTAACACATTTCCAGTTTCAGTTCCAGCTGGAATCTTCAATAAAAGCTTTTTCTTGTCTAAAGTCGATATTTCAATTTCATCGCCCAATCCAGCTTGAGAAAAAGAAATCGGCAAGTGAACAATTAAATCATCTCCCCTTCTTTCAAAAACAGAATGAGGCTTAACAAAAATTTTGACATATAAGTCTCCAGCCTTGGCGCCTCTTTTGCCAGCGCTTCCCTTGCCATCTATTTTAATTGTTTGATTGGAATCTATTCCGGCTGGAATAACAAAATCAATCTTTTCCTCTCCTTTGATTCTTCCTTCTCCATGGCAAACATTACAAAACTTTTCTGGAACATTGCCTTCTCCCTTACATTGAGGGCAAACAGTGGTGCGGGTATAAGATCCGATAATTGTTCTTTTGATTTCTTGGACTCGGCCAGTTCCTCGGCAAGAAAAACATTCTTTAATCTTGGTGCCTGGTTCAGCGCCAGTGCCAGAGCAACGCGAACAATTAATCTCTTTTTCCAAGATTATTTCTTTTTTCTGATCTTCCAAGACTTCTTCTAAGGGAATTTCAATGTTAATTCTGATATCAGGTCCTTTTTTGACATTGGTTTTTCTTTTGGGCTCTCCGAAATTAAAGAACTCTTCCATTATATCCCCAAAATTACCAAAATCAAACTCGAAATCAACTCCTCCGGGTTTGCCCCAAGCCCAATTAAACTGATTGGGGTCAAAATCAGCACCAGGCGCTCCATTTTCAAAAACCTGTCCAAATCTGTCATATTGGGATTTTTTATCCTTATTGGAAAGAATCTGATAAGCTTCGTTTATCTCTTTGAACTTACCTTCGTCTCCCCCGCTTTTATCAGGATGATATTTGTGGGCCAGATTGTAATAGGCTTTTTTAATATCATCCTGAGAAGCATCTTTAGAAACGCCTAAAATTTTGTAATAATCCTTCACAAATTAAATGATTTAAGATTTTTTCTCTTTGTATTCTCCCTCAGAAACATCTGGGTTGTCTCCCTTGCCGTCATTTTCTTTCTTTTCACCTGGTTGAGCTGCTTTATACATCTGGGCTCCGACTTTCTGGATGGCGCCAGACAGCTCTTGAGTCTTAGATTTAATGTCTTCAATATTATCACCATCTTTGACTTTTTTCAACGCTTCAACTTTTTCCTGAATCTCTTTTTTGACATCATCAGAAATCTTGTCTTTAGCTTCATTAATGGTTTTTTCAGTAGTATAAACTAAGTTATCAGCCAAATTCTTGGCCTCAATCAATTCTTTCTTTTTCTTGTCTTGTTCGGCGTGTAAATCAGCGTCTTTTTTCATTTTTTCCACCTCGTCTTTAGACAGGCCGATTGATCCTTCAATTCTGATTGATTGGGTTTTAGAGCTGGCCTTGTCTTTAGCAGTAGCAGTTAAAATGCCATTGGCATCAATGTCAAAGGTAATCTCAATTTGAGGAATGCCTCGAGGAGAAGGTGGAATTCCTTCTAAAACAAATCTTCCCAAAGACCTGTTGTCGGTTGCCATGGCTCTTTCTCCCTGCAAAACATTTACTTCAACTGATGGCTGATTGTCAGCAGCAGTTGAGAAAATCTGAGTCTTGGCTGTTGGGATGGTTGTATTTTTATTAATCATAATTGTGTTTACCCCGCCCAAGGTCTCAATACCCAAAGAGAGCGGCAAAACATCTAAAAGCAAAACACTTTTGATTTCTCCCTCCGGGGCTCGACCTTCATCTTTAGCTTTTAGAATTTCAGCTTGAATAGCAGCTCCCATAGCCACTACTTCTTCAGGATTAATTGATTTGTTTGGTTCTTTGCCAAAAAATACCTTAACTGCTTCTCGAACAGCCGGAATCAAACTGGTTCCTCCCACTAGAATAGTTTCATCAATTTCATTTTTATTAAGCTTGCTTTCTTTGATAGTCAAATCAACTCGATTGATTGATCTTTCAATCAAGTCCCTGATAAGATTCTCGAACTCGCTTCGAGATATCTTGTAATAAAGATGCTTTGGGCCAGAGCTATCTCCAGAAATAAAAGGCAGATTGATTTCAGTGTCCAGAGCGCTAGATAATTCTATTTTGGCTTTTTCGGCAGCTTCTTTTAGTCTCTGCAAAGCCAATGGATCTCTGGATAAATCAATTCCCTGGTCTTTTTTAAATTTATCAATTGTCCAGTCAAGCAATCTTTGATCAAGATCTTCTCCGCCCAAATGAGGCTCTCCGCCAGTAGTCAAAACTTCAACCGTATCTGGTGAAATGTTTAAAATGGTGACGTCAAAAGTTCCTCCGCCAAAATCATAAACCGCCACTCTTTCAGGTTTTTTCTTGCCAAAACCATAACTGAGAGCAGCCGCTGTCGGCTCATTAATTATTCTTAAAACATTGAGCCCGGCAATTTCTCCAGCTGTTTTAGTGGCTTTTCTTTGAGAATCGTCAAAGTTGGCCGGACAAGTTATAACTACATCTGTTATCTTCTCGCCCAATTTTTCTTCAGCGTCAGTTTTAATTTTTTGTAAAAGCATCGAAGAAATCTCAATTGGATCATACCATTTGTCTCCCATCTTGATTTCTACTCCGCCAGTGCTCTTTTTTCTAGTTTCATAAGGAAGGCGTTTCAATTCCTCTATCACCTCATTGTCGTCGTAATGCCTGCCGATAAATCTTTTAACGGCAAAAATTGTATTGGTAGGATTAGTGACTGCCTGCCTTTTAGCCAAAAGGCCAACCAGCCTTTCTCCGCTTTTAGACAAAGCCACAAATGAGGGCATCAAGACCGAACCCTCTCTGGTCTCTAAACACTTCGGCTCTCCATTTAAAATGGCTGCCATTTTAGTAATCGATGTTCCTAAGTCAATGCCTAATGATTTTGCCATATTTTTTAAACTTTAATTAATTTATTTTGATATTTTTATTTTCGAACGAAGTGAGAAAACAAGATTATTATTTCGATACTCTTACTTTAGTTGCCCGAATAACTCTTTCGTTGAATTTATAACCTTTTTTAATTTCTTCGATAACAATATTGGGTTCTTTATCTTTTATTTCAACTTCTTCAATTGCCTCGTGCAAGTTGGGATCAAATTTCTGATCCAATGCCTTTATCTCTTCGACTCCCTGCTTTTTTAAAACATCTTGCAATTGAATTTTAATCTGAAGTAATCCTCGAACGCTTTCATTATTGATTAAGTCATTGGGAATTTTCTTTTCAGCCAATTCCAGATTATCTAAGATGGGCAGAATTTTTAAAATTAAATCAATGCTTGCATAGCTTACTACTTCATTAATTCTGGCCAATTCATCTCTTTTGTAGTTTAAGAAATCAGCTCTTTCTCTTTGCCAGCCAGCCAAATATTCCTCTTTTAATTTACTGCAATCAACGACTATCTGTTTTAATTCTTCCAGGCTTAATTCTTTTTTAGATTCATCTTTTTTTGTTTCCATTCTTTTAAATTAATGATTACAATTCTAGCATAATTTCTCTGACATAATTGATTAAAGCAATGTTTTTATCATAAGCCATTCTTTTAGGCCCCAAAATGGACACAAAGCCCTCTTCGTTGTCGGGAAAAGAGCATCGGCTAATAATCAAGCTGAATTCTCTGGCGCCAGAAAAAGGAGTCTCTTTGCCGATAAAAACAGTAATCCCTGAATCAAGTTTCATCTTATCCGCCTCTTCTTCAAATGTTTTTAGAAATTTAACAAAATCAGATATTTGATCAGCTGTTTGAAACTCAGGCTCTTGAAGTAGGTCTTCCCAACCCTCTTTCCACAAAATGCCCTCTGAACCAAGATAGCTAATTGCCAAACTAGAAGACAGAGAAGCTAACTCTTTAGTGAGGAACTGAATCCATTTCATGGCGTCTTGCTTTCTTTTCAACTGACTTTTTTCTATTCTTAATTTTCCTATCTCGTCATCTAAGTCGCTTTCTAAAATATTATTTACAAAAAAACGATAAGCTTTGTCAGTCGGCACCCGTCCGGCTGAAGTGTGGGGCTGAAAAAGAAAGCCGAAATCAGTCAATCTCTGCATTTCGTTTCTAATGGTTGCTGGGCAAACTCCAAAATTATACTTCTCTTCAAGTTTTTTAGAACTGACTGGTTGGGCTGAATTAATATATTCTTGAATTATTCTTTCCAATATTAACTTTTGCCTTTCATTATTTATAGTCACAATTGTTTACAATTAGCATTGTAATTATTCATACTAAAAGATTGGCACTCTATTGTCAAGAGTGATAAATCAACCAGGCATTGATGATGTTTTTAATAAAAAATGATATAATTTTCTAATAAGAACCATTCGTCGCTACGCTCCTCAGAACCTTGTTTCCTCACTTCGTTCGAAAATAAGAACCTTGTTTTCTCACCTCGTTCGAAAATAAGAACCTTGTTTTCTCACCTCGTTCGAAAATAATAAAATTAAAAACATGTCTAATAAGCTTATCAATATTAGCGCTGCTGTTCTTTTGGGCTTTATGTTCATAATGGCCATCACTAGTATGGCTGGCGATTCTTTAACCATGGATGAAGTTGCTCACCTGCCAGCCGGCTATTCTTATCTTACCCAACAAGATATGCGCCTCAATCCCGAACATCCTCCTCTTATAAAAGATTTGTCAGCCATACCTCTGCTCTTGATGAAAAATGAAATAAATTTTCCATCTCAGATCGATGCTTGGCAGAAAGACGTTAACGGCCAGTGGGTTTTTGGTTACAATTTTCTTTATCAAAGCAACAATCCAGCTGATAAAATGATATTTCGAGCCAGAATACCAATGGTTTTAGTTTTAATGGTACTTGGATTTTATATATTTAAATGGACTAAAGAATTGTTTGGAGAAAAAGCTGCGCTATTGGCTACATTTTTATACTCCTTCTCCCCCACTTTTTTGACTCACGGCCGATTAGTGACAACTGACGTCGGAGCTGCAGCTGGCATGTTTATAGCTACTTATTATTTCCTAAAAGCCTTGGACAATCCGACTAAAAAAAATATTATTTTATCGGGATTATCTTTTGGAATAGCTCAATTATGCAAGTTTTCAGCAGTTCTTTTAATACCATTTTTCTTTATTGTTGCTTTTGGCCATTGGTTGCTTAAATCAGATACGCTAAAAAATATAGCCAAAAACATGATTTTAATAATGATTATTGGATTGGCTGTTATTGGATTGGTTTATCAATTCCACGTTTGGAATTATCCAGCTGTCAGACAATATAATGACACTTTAGTTTATTTGAAAGATTATCCTGGCTTTATTCAGCAACCCATTCTTTGGTTAATCTCTAAACCGATTCTAAGAGCTTATGCTCAATATTTTACTGGAGTACTGATGGTATTACACCGAGCTGCTTTTGGTAATACCATGTATTTTATGGGAGAAGTTTCCAATCTTGGTTGGAAAAGCTATTTTCCAATAGTTTACCTGATAAAAGAACCAATGACCCTTCATTTGTTGACATTGGTTGCCTTTCTATACGCTCTTGGAGTAATCAAAAAATACAATTGGCAAGAAAGGCTTTTAAGCTTAAAAGCTTTTGCCAAAGAATACTTTAACCAATTGGCTATATTATTATTTCTGGGCATTTATTGGGCCAGCAGTTTAAGCTCTAGTTTAAACTTAGGCGTACGTCACCTTTTGCCAATCTTTCCTTTTGTTTATATGTTGGTCAGTGGAGCAATAAGTAAAATTTTAAAAGAACCATTCTTGAAATTAAAAACTTTTTTACTTGGATTTTTAATTGCCAGCCAAGCTCTTTCTATTATTGCTATTTATCCTCATTTTATGGCTTACTTTAACGAATTGGCTGGCGGCCCAGAAAACGGCTACATCTTTTCAGTTGACTCTAATTTAGATTGGGGTCAAGACTTAAAAAGATTGGCGCAATGGACCAATAAAGTAACGTGTACTGACCCAGGCACTTGTCAGAAAATCGATAAAATCTATGTTGATTATTTTGGCGGCGGCGATGCAAAATATTACTTAAAAGGAAAATACATCCCCTGGCAAGGAGATAGAAAAGAAGAAGAATTTCCCAAGGGAAATTATTTAGCAGTTTCAGCCAGTTCTCTACAAATCGGACGCGGAGTTCCAGCCAAAGGATTTAATCAAGCGACTGGCAACTATAATTGGCTTAATAAATATCAGCCAGTGGACAAAATAGGCTATTCAATATTTATCTATTATATTGATTAGCTTAATTGCTTTTATATTTGTAGGGAGCAAAATTATTAAATCTTAGCTCAATATAATCTAGCTTTTCCCTGTTTTCTAATGGAATTTCTTTCAAACTAACTATTAATTTAGTCAATTGCCAATCAATATTTCCTTTTGGATTTAAATAAATCCTCCAGTTTTGATCTGTAATAATATTGAGTTTTTCATCTGATTCTATTTCAAACTCCGTAATTACTAGCTTTAAACCCTCTGTTTTCTCTATTCTAGAGAAAATATCTAAAATTTGAGCCAACTTTTGAGCATCAATCAGCTCTTTGCCAAGAATTAATTCTTCTTGATCGTTTAGTTTTGTAATTTTAAATAATTCTTGATCAATTTCAGATGATTGGCTAAAAATAATTCCCAATTTATCAAGCAAGAAACAATCTGTCTCTTGACACCACAGAGCCACTCCTCTTTTTCGGCTTAAATAAAAATTAATAGCGCCTTGTGAAAACTTTTTTTCAACCTCTATCTGAGCTATTTCTGGAAATTGAACCATTATCTCTTTTTTTATCTTTTGACTATTAACCAAAAGAATGCTTTTGCTTTTTTGAGAAAATATTTCTTTGGTTATTTCTTTTTCTATTAATACATTAATATTCTGGATAGCCTGATCTGAAATAAAATCAGTGCCTGGGCCAATTTCAACTGCTTCTTTTTCTATGCGAATATTTTTAACCTGAACAATAGAAGAAAAACAAATAAAATAAAATAATCCAGTTCCAACTAATAGAAAAACAAGGATCAGCCAAAAAACAGGATATTGAAAAATTGTTTTTTTCCTTTTAATGCTCTGATGTTTTTTAATGCGTCTTTTTCTAATCATAATCTCCTCTTCATTTTTCTCAATTTTTCAAAAACAAATGTCAACCAATATTTATTAGAAAGAGGCAGATCTTGAGTGGCAACGTATTCTTTTTCATAGCCGCCAAAACCTTTTTTAAACAAGCTTAATCCCGCCCAAGGATGAGATTTGTCTTTCTCCGGAGCTATTCCCCAAAAATTGAATAATTGGCAGCCTCTTTTCTTAGCTTCTTTGATCGCTTCCCATTGTAAAAGATAAGGAATGGGAATCTTAGAATATTTTGACGAAGAAGCGCCATGATGATAGAAGCCAATCCCCTGCCAAAAAACAAAAATTCCAGAAGCAATGATTTCTCCTTTAAACTTTCCTAAAAAGATAGCAATTTGGTTATCTGGAGCAAAAACAGAAAATTGGCTCTTCAAATAATCCAAAGAAAAAGGAACAAAATTGTGACGCTTGACTGTTTCTTGATTAATTTTATTAAAAGCATCAATATCTTTGATGTCTTGGCTTTGAATTATTTCAATATCAGGGTTATTGATCGCTTGTTTTATTAAATAACGAGTGGTCTTGCGCATTCCAGCCAAAATCTCTTGTTCAGAAGAAGAAATATCTAATTCCCAATCCAATTCAGGATGCATGTGAATTGGCGCTTTTCTAAATCCTAATTCTTGAAAAATCTTAGTATTTTCGCTGGCGTTGGACCAAATTGGGCTTATTCTGATAAAATCAACTTTTTCTTCCCGAGCAATTTCTTTTAATTTTGCCAATAAAATTTTTAAGATTTGCGCTTTAGATTCTTCATCTTGAGCCTTTACAATTGGCCCATGAGGTACAAAAAGAAAGCTTCCTCTTTTAGCTTCTATTTTAATTATCAAGCAAACAGCGCTTAGGTCATTCTCTTCTTCTATTCCCAAGCGCCAAATCTTATTGCGCATCTTTTTCTGGAACTCTCCCCAATTCCAAGAGTGAAGAAAAGTTTTTTCTTGGCAATCTTTAAGAAAACCCTCCCAAATTTCTTTTTTTTCTATGTCTCTAATTTTCATTTATTAAGTGGAAATTAAGATTAAACCCAATAAGATGACAATTATTCCTGCAGTCTGGCTTCCCCTTATTCTCTCTTTCAAAAATATTCTAGCCAAAATTACTGCCACCAAGGGCGATGATGCGACAATGGGAGCAATAATGGCAGTATACTCTTCGCTTACTCCTATGCAATAAAGACAATAGGCCGCCACATCAATCAAACTCATCAATAAAAGCAGAGGAAATGAAGAATCTTGAACATTTATTTTAAAAGATTTCTTAATAATCAGCATATAAAAAATCAGAAATATTATCATAAAAATTCTCGTTAAAACCACTACCCAAAACCAACCTAAGCTTTGCGACACAGGCGTAAGCAAAAAGTTGCCAAAGCCCCAGCCAAACATTGCGATAAGACCGCTTCTTGCTTCTGGCACAAAAACCATTTTTTTAACACTAGCCAGCAGATTATTAGAATCAATTGAAACCAATAAAATTCCAATAATTATTAAAATAATGGCTAAGAGTTGATAAACTTTTAATGTTTCTCCTAGTATTATCACGCTTAGAAGAACGGTGATCGTAACCCAAGATGATGATATCGGACTAACAAGAGAAAGCAATCCTTTTTCCAGGCCATTATAAAAAGAAAGATAGGCGATAAAATCAAAAATAATGATTGGGATAAGATAAATGAGATTAGAATAAATAACGCTTAATTCTATTTCTGGCATCTTTATTGGCAAATAGAATAAGATAAACAACAATCCAAAAACTTGAGTCCAAAAAAATGTCATCAAGTGTCCAAATCTACGGGAGCTTTTGGTTGCCAAAAAATCCGATATTCCCCATCCCAACATGCTTGATAATCCAGCGATGATTCCATTCATAGTTTTCTATTTTTTAATAAATTGACAATCGTCTGCGCTTGAAAATTACTGATATTAATATGAGTGGGTAAATTTATAATGCTTTTAGCTGTTCTTTCAGCTATTGGACAATCTCCTGAATGATATTTCATTTTTTCCAAATCAGTATCAGGCGGAACTACTGGCGTTTTTCTCCAACCATCATCTAAAAAGATTTTTCTTTTTCTGGCCTCTTTAAGGATATAATCTGTTTCTTGGCTAGCTAAAATAGGATAACGCATAAAAACTGGATAGACATCAATTCTTTCTTTATCAAAAGGTAAAACAAAATTATTTTTCAATTCTTTTTGATAAAAATCAGCTATAACTTGTCTGTGTTGATTGAATTTTTCTAATTTCTTTAATTGATTTAGGGCCAAAATGGCCAAAGCATTGGGAAATTGTTTGGGAAATTGTTCGGCAAGCTCCCCTCTTTTTTCTTTTTTATAAACTGCCTTGGATAAAATTAAAAATACGTGTAAAAAACCCAACATCAATCTTCCTAAAATAGCGCTTAACCAATAAGCGGGAACAACAACATAGTTGGTTAAAAGCGGATGCAATAATTGCTGAAAAACCCATAGATAAGAAGGATATTCTACTTTCTCCTGAAACACTCTAAGCTTTTGGGCTAATTGTTTATCTTTGATAACTGCCAATCCTCCAAAAACAGAAGAAATTATCTTGTCTCTTCCAAGGCTGAAAAAGGCTGCATCGCCAAATGTTCCGCAAGGCCTTTCTTTGTATTTAGCTCCCAGACAATGGGCACAGTCTTCAATTAAAAAAAGATTATTATCTTTGGCTATTTTTAAAATTTCATCCATTTGGGCTGGCCAGCCAAAAGTATGCTGGACAATAATTGCCCTAGAGTGCGGAGTAATCTTTTTTGCCAAATCATCGGGATTAATATTTAAAGTATCATCAATATCAACAAAGATTGGTTTAGCTTTTAATTTTAAAATTGGATTAACTGCTGCATTACAGGTAAATCCCTGCAACAATATTTCATCTTTTTCTTTTAAATCCAAACTGACTAAAATTGCCAAAAGAGCTGATCGGCCGCTATTAAAACCAAAAACATTATCTGATTTTAAATAATTTTTAAACCATTGTTCTAATTCCAAAACAGCATTTCCTTTTTTCCATTTCCAAGGCTGAAAAATTATTTTTAAAGATAAAAAAATATCATCTCTTTGAGTATTGGGTGATAGTGATGTAAATATTGGGTTAGCTGCTTGAAAAATCTTCATATAAATATATAATAACTGCGGTACAAATTGAGTGAAAAGCGCATAGAAATGGTCGCATTCGTAGTTCTAATCGATCCAAATGGCAAGGCGATTAAAGACCCACGAAGCAAACCACTCACCACAATAGAAGATGGATCACCAGAAGAAATGGCGCAAAGGATAGCTGAAAAACTCGGACTAAAACATCAACCAACAATAATGCTAGACAACAGAGGCCAGCTCATAATAATCGATCGCGCACTCGTCCTGATCCCCAACCCTCCCAAAGCCAGCCACTCAACAAACTCGGGTGAAAACCATCGTCTTGGTCCCTTACTGAATAAGGGGCTTTTTTATTGAACCAACATTTGTATTAAATTGTTTGGTACTCGACCCTCTAACAGAATAACATCTCCCGGATTACAGAAAAGTTTGATCTTTTCCGAAATCATTTCTGGTTTTTCTAAAAATAATATGTTTTCAGGTTTCATTCCTCCCTCTTGAGCTCCTTCTTTTATTTCTTTAAACCTATCTTTGGTAGTTATTATAGCCCAATCGCAAGTCTGGGCTATTTTACGGCCTATTCTTTGATGGACTTCTGAGCTGGCTGATCCTAATTCAATCAAACAGGGCATAATAATAATCTTTTTGCCTATTAAAGTCTTTAAATAATCCAAATGGGCAATAACGCCATTGGGATTAGCCGAATAAGTGGCGTCAATAATATCGACATTATTTTTTCCTCTTTTAAGTTTTATTGACGGCAACTGCTCTTTGATTTCTCGGCAAGCTTTCCAAATTTCTTTTTCAGTCAAGCCCAATTCTTGAGCAACTGCTTTGGCTCCTTCGATATTCTCCAAACCAGCTGTTTTAGCCCCTTGCCCGTAAAGTTTTTTCTTAATCTTGGTTTTTTGATAAAGTTCCACGCAATATTGGTTTTGGCCGTTAAAAAAAGCAATTCCATCTTTTGGCAAGCTTTCTATCAATTCAAATTTTGTTTTAATGATGTTTTCTAAAGAACCGAAAGTGGCCATGTGCTGTTCGTTAATGCCGGTTAAAACACCTATCTTAGGCCCAACCATATCGCAAAGTAATTTTATGCCTCCTACATTATAAGCGCCCATTTCTACAATAAAAACCTGATGCTCTTTGGTCAATTCATTAAGAATTGTTTGAGCAATGCCAACTTCTGAATTTTTGTGTTCCTTGGTTTTTAAAACATTAAATTTTGATGATAAGATTGTATACAAAAATTCTTTAATTGATGTTTTGGCATAACTTCCAGTAATGCCAATAACCAATAAGTTCGGGAATTGTTCCCTTTTCTTTCTAGCTTTCTCCAACAATCTCTTTTTCCAAATTGCAGTCGGTATTTGAAAAATCAAAGGAATAAAAACGATTAAAAGGAAAATGGGAAAATGAAATCCATGAAATCCATAAAATCCTCTAGAAAGCATTAAAATCGCTAAAAAGATGCTGATAAAAGATATAACTATTATTTTTTTGGTAAATTTCGGGTATTTTAACCGCCAAAAACTGGAAATAATTTTTTTGATTGGTTGGCCTTCTTTAAAATGAGCGACAAAGCGGCCAATGTGATATTCTTTTAATTGCCAAAGCCAAAGCCAAAAAAATAGCAATTTTAAAAAAATTAAAAAGATTAAAATTGAATAAATCATTACTGTTTTAAAAATTGGTCAATAGTCTCCGACAATTCGCCAGGAATTTCCCGATGAGGATTGTGCCTTATTTTAGGAAAAACTTTTAATTCAGAATTAACAATTTTTTCTTTAAGAATATAAGCAGCTTTCAATGGCACCATATTATCTTTTTGACCCCAAACTATTAAGGTTTTATTTTTAATATCAGACAATTCAGGCAAAAGATCTTCGGCAATAACTAATTTCAAAGTTTCTTTCATAACGCCCTGGGCCCTGACATAATCTTGGTGGCGGAGGAAAAAATAGAAAACCCTTCGGGCTATTTTTTTAAATTCAGAAAATATTCTTTTAGAAAATATGGTATTGCCTAATCTGCTTAAGGCAAAAATTGCTTTGGTTTTTGAATCTAATTCCATTTTAATGCCTGAAGAATCGCAAAGAATCAGCTTCTTTACTCTTTGAGGATTTTGCCTGGTAAATTTTATTGCCACTCGGCCGCCAAAAGAATGTCCTAGAAGAAAAAAGGAGGAAAGATTAATTTTTTCCACCAGCTTCAAAATAAAATCACTGTAATCCCCTACTGTCTGAGGCTTTTGTGGCGCTTGGCTGTCCCCAAATCCAGGCAAATCAGGAACAATGACTCGATAACCTTTATCAGCCAAAATTGCCTGAACTTTTGCCCAAGAATAATGGGAACTTCCCCAGCCATGTAAAATTAAAAGAGGCTCGCCACTGCCCATAATCTCTAAATGAATCTTTAAGCCATTAATGTCGATAATTTCTCCTTTCATTTTATCTCATTTTAACAATAAAATCGCAAAATATCTAATAATTTAATGAATAAAAACAAAAGAGGCTGATAGGCGCCCCTTTTGTTTTACTCAATGGGCTTATTTCTTTTTAACAATCTTCTTGATGCCCATATATTTTTGCAAAACCTTAGGAATGACAATTGAGCCATCTTTTTGCTGGTAATTTTCTAGAATAGCAATAATAATTCTTCCCATAGCTATGGCGGTTCCATTTAAAGCATGGGCAAATTCTAAACTGCCGTCTTTTTGCCTAAAACGGATATTGAGTCTTCTGGTCTGAAAGTCAGTGCAGTTAGAAGTCGAATGAGTTTCTCGATAGCGCTTTTGAGAAGGAATCCAGGCTTCAATATCATATTTTTTAGCAGCTGGATCTCCCAAATCTCCACTGCAGATGTTTATAACCTGATAAGGAATTTCTAATTTCTGCATCAGCTTTTCTTCTATTGAAAGCATTAATTCATGCTCTTCTTTGGATTTGTCAGGATGAGTAAAACTAAACATCTCTAGTTTATCAAACTGATGAACTCTTAATATGCCTTTAGTATCTTTTCCATACGAGCCTGCTTCTCTTCTAAAACAGCTAGAAAACCCAACATATCTTTTTGGTAGGTCTTTTAATTCAAAAATCTCATCAGCATGCATTGGACCAATCATTTGCTCAGAGGTACCAACTAAATAGAGATTGTCTTTTTCAAGATAATAAATTTCATCGGCTCCCCTCTCTGTATAGCCCATTGCAGCCATCATTTCCGGTTTGAGCATGACTGGCGGGATAACCAGAGAAAAACCTTCTTTTAACAATATATCAAGAGCAAAATTAACTAGAGCAAATTCCATTCGAGCTGCTTCATTCTTCAGAAAACCAAATCGGCTGCCAGATGTTTTAGCTGCTCTATCAGTGTCAATTATATCCAAGGCTACGCCCAAATCCATATGATCTTTTGGCTCAAAATCAAACTTGGTGGGCTCTTTAACTTTTCTTAAAACCTGATTTCCGCTGTCGTCTTTTCCGACTATTACATCTTCTAATGGCGGATTGGGAATTTGATGCATTAGCTTATCAAATTCTGGCTCAACTGCTGCAAGATTTTCTTCGAGTTCTTTCATTTTTGGTCCTAATTCTCGGCTGGCAGCAATCAGGCTGTTTTTTTTATCTGCATCCTTTTCTTGACGCACTTGATCGCTAAGCTTATTCTGTTGAGCTCTTAATAGCTCTAATTCTTTGATTATTCCTCTTTTGGTTTCATCTAATTCTAAAACCCTATCAACATCGACTTGGATATTCTTTTTTTGAGCACCTTCTTTGACCTTATCGGGATTTTGACGAACAAATTTAATGTCCATATTTTTGTTTAAAGGTTTTGTATTTTGTTTATTCTAAAGAAAAAACTCGCCTCTAAAAATTAATTAATAATTTTCAAGGGCGAGTCTTTTCTCGCGGTGCCACCTTGTTTTACAGCTGTGTTGCCACAATTGTCTCAGAGGGTTCTTTTCTTGAGAAGCAAACCCTATTTCGCTATAACGGGCGAACCCGAATCAGGTTAATCGTGTTAAACACGTTTTCCCTGTTGGCTCGGGAGGGGGAAATCCCTCCCTTATTAACGCCTTTAACAGGTATTTAAAGTAAAATGTGCTGTCTTTCATTATATTAATTCCAGTAATCGTGTCAATGGCAGTTAATCAAATCAAAAAGTCCCCTATTGGGAACTTTTTAACTTTTTCCAACTAATAATAAATATTATTAACTCGAAAAAAAATTGGGAAATGGATTTGGCTACGAGAGTTGACACTTGGGGAACATTTCCGTTGGATTTCTTTTCGCGATCATCTTGTCATTGAAGATGAGCGAGGTCCTAAGCGACCCGAACCTCTCGCAAGTAGGACCGCTTTGTCCTACCGACAAGAAGATGCAACACTTTGGACCCTTGCCCGCACCGCACTTTACGAAGTCGGCGATTGCTTCCTCTGGCCCAATGATCGTGAGTTCTTCCGTTGGTGTTCCCGAGAAGTAGCTTTGCCCCTCCCATACGACTGGTGTCTCCCAAGAGCTGCAAGCTCCCAAGATGCCATCTACCGTCACCCCCATTTTTCCATTAAGGGTTACCAATGTTCCGGCTGGGATTCTGTCCATTTTGTTTATCTACCTACCGTAGAAAAGAAACTTAATTTTATTCCCTTTCTACGATAGATAGATTTCCATTTCCCATATTATGAACTACCCTTAATCACATCTCTTTTCTAACACTTAAATTAAATTTGTCAATAAAAAACAAAGTCCCGAGATAAGATCTTGAGTAATAGAATCTAATTGGGTTATTAGGCTTAGTTAATAATTATTTAGGCTTAATCAAGGGGAATAATGTTGTTTCTCTTAAAGGCTTATCAATTAAAACTGAAAATAATCTTTCACCAAAACCAAATCCGCAAGTGGGCGGCATGCCGTGCTCTAGCATTTCTACAAAATCCCAATCAGGCATCATGGCTTCTTTGTCCCCTGCTTCTAAAAGCTTTTGCTGTTCCTGAAATCTTTCTCTTTGATCAATTGGATCATTTAATTCCGAATAGCCGTTTCCCAATTCAGTTCCAGCAATAATAATTTGAAATCTTTCGGTTAATCCAGGGCTATCGGCTTTTTCTTTAGCCAAGGGCGAAACAAACTTAGGATGATTTATTAAAAAGACTGGTCCGGCAATGTTTTTGCGGCAATATTTCCAAAGAGAATCAACTAGCCTGGGAATGGTTTCGCCTTCATATTTAATATTTAATTCTTTAAGCTTTTCTTTTATTTCTTTGGCTGAAGACTTCAAAACATCTATCTTAGTTTGAGCCAATATCTCTTCTCGATAGCCAATCTTTTTCCATTCTTTAGCTAAATCAAACTCAAAACCCTTGGATTTGAATTTAGTGGTGCCAAAAACTTGACGGGCAATTTCTCTGAATAATTTTTTAGTCAGCTCCATTCCGTCCTCATAATTGGCATAAGCCCAATAAAATTCCATATTGGTAAATTCCTGCAAATGATCAGGGCTAGATCCCTCGTTTCGATAAATCCTACCTATTTCAAAAGTTTTTTCAAAACCAGCGGCCATTAATCTTTTTTGCCAAAGCTCGCCAATAGAAATTCTTAAATAAACATTGATATCAAAATCATCATGGTGGGTTTTAAACGGATTAGCTTCAGCTCCTCCGGTAGTTACTTCCAAAGTAGGAGTTTCTACTTCAAAAAACCCGTTTTTATTCATAAAATCTCGGGCAACTTGCCAGAACTTGGCTTTCTTAACAAAAATTTCTCTTAAATCTTCATTGAGCAGCAAATCCAGATATCTTTTTCTGTATCTATCTTCGTAATCTTGAAGCCCATGCCATTTTTCCGGCAAAGGCAATAAGCTTTTGGTTAAAATATTAAATTTAGAAACCTCAATGGTTTTTTCTCCTCTTTTGGTCTGAAACAAAATACCCTCTAATTCAACAATATCGCCAATATCAAAATTATCTAAAAATAAATTGTAATTTTTTTCTTTAACTTTGTCTTTGTTCAAAAAAGCCTGAATTTTACCAGTTCCATCTCGAATGTCTAAAAAGGTAGCTCCACCGTGCCCTCTAATAGACATAACTCTTCCAGCTAAAACAACCTTCTTTTTAGATTTAGAAAGTTTAGAAAAATTATCCAAAACCTGACTGATATAATAGTTTTTTCTGCTTTTAGCCGGAAAAGGATTAAGGCCTAATTTCTTAATATTCTCGAGTTTATCTAGTCTACTTTTTTTAATATTATCAATTTGAGCCATTTTTTATTTTATTTTTTTAATAAAAAACAAGGTTCTTGAGCGAAGCGAAAGGTTCTTATATTATCTAATCTTAACTTCAAATTTAAATTTATTCAATTTTTAAAATCTTGTATTTGATAATTCCTTTTGGACCCTCTACGCTCACAACATCATCTTCTTTCTTGCCCAAAAGAGCTTTTCCCAATGGCGCTGAAAGAGAAATTTTTCCATGCAATGGATCACTTTCTGTATCTCCCATAATTTGAAAAACGATTTGTTCTTTTTCGAATAGTAAAGTGACCTTAGATCCCATTTCTACTTTATCTTTTTTTTGGTTGGTAATAATTTCAGCTGAATTAATAAGACTTTTTAATTCTAAAACTCTGCCCTGCAAAAAAGCTTGAGCGTCTTTGGCTTCTCCGTAAGCCGCATTTTCTGACAAATCGCCAAAACCGATTGCTTTTTTTAAGCTTTGAGCAATTTCTTTTCTTTTAATATTTTCTAAATAATCCAATTCCTTCTTCAATTTTTCCAACCCTTCTTGGGTTAAATAATTCTTTTTTTCCATAATTTATTGATTAAAGTACCATTCTAAAACATCTTTGGCAACCGGCAAAGCAGCTGCTCTAATATCTTTTACATCTAAAATAAGGATTAGTAAAACAATCTTGGGATCTTGGTAAGGAGCAAAGGTTACAACCCAATTGTGAAAATAATTCTCTTTGGCGGTTTGAGAAGTTCCTGTTTTGGCAGCAGCCTCAACCGGCAAATTATCCAACCATCCCGTTGCCGAGCCATTGGTAACAGCCTGGCGCATGGCTTCCTTAATAATAGTCAAATTGTCAGATTGAATAAATCCTTGGCTGATTATTTTAGGCTTGAATTCTTCTGACACTTTGACTGAACCGTCTAGGCCCGTGCTAATAATTTTATGAACTACTTGGGGCTGGTAAAGAGTGCCGCCATTAGCTATGGACACAAAAGCATTGGCAACCTGTAAGGGAGTGACTGCAAATGCTCCTTGGCCAATGGACAAATGATAGGTATTGCCCAGCGTCCAATTTTTATCTATTTCCGGAAGAGTACCTGTTCCTTCTCCAGCCAAATCAATGTTGGTTGGCTCTCCCCAACCGAATCTTCTTAAGTATTCTTCAATCACGATCGGACCCAATCCTTGTTGACCTTCATAGCCGCCTCCCAATCGATAGAAATAGACGTTACATGATTCAGCAATGGCTTTTCTCATATCAACAACTCCGTGAACGTGCAAATCGCTATATGTCCATTTTTCCGGACCAGAATTAGGGTTATGGGGATCATAATAAACATTATCTATTGAAATTTGACCAGAACAATTAATAGTTTTTTCAGGAGTGATTATCCCTTCTTCTAGGCCAGCTGAAGCAATCAAAGGCTTGATAACTGAACCAGTCGGATAACCAATCCCAGCCATAGCTTGATTAAAAAGAGGCTTGTTTTTGTCAGTCAATAATTGATTGATTTCTTTTTCGCTTCCGCTGGAAAATATATTATTGTCAAAAGACGGCAAAGATACTAAAGCCAATACTCCGCCAGTATTGGGATCTAGGGCCAATCCAATCGCTTGTTTAGATCCGACTTCTTGCATTTTATCTTTTAAGCTGCTTTCAATTTTTCTCTGCAATCCTGCATCGGTCCACAAAACCAAACTTTGGCCTGATTGAGGAAGCTGAATCGTTTCTTTGGAAATTATATTGCCCAAAGCGTCTCTTTGAACCCGCAGTTCGCCAGGATTCTTGCGCAAAAACTTTTCATAATAATATTCCAAACCATCGCGACCGATATAGTCATTAATAGAATACACTCCAGGATCTTCTTTCAATTCTGAACTCTTGACCTTGCCCAAATAACCCAATAAGTGAGCAAAAATATTTCCATCTTTATACTGTCTAATATAATTTTCCTCAATTTTAAAACCAGCCAAATCGCCAATTTCTGTTTCTAGAGTTAAAAGCTGCTGATGCGAAAGACTATCGGCAACTGACAATTGGTTATCTTGGCTATTGTCAATTTTTTCTTTTAATCCTTGAACGTCTATTTGTAAAATATCAGCCACTCTTTTTAAAACATCTGCTTTTTTTAATTCATCTTCTGGCAAACTGCTTTTATAGCAAAATAGATCAAAGGCTGGCTGATTAAAAACCAATTGTTCCATTTTCTGATCATAGATAACTCCTCGAGTGGCTTTGATTTGATAAATTATGTATTTATTCCTTTCGGCTAAATCAGAAAACTCTTGGCCTTGGATAACTTGAAGCTGAAAAGTCCTATAAAAAAGAATGAAAATTAATATTAAAAACAAAAGATAAGTTAATTGTAAAACGCCTGGCGAAAGCGGCACTTCAAATTTTCCTTCTGAAACTCCCAATTCAGTAGCTTTTTTTTGAGCCAATTTATCCAAAAGAATCTCTTGGGGTTCAAGAGATGGCAGCGCCTGCATTTTTTTTCTTTTAAAATCTCCGAAGAGACGGAAGGCGGACATATTTTCTTAAAATTAGCTTCAAAAAAGTAGTTAAAAAAATCATTAGTAAAATACCAGTGCCCATTTTTTGACTAGAAAAAACATCCCAAAAAAAACCAGCCCAAAAAGCAGAAAAGATAGCAGAATTCTTATTGGGATCTTCTAAAAGAACTATTGTAATTTGAGATATTAAAATCAAACTGGGCAAAAAAGAAAAAATCGTAAAATGAATAAAAAAACTAGTTTCTAATAAAGCTAAAAGATAAAAATACAGGATAAAAAAAAGATATTTATTCATTTAGAAGTTATTAATGACAAATAATGTCTCGGTTGATCCAATATTAAAAAATGACTCTATTTCAGCTGTTTGAAACGGCTCAGTATCTTGTTTTTTAATTGTTTTAATCTGGCCTATCAACAAACCCTGAGGGTATTTTCTGCTTAGATAATGAGTAATAACAACATCTTCCTCTTTTAACTCTTTTTCTTTGGGAACTAAATCTAATAAAAGCTTTAAATTACCATTGCCTCTTATTAATCCGTCAATGTCTTTATCTTGGATCTGAGCATCTAAAGAATTATCTTTAGAGGATAAAAGAGTTACTCTGGAAAAATGATCATAAATTTCTGATATTTTACCAACCAAAACTTTTTGGCTGGTTATAACCACTAACCCATTAGATAAACCATCTTCTAATCCACCATTAATCATAATTGAATCTTGGCCAATGTCTTTGCCAATAATTTTAACCAGCGTCAATTTAAATTCTTTTTCCATCTTCAGGCCCAAGGCATTTCTTAACTCTTGGTTCTCTTTTTCCAAATCTTTTAATTTAGAACTATTAGATAAAAGTTCTAAAATCTTTAATCGTAATAATTTGTTATCTTTCTCTAATGATTGAATTTTAAAAATTGTTTCCCAAAAACGAAAAACCGAGTCGCCAGCCTTGTTGAAAATACGCTGTGCTGGGGAAGAAATAGAATAAAAAAAAGTTTTAACGTCTTTTGGGAAGGAAAAAAAATTCAAAGCAACCAAAACAAGAAAAAATAAAAAAACAGCTATAATGGTTTTAATTTTGGGAGTAGGTTTCATTTTTTAATAAAAACAAAGACAAGGTATTTATTAAGATATTTTATCTTAATTTTTCGAAAAGAAAAGCTTTTTTCCAAAACAAAAAGGCGCTTTGGTGGCGGCTACCTACTTTCGCACAAAGTACTATCATCGGCCTCTGAGTATTTCACTTCTGTGTTCGGAATGGGAACAGGTGGGACAACTCCAGAATAACCGCCACCAAAACGCCTTTTAATGATCATTAATTGCTAGCTAAATAAAATACGACTGATTAGTAACACTCGGCTTAACCCATTACTGGGCTTACACCTGTGTCCTATCAAGGTTGTAGTCTTCAACCTGTCTGAGAATCCTAATCTTGGGGTTCGCTTCGTGCTTAGATGCTTTCAGCACTTATCAATTCCCGACATAGCTACCCAGCGATGCTTTTGGCAAAACAGCTGGTACACCAGAGGTCCGGTTGATCACGGTCCTCTCGTACTAGTGATCACTCCCCTCAAGATTCAAAACGCTTGCGGTAGATAGGGACCAACCTGTCTCACGACGGTTTGAACCCAGCTCGCGTATCTTTTTAATCGGCGAACAGCCGAACCCTTGGAAGCTGCTCCACCTCCAGGATAAGATGAGCCGACATCGAGGTGCCGAACCGGACCGTTGATATGGACTCGCGGGTCCGACTAGCCTGTTATCCCCGGGGTAACTTTTGTCTGGTAATCTTCCACGGTTCTACGAACCATGGTCGGTTCACTAAGTTCTGGTTTCCCAACTGCGCGACACACCCGTCTTGCAGTAAAGCCGGCTTATAGCTTTGCCCTAACAGCACGATTTCCGTCCGTGCCTAGCCGACCTTTAAACGCCTCCATTACTTTTTAGGAGGCAAGTGCCCCACTTAAACTGACCATCGGACACTGTCTTTTAAATAAATTAAAGTTAGAATTATGGTTTTAAAAGAAGGGTGTTTCATTGACGACTCCATCGCGCCCGAAAGCGCAACTTCAAAGTCTGCCCTCTACGCTACGCATCCAAAACCAGAATTCAATGTCTGAATACAGTAAAGCTCCCGGGGTCTTTCCGTCTAGCCGCAAGTGACCAGCATCTTGACTGGTGTTGCATTTTCACCGAGCTACTCCTGGAGACAGTTCCCAAGTCGTTACACCTTTCATGCGGGCCGTAACTTACACGGCAAGGGGTTACGCTACTTTAACACGGTTATAGTTACCGCGGACGTTCACTGGCGCTTCACCCACTCGGCCCTACCGTAAAGATAGGACTGGCAGGATTAACGTTCCAGCACTGGTCAGGTCTCAGCCCCTATACATCCTCTTACGAGTTAAGCAGGGACCTGTGTTTTTGATAAACAGTCGCTTGGGATCTTTAGCTGTGACCGCATTGCTGCGGCAGGGTATCTCGCTAACTTACACCCGCTATTTTGCTTAGTTCCTTCAGGAGATTTCGCTCGTTCACCTGAGTGCACTTACACTCGCCTACCTGTGTCGGTTTGCGGTACGGAACCTATTAAAAGTAACTCAAGACTTTTCTGGGAAGAATGCTCTTTTGAATTTCCCTTCCCGAAGGAAAGAATTTTAACAACATTTGAAAATCCTTTCGAATTCCCTTATGTAATTAACGGAAATCCAATAATCCGATCAGTACTATTCTTCGTCCTCTTGAGGTTGTTTAATAGATGGGCCGGAATATTAACCGGCTGTCCATCAGGTACGCCTTTCGGCTTGCCCTAAGGACCGCCTAACCCTTAGCTGATTGTCATTGCCAAGGAAACCTCAGGCTTTCGGTGTGCAGGAATCTCACCTGCATTGTGGTTACTCATTCCAACATTATCTCTTCCTACCGCTCCATCAAACATCACTATTTGACTTCACAGCGATAGAAATGCTCCCCTACCACACTGTTAGTAAACTAACAGTATCCTTATCTTCGGTACTAAACTTAGTCCCGATAAATCTTCGGCGCAGAACTCCTTAGTTAGTAAGCTGTTACGCACTTTTTAAAGGGTAGCTGCTTCTGGACTCACCTCCTAACTATCATTGGAATTCTACCTCCTTAAGACACACTTAGTTTAGTTTAGGGACCTTAGATTAAGATCCGGGCTGTTTCCCTCTAGACCACGGAGCTTAGCCCCCGTAGTCTTACTGCCGACAAACAACGACCGACATTCGGAGTTTGATTGGAAAAGCTGGACATAGTCCAAGCAGTTCCATTCAGTGCTCTACCTTCGATCGTCTTGGGTCGACGCTAGTCCTAAAACTATTTCGGGGAGAACCAGCTATTCCCAAGCTCGTTTAGCTTTTCACTTCTTACCACAGATCATCTCAGAGCATTGCACAACTCACGAGTTCGAGCCTCCTCTCGCTTTTCAGCAAGATTCACTCTGTCCATGGTAAGCTCGCTTGGCTTCGGGTCTTAGGCCCACTCCTCATGCGCTATTAACGCTCGCTTTCGCTATGCCTCCGTTCCATAGGAACTTAGACTTGGAGTAAACCTAAACTCGTTGGATCATTCCTCAATAGGCATGCCGTCACTATGTAAACATAGCTCCGACTCCTTGTGGGCAAATGGTTTCAGGTTCTATTTCACCGGGATTATCTCCCTACTTTTCACCTTTCCCTCACGGTACTGGTGCACTATCGGTGAGATTAAGTATTTAGCCTTAGCCGGTAGTCCGGCTTGCTTCCCACCAAGTTGTCTTGACCTGATGGTACTTAAGAAAAATATCAAGGAGCATAAAGTAGTTTTTGAATACGGGACTATTACCCTCTATGGTATCCCTTTCCAGGGTATTTCTTTTAACCAACCTTTATATTCTCCCTCAGAAACATTTGACTTAAGAACAAATGCCCCCGACGATATTCCCTTACAACCCCTGTTATAAAAACAGGTTTGGGCTTTTCCCTTTTCGCTCGCCGCTACTCAGAGAATAAACTTCGTTCTCTTTTCCTCCGCTTACTGGGATGTTTCGCTTCAGCGGGTTTGCTCTCTATGAACTAGTCATAGAGTAATAGACTTTATTGTCCATTGGGTTTCCCCATTAGGAAGTCTTCGGATCAAAGGTTGCTAGACGCCTCCCCGAAGCTTATCGCAGTCACGCCACGTCCTTCATCGCCTTAATCTCCCAAGGCATCCACCATCCGCCCGTAAAATTAACATTTAGCTAGCAATTAATAACCACTTATTAATTGTTTAACGAATTGACCACGTAAAAAAACATAATAAATAAAAAACATTAACGTTTTGTATTTTCTGTATTCTGTTTTTTAAGTACTATCCATTCAATCAAACAAAAAGCCGCTTGAAGAAGCGGCTTTCTAGCTATCATAAAAAAGCTTGATCTGTCCTAGCCGCTTGCTTTTTGGTTAAACTTTTTGTTCCTCATCATGTAAAACAATTTTATCAGATGCAAAAAGCTTGTCAAGCCCAGCGACCAAGATATTTCTTTTCCTATTTAAGCTTGTTTTTCAAATCGCGTAATATCTCACCAGCAACATCTTTCCCTCCTAATCCAAAAGAAAGTCCGAAAGCAATAACCAAGGTATAAACTAATCCCTGAAGTAATGTTTCCATAAAGGGACGAGCAATGCCTAATTGGTATAAAATAGCCAATGAGGAAAAAATCCAAATTGACCATTTGATAATCATGCTGACAACTTGTCCGTAACCAATTTTAATTCCTTCGACAGCGGTTCTGACGACTTTCTCGACAATATCAACCATGATAACTGTTACTGCAAAAATTAAAGCAGCGACAATTACATTAGGAAGATAAGCCAAGACGCTCTTAATAAAAGTGGCAAACTGAACTAATCCTAAAATCTCCACAGAAGCTAACAAGAAAACAACAACTAAAACCCATTTGACAATGCCGCCAATAAAGGCTGAGGCATTAACTTTTAAATCGGCTTTTTCTAAAGCTTCTGTCCAGCCAGTTTGCTTGAAAAGTTTATCAAGATTCAAACGGCTGAGGATTTCAGCTACCAATCTTCCAACACCAATCGCAAAAATCCAACCCACCAAGAACACGACAATAGCTCCTATTAATTGAGGAATAAAATTTAAGAATACTTGCCAAAGATTTTGAAGGGCAATAATAGTAGTTTCTGCCCAAGAATAAACCATCATAATTTATTTTATTTCTTTAATTTTAATTAATTAGTCGAGTTCGACCTTTAATTAATATTCGTTAATTATAGCAGAAGAAAGCATCAAAAGGAAGAGTCAAGTCTTTCTCAAATTGGTGGACCCGACCGGACTCGAACCGGTGACCTCGACATTGCAAATGTCGCGCTCTACCAACTAAGCTACGGGCCCATGCCTCGCGCTCAGCGCGAAAAAATCTTAATTTCTAAATCAATTTAAGCAAGTGGGCGCGAAAGGGATCGGACCTTTGACCTCGTCTTTATCAGAGACGCGCTCTACCACTGAGCCACGCGCCCAAAAACTAAACTCTTTCTAAAACAAAAATTATCTTATAACTTGGATCAAATATTTTAAAAGTACTGACTACTCTTTTTTGAGCAATAACTTTCAATCCCAATTCATTAAACAATTCTTTCCATTCTTTTTCGGTTTTAAAACTAAATCGATAATTGGTTTTCTGAAAAAACGCCCGATAACTTAACTCGTGGAACCAGCATCTGAGCCGAGAAAACAATCCTTGCGGCAAATCTTCATAAATTATAATCCTTTTAGCTACTCTTTGAACTTCTTTCAAAACTGCTTTAGGATTTTTAGTATGATGTAAAACATAGCTTATCAAAACTACATCAAAACTCAAGTCGCCAAAAGGGAGCTGCCCTGATTCCATATCCCCTATTCTCTTAAACGGAATTGGAAAAACCCTTTTATCTTCGACATCGACCCCCAAAACGTCAGCTTTAAAATAATCTTTAAAAGTTTGGCTAACTATTGCCGAACCGCAGCCAAAATCCAAGATTTTATCTCCTTCTTTAATAAAATCAAAACACTCCAGACACATCCTTTGAGCTGCTTTTTTGTAAATTCCAGAAAAAAAAGAATGAAAACTCATTAACGATATTTTAACAAAAAAGAGCCAAAAAACAAGCGCCAAAATAGCGCTTGTTGTGAATAATGTCTTTGTTTTAATTACTTAGAGTTGTTCCGTAGGTCGATCTTTAATGATGTTCGACCAATACCCGTACGGTTAAAATCCAAATTTTAGACTTCAACCGTCATCGACAAACTTTGTAAAATGAAATGATCCACGGACAGGTTCCCCTACCCGTGCCTTGTTACGACTTACTCCTTCTTATTGGATCTACCTTAGGCCCATAAATGGGACGTCGGGTATTCCCAACTCACTTGAGTTGACGGGCGGTGAGTACAAGTCTCAAGAACGTATTCATCGCTACATAGCTGATTAGCGATTACTAGCGATTCCGGCTTCATGAGGTCGAGTTGCAGACCTCAATCCGAACTGAGACCGCTTTTGATGAGATTAGCTCCCCCTTGCGGGTTAGCAGACTCATTGTAGCGGCCATTGTATCACGTGTGCGGCCCAGAGCATCAAAAGGCCATGCTGATTTGGCGTCATCCTCACCTTCCTCCTAATTATCTCAGGCAGTCCCCTATGACATTTAAAACATAGGGCAAGGGTTGCGCTCGTTATTGCACTTAAGCAAACGTCTCAAGATACGAGCTGACGACAACCATGCAGCACCTGTGCTAATGTCCTTGTGGAATTTCCGAATTTCTCCGGAATTTCATTAGTATTTCAAGCCCTGGTAAGGTTCCTCGTTTGTTGTCGAATTAAGCCACATGATCCACCGCTTGTGTGAGACCCCGTCTATTCCTTTGAGTTTTAGCCTTGCGGCCGTAGTTCCCAGGCGGAACACTTAACGCGTTAGCTTCGCCACTTGAAGGGTCGACACTTCAAATAGCTAGTGTTCATAGTTTACAGCTAGGAATACAAGGGTATCTAATCCTTTTTTCTACCCTAGCTTTCGTCTCTCAGTGTCAGGGTCGCCCCAGCTAAATGCCTTCGCTTTTGGTATTCCGGTCGATATCAACGGATTTCACCCCTACACCGACCGTTCTATTAGCCCATAACGCCCTCTAGTTTGGTGGTTTCTGATGCATTCCTCAAGGTAAGCTCGAGGACTTTAACACCAGACCTTCCATACCACCTACAGACTCTTTACGCCCAATGAATCCGGATAACGCTTGAGGATCACGTATTACCGCTGCTGCTGGCACGTGATTAGCCTCCTCTTATTCCTGAAGTACCGTCACCCGAAGGTTCTTCCTTCAGAAAAGCTCTTTACACCCCAAGGGGCTTCTTCGAGCACGCGGTGTCGCTGAATCAGGCTTTCGCCCATTGTTCAATATTCTCGACTGCTGCCTCCCGTAGGAGTCTAGACCGTGTATCAGTTCTAGTGTTGGGGAATATGCTCTCACACCCCCTACCCGTCATTGCCTTGGTAAGCCATTACCTTACCAACAAGCTGATGGGCCGCAGACCAATCCCAAAGTAGTCGCAAAGCTTCCTTTACCCTTCACCAATTTATGGCGAAGGGATCATCGGGAATTAGCTCAGCTTTCGCTGAGTTATGCCCGTCTTTGGGGTTTGTTATCTACGTGTTACTAACCAGTCCGCCACTGCCACCCGAAGGTGGCCGTTTGACTTGCATGCCTTATCCACACCGCCAGCGTTCATCCTGAGCTAGGATCAAACTCTCAAAAAAAATAGTTACGGAACAACTCTAAAAAATTAAAACTAAAGAATAAACAAAAAACTATTAAATTAACAACGTTCTTTCCTTATTTGCATTTCAATTTTAATTCCTATCAAAAGCTTTGTCAAGATAAAACGTATGACTTTGCTACAAAACAATGCTTTTGTTTCAAAAAAGAGCCGAGGAGAGGAGTCGGACCTCCAACCTATGGTTTACAAAACCATTGCTCTGCCATTGAGCTACCTCGGCGCCGGGTTTTTACTCTATTTATCCTCTTTTTCTTTTATTTTATCCCAATAGTGATCTTCAGCCAAAACTTTCTTTTTCTTGTATTTTTCTCTTAAGTCCTGAAGCCAATTAGATGTTTTGTTGTCGGCTCTCAGAGTTAAAACCTTAACCCGGGATAATATTTTTTGCAAAAAAATATCGTAAGAAAAATTTTTAATAAAACTAATATTCTTAATTTTGTTTTTAATTTTCAAAAACCAGCTTTGGTTGCTTTCCTTTCCAGCGCCAACAGGAAGATTCACCAACAGTGGAATTTTTTGGTAAGCAATAACCAATGCTCCCGATAAACTCAGAATAAAAACAAAAGTTGCGATTAATATAGCCATCTATCTTTTGATTTATTAAATTTCGTACCTGACAAATCTCTCGATGATAATATTTTCTCCTAGCTTGACAATGTATTCTTGAATCAAATCTTTGACTGTTTTGGCATTGTCTTTAATCCAAGTTTGTGTCATTAAAGAATTTTCTTTCTGATATTTTTCCAACTTGCCTTCAATAATTTTATCACCAATATCTTTGGATTTGCCAGATTCTTTTAATTGAGCCAAATAAATCTCTTTTTCTTTTTTCAAAATCGCATCGGGAATATCTTCTGATCGAACGACCAAAGGATTCATGGCCACTACCTGCAAGCAAATTTCATGGGCCAATGCCCCAAAATCCCCTGACTTGGCGACAAAATCAGATTCGCAGCGGATATCTAATATTACTCCCACTTTTTTATTGGAATGGACATAACTATCAATAATTCCAGATTTGACTATTCTTTCTGATTTTTTACCAGCCAACTCCTTGCCTTTTTTTCTTAAAAGCTCTTTGGCTTTGGCAATATCTCCACTCGCCTCTTCTAAAACTTTCTTGCATTCAGTTATGGAAACACCAGTCTCTTCGCGCAATTGTTTAATTTGATCAATTGATGGCATAGTTTAAAAAATTAAGCTTACTTTTTTGCATCTTCTTTTGCCGGAACTTCTTTCTCAATCGGCTTGGCACTTAAAATAGCTTCTTTCATTTTATCGAGAATATATTTGACCGAAGAAACAGCGTCGTCATTGGCTGGAATAGGATAATCAATAACGCTGGGGTCGCTATCAGTATCAACAATGGCAAAAATTTTAATATTCTTAGGATGAGCTTCGCTGACTGCCAAATAATCGGTTTTAGTGTTAACAACTATAACAGCGTCAGGTAATCTAGGCAAATCTCTAATTCCCCGAAATCTGGTATCAAGAATAGTCAATTCTTTATCAAACTTAGCTTTTTCATTCTTAGTATATTTATCCAATTCGCCAGACTTCTTTTTTTCTTCTAAATCTTTAAAATGCTGTATTCTCTTTTTGATAACTTCAAAATTGCTGACAGTTCCACCCAACCAACGGCTATTAATATAGGGCAATCCGCATTCAATGGCAGTATTTTTTACCAATTCTTTAGCCTGAACGCTAGTGCCAACCAAAAGAATAATCTTTTTTTCAGAAACAAGTTTTTTGAGCTGACCCAAAGCTTCTTGCAGTTTTTCAGCAGTCTTTTCAACATCAATAATATGTATGCCGTTTCTGACTCCAGTCAAATACTGTTTCATTTTAGGATTAATTCTGGAGGCAGAGCTGCCAAAATGCAAACCAGCCGTAATCATTTCTTCAAGTTGTGGATTGAGCTTAACTTCTTGAGCTGGCTCAGTTAATTGATTGATTTTTTTGATTATCATATGCGATTAGTATAGCAACTCTTTTTTAGAAGGTCAACCATATTATACGAACAAACTCTTTTGCGAGCAAACCCTTGATTTATCTCTTAGATTTGTTAATATGTGATTATTGTCTAATTATTCAAAAACATGAAAAAAGATATTCATCCAACTTATTATCCCAAAGCTCAGGTGAATTGCGCTTGCGGCAATACTTTTACTGTTGGCTCTACCAGAGAGTTTCTTGATATTGAAATCTGCTCTAATTGTCATCCTTTCTATACTGGAAAATCCAAGGTAGTTGACACTTTGGGTCAAGTCCAAAAATTTAAAGAAAGAGCTGCCAAGAGCAAGAAAAAATAATCTCAAATAATTTCTGTAATATGGAAAATACAGAAAATGTAATCATTGAGATAAGAGCTGGAACTGGCGGAGAAGAATCCGCCTTATTTGCTAGCGATTTATTCAGGGCTTATTCCAAATACTCTATTATCAAGGGCTGGGGACAAAAAATTCTCGAATCTAAACCAACTGACCTTGGCGGAATCAAGGAAATAGTTTTTGAATTGTCTGGGCCCAATGCTTTTAAAGAAATGCAGTACGAAGGTGGAGTCCATCGAGTTCAAAGAATCCCTAAAACTGAGAAAAAAGGCAGAGTTCACACTTCAACCATTACTGTTGCTGTTTTGGCTAAACCCAAGATATCTGAGGTCAATATAAGAGCAGATGAATTAAGGGTTGATTTTTTCAGATCTTCTGGCCCAGGCGGACAGAATGTCAATAAAAGAGAAACAGCAGTCAGAATCACCCATTTGCCGACCGGATTAGTGGTTACATCACAAACAGAAAGAGACCAGTTTAAAAATAAAAACAACGCCCTGACTATCTTGCAGGCTAAATTAGCTGAATTAAAAGAAAAACAAAGTTTTGATAAATTAGATGAAGCCAGGCGAGTTCAGGTCAAATGGGCCAAAAGATCAGACAAGATAAGGACATACAATTTCCCCCAAAACAGGTTGACCGACCATCGAATTCAAAAAAGCTGGCATAATTTAGAGGAAATTATGGAAGGAGATTTTTCCAAAATAACCAAAGCTTTTGAAAATGTCTCGGATGTAAAAGATTAATTTTGCTGTTCAATATCTTTAATATCTTTCTCGTATTGGATAGCCATGGCCATGACTGAATTGCCATAGAATTCTTCCCATTTGGACCAGCTGGTTCCGGAGAAATATCTCATTACCGCCTTAAATTCATTTGTGGAAGATCCTAAATCTTTTAAGTAAATGCCCGTAGCCAGAAAGGCGTCGGCAATATTCCAGGGATCAACAGTTTTACCGGCAGCTGTTTCAATTTTATCTTTATACATTTTCCAAGTTGAAGGAATAAATTGCGAAGGCCCCATAGCTCCTCCCCAACCAACTGGAGCTCCCGAAGAGCTCTTCAAAGGACACGAAACCGGAGTATTGTAAGGATCTCGGCCAAGATCAGTGGTAATTTTGATAAAAGCAGCAACATCGCGAGTGGGATTCATAACCTGTGTTTCTTTGGCGCCTGTATTAACTTTAACTCCTGCGCCAGTACTCGCATTGCTCAAAAAACACTGGCCCACGTTTTTGCCAATATTGGATTCTTGAGTCAAAACAGCCAACAAAAGGGCTGGTCTAACGCCAGTAACATTAGAAACTAATTTAGCTATTTCATAGGCCTCGCCAAAGGTTGGCGCTTGAGGGATACCGATTAACTCAAAGATTCTAGCCCTGATTTCAGCTGCTTTTTTTTCAGTAACTTGTTTTTCTTGAAGAGATTTCTGATATTCGGCCTCGGTCAACTTCAAAAGTTGATCTTTTTCTTTTTTAATATTTGCTGATTCTTTTCTTTGCATGGTTTGAACAACAACCAACTCCTCCAAATCTTGTTTCTCTCCATCTAACGATTCTCTCTCTGTCTCTAGTTGTGTTTTTAAATTTTCAATATTAATCAGCATTTCCTGATTTTTAGAGTTTAAAGATTCCAAAGCAACTAAGTCGCTAAAAAAATCAGAAAGTTTATTTTCTGACAATAATACTTCAACGATAGATTTGTTATCAGCTTCGTAAATAAGCTGGAGATTTTGAGCTAAATATTTTCTTGACTCTTTGATTTTTAAAGACGTTTCTTCAATTGATTTTTCACTTTGAGTAATTTGAACGCCTAAATCTTTTATCATTATATTCCCTTGAGAAATCTGGAGATCAAGTTTTGCAATTTTGTTCTTAAGTAAATAAATCTGATTCTCTAAAGTTTTTTTCTCATTGTTTGTTTTCTCAATGGCTTTATCAATAACAGCGATTTCCTCGTCTAATTTTCTTAATTCCTCTTCTAAACTTTCTCTTTCTTCGCTGGGCGATTGGGCTAAAATACTGAAGTCGGGCAAAGTCAAAGACAGTATCACAAAAGATAAGAAAAATTTTTTAATAGTGCTTAAAGCCATTTTTTAATAATGCTCAAAAACATTGAATTTATTTTTCCACTTCATCGGCCTCTTCCACTTCTTCCTTCTGCTTCTTTTCTACTTTTTCCACATCTTCTACTTTTTCTTCAATGGGCTTCTCTAATTCTTCTTCTACTTTAGCTATGGATGAAACCGTGGCTACAATTTCATTTGGCTCTCGAAGAACCTTAACGTCAGCAGGTATATCTAAGTCTTTGACAAAAATTTCATCTCCAAATGTTTTTAACTTATTAATATTGACTTTAATTTGGCTTGGAATATTTTGAGGCAATGATTTAACCTCTAATTCGAAGAGATGCTTGACCAAAGTTCCACCAAGGGTGTTGACCGCCTCGCTTTCGCCTTCAAAAACCAAAGGAACATTCAATTGAATCTCTTCGGTTAATGATGGTTGGAAAAAATCAACATGAATCGGTTTTCCAGTGACAACATGATGCTGAACTTGATGAATAAAAACCATAGATTTCTTATCACCAATCTTTAATTCAATCATGGTGTTTTCTCCAGCTTCTTGATAGATTTTTTCAAACTCTTTCAAATTAATGGTTAGGGCGGTATTTTTGGCCCCGGATCCATATAAGACAGCAGGAATCTCTCCCCCTTTTCTTAATTTTTCTAATCCTTTACCCGATGTTTCTCTAATTTTAGACGATAATGAAATCATATTATTTCTTAATAATTTTAATACACTGAACCGGACAAATGTCAGCTGCGTCTTGATTGCAGCCAATTTGTTCAATCTCTAATTCCTCATTTCCATCAGTTGGATTCTTCTTTGCTCCCACCGCGTGGGCTTTGCCGTCATCGCCCATTCCCCAATTGGCAGAACAGATGGCTACACAAGAACCGCAACCAATGCATTTTTCTATTTCGTGAATAATTTTCATATAAATTAAGTTTTAAAATTTTTGTAAAAATTAAGCTTTGTTTTCGCTTCCAAATAATTTAATTTTATCTTCAACTACTTCTTGGATTTTTTCACTTAATGGTATAAGAATTTTATAGGGTTTAATTTCTTCTTTATCTTTTTTCAAAATATCTTCTAAATTTTTTCTCCAAGCCAATCTTAATTCGGTATTGATATTGATTTTGACTATTCCGTTTTTAATAGCTGATTTAATCTCTTTCTGGCTTAATCCTGAACCGCCATGAAGCACTAGAATTGCATTAGTGGCTTGGTTAATTTCTTTCAATCTTTCAATATCTAGTTTAGGCATCTTTTGATAAATGCCATGGATGTTTCCGATGGCTACTGCTAAGCTATTCACTTTAGTTTCTTTGGCAAATCTTTGGGCTTCGAAAACAGAACTTAAGCATTCTTTTTCTATAACTGCTTTTTGATGATGTAATTGTGAACTGCCGCCGATGATTCCAACTTCGCCTTCAACTAGAATACTTTTCTTGGAAGCCAGTCTAACAATCTCTTTGGTTAATTTGATATTCTCTTCTAGACAAAGGCCAGAACCGTCAAAATGGACACAATCATAACCAATTTTGATTGCCTCTTTAATGTAATCTAAATCTTTGCCGTGGTCAAGGTTTAAAAAGATAGAAATGCCCGATTCTTCCCTAAAAGCATCAACTAAAACCTTTATTTTTTTTAATCCTAAAAATCGGCTTTCCCCTTCAGATGTACCCAAAATAATCGGCGAATTGAGTTTTTGAGCGGCAGCAACAATACCTTTCAATTGTTCGTCGGTTGTAAAATTAAACTGGCCGATTGCCCAGCCTTCTTTTTGAGCCTTTTTAAAATAATTAGAAAGTTTCATCAAATTTTATTGAGTCTTATAATTTAATTTTTTCAACCTTTATCTTTTTAAAATATGGACTATGAACTCCCTTGATCAATCCATTTTTGGCTCCTATTTTGCTAATACAAGAAACAGAATTAGCCATGCCCAGTTTAATGGCAAAAGGAATGTCGTTGGATTTAATCAAACCTGACAAAAATCCAGAACTGAAAGCATCTCCAGCACCAGTAGCATCCTGAACTGACACCAAAAGAGATGGCGCTGACCACATATATTTTCCATCCGAAACCACTACACCCTTCTCTCCCTTGGTCATAATGGCTATTCCCTTAATCATTTTATCTAATTTTTGAAATAATGCTTTTTCTTGCTGGAAAGGAACTCCGGTCAAAAGAGAAGCTTCTTCTTGATTTAGGCTTAGAACATCAATCTTGGCTAAAATCAATTTAAGTTTTCTTTTATCCAAACCAATCTGCTCTGTTCCGATATTGGCCATTACTTTAATATTATTTTTCTTAGCATAGTCAATTAAAAATCCAAAAGAATCAAGTAGTTTTTCCCTAAAAGGAGCTAAATAAAACCAACGGGCTTTTAATTTATTAATAGGGATATCTTTCTTTTCTAAAAAGTGGCAAGCTCCTCGATAAACCAAAATGCTTGTTTGATTGGCTCCTGATGAAAGAATAATTGAATAAGCAGTGGGAATATTTTTATCTTGCACGATAAAACGAGTGTCGATGCCCAATCTCTTTAAATCTTCAATTATCGCCTCTCCCATTTTATCTTTTCCAATTTTGCCCACATAAGCTACCTTAAATCCCTGGAGAGCGAAAGTGGCAGCAGTATTAGTGCCTCCACCACCAGTCGAAATCACCAAGTCGTCTATCTCAATTTTAGAACCCAAAGAAAAACAAAGCCCTTGTCCAGTCAAAAACTTTCCACTTTTTATAATCTGGTGGTTTTCTTCTTTTAATTTTAAGAAGTTGTCTTGGGTGGCTGAACCGAAAGTAATAATATCAAACATAAGAAATATGCTTTTTTAATATTTTACCACACTAGACAGTCCGCTAACAGATTACCGATAAACCGAGCTTATTTTATTTCGTTACCAAATCTTTATGTCTTTCTAGTCCCTCGGCATACAATTGCTGGATTTTTGAAGTTGAAAGAGCCTGACTATATATTTGAACTTCATCAATGAGACCATGGAAATAAGTTCCTCCCCTGCCAATCCTGAGGTGTTGTGCGGCAGTATCTCCCGGATTAACCCCAGCAAGTCCGCCTCCTGTAGCAACTCCATTTATATAAAGCCAGCTATTTGTTCCATCATAAACCCCAACAAGATGATACCAATTTCCAATAATATTATCGAGAGAACCGTATTGCCAAGACGTGGCATATTTTAAGCTGACACCACGAGTCCAAAATTCAACCTTATTAAAAATCCCATAAATCTCTATCCCATATCCACTGCTATAAATACTATTCTTGACTACAATATCGTAGTAAGCGGATCCAGTCATCCCAGTAGAAGGATTTATCCATGCAGAAATAGTTAGAGGACCTTGAATATTTAAAGCATCGCCACTCCCACAATCAACATAGTCATCAACCCCATCAAAAGAAAGAGCTGAGCCAAGTATTCCATCAGTGTATACAGCCCCAGTAACAGTGCCATGATTGTTGTATCCAGATGAATCAAGGCTGTTCTGTTCAAATCTCCAGATGCCTACCGCTTCTGAACCAATGGTATTCTGGATGGTTTGGCTGAACTCTAGTCCTTTGGCTATCCTGGCTTTGTCTCTTGAGCCTTTGGTAGCTACTAGGACAATGGAAGAAAGAAGACCAATGATGGCAATGACTACTAGAAGTTCGATGAGGGTGAAGGAGTTGTTTTTACCAAAACTCATTTATGTTTAGTTAAATTTAATATGGTTTTAATAACCGTATCGGGATTTAAAGAAATTGATTCAATCCCCTCTTTAACTAAAAATTGAGCAAACTCTAAAAAGTCAGATGGCGCTTGCCCGCAAATACCGCAATATTTATTTTTGCTTCTACAGGCACTAATAACTTTAGCAATCATTTCTTTAACTGCTTCGTTTCTTTCATCGGCAATTTTAGCTATTTGACCATTATCCCGATCAAGGCCAAGAGTTAATTGCGCCAAATCATTGCTGCCAATAGATACTCCGTCAAAAATCTTAAGAAATTCTTCAATTAAAACAACATTGGATGGAATCTCACACATAACCACAACTTTCAATCCGTCTTTTCCTCTAATCAAATCTTTTTTAGCCATCAAATCTAAAACTTTTTTACCTTCATCGATAGTTCGGCAAAAAGGAATCATTATCCAAACGTTTTTCAAGCCAAAAACATCTCTTACTCTTTTTAAGGCTTGGCATTCCATCTCAAAAGCTGGCTGAAAATTCTTATCATAATATCTGGATGCTCCCCGCCAACCCATCATTGGATTTTCTTCTTTGGGTTCAAATAAACTTCCACCAATCAGGGTTTCATATTCATTGGTTTTCAAATCAGATAATCTGACAATGACTGGTTTGGGATAAAAACCAGCGGCAATTTGAGCTATGCCCTCAGCCATTTCTTTAATGAAATGTTCTTTTTTATCTTTATGTTCAATGGTAATTTCATCGATTTGGCTGATAATCTTTTTAAGGCTGGGCTTTTGAGAGCTTTGTTTTTTAAGCTTCTCGTAATGGTAAAGAGCCAGCGGATGAATTCTGATTTTTTCAGCTAAGATAAATTCGATTCGAGCCAATCCAACCCCATCATTGGGAAGAAAAGATGTTTGAAAGGCAATATCTGGCGCGCCGATATTTACCATTATTTTGGTTTTCAAATCAGGAATCTTATCTAAATTGTAGGTTTTAGTGCTAAAAGGAATATTGCCAGCAAACACTCGGCCAACTGAACCCTGAGTACAATCAACAGTAACTATTTGATTGTTTTTTAAAATCTTAGTTGCGTTTTTGGTGCCAACAATACAAGGAACTCCCAGTTCTCGGCTAACTATTGCCGCATGGGCTGTTTTTCCTCCTTCATCGGTAATGATAGCCGAAGCTAGACGCATAACTGGAACCCAATCTGGATCAGTCATTTTAGTTACCAAAACATCGCCTTTTTGAAAATCAGAAATATGAGAAACTTCAAGAATTCTTTTCACTTTGCCAATTCCTATTTTAGCGCCAACAGCAATGCCAATAATCAATGGCTTCTTTTCAGTTTTAACATTGTATTCTTGATAAAAATTGCCTATTTTAGGGGCATAGATTGTCTCTGGCCTTGATTGGACAATAAACAATTGACCAGTTCGGCCATCTTTGGCCCATTCAATATCTTGAGGCCTCCCGTAATGTTTTTCTATCAGACAGGCCCATTGAGCAAGCTTGATTACTTCTTCATCATTTAAACTAAATTGGAATTGTTTATTGGCGGGAATCTTAACTTCTTTGATTCCTCGACCCCCAGAGTAAACATATTTTCTGTCTTTTCTACCCAAGTTTCTAACAATAATTGATTTATAACCCTGCCTAAGAGTCGGCTTAAAAACATAAAATTGATCAGGAGTAATCTTTCCTTTTACAATCAATTCGCCTATTCCCCAGATAGAATTAATTAAAACAACGTTGGAAAAACCCGTTTCAGTATCTAGGGTAAATATTATTCCAGAAGAAGCTAAGTCAGATCTAACCATTTTTTGAACGCCAATAGAAAGACCGAATTCCATTTGCCCTATTTTCTTTTCTTCTCGATAAGCAATAGCTCTATCGGTGAAAGTTGAAATAATGCTTTTTTGAACTGCTTTTAATATTTCTTTTTCTCCTCGAACATTTAAATAGGTTTCGAACTGGCCGGCAAAAGAGGCATTGGGCCTGTCTTCAGCAACACCAGAGGTTCGCACTGCCACATCGGTATTATTTCCATATTTTGAAGATAGTTCAGAATAAGCTTTTAGGACTTCTTGTTTTAAATAATTAGGAAATTTTCCTCGAGCAACAATTTCTCGACATTTTTTGCCAGTCTCTTGAATGCTTTTTATACTTTTGGGGTTAAGTTGTTTAAAAATTTCTTTAAGTTTTTTATCTAGTCCATTAGCTTTTAAAAATTCCCAATAGAAATTGGCTGTTAGGGCAAAGCCATTAGGAACATTAATGCCCTCTTTAGTTAATTGAGAAAACATTTCTCCCAAAGAAGCATTTTTCCCTCCAACTAAATTTACATCTTCTATTGAAATTTCCTTGAACCAAAGAATATTTTGTTTGTTTTTCGATTTCATTTGATTAAATTTTTCATGGCCAGGGCAGCCATTTTAAGATTAAAATAATTAGGAATTTTATTTTTTTCCAGCAAACCAATGCCTGTCTGGCTAAATTTTTCACCTAAAAAAACAGAGATAATCGGCTTGGTTTTCCATTTCTTCTGTGCATTTATAATGATTTTAGCATTTTTCTCGACTTCGGTCATAATTTGAAATGCTTGGATAACCAATAAACCATGGATGTTTTTTTGCTCCAAAAGCGTTTCAATGGACAGCTGATATCGATCAGCTAAAGCATCTCCGACAATGTCTAATGGATTTCTTTTGGAAAAAGCTGGATTCATTACTTGAGATTGAACTAATTTCTGAATTGTTTTTCCACTTAATTCCGTTAATTTTATTCCCAACTCCTGGCAATAATCAGCCATTAAAACGCCGAAGCCACCACCATTGGTAACAATAGCTATTCCGTTTTTGCATCTCGGCTGCCAGGCCAAAGCTTTAGCTGTTGAAAAAAGCTCTTCAATTGTTTCCACTTCGATCACGCCCGATTGGCGAAAAGCAGCTGAATAAACCTTAGAAGAACCGGATAATGCGGCTGTGTGGCTGCTGGCTGCCCGGATTCCAGCTTCTGTTTTGCCAGCTTTTATAACAATGATTGGTTTGACTTTGGCAACTTTTTGAGCAACCTTCATAAATTTTCGACCATCTTTGACTCCTTCTAGATAAGCAGTAATAACTTTAGTTTCTTTGTCTTTTTCAAGCCACAAAAGCAAATCACTAATATCTATCTGAGCTTCATTGCCATAAGAAACCATTGTTGAAAAACCATAGCCTCCCAATAAAGAACTGTCTACTACTGCATCAACCACAGCTCCTGATTGAGAAATAAAACCAACTCCGCCAGCTTGAGGACTGGCTGGAGCAAAAGAAGCGTTCAGCTTAATAGACGGCTTAATAATTCCCAAGCAATTGGGGCCGATCAAAGGAATCTGCGCTTTTTTAGTTAATTGCAATATCTGATTTTCTATTTTTTTTCCTTTTTCCCCTATTTCAGAAAAACCAGCTGAAATTACAATGATCCCTCCGACTTTTTTGTCGCAGCATTCTTTGATTATTTTAGGAACAATAATTGCTGGAACAGCTATTATTGCCAAATCAATCGACTGCTTAATTGATAAAATCGAAGGCAGGCATTTTATCCCCATAATTTTTTGACGATATGGATTAACGGCAAAAACCTTTCTTTGACTTTTTCCTTCAAGGATATTTTTCATTAAACCCCAGCCAACCGACTTTGTCTGGTCTGAAGCGCCAATAATGGCAATCGATTTGGGGTTAAAAATTCTATTTAGGTTCATAAAATTATATAAAATTAGAAAAATTACAGGAAAAATTTAAAATCTACTGCCTTGGCCTCTTTTTCATTGGCAAGTATCGGATTCAGGTCAATTTCTTGAATGTTTTTTTCTTTCAAAGAAAGAGAAGAAAGTTGAACAAGTATTTTAACTAAATTTTCTGTGTTTACTCCCTTTTTTCCTCTGATGCCAGCTAAAATTGGATAGCCTTTAATCTCTTTTACCATAGATAATGCTTCTTTTTCAGAAACTGGGCAAATTCTAAAAGAAATATCTTTTAACACCTCAACAAAAATCCCTCCCAAGCCAAACATTAAAACTGGACCAAATTGAGAATCTCTTTTCATTCCAATAAATATTTCTTGGCCCTGACTCATTTTCTGAACTAAAATTCCGTCAATGCCATTGATTTTTGATAAAGAAGAAAAGGCCTCCTTGGTCTCGTCTCGATTGCGAATTCCCGTTTTTACTCCGCCAATATCAACTCTGTGAAATATTTGTGAACCAAAAATCTTTAAAGAAACTGGATAGCCAATTTTTTCAGCCGACAAAACAGCTTCACTTTCGTTTTTAACTAAATTGGTTTGAACGAAAGGAATATCGTATTTCAAAAGTAAATTTTTAGTATCGTCAAAATTTAACAAGGTCATAATAAATTCATTTTACCAGAAAATTGATAAATTAAAAAACCCATTTCTGGGTTTTTTTAGTTTCTTCAAATTAATAAATTATAATTTCTTCCCGATAAATTCAGCAAATTCAGCCAAACGGCAGGAATAAGCCCATTCATTGTCATACCACGCCAAAACTTTCACTAAATTATTATCAATAACCTTGGTGTTTTCAGCATCAACTATGGCTGAATAAGAATTGCCGATATAATCAGTTGAAACTAATGGTGCGTCTTCAATCCCCAAAATACCCTGATATTCTTTTTTTCCGCCAGCTTTTTTAAAAAGATAATTGACTTCCTGAGCGCTGGTGTCCTTTTTAACATTACAAACCAAATCAATAATTGAAACAATCGGAGTCGGCACTCTTATCGCTAGGCCATTCAATTTTCCTTTTAAATGCGGAAAAACTTTTTCAATGGCTCTGGTTGCTCCAGTGCTGGTTAAAATAATATTCATTGCCGCAGCTCTGGCTCGGCGCAGGTCTTTGTGGGGCAAATCTAATATGTTCTGATCATTGGTATAGCTGTGAACAGTGGTCATTGATCCAGAAACGACTCCCAATTCTTCATCTAAAACTTTGATGACTGGAGCTAAGCAATTAGTAGTGCAAGAACCCATATCAACAATGTCGTCTTTTTTGGGATCGTATTTTTTTTCATTAACTCCCAAGACAAAACAACTAATATCGTCTCCAACAGAAGGGGCAGAGATTATAACTTTTTTAGCGCCAGCATCAAGATGCTGTTTGGCTCCTTTTGAATCTCTGAAAGCGCCAGTACACTCTAAAACAATATCTACTTTTAATGATTTCCAGGGTAATTTTGAAGGGTCTTTTTCACTCAATACTTTAATTTTTTGGCCATCAACTATCAAGTCTTCTTGGTCAAATTCCACCGATTTTTCATAAGCTCCGTAGATTGAATCATGTTTTAAAAGATGGGCCAAAACTCCAGGAGTAGTTAAATCATTAATAGCCACAACGTTTAATTGAGGATGATCTTTGAGAATACTTTTGAAAGTGGTTCGGCCAATGCGACCGAATCCATTGATTGCTATTTTAATTGCCATATGAAATTAATAAAAGTGAATAAAATTATTCTTTTATTCCCAAAAGCTCTACAATTTTCTTTTTGTCAAAGCCAACTATTATTTCGTTGTTTATTTCAACAACCGGCAAAATCATTTGTTTTGATTTTTCAATCATTTCATTTCGGGCTTTTTCGTCTTGAAAAACATCAAGTTCTTCAAATTTAATACTGTGTTCTGTTAAAAATTCTTTTAAAGCAGAACAAGTAATGCAGAATGGACTGGAAAAAATTCTAACTGTATTTTTCATAAAATTTAAAGTGAACAACCAGATAATTTAGACAATTCTTCAAGAGTTTTATATCCAGAAGATTGAGTCCCATCTGGTAGCGCCCATGTCGGAAAACTTTCAATCTTGGCATCTTTACAAGCTTGAGTCAGTTGGCCATTAGAGTCAGAGCATTCAACATAGGGTAAATATTGAACAGCACTACCAAAAAGATCTTTTTCTTTTTTACACCAACCGCAAGAAGATGAGCCATAAAACTTAAATCCTTTTTCTGTTAAACATTTGGCCAAGGCCTCCAAGATAGCATTGTCTACTACTACCGGTGGTTCTTCTTTCGGTGGCTCTAATTTAATCCAGTTCTGAGGAAATAAAATACTACCATCTTGGGTGATATAAGAATCGTATTCTTGATCACTAATTTTTAAATGAATTTTATATAATCCACTTTCGCTGATCACACTCATCAAAGAAGCAGTGACTCCTTCAGACACCATGTTTTTATTAATATAATTGATAGCTAAGCTAGCTGCTTCTTGTGGCGACAACTTGTTTTCTATCGCCAACATGCTTTTAATTTTATCTGGACCAATAAAAAAAACAGTGATTGCTAAAATTGCCAAAACAATTAAGGCGATTATAAGACATTTTTTATTTATTGAAATCATATTTTTATTTTAAAACATTGAATATATTTTTACTTTAGATTAAATAAATTATTTTGTAAAGAAAAATCAAATATTTTTCTTTTCAATAACTTTCAAATTATTATCCAAATCATATTGTCTTAAAGAACCAGTTTCTAGTTCAACTTCAATTATGTCTTTTTCAGATATATTTTCTAAATATTTTATTAGAGCTCTTAGGGCATTATGACTGGAAACAATTAAAATATTCTTTCCTTTCTTTAAATCTTTTTCAATATGTTTTTGAAAAAACGGAATTACTCTTTCAAAAACATCTTCTAAGCTCTCTCCCTCTGGCGGCGCCTGATCCCAGCTTCTTCTCCATAACCTAACCTGTTGATCGCCATATTGTTTTTTAACCTCATCTTTGTCTAAACCCTGAAATTTGCCATAATTCCTTTCATCCAATGCTTTATCAACAACAATCGGTAGATTTTCCTTGCCAAGATTTCTTAGAATTAAAGAAACTGTTTCTTTATTTCTGATAAGTGGCGAGGTGTAAACTTTATCTATATCCAAACTAGCGATTTTTTCAGCAACCTCTTTAGCGCTTTCAATCCCCTCTTTGCACAGAGGAATATCTGTCCAACCAGTAAAACGATTCTCCAGATTCCACTGCGACTTAAGATGCCTTAATAAAAATAATTTAGGCATTAGTTTAAAAAATCTTCTTCAATTCTTAATAATTGATTATATTTGGCCACTCTTTCACCTCTGGCCGGAGCTCCGGCTTTAATAAAATCAGCTCCCAAGCCAACAGCTAGGTCAGACACAAAACTATCAGTTGTTTCTCCCGAACGATGAGAAACAACAACTTTCCAATTAAAAGCCTTGGCTAAATTAAAAGCGCAAAAAGCTTCAGTAAGAGTGCCTATTTGATTAACTTTTAATAATAAGCCGTTGCAAGCTTTTTCTTCCTGAGCCTTAATCATGTTTTTAGGATTGGTAACCAAAAGATCATCGCCCACAATTATCGTTTTTTTACCAAGTTTTTTGGTAGTATCGGAAAAATCTTTCCAATCATCCTCAGAGAAAGGGTCTTCTAAAAAAATTATTGGGTATTGCTCAACTAAATCTGAATAAAAATCAGTATTATATTTTTTGGACTTAATTTCTGAAGCAGCAACATCAATGGCTATTTTTATTTTTTTATCATATCCTGCTTTCTTGATGGCCAATAAAATTAAATTTAAAGCTTGAACGGGGAATTTTAATGGCGGACTAAATCCTCCTTCATAACCCAAATTAATAGCGCTTTCGCCGTATTCTTTCTTTAAAATTTCTTCTAAGGTGTAATAAATCTCTACTCCTGCTTGCAAATTTTTAGAAAAGCTGTTTAATTCTGGAACAATCATAAATTCCTGGAAATCTAAGTCATTGCCAGCGTGCTTGCCGCCATTAATAATATTAAAACAGGGGCGAGGAAAGCTGGGTTTGGTCTTGGCTAATTTGGAAATCCATTTCCATAAAGGCATTTTCTGCGTTAGAGCACCAGCTCGGCAAACCGCCATTGATACGCCCAAAATAGCATTAGCTCCTAATCGAGATTTATTTTCTGTCCCGTCTAATCCAATCATTAAATCATCTATCTTTTCCTGTTCGGTTACTTTCATGCCCTTGATCTTTTGAGCTAAAATATTATTTATATTTTGAACAGCTTGTTGCACTCCCTTGCCGCCATATCTATCTTTATCTTTGTCTCTCAATTCAAAAGCTTCGTGCTTGCCGATTGAAGAACCAGACGGAACCGCTGCTCTAAAAAAATCATTATCAACAATTAAATCAACTTCAATGGTCGGCACTCCTCTTGAGTCTAATATCTCTCTGGCTTTTATGTCTTTGATTTTTTTAATCATCATTTTTGTTTTTTTAAATATTCAAAAGCCGACAGAGCAGCAGTGGCTCCTTCAGCGCAAGCGGTTATTATTTGCTTATACTTGCCGACGTTGACATCGCCAGCGGCAAAAAGCCCTGGCGTCTTTGTTTGAGAATTATTGGGATCGGTCAATATTTCATCTCTCTCGCTGAAATCAACTAAATCTTTGATAAAAGAAGTAGCGGGCAAATACCCTATTTCTACAAAGATACCGTCAACATTCAATGTTTTTTCTTTTTCTGTTTCCTTGTCTTGATAAATTATTGATTTAACAAAATTATCTCCTTGAATTTTTTTAAGAGCAACGTTAACAACAATCTCAGCCTTACCAGTTTTTTTGACAATTTCTTGATTGTCAACAAATGCTTTAACTTGAGGCCCGTATTCTAAAATATAGATTTTATTGACAATATTGCTCAAGAAAATAGCCGTTTCAAAAGCTGAATTGCCGCTACCAACAATAGCTACGGTTTTGTCTTTGAATAGAGGGCCGTCGCACAAAGGACAATAGCTGACTCCTTTGCCTAAAAATTCTTTTTCTCCAGCTACTTCCAATGGCCTGGGGTCTGCGCCCGAAGCAACAACAACTGTTTTAGATTCAAAATTCTGACCGCCTTCAACAAAAACTAAAAAAATATCTCCTTTTTTTTCTACTTTATTGACCTTGCTCTTCTCAATCTTAATGCCAGTTTGTTTTAAGTGATTTTGAAACTTTTCAATTAATTCAGCACCAGAAATTTCATTAAATCCCGGGTAGTTTCCGACTGCTACTGCTTTTTTATTCACCTGGCCGCCAAAGTTTTCAGTGATTAAAAGAGTATTTAATCTTTGACGCATTGCATAAATTCCGGCGGTTATACCAGCCGGACCGCCGCCAATGATAATTAAATCGTAAATCATAAATGTAAAACCTTTTATTGATTATTTTATCATTTTAACACAAATCTTTTTAATCTAAAAACAAACCAACGGGAAATACTCCCGTTGGAATTATAGATCTATATAAATTTTAATTTCGAGCAAAGCGAGAAATCAAGGTTCTGGGGAGCGAAGCGACGAATGGTTCTTATTTTCTTCTTAAAAAAGCTGGTGTTTCCCAAAGTTTTTCTCTTTCCAATATTTCTTTCTCTTCTTCTTCCATTTCTTTTCTGATTTGCAAAGCATTCTTTCTTACTTTAACATCATCTGCTTCTTTGACAACAACGGGAATTTTCACGTTGCTTTTGTCAACGGGTGCTTCTTTCTTTTTAACGGATATCTTAATCTTTTTAGCCTTGCCAACAACTTCTTTCTTTTTTGCATTTGCATCTTCTTTTGCTTTTATAGCCCTCTTCTTTTTAACTGGCTTTTTAGCTTCAGTTTTGTTTTCTGGGCTAAAAATTGATAATGCTTTTTTTTCTTTAGCTAGGGGCTTATTGATTGATGGAAACATCTTGGCTTTACAACCCACTGCCATCAGCGTTGTTTTAATTACTCCTGAATATTTTTTGCCCTGAGCAACTCCAAATATAATTTTGGCGTCTTTATCTGACAGCCCAGAAATAGTTTTTAATACTCTATTAACTTCAGTCAAGGTGAGATTCTTTTCGCCGCCAATGTTTAAAAGAACTCCATCAGCGCCATTAATAGTATAAGGATATAAGGGATTGTAAAGAATGTTTTCAATTAAATCTTTGGTGGTGTCTTTTTTGTGAGAAATAGATACTGTATTCAAATAAGCTAATTTGCCAATGGTTTTTTTTGGACCAATAATTGGGTCAGATAAAATTGTCTTAAAATCAGCAAAATCAATATTAATCAATCCGGGAGTATAAATCATATCAATCAAGCCCTCTAATCCTTCAGCCAAGCTATTGTTAATAATTGACAAAGCACTCTTTAATGGTGTCTTTTTATCAATTATTTGAAAAATCCTTTCATTGGGAATAACTGAAAAAATATCTAACTTTGATTTTAATTTAGATAAGGCTTGTCGAGCAATTTCCATCTTCTTTTCACCTTCAAATTGGAAGGGCAAAGTGAAAATACCATAAGTGACATTGCCCAGCTCTTTAGATATTTTAGAAAAAACTGGAGCTGCGCCTGAACCAGTTCCGCCTCCCAAAGATGCAACAATAATACAGAAATCATAACCCTCTAATAATTTTTTGATTTTTTCTTTATCAACAGTTGCTGCCTCTCGACCCAGATCTGGATTCATACCAGTCCCCAATCCTTTAGTTAATTCTGTTCCAAATTGAAAATGAATGGTTTTTTTGCTGGCAATTCTTAAAGCTCTATTATCAGTATTGGCTACGACAAAACTGATTTTTTTCATGCGGGAAGCTAATTCCGAAACAATTGAACTTCCGCCTCCGCCCAAGCCAATTACTCTAATCTTTATTTTTTTAGATTGAGGAGCTTTTATCTTTGCCGGAGCTCTGTTAACTATTTTTTTTGTTTTATTTTTGACCATTCATTTAGTATAAATTACTAGCAATTTTTAATCAAACCATACTTAGATTTAATCATTTTAACATATTTTTCCATTCTTCAGGAATATCTACAGAAACCTTACAGGTATCTGGCTTGGTAGCTAATTTAAATTCTAAATCAGTTGCCAAAAGCATAATGCTTTTATCTGATAAGACATTTTTAGATCCATATTTTACATCACCAACAACTGGGCAACCAATTGAAGACAATTGAGATCTGATCTGATGAGATTTACCGGTTTTAAGATTAATTTTTAATAATGAATATTTACCATTAGAACTGATTGTTTCATATTCTAATTCTACTTTTTCAAAACCATCTTTTGGTTCTTTGGATAAAACAACTCTATTTTCATCTTTGTCTTTTTTCAAATAGTCTATCAATGTAGCTTTGGTCTTTTTCGGTTGGCCGAAAACAACAGCTTGATATGTTTTAATAACTTGATGATTTCTGATTTGCTCAGATAATCTGGAAGCACCTTTGCTGGTTTTAGCAAAAAGAATGACTCCTCCAACTGGCCTATCTAAGCGGTGTAAAAGCCCTAAAAAAGCATTTCCTGGTTTTTGGTATTTTGCTTTCAAATAAGCCTTAACTTCATCCATTAAACACGGCTCATTGGTTTTATCGCCTTGAGTTAATATCCCAGCTGGCTTAAAAACAGCAATTAAATGATTGTCTTCGTACAAAACTTTCAAATCCATATAATTACGGCTCTAAAACATCTTCTGTCTTTATCTCTTTTTTGATTTCTTCAAATTCATTTTCAATTCCTTTTAACCTTTCTTGACTAGCTTTGATCAACTCAACCGCTTCTTTGACTTTATTTAATCCCTCTTCAACATCTATTTCTTCTTGATTGTCGAACCATTCGCTAATTTCTGATAAACGTTTTAAATTATTATTTAAATCTTTTGCTTTTTCTTTGGCCATTTTTTTATTTATTTTAATTTTTAATAAAACAAGGTTCTTGAGCGAAGCGAAAGGTTCTTATTTTTTAATTTCACTTACTTGAGAAACAATTACTCCGTCAGAAACTTTTAAATCTATGTTATCCCCCATTTTAACATCTTTTGTTTTTCTGACTATTTTTCCGTCAAGCATGGCAATGCTATAGCCAAGGTGAAGCTGACGTTCGGGATCGTTCAAATTAATTACCTTTTCAGCGTATTTCAGTTTTTGGTCAACTCTTAGCAACAATGCTTCAAATCCAGACAAGGATCTATCTAATAAACTCTTTAATTCGCGACTGATATTTAATAAGGCATTTCGAGCGCTATCAAATATCCGGCTTATCAAAGAATTAACATTATCCAAAATTTGAGAATATTTATCAATAATATCTCTTTGCGATCCTTCTATTTTCCATCTGGCCTCATCCCAAGATTTATTAATAGTAATGGCAGCAATACTGGGAGTAGAAACTGCCAAATCAGCTGCCAGGGCAATCAAGGGAACATCTTTATCATGGCCGATCGCCGCAATGACTGGAATTGGAAAATCAGATACTTCCCTGGTTAATAATTCATTATTGAAAGCCATCATTGATTCTAAAGATCCACCACCTCGCATAATAACCAAAACATCAATGTCTTGTTTTTTAAATGTTTTAATTGACGCTAAAAGATCAGCCACTGCTTCTTGGCCCTCAACCCGAGAATCAATCATTTTGATTTGAAAGCCGAACTTTCCAATATTGTTTAAAAAATCAGCTAAAACAGCACCTTGTTTTGAAGTGATTAAGCCAATTCTTTGAGCATAAGCTGGAATTGGTCTTTTTTTCTCTTCAGCAAAAATTCCTTCTTCGGTTAGCTTTTTCTTTAATTGATCGTATTCTTTTTTTAAAGCCCCTTGACCAGCTAATTCAATTGTTTCGGCAATAAATGACAATGTTCCCTTGAGTTCATATATTTTAGGACACCCAAAAGCCATAACTTTCATCCCCTCTTCTAATTTAATACCAAAAAGACCATAGTTATATTTCCAAATTATGCAATTCATTACACTGCCATCATTCTCGTCTTTCAAAGAAAAATAAACATGGCCAGTTGGACCAATATTTACTTCGCTAACTTCCCCAACAATTTTAGCTTGAGATCTTTTTAAGCCAATATTTAATAATTCGATAAATTCAGAAACAGAAAAAATCCTTTCACCGCTTTCCATATTTTGAATTAATTTATCGGTTTCCATTATCTTTGAGCAAAATCACAGATATCCTTAAAATCACAATAAGCGCATTGCCAGCCTGGGGTTGCGCCAAAATCGCTCTTTTTGATTTCTTCTATTTCTTCAATAATTTTTTCTTTCTGCTGAGCCTTGTCTTTTTCATCTCCTAAAAAAGTAGCTTTGTGGCCGTTGTCTAAATAATAATAACTCAATTCTTTAGGCTTGATTTTTAAAACCTCTTCAGCGGCTATTTGATAAATCAACAATTGATCTTTGTCTTCTGCTTCTAATTTATCTTTGGGGCTTCCTGTTTTGTAATCAATAATTACTACTCCGTCTTTTGATTCATCAATTCGGTCAATTACACCAAACAAAGTATAATCTCCAATTTTTAAATTAAACGGCATCTCTAAAGCCAGAGCATTGTTAATCTTTAAAATTTTGGGTTGATTCTTAGAAAAATCAGCATAAAAATCTTTAATGATCTTTTTGCCCGATTTATAGTATTCTTCCTTCTGCTTTTTGTTCTCATACCACTCGTCAATCCAATTCTTCTCGTAAATTTCATTCAAATCATCAAAGCTTAATATTCCCTCTGAAGCTTTAGCTGATAATGATTTTTTTGCATCTTTGAATCCGAATAAATTGCTTTGTTTGGTTTTACTTTCATTGGCTTGCTTTAAGAAATCGTGCAAAGTACCATGCATTGTTTTTCCAAAAGAAAAAACAGCTTTTCCCCTGATTGGAACTTTTAAGATAAAACCAAACTTATATTGGAGCGGACATTTGGAAAAAGCCGCTAATTGGGAAAAAGAAAAATGATCTGGCAGATAATTGGCATCTGTTTTGGCTTTTAATTTTTCTAAAGAGTTTTTCTTAACCAGCACTCCCTTCTCTTTAATTTCTTCTTGTTTATCGTCAGTATAGCCCATTTCAATTAAAAACCGAGATATTTTCTTTTTTCTCATTCCTCCGTAATCTTGAGCTGAAGTAAAGTAAAGTTCTTTTTTAGCCCTGGTCATAGCCACATAGCAGATTCTTCTTTCTTCCTGCAAATGGACATCGCCAGTCGGTTTAATATCTTTAATTAATTCATCAGGCAATTCAATCAAATCTCTTCTTTCAATGGTGGGAAACCTTTTATCAACCATATTGGCCAAGAATACATATTTGAATTCCAAACCCTTAGCACCGTGGATGGTCATAACTTTGATCATATCTGGGCCCTGCTCAGGATCAAATTCAAGTTTTCCTTCTTCGCCAGATTCCAGTTCAAGATTTATTTCTTCCATAAAGTTTCTGAGAGTCGATTCAACTGTTGTCTCTTCAAAAGTCTTGATTCTTTTGTAGAATTGGTTGAGCAAATCAATCTGTTCTTTATCTTCTTTGTCAGTTAAGTATTTTAAATAACCAAAATCTTCTAAAAAAGCTACCAGAATCTCTGATACTGTTTTACCGCGAGCCATGGCGCTGTGCTTTTGAATCAGACTCATTATAAAAGTTATTTTCTCTTGGGTTTTTAAAGAAATTCCCGAAACTAGGGGCATTTCTTCAATAGCCTCATAAAGAGATTTGGCTTTGTAATGCCCATATTGGGTAAGCTTGACTATGTCTTCATAGGCAATGCCTAAGAACGGCAGGTTTAAAATCCTATAAACTGCTGGGCTTTCATGGTAATTATCTAAAAGATTGAAATAAGCAATAATATCTAAAATAATCGGTTTGGAATAAAGCCCTCTTGAAGCTAAAAATTGATACGGAAGCCCAGCTCTTTCTAGGGCCTTGGTAAAAGGATTAGCAGCATCATTGGCTCTGACCAAAATGGCAAAATCATTGTAGTCGACTTCTTTATCTCTTTTAAGAATCTCTAAAATCTTATTAACTGTTTTAGAAACCTCTTCATCTATGGTTTTGGCGTGCAAATGCTCAATAGTTCCTGTTTCTTTAGTATCAGCAATAAGCTTTTTATTAATTTTATTAACATATTCCAAGCGATCGGGATCATTGGCTTTAATAAATTTATAAGCCAAATCCAAAATATTCTGAGTTGAACGATAGTTTCTTACCAATGATACTTGCTTGGCATCAGGAAAATCTTTTTTAAATTGAATGATATTACCAAACGATGCGCCCCTCCAGCGATAAATAGCTTGATCATCGTCGGCACAAACAGTTAAATTATTATTTGGCGCTGCCAAAACCTTAATTAATTCATATTGAGCCCAGTTAGTATCTTGGAACTCATCAACCAAAATGTATTTAAATTTTTCTTGGTATTTTTTAAGAATCAAAGGCCTTTGTTTAAACAGCTTTAAGCAATAATTAATTAAATCGCCAAAATCCAAAGAGCTGTTTTCTAAAAGCAGATTTTGATAAACATGATAAGCATTAGCCACTTCTTTTACTCTTTCTGATTCCTGATCTTCGGGTAAATCGCTTAAATTGGTCTTCAATTTGTCAGCATATTCTAAATAATCATCAGGATAAACTTCTTGATCTTTGCAATGAGAAAAATGAGAAATCAAAGCTTGAATAAACTTGGTTGGATTGCCCAACGGTTTGTAATAATCAAGATTGAACTTGTCTAGATTTTGGCGTATTAAAAGCCAGCTGGCAGTCTGATCTAAAATCTTAAAATCAGCTGGTATACCAATGTCTAGAGCATGATCTCTTAATACTCTTTCGCAAAAAGAATGGAAGGTTGAAACCCACAAATCAACATAGCCGTAGGATAAAAGCCTATCAACTCTCTCTTCCATTTCTTCAGCTGCTTTTTCAGTAAAAGTAACAGCCAAGATGTCTTCTGGCTTGGCATATCCTTTTTCAATCAAATAAGCGATTCTTTGAGTAATCACTGTTGTTTTACCAGTTCCAGCCCCAGCTACAATTAAAAGAGGGCCGTTACCATAAATAACCGCTTCTTTTTGCTCTTTATTAAGTTTTTCTAAATCTAAAGCCATTGCTTCTATCCTAACAAAAAATCGCCTCCACCGAAAGACAGAAGCAATTTTTGAATTCTTTTATTCTATTTTTAATTTTTGTGTAATTCTTCTTCAATTTCTATTAATCCTTCATGTCTATGTTTAATTTCTTTTTCTTCTCTTTGGATTCTTTCGTGTTTTTTCTGAAGTTCTGGAGAAATCAGTCGGCCTTGCTTTAAAAAATAATCATAAATTGCTTCTGACAAAGCATCTACGGCTAGCAAAGAACAATGAATTTTTATCAAAGGCACTTTCTTGAATTTTTTTATTAAATCTTCTTTGGTTACTTTTGCTGCTTGCTCTAAGGTTTTTCCCTTGATCATTGTTGTTAATAGACTTGTATTGGCTATAGCGACAGTACAGCCAAAAGTTTCAAATTTAACATCTTTGATTATGTCTTTCCCGGTTTTGTTTTTTCCAATTTTAAGATAAAGATACATAATATCGCCGCAAATTTTATTTCCAGCATGACCTAAAGCTGAAGGATTTTTTATCCTGCCCACATTCTTCGGGTTCTTAAAATGATCCATTATTTCTTTTGTATAAATGCTCATTTTATTGGTGAAATTTTTCTTAATTTTTTAATAATCGAAGGCAAAACCTTTAAAAAATAATTGATATCTTTGAGAGTTGTCCATCTTCCCAAGCTTGCCCTCAAAGAACCGTGAGCTTGTTCATGTTTTAATCCTGTTGCTAAAAGCACATGGCTTGGCTCTAATTTAGCTGAAGAACAAGCCGAGCCAGTTGAAGCAGCAATTCCCAATAAATCAAGCTGGATAATTATTGATTCTCCTTCTATAAAATCAAAGCGAAAATTAGCATTATTGGGCAATCTCTTTTGAGGATGGCCATTTAAATAAGAATTGGGAATTTTTTTCAAGACTCCCTTGATTAATTTATCTCTTAGCTTGATTGTTCTTTGGCCTTCTTTTTTCATTTCTTTTTGGCAAATCAAGCAAGCTTGAGAGAAACCAACAACACTGCTGATATTGGTAGTAGAAGATCTTAATCCTGATTCTTGTCCACCACCGTGTAAGATTGGTTCAATCTTTGTCCCCTGTCTGATAAACAAACAAGCTACTCCTTTAGGACCGTACATTTTATGCGAAGAAGCTGATAATAAATCAACATTCATTTTGTTGACATCAACTGGAATCTTTCCAAAGCTTTGTGAAGCATCAGTATGAAAATAAACTCCTTTTTCTTTACAAATCTTTCCAATTTCTTCAATTGGCTCAATTGTTCCTATTTCATTTGAAGCATGCATTACAGAAACTAAGATTGTTTCTTTTTTAATGGCTTTTCTGACATCTTCTGGATTAACAAGTCCGTATTGATCAACAGTTAATCTGGTTATTTCAAAACCCTGTTTCTCTAACCATTTAGCGCTTTCCATAATACAATCATGCTCAATAGAAGAAATGATAATATGATTTCCCTTGTTTCTATTGGCAAAAGCAATTCCTTTTAAAACCAGATTGTTGCTTTCCGTAGCTGAACTAGTAAAAAAAATTTCATCTGGCTTGGCTTTCATCAAATCAGCAACCGTCGCTCTGCTTTTTTCTAGGGCTTGATGAGCTTCTTGGCCAAAACTATGTAAAGACATGGTATTACCAAATTTCTTAAAAAAGAAAGGATTCATTGCCTTAATTACGCGAGGATCAACTGGCGTAGTAGCGGCATAATCTAAATATATTTTTTTAGTCATATTATTTAATTAAATCTTTTAAAGTAAGCGAATTTAGAGCTGAATTTAAAGAATCTTGAATTTTTTTCCAAAAACTTTTAGTAAGGCACTCTCTTTCTCTTGTACACATACATCTTTTTTGGCCAGAAATACATTTTACCAAAGCAATATCTCCTTCCAATATTCTAATGATCTCCCCTATTTTAATTTTTGATGGATTTTTGGCTAAATAATATCCTCCTTGAACGCCCTTTTTAGATTTAATCAAACTTGCTTTTTCTAATTTTGAAATTATCTTTTCTAAATAATCAAAAGAAATCTCTTCATTCTCAGAGATTGTTTTTATTGAAGATATTTGTTTTGGAAATCTAGCCAAATAAACCATTGCCCTTAGCCCATATTGAGATTTAGTAGATATTTTAAGCATAAAAGCCGACAATGTTTGTCGGCTTTAGTATAGCAAACCCAAAACTCTAGTCAAGAGTAAATAATGAATTTAAAAAATAAAAAGAGTGGATTGGTTGATTAACGATCGAGAAAACTGGCGATGTATGCCAATATGCCTCTTCGGGATCAACGTCCACTCTTCTGAGCCACATTTGTTCGTCTTTTTTTAAAAGCAGAATTATGCATTTTCCATCAAGTTTTCGGTTTGCGCAAGAAAATCTTCTTACGTCGTTTTCGTCTGGCAGCTCGAATTTGTATACAGAACTACTTCTGGTTATGACTGTTATTGGTCGTTTAAGGGACTGCTGAGGAACGCCTGGTGGCTTGACTCCCAATGGAAGCTGGGGTAGTCCTTCTTCTTTTCGTTTTATTCTTTGCTGGTAGCAAAAATCGCAAAGAGGAACGAATGGCCCTTCTGTGTCCTTGGCTTCTGGTACTAAGCTGCTTTGCCGAGTGCCCCACGAAACACCCATCACGCCACAATCAGCACATGCTTCTTTTGGATTCCATCCAAGACGAGTATCTGGACCCATGTTGTTTACCTAAATAAAAACTACACAAAAATTAGAAATTGTCAATAACAATCTGGGGTCAAGACTCTGATAGTTTATTACCAACGCTCTTGGTGTATTTTTTGATCAGAAAAGTCTTGATCACCATGAGGCTGGGGTTTTGTTTTAGGATAACCAATTGGAATAATATTTATGGCCATATACTGTTGGGGAATTCCAAGCAACTTTTTAACTTTCTCTGACGTTTCAGACGTTAAATTCTTCCAAATAGTCCCCAATCCTAAGGCTGCGGCTTGTAAAAACATATTTTGCGATGCAACAGACAAGTCTTGAACTGATAATATTGATTCGGTCGTATCGCTTACGGGAATTATTAATACAGGTGCTTCTTTTACAAAATCTTGGCCAACAATCTCAAAAATGCTGTTTTTGGTTTCCTGGTTTTGAATAATTATAAACTCAATTGCTCTGTTGTCGCGGCCAGTAGGCGCAAATTGTCCGGCTTTAATAATTTCAAGGATATCTTTAACTGGAACTGCTTCTGACTTATATTCTCTGACAGATCTTCGATTCAAAATCTCTTTTATTATCATATGATATAAAAATGTTTAAATATTATGAATTAATTCTACAACAATAAAGAGAATTATTGCAAACAGTCTAAAAACGCCCTATTGGATATTTTTAAATAGTATTTAAGGTAGTTTTATTCCTTCTGATCTTAGTTGTATAGATTGCGCCGTAATACTGCCTTCTTGATTTTCCTTACCACTTATCGTTATTGTTTTACCTACTTCAAGATCGCTAGAACTTCCAGTAATAAATTTATTAATCTCTGTTGTGTCTGAAAAAAATATAATTTTTGAACTGCCATCTTGAAGTTTAACATTAATAGATTTTTCATCCTTTGAGATAATTTCTCCGGTAATAAAACTACTTCCTAATTGATTTCCTAATTTTCCATTCACAGCTCCTGTTGCTGATGCACCCATCTGTTGAAATTTCTGTTGACGTTCCTGACCAATCCCCTGTTCTTTGTATTGCATACCACCATAAAATGCCCCTCCCATCAACAGCCCAACCACTACAATTACTAATGCAATTGAGATAATTTTTTTCATATATTTATATAATTATTATTCGTATCTTAAGGCTTGAATAGGATTAAGCTTAGCTGCTTTTTGAGCAGGCCAATAGCCAAAACTGATTCCAATGACGGCAGATACGCCAAAAGCTAAGACAATCGAAAATAAAGAAATCTTAGTAGCCGTACCAGTAAAAAGCGTTATTGCATAAGCCGAGACGCCTCCTAAGATTATTCCTATGATTCCGCCAACAAAAGTAAGCATTATCGCTTCGGTTAAAAATTGTAAACTAATATCTATTCTTTTAGCTCCAATGGCTTTGCGAAGGCCAATCTCTTTTGTTCTTTCGGTCACCGTAGTCATCATCATATTCATAATGCCAATACCGCCGACAATCAAAGAAATTGAGGCAATGGCTGCCAAAAGAATGGTCATTGTCTCGGTTATTGAAGAAGCGCTGGATATTATGTCAGATTGGTTCATTGTACTAAAATCAGCATTGGCTGCATCAGAAATATTATGACGAGCTAATAATAATGCAGTGATCCCCTCCTGCATCTGCGTCATCGATGCCTGATCGATTGCTTCTACGTTTATAGTTGTCACAGAGCTGTTTCCGCTGAAATAACGCTGAGCTGTGGAAATGGGTACAAATATCCTGTCGTCCTGGTTGGAAAAACCAGTACCCCCTTTTGAAACTGTTATTCCAATAACTTTGAATTGGATCCCTTTTATGCGAATTATCTGTCCAATTGCATTAGCTCCCTCTCCAAAGAGATCATCTCTTGTGGTTGGACCCAAAACAGCAACTTTCGAAGCATTGTCCACATTTTGGCTAGAAATAAAAACTCCATTAGCAATTTCAAGATTTTTAACAGAAGTATATGATGCATTTGTGCCAACAACCTGAGTATTTGTATTTGTGCCCTTTGCAGTAACCTGATAACTACCCGAGACTTCAGGAGCAACAGCTTTGGCAGTACTAACTTCATCTTCAATTGCCCGAGCATCATCCATTGTCAAAGATTGTGCCGAACCCGCAGCTGATCTCACCTGAGAACCAATATTTCTCTGCATGCCGGGCATTACCATAACCAAATTTGAACCGAGCGACTGAATATTCGCCTCAATTGAACCAGTGGCGCCCTGACCCACAGAAATCATGGCAATGACTGAACCAATGCCGATAACAATGCCCAAAACAGTCAAGACCGACCTAGTTTTGTTGCTAAAAATGGCGAAATATGTTTCTTCGAATAAATCAGTGATAAGCATTTTATTCTTTGATTTGCTTAATCATTTTAGAATGATGATTAACAACATCTTCAATAATTTCTCCGTCTTTAATGGAGATTGTTCGCTTGGCGTGTTCGGCAATATATTTTTCGTGGGTAATCAAAATAATTGTTTTGCCTTGTTTGTTTAAGTTTTGAAAAGTTTCAAGAACAAGTTCGCCCGTTTTACTATCAAGATTACCGGTTGGCTCATCAGCCAAGATAATCGTTGGATTATTAACCAATGACCTAGCAATAGCTACTCTCTGCATTTCTCCACCCGAAAGCTGGTTGGAAAGGTGATAAAAGCGTTTTTCATCTAAACCAGCGCTTAATAAACATTTTTTAGCAATTTCTTCTCGTTTGTCTTTTGAGACATTGGCATAAACCAAAGGCAATTCCACGTTTCTCAAAACCGTTGATCTTGATAAAAGATTAAAAGACTGAAAAACAAAACCAATTTTCTTTTTGCGAATCTCGGCTAATTCATCGTCAGAAAGTTTGGAAACATCTTTTTTTTCAAAAAGATATTGGCCACTGGTCGGAGTATCCAAGCAACCCAAAATGTGCATAAGGGTTGATTTACCAGAACCAGATGGTCCTATAATTGCTACAAATTCGCCATCATCAATAGAAAAAGAAAGTCCTTTTAACACTTTTGTCTCAACATTCCCTGAATTATAAGTTTTGGTAATATTTTTAATTTCAAGCATGACTTTAGCGAGCCATTCCGCCCGCTCCCATAATTTGAAATCCTTGAGATTGAGTTTGAGTGGTTTGAGTTTTGCTCTGGCTTACTGTTGAAACAACAACGATATCACCCTCTTTTAAGCCTGAGATAATTTCTGTAGAAAGATCATTCGAAAGCCCAATCCCTATGGACTGCTGTTTGGGTGGACTAGACAGGCTAACTCCAGAAACACTCGCCAATAATTCCTGTTTCATATCGTCTGAAACTTCAACGAATTCGACATATCCTAAGTCTCCTTGTGATTTGATTGCGCCATTTGGAAGAGTTAATACGTCTTGTTTAACATCAGTAATAATATCCGCTGTAACGCTCATGCCAGGCTTGATTCTTTCGTCCTGCGTGTCAAAGCTTATCTTGACTCCGTAGCTTACCACTCCCTGAGAAACTTCTCCCAGTGCATCAACACTCAAAACTTTTCCAGTAATGCTTACGTCCTCAAGGGCATCAAAAGTAAGAGTTGTTTTCTGGCCAACTTTTACATTAGCAGCGTCAACTTCATTAAGAGATATTTCTGCTATTTTTTGTTTAGTAATAATTGTTGCCAAGGCTGTGCCCGAAGAAACAGAGTCACCCTTTCTTACATCAAGATTGGTAATAACGCCATCAAAAGGAGCATAAATTGAATAATCTGCCAACTTTTTCTTGTCTTCGTTCAAAGTGTATTCTGCTTGAGCCACCTTTATTTCTTGATCTTTAATGTCAAAATCAGCTTCTATAATAGTTTCTTTATCAGATTGAATACTATTCTTGATAGAAAGAAGGGTTAAAAGGAAGCTATTTGTTGTTCCCGTGTAGCCATTAAGAGTGGTTAAATGAGTATTGGAAAGTGTTTGCGGCTTAATGTCGCGTTCTATTAATTGATCTTGATAGAATTGAATTAAATTGTTAATGCTTTTTACTGCTTCAGCAATATTTTTTGTCGTTTCGTAAGTTTGATCAATCAATGCTTCTATTCTAACAGTCTCGGAAAATCTGCTGGTTGATTTATAATCCTGAAAATTTTGATCATAGGATTCTCTGGCAATTTGATATTTGTTGACCGCATCTTCTTTATACTGTAAAACCCTATCATCATAACTCACAACACCGGCATAGTAATCAACATTCTCTTGGACTGGATTAAAATTTGACGAGAAAATAATATCTTGAAGACCAGACATAAGGCTGGGAAGGTCAAGGAAAACATCGGCAACATTGTTAAACCCATCTTCGTATGCTTTTTTTAGATCGTATTGAGCTTTTTCTTTTGTGCCCCTTAGAGTACCTTCTTGGGTTGTCATGCCCTTCATTTTATCAAGGCTAGTTTTTGCTTGTTGAAAACTAATCTCGGCATCTGATATCGTTTTTTCTATATCGGTTGTATCAAGCTGAGCCAAGAGAGTGCCGGTTTTTACGCTCTGACCATTTTCAACGCCAATATAAGTAATATCTCCAGAAGCCTTTGGTTGAATCTCTAACTCGTCCAAAGAAGCCACCTGACCAGAACCTGAAACTGAAACAATAAGAGTGTCTTTGGCAACTGCCGCCAAAACATATCGAATTCCCTCCTCTTTGTTTTTTGATGCTCTATAGCCAAAATAACCGCCGCCCACAAGCAAAAGAAGGATTATGGCACTAATAAGCTTGTGTCGAACTATTGAATTAAATATTCTTTTAAACATATGAAATATAAAAAATTTATTTATTTAAAAAGCCTCGAACCTTCATTCCTAATTATTAATACAACCTTCAACGAAATTTATTTCATCAAAAAAGGTCGAACAGAGGGCCAAGGCTAAAGTCATACCTCCTTGACCCTCTATTCTTAATACAACTAAAATCATTTTTTCTTTCATAAAACAAAACCGCCTATGGAAGCGGCTTTATTTTAAATATATTTATTATCTCAAAGGAGGAATATGACCATTTTCAAATCGTGGTGGAGGAAAAAGATTAGAATCTTTTCCAATTTCATGCACTTCAAGAGCCTGAACCGTATCATCATTTCTTTTTCCCAAAACTACTATTGTATCACCTTCTTTTATGTCTTTTTCTGGTGAAAAATTAGTTTCAGGGGTAATAATTATAGTAAGCGTTTCATCGCGAGGTGTCTTTATAACGAAATTACCGTCAATAATTTCAGAAATAACGCCAATATGGGCATCGGGAATTCTTGGAACTCCAAAGTCCCGATAAAAAGGCTCAATCGCGGGTAAATGTTCTGTCTGAGACCTGCGGAACAAGTTTGAATGAAATGGCGTTCTCTCCACCAAGAATCCTATTGCAATCACAATTATGATAATTCCAATTAAAGAATAAAGAAGCGGCCGGCGATAAATAAAATTAAAATGTTTGCTAAGTATCTCCAATGCAGCGATTAGAATTATGGCCAATAAAATCAATGGCCAGGGAAAAGAAATAAGAAAAATTCCAATACCAGGAAAGCCGAATTTCGGCAAAAACAACAAGCCAGTTGCTCGCAATGAAAAAGCAATGAAACTAACGATATAAATAACAAATAAAAATAAAGTAAAAATACTCAATATTAAAAAAATTGTTTGTAAAATGAAATATAGCTTAGGCTTCATTTTAACGCTCCCGCTTTTTATCTTATTGAGTATTTCATCGCTAAGAGAATTTTTCTGTGTTTCATTGTTCATAAACATATCCTGATTTTTTTAAAATTAATTGCATAATTTCTTTGGCTCGTTTTATTCTTATCCCCACGGTAGAAATTGGGATTTCCATAACATCGGCGATTTCTTTATAAGTTAGGTCTTCCAAATAATAAAGAATGATTGGCTCGCGGTATTTGCCTTCTACCTGATCAAGAGTTTCATTAATCATTTTTTCGATATTGCGTCTATCAATCTGCTGGTTAAGATCATTGTTAATATTTGGCAGATGCTGGGGAAAAAATATATCTAAATTAAATATCGGTAAGGATTTTTTCTTTCTTTTTTTAAGAGTATTAATCAGCTCATTGTGCGCAATGCGGAAAATCCACGAGGAAAATTTTCTTTTTACATCAAAGCTTTGAATATTTGTATAAGCTTTTATAAAAACATCTTGGACTACGTCGTTTATGTCTTCTCCGTCAGAAAGAAATTTCCAGGCATAACGCTTAATCCTGTCTTCATATCTGCTAATGATGGTGCCAAAAGACTCAATCTTGCCGGACTGAATCAAAATTATAATTTCTTCGTCTGTTTTGTTTGACACATCTTCTCTCATAATATTAATACAACTAATGATTGTTTTTATTTCAAATATTTTTCAATATTTTGCAGATGCTCTTCGTAGGTTTTGGCAAGATGAATTTGTCCTTTGCTGTCGTGCAGATAGTAAAGATAATTCGTTTCTTCCGAATGAATGACGGCTTCAACAGCTGCTAAACCTGGATTGCAAATTGGAGCCGGTGGCCGTCCCTTGTGAAGGTAAGTGTTATAAGGAGAATCAAGTTTATAATCGTCTGGTTTTATAATCGGCCACCAGTTTCCCGGTTCTCCCAAAGCATATTGGATGGTGGCGTCTATTTGAAAAGGCATTCCTTTCAACCATCTATTCCAAATTACTCCTGCAATCAAAGGCATATCGTTTTCATTTGCTGCTTCCCTTTGTACTAAAGATGCAAGAGCGATTAAAGTATCGTTTTTGATATTACTTTTTTCTGCTTCTTTGAACAAGCCGACTACCTTTTCATCAAATTGATTTTTCATCGCCTCAGCCACTACCTTGCCAGCATTTCCGCTATTCGTCAAATCAAGCAAATAAGTATCAGGGAATGAATATCCCTCTTCAGCGTAATTTAAGAATTCTTTTTTTGTGTTGTCCGACCAATAAAGTTTTTCTTGCAATATCTCGGCAACTTCTTCATTTCTTAATCCTTCTGGTATTACTGCCCAACCTTGATATCTAAATCTTACAAGAGTATCTGCTAGAGCCCAGGCATCCATAGTCTTTGAAACCGTGTATGCCCCCGGCTGTATCTTTCCTTCCCATCCTTTTATTTTCATCACAAGCTTAAATGCCCATTCGTTCCTTATGTATCCTTGCTCTTTTAGTTTAGGAATAAGTTCTTCCTCAGTCGTATTAAGATTGACAACAATCCTTTCCATTTCGAATTCTCTTTTCGGCCCTGAAAACAAAAAATAATATGCCCCGGCAAGAATTCCTATCAATAATATTATTGCACCTACAATTATATTTTTTTTATTTCTGTTCATATATTCGCTTGATTTGTTCGACCATAAAAATTAGTCCCCAGCTTAATTCTCCAGGATATATCCAATTGATTTGATATATTTTTTTATTATTTTTTAATGATTCCACCTCCCAAAACAACATCTCCAATATAAAAAACTGCTGATTGACCAGGAGCTATGGCAAAACAAGATTTTTTAAGTTTTACAAAAATATTTTTCTTTTGAGGAATAATCTGGCAATCAATCAATTCGCTGTTAGATCTTACCATGACTCGGGCATTAATCTTTTTATCTAACTTTGAAAATGCTATCCAATTGGCATGGTGAATAAAAAAATTATTCGAAAAAACAGATTCTTTTGTCCCAACAATTATCTGATTCTTACAAGAATTTATACTCATTACATAATAAGGCTTACCAAGTCCCCCTATTTTTAATCCTTTTCTCTGCCCAATTGTAAAATTATAAAAACCATCATGCATTCCCATAACTTCGCCTTTCTCATTTACAATATCTCCTTTTTTAATCTTTCCTTTTCCTATAATTTCACTATAATCTCCATTTTCAGCAAAATCTTGGCTTTCAGATTTTTGAGCGTATTCTTTTAACCCGAATTTTAAAGCCATTTTTCTTACTTCTTTCTTCGTATATTCTCCCAATGGAAAAATAACTTTTTTTAATTGTTTTTGACTAAGCCTATAAAGAAAATATGACTGATCTTTAGTTAAATCCTTGCCTCTTAATAAAATGTATCTTTTCCTTTTATCATCATAAAGAGTTCTGGCATAATGGCCGGTGGCAAAAAAATCAAAAGAAATTCCATCTTCAATAATTTTTTTTAATAAAAATCCAAACTTTATTTTCTGATTACAAATTACGCAGGGATTGGGAGTTCTTCCGGCTAGATACTCTTTCTTGAAATAATCTAAAACGTATTTTTCATATTCATCAGCCAAATCTAAAACAACATGGCGAATGCCTATCTTTTTGGCAGCTTTCTGAGCGTCAATAATATCGTTTTTTTCTCCTGGGCCATAACAAGCGTTTTTGTGGACACTGGAAAAATATTTTTTCTTCCATAGCTTCATTGTTGCACCTATTACTTCAAATCCCTGCTGTTTCAAGATTGCCGCTGAAACAGTAGAATCAACTCCCCCGCTCATTCCGACAATAATTTTTTTAAGATTTGGACTTTTCATAAAATATAGGTCTATTTAGATTCAATCTAATAATAATTTTACTATTATGATACGAAGTGAGGTCATCATCGACAATTAATTCCCAATTTCTTAAATGTTGAAGAAAGTTTCTGTCCTGTTCGATAAAAAAATTCATCAGTCATTTTATCCTCCAAGCCGTATTTTCGGTTCCCCCGTTGATGCGTCTCGGTCGAGGTGTTTTTAAGTTTTTTGGCGACAATTTTTTTCAATTCAGAAAAAAACATTCAAATAGACTATTTAATTTAAGGTGTGCCTGGAGCGATGAGAGTAATCGATTTTATGCCACCGGCATATTCCAAACTTATGGTGGTGCTGTTGGAGTTTGAGGTCAATTGAGATTTCACACTCTGACCATCAACAGAAGCCGTGAAGTTTCCGCCGACAAGCGTTGTCGGTATAGTTATCACGGCCTTGCCCGTCATCCCGTTGGAGCCAGCAACCGTGAAGGTGATGGCTCTTGTGCTTGAATTGAACGTCAGAGCCGAAACAGAGGAATCAGAACTTACGGAAATGGGATAGCACTTGCCCCCCGACGAAACTGAATATGTATAAAGAAGTCTCTGTTCTTTCAAAAAGAGCGCTCGGGCATTAGTGCTTAGGATGTTGCGAGCAGAGTTGGAGTCAAGATAAGAAAGGAGAGATCTCCAGTGTCCGACAGCGTCAGCTGTGGCAAGATCGCTTATATTGCCCGTATAGTTAAGCCATCTTTCCAGACTATTTGCACCCCCTCCCGCATCCGAACCAAATAAGATACGAGAGTTCCACGTTTCAAAGAGTTGCCTCCATTCCTCATACAATTTACCGTTATTAGATTGGTCTGCAAGTCTCGACCAATTAGAGTTGGGTTGCGAAAGAGGGTTTTGCATATTCTGAATCCCTGCCGTGTCGAAATATAGATTAGGATATCGTAAAAGGAAATCATTGAGTGTGGCGCTGTTAAGTGTCATATTATTAAATCCGAGATGACACCAGAGGATAATCGCGTCTTTATTGTGACTCAACATCCTTTCAAGGGCGGCATTCGCAACAGCGTCGTCGGGGACGAAGTGAAACGAAATGGGGACGCGATATTGGGCAGACAAATCCACCAACTGAAGCCAAAGCGGAGCATCTGGCGCAACATAAATAGTTGGAGGCGGAATAATGGCCCCACCGTTGCCAGTGTAGTACCTCAAATTGGCTTCACCTATGCCATAAAATTTTCCTGCCTTCAGTTGTGATTCAGCAGATGTAAAAAATAATTGACCTTGGGTGAGCCAGGTAGAGGGTTGCGGTGAGTCGGGAGTGTCTACGAATGTTATAAATCTACCGGGGTATTGAGATGCTGTTTCGAGCGAACCTGAATATAGGTTGGCCACACTCACGCCCGCCTTATCCATCTCTGAAATTATCTGAGATGCGCTAACTTTGGATGTTATATGGACATGAGAATCAAAAATATCCATATGCTCCGTGTCAGTAGGACTGGTGCATGAAATGTTAGGCGTGGATGGAGCGGAGGGTAGCATCGCGTCAGTCTGTGCAGGGACTTGCTCAGTCGAGATGTCAGTCTGTGCTGGTGTTTTTGGGGCTGTGTTTTGATCTGTTTCTTCGTTCGGAGTAACGGGCGTTTCGCCTGAAGATGATTCCGGGGTCACTTGCGTCTCTGGGGTAGGTTTACTTTGCTTGACCGATTGCCGATAATACCAAAAAATTCCCCCTGCCATGACAACTACCGCCCCGACAATAATTACTAAGATAAATTGTGAAAATCCTTTTTGATTCATAATTATATTATACACTTAAACTATATCTGTAACGAACGGACAAAAAAGAAAATCACCGAAAAATCGGTGATTTTCTTTTCATGCGTCTCAGTCACCTGACTTAGCATAAGAGAATGTTGCGAGGCTTGGATTCGAACCAAGATACATAGCTCCAGAGGCTATAGTCCTACCATTAGACGACCTCGCAGTAAATTAAATCTTCAAATACTTTCTAATAGCAATAAAGCTGGAAATAAATCCTAAGAATATACCCGTTCCCAATTGAATTAAGATAATGCTCAAAAGATTATCAGTAAAGTATTTCCAGACATTTAAATCAGAAAATAAATTGCTGATATTGGGATTCAAAAGCCAACAACCTGAAAGAAAAATAACAAAAGCAATAAAAGCAGAAACAATACCGGCAATCATTCCTTGAACCAAAAATGGACCTCTGATAAACCAATTGGAAGCGCCAACTAATCTCTGAACTTGAATTTCTTCTCTGAGATTATCAATTGCCAATCTGGTAGTATTTAGAACAACCAAGAATGAGAAGAAAAACAATAAAACAGATAAAGCAATTCCAACCTGCTTAAAAGAGCTGGTCAGATTAAAGATTCTTTCAATAACCGGCTTTTTCTCGTAATAATCAACCTTCTGAATCGAATCGATAAAATCTCCATTTCCTAAAAATTGAGCTATTTTTTCATACTCACTCGGATCAGCTGCTTTGATATTGATAGAAGCTAAAAATGGATTAATTCCTATTTCTGTCAAAGATTGCATTAAAACATCTTCTTGCTCGTGCCTTTTAGTAAAATCTTGGAATGCCTGGTCTTTAGAAATATATTGAATATTGCCGTCATCGGAAATATCCAGCAATCCATCTCTTACTTCCATAATCTTGGTTTCGTCAACATCTTCTTTAAAATAGACTGAAATGTCAATCTTTTCTTCTACTTTTTGAATTAAAAACTGACTTACACCTTTTAAAAGAAAAATTGAAGTGATCAAAGAAACAGTTAAAACTAAAACAAAAATAGTTGTAGTTGTCACTCCCCAATCATAAGATAAGCTTTTCCATCCCAATTTAATTATTCTTTTTAAAGCAGTAATCATAATTTATTAAAGAATAAACCTGCCATTTTTCTCGTCTCTGACTAATCGGCCCTGATCTAAGGTAATTACTCTTCTGCCCAAAGAATTAACGATTTCTTTGTTATGAGTAGCTAAAATAATGGTAGTACCCATTTCATTAATTTTCAATAACAAGCGCATAATATCAGAAGCGTTATAAGGGTCAAGATTACCAGTTGGCTCATCAGCTAAAATAACTTCTGGCCGATGAATCAAGGCTCGGGCAATGGCTGTTCTCTGGCGTTCGCCAGCTGAAAGTTCAGCTGGATAATGATGTGATCTCTCGGTCAGCCCGACAATATCTAAAACCTTGGGAACATCTCTCAATATCTCTTCATCGCTTTTGCCCAATACTTCCATGATATAGACAACGTTTTCATAGGCAGTCTTTGAATCTAACAGCTTGTAATCTTGAAAGACTGATCCAATTTTTTTTCGATGCTGAGAAACTTCTTCGGGTTTAATATTGTGGATATCTTTGCCATCAAAAAGAATTCTGCCCTGAGTCGGCTTCTCACTGGCTAAAAGTAATTTTAAAAGGGTTGTTTTGCCAGCCCCTGATTTTCCAACGATTGAAACAAATTCTTTTTTATCTATTTCAAAAGAAACATCTTTTAAGGCAGTTGTTTCTGAAGAATAAATTTTAGTAACCTTTTCAAACTTGATCACGATTTAATGTTTAATTTCAGCTTTAATAAATTCATCCAATTCTCCATTTAAAACGCCATTGGTATCAGAGGTTTCAATATCAGTCCTCAAGTCTTTGACCATTTGATAAGGATGAAGGACATAAGAACGAATCTGATTGCCCCAACTGGCATCAATCTTTTCACCTTTGACCTGTTTTAATTCTTTATTCTTTTTCTCTTGCTCTAATTGATACAATTTCGCAATCAATACTTTCATTGCTTTTTGTTTATTTGCAAGTTGCAATCTTTCTGATTGGCAGCTGACCACAATTCCAGTTGGCAAATGAGTGATTCTGATGGCTGTTTCTCTTTTATTGACATTCTGTCCGCCTGGGCCAGAAGACCGATAGGTGTCTACTTTAATTTCATCTGGCTTGATTTCAATTTCTGGAACATCTTTATCGGAAATATCGGGCAGAACCTCCACCAAAGCAAAAGAGGTATGGCGCAATCTTTGTGGAGAAAAAGGAGAAATCCTGACCAATCGATGAACTCCAGTTTCTTTTTTCAAAAATCCGAAAGCAAATTTTCCTTGTATTTCTATGGTCACTGATTTTAGACCGATTCTTCCTTCTGGTCCTCCAGCTTCGCCGTAAGACTGATCAAGCGTTTGAATTTTATAGCCATGGCTTTGACAATATTTTTCATACATTCTTAAAAGCATGGTTGCCCAATCTTGAGCATCGCGGCCGCCCACTCCAGAAAAAATTGATAAAAGTGCGTTTTTCCTATCGTATTTTCCTGAAAGAAAAACTTGAATCTCTTTCTCGTCTAATTTTTTAATCAAACTGTTGATTTCTTTTTCCAAAGCTTCTTGGTCTTGCAATTCTTCAGATAAAATAGCTAAATCATTCAAATCATTTTTCAGCTTATCAAAATCAGCTATTTCTTCTTTGATCTGGCTTAGCTCCTGGCCAATCTGAGCTGCTGATTCTTGGTTCTGCCAAAAATCCGTTTCTTGGGTTTTTAATTCTAATTCTTTAGCTTTTTGTCTTTTCTTGTCCAATTCAAAGACGGTCCTCTAAAAAGAGGAGTCTATTTTGTAAATCTTTGATTGTTTCTTGAATGGTTTTCATAATATATGGGGAAGCTCTTGAGCCGAGGAGAGGAATCGGACCTCCAACCTACAGTTTACGATACTGTCGCTCTGCCAAATTGAGCTACCCCGGCAAAATAATATTTTCTTGCCTAAATTTTATCACAAAAACCATATTTATCAATAAAATCTAGAAAATTATTAAAAAAATAAAGGTCCTAAATTACTTTTTAGGACCCGACTTGAGAAAGGGTGGTTGAGGAAGAGCTATAGATGAAGTTAATTCAAGTATCTTTTTAGAAGCATTTTTTTCTTTAATTTCAAGGCCTGTTGAATGGGCACATTTACGAACCCTAATCCACTGCTCAAGAGTTTCGGCCATTTCCGACATCCTCTCGACGGCCAATGGTCTAAGACTGCTTCCAAGATAACTGTGGTCATAAACCCAAGACCACTTTTCAAAAGCCAGAGTCATCTGTGCAATCTTTCTTAGGGCTATTTCGCTTTCTTGAGGAACGCTGTTGTGAATACTAAACCATTCCTCAACAGTCGTGGCCAGCTCTAAAATCTTCTTCAGAGCCATCTTTTTAATCTTGTGCCCTGGAGGAATGTCCTCCTTTTCGTCTTTATAGATCTTAATCCATTGCTTGAAGCTTAAAGAAGAAAAGTAGTCTTCTGGTAGTCTGTCAAAACAACAGACTACGGCAAAAACTAGCCCAGCCGCATCCACCAAATCATTAAAATTCTCAATCTTCGTCTTCATTGTGAACCAACTGCCGCTAATATTAATACAAAATCTACGAATTGTCAATGGTTAACTCGATTCTATGTTTATCTAAAAAACAGCACATAAAACCCCGCTAAATAAGCGGGGTTTGACAAGCAAACTCATCAAGGAATTATATAAATATCTTCTCCACTTCTTTGAATTTGTCTTCAAATCCATGTTCTTTGGCAACTGGCTCTAATGTGATATAGCCCTTGGCTACATTTATGCCTTGTTTGAAAGCAACATCAGCTAAAACAGCGTTAATGCCTCCTTGGGCATACTTTTTGACATATTCCTTGGTAGCTGCATTCAAAGCATGAGTAGAAGTTGCTCCAACAGTGGCTGGAATATTGGGAATTCCCAAATAAATTATTTTCTTACCAGTTTGTGGTCCAGTCATGATAATAGCTGGATTTTTAATGTCAGTTATTTTGGAAAATTCGCAGATTCCACCCTGATCAATGGCTACGTCGCCGATAACTGCGCCTTCTTTCATAATATCTAGCATCTCTCTGTTTATTAATCTGTCAGCTCTAGTTCCTTTGATATAAATAGAACCAATAATCATGTCAGCGTCAGCCATTTCATGACCAAGAACTTCTTTATTGGAATCAACAATTTTTAATTGAGCTCCCCAAGCATCAGCCAATGGCTGTAATTTTTGCTGCAAATATTTCCTTTTGTCTTCCCTTAATTCCAAAACAGTAACATTGGCGCCTCTTCCTAAAGCACAATAAGCTGAATTTTCTCCAACTATGCCACCGCCGACAACCACAACCTTGCCAGCTCTGCCTCTGATTTTATTAACCATTTTATTAGCCAGTCCGTCAGGAGAAGCCAGATATTCGCTGCAAATATCAATTATTCTCTGGCCAGCCACTTCGCTCATCGGAGCTAGCAATGGAGTTGTTCTGTCTTCTAAGACGATCGTTTCATAGGCAATAAATATCCCCTGGCTTTTAATAGCAGCTATGGTTAAATCTTTATTAGCTGGATTAGCTAAATGAAGATAGGTAAAAAGAGTCAAGCCAGGCCTTAAATATTGGAATTCTTCTTTCTGAGGCTCTTTAACTTTGACCATTAATTCAACTCTATCCCAAACCTCTTTGGCTGTTTCGACGATTTCTGCTCCGACTTCTTGATATTCTTGATCTGAAATCTGAGAAGACAAACCAGCTCCTTTTTGAACAAGAACCTGATGGCCCAAGCTGGTTAAATCCTTAACTGTATCTGGAGTTAAACCAACCCTTGTTTCTGTTTTATCCTTGATCTCCTTGACTGTGCCTATTTTCATTGTTTTTTTTATTTAATAATATTTGGCTCTCGCAGCGATAAAGAGCGAGAGACGGGACTCGAACCCGCGACGTCGTCCTTGGGAAGGACGCATTCTACCGCTGAATTACTCTCGCAAAAAAATTATTAATATTTTCTAATAAGTCTTTAAAAAATCCTGAACTATTTTTAGCTTGACTGTTCTCTCCGCTTGAATTTTGGGCTGGTAAAACTACCACTGGATTCTCTCCCTCTTTAACAAAACCTTGTTCTCTGGCTTTTTCTTCCCAATAGCTGTCTTGGTCTGCTTTAGAAATATCGCTCTCTAAGTTAGTTTTTTTTTCCTGTAATTTTTGAATCTGTTCTTCTAACACTTTAATCTCATTAATCATTGATGATCTTTTCTGAGCGATTCTGACATTATAAATTATCAAAAGAGCCAAAGATCCCAAAATTAAGATAGCAAAAAAAATAAGAGAGAAATCAATCCGAGAAGAGTTTTTTAATTTTGATTTATTTGCTATCATAAAGTTTATGAAACCTTCTTCACAAAAAACCATTTTTAAGACACTCTGGATTTTTTTAGTATCTTTGGTAGCCATCAGCACCGTTCTAATGCTGATTGCTCCTTTATTTTAATCCTCTTAATTCTTAATTTCAAGTTCTAAACATTTCTAAAAATACCTTGGGAGGAACCTGAACTTTTCCTTTTTCTTTTAATTCTTTTTTGCCTTTTTTCTGCTTCTCCCAAAGCTTTCTCTTTCTAGTGATGTCTCCTCCATATAAAGGAGCAGTCACGTCTTTTCTTTTGGCCTTAATGGTTTCTCGAGCAATAATCTTATTTTGAATAACTGCCTGCAGGGCAACTGAAAATAGTTGAGCCGGCATCACTTCTTTCAATTTCTTGGTCATTTTCTTTCCTTCTTCAATGGCATCGTTTTTATGAACAATTTTAGAAAAAGCTTCTTCAAGTTCGCCAGCAACAAAGATTTCCAATTTAACCAAATCCCCTTTTCTATAACCAATAAATTGATAGCTCATTGAGGCAAATCCCTGCGTCACTCCTTTTAATCGGTCGTAAAAATCAATAACGATTTCTCTTAAGGGAACTTCGTATTTCAAAAGCAATCTGTTTGATAATAAATATTTTGTTTCTAAATGAATGCCACTGGCCTGACTCAATAAATCTAAAACAAAGCCCAAATATTCCTGAGGAGTAATAATCTCTATTTCAACCCACGGCTCTTGCACTTCTTTAATAGATATTGGATCTGGCCAATCGCTGGCTGAATAAATTATCTCTTCTTCGTTTTTTTGATTAATGATTTTGTAAGAAACCTGAGGCTGAGAAATAACCAAATGCATGCCGAACTCTCGGCGCAGTCTTTCTGAAGTAATTTCAATATGTAATGATCCTAAAAAGCCGCAGCGAAAACCGCGGCCCAGGGCTTTTTTGGCTTCTGGTTCAAAGCTTAAGGCAGCGTCATTAAGTTTTAATTGGGCTAAGGCTTTTTTCAAAAGATCAAAATCATCAGCATTCTCCGGATAAAAGCTGGCAAAAACAACTGGCTGTGGCTCTTTGTAGCCAGCCAAAGGAACTGGTAATTCAGCTTTCTGTATTTTTAATTTGGCATCAATAACAGTATCGCCAACCCTGACTTGACCTGGCTCTTTGATTCCGGTGGCTAAATAACCAATCTCTCCTGCGCTCAGACTGTCTATTGGCCTTAAATCAGGTCCAAAGAATCCAACTTCTTTGGCTTCTCCTAAAACATTTGAAGCCATCAGATAGAACTTGTCGCCCCTTTTAATTTCTCCGTCAAAAACTCTGATATAGGCCAAGATTCCTTTGAATGAATCGAATTTAGAATCAAAAATTAAAGCTTTAAGTGGCTTTTCATTGTCACCGCCAGGCAAAGGAATTTTAATAACCTCTTCTAATAATTTATCAACATTAGTTCCTTTTTTGCCCGAGATAAGAAAAACTTCTTCTTCGGCAATGCCCAACAACTGAGCCAATTCCTGCCTGGACTGCTCAACTTGAGATTGGGGCAAATCAATTTTATTGATAGCTGGTATTATTTTTAAATTCTGCTTTTGAGCCAATTCAAGATTATAAATCGTCTGAGCCTGAATTCCTTTGGTGGCGTCAACCAACAAAATCGCTCCTTCAACAGCAGCCAATGACCGAGAAACTTCATAGGTAAAATCAACATGGCCGGGAGTATCTATAAGATTTAAAATATAGGATTGGCCATTCAAAGAATAATTCATTTTGACTGGCTGCATTTTAATGGTAATCCCCTTTTCCTGCTCTAATTCCATTGCATCTAAAAAACAAGATTTCATTTTTTCTTTAGGAACAGTGTTGGTCAATTCTAAAAATCTATCAGCTAGGGTAGATTTTCCATGATCAATATGGGCAATAATTACAAAATTTCTAAGCTGTTTCATGTTTTTTCTTTAAAAGAAATAAAGATAGGCAAAACTGAAAAATATCTGAGAGAGCAAAAGCCAAGACCAGTCCCAAAATCCTGATATCGCCGCTGTCTTTTAACAAAGAAAGAAAAGAAAGGCTTAGAGTAATGTTTAAAATAACAGTTAAAACAGCAATCAAGGCTGGAGTTTTGGTATCTTGTAAGGCAAAAAATGCTCTTAATATTAAGGGAATTGTCGTACTGGCCCACAAGCTCAAGCAGAATAATCCCAATCCCGTTGCGGTTAATTGAGCTGATGCTTGAGAAAATTGACCATGCCTTAAAAGCAGGTTGATAATCTGATTCCTAAAAACAAAGATAAAAAAACTAATGGGAATTATTAAAAGAATAATTTTATTAAAAATTGACCAGAACTTTTTAAAAAGCTCGGGTTTCTGTTTTTGTGATTGGAGCTGGCTAAATACAGGAAACGCAGCAGTGGCGAAAGAAATGCCAATAATTCCAATTGGCAGAGATTGGAGGTTATTGGCAAAATTAAAAACAGCAATTGATCCTTGATTGAGCGTTGAAGCCAAGGCAGTGATAAAAATCAAATTAATTTGCTGGCTGGCTATGCCTAAAATTCGAGGTAGCATTAATTTAAATGTTTGAATAATTCCTGGATCTTTAATATTTAAGCTGAATTCGTACTTGAATCCAGAACTAATTGCTGATGGAACTTGAACTAAAAAATGAAAAAAGGCTCCCAAAACCACGCCCAAAGAAATTCCCAAAACGCCAAATCGAGGAGTTAAAAATAATATTCCTAAAATTATTCCTAAATTATATAAAAGAGGACAGAGGCCAAAAACCAAAAACTTTTTAAAATAATTTAAAATTCCAGAAAAAACATTAGATAGTCCTAAAAAGATCGGACTCAGAAGCATCAAGCGAGTTAAATTAGCGCATTCTCTTTGAGCCTCTAAGGAAAATCCTGGGGTTGTCAATTTTAAAATCCAAGGAGTAAAAATAAAAAGAAGAATCGATATTGATATTAAAAAAAGCAAAAAAACATTAATTAAATTAGAAGTGAATTGCCAAGCTTTTTCTTTGTCTTCTTCATAATACTGAGAAAAAATTGGCAAAAAAGAAACGATCACTCCACCGACAATAAAAATATTATAAACAAAATCAGGAATCCGAAAAGCAGCCAAATAAATATCAAGCTTTAGGCCTGCTCCAAACATATCAGCCAATAGCCATTCTCGAATTAAACCCAATAAACGGCTAAGAAAAGTTGAAAAAGCCAGAATTATTGCTCCTTGAGTAATTGTTTTTGTCTGAAAATTTAAGATACTCGCCATATAAGGTATTTTAGGGTAATTTGAATTTTAAATCAAAGTTTTTAAAATTAAAAACACTTCTAACGAAGCGTTTTTAATTTGCTCAAGCAGACAATAAGCCGAATTCTGTCTGACCCGTAAGGGCGAGGCAATTATCTATCTTAGTCCTGTAATTGCTTACAGGATCATGCGAGCTACTTGTCATTTAGGCAAATCCGGAGATTGTCTAAATGTTTGCTCTTGCACCCGATAAGGATTTGGCCGTTTCACTCCTATTTTACAATAGGACTATCCCGCAAGCGGGATGGCTTGACCTTTCGGTCTTGCCCGTCTCTGTTCGCACCTCGAGGATTTCTCCCGGCGGCTGTTAGCCGTTATCTTTTTTGATCCCAAAAATGGGAAAATGGTGTTCGGACTTTCCTCCCCTTTCTAGTAAACTAGTAGGGGCAATTGCCCTGTCTGCTTGAGCAACTATATTATACAAAAACATAAGCTTTAGTCAAGTCAACCACCAGAGCTTGCTGATGACAATTTTCAATGACAAATTAAAGGAGTTTTTGAATACGCCCTTCCTTGTCCAGGGTTTCATTAACTAATTTATCAGCTTCTTGGTTTTTTTCGCGGGAAATCAGTTTAAATTTTATTTTTTTAAAATCTAATTTTAAATTCCAAAGAGTCAAAAATAAATTCTGAATTTTTGGCTCCAAAATCTTGTATTCTCCATTAAGTTGTTTAACTAATAATTCTGAATCTGATTTTAATTCAATTTCTGAGGTTTGGGCTATATTTTTTCCAAAAAGCTGTTTAAATTTTTTTAAAGCGAAAATAACTGCTTCGTATTCAGCTTCATTATTAGTTAAGTCGTTGCCCAAAAACTCGCCATATTCTTTAATGATTTGGTCTTTTTCGTTTAAAAAAACTATTCCGGCTGCCGATGGCCCAGGGTTTCCCCGAGAGCCACCGTCGGTATATATTGTTATTTTTTTCACAATTTTATTAATATTGAGAGAGTAATATAATTACTCGACTTTTTTAAAATATTCTACTAAACAATTTTTAAACTTTTCTAAATTTTCTGTTTTAAGCCTAAATCCAGCAGCTGGAGCATGGCCACCATAAGTTATTAATAAGTCTTTGCAACTCATCATTGCCTTGACCGCATCCATACCTGATGGCGTCCTGACCGCTCCTGGGCATTCTTTGTCTTCTTTGTGGAATAAAAACACTGGCTTGCCGTATTTATTACATATCCTTGAAGCTGACGGCCCCAATAAAATCAATGGCCAGTTTCGATCTCCCTCAAAAACAATTAAATTTGAATCATTGATCCTTCTTTCTATTTCCAGAGATATTCTTTGAATTTCCTGTCGGCGACGCTCAGATTTTCTGATCAATGATTGAGCCATTTTTTTGGCTTTATCTAGCTTCTTTTCACTTAAAAGAACATAAGCTTCGTTTAAATGCCTTATCGTTTCTCCAGCATTTAAAATGGCAACCAGTTTTTGGCGAATTTCTTGGCTATCCCAATTCTCAAATCTGGTCATATCTATTAAAGCTATTAATCCTGGCCTTTGTGTAAAATTCAAAGCCAATGATCCCTCTCTAACAAACTTCTCATTATCAGCCTCAATAATCATCATATCGGCAATTGTTGCCAAAACCACTATTTCTAAGAACTTTTCCGGCTTAAACTCTTGGTGGGCTAATGAAAATAAAAGTTTACAAAGTTTGTAAACCAATCCAGCATTAGCCAATTCTTTAAAAGGATATTTATCGCCTTTTTGCTTCGGCGCACAAATAATCGAGGCTTTGGGTATTTGAGGCAAAACTTTATGATGATCAATAATCATCACTTCAAAGCCCATTTTCTTGGCTGTTTCTGTCTCATTGACATTGCCTATTCCGCAATCTAGGGCAATCAATAAAGCTGGGCTGTATTTTTTTAAAAACTTAAGGGCTTTTTCATTTAACCCATATCCTTCTTTTTCTCTGTCAGGAAAATAGATGGCAGCTGGTTTAAGGCCGAGCTCTTTTATTGTTTCTTCTAAAATAATAACTGATCCCACTCCGTCAGGATCAGAATCGCCATAAATAATTACCTTCTCTTTGTTTTTAACAGCTTCTAAAATTCGTTGAGCTGCTTTTTTTAAATTTTTAATCTCTGCTTTCATTTTCTAAAGCCTTAATTCCTGGCAACTCTTCTCCAGACAGAAGCGCTAGCATGGCTCCACCGCCAGTAGAAATATAGTCAAACTTAGAATGCTTGCCCAATTTATCAATAAATTCTACTGTTGACCCTCCTCCGGCTACTGAAAAAGCCCGGCTTTTAATAATTGCTTCAATTATCTCTTGTGAACCTTTTTGATATTTTTCATCTTCAGTTTTACCCAGTGAACCCGATAAAAAAATAGTTTTAGCTATTTTAATTTTTTTCTTAAACAATTCGATTGTCTTGGGACCGATGTCAAAGCTGTCTTGACTGTCAACGGCAATAAGAATTTTTTTCGGTTCTTCAAAATCTATTTCTTTTTCTTTGATTTCTCTTTCTAATAATCCTCCGATTAAAACCCAATTGGCAACTTTGGTAATCCTGTCAATCAGTTTTATCTTGGTTTCTATCTTTTTTCCTCCGATAATTGCCACCAATGGTTTTTTGGGCTTTTTAAGCAAACCAGTCAAAATTCTAAACTCTTCTTCTAAAAGAAATCCTGCGCCAGAGGTTATGTATTGGGTAATGGCTTCAATTGAAGCGTGAGATCTGTGGCAAACGCTGAAAGCGTCATTAATATAGAAATCTCCTAAAGATGCTAATTTTTTAGCAAAACCAGAATCGTTTTCTTCTTCTTCTTTATGAAACCTTAGGTTTTCTAAAAGAATTATTTTTCCGGGCTTCATCTTATCAATCTCTTCTTTAACTTTTTCTCCAATGCAGTCTGGCAAAAACAAAATGCGAGCCTTTAATAATTTGGCCAATCTTAAGGCAATCGGTTTTAAACTGTATTTCTTAAAATTGGATTCATCTTCCTGGGGACGGCCAAAATGACTCAAAAGAATTATCTTGGCTTTCTTTTTCTTTAAATAATTAATGGTTGACAAGCTTTCTCTTATCCTGAAGTCATCTAAAATTTCCCCTGTTAAAGAAAGAGGAACATTAAAATCGCATCGGACTAAAACTCTTTTGTTTTTTAAATCAAAATCTTTCAAGCTCTTCATATGGCTTTTCTAATTACTTTTTTAAATTCTTCAAAGATTCCTGTAAAATATTTTTTAATTCACTTAAATTAACCTGCTTTCTTTCTATCTTTTTCTTTTCCAAAGGCAATTCTTTTTTCGATAAAGAAAATGGGACTGAACTTTGGCCAGCTTTTTCTAAAGAAATCTCTGGTGATTTGCTTTGAATTATTGGTGGCTGGCTAATTCCAATTGGCTCTTTTTTAATTTCTTGTATCGGCTGCCTTTCCTGAGCTTCTTTGACTTCCTTAGCTTCTCTGGTTTTTTTTAAGCAGGGTTTGCAATAAACCGGCCGAGTTCCATCAGGAGGAAAAACAACCTTAGTCCATTTGCCGCACAGAGCGCATTGAGCGTCGTAAAGAACGGTTGAAGACGTTGTCATTGGCTGTTCTCTTTTAATTGTCGGCGTTTCTTTAATTTCTCCAACCCAGGAAACAATCTTTTCTTCAATGGTAGCTTTAGGAGTGCCGTATCTTTCCCGCGACACTTTGACAATTTTTTCTCTATTAGATTCTTGGGGCAGTTCAAAAGGAGGCAGGGTTTGGGCTGAAAAAGGGCGGGAAGAAATGCCATCAATCATTAATTTTAAATAGACATTGTATTTAGCCAAATTGACAAAATCAGTGGCAAAAATTTCTGGTGAAAATTCTTTTTCCAAATATTCAGCGTCTTCGGCTCCAACCCTAAAAGAAACTAATGTTCCAACGTTGCCAAAAACAGCATCCCTAACCGTTTCATCCATTTGAGCAATATATTGATGACCAAGAATCAAAGACAATCTGTATTTTCTGGCCTCAGAAAGAATATTAACAAATGCTTCGGTGGCAAAGTTTTGAAATTCATCAACATATAAAAAGAAATCTTTTCTTTTTTCTTCGGGAATATCAACTCGAGACATGGCTGCCAACTGCAGCTTGGTGATTAAAAGAGCTCCCAATAAAAGCGAATTATCTTCGCCGATTTTTCCTTTAGAAAGATTGAGTATCAAAATCTTACCATCGTCCATTATCCGACGCATATTAATGCTGGATTTGGACTGACCAATAATATTTCTCATCAAAGGGTTGGAAATAAATTGGCCAACCTTATTTTGGACAGCTGCGGTTGCTTCGGTTTCGTAGCGCTGGGTATAGCGGGAAAATTCTTTGGCCCAGAACGATTTGACAATCGGATCGCTGACTCTATCAACTACTTTTTGGCGGAAATCCGGATCAGACAGCATCCTATTAACGCTTAAAAGGGTTGAGCCGGGATATTCCAATAAAGCTAAAATGGAATTGCTTAAAATATATTCCATTCTGGCTGACCAAACATCGGGCCAGATTTTCTTAAAAACGCCCATTAATCCAGAAGTAACTAAATGCCTTTGATCAGCACCAATGCTTTCCATAATATTAAATCCGATTGGAAAATTTAAGTCAGATGGGTTGAAATAAACAACATCATTAACTCTTTCTGAAGGAATAAAATTCAATAAATTTTCAGCTGCTTCACCGTGAGGATCAATAAAAGCCATACCCTGGCCGGACTGGATGTCTTGGACAGCCATGTTTTCCAATAAAGCTGTTTTGCCCATGCCAGTTTTTCCAATCACATAAACATGGCGGCGTCGATCATCGATTTTAATGCCGAATTTCTTTCTTTGATTGCGAAAGGTCGTTTCGCCAAAAAAATTAATTTCTTGAGTATCCATTTTTTAAAAAAATTATTCACCCGCAACAGCTGAGGAACCAGCCGAACCTTCTTCTATCGGCAAACCAACTGGAGGGCCAGCCTTTTTAGCTTCAATCGGCAAAATGGCTGGAGCAATAACAGGTGAAATCTTGTATGGAAAATGATAAATGGTTGCCAATTCTTCGCTGCAAAAAACAGCAGTGCCTCTTAATCCCGGACTTCGTGAAACAATTCCTTTTTCAAACATCGGCTCTCCATCCATTGTTCTGGGGAACAAAGAAGGAAGGCGCCAGACATAATTGCGAAAATTCTTTCTCTTTCTTAAATACAATCTGCGGTCAACAAACCAGTAATGAATTCTAGACCTGGTTGATCCCCAGAAGACAAGACCATTCCAATCAGAGTGAACAAAATGATTAAAATAAGATCTGATAATCTTGTAGTTTCCTTTAAAATAAGGCTCATTTCTTTTATACAAATAAACAATTCTCATCCAAGTCTTAAATCCTTGTTGTGATATCTTGTTCTCTATTGCCTTAATCTTGTCTTTTTCTCCTGAAATCAATCTTAATTCTGGAGCTGACAAAAGATCGGCTGGCTTTTCTTCTTTTGGCGTTTCAATGTCTCCCCATAAGAAAAAATTAATTATTGCTTTTAAAACCGAAACGCCACCGTTCTTTTTCTCTGAGGGTCGTTGAGCTATTTTATTGATCAGGGCCTTGCCTTCGGCAAAACAATTAAAACGAGTATCTCCTGGCAAAATCGGCGCTGTTACCATTTGAAACCAAAGCTGTTCGGCTGGATTCATTCTGGCCATTGCTTCTAACATAGAATCCAAAGGATCGATTCTGACATCTTCGGTCTGAGGAGATTCTGGCTTCTCGTCAAAAAACGGATAAGTTTTAAATGGCAGAGCCTGATCTCTAATAGTAGTGTAGTCTTCGGAATACAGGTCCCAGTCTTTATTGGGAACATCTTGAGGAACTTTCTGAGTATAGTCTTCGGCCAATTGAATCTCTATTTCGGGAAAATGGGAATAAAGAGTGTCTTCAATCAGACCCCGATGAACCGCCAGACATCTGATATAAAAAGCTATTTTCCCTCCAATGCTGACCATTTCCCAAGAAATCCAAAATGGACCGCCAGTCAATTCTCCTTCACACCATTGCTCTCTCCAGTTAGGTCCATCATGAATTCCAAAAAGAATGTTATAAACATCCTGCATGGCTCTAAAGGTATTTTTAACTTCTTTGGGCGGAATAATTCTTAACAAAATCCATTTTTTTTCCGGATACCATACCTCCCAACGAATCCACCATTTGTAAAAATATCTAAAAGTGTAAAAGAAAAAAAATGGAGAAAAAATCCACCCCCAAGTTTTTATCAAGAGTTCTATTGCCGAAATCACTCCCCACTTTTGAATATAAATGTAGGCAGTTTCAAAAATCATACTTTCAGTATATCATACACCTCAAAAGCGAGGAATGCTAATTGAGGGTAAAAAGTATTCTCCCAGCTGCCAGATTATAGAAAAAAGAAGGATAATGAAAAAAGCTCTGGCTAAAAATCTAAAAGTATACATGCTGCTTACCAAAAAGCCGATAATTAAAGATTTTTTACCATGATCCTTAGCCCAGCCAACGCCAAGATACCATAATATCAAAAAAAACAATGTGGCTGATATAAGAACAATATTTATGCCTTGATCAAAAATTTCAAGCATTTCTTAAAAGATATTTTCCTTGTGAATTTCTTAAAAAATGTTGCTTGTTGCTTAAATTCAATAAGACTGTATTGGTCTTGACGATGCGCTGTTCTGAAACCTTTTTCAAAATTTCATCTTTAGAAAGAGGAGAACTGGCTTGCACTAAAATATTAGAAATGACTTCTTTAACAGTCCCTGGTTGATAACCCCAATCAGCCAAAGCATAAATTCCCCTACCAACCAAAACGAACCTTTGGTCGCGGATTAATTCATTGTGAACAGTTTGGACCAAGGCGTCTGTGCCAATTAATTCAGCTACTTGGCTGAAGTGCAGTGGTTTATTTTCTTTTTGAAATACCAAAAATGCTTTGTCTTTTATGCCTCGAGGATTAATTTCGGGCCAGTCTTTCAAGCCAAACCGGCCATCAGAACTTTGGCTGATTTGCTTAGAAATTTCAAGGTAAGAAAGCAATATTTCCGGTTTGATCTTAAGATTATTGCTACATTCTTTTAAGACGAGAGGTTGTCTGTCATTGGTAAACATTTTATAAGCACTCTCTATGGCATTATTGACCAAAGACCAAGAATCAGAATTGATTGTCCAAAAAGGATAAGTATTTTCGGTTTCTGGAAATCTTTTAAAATCATCTGAAAGATTCAATAAAAAAGCAATCTGGCAAGCAAACTTCCCTTCGCTTAATTGATTGAGTAAAATTTCTTCTTTTTTCAAATCACCAAAATTGACAAGATTTTCTTTAAAATTTTTAAAAACCTGATAGATAGAGCTATCCTTTTCTTTTCCCCCATTAATTTTTGCTTTTATACTGGCAACACCGTCAGATTCAATCTGACGGACTCTTTCTCTAGTAATGCCATAGCCAGCGCCAATAGACTCCAGCGTCTCCTTAATTCCAGCTTCTAAACCAAAACGCCTGACAACAACGTCTTTAGTTCTTGGTGAAAGGTCTTTTAGAAGACCAGCACAAATTTTTTGATAATTAATTAACATAATCTAAATAACTTCTTCGATTAAGTTATTCTATTGAAACATTTTTATCGATTATTGTCAAGAGAACGATTTATTTCCAAAGATAGCTTATCTTGCCCAATGGTCTTTCTAAAATTATCAATGATTTTTTCAGCAAGAAAACAAGAAGAACAAAGTTGGCTATTGTTCCCCAAAAAGCAATTGGCATAAAGCTATTAATGAAAATGCTTTCGGTCAAAAATATTTTGGCAGCAAAGAAGAATACTAAAAGCAAAACCAAGGCAATAAAATTAATTTTCCTGACAATTGGCTCAGAAGCTTCAAACCCTTCTTCGACTGCTATGCCGTAACTTTTGCCTTTTTTTATTTCTTTCTTAAAGTTCTTTAAAACTAGATTTAAGCTTATCATACCAATGGTTATAGAAAAGAATAATCCTGAAATTGAGCCAAAATCTACAATTATCGGATGAAGTTTAAAAAACAATAGAAAGAAAAAAGTATAAATTAAAATCAGAATAAATGACATTAGTCCGGCCAATCTATAAGAAACAAGCATCAGCCAAAAAATCGCCAAGAGTCCAAAAAGAAATCCTTTAACGGCATTTCTTATCAATGCTTGAGCTTCTTGAGCGCTTCTAGTTTTCTCTGAAATCATCTTTAAAGACGGAGACAAAGAAGAAGCAGCCATCATTTGAGTCAATCTTTTGACTGAATCTATTTTAGCATCCATTTTTATTTGAACGCTGCCACCAGCAATCGCCTTTTGAATCTGTAAAGGGAAGATTGGAATTCCATCAACATAGACGCCCAATCTTTTGCCTTCATTTTTCTTAGTTAAGGCCTCAAGAATCTTAGCTCCTTCTTCATTAAATTTAAGCAGAATCAAGGGCTTTTGATCTGATTGATCTATGGCAAAACTAACTGTTTCTAAATATTTTCCAGTTAAATCAGTTGGCTGAAAGGACTCTGCTTCGCTTTCTTCCCTAAATTCAAGCGAAAAATTTTGATTCATTATTTCAGTTATAATTCCGGCATCTTCCTCATTTTCAGCCTCAATCACAATATTTTTTTTGTCTATCTTTACTTGAGCTTTTTTGTCATATATCTCGAATCGCTGCTCGATTATTTTTTGAATTCCGATTAAAATTTCATCATCTGAGATTTGCTGTTTTGAATCTTCTAAAACCGGCTGATAAACCAAGCGCGTACCGCCAACAAAATCCCAGCCTAATTCAAAAGGCTTTTGATAAACATCATATAAGCTCGGTAAAGAAATTTTACCAACATAAGGATTAATTTTTTCTTTTAAAAAATTAACCTTGTCATTAAATTGCGTTGGCCATAATAAGCTGCTGGCCGCTAAAGATAAAATTAAAAAAATGAATACTCCCCAAACAAATTTCTTTTTATTGATTTTTAGCTTTTCCAACATATATTTTTAGTTATTCCGATATCTAAATCCGACATCTGGCTATTTTATCTCTTCCTTTAAAAAAAATCAATTTTTTCTTTTTTTAAGATAAAATAGTTGAAACAATGCCTATTAAAAAGATGGCATCAAAAACCCCTGCACCTCCAATAGACAGAAAACCTGGGCTTAATTTTTGAGCTTGATTCAAATTTAATAAATCAGCCCCGATTAATGTTCCCAGCGAACCAATAATAAAAGATGCTGGCGCTATAAAATTAGGAACAAAAATCCAAGCCAAGAAAGCAGCAAAGATTGGCGGAACAAAAGCTGAAATTACAATTCCCCTGCCAGGAATAATTTTAGCCAACACCTTGGCAATAATAATCATTAAAAGAGTGGCTTGCAAAATTGGCTCTAAAGAAAATCCTGATTGCCAGGCTTTATATAAAAAATAAAAAGATAAAAGAATTGGAATAACTCCCCCACCCAAATTAATAGCAACTGCCTGAATTCCTATTGCTGGTTTCTTAAAAAGACCGAAAAAACTGACTTTTTCTTGATAAATCAATTGTTTTTTAGTGACAGGTATATTGATCCAAGAACCGATTAAAATTAAAAATAATAATATCGAAGTGAACTCAGGAGAAATCCCTAATTTTTCAAAACCTAGAGTAATGATGTTGAAATAAGCCATTAATAATAAAAATGGCAAGAACAAGAGAAATCCAACAAAAGTAATCAAAATTGTTGGTAAAAATATCATATTACTCTATCAATTTTTTTACGAAATTATATAGCTTTTCTGAAGATTCTAATTTCAAGAATTCTCTGGGAGTAACCCATCTGAATTCATCATGTTCATTGCTCAAACGGATATTGGCTGATGTTGTAGTAGCGACATAGGCAATTGTCACCCAAAATTCATTGCCTCCGTTAATCCTGGAATCAACATCAAAGGGAGTAAGATCAATTATTTCCAAACCAGTTTCTTCTTTAATTTCTCTAGATATACCAGCCAACGAGTCTTCTCCAAAATCCAAATCCCCTCCTGGCAAATCCCAAGTAAATGGTTTAAATGGGTGGGTTGAAGAACGCCTCAGCGCCAATATCTCATTATCGGAATTAAAAATTATTGCTTTTTGGCTAACTCCTACTTTTTTTGTTTCGTTTTCCATAACATTTTTATTTTATTGCAATAGAATCTTTCCAATTCCACCATAGTAAAAGATTAGGGTTATGTTTTTTGTGCGATGCATAATATACTGCACATCTGAAAACATATAACACGCAACGATCTATTTTTGTTCCAGCTTGCTGGCATAAACGATCATAAAGCATCTCCGGATTTTTGCCTTTTAGGTCTTTTATTGATCTTATTCCCAAGATTTGCAAGTCTTCTGCGGTTTTATTCCCAACTCCGGGAATCGTTTCTAGCTCCGTTGTATTTTTTGATTTATTTTTCATGGAACTTTTTGATTTTATACCGAATCCCATGGAACTACTTTCAAATTCGGCCAAATTTTTATCCATCTGTCAATCTTATCTTGATAAATCTTTTCAGTGATCTGTGTTTTATTTGCCCTCACAATCATGTCAAGTAAATCATCTAAGCCGAATGGCGCATATACCCGAAACTGTCCATTTTCTTTTCTCACTCCAACAGATGTTGCTGTAGTCGGCCATGTGCTGATAGCTGCCTCTACGGATTCATACTGATCTATCGGTTTTCCAAAGTGTTTTTCATACCAGAGGTGTACTCTTGCCTGGTTTCTGATTTCTACCAGGACAGGAATGTCCTTAAATATTTCTTTGCCTCTCTGAATAAATGCATCTTCGGCTTCATAAGAAATGTCATCCGCGTCATAATAGACTAAATCGTAATCTTTTATGCCGTTTTCTGGATTAAAACCATGCTTTACGTTCCATACTGTCTGAGCTATTCCGCCAGCACCGAGATACCAATTCGGCATCTTCAATTCGCTGGCTCTTTCTAAGATTAACTGAACGCTTTTGTTCTTTTCTAAGATTTGCAATAATTGCTCTGTTCTAGTCATATTATTTCCCACAGCATTTTTTATACTTTTTACCCGAACCGCAAGGGCAGAGATCATTCCTTTTCACTTTTTGAGAACTAACGGCATTGCCTCTTGATAAAGCAGATTCGGGAAAAACATTTTTAGCGGGCTGCTTTTGAACAGTAATCTTCATAATAGTATTGGCAACATATTCGTCAATATCATCCAATAGCTGGCGGAACATTTTGTGCCCTTCTTTTTTGTATTCTACCAATGGATCAAGATTGCCGTAAGCTCTTAATTTAACCGAATCTATCAAATGATCCATATTCTCCAAGTGCTCTATCCAAAGAGTGTCTATAACCTTTAGAACAATTTCTTTTTCAATCTGATTCATATTATTGGCCCCCACTTCTTGTTCTTTTTTCCTGTAATCGTCTTCTGTATACCCGGTTTTTTTAATCATTTCTAAAATCTGATTCTTAAAATTTGAATCTTGATTTTTTTCTAATACCTCTCTTCTTTTTTTGTAAATCACTTCTCGGTGCTTGTTTAAAACATCGTCATATTCCAACAATCTTTGTCTGGCGTCAAAATTAAATCCTTCTATTTTAGATTGAGCTGATTCAACCATTTTAGAAATAATATTAGCTTCAATCGGCTCATCGTCAGGCATATTCATGGCCGACATCAAAGATTTCACCCGATCGCCGCCAAAAATCCTCATTAAATCATCTTCCAAAGAAAGGAAAAATTGAGAAGATCCAGGATCGCCCTGTCGGCCAGTCCTTCCTCTTAATTGGTCGTCTATTCTTCGAGCTTCATGCCTTTCAGTTCCAATAACATGCAATCCTCCTAATTCTTTAACTTTTTGAGCTTCCTGGGGATTTGATGGATTGCCGCCCAAGATAATATCAACTCCACGGCCAGCCATGTTGGTAGCCACTGTCACTGCTTGTAATTTGCCAGCCTGAGCAATTGTTTCTCCTTCAGTCTGGTGATTTTTGGCGTTTAAAACTTGATGCTTGATTCCTTCTAATTTTAAAAGTTGGGAAATCTCTTCATTCTTCTCTACTGAACGAGTTCCGACCAAAAGCGGCTGGCCCAAATTATTCCTTTCTTTTATTTCTCTGACTAAAGCTTTGAGCTTTCCAGTTTCGTTTTTATAAACTCGGTCTGGCAATGATTTTCTAATTAAAGCCCTATTGGTTGGTATGGCAATAACGTCTAGACCGTAAACCTTATCAAACTCTTCGGCTGAAGTAATGGCTGTACCAGTCATGCCTGCTAATTTTTTATAAAGCCTGAAATAGTTTTGAAAGGTAATAGAAGCCAAGGTAACTGATTCTTCTTTGACTCTTACTCCTTCCTTGGCTTCAACTGCCTGATGCAGTCCTTTGGACCAGCGCCGGCCAGGCATCAACCTACCAGTAAATTCATCAACTATTATCACTTGGCCGTCTTTGACCACATAATCTTTATCTCTTTTAAAAAGAGCTTGAGCTCTTAATGCCTGTTCTAAATAATGAAGGTATTTTATTCCCTTTTCTTCATAGATATTCCCTAACCCTAAAATCTTTTCAATCTTTCCGATTCCTTTTTCAGTCAAGGCAGCGACTCTCATTTTTTCATCAATCTCATAATCACTTTCTTTATCCAGTTGGGGAATGATCCGGGCAAACTCAGAATACCATTTTGATCCTTCCTGGTCTGGAGCTGAAATAATCAATGGCGTTCTGGCCTCATCAATCAAAATAGAGTCAATTTCATCAACAATACAAAAATTAAAGCCCCTTTGAGCCTGCTGGTCTAATCTATAGACCATATTGTCTCTTAAATAGTCAAAGCCGAATTCATTGTTGGTCCCATAAGTAACATCAGCCAAATAAGCGTCTTTTCTTGAGCAGGGCTCTAGAAAATCTTCAACAATATAAAAAGCGCCCAACTCATCTCTCATCTTTTCTTTTTCTTCTTCAAGTTTTTTGTAATTAGGATTGTATAAAAAAGATTGCTCGTGATTTAAACAGCCAATGCTCAACCCTAGGGCATAATAAATCTGGCCCATCCAAACCGCGTCTCTTCTGGCCAAGTAATCATTGACTGTAACTAAATGACAGCCTTTATCAGTCAAAGCATTCAAATACATTGGCATAACTGCTGCCAGTGTTTTTCCCTCACCAGTCTTCATTTCAGCGATCTTACCCTCATGCAAGACAATTCCTCCAATTAACTGAGAATCATAAGGCCTTTGTCTCAACGTTCTTTTAGACGCTTCTCTCGCTAAAGCAAAAGCTTCAGACAAAATATCTTCAAGGGTTTCTCCTTTCTTTAATCTTTCTTTAAATTCTTGCGTCTTCAATTTTAATTCTTCATTGGAAAAAGACTCAAACTCTTTTTCGAGCTGATTGGTCTTTTGGATGAGTGGCTGAAGCTTTCTGAGATATTTTTCATTAGCATCGCCAAAAATTTTATCTAAAAATGACATTTTTTTAATAAAAAACAAGGTAATCGTTATTTGTTTTCAAATCCGAAATATTGTATTTCTTCTTCTAATTGAATATTGAATTTATCCTTGACTGCTTTTTTAACCATTTCTATCAATTGTCTGACGTCGTCTGCCTGGCCTTGACCCAAGTTAATAATAAAATTAGCATGCTTTTCAGAAATTTGAACATTATTGATTCTTTTTCCCTTCAAGCCGCATTGATCAATCAATTGTCCGGCCGAAACATCGGGCGGATTTTTAAAAATTGAGCCAGCTGAAGGAAATTGTAAAGGCTGCGTTTGCTGACGATTATTTAAGTAATCAATCATTTTTTGTCTGTTTTCCTCAGCTTCTTGAGGATTATTTTTTAAAAGCTCTAACTGAGCTGAAAGAATTATTAAATTGTTGTTTTTTTTAAAAAAGCTTTCTCTGTAAGAAAATTGGCAATCAGCTTTAGACAATCTTTCTTTTGCTTCGGTTTTCGTGTTAAAAACCTCAACATCTCGAACAATATCGCCGATAGCTCCTCCAAATGCTCCAGCATTGCCCCTGATTGCTCCTCCAACTGTTCCTGGGATTCCAGCCCCCCATTCAAGGCCGGTTAAATCATTCTTCGTTGAAAAATTGACCAAGGTTGCCAGGGCTACTCCAGCTTCAGCAAAGATTATATTATCTTTAATATCAAATTTTAAACATTGGTTTTTTATCACCATTCCATCAAACCCACGATCGCTAACTAAGATATTGCTGCCGCCACCTAAAATAAAAAAAGGCAATTTTAATTCTTTTGCCAGAGATATTGCTTTTAAAAGCTCTTCTTGATTTTGGGCAGTATAAAAATATTTTGCCAGACCGCCTATCTTGAAAGTCGTGTAATCAGCCAAGGCAACATTTTTCTTGATATCGGGCAGTTCTTTTTCTAGTCTTTCTGTTTGCATTGAATTAAATAATCATGGCCGGAGAGTGAAACTCCAACATTTAAGGTTTTAGTGAGTGCTAGCTCCGGCCAAATTTATTCTAACAAAGTTTTGAAAGAAAAAAAAGCAACAGACCTTGCTTAAGAAAGGTCTGCTGCCATACTTAAATGTTAGATCACACTCACTATGCCGTCATCTTAGCAGGTTTTCTTGCTTTTGTCAACAATTATTTTTTGATCAGGCTATTGATCTTGGCTCTGGTTGACAGCCCGACAACTCCTGTCCCCTTTTCAAATCCAAGCGGAGTTAATATCTCGCTGGCATATTTTTCTTGAAAACGGATTACTGCTTGTTGAGTCAGGTTGCCGAAAAATCCAGTTATCAATTTCTCAGGATAAATCTCATCTTCTTGAGATGTTAAAAATCCTTGCAAGCAATAGACTGAATCGTTTTTCATGCCCAACCAAAGATTTTGATTTATGCTTTGACAAGTACTTAAATTTTTCTCAGTGCTCAAAAGTATTTGCAGTTCAATTCTTAAGCTGTCCAGCTGTTTTTCCAAAGTAGCTATTTTATCTAAAACATCTTGAATGCTTTGAGAACCAGGCTGAGTGCTTGGCTCAGAACCTGTTTGCGATTCTTCAGTCGAAGCCTGCCAAAAAAAGGGATAAAGAGTTTTAATGTTTTTAGCATTTTCATCTTGAATAACTGGAATAATCACTACGGAAGCTATATTGCGGCCAAAGCCGGAGATGTAAACTTCCCCTTTTTGATAATCGTTCAATTGGAAAAATCCCAAGGATTGATTTCCGGCTAAATCCTGAGATACGTAAGGAACTTTAAAATTAACGCCAGAATTACCAACAAATTCAATCTTTAGATTGCTACCCCAGCCTCCTATAAATTTATACCAATTGCCAGCCCATTTTTTAGTTGTTTCGCTCAAACTTAACGTGCTTTCCCCAGTTAAGGGTAAAAAGTTAATAGAAGGAATCAATCTGAAATTCTTAAGAGAAGGTCCAAGATAACAATATTTCTCGCCAAGAGAGCAATCATTGACTAAAACTGCAATTGACCAATCGGCAAAAATCTGGTCAAAATCTTGGGAAAAATCTTTGTTCAATAGGGCTAAATTTAGACTATCAACTCCGACTAAAGACGACTTCAAAGAATTGATCAAAATTCCTGCGCCATAATGGTCAACTAAATATTGAGTAAAAAGATTAAGCGCTCCATAGCTTTCTCTTTTGTTTTCCCAATCAACAAAAGAAACTGATGGATCTCTTAAAAAATCTCTGATTCTGCGATTCAAATTAGTATCAGTGCCACTGCTATCATAACCAAGCAAAGTCGGAGCATATTCAGCCCTGGCTTCATTAAGCCAGACTTCTTCTTGTACGCCCCTTATCCTCTCTTTCTGATTAAAGGTAATTAAATGGATAAATTCATGAGCTAACAAGCCTTTAGCAAAATCGCTATTTAAATATTGGCTATTGAAATAAACCATTTCCCTTTTGTTTGATTTGGGATTTCGGGCAGTTGAATATTCATCGCCATTATTAAAATAGCCACCAGCCTGGCTGACCATCGGATGGATTAAAACAGTAACCTTATCATCGCCATCAATGCCCGGCTTCCATTCAGAACCAAAAGTCGCAGTTAATTCTGGATAAATTTTGTCATCAAACTCTTCTCCTAATTTCTGAATTGCCGATTTAAACGCACTGACCTCAGTCGGACTCAAAGAATTCCACCAAGTATTGTCAATATAAAAATAAGCCTTGGAAGTTATTCTTAATAAAGTAGCTTCTGATTCCTGTCGGCTATCTAAATCATAACTGGAGTCAATAAAAAAATGAGTGGTTTGTCCGCCATAATCAGCTAAAGCATTTACTGGTAAAAAAAGAAAAACTATTCCGATGAGCAGTATTTTAATGGCTGTAAGCTTTTCTTTCATATAATAATTGTATTAAAAAAATTATATCACAACAATATTAAAAACTAAAATATGTTTTAATAAATGCGACATTCATTTAAATAGGCTAAGCCTATTCGAAATAAAAATAGTCGAAAAAATAGGCTTAGCCTATTTAACTAAGCCTATTTAACCGACCCATACATACACGGCAAACAAAAACCCCCACCAAATTGGTGGGGGTTATCCTGCTCAATCTCCACAAGGAGAGACGCAGGTACGATTACTTAGCTAATAATTCATTCAGTTTAATTATTGTCTTTGAACCGACAAAACCATTTCCTTCTGTTAATCCCCAAGGAGTCAAAACTTCAGAAGCATATTTGTTCTGGAACTTGATGACAGCAGCTTTGGTTAAAGCACCAAACTTGGTTGTCTCTTGTCCAGATGAACCAGCACCTGAAGAGGCTACTTGAGTGTCAGCTGAAGAGTTGAGCAATACCTGCAAGCATTTAACATCGTCTCCGATCATATTCAATTGGAGATTCCTGTCAAATGAAACAATATTGCAGCCCTCTGTAGTTCCAATCATCTTTAATAATTCAGCTTGAAGCTGGAGTATTAAATTTGAAATTCGGATTATTTCTGCTTTTATTTCAGCTTGAGTCATTTGAGATATTGGAGTTGTTGTTGTGGTAGTTGTGGTAGTTGCTGTCGGAGTTCCGAATACAGCAAAATAGGTGAAGTGAGTGGTTGAAGCAGTGACTGTTTTGTTAGTCGTATTGACTATACTGCTTAAAGCAACCCACTGATTGGTAGCTGAGTTGTAATAATATACCTTCAAACTGGTAAGGTCCAATCCGGCAATCTGGGCATCAGTATAACTGATGGTGATTGTAACCGGCTGGCTGAAAGTTGATACAGAAACTCCTCCTGAACTAGCTGAGTAGTTGTAGACATTGCCACCAACCATATTAACAGTTAATGGAATGGCAGCTACAGCTGTAGAAACATTTGTCGCAGTTTTAGCAGTTGGAACAATATCCACAGCAGTGTTGGCACTGACAGCATTAGCCGGAAGGCTAACTGAAGCAGTGACACCACTAGAGACTATTGAAGTAGTTCCTCCAGCAGTAGTAGCTGTAACAGTTCCCGTGGTTGTAGTCGGAACGGTTGTGGTTGTTGGTGGAACATATCCTCCTCCACCGCCACCGCCTCCTCCTCCACTCGGACAAGTGGTTGAAGGATCAATCACTACTGTTGTCTGACTGGCTTGAGAAGGAATCACCAAGCTTGATGAGCCAGATCCACAGGTTGTTCCTGGGTCAGTAATACCAGAGGTTATAGAAAGTCTATAACGGCTGGGAGAACTGACTGTTACTGGATCACCACCGGCTGACATTGTGATGGCAACCGTAGAAGCAGTAACTTCAATCTGGTCAACAGTGGCTGCAGAAATTGCCAAAGTTTCTCCTGGATCAGAAAGATAAACATATATCTCACTGCTGATCACAAGATCTTCGCTTACAATAACTGCTAAAGCCGGAGTTGCTACCAACATGCCTAACAGAAGTAGAATTGTCGGCAAATAAAATTTGCGCATTAGTTTATAGAATTATACTAGGTTAATTTAGAACGCAGTATTTACTTCACCAGCAACGTAAGCAGGAATATAGTATGCTGTTCCATTAATATCAATTCTTATTATTGCGGCAGATGATTCTGGAGTAGTGATAGTAGTAGCTGCCACTAAAGCACCATTTGTTCCGTCTGTATCAGCAAAATCTAAGACATTGGTTACTGTTCCGTCAAAGCTAAGTCCATTAGTCCAACTACCAGCGCCTGAATTAAGATATATACCATATCCTCTAGTAATAGCATAAGCTGATGTGTCTATCATAAGACCATAATTTCTAGCAGCATCAACTGCTTGAGACTGGTCTTGAATAAACAATCCAACGGTATTGCCAGTGTGTGTAGTAGCACCCTGAGCCACGCTGATCTGGGCTCCGTAAAGGTCGGTTACAGTAGTCCCACTTCTGCTTTCACCAGTTATGGACGCACCATATATTTGTCCTGCCACACCGGTATCTCTACTTTTGGCATTAATATCCATTCCTCTCAAAACATAAGTAGCGGCTTGTCCGCCGACTGCTTTATTGGTGATATCTACCTTTATGGCAGACTCAGAAGTACCAGCGACCGCTACGTTAACACCCAAATCACGAGACATACTTACTTTTACACCATAGGTCGGAGCTTTATAAGCACCATTTCCTAAACCTGTTATATCTCCTTCGACTAATAGGAATGATTCTACAAAATCTCCACTTCCACCAGTGGCTCCATCATTTATTCTTGCACCGTTAATAGCAAGATCGCCACCAACAGTAACTATGCCATTGGTCGTGTTATCAATCGTTTCGCCGTTCTGAAGTTTAATATCAGTAAAAGTATTGACGCCACTATTTCTAATATTCAAACCGGTGGCAGTTGTTTCTGAACCGTCTGAATTAATTCCGATATCAATACCAATTACAGTGCCTGCGGTTGCAGTTGTTTCATTTAGTGCTTCTACGAACAATCCCTTCATAACATCAACTGTGCTTGCTGCTGAGTCCTCGGAATTTGTAACTTTGATATAAGCACCTTGTATATCATAAGCCGCATTATTTGCGACATCATTAGCTACTCTCAAATCAAAACCAGTGTCTACTCCGCCAATATCTGAAGTTGTAGCAACAGATCTGTCAAAAGATGCTGCCAAGCCGTAGGTAGGATGACCTACATCACCAAAAAGACTACCACCAGCAGGATCTACAATTTGTACAAGCTTATGACGAGTAATAGCAGTGGTCGCAACTGATGCTTTCGGTGCAAGAATGATTGAATATAAATCTGCTCCGCCACCAGAATAACCTCCGATCTGGATAGCTTCTTCGGTAATCTTACCAAGGGTTAATAATCCTGTTGTTTGTATGCTACCAATAGCAATATTGCCAGTGGTTACAGCGCCACCAATAGCAACCGATGTTGCATTAGTTCCACCAATTGTCAAGGCGGCTGCAGTTGACCTGTCAAGCCCGCCATTAGCATACAAAGCACCTGTTACGGTGGTAGCGCCAGTTAATGCTGTAGCACCAGTTATGGCTGCTGTACCACTTACGGTCAAATTTCCTCCAGTTTCAATATTTGTGCTAAGAGTTGTCGCGCCCATTACAGCGCCAGCTACTAATAAAGCAGAAACAACAGTAGTAGCAACTGTCGATAAAAACTGTTTTTTATTACGAATTTGCATTTTATTAATTTAAATAATTTTAATTCACTTTTGTTTGTCGTGCACCAACAAACAAAATAATCACAATTTCGACTTTACGCAAAAATCATTCGACCTTTTAAAAATATGGGTTGAGCTTACGCCCCAATTTTTTTAATTATAACTCAAAAACAAAATAAAAAATACAAGTGTCAACTGTGGAAAACTTTTTATTCTTCTGTTGGCGTCTCTATCTGCTTTAGTAAATCAAGAGCTGGTGCAAAATCTGCTTTTAAATCAAGGGATTTCTGGATCTCTTCTTTGGCTTTATCTATTTGATTGTCTACAAAATAAACTCTGGCTAAATTAAATGAAATCAATGGACTAAAGGGATTAAGCTTTTGAGCTGATTGGTAATTTAAGACAGCTAAGTCTTTAGCGCCAGTAACAGTCAATAAAACAAAGTTTTCATAAACACTGCCCAACTGCAGTAAGTTCTGGCTGTTTTTAGGATTAATTTTTACAGCTGCGCTGGCTGAAATTTCGGCATTAGAGACAGCCTGCTGGAATAATTTTTGTTTTTGATCCTTGTCTGTTTTTGAGTCATTTAAAATGTAATTGATCTGCATCAGAAATGATTGAGACAAATTTCTGAAATAAATGTCTTTGGGATCAAGTTCAACTGCCTGATTGATCTTGATTATTCCTTCGTTCAATTTAGCTGCTCTATTTTCTTCTGATTCTTGATCTAGATAATTAATTATCTTAATTCCCTGGGTATAATCCAGGGCAGCCACATATTTCTGGCCAAACTTATATAAATTAATAATTGATCCGACAATCAGAATAGTTCCCAAGATCATTGTCAAAAACGCTTTCTGAGCTGATTGGGCAAATGAAAACTGCTTGGAGCTGCTGTTAAAAACAGTCCAGAGTCCAAGCATTAAAAATCCAATGAATAACAAAGTTAGATTGAACGGATAAACAAACCAGCAGAACAAAAAGTAAACTCCGCCGACGAGCACTGCCATTTCTACGCCATCAGTCATTTGTCCTTTGTAAACTTTTTTCAGACCCTGCCAAAAGAAAACAACAAGTATCTTTAAAACAGCTAAAGCACCAATGATACCTAAGGTTGTTAAAAAAGTTAAAACAATTGAACCGCCTTGGTCAAACTGAGTTGACCAAAAATCAGTAGCATTGAGTGCCACGCCTCGATAAAGATTGTATTGGTAGGCAAAAGTAGACGGTCCAGACCCTACAAGCAAATTCTTAGTGCTCTCTTTAAGAGTCTTTAAGGCTATATCAAAAGTAGCTTTATTGGTCAAGCTTATTTCGCTGGGTAGGCTAATATTGGTTGGTAAATTAATTGTTATAAAACTCAAAGTAAGGACAAAAACAAACAAGGGCAGAATAAGCCTTTTAAAGTCTTTTTCAAAAGAAACATTTAAGTTTTTTAACATTATCCACAAAACTACTGCTGCGCTCAGGCTTATTCCCAGCCAGACAACTCGATAATTCATTAAGAAGACTATTAAAAATAGCAAAATTGCTAAAGCACAGCTCAAACACTTAACAATTTTCTTGGAAAATACCTGGTTGTTAATTAAAGTTATTAAAACCGCCAAGGCTCCTCCTAGAAACACTCCCAAGCTTTGGACTGAGCCAATTGGATTAAATCCAATGCCCTTGGTAAAATCCCAAGGAAAAATCGAAACACCCAAGGCTTGGCTTAAAAACATTAAAGATAATAATCCCGCACTCAATAAAAAGGAGGACAAAACCTTTAAGACTTCGCCTTTTTCTAACAGATTAGATGCCAAGAAAAAGACAATGGCATAAAGAGCAAAGCTATAGAAAGTATCTGGCTCAAAATTCATTCCCCATAAGCTCTGCATTCTGGCCCCAGATAAGAATGTCGAAAGCCCCAAAATAGCAATTAATAGAAGAATACTTGAGCTAATTTTTGACCAGTTCAATTTTAATTGGCCAGAAATCATTACATCTAACATCCACAAGACAAGCAACAAAAAAGCAAATACTGATAAAAGCATTTGCTTGTTAATGATTGTCGGCATGATTGTGGCTGGCAGAAAAAAGACTGGCACTAAAAAAACCAATGCATAGAGACCGTATTTAATAAATTTATTGAACATAATTTTACGCTTTAATTATTGTTTGATTATATCATACTAAAAATATTTAAAGCAATCTCTTTGCGAGCAAAACAAAAAACCGCCCTTTCGAGCGGTTTTCTGTTTGTCTACGATTAGACGATGTCAGTCACTATGAGGGGTTGACAAAGTATAAACCGTTGACTGGTAACCCACTAGTTAAAGTGTTGGTTACGTTAGCACCAGCAGTAGTACCATCGCTCCAGATAACATGACCAGAAGTAGAAGTGATCTTCAAGGCAAATGAATCACCATTTGTTGAATAATCAGCTAAATCACATTCTACGTAATAAGTTCTGGTTGTTCCGGCAGGAATAGTATCGTTCATTGTGACTGATAAAGTGGCGTTAATATCAAGATCGGTAGCCGAACTACCAACTGAAGCGCCAGTATCTGCCCTATAAACGTTTGTTGTGCCAGTACCACCACCATCAGCTGTCAGAGAGCCAAGGACTGTGAATACAATTTTATCAGTAGAATTGTCAAATATCACATCTCCCTTGGCGTCAGCAGTAACAGTGAAGTCTAAGACTCTCATTGTTGCGGCAACTAAATTTCCAGAAGGAGTGCCAGCAGCCAAAGCAAATGTTGGCTTGGTTTTAACGAGAGTCATCTCGGTAAAGTTAGTAGCAGTTTCTGGGCTTAAAGTACCAGCACCAGCAGCTGAGGTTACAGCAGTGCTAGAAGATGCTCCTGTAGCCTTAAGATCAGCGCCAGATAAATCAGCTGTATCAGCAACATCAACAATATAGAATCTTGGAGTGTGCTTAGAAGTCGTTCCTTCAGATGTTCCGTTTAGATCAACCTTAAGAGTTAAGGTTATGCTGTCATCCTTAGGAACCTGAACACCGCTGATATAGAAGACGTGAGATACGTTAGCGCTTGTGCTATCTCCTGTTAAATAACCAGGAGCACTAACTTCGGTTGAGCCATTGTAAAGGTGAATAGCTGCAATATCAGGAACTTCATTAGTTCCATCTGTTTGCAAAAATACCTCTAGGGCTTCCAAGTTTATGGCTTCGTTGGCAGCGGCGAATTTAATCTTGTTAAATACAACACCGTCAACTCCGCTAGCTCCGACAGCTACGTTAGCGGCAACTGGATTGTCAGAACCGACAGATACAACTAAAGTACCAGCGGCTTTTAATGCAATAACACCGCTATTGGCAGCGTCTGCACCAGTACCGTAAACAGTGCTATTGGATGATAAACCTGTTCCAACAACGTCTGTAAAGGTTCCGGCAGGATTATTATCATTGGTAAGGTTGGCTATACCAACATCAAGACCAATGACAGCGCTACCCGTTAGAACATCACCCTTTAAAGTTAAAACTTTTTGGGTTGCTTTAGGAACAACTACTGAAAGACCAGTAAATTGAACTGTAGTAACAGAACCTGAGTCAGTGAATGCAGCCTGGACAGTACCAACTTGAGTGGCACCATCGTAAAGCTTCAAAGAACCAACATAGGTATCAGTGGCAGTATTGTAGGTCAAAGTCCCATCAGTAGTTAGGTCACCAACACCGCCGGTAGTAGTTTCAATTCCAGCAGTAAACTTAATAGAACCGACTCTTATATCTCCAGCAGAATTAGCAGTTAAGACTACCTTAGCTAATTCAGCTCCAGAAGCATTTTTCATCTGGGTTGTAGAAGCAGGGATTAAGAATGATACAGTTAAAGTTTCTGCTAGAGCTGTCATATTCTGTCCAAGCGCGTTAGCGGTTGGATCAACGACAACTGCTCCGGAAGAAACACCGGTAGCATATATATCCTTATCCATTGCCATTGAACCAGTGTTGGCAGTCCATTCAGTTGCACTTACGGTGTCTGAAGGAATGTCAGCAGTTACTTTTAATGTCTTGACAACATCCTTGGTCAAAACCAAGTTAATGCTGAAAGTGGCTGTTGAGATTGGAGAAGAAACAGTTGTTCCCAACTGTGTGGCTCCATCCCAAAGCTTGACATTGACAAAGTCGCCAGCAATAGCAGAATTACCCTGGGAAGCTGCGTTGTAAAGATTTACAGTCAAAGAAGAAAGAACCATGTCTTCTCCTGAAGCTGTCAAATCAACTGCTAAAAATGAGAAGTCGGTTGTTCCAGGAACAACGGTTGTAGCACCGGGAGTGCTTGAACTGGTAGCCATGTTAATAGTACCGACAGCGGCATTAGTAGTGTGGTTTGTCACCTCAGCTAATGTGTCAACTGCGGTAATATTTATAAGGGTACTAGTTAAGTTTCCCTGAGATACAATACCGTCAACCTTAACCTCGTTTATATAGATACCGAGGGTTGTATAATCGGCAGAAGTCGGGACATCAGCTCTAACATGAATTACAACATGACCAGATTTTGGAACATCGAATATTCCAGAATCGAGCCCTGTAGCATCAGCACCCCAAGTGGCTGTACTGCCAACAAAGTTGGTAGCTGAATCAACTTGAGTTTCAACTGCAGTGGCTTCGTCATATTTGTATAAAGTCACGTTAGATACATCTGTTGCAGCAGCAAGAGTACCACCTAAGCTTAATTTTAGTCTGGCAACTCTTAAATTTTCTTCAGAGCCGGCAGAAAAACGGAAAGCTGAAATCAATTGACCAGTTGTTCCGTTAACAAATGCCTTAGCTGAAGGATTGGTTGCTCCATTCAAAGCAATAGTCATGCCAGAACTTTGGCTGATAGTCTGAGCAACACTTTGCTGTGTAGTGTAAGTTCCACCTCCTGTAATAATTGTGACTGCGCCGGAAGAATTATTTCCGAAAGCAATAACATCAGTCGCTTCGCCAATCTCAAATTGAACAGTTCTGGTTGAAGTAATGCCAGAAGCAACATCACAGTAAAGTGAAATTACTTTGGCAGCTCCAGCGTTAATTGTGATTGGAGTGGCTGAAAAGTCGATGGTAACAGATGAATCAGTGGCTAATTCAGCAACAGTTGGGCCAACCTGAACTCCGAGAACTTTAATCTTAAAGTTTGAAACATCGGTGTTGCTGGCTGAACCAATTTGAGTGAATCTAATGCTGTTGAGGTTGAAAGCTTCTGTGGCAGCAGTAAATGTCCAAGAAGCCATTTCCTGATCAACTGATCCGGAAAGTGGTTTGCTGTCAGCAGGAATAGTTCTCTTTACAACATCTAATGTGCCAACGGAAATACCAGCTAAAGTCATGGTATTACCATTGACTGGGAATACTCCGGATACGGCCTTAGTGGCTACAACATCAGTTGCAGCACTAATACCTAATATTGGGGCATTGCCAGCAACGGCTCCGCCAACGATTGTCTGCATTGTGCCAGTAACAGTCAAAGTCTTTTGGCTGCCAGCTGGAACTGACCAGTTAAGTCCGGAGAAAGTAGCTTTGTTGGTAGTAGAATTCAAAGCTTGAATGCTTCCTACTCTAACAGCACCTTCCCATAACTTAATTTCAGTAATATCAGTATTAGATGCTAAACCAGATCTCTTAATTGCTATAGAAGAAATAACTGTATCTTCAGCAGCAGTAAAGTTAATCTTGGCAAAAACAACATTGCTTGCTCCACCAGCAATTGTGGTAGAGGCTGGAGTAGTGGAAGCCAAGCTAACAGCTACACCAGAGGCTGGAAGAACAATTACTCCAGTTCCAGTGCCTGTTCCTGTGCCTGTTCCTGTACCAGTTCCTGTGCCTGTACCAGTGCCTAATAGAGCGTTTAATTTAGTACGAGTAGCAGCACCGACAAAACCTGTACCAGCAGTTAAGCCGGATGGGGTTAATACAGTGCTAGCATATTTTTCCTGGAATTTAACAACAGCAGCTTTGGTTAAAGCACCAAAGTAAGTTGTTTCGGCTCCAGCAGAACCGACACCAGATGCAGCTACCTGAGTAGCAGCGTCAGAGTTTAAAACAACCTGTAAACATTTTACAGAGTTGCTGCTCATTCCCTGCTTGAGGTTAGCGTCAAAACTGGTAATTGTACAACCTGAAATAGCAGCAGGAGTTTCTGTCGTAACCTGAGCGGTCAAAGCAGCCAATTGAGCCTGTAAGGCAACAATTTGAGCCTGAAGTTCAGCAGATGTTAAAGCATCAGCTGAAGAGGGCATAGCTACCATGACAACAGAAGACAGTAAAACAGCTGTTGCTAGGAATTTCTTTAATATTTGTGTCATTTTGAATTAATTTGATTAATATCGATTTTTATTTCTGCCGCATCGACCGCGTTCGTAATTTTACGTAAGAATTACGAACTGCGACTTTCGGAATTTTAATTTAATACCTATTTTGGCTTAATAATAGGATTTTTTCTAAAGCCTGGCTGTATTGGCCAGCTTCATAACTTTCTTTTATTTCTAGGAAAATATTTTGTTGATTTTCATTTAAGGTTTGGCTGTCCAAACTCTTAATTTCTCTTTCTACTAATTGCTTGATGGCATTATCGAATTTGTCTGTCTCCCCAATCACTATTCCCAAAGCTTCTACCTTCTGTCTGTTTTCTTCTATTTTCTTGGTTTGGGCAACAATCTCTTCGATGTTTATGTCTTTGGCATCAGTTAAATTATTGGCTGCTTCATTCATATTTGATTTGAATTCAGAAATTGCTGGAGCCAATCTTTTTACTTCATTGATCTGGGCAATCTTGGTCAACTCTTCTAATCTTCTATTAGCCATTTCCAACCTATATTTAGGAAGCTCTTGGCTGGAAACAAAAAACATGGCCTCCCCTCTTTCAGTGGCTTTTTTTACAGAGTATAGGGCATCTCCTGGCAAAGAATTATTAGCTACCCCGATTCCGATTAAAAGAATCAAAGCCATTACAGGGACAAAAGCAAATTTGGGTTGGGACATTCTGGCAATCAATTCTTCAAAAATAATTGACTTCTTTTCATCTTGGCCCAATATCTGAGTCTTAACTGAAACAACCCAATCTTGCCTGGGTTTAATTTCTTTGAGTAATTGTATTTGATTGATTAATTCTTGATCAGTCATTTTGAGTATTTTGCTCTCTATAACTATATGACGGATTTTTGCCTGTTTTATTACACCTAAGCAGTCATATTAGGATTCATTTTGTCCCTTAAAGAATTCAAGGCACGATGAAGTAAAACTCTGGTTGCTTCCTCTGATTTATCCATTATCTGGGCAATATCGTTTATCGGAACACCGTCTAGATAATGCCAAATAATCACATTTTGATAGTCTTCATTCATATCAGCTAAAGCAATCTTGATATTGTCCATATCTGAGTTCAAGGTTGCCCCTTTTTCTATATTAGCCCTAGGATCAGCTATTTTCCTGTCCTCGGTTGAAACAATCTTAGCTTTGCCTTTAAACCTGTAATAATCAATGACTAGGTTGTTGGCAATCTTATATAAAAAAGATTGATAGTTTTGAATCTTGTCCTTATTGCTTTTGTAGGTCTCCCATGCTCTTAAAAACGTGTCCGATGTTAGGTCTTCGGCCACTTCTGAAGAGCTAACCTTTAAAAAGACAAATCTATATATTTTGTCTATATATTTATCATAAATAGCGCTAAATTCTTGTTTTATTTTATCCATATAATCGTTATGGGACATAATGTCCTACATATATATAGGTATGTCCTATGTGTGTCCTAAGCTCTCAACTTGTAAAAAGTTGAACTTTTTTCCCCCAACCTATTAACAATTCCTTTGGCTAACAAACATTCAAAATCTCGACGCAGTGTTCTTTTGCTGACATTAGGAAAAACTTGCATTAGCTCTCCAACCTGAACACTTTCCCTGCTTCTTAAAAGTTCTAAAATCTTTTGCTGGCGAGTTTCTTTGCTTCCAGCCTCTCCATCAAAGATATTTCTGTTTTCTGCTTTTTCTGGCTGTTCTTGGGGAAAATCAAGCTTGATGCTTTTTTCTGCTAAAGGGATGTTTGACTCTTCCATCAGCTTAACTTGCTTCATAATATTAGCATATTCCTGCTGAATCTCCAAAACATCAAAAGGACTAACCCAATCCTGATTCTTAGCCAATTCTAGATAGCTATCCATTATCTCCAAATCTCCCTTGAGATCTGAAAATATATTTTGAGGCTGATCTAATCCTACTAGCAATTCAGTGCTTTTAGCCATAATATCTCCAGCCAACTCTCTTGTTTTAAACCTTAAAGACTCTTTTTTGGGGAAAAGCAGAGTTAAGCGATAAAGATTGGTTGTTGTTTTGAGTAAATAATCTTTGTCCATATAAAAAACACCAATTGCTATTGTTTAATAAAATTAACAGGAATTAAGATAAAAGTCAAAGCCAACTCTTGCTGTTTTGTCAACCCTATGTTTTAATAAAAGCATGATTGACGCCATTATTATAATGATTGCTATTATTTGGGGCTTTGTATCCGTTTTTGGAGCCCAGCCTTTTATTGATCTTAAAGAGGGTATTTTAAAGTCGCCTGAACCAAACCAGCAGGAAATTCAAATTGAAAAACCTGCCAATAATCAGCCGATCGTCCAGTCTGGCAACAGTAAATCTCAAGTCATACCAAAAACCCAAACTCCCACCCTGGGCACTTATGTGAAAATAACATCTGGGCCATATGACGGAGAAATTATATCAGAAACCAATGAGGTTACTTTTGAATTTGATTTAAAAGAAACAAGCAACCAGGGCATTGAATTTGAAACTAAAATAGACGGCTTTGACAATAGTTGGATTCCAACTAACTCCAAACAAAGAACAATCACTTTGCCAGCTGGCCCAAAAGAATATACCTTTTTTGTAAGACAGCAAAATAAGACAAACCAATCCCCTGCTCAGAGAAAATTTAAAATAAACGTTTCTCCTTATTTTGAAAAATTGAATATAAACGACGTTTCAGTCCAATCGCAAGACAATCCGTCTTTAATCACTATTGATACCAATCTGGATATGGGGGAACAAATCAATATGACTGGATGGAGTTTAGAAAACGTCAGAGATAAAATTATTCTTCCAAAGGGCATAGAAAAATATAATCCTAATTCTAATTATACTCCCAAAGATAATGCCATTATCCGCCAAGGAGATTCAATTTATATTTCTTCAGCCCAGACTCCGATTGGCCCGACTCAAATATTCAAAATTAATAAATGTTTTGGCTATTTAACAACCCTATACGCTTTTCCAATTTCAATATCCAAAGACTGCCCGAGCGTTGAGGAAAAAGACATTTCTTATCTTAGCGATTGCTGCCAGGAATATATTTTGAGCGCACCTTCCTGCGATGCCCAAAAAGATGCCTATAAAGTAGAAGAATCAGATTGCAAGGCATATATCAGCAATAATTTGAATTACCAAGGTTGCTTTATAAAATATTCTCAAGATAGTGATTTTTTGGGTGACCAATGGCATGTTTATTTAAATCATAATCTGGCCATTACCGGCGAATGCAATACCATTTATCTCAGAGACCAGAACGGACTTTTTGTAGATAAATATGCTTACAACCAAGACGCCTGTCGCTTCTAATCGATAGGCTTAGAATCAGAATAGGCTTAGCCTATTTAAAAACCAACTAATCAATTAAATCAAAAAACAGGGCAAAATGCCCTGTTTTAGCTTTCTTAAATAAATTGGCGGAGTCTAGGTCTCCGATTGTTTTGTTTTAATATTATTTTTCTAGCCAAGTCTTTAATGGAATTCCAGATTGCCTTACTATACCCTTAAATGTTCTTGGTTTAAGAGATTTAGACCCATGAAACGGAATTTGAATAATCCTTGGCTCTCCTCCATATTGACCAGTATAATAATAATGAGATCCTTTTGTATGAGTATAAACAAAATGATGGCTCTCCAAAAAAGCTACCGCATCTGAAAATGTCCAATTAAAAACAGTTCGTGGCATATTTACGACTTAAAAATGGGGTATATCCGAAACTAAATATTTCTTGAGAACTAGTATTTTTTTCTACCTTTTGTTTTTCCAATACATTCCAAAGTTCTTCATACTCTTTATCAGATTTTTGATTTAATGGCATTGGACGCATCTTTAATTTACGAGCCGTTTCAACATAACCTTGAATCGCTTGAAATAAAGAGGCCATTACTGCTACTGGATTATCTCCCTCCTCTACTATGTTAAATTCTAAAGCCACTCCATACCAACTATCATTTTCTCTAAAAATAATAAAACGAACAGAACCCTTTTTTAATGTGTTTTTATACTTCATATTTTTATTATACTATATCAAACTTTAACAAACCATAGATATCCTTGTCAATATAAAAAATCCGTTTAATTATAACCCATACTGTAGAAGTTAGACCTCTATAATAACTTTTTAAAAAGTTATCCACAGGAGAAAGCATTGCACTACTTGCTTGATGTCTGTACAATATTTTAATGTCTAAAAAATTTGTAATCTCGTTTTTGGTTTTGATACTAATTATAGTAGTTGGTATTTTGTGGCAAAAAAATAATATAATAGAATATCTGGAAATTAAAAAATTTGAGAGTATGACTGTTCCTACAGAAAATTATAATATTATTGATAATTCTTCTGGAAAGTTTCTTGTTAATAAAAAAGATAAGCTAGAATTAATGGTTCCGTCTGGATGGAACACACAATTTGGGATAGATATGATGAGTTCTGCCTCAGACGACAAAATAGTCTTATATTCTCCAGATTTTAATTATTTTCCAGCAACCGGATGTATTGCTCAAATAATGACCCGCCGATTAAGTGAAAATAAAAATAATTTTAGATCACAATCTATAGATAAAATTCAGACAACTCTGAACGATTATAACGAAATGGAGCCGACAGAAGGTTATTCTATGTCGATAGTATCAATAGACAAATTGGAAGCCTTACAAAAAACACACATCTTAGAAGATAAAAATAAAAAAGCTATATCCATAGAAATACCTACTCTTAATAGAATTTATTATTTTGAATTTGTTCTATTTTCCAAAGAATGCAATCAACAATTTGATAATTTATTAAATACAGTCAAAATTAAATAATTTTTTAAAAAATTCTTAATGAAAAAAGAATTTTATTTGTTTTTATTTATTTTTTTAATAAGTTTTTTATTTTTACCTAAAATTGCTTTTGCAGAAGAAATCAATCTCTCAAATGATGATATTATAAAATTATTTCCATCTCTTCAAAGCGGCGTAATGGAACAATGGATTAATTTAACTGCTTCAGGAGAATTTAGTGAACCGGAAAAACAAGCGGCTTTTTATTTAATCAGAAACGCGATACAAAAAAAGCAATTAAATTATATTTTAGTTGATTTACCTAAAGAGGGATTAATAAAATTATATAAATTAGGAATTTTTTTAATGGGTAAACCGGATACGAGCACTATTTTTACTGAACTTGAGAAATTAACCGTTAAACAGGTTGTTAATATTGCCAAAGAATGGTTTTTACAAAATCAAGTAAAAGTTGCCACTGGAACCTTAAATTATTCTTTTAAATCACATAATGGCAACCAACAAAATGCGACTTTTTATTATAATTTAGTTTATAAACCGCGAATTAATAATTATATTGATTTGGCTATTGAATTTTATTCTCCGGAAAATATAGAGCCAAAAAATTCAATTTCTAATGTAGTGGGACTAAACACTTGGTGTTGGGATTTTCCAGATTGGCAGAAAAAAAATGAAAAATACATAAAACCATTTATTTTCAAAATCAACGGAAGAATTATACACGACGATCAATTAAATTCTTATACCTGGGATCGAACATTATCTTCAGAAATAACTTTTCCCGCATCAGTTCCTAAAATAGAGGTTGCTAAACAGCCAACTCTTTTAGATCAAATTAAAGGAGACCTTACTAAAAAATTTGTTGAGGATGTTCTGCATATTCCTTATAGTATATTTACAACAGTTCAAGATAAAATAATTGATTTTATCAATACAATAATATTAAAACAAAGCAAACCAGCTCAGAAAGGAGAAATAGCCGAAGTGATAGAAAATGCAATTGACCAAAAAATTATCACTCCAGAAAAAATAATAGATATAGCACAAACAGAGATTGAAAAAAGCGAAGTGCCTAAGTCTCAGGCAAAACAAGAATCAAAATCAAAAATAAGTTTGGAAGAAGCTCAAGAAATATTAGACGATATTACTGAAAAAATCGATATTTTAATCCAGCAAGCAGAACAATTAACAGGCGTTAAAATTATTACTGATAAAAAAGATATTATTAAAGAAGAAGTTGAAAAATTAGATCGAGATGATGAGGAAGAGGAAAAAATAGAAAAGATAGAAGAAGTTCAAAAAGAAGAAAAAGCTCCGGCTCCAAGCATCGCTATTTGCCAAAAAATACCAGGATATCATCCAGTCCATAATTCGATTATTTTAAATGAAATAGCCTGGATGGGAACAACAACCAATTCTAATAATGAATGGATTGAATTAAAAAATATATCCAATAATCTTGTTGATTTAACTGGTTGGCAACTTTTGGATAAAGACCAAAATATCAAAATAATTTTTCCGAACAATCCAGATAGAGACCCGTCCTCTATTTCTGCTAAAGGATTTTATCTTTTAGAGAGAGGTAATGATTATGCAGTGCCCGACATTTCTGCTGATTTAATTTATACCGGCAGTTTAAACAATAGCAATGAAGCTTTGTATCTTTTTGACCCAAGTTGCCAACTTCAAGATGAAATAGAAATTTTTTCTAATTGGCCATTCGGAGACAATAATTCAAAAAGAACGATTGAAAGAAAAGGTATTTTTGAATGGCAAACCAGCAGTAATATTGGCGGCACCCCAAAAATAGAAAATAGTAGCGGGTATATTGAAACGCCAAGTTATGTTAGTAGCGGAGGAGGCAGTAATTCGCCCTCGCCTTCTTATTTAAAAATTCTAATTTCAGAAGTTCAAATTTCTCCAATAGCTAAAAGATTTATAGAGCTTTATAATCCAAACAATTCAACAGTTGATTTGACAAATTGGTATATTCAAAGAAAAACTCAAACTGGCAGTAATTTCATTTCATTGGTTTCCAAAACGCATCTTAACAGCAAAACAATTAATGCTTATGGCTATTTTTTAATATCTCGCAGCACTTCAGGTGCAGTTGATATTGTTTTATCTGATTTAACTCTTGCCGAATCAAATACGATTCAATTGAAAAATCCGAATGGCGAAATAGCTGATAAAGTCGGCTGGGGTCAAGCCCAAGATTTTGAAACATCTCCAGCACAAAATCCTCAAACAGATCAAACCATTGGAAGAAAATGGATTGAAGGGATGGGTTATCAAGATATTGATAATAATTCGATTGATTTTGAGATTCAATCTCCTACTCCAAAAGCGAAAAATGAAACTTTCCGAGATATTATTCCTCCCGAAACTATAATTAATAGCTATCCCCTCAGTTTAACCAATCAGGTTCAAGCCAATTTTACTTTTTCCTCAAGTGAAGAAAATTCTACTTTTGAGTGCAAAATAAATGATGAAAATTGGCAGGCCTGCTCTTCTCTTCAACAATATTCTAATCTCTTAGATGGTTCTCATACTTTTCAAGTCAGAGCTAAAGATATTAATCAAAACATTGATCCCACTCCTGCTCAATATCAATGGGCAATTGATAGTACTTCTCCTCAAACCGAAATTTTAATTCACCCTCCCTCTTTAACCAACCAAGACCAAGCCAATTTTACTTTTTCCTCGAACGAAGGAAATTCGACCTTTGAATGTAAAATTAACGAAAATGAATGGGAAAACTGTCAATCACCTAAAATTTATAATGATTTATTTGAAGGCGAATATACTTTTTTGGTCAGAGCTAAAGATTTAAATGGAAATTTAGAAATTTCCCCTCCTCAATATTCTTGGCAAATTGATATTGCTATTGAAAATGCCTCTTTGTCTTTCTTTTCTCTTTATACTAAAGAGAAAACGATTGAGATTAATATTGCCAATGATGAAGGGGTGGTGGCCTGGCTTTTGTCTGAAAATGAAGCAGAAAAAGAAAACTCTGATCCTTTATGGCAAACAGAAAAACCCTCTCAATTCACTTTATCAGAAGGAGATGATATAAAAACAGTTTATCTCTGGACTAAAGACGAAAGTGAAAATGTTAGCTCGGGAATATCGGCTCAAGTTATTTTAGATACCACTTCTCCTTCCGTTCAATTTAATCCTTTGGCTCAAATCCAGAACTTAATTGATTTTAATGTTTCTTGGTCGGGTAGCGATACCACTGCAGGTATTTCAGAATATCACTTAAAAATAAGAAAAGAATCTGAAGAAGAATCTTTGGATTGGCAAAATATTTCAGAAGAAATTTATCAATTTTCGGGTTTAAACGGCAATACTTATTATTTTAAAATTAGAGTAAAAGATAATGCCGATAATCTAAGTGAATGGTCGTCAGAAACTTCAACTAAGATTGAAAAGCCTATTTTAGAAGTTTCTCCAACAAGCTTAGGATTCGAGACAATTGAATTTGGACAAACCCCGGCTGGTAAAAATTTAGCAATTGGAAATATCGGTTTCGGAGATTTAAATTGGGAAATTATTACGCCTGAGGTGGATTGGTTAAATTTAAATTCAACTTCTGGTCAAACGCCTTCTAACGTCTCAGTTTCGGTAAATATTTCTGATTTGGAAGTCGGACAATTTTCAACAAAAATTAAAATTTCTTCTAACGCTGGAGAAAAAGAAATTGAAGTTACTTTAAATTTACAGGAAGACATTATTCCTCCGGAACATCCTCAAATTTCGTCGCCTCAGAATGATCAAATTTTTAATATTGAAAATATAACCTTGACTGGCACAGCCGAGCCTAATGCTATAATTTTAATTTCTTCATCAGAGATCAAGGCAGATGAAAATGGTAACTGGCAAAAAGAGATTGAATTGATAGAGGGTCAAAACGAAATTGAAATTAAAGCCAAAGATGAAGCTGGTAATGAAAGCGAAGCCATAATTCTAAACCTCATTTTAGATACCACTCCGCCAATTGCAAATGCCGGGCTTAAGCAAAGCGTAATTATAAATAAACCAATAACTTTTGATGCCTCTACTTCTTCTGATAATATTGGTATTATTTCTTATCAATGGGATATTAATGTTAGCGATGGCTTGAATTGGGAAAATCCTGATTTAACTGGACAAAATCCAATTTTAGAAATAGGGTATTCGGAAGCCAATAATTACACTGTGACTCTCCGGGTTGCCGATGCTGCCGGAAATAATGCTATTAATACTTTAACTGTTACAGTTAATCCCCTACCAAAAATTTTAATCAATGAAATTCAAATTGCGGGCGAAGGAACAACCCATGATTTCATAGAATTATATAATCCCAGCCAAAAAGATATTTACTTGGGGGAATATGCTTCAGGTTATTTTAAATTAGTAAAAAGAACTCAATCGGGAACAGATGATATTAATATTAAATCTTGGCGAGGAGATTTAGAAGCAAAAGTTCCAGCTCAAGGTTATTATTTATGGGCGAGCTCGGAAGACGAAAGCTTCCCCGCTTTAATTAGAGCTGATGTTCAGACAAAACAAATAATTTCTCCCGACAATGGTATTGGCATCTTATTTATTAATGATGACGAAAGTTATTTGATTGATGCCTTAGGTTGGGGCGTTTTTAACAATGTATTATTTGAAGGAAATTCCTTTTCTAAAGATCCATCAAAAAATCAAAGTTTAGGAAGGAAAATGAATGTAGAAGAAAATTATATTGATACTAACAATAATTCAATTGATTTTGAAGTTCAATTTCCTACTCCAAAAGTAAAAAACCAATCTCTGCCAGAAGATACTCTCCCGCCAAAAATTTCTAATATTCTGGTTTCAGATATTACCGAAACTTCAGTTTTAATTAATTGGGAAACAGATGAAGAAAGCACCAGTATTATTGAATATGGAATCATTACAAATTACGGAGAAATACAGAATAGCAACGATTACCTTCTTTCCCACTCTCTATTTTTAAATGACTTAGATCCTGAAACTATTTATCACTATAAAGTAGAGTCAACTGATACAAGTGGAAATACTGCTTGGAGCGAAGATAATACTTTTACTACCCTACCTCATCAAACAGAATTGCTTCCGATATTTGAAGATAATTTTGATAGTTATAATTTAGCAAATCCAGTAGATACTTCAGGAGATCTTGCTGGACAAGGAGATTGGACCACTACTGGTAATAACTCTTATGAGGTTGTGGACACTTATGCTGACTCAGGTACTAAGTCTATAAGGTGTAAATCACCTTCTCCCTGCTATGTTATAAAAACCGGAACTAATAAAACAGCTGGAAGAATGAAAATCAGATTTTATATTATTCCCCACGATACTTTTAGATATTGGGATACTGCGTTTTATTTTAGGCAAAACTTAGAAGAGCCTATATTAAGCTACGTTTTACTAAAAGATAGAGGAGCTCCTTTTGACATTACTGTTTGGATGGGAAGCACCGATCAAATCTACACCAATATTACTATGGGCCAATGGCATACGCTTAAAGTTGAATGGAACGCCGACACAGATAAAATGAGAATACAATTAGATGATTTAGGATCGAGCAATTGGATAGATGGCAATGCGATTGATTATATTTCTACATTTGAAATCAGCAATAGCGTAAATGCCGGTCGATGGATTTATCTTGATACTATTGAATAGAAAATCCAACACGATAGTCAATAAATTAAGTTATTTTATCGACAACTTGCACCTGTAATTAATTAAAATAGGCTAAGCCTATTACAAATAAATAAAAAATAGGCTAAGCCTATCGTTTTGTAAAGCCTATCGTTTTGTATTTTACTATCGTTAATAAGAAAAAACTCGTCGGTTGAACCAACGAGCATTATGCTCAGATCATTTGTATGCATGAGCATTAGCAGAAAGATCTTTGAGTATGGGAGAGTCTTCGGCCAGAGGAACTTCCAATTGGAATAAAAATTCCCTTACTGCTTCTATGCCACCGTATTCTACTAAAAATCGCATGTCTTTATCTCTATAAGTTTCTGGGAAAAGTTCTCTCACCTTCGCCCAGAAACCTACAAGATCTGGTATGTAAGCTTCTACTCCTCCCTGTCTCATCCCGACCCGATGATAGACATCTTGGTCTTTCTCTGCAAAAAGTTGAGCAACATCATCTCCAAACCCCAACACTTTAGAAATATATGCCCAACCAACTTTGTTCTTTTGTTCAACTGTTGCCGATTTTCGTTGAGAAAACCAAAAATTAGAAAGGCGTTGAGCGTGTTTGTCTTTAAACTTGGAGGGATTCTTTTTCGGCGATCTTGCTCTGGCTTTTTCTTCTTGAATTTTCAGGGCTTCCCTTATACTCTGTGGTCCCCTTAACTCATCATTTTTGTTCATTTTCTCATCCTTTTTCATTTTTTAAATAAAGCTTGAGTCGAATTTCAAACTCAATCTTCGTTCAAACTAAATCTAATATATCTCGTCAATTCATCTTTGACAAGCTTAACAATAATTACAATAATTGTTCTAATTCAGCGATGTCAGAGATTAAATAATCTGGATTGGACGTTTTCAACATTTCTTTTGACTTGTGGCCCCAAGATATTCCCACTGATGTTACACCGACTTTTTTCCCAGCCTCAATATCGTGATTCATGTCCCCTATACACATTGTTTCTTCTGATCGAAAATCATTCCTTTGAAGAATATCTGCAATTGCTTCTGTTTTGTCTAAAATATTTCCATTAATTTCTTTAAAATAGTCAAAAATACCATGCTTTTGGGCATCGGCAATTATCTTTTCCTGCGGCCCAGAGCTCATTACAACCATCTTTATTCCCCTGTCATACAATCTTTTAAGTACATTTTTTACTTCTGGATAAAGTTCCGAATCGCCAGCCATTTGAAGTCCTTCTCTAAAAAAGTTGGCCACTTGTTCATTGGTGCAATTTGGAAAATATTTTTTCCAAAAATCCATATAAGGCAGGAAAAACTTTTCTCTGTATTCTTCCAAAGGCATGGGTTTGCCGCCCAGTTTTTCAAAAATATGCATCGTGGCTTTATAGGTTGTTGCCAGATCGTCTGCTAACGTTCCCGACCAATCAAAAACAATATTTTTAATCATATTTTTATCTATTTTTTAAATAAAGCTAAATCGCTATGTTTTTCCAACTCTTCAACATATTGTTGTTGGATTTGAGATTGAGATAAGGCTTGGGAATAGATGCGGACGTCATCGATTTTGCCCGTTAAAAAATATTGATTATGATCACGATAACTCCCAATATCAACATGACTTGTGGATTGAACATCTCCCGGATCAACAATTGTCGGGTCTGCTATTTTTTGCACTCCGTTGACATATGCTAGAATACTGGTTCTTCCAAACACCACTGCTATGTGTGCCCATTGATCTTTGTATGCCGAATAATCAAAAGTTTTTATCTGTCTACTACCCAATAATCCATATATTTCACTATTAAAAATATATGAGGATAATCTTGTTCCATATCCTCTACCGCCTCCACTGGCACCGCACATAACTGGTATTCTGTTATTAACACTTAATCCTGATGGAAAATATAGCCAATATGAAAGAGTGATTTCTCCAAGCCCCATTTGAGCAGCACTATTCATAGATACATAATCATCAACTCCGTCAAAACTCATAGAGTTCTTACCGCCTGCTCCTTGTCCAGCTGCCGAATATGGGGTGTCGGAACTGCAGGTGGCTCCATTAATGGTTCCGTTGTTACCATAGCCTGAAGAGTCAGAAGCTGTACAGTTGTCAAAATCCCAGATGCCTACTGCTTCAGAGCCTAAAGAGGTATGGATGGTTTGACTGAATTCCAAAGCTTTGGCAATTTGAGCTTTGGCTCTGGAACCTTTGGTAGCTACCAAGACAATACTGGACAAAAGGCCAATGATGGAGATGACTACCAGGAGTTCGATTAAGGTAAAAGATTTAATTTTAGAATTCATTACTTTCATTTGGATATAGCTAAATCATTGTGGGTTTTTAATCCTTTGACATATTGTTGTTGGATTTGAGATTGAGATAAGGCTTGGGAATAGATGCGGACGTCGTCGATGAAGCCACCAAATCTTTCTTGATAGGTTGAATTTAATGGGAGATCTCCGTAAGCAGTTCCAATTGTAATTGGTTGAACTGCAACAGTGATAGATGTTCCAGTACGAGAAGCTGCTTGCCTTACCCCATCAACGTATATGTAGTTGACACCATCAGATTGCCTAACACCCACAATATAATGCCAATTATTATCCGTATACGCTGAATCAGAATAAGTACTTAAATCAGATCTGGGAATGTTGGTGGAAAAATAAAATTTATTATCTGTATATTTACGCAATATCCAACCATATTCACTTCCGCTAAGATTTGCTTTTGCCACAATTCCTTGTTGCTGTAATGCATTGTTCTTTGTTGATTTTACCCAAGCCCCAACAGTTAATGTAGTTATACTTTGATTTGCATTATGTGGAATACTGATGTAATCATCAGTTCCATCAAAACTCAAAGAATTCTTACCAGTTCCCTGGCCAATTGCCGAATATGGAGTGTCGGAACTGCAGACAGCTCCATTAATGGTTCCATTGTTGCCGTAGCCTGAAGCATCTTGAGCTGTACAGTTGTCAAAATCCCAGATACCGACTGCTTCAGAGCCTAAAGAGGTATGGATGGTTTGGCTAGTTTCCAATATTTTTGCAATTCTGGCTTTGTCTCTTGAGCCTTTGGTAGCTACCAGGACAATACTGGATAAAAGGCCAATAATGGCAATGACTACCAGGAGTTCGATAAGAGTAAATGCTTTGATTTTGATATGAGTCATTTGTGGGGAAAAATACTATACATCTAGTTTACCTAAAATGCATTAAATGGGCAAAAGAGAAATTAGAAATTCATTGACGACTGATTAAGCTGGAGACGCTGAACATCTCCAGCTTAATGTAATAGAATAGGCTAAGCCTATCGATTATTTAACAGAAAAATTTATCTTTTTTGCTAAAATATTTCCATAATTTACTTTAAAAATATAATCGCCCTTGGCTTTAAAAAAATTTTCCCAATAATAATTAACAATTCCTGTTTTGGGAGAAGTTAAATTTTCTCTTTGAAAAACAATATTTCCTTTAGCATCATAGATGACCAAAGATATTTTTTTATTACATTCTGGAGCACTTTTCTCAGCATCAATAAAAAAATAAAAAGGAGATTTTATACTTAATTCCGGCCTAAATCCTTCTTTTGTTTCTAAAATTTTTGTCGTTGATTCGTCGTTTATCCAAAATCCCAATTGATTAGCACAGTCCGTATCAGAAAATATAGGTCGATTTTTTACCTGATAAAATATGAAATATATAAGACCAACACATAGCACAATGGTGATTATTACGCCTATAATATTACCCACATTTCTTGTTGCTCTTATTTTTCTTATCAAATTATCATCGATAGCTATATTATCTGCGCGGAGTTTCAACTCTTCGAGTATTTTTTCCGTAGTAAATGGCCAAAGAAAAAGCCGGGCCATTTTTAGCATTTGTCTTCCTTTTGCCTGTTTTTCATAACCTATTATTAATGTTTCCATCCCCCTATCATTTCCCTCTACGGCAATGTTTTTAATATTCTGATAAAGAAACTCTTTCTTTACAAAAAAGAAATTCTTAATGATTATTTTATCTTTTTCCAAAATAATTCTGGTGAATGCTTCCCAGAGAAAAGCAATTAAAAAGATTAAAAAAGTTACTAAAAAAGTACCTCCGAAGACAAAAAAGAATGGATTTGATAATCCTCCGGTTATTATGTCTGAAAAACTCGAAGCTCCTCCGACAATAAAGGGTAGGGCAAGAAGGGGTAGCGTCGTTGATAAAAAAAATAATGGCATATACCAAAGCCTATCCTTGAAAAATCTTGGTTTAAAAATAATCCTCTCTTTGATTTCTTTTGTTACTGGCGGCAGAGGCATTTCTTGGTCTTTGATTTCTTCTTTTCTCCCCTCTATTATTTCTTTCTCTTTTTTTTGAGCTTTCGAGAGTTCTTCTAGTCTTTCTATCAAAAGTTCACTTGCCCAGCCAATTTTCATATTTTTAGCCAAAAATACAAGAGATCTTCTTTCAAGACGATCAATTGAAAATAAAGCAGCTAGAATAAACCCTGACCAAAAAAGAAAATCAACAAATTTACCCCCAACAGAAACACTAATAAGATTATTTATCCCTTCTGGCAATGACCAGACAAAGCTATAATCTATCGGCCCCGAAGATAAAAGTTTTAGAGTTAACTGCTGGCCAAATTCAAAATAAGCCCATAAACAAATTCCCTGAATCAATATTGGAAAAATGGAAAAAAAACTAGTAACGGAAAAAACAACAATAGAGGCGGTAAAGAGAGCTTTAAATTCTTCTACATTGGGTTTTGCTTGAAGAAAAATTAAAATAAAACCAGCTAAATCCAAAATAACAAAAAATTTGACAAAAACATCAAAAAACATTAGCCAAATCTTCCAAAGCGTTTTACCTAAAGAAAAATTCATATTTTTATTAGATTATCCTTCTTTTCATTATAATAATAAAATCGTCCACTCGCAAAGAGTGAACGTTTCTATTGATGGCGGAGAGGGTGGGATTCGAACCCACGTGCCCTTGCGGACTCTGGTTTTCAAGACCAGCGGAATTAACCACTATCCGACCTCTCCTAAATTCACCATGGCGGAGGAGGTGGGAATCGAACCCACAAGACCCAAAAAATTAGGTCACATCTTAGCAGGATGTTGGAATAACCGTTATCCGACTCCTCCCTAGATAAATAGATGTTTTAATTCTACATACAAAAGCGCTTTTAGTCAACCCGAAAAGTTTAAAAATAAGAACCCCTTGCTTCTACTCAAGAACCTTGTTTTCTAAAGAAAATTAACTTAAAAATGGGTTACAACCCAATAAAATTTTTAATTTGGTTTACAGAAATGGCAGTAATTTCCCCTTGAGAATTGATTTGATTTAATCCCAAACACCTTCCTTCGATATCAAATAATGGGCTACCTGCCAAATTAGCGTCTTCGGAAATATTGGTCTCAATCAATTCTTGATTAAGACTTTTAATAATGCCCTCATTGGCTATTTTTTTGATTACTTTTTTATTATCATTATCTAAAAGCGCGCCGATTAAAAAAACCCTCTGGCCAATTCTGGCCTTGTCCAAATCAGCAAAACCAACAGTGGATAAATTCTCTTTTTCAGCTTTGATCAAAGCCAAGTTTTGACCAGCATCTCTTTTAATGATTTGAAAAGAAATTGGCTGGCCATCAATATAAAAAAGAAATTCCGATCCTTTGGGAACTAAATCATTTAAAGTGATAAAAAGTCCGTCTGAGGTGACTATTAGGCCAGATCCTTCTAAAATATTTCCCTCAGCTGTTTTTGTTCTAACTCCAACTATGGTATTTTCTACTTTTTCAATTGCATCCACCAGGGCAGTGTTTTCAACAATTGTGATCTCTTTTTTCTCGGTAACATAAATTGGATTCTTCTCTGGACGATATTGGGAAAAAAGAGGTTTTTCAATAAGATAAGGCCAAAAAATCTGGTCGGCAAAAATGCCGCCAACCATACCAGAAATAAACAAAAAGACGATTGTAGTAATTTTTGGCATAACTATTTTGTTTTCCCAATAGCCGTTGATAATCTTTTAGGTTCAGAAAAAACAACTTTTTCATTATCAGCATCAACTATTATTGTGCTCCCTTCTTTAATCTCTCCGACCACAATCTTTAATGATAATGGGTCTAAAACCAACTTTTGAATTACTCTTTTTAACGGACGGGCGCCAAAACTAGGATTAAAACCTTTTTTAACCAATAATGCCTTGACTGGCTCTGAAAAATTAAGACTAATATTCTTGCTCTTTAATCGGCCAGCAACTTTATCCAGCTCTAAATTAACTATTTTTTCAATTTCCGATTTGCCTAAATAATTGAAAATAATAATTTCGTCAATTCTGTTTAAAAATTCTGGCCTCAGTCTTTCTTTCAAAGCTTCCATTACCTTTTCTTTTAATGACTTCTTTTCTCTTTCTTCTTTATCGCCAAAAAATCCCAGAGATCCCATCTGAGAAATATATTCTGAACCTAAATTAGAAGTCATAATTAAAATGCAGTTTTTAAAAGAAGCTGTCCGGCCCTTGGCATCAGTCAAACGGCCATCTTCTAAAATCTGAAGAAGTATATTAAAAACATCGGGATTGGCTTTTTCAATTTCATCCAAAAGAATAACGCTATATGGTCTTCTTCTGATTTTATCGGTTAATTGTCCCCCTTCTTCATAGCCAACATAGCCGGGCGGCGAACCAATCATCTTGGAAACAGTGTGGCGCTCCATATACTCAGACATATCAAGTCGAACCAATGCATTTTCATCATTAAAAAGAAACTCAGCTAAAGCTCTGGCTGTTTCAGTCTTGCCAACTCCGGTTGGACCCAGAAAAAGAAAAGATCCCAAGGGACGATTTTCTTCTGAAATTCCGGCTCTCGAACGCCTAATGGCATTGGCTACAGCCGAAATTGCTTCTTTTTGTCCAACAACTCTTTGAGAAAGTATTTTTTCCATTTTTTTCAACTTCTCCGCCTCTTCTTCCAATAACTGGGTAGCTGGAATGCCAGTCCACTGAGAAATAACTCGAGCTATGTCTTCAGGATCAATGGCTTCTTTTAAAAGCGGGTGGTTCTTCTGAAGCCGGCCCAACTTTTCTTCGGTTTTTCTCAATTCTTTCAATAATTCAGGAATCTTGCCGTATTTTATTTCAGCTATTCTCTGCAGGTCAGCTTCAATGCTACCTCTTTCAACCTCAAGTTTAAAAGCATCAATTTCCCCTTTTAATTTTTTAATTTGAGTGATGGCTCCTCTTTCGCTGTTCCATTTATCTTCGATTACTTTAGCCTTTTCTTTAAGATCGGCTAATTGACGCTCAATTGTTTTCATCCTTGATTGAGCATTTTTTTCTTTTTTGATTGCCTCTCTTTCGATTTCAAGCCTGTGGATCTCTTTTTTAAAATTATCTAAAACACTGGGTTCTGACTCAATTTCTAGCCTTAAAGAGCTCATTGCTTCATCCATCAAATCAACTGCTTTGTCGGGCAAGAATCTATCAGTGATATAACGGGCAGCCAATTGGGCGCAAGCAACCAAAGCTTCATCAGTTATTCTGACTCCATGATGAACTTCGTATTTTTCTTTAATGCCCCTCAAAATGGCAATTGTATCTTCAATGGTTGGTTCAGCAACATAAATCGGCTGGAATCTTCTTTCAAAGGCCGGATCTTTTTCAATATATTTTTGATATTCTTTTAGGGTAGTAGCTCCAATAGCTCTTAACTCTCCCCGCGCCAAAGCTGGCTTTAAAAGATTAGAAGCATCGATAGCTCCTTCGGCAGCGCCAGCTCCGACCAAAGTATGAAGTTCATCAATAAACAAAATGTAGCGACCTTCAGCTTTTTTAACTTCTTTAAGCAAGGATTTGATTCTATTTTCAAACTCACCTCGGTATTTGGTGCCAGCTACCAAAGCCCCCAAATCCAAACCAATAATTTCTTTGTTTTTTAAGCTTTCTGGAACTTCTTCTTGGATAATTCTCTGAGCCAAGCCTTCAACAATGGCGGTCTTGCCAACTCCAGCTTCTCCGATTAAAACTGGATTATTTTTAGTTCGACGGGAAAGAACCTGCATCAATCTTCTGATCTCTTTCTCCCGGCCGATCACCGGATCTAATTTTCCCTGCTTTGCCAAAGAAGTTAGATTCCGAGCATATTTTTCTATTACTTGATATTTTGATTCTGGATCAGGATCGGTTATTTTTTCATCTCCCCTGATTTGGCTAAAGTGCTCTAGAACAGTATCGTAGTTGAGAAAATCTTTTTCTAAAACAGCGCCAACTGAAGGCAAAAACTTAGCTTGTTCTAATATTTCTTTGGCTCGGGTATTATTGGCCAAAAGAGATAAAAATAAATGTTCAACTGAAATATATTCATCTCCCATTTTCATTGATTCCTGGCGAGCCCCTTCCAAAACTTTGACCATGTCTTGGGTCAAATAAACCTGACCGAAAACTTGAGGCGCAACAATGGTGGAAATCTGGTCTAAAGATTTTTTCGTCTTTTCTTTCAGGTCTTCTAAATCTATTCCCAAGGTTGTGATCAAATTCAAAACAATGCTTCCTTCTTGTGAAAGCAAAGCAAATAAAAGATGCAAAGCATCAATCTGCTGCTGCCCTTTTTTGCGGGCAACGGCTTGAGCTTTTAATATTGCCTCTTGGGCTTTTTGAGTAAAATTATCTCCGATCATAGCCATTTAATTTTACAACGAATTAATTAAAAATTAAAGGATAAGCGCTTAATCGCTTCCTTCAGTCAAAGTAATTAAGAACATCTTTTCTTCTTTATTTCTTAAAACCTTAAGGCTAATTTCGTCGCCAACACTGTAATTGCTGATTATTTTAGCCAAAGGATTAGCAGTAGTAATCTTTTTGCCATCAAATTCTAAAATAATATCCCCTTCTTTGAGTCCGGCTTTTTCAGCTGGCGAACCAGGATAAATAGCTTTTTCATCAGCGCCTTGACCAGAAATTATTAAAGCACCGTAATCCACTGGTAAATTGTTTTCTTTTTGAACTTCTGAAGTAATAATCACATAGCGCACACCCAAAAATGGATAAACTATCTTACCCGATTCTTTAACTTGAGCAATGTCATTTTTAGCTTTGTTGATCGGAATGGTAAAACCTATGCTTTGACCCTGTAAAGAAACGGCAGTATTGATTCCAATTACTTCTCCTTTAAGATTCAATAACGGCCCGCCCGAGTTGCCGGGATTAATAGCAGCATCAGTTTGAATAATATCTTCTAGGGTTTCAATCATTCCGCCGCCAGATGCAGTAATGGTCCTGCCTAATCCAGAAATGACTCCGACTGAAACAGTGTTTTGAAATTCTCCCAAGGCATTACCAATAGCGATGACAGTCTGACCAATCTCTAAAGAATCAGAATCACCCAGTTTGACTGTTGGAAAATCTAATCCATCAATCTTTAAAATTGCTAAATCTTGAACTGGGTCTTTGGCTAAAACTTTGGCCGAATACTCTTTGCCGTCATTAGTCAAAACAGTGTATTCTAATTTATCATCTAGGGCTACATGTTTGTTGGTGACTATCATCCCGTCTTTAGAAATAATAAAACCAGTTCCCCCACCAACTTTTTGTTTTTCTGTTCCTTTTTGCGTATAAGTTGGGATCCTGAATTGAAAAGGAGAATCGCCAAAAAGATCTCCGAAGGGGTCAGTATAGCCCTGTTCCAAAATTGGCACTTCTTTATAAATAACAATGCTGACTACGGCTGGTGAATTTTCTTTAACTGCATTAATGATTGCTTGTTCTTGAGTAGTTTGAGGGGTGTATTTTGCATCAATTTCATTGTTTTTCAGCACAGGAAATTCAATATTTAATCGGCTCAAATAATCTTTTAATTCAAAATAGAAAATACTTCCTGAAACAGCTCCGGCCAAGAAGCCAAAAATTGAAGACAATAAAACTGAGAATAAAACAAGCGTGAAAGCCTGAGTCTTTAGATTTTTTAAAAAACCGAATCGAGGTCTCCACTTAATCAATGGTTCTTTGTTGGCTGAAGATGGTTGAAAACTTGTGTTATAGTCAATCATATTTTCTTGTAATTACATTAATTGTATCATTTTTTGTCTTTGGGCTGTTCATAGCCAAAGCGATATTTAAATATGTCGGTTTTAATATTGCCGAATAAAAACATATAAATTCCAGCTAAAACATATTTCAAATAGCTCTTAAATTTTCCTTCTTTTTTAAACCTTCGATTAGAGGTCATTATTGGTGCAGTTCTAACAAATCCGAATTTGCTTATTGTGGCAGCTTTTCTGACATAGGCATGATCTTCAGCTAATTTAATGTCTTCATCAAATCCATTAATCTCTTGATGGAGTTCTTTTCTAATTATCATTGAGTTAAAAGCATGGGGCAAAAAGCCTTGGGTCATTTCTGCCCAAAGATTGTAAATGCTGTAAAGAAATCTGTCTAACCTATCGCCCTGTATAAAAATCGGGAAAGCGGCGCAGTCTAAGTTTCGGCGCTCAAATTCAGAAATCAGCTGCTTCAAAAAATTTTGGGGAATAAAGATATTGTCAGCGTCCATAAATAATAATAAATCTCCTTGGGCAACTTTAGCGCCTTCGTTTCTGCCCTTGGCTGGCAAACCACCGCTGGTTACCTTACAGCCAAAACTTTTGGCTATTTCAATTGTCTGATCAGTTGAGCCAGCATCGGAGATAATAATTTCAAAATCATCAAAGCTTTGTTTTTTGATTTCACTAAGAGTTAAAGGAAGATATTTCTCTTCATTTAGTGTTGGAATAATGATTGAAAGCATGGTTTTTCTCGTACATTATTTTACACCTTTTTATGAGTCAAGTATAGCCCAGTCAAATTAACGAAATAACTCTTTGGCTTTGTTCCAAATATCCGGCTGATTTTGTTTTTCTTTCATCCAATACCACCACTCCGATCCCCAAAAATAAAATTCTTTTAGTCCAGTAGTTTTGGCAAATTCAATATTGACTTCAAGTTGCTTTAAATTCATTGTTTTTGCCTGTTCATCCAGGGGTAGGTTATACACAAAATCCGATCCCCATGGTTCAGCCTGAAGCTCAACGCAAATTACTTCTTTATTAAATAGGAATTTAACAAGCTGGGCTTTTCTCCAATAAAAAACTCCAGGAAAATAATAGTTGATAGATCTGTTCAATTGATCAAACCAAGCCTGTCTATAGATTGTGGTTCCAACAATGTCTCCTAATTGGGCTGCCTGAATCCAAAGCGAACCTTCTCCAGAATCAGAAATAATAATTGGCTTTTGAGGATCAATTGATTTAACTAAATCTATTTCTTTTCTCAAAAACTCTTTATCTGTCCAAGGGCATTGGCCAAAAGGAAAAAATGGCTCGTTTTCCACTTGCCAAAATTTAACTGCCGATGAACTCTTATATTTCGACACAATTATATCCAACATTTCCAAAATTTCTGCCTGCTGCTCTAACTTGGATTTGTTTTTGGCCCAATCAGGGATATGGCATTCTGGCCAACGCGGAGTTTTCATGCCGATTGCTAATATTAAATTAACATTATTGTCTTCGGCTTTCTTTATCTGCCAATCTAAATCTTGAAAAGAAAATTGGTTCTTCTGAGGCTCAATCAAATCCCAATTAACAGCCAATTTAATGTTTTTGGATCCCAAATCATCAATTAAGGCTGAATAATTTTCTTGCCAATTCAAGCCCATGTCTTGAGCTTGTTTTTGGGAAAAATTAACTCCCCAAACAGTATTTTTTGAAACAGGGGCTTGGCCAATAAAAAAATAAGTAAAAATTATAGCGATTAAGATAAAAACACAATAGCGTATTTCCATATTCTAAATGCTTAAAATTACTAAGCCTGAACCTATTAATAAAATAGCTGAAACTTTTCGCAGAATTGTTTTTAAAGATAAGTCTTCTTGAAAAATTAACGGAAATTTTTTAGAAAGTATAACGGAAAAAATAAAAAGAAAAACATTTTCCATTCCCTGCATAGCATTAACTATAGCAACCAAGCTGATAGATACGATAGATATTACCCAATTAAGCAAAAAATTGCTCGCTGCTCCCATTAATTGGTTAAAAACAAACAATATTTTGGCTTTCTGCGGCAGGGCGGTTTTAGCAGTGTCTAATATTTTTTTCCTAGCATCTTTATCCAGCAAAAAGAAAAGAGAAGTTAAAAACCAACCTATTCTTATCCAAATTAAAATTACCAAGAAATTTTGATCATTGAAGGCATATTTAGAAGAAAGCGAAGCCAAAGCAAATAAAGCCGATGAGAGAATAATCATTTTCCACATCTTTAAATCAGTTTTACTTTCTTGGTGCGGCTTATAATTTATTAAAACGCTGCCCATAATCAATAGAACAAGGGAAGCTAATTGCTGAGAATTTAGGCAAATTTGATCTGGAGAAATGATAAAACCAAAAATTAAAATGAAAATCGGGACAATCCCTCCGACAGCCGGCACAATTCTTGATGCTTCAAAACGAGACAAAAGAGTATTAAACAAAAAAAGGGCTGGGACAAAGGCTGCGCCCGATAAAAGCGCAAAAAACAAATGACTGGAATCGGGTAAATAAAATCCGATAAAAGGAATAAAAAGAAAAACCATCAATCCCAGCAAAGCAACATAAAAAGTATATACTTTCGGATCAATAACTGATCCGACTAAAATATATTTATCAATCAAAAAGGTAATAGAAAAAAGAAGATAAGCAATAATTGTAATGAAAATCCAGCTCATTGGGAAATAATTTTTTCAATTTTAAATGTGCCCAATTGCTCTCCCTCGACAAGAGCTTCGACCGCTGCCTCAGCTAAATATCCCTCTTCTATCCAATCGAACAACCATTGATCGATATAGTTAGGGTCTTTTTGCAAAACCCCAAAACCAGTGCTTAAAAGCCATCTTTTATTGAATTCTTCCTGAGAACCAATGCAGGGCGCAATAATGATTGGAATTCCTAAGGCAGAATAAAAAGACAATTCACTTGGCTTGGTGTATAAGATATCGGTCTTCCTCAAAGCTTGATTAAATTTTTGAAAATAAGAATTAATGTCTCGCTCAAAGATTATTTCAATGTTTTTATTTTTTTCCAATCCCAATTTTTTAATGTTTTTATCGAAATAATCTTTTATTTTTGGCTTGATTCCGGCTACTAAGATTATTTTCACTTGTCGGTTTTTAATTTTTGAAGACAAACTTTTAATGATTTTAATACCGTTTTCTTTCTGAGCTCCAGCGCCGCCAACCGCAAACATAATGGTCAGAGGATGATCTGATTTTTCCGGCAACTGGCCTATATATTTTTTCACCAACGGAGCATAATAATGCTGATATCTTTTATGAGGATCAAGATTAACAATGCGATTGGCCAGATCTTGCTTTAAAATATTCATCTTAACTGTCCCAATATTTTCTTTGGGCAAAGGATAACCAGTTAAAAATATATTTTCTTTCTTGACTCCGTATAGCTGCAACCTTTCTTTTACTCTTTGATTGGGAGCAAAATATTTGATTCTACTTTTTGAGGGCACTAAAGAAACCCAGGTTCTGGCAACATCGGCATCGCAGATAATGCAAAAAATTTCGCCAGGATAACCTAAAATTTCAGCCATAAAAGCTGGAATAAAAAAGCTAGTTAAAAATGGGGGAAAAATTTTCGTATCTTTTTCTTTTTCAATTGAAATTATCCTTTCAATTAATTGCTTTCCCCATCCCTTTTTAATCAAAGAAAATATTACATGCAACTGCAAACTATGTTGGGACAGATCTCTTTTGGGATAAAAACTGATAATCTCTTGCAGTTTGTCATAAATGGCAAAAACGCCGCTGCCGATTAAGGGTATTCTAGTAAGACGAGAGATAAATTCGTAAAACTCTCGGCTACTTTTCCAGATATTTCGGTCATTGGTCAAGATTCCTTCATAATTATTGGCAGCGATGATTCCATCACCCAAAGCTAAATCACGCAAAGGATAAGTGGTTCTTTGGTGGCCGTATCCCATATTGGCAGTTACTACCCAGGCTTTTGATTTCATAATTTACTAATTAACGAAGCATAACTTCATTTTATCTTACTATTCAATATTTTAAAAATTGCGCTTTTCGATTTTTATTTAAACGCCAGATTGCCAATCCTAGAAAAGCATAAAAAACAAAAAGAAAAATCCAAGAAACATTGTGAAAAACCAAGCTAGCCCAAGAAAAATTAGAAAACCAGTCTATTGTTTTTATCAAATAGGTTAACATCAGCCAAACTGGCCAAGATAAAAATTGACCCAAACTCTGGCAAAAGACAGCTACCAACATAGAGACAAAGCCCAAAATAGTAATTATCGATATGAATGGCAAAATTAAAATATTGGTTATCGGAGATAACAGCGAAACTTGGCCGAAATTATAAATCAAAATTGGCAAAGCAAAAATTTGAGCAGCCAGGGTTGCTGAAAGATTAGACCTTAACTGAAACCAATCAGGAATTACCCTAAAAGCATCACCCAGTTTTGATTGCAGGAGAATCAAGCCCATTACTGCCAAAAAAGAAAGCTGAAAGCTAATATCTTTGGTCAGAAGCAAGGGATTAAAAAAAAGCATTATAGATGCTGACAAAATAATGGCCCTTAAGCCATTAGAGGGCCGTCCCAGATATTGAGCAACTAAAAAGAAGGCAGCCATAATACCAGCCCTGATGCCTGAAATAGGTGCGCCAATCATTAGAATATAGGTAAAAATTAAAATTATTGAAGAATAAAGCGCTTGTTTTTTCCAAAAACCCAAAAACAGAAGAAAGTCAGAAATCAAAAGAGTAAGAATGGTAATGTTCATTCCCGACACAGCCGCAATGTGGCGAGTCCCGGTAAGATTCAATTTTTCTTTCCACTCATCAGAAATATTATTTTCCTGGCCAAAAATCAAAGCTTCTAAAAAAGCTGATTGCGGCCTGGGCATTATCTTGTTTAAGCTATCAATCATTTTGTTTTTGACAGCAATCAAAATTATCATTAAAGAATTAGCTTTATTTTTCTCCAATAATTCAATTTGGGGCTGATACATTACTCCAAAAATTCCATCTTTGGCCAAATAATCTTTGTAATTAAAATCTTCAAATAGTTGAGGCTCTTCTAGCGTGCCAGTAATTTTTAGCTTATCGCCATATTCGTATTGAGGATAAGGCCATTTAGTTATTAATATTTTTTCTTTGCCATTAACTGGTTGAATTGTCAGTTTGGTTGTTTTTTCTCCTTTGTCTGGCTCTTGGATTACAACTCCAGTTAAATTAACTTCTTTATTAAAATATTCTTTTAATTCCTTGCTTTCCAGTTTTAAGGTTAATGAATTTAAAAAAACTCCTCCAATGAATAATAAACAGAAATAAAAAAGAATCTTTGAAGGAGTCATTTTTTATCTAACTCGACAAATTTCAAACAAAGGAGAAATGTTTTTTTGAATTTCTAAAAGCAATTCGCGGGGATAAGGCTTAATTTTTTCAAAAGCCGGATCAATTGTTTTTTCTGGCCTAAAATTTTGTAAAAAATACTTGCGGGCTGGCCTGATCCAGTGGGCAATTTTAAAAATATCTTCTTTTTGATGAATAGTCGGAACCACGGTTGTCCGAAACTCATAATCAATTAAGTTGGTTTTCAAAAAATTAATAGACTCTTCAATATCTTTTATCTTGGTTTTATCGTGAAAAACCAAAGCGTATTTTTCTTTGGGCAGTTTAATATCCATGGCTACATAATCAATCAGTTTTTTCTTGATTAATTCCTTAATCATTTTGGGATTTGAACCATTGGTATCAAGTTTGACAAAGTATCCCATTTTTTTAATCTTTTTGGCAAAAGAAGCCAAGTCTTTGAAAATAGTTGGCTCGCCGCCGCAAATGACCACTCCCTGGATTAATCCGACTCTTTCTTTTAGAAAATCGAAGAATTCTTTTTCTTTAATTCTGGGCTGTTTTTTAATTTCTTCTGGTAAAACCAGCTCTTTGGAATAGCACCAAGGGCAACGAAAATTACAGCCAGGCAAAAACACCGTACAAGCCAACTTGCCCGGATAGTCAATCAGGGTTAATTTTTGCAAACCAGCGATTTCCATAAATTATTTTGCAGCTGACAGCTGGTCTTTTTTAATTTTAAATTCTTTCCTGTCTTTATATTCTCTTATCTTTCCCTCATTCCACTGAAAAACAGGCCTAAGATAGCCGACTACTCGAGAATAAACTTCGCAGGGCTGTTCTACTGTGCACAATGGGCAAGTGAAATGCTCTCCTGATAAATAGCCGTGAGTCGGGCAAATGGAAAAAGTTGGAGTGATTGTAACGTAGGGCAAATTAAATTTTTCAAAAACTGTCCTAACTAGACTCTTGACCGTGCTGATGTCAGAAATTTGCTCTCCTAAAAACAAATGAAGAACTGTTCCTCCAGTATATTTGCATTGCAATTCATCTTGAAGCTTTAAGGCCTTAAAAACATCATCGGTGTGGCCAACTGGCAATTGGCTGGAATTGGTATAATAAGGAACTTTTTGAGTACCGGCAGTAATAATTTCGGGATATTTCTCTTTATCAGATTTGGCTTGGCGGAAACTTGTTCCTTCAGCTGGAGTGGCTTCAAGGTTATAGATATTGCCAGTATCCTGCTGATATTTAACTAATTTCTTTCTCATAAAATCTAATACTTCCAAAGCAAACTGTTGGCCTCGGCGCGAGGCAATATCCTCGCCAATAAAATTAAGCATGGCTTCATTCATACCCAAAAGGCCAATGGTTGAAAAATGATTACCAAAATAACTACCCCTGATCTTTTTAACTGAAGCCAAATAATACTTGGAATAAGGATAAAGGCCTTTTTCCATAAAATCCTCCAGGGCTTTTCTTTTCATCTCCAAGCTGTCTTTAGCCAAATCCATAAAATGGCTAAGTCGATCAAAAAACTCTTTCTTGGTTTTGGAAAGATAGCCAATACGGGGCATGTTGATTGTGCAGACTCCAATAGAGCCGGTCAACGGCGCTGAGCCGAATAATCCACCCCCCCTTTGATAAAGCTCTCGGTTATCCAAACGCAAACGGCAGCACATGCTCCGAAAGTCCTCTGGCTTCATGTCGGAATTAACAAAATTAGAAAAATAATTTATCCCATATTTGGCAGTTGCCTCCCACATTGGGTCTAGAGCTGGATTATCCCAGTCAAAATCCTTGCCAATTGAAACAGTTGGAATCGGAAAAGTAAATGGCCTGCCCTTAGCATCTCCCTCCATCATGACTTCATAAAAAGCTTTGTTAAACATATCCATCTCTCCCTGAAATTCTCCGTAAGTTTCTTTTTGGAGTTTGCCTCCAATCATAACTGGCTGATTAACTAAAAAACTGGGCGGTTTAATATCAATAGAAACATTTAAAAATGGTGTTTGAAATCCGACTCTGGTGGGCACCATGCAGTTGTATAAAAATTCTTGCATTGCTTGCTTGACTTCGCGATAGCTCAAATTGTCATATCTAATAAATGGAGCTAATAATGTATCAAAATTAGATACTGCCTGAGCGCCAGCGCTTTCTCCTTGAAGAGTGTAAAAAAAGTTTACCAATTGGCCCAAAGCTACTCGAAAATGTTTTGGCGGACGGCACTCTACTTTACCAGATACGCCGCCAAATCCTCGATTCAATAAATCATTCAAATCCCAGCCGCAGCAATAAGTGCTGATGCTGTCTAAATTATGAATGTGAAAATCTTCATTAAAAGCTGCTTCTTTGATTTCTTTGGGATAAATTTTATTAAGCCAATATTTTTTGGAGATAGCTGAATTGCAATATTGATTAAGTCCCTGCAAAGAATAGGTCATGTTGGCGTTTTCCTTGACTTGCCAATCCATTTCGCCCAAATACTTGTCTACTGCTACCGTTGATTCATCAAAAAGGGATGTCGTTTCCCTGATTCTTCTTCTTTGTTCTCGGTAAAGAATATAGGCCTTGGCGGTTTCCACCAAGCCCTCTAAAATCAAAACCTCCTCAACGATATCTTGGATTTGCTCAACGTGAGGAGTTTCATCTTGTTTAAAACGACGATTTAAAAGATTAACAACTCGATCGGTCAGCTTCTGGCTTAATTCTCCATCCCCCTGATTGGTCGCAGTAACTGCTTTAAAAATGGCTTCTTTGATTCTTTGCTCGTCGAAAGGAACAATTGTACCATCTCTTTTCTGAACCTTTGTAATTTTGTTGACCGCCTTGGTTGTTCTTTTTGTCATTTTAGGAATTTTTAATATTTTTAATACATCTATTTTACTACAACAAAAAAATCGAGTCAAAACCTCGATTTAGAAACATTGAATTTTGTCAATACTTAAAAACCAGTAGCAATAACAGTCACTTTCATTTGCCCTTTCTTTAATTTTTCATTTTGGATTGCTCCAAAAATAATTTTGGCATCAGGATTGATTTCTTTGGTAATAACTTTAGCTGCTTCATCTATTTCCGAAAGGCTGATGTCTTCGCCAGAGATATTGAACAATACTCCCTTGGCGCCCTTGCAAGACGCGTCTAACAACGGTGAATTGATTGCTAGGCGGGCAGCTGTTTCAGCTCTTTTCTCGCCAGCGGCCCGGCCAACTCCGAAAAGAGCAGTTCCTGAATTTTTAATAATTTCTTTGATATCGGCAAAATTAACATTAATAATTCCCGGCAAGATTATTAAATCAGAAATTCCGCAAACAGCTTGGTGTAAAGTATCATCGCAAATCCAAAAAGCATCTACTAGCGAAATATTGGGATCAAGTATTGATAAGAGCTTGTCATTGGAAATAACAATCAAGCTGTCAACATTTTCTTTTAATTTTTTAATTCCGATTTCGGCAATATTCTGGCGAGCCTGGCCTTCAAAAGAAAACGGCCGAGTCACCACCGCGACTGTCAAAATTCCTAAATTTTTGGCCAATTCGGCAATCACTGGACCAGCTCCAGTGCCAGTTCCGCCGCCAGCTCCATAGGTGATAAAAACCATATCAGTGTTTTCAAGAACTTTTAGAATATCTTCTTTATTCTCTAGAGCTGCTTTTTTACCAATCTCAGGATTCATGCCAGCACCCAAGCCCAAAGTTAATTCTCTTCCAATTTGAATTTTAACATCAGCCTTGGTGTCTCTTAGATCTTGAGAGTCAGTATTGATGGCAATAAGCTCAACGCCGCTGATTTTAGCGCTTTTCATTCGCGAAATGGCATTACTGCCAGAACCGCCAATGCCAATTACTTTAATTTTTATTGGAGTGCTCATTTTTTAAGGAATAAAATTTTTGAAAAAGCTTTTTATTCGCAAAGACAAATCTCTAAAAACTGATGGCTTGTTTCCTTCGTCTTCTGAATCAAAACCGATTAAAGCCAAGCCGCACAAAGTTGCTAAAGAAGAATCTTTGGCTAGCCCGATAAATCCTTTCGGCTTACCAATGGTGCAGGGCAAATTCAATTCTTTCTTAGCTAATTCTATTATACCAGGTATTTTGGCTCCGCCGCCAACCAGCACTATTCCGGCTGGCAGAAGCTTGTCTTTGTTAATATTTTTCAATTCCTTGTGAACTTCTTCAAAAATTTCCGATACTCTGGCTTCAATAATTTTAGCTAAGTTCTTGCGAGAAAAAACCAGAAGTTCGGGTTCTTTTATTTCTATTTTTTCTCTCTGTTCTTTTTTAGAAAGAGAACAAGAGCCGAATTCTTTTTTAATGCCTTCGGCCACATCAATATCGGTCTTAAGGCCAATGGCAATGTCATGAGTAATATTGCCCGAACCAATTGGCAAAACTACTAAATGGATTAAATTGCCCTCTTCATAGACAGCCAGGCTTGAAGTTCCTTCTCCAATATCCAATAGCGCCACTCCCAATTCTTTTTGACGGGGCAAAAGAACTGATTGGGCTGCAGCGATTGGGGAAGGAATAATTTCAATGTTATCAAATCCAGCAGCCAAAACACTTTGTTTAAGATTTTCATAATAAGGAGAAAAGGCGCAAACCATGAGCGACTCTACTTCCAGCCTGACGCCTCTCATTCCAACAGCCTCCCTGACTTTTTCTCCATCAACTATAAAATTTTTGGGGACAACTTCTAATATTTGCTTGTTGGGAGACAGAGAAAATGTTTTGGCATCTTCTATCACCCGATCGATGTCTTCTTCTGAAACTTGCCGATCAGCTCGAGAAACAGCAACTTTTCCCTGGGAATAAGTACAAAATAAATGGCTTCCGCTGACATTGACGTAAGCTGAATTTGATTTTTGGCCGATCTGAGATTCGATTTCTTCTCGGACTTCAACTAGAGTTCGGGCAACAGCTTGAGTATCAACGATTATGCCTCTTCTGACGCCCATGGTCGGTTTTTTAAAAAAAACAAGGGTTTCTAAATCTGAATTAGAACCCTTCTGAACCACCAGAGCTTTAATGCCGTCTGTCCCTATATCTAAACTGGTAATTAAATGAGATGTTGCCATTTCTTCAAATAATAATTTTGTTTTGATGCCATTTGGTCAAATTGCTTTTTTGATTTATCATGATCATGGCCTAAAAGATGTAATAAACCATGAATAAAAACCATGGCTAATTCTGTTTTAAAGTCAGATTCAGCCTTTCGGGCGTTTTTTTCAACCTCAACCGGACAAATGACAATTTCTCCCAATTCATCTCGTTCGCCTTCAAATGACAAGACATCAGTAGCTTTATTCTTTTTTCGGTACTGTTTGTTTAATTTTTTTATTATATCAGAATTAACCAAAACAATTGAGACCTCCTTGTTTTGATTTTCTTCTTCCAAAATAATTTTTCCAATCTTTTTAAAAAAAGCTGCTCCGATTATGGTGTCGGTTAAATTAACAACGCTAACCATTGATTAATAAATCTTTAACTATTTGAGAAACCAAGCTGCCGTCAGCTCTGCCTTTGGCCTGAGCCATCACTTCTTTGATTACTGATCCCATGTCTTTCATTTCCTTGGCTCCCAATTTTTCAATTGATTCTTGAGCAATTTTTTTGATTTCTTCTTCGGAAATTTGCTCAGGCAAATATTTCTTTAAAATTTCCAATTCCTGGCTTTCTTTTTGAGCCAATTCAGGGCGGTTGCCTTTGGCAAACATTTCAATTGATTCTTTTCTTTTTTTTATCTCCGATGAAATGGTATTTACAATTTCATCATCAGTCAAGCGGCTTTCTTGATTCAGCTGCCCTGGATCCAAATCGGGCTTGGTTTTGGTCAAGCCAAATCTTTTTTCAATTTCTTTGTTGTTTATGGCCGACAAAAGCATCCTCAAAACAGACATATCTAATGTCTTTTGTTCTTTAACAGCATGCTCTAAATCGTTCTGAATTTTTTCTTTGAGCATTGTTATTAGGATATTAATAAATATCTTTGCCTAATTTTTTCTTTTCTTCGTAAAGCTTCCTGAGATCTTCTCGTTTAAGGGCTGTCTTTTTCTTAAGATCATCACTTTTATGCCTTTGAAAAAAACGACTGCGCCTCACCCTTAACAAAAGTCCGCTCTGCCTAACGCTTTTAGTAAAGCGACGAAGTAAAGATTGGGTTGTTTCTCTTTCTTTCTTTTGAACTTTTATCGACATGGTTTTAATTGATCGTAAATAATTGTTTTTTCAATATGATTAAATATTATACTTGGGAACGTCTTTTGTCCAGCCGCCCAAGAGGTGTAAATGAATGTGAGCGACATGTCCAGTCTGGCCAACGTTGAAAATCAGCTTGCAGGCATCAAAGATGTTCCTTTCTTGAGCAACGGCCTTAGCGCCAACAATCAAATCAGCTAAAAGCAATAAATCATCGTTGTGAAAATTATCTTTCCATTCTAAATGTTTTTTAGGAATGAAAAGCAAGTGGATTGGCGCCTCGGGATTTATATTTTTAAAACCGATAACGCTGTTGCTTTCATAGACAATATCGGCTGGCAATTCTTTTTTAACAATTTTACAAAAAACGCAATCCATATTTATTTGGCCAGCATTGCTTTAATTTCCGCTACAACCTTATCTAATTTTACTATCGTTTGCTTGCCTGTTCTCATGTCTCGAATAATAATCGTTCCATCTAGAGTTTCTTTCTGACCCAAAATTAAACTGAAAGCTACTCCCAACTTATTGGCTTTAGACATTTGAGCTCGCAAAGAATCTCGACCCAAAGACTCAACAATAAGAATATTGGCTTTGCGAAAATCTTCAAAAAGCTTCAAACTTTTAATCTTAGCCAATTGGCCAATTTGAGATAAGAAAACCTTGGGAGTAGTTGTTTTAGATGGAACAATCCCCTGTTCTTTCATTATTGCTACGATTCTTTCAATGCCAGCTGCTCCTCCCATGGCTGAAACATTTCTTCCTCCCAAAATCTTGGCCAAACCATCATAGCGGCCGCCGCCAACCAAGCTTCCCAAAGATTCTCCAGAAGGAGATTGCGCTACTATTTCAAAGACAGTTTTGGTGTAATAGTCTAATCCTCTGACCAAATAGGGATTGAGGCGATAAGGAATTGCGGCTTCGTCTAAAAATTCTAAGACATCTTTAAAGTGTTGGTGGCAATCATCGCAAAGATGATCAATCGTTTGAGGCGCCTGGCTCATTATTCTCTGGCATTTTTCTTCTTTACAATCCAAAATCCTTAAAGGATTTGTTTTAGATCTGTTGCGGCAATCGGTGCACAACGCTCCCTCTCTGGAGCGAAGATAATTTTTTAATAGTTTTTTGTAATAAGGACGGCATGAAGAATCTCCGATTGAATTTATTTCAACTGTTAAATTCTTCAGTTTTAAATCATTTAAAATATTATAAAAAATCTGGATAACCTGAGCATCAACAACCGAGCTTGATTCACCCAGCACCTCAAGCCCGAACTGCCAGAATTGACGAAAACGACCAGCTTGCGGTTTTTCATGCCTAAAGAATGGACCAAAATACCATAATTTGATTGGCTGAGGCTGATTGAACATCCCTGCTTCCAAATAGGCTCTGACCACTGGAGCAGTTCCTTCTGGTCTTAAGCTTAAAACATCTTCGCCCTTAGTTTTAAAAGTAAACATTTCTTTCTGGATGATGTCTGTGTCCAATCCTATGCCTTTCGAGAAAAGATCGGTATATTCCAAGATGGGAGTATCAATTTTATTAAAACCATAAAAATCAGTAATTTTCTCAACCACTTCATAAATTCTCCGGCGATACGATTGCTCTTCAGGCAAAATATCGTGCATGCCGGTTGGAGTTTGAAATCTTTCTTTTTTGGCCATAATTAAATGATTTAATAGGCAGGTATTTCAATTCTAGCCATGGCGCTAATCGGCCAAGCCCTCAAAGAAACTTTGCCAATAATATTTTGTCTTGGCAATGGCCCCCAAATTCTAGAATCAGAAGAAACTGGCCGATTGTCTCCTAAAACAAAATATTCATTTTGATCTAATAAGATGTCAGCTATTCCTGGAGTTGATAATTCTTGGGGAAGATAGGCTTTTTCATCCAAAACTTGGCTACCGTCCTGGGAAGAAATAGTAATCAATCCATTTTTGATTTCGATCTTTTCTCCAGGAAGACCAATGATTCTTTTGATATAGCGCTGAGATGGATTGTGGGGATATCTAAAAACTACGACATCACCTCTTTTGGGATCTGAAAGCCGATAAGAAAGTTCATCAATAATCAAATAATCGCCGTTTTCAAAATTAGGCTCCATTGACTGGCCCTTAACGAAAAACGGCTGAAATAAAAAATAGCGAATCGGAATTACTATGACCAAAGCCATCACGGCAATCTTTAAAACATCCCAGATAAATAAAAGAAATGAAATAATCGCTTTCATAATTTAATAATTTGCATGCCTCATTTACTAATTTGTATTGCTAAGATTATTCTTAATTATACTAAAACTTTCTCTATTAATCAAGAAAATGATAGAATAAAAAAATCACTAAAATTATGTTAATTATTGTTGGTTTGGGCAATCCGGGAGAAAAATTTAAAAACACCCGCCATAATGTCGGCTTCATGGCCTTAGACCAAATTAAAGAAAAAAATGATTTTCCCGATTTTAGTATATCTAAAAAATTCCAAGCTGAAATTTCTCAAGGTTCTTGGAATGATGACAAGGTTATTCTAGCCAAACCCCAAACATTTATGAATAATTCGGGAAAAGCAGTGAAATCATTGATTGATTATTATAGGCCAGTCAAAAATAGCTTAGTTGTTATTCACGACGATATTGACATTTTGATAGGAAAAGTTAAATTCTCTAAAGATTCTGGATCGGCTGGCCATAAAGGAGTCCAGTCGATTATCGATGTTTTAAAGAGAAAAGACTTTGCCAGATTGAGAATTGGAATTCTGCCTCAAAAGGGCAAGCCCCAAAAGACCGATGAGTTTGTTTTACAAAAATTCAGTCAAAAAGAAAAAGAGGTTATAGAAAAAATTATTGAATTCATCGGCGAAGCTATTAAAAAAGAAATTAACCAATGAAGCTAGTCATAGTTGAAAGTCCAAACAAAGCCAATACGATCAAAGATTTTTTGGGCTCTGGATACAGAGTCCTTTCTTCATATGGACACGTCAGAGATTTGCCTAAAAGCACATTGGGCGTTGACGTTGAAAATAATTTTGAGCCCAAATACGTTATTCCAACCAAAGCCAGAAAGAATCTCAATATATTAAAAAAAGAGGCTAAAAATTCTGATTCAGTCATTTTGGCTACTGATGAAGATAGAGAGGGAGAAGCTATTGCTTGGCACTTGGCTTCAGCTCTTAATTTAAATGAAAATAATTATCAAAGAATAGTTTTCCACGAAATTACCAAACAAGCTATTTTAGATGCCCTAAATAACCCGAGAAAAATTGATATTAACCTGGTTGACGCTCAGCAAGCCAGAAGAATTTTAGACAGAATTGTCGGTTACAAGCTCTCCCCTTTTTTGTGGAAAAAGGTAGCTCGTGGATTATCAGCTGGAAGAGTCCAATCAGTCACTGTCAGATTAATTATCGAAAGAGAAAAAGAAATTCAAAGCTTTATACCCCAAGAATATTGGACTATTTCGGTTATTCTAAAAAAATTATCAGAAGCTATTAATTTTGAAGCTAATCTTTTTAAAAGAGATGGTAAGAATATTGAAAAACTAGAGATTAAAAATCAAAAAGAAGCTGATGATATAATCAAAGATTTAAATGGCGCTCAATATCAAGTTGAAAGCATCAAAAAAGAAGAATTAAAAAGAAATCCGCCATTTCCATTTACCACCAGCTCATTGCAGCAAGAAGCTTGGAAGAAATTCCACTGGCCAGCCAAATCAACCATGCGCCAAGCTCAAGCATTATATGAAAAAGGCTTTATCACTTATCATAGGACCGATTCAGTCAATTTAAGTCAATTGGCTTTAATTGATGCTCAAAAATTCATTATTGAAAAATTGGGGAAAAATTATTGGGCAGGATTCTTTAGAAAATACAAAACAAAGAATCGAGCCCAAGAAGCTCATGAGGCAATTAGGCCAACTTACTCTCAAAATAGCCCAGAGGCAATTCAAGCTAAATTAGATAAAAATCAATTAAAATTATATGGATTGATTTGGAGCCGTTTTATTGCCAGCCAAATGAATCAAGCTGTTTTTGATTCGATTACTGCTGACATTAAAGCTAAAAATTATACATTCAGGGCCAGCGGCCAATCTTTAAAATTCGATGGATTTTTAAAAATTTACCCGATTAAATTCGAAGAAAAAGACTTGCCAGAACTAAAAGTAAATGAATTGTTAGAATTAGTAAAATTGACTCCCGACCAACATTTTACCAAACCACCAGCCAGATACACCGAAGCCAGCTTGATTAAAACCTTAGAAGAGAATGAAATTGGCCGGCCATCAACTTATGCGGCTATTATTTCAACAATTCAAGATAGAAATTATGTTGTCAAAAATGAAACCAAGCAATTTCAGCCAACTGAAATTGGAATTACAGTTAATAATCTTTTAGTCGAGCACTTCCCCAAAATTGTTGATATTGGTTTTACTGCCCAAATGGAAAATGATTTAGATAAGATTGCTGCTGGAGAAGAAAAATGGATACCAGTTATTCAAAATTTCTATACTCCTTTTGAAGAAAATTTAAAGCAAAAAGAAAAAGAAATATCTAAAAAAGAAATAGCTGTAGAAACAACCAACAAAATCTGTCCTGATTGCGGATCTCCAATAATTATCCGCTTGGGAAGATTTGGAAAATTCTATGCTTGTTCGGCTTTTCCAAAATGCAAGCACACCGAACCGCTAGAAAAAGAGGCATTGAACATCAAATGCCCTCAATGCCCAAAGGGCGATTTGATTGCCAAAAGAACCAAAAAAGGAAAAACATTCTATGCTTGCAATCAATACCCTAATTGCGACTTCGCTCTTTGGGATAAGCCGACTCAAGAAAAATGCCCAAAATGTAGCTCGTTGTTAGTCGAAAAAAGAAAACAACTAGTTTGCTCTAACAAAAATTGCGATTTCAAAAAAAAGAGGTGAGATTTCTCTCACTTGTGCTTGGAAGATTTGTCTAGCAACTTCTTTGTCAAAAGGAAACATGTTTTCTGCAACAAGGGGCTATTGCCGTCGATAAGCGTGAGCAAATTCGGATCTAATTGAATGGGCAATCTGCTTTCTTTGTCGTTCAGAATAAGAAGGTAGTGAATTCTTTCGCACTTACGTCCTTCATTTTCAAAGTTCTCTATCGCGATTTGCTGTATCCTGTTTTCATTAACAGAGAGACCTTTCCCAAAAAGCCGGCATAGTACTCTCATATTCGCAGCATAAAAAGTCTCTTCAAAGTGCATTTGTTCCTTATTAAAGACGCGGTTTGCTTTAAGCGGACCCAGGTAAATCTTACCGTAGCATGTTTCTGGCAAAAGAAGCAGACGCAAGAGATCTTTTCTTTTCCCAACCCATATAGCAGTTCCCGAAATCTTTGGAATTGCTATCTGTTCCACGGTTTGCAATATGGTCACTATTTTTATCTTAATAGATTCATATTAAATGTCAAAAAATTGACGATTGATTAAAAAATTGTTAACTTTGGAAAATAGGCCGCGGTGTTGGAATTGGCAGACAAGATGGACTCAAAATCCATTATCCTTTGGGATGTGAGGGTTCAACTCCCTCCCGCGGCACAACGAAAAAACCGCTTCTAAGCGGTTTTTATCGATAAGCTTATTTTATTTCTTCAATTCTTTAGCAATTTTATTAACAATAATAGCTGATAAAACGCCAACCAAAGAACCAACCACAATATCAAATGGCCAATGAACTCCAACATAAACTCGAGCAATTGCAATTAAAGAAGCGCATAGCAAAAACACTAATCCAGCTTTTTTGTTATACAAATAAACAGTTGTGGCAATGGCAAAGTAGAAAGCAGCGTGAGCAGAAGGAAAAGAAGCAGTTACTGGATGATAAATCAATAATTTGAAACCATTAACAAAGGGCCTTGCTGTTGGGATCAATTGGCGAATAGTATCAACAAAAATTTCTTTAGCCAAAATAGCGGCAAAAAATGATTCAATAACCATTCCTGAATATCTTTTAAAATTTTTGAATAGAAATAAGGCCAAAATAAGAAGCAAAATATACTCAAAATATTGAGCTAAAAAGATTCCCAAAGTATCCAACCACAAATACTTTCCAACAAAATTATTTATTCCAGTAAAAATATAAATATCTAAATTCATAACATTTTCAATAATTCTTTTTTGCTTACAGCTCCCTCTCTTAAAATTACCAATTCGCCTCCAGTTAAATCTATAACAGTTGATGGTTTAGATTTTTTTAAAATCCCAATATCAACAATTAAATTCGGCTGATTTTTTCTTTTTTTAAATTGATTAATAATTTTTTGAGGATTGCCTGAACCAGATAAATCAGAGACATTGGCCGAAGTAGCACTCAATGGAACGTTTATTTTTCTCAACAACGAAATAATAGGCTTATAATCTGGTATTCTTATTCCAATACCATTGTTTTGACCGATTACTCCTTTGGGAAATTTATATTTGGCTTTTAAAATTATTGTCAGCTTTCCAGGCAAAACTCTTTTTAAAAACTTTTCTTGTTTTTTGTTGATTTGAACAAATTTTTTAGCTTGATTAATGCTGGAAAGAAAAATAGAAACTGGCTTTTTGTAATTTCTTGCTTTAATTTTAAAAAGATTGGCGATGGCTTTTTTATTAGTAGCATCACAAATCAATCCATAAATAGTGTCGCTGGAAAAAACTATAACTCCTCCTGCCTTAATTGTTTTTACAATCTCTTTTTGGCCGTTTTGGACGCTAATTATCTTCATTTGAATTTTCCTTTCTGATTTCTTGAAATTCCGTATAAAAAATAGAGTTATCTTCAATGTTTTTTCTTACTAAAGAATTGGGTCCGACAATGCAATTGGAACCGATAAAGACTCCTGGCATCAAAGAAACATTAATGCCCATTTTAGTATTATTTCCCACCACAACTCCAAAAGATTGAAGACCAGTATCAATTTTTTCTCCTTTGACAACAGACTTAATGTTTTCCCTGTCTATCCTAACATTTCCAGTAATGGTTCCTGCCCCGACCCTGACATTTATCCCTAAAATTGAATCGCCGAAATATCCTGAATGCATTGTTGAACCCCAGCCAAAAATAGATCGAGTTATCTCAGCCAAAGCGCCAACCATATTGTCTCCATCCAAATTCACATAATCCCTGATTAAACTATTGTTTCCAACAATAGTATTGTCTCCAATATAGCAAGGACCTTTAATAACCACATTTTCAAAAATTTTGACATTTTCTCCAATAAAAACTTTTCCTTCGATTTTTGCACTTTTATCAATCTTGGCGGTTCTGGCTATTTTTGATTTCAAAAATCTATCCATTAAAAACTTGTTAAGCAAAAACAAATCCCAAGGGAATTTCAAAACCATTGTTTCTTTAGTCGCCATTGCTATTCTGGCATCTTTTTCTTTTGCATAAAGCAAAATTGCATCTTCTAAAGAATATGGCTTTGACGGAACTCTTTTTAAATATTGAAAAAATGATTTAGGAAATAAATAAGCTCCAACGGCTTTTAAATTAGATTTTTCTTCACCTGGCTTGGGTTTTTCAACTAAATTTAAAATTTTGTCATCTTGAGCCTCTAAAATTCCGAAAAGCCATGGTTTGTCGGTTTTGTTGGCCAAAACAATGCATTTTTCCCCTAAGTTTGATTTTTTAAACTTTTCTATAATAGGATCAATAAAATCTTCAATATCAACCATCTCTCCATTAATAACCAAAAAATGATCATTGATTAGTTTTTCGGTAGTTAAGATGGCGTCGCCAGATCCAGTCGGCTGATTCTGAATGGTATATCTAATTCCTGAAATTTGATAATTACTTAATTCTTGTTCTACGTCTTTGCTTTTTCCCTGAATAATAATTATATCTTTGATATTCTTTTTCCTTAAACCATCAACAACATACCAAATCAACGGCTTGCCCATTATTTTAACCAAAAACTTACTCTGGTTATTGATTGGCCAAAAGCGGGAAGATTGACCGGCAGCTAAAATTACTGCTTGCATATTTTTTCTTTTAATATTTTACTAAATTTCTGTTTTAATAAATTAAATTTTTCTTTTGTTTTTGCCTCAACATACAACCTTATTTTTGGCGAAGTATTTGATGCTCTTATTAAAATCCATCCATAAGGAAAGCTTAACTTTATGCCATCTAAAGTATTTACTATTTTTTTTCCGTATTCTTTCTTAAAATCAATGATTAATTCTTTCATCATTTCAAATTTTTTCTCATCGGGACAGTCAAATACGATTTCCTCATAAGGATAAATCTTAATCTGGCTTACTAATTCGGAAAGGGGTTTTCGTTCTTCTAAAATAATTTCAGCAATTTTTAAAGGAATCAGAAGGGCATCATCGAATAAAAAGTATTCGGGAATCACTATATGAGAAGTTTCTTCCATGCCTAAGCTGGCGTTGTATTTCTTGCTGCCTGAAATAATATGAGTATGGCCTACCGGCACCTCGATTATTTTCGCTCCCAAGGGTTTTAATTCTTCCTCAACAGCCATTGAGCAAGCAATTGTCTTGATAACTGTTTTTTTATTCGAAAGGGAAATAATATGTTTTCCTAAAATTATTCCTATTTGATTTCCGCTTAAATACCTGCCCTTATCGTCAACTATGGCTCCCCTGTCGCCATCTCCGTCAAAAGCAACTCCAAAGTCTGCTTTGCCTTTTTTTACCTTCTTAATTAAGTCCGCGACATTATCTTTTTTTGGTTCCGAATTTCTGTTAGGAAAATTAGAATCGGGCTGGCAATATAATTCCACTACTTGGAATCCCATTTTTTTGAAAATCTTTGGAGCAACTATACTGGTCGAGCCATTTCCGCAATCAATCACGATTTTTAATTTGCTGTTTTTTATATCGTTAAATCTTTTTAAAAAGAAGTTAAGATATTCTTTTTCAATATTGATTTCTTTAAATTTACCCCGTGATTTTTTAATTTCGCTTTCCCGTATCTTTATTACCTCATCTCTTAATTTTTTTAGCTCTTCTTCTGAAAAAGGTTCTCCATCTCCGTAATAAATCTTTAATCCGTTCCATTCAGATGGCAGGTGAGAAGCAGTAACAAACAAGGTTTTATCTATTTTTGATTTCCAACCAGCAAAAAGGGTTTCACCGAAAGAGGTTGTGCCGGAATAAATAACTTTAGCGCCAGCAACAATTAATCCTTCGATTAAAGCTTTTGCGAGCACCTTTCCAGACTTTCTAATATCATTTCCGACCAAAAACTTTTCTTTTTTCTTGCCCAAAACAAACCCGATTCTTTTAAACAAATCTGCATCTATGTCATTTTTATATATTCCTCGAATATCGTAAGCTCTAAAAATGTATGGGTTAATTTCCATATAATTCTTTTAAATATCATATCACAATCGCCTAATTTTAAAAAACTTGCCAAAATCAAGAATTTGATTTAAAGTATAGTATTTAATATGGCTAAACTCATAATTACAGGGAAAATACCGCTATCTGGAGAAGTCACTGTGTCTGGGTATAAAAACTCAGCCGGTGCTCTTTTGGCTGGGATTTTGCTATCAGAAGAGCCATCGGTCTTAGACAATATTCCTTTGGTTTCAGATGTCTTAGGCCAAATTGAGGTGATTAAAGCCATGGGCGCGACAGTTGAGTGGTTAGATACAAAAAAAGTAAAGATAAGCCCTAAAGACATCGATCCTAATAAAATACCAATAGACTTATTTGAAAAAATGAGAGTTTCTGTTTTATTAATAGCTCCTTTATTGGCCAGATTTAAAAAAATCAAAGTCCCCAGCCCAGGAGGAGATAAAATAGGATTAAGACCAATCACTACTCACCTTGAAGCTTTCAAGAAATTTGGCGTTAAGATTACAATTGAAAATGGATTCTATATTCTTGAAGCACCTGAAAGAATATACGGCAAAAGAATAGTCTTAAAAGAATTTTCCGTGACAGCCACAGAAAATATAATGATGCTGGCTGCTTTGGCTTTTGGCAAGACTACCATTGAAATTGCCGCAGCCGAACCCCAAGTTCAAGATCTGGGAAATTTATTGATAAAAATGGGAGCTAAGGTCCACGGCTTAGGAACTCACACTATTACAATTTCTGGCAGAGAAAAATTAAAAGGTGCAGAGTTTTCAGTCTGTCCTGATTTATTAGAAGCCGGAACTTTTATGATTGCTTTGGCAGCCACTGGAGGAAGCGGAATAATCAAGGGGGCTGATCCTAAACAGCTTGTTTTCTTTTTAGAGAAAATGAGAGATATCGGCGTCAGATTTGCTGTTCAAAAAAATGATATTCATGTTTTTAAAACTACCAAATTCAATCCAACTAAAGTGCAGGCCCTGCCCTATCCTGGTTTTCCCACTGATTTACAACCTCAGATTTCCGTACTTTTAACTCAGGCCCAGGGCAAAAGCTTGATTCACGAACCATTATATGAAAACAGATTCAATCATCTTCATGAATTAAGGAAAATGGGAGCAGATATAGAAATCACTGATCCTCATCGAGCTTTGGTCTTTGGTAAAACCGATTTAATTGCCAATAGAATAAAAGCTCCGGATATAAGATCTGGAGCAACGCTCATAATCGCTGGATTAATAGCCGATGGCCAAACCACCATTGATGATATTTCTCAAATCGAAAGAGGCTACGAAGATTTTGATGGAAAGCTCAGAAAACTAGGAGCCAAAATAGAAAAAGTTTAACTTTTGGCCAAATTGAAAGCCTTAATATTCAATTCCAGATATTTCTCTGGGATTGTTTTTTTAATTGCTTCTAAAATTGAGGATGATTTTAACGGCAGAAGATTTTGAAAAACAGCCAAACTAATCAAATAGATGCCAGAAACTACTTCTTTATTTAATTCCTTAGTACAAATTTCGCTGGCAGGAATAATAACAATCTTTTCAGAGAATTCTTTAATATCTTTTAAGATTTTATCTTTATTAGCCAAGGCGCTCCCTGGAATTGGTCTAATGAAATCGTTGATAAGAAAGGTTGTTTTTGCTTCTTTGGAAGCATAATAACAAGCTTTTAATCCTTCTTGTAGTTCCAAAGCAATAATTAAATCAGCTCCTCCTTGCTTGACTAGCGGAGAATAAACCTTGGGACCAAAGCGGATAGCGGTTTCTACTGACCCACCCCTTTGGGATAAGCCATGAAGCTCGGATGTTTTAATATCCAAGCCCTCGATTAAAGCAGCTTGAGCTAAAATCTGAGTCATGGTTATCAATCCCTGTCCCCCGACTCCGACTATAATAATGTTGAAATTCTTTTTGAGCATATTAAAAAAATTAAATTCGAATGCATGGCCGACGAACAATAATCACTGAAACTTCTTTATTATTTAAAAACTCTTTAACGGTTCCTTCTAACTCTTTGGAATTGATTGGATCAATAATTTTCATGTTTTTAATGCCTATAGCTTTAACAATGTTTTCAATACTCAACTTTTCTCCTGAAGCTGGAGCTCCTGGATTTGGCTGATGCCCAGTCATGGCTGTGGTACTGTTATCTAAAATAACAACTAAGGGATTTGATTTGTTAAAAACCGTATTAATCAAAGCTGGTATGCCAGCATGAAAAAACGAAGAATCTCCCATAAAGGCAATTACTTTTTGGCCAGTTGCCTGGCTAATGCCATGAGCAATAGAAGAAGAAGATCCCATGCAGAAAAGATAATCCTGCATTTCATGCGGAGCATAGGCAGCTAGCATATAACAGCCAATTTCTCCGCCAAAGATAGTATCTTTGGGAGCGGCTTTCTTAATTGCTGAAAAAACCAACCAATAAGGACAACCTGGGCAAAGCTGAGGAAATCTTTTAGCTATATTTAATTTTTTGAATTTGTCTAAATGAGAATCAAAACTGAATTTTAATTTTTTGCCAAGAATTCGTGAAATAGCACTAATAATGTACTCTGGTTTTAATTCTCCTGTAATTGGAACTAAGTTTTTGCCAAAAATCTGAAGTTTAGGGTTAGAATTTTTAGCCAATCTTTCTACCTCTCTTTCTAGAAATGGCTCTAACTCTTCAACCACTAAAACTTTCTTAAGATTTTTGATAAAACCGCTGATTTTTTTCTCAGGCAATGGATAAAAAAATCCTAATTTTAAAATTGGAAGGTCAATATTAAGTTCTTCTAAAGCTTCTTTGACGTACAAATACGAAACTCCCGAGGTCACAATCCCAATTTTCGAAGATTTCAAATTTCCTTCAATTTTATTAAGAGGAGATTTTTCTGAAAATTCTCTCATTTTTTCAATCTTTGCCAATAATTCGTTTTTCATTTCCAAAACCCGAGGTGGCATTGTTGAAAATTGATGAGGATCTTTGACAAACTTTCCTTTGGTTTTATTCGGAATTATTTTATCTAATTCAATCGGAGCTGCCTGAAGAGCCAATCGAGTCGTTACCCTTACCACTATCGGAATCTTAAACTGGCCAGAAAGCTTAAAGGCTAGTTTGGTAAAATCTTTACACTCTTGAGGAGTTGATGGTTCTAGAAATGGCAAATGCGCCAAATAAGCGAAACTGCGGGTATTCTCTTCTGTTTGAGCTGAACTCCAGCAGCTTGGATCATCAGCTATCAAAATCACCATTTCTCCTTTGATGCCTGAATAGCATAAAGGAAGCAAAAAATCAGAAGCGACATTGACGCCAAAATTTTTCATTGCCGCTAGCGTTTTTAAACCAGAAAAAGAAGCTCCTCCAGCTGCTTCTAAAGCAACTTTTTCATTAGTTGAAAATTCAAAATAGACACCGGCTTCTTTGGCGATTCTAAAAAAAACATTTCCAATTTCTGAAGCCGGAGTTCCAGGATAAGTAGCAACAAACTGGACTCCTGATTCCAAAGCGCCTCTGATTACAGCTTCATTTCCCAAAAGCATTAATTTACCTTTTTGATTTTTTAAAATTTCTTCCATATTATTCTATTGTAACTGATTTTGCTAAATTTTTGGGCTTATCAATATCGCGACCTAATAAATCAGCCATATGATAAGCAAAAAGATGTAAAGGAATTGTAGTTAATATTGGCGTAAGCATTTCTAATGTTTTGGGAATATAGATAACATCATCAACCATTTTTTTAATTTCTTCATTACCCTCGGTGGCTATTGCCAACACTGGGCCTTTGCGAGCTTTAATTTCTAAGATATTAGATATCATTTTTTCATAAACCGAATCTGATGGACAAATTGCCACAGTAGGAACATTTTCATCAATTAAAGCTAACGCGCCATGTTTTAATTCTCCACCAGCTGTTCCTTCGGCATGAAGATAGGAAATTTCTTTTAGTTTTAATGCTCCCTCTAGGGCAATTGGATAATTGTATTTTCGACCAATGAAAAAGAAATTTTTATAATTCTGATATTTTTTTGCTAATTTTCTAATTTCTGGATCTGTTTTTAGGGTTTGGCCGGCCAAATTTGATAATTTAGTTAATTCCGAAACAATCCTTTTTCCCATTACCAAGCTCATCTCTCTTTGGCGTCCTAAATAAACGGTGAATAAAGTCAAAATTGTTAATTGTCCAATAAATGCTTTGGTTGAAGCAACCGCTATTTCCGGACCAGATCGAGCATAAACTCCAGCATCTGTTTCTCTGGCCTGAGAAGATCCAACGACATTGGTAATTCCTAGGGTTAATAATCCCTTATTTTTGATTTCTCGTAAAGTGGCTAAAGTGTCAGCGGTTTCTCCTGATTGCGACACAAAGATGGCAGCTGTTTTTTGATCCAAAATTGGCTTGCGATAACGAAGCTCAGAGCCGATGTCGAACTCGCAAGGAATACCAGCATATTCTTCTATCATATACTCTCCAACTCGGCTGGCAAAACTAGCTGTACCGCAGGCAACTAAAAGCAATTTTTCAATGCTTCTCAATCTATCCTCAACGCTATCTAGGCCACCCAATTTAACATTACCATCTTCTTCAATCAATCTGCCCAAGATTGCGTTCTGGATTGCTTCTGGTTCTTCCATTATTTCTTTTAGCATAAAATGCTTGTATCCTCCTTTTTGAGCTTCTTCTAGATCCCAATCAATTTCATTAATAACTTTTTCTTTTTTGACATTGTCTAGATTAAAAATATTAAAATCATCTGGTGTTAAAACTGCCACCTCGCCTTCATTTAGATAAACTACTTTTTTGGTCCGGCCGATTACAGCTGAAGCATCAGAGGCCAGCATATTCTCTTTCTCACCAACGCCAATTAAAAGCGGAGAAGATTTTCTGGCAGCGACAATCTTATTGGGATCTTCTTTGGCAATCACTGCCAAAGCATAAGTTCCTTCAACCAATTTAAGCGCGCTCATCACCGCTTGCTCTAAATTGCCTTTGAAAAACTTCTCAATCAAATGAGCGACTATTTCAGTATCGGTGTCAGAATAGAACTTATGACCTTCTTCTGACAATCTTTGTCTCAAAACTCGGTAATTTTCGATAATGCCATTGTGAATTAAATATATATTTTTTTTACAATCATGATGAGGATGGGCATTAATATCAGTGATTCCTCCGTGAGATGCCCAACGAGTATGAAAGATAAAGGGATTGCCGATTTTAGGAAAATTGCTTTTGGCAATTTCTTCTTCTAGGTTTTTGATTCTCCCTATTTTTTTAATGGAAAATATTTCATTTTTATCACTATTAAACCAAGCAGCGCCAGCTGAATCATAGCCGCGGTATTCTAATCTTTTAAGAGCATTTAGCCCTAATTCAATATTGGTGTTTTGGCCGATATAGCCGACTATTCCACACATAAATTTAAATAACGAAATTAATTAATTGATTGGGAACAAAAATGACTTTTTTAATTTTTTGATCCTTAATCCAGTTTTTTACTTTTTCTTGGCTTAAGGCCATCTCTTTAGCTTCTTTTTCTGAAATACCAACCTCAATCTCTATTTTATCTCTTACTTTTCCATTGATTTGAATGATCAGGTTGGCTTTTTCTTCTTTAATCATCTTGGGATCATATTGAGGCCATTTCTGATTATGAACAGAATCATTATGACCCAAGCTGTGCCATAATTCTTCACTAATATGAGGGGCAAAAGGAGCTAATAATAAAATCATTCTTTCAATTATATCCTGACCGATCTTTTCTTTATTGGCAGTGGCAAAATTGAGAAATTCCATAAAAGCGGCAACTGCTGTATTAAATTTGATATTCTCCAAATCTTCGTCAATTTTCTTGTTTAGTTTATGAACTAACTTAATTGCTTCATTGTCGCTTTTGGTGTTGTTTTTGCACTCTTCAACTAAATTCCAAAATCTGTCTAAAAATCTATAAACGCCATTTACTCCTTGAGTGCTCCAAGCAATGGCCTGATCAAATGGCCCCATAAACATTTCATAAACCCTTAGGGCGTCTGCTCCGTATCGGCCGACAACTTCATCGGGACTGATGACATTGCCAAAAGATTTAGACATCTTGCGGCCGTCTTCAGCTAAAATCATTCCATGAGAAGTTCTTTTCTGATAGGGCTCGAGGTTGGACACTATACCAATATCAAAAAGGAACTTATACCAAAAACGAGAATACAAAAGATGCAGAGTCGTGTGCTCCATTCCGCCATTATACCAATCAACCGGAGTCCAATAATCTAATTTCTTTTTATCAGCCACGGCTTGATTGTTTTTAGGATCAATATATCTCATAAAATACCAGCTGGAGCCGGCCCAATTGGGCATGGTATCTGTTTCTCTTTTGGCTGGTCCATTACACTTGGGACACTTAACGTTGACCCATTCTGAAATTGCTGCCAAAGGAGATTCTCCGGTATTGGTTGGCTGATATTTTTCAATATAAGGTAGTTCAACTGGCAAGTCTTTTTCTGGCACAGCCACTAGACCGCATTTGGAACAATGAATAATTGGAATCGGCTCTCCCCAATAATGCTGGCGGGAGAAAATCCAATCTCTTAATTTAAAGTTGACCGTTCTCCTTCCCAATCCTTTTTTCTCTAAATAGCTAACAATTTTTTCAATTGCTTTTTCTGAAGATAGTCCATTAAAATCTCCTGAATTAATCAATGTTCCATAACCGACAAAGACTTCTTCAGATGCTTCTTTTCCAGATATGACCTCTTTGATTTCAATGCCATATTCTTTGGCAAAGCCATAATCTCGCTTGTCATGAGCTGGAACTACCATAACCGCGCCTCCACCATAAGTTCCAACAACATAATCGCCCACCCAGACATTGATTTTTTCATTATTAATTGGATTAATGGCAAAAACTCCCTTTAATTGAACCCCGGTTTTTTTCTTCTCTAATTCAGTTCTCTCAAACTCAGTCTTCTCTTTGGATTTTTTAATGTAATCATCAACTTCTTTTGAGTTCGATGATTTAGCTTTTAATTTTTCAATTAAGCTATGCTCTGGCGCCAAAACTATGGCAGTGACGCCAAAAATAGTGTCAGCTCGGGTGGTAAAAGCTTTAATTGATTCGCCGCTATCTATTTTGAAATCAATTTCAGCTCCATAGCTTCGGCCAATCCAATTGATTTGCTGAGCTTTAATTTTTTCCCAAAAATCAACTTTTTCCAAATCATTTATCAGCCGATCAGCATATTTGGTGATTTTTAGCATCCATTGCTTTAATTTTCTTTGTTCCGACACTGCTCCGCACCTTTCGCATTTACCGTCAATTACTTCTTCGTTGGCTAGGCCTATTCTACAAGATGGACACCAATTAACCGGTATTTCTGCCTGATAGGCTAATCCCTTTTCAAAAAGTTTTAAAAAAATCCATTGAGTCCACTTGTAATAGCCAGGATCGGTGGTGTTTATTTCTCTAGACCAATCGAAAGAAAGCCCCAAGCTTTTCAATTGTTTTTTAAAATTAGCAATATTTTTTTCAGTGGCTATCCTGGGGTGAATCCCAGTTTTAATGGCGTAATTCTCTGTTGGCAGGCCAAAAGCATCCCATCCCATTGGGAATAAAACATTGAAGCCTTCCATTCTTTTCTTGCGAGCAACTGCATCAAGGGCTGAATAAGAACGGCAATGGCCAACATGAAGACCGGCTCCTGAAGGATAAGGAAATTCAACTAAAAGAAAAAGTTTTTTCTTTTTAGAAAAATCTTCAGCTTGATAGAAATTATTCTCTTCCCAGTATTTTTGCCACTTGGGCTCAATCTCTTTAGGGCTGTATTCCATATCTTCCATCTTATCCTCTCAGATTTAATTTGTAAAATATGTAAAAAGCAATAATAAAAAACTCAATTTTGTTAATAATAAAGCCACATAATTATGATATAATATACTAATTAAAATAATATAATTTATGGAATTAATTTTTTTAAAATTAGGAGGATCGTTAATAACCCAAAAAAATAAACCATTCACCGAAAGAAGGGATATAATAGAGCGTTTGGCAAAAGAAATTCATGAGGCTAGGCAAGAAAAAGACTTTTCTTTGCTCATTGGCAATGGCGGAGGTTCTTATCCCCACACTGCAGCAAAAGAATACCAGACAGCTAATGGAATCATAAATCAAGACAGCTATAGAGGAATAGCTGAAGTCCAAGATGCTGCTGCCAGATTAAACAGGATAATTATTAGGGCGCTTTTAGATGCTGGAGAAAATGCTATTTCAATCCAGCCATCAGCCCTTGCTTTAGCGAAAAATTCAAGAATTATTGATTTTCATTCCAAAGAATTAGAAATGTTTTTGGAAAAAAATATGATACCTGTTGTTTATGGAGATGTTGGCCTAGACACAGAAAAAGGATGTTGCATTCTATCTACAGAAGAATTGTTCGTTGCCTTGGTTCAAAAGTTAAATCCAACCAAGATAATAATGTGCGGAGTTGTTGATGGAGTCATGACCGCTGACCCGACAATAGACCCAACAGCAATTCTAATTAAAGAAATTAACCATAAAAACTACGAAGATGTTAAAAAGAGCATTACTGGCAGCTCTGGCATTGATGTGACTGGAGGAATGATAGAAAAGGTTAATAAATCTTTAGAGTTGACCGACCACGACACTGATGTTTGGATTATTAATGGCGCAAAAGAAAACCGGTTAAAGCAAATTCTTTTAGGCAGTGATGTTATTGGAACCGTTATTAAGGCTTAAGAAAGTTTAATTAATCAAAAAGAGGTAAATTATTTTACCTCTTTTTTCTTGACAAAAGCCCTATAATTTGTTATAAACAATACAGAACTTAGATGCAAACAGTAGATGAGATTCTGAAAGCAAGGTTGCAAGAGCCGGGCACATTCATTGACGGACTTCAGCTATCGGCTTTCGCTGACACAGCGAAATCACCAAGCATCTCCAAAGAAGAAAGGGAGAAAGCTCTAGAAAGCCTCAAGGAATACAAGCCAAACGATGATCCGTTCGAATAATGGGTCTAACCACAATCAAAGAGAGGAAAATTCCTCTCGCTTTTTTTTATTTAATTGACAAAAACACAAAATCTGAGTAAATAAAGATAGAATAACATTGATAAATCCAAAAACTAGAAAAGTTGGAGACCGTTTAGCAAAATGGGCGGCAAAAATAACTAACCCAGAAGACACTGAACAGCAAACTGCCCGCAACAAGAGAAGTCTTGGCAAGGCCATAACAATCCAAGGATATTGGCTAACATTTCTAGCCATACTCGCCGATGCTCTGGAAATAATGATAGATAGCCAATTGGGGGCCGATGAAGAATTAAAAAGAATTCTAATAAAAACTGGCAAACTAAACAAAACAGCATTCTCAGCCCTGATAGAGAAGTTAGAAACAGGAGGCCCTCTCAAATTAATGAACTCTCTTTCAGATGCTTACGGCAGACTGCCTAAAGCAAAACTACCTCCACAGCAAAAGGAAAGAAGGCTCCCAGTACACAAAGCCCTCCCGCCCCATCCTTTTTTCAAACAAACTGCGTAAACTTACGCAGATTTTATTTTAAACAATGACTTTGCGTTGTTAGTAGTAGCTTCAGATATTTTTTCTAAGCTCATTTCTTTGATATCTGCTATTTTTTTGGCAATATGTTTTACATAAGCTGGCTCGTTTCTTTGCCCTTTAAATTCCAAAGGAGGCAAGTAGGGGCAATCGGTTTCAACCAAAATTCTATCTAAAGGAGTTTTTTTAATTATTTCATCAAGATTTAATTTAAAAATAATTCCATTAAAACCTAAATAAAAACCCAGAGACATATATTTTTGAGCCTGCTCCCAGGTTCCAGTAAAACAATGGATTACTCCAGCTAAATTATTATTAGATAAAATTTCCAATAAATCATCGTGAGCCATTCGGCAATGAAAAATTACTGGCAAACTTGATTCTTGAGCTAATTCTAATTCTTTTAAAAGCAAATCTTTTTGCTTTTGTTTAAACTGCTCCATTCTGCCAGTTGTTTTCGGTTTCCAATAATAGTCCAAACCCACTTCTCCAATAGCCATTACTTTAGGATTTTTGGCTAATTGTTGATATTTTTGATAATCAAAATCTTTTTCTAAATAATCTCCTTTTTCGTCGCTAAATTTAATTTTTATTAACCCAGTGTCTAGATTTATAGGATGCAAACCAATGGCAGCATAGACTCCAACGGAGCATTGTTCAGCAATATCAATTACTTCTTGGGATGTTTTGAGATTAGTGCCCACATTAATCATCCAAGTATTATTATCTAAGCTTCTTTTAATAGTTTCTTTTCTGTCTGGACTAAAAGAAGAAAAATTAATGTGAGAATGGGTATCGATTAACATATATTATGAATATATCATTGTTTTATTTAAATAAAAAAGGAAATCAATTATGACTTCCTGTTTTGGCATTAAGAGATTCTCAAAAGTGAGATATCTGTCGGTGGGTATTGGGAATAAGTCTATTCTGGAGATCTGAAAGGCGCTTTTGCCTTTTCCCTTGCTTTTCTGGCGGAGAACGCCCTTTCTCAAGTTTGCCATTCAAAGATCCTACTTCACTCATATAATTAGCAAGTCTTTGAAGGAGCACTGCTTCATTCTGCTCTAGTGTCTCTAACATCTTTTACTTCACTCTTCTTGGTAACGGCTATTTTCTCACAGATAAAATCAGCTTTGAAAAAATAGCCACTACCAAAATGAATATCTCTTAAATCAATTATTTATTTTATTGTTAAGGAACAAAAACCTCCCGTTAAGTTGGGAGGTTTTGGATTCTTTTATCTAAAATTTATTAAATCTCCCAACTAAAAGCGGAACATAAAATAAGTCTAATAAGGCTGAATGAGAAAACAATATTAACTTTCTTTGTTTGAATATCTGACATAATAATATCTAAAATAGCAAAAAATTAAAAAGATATCAAATTAAAGCTGAGGAAAAAGAATATCTCCCTTTCTTTCTTTGATTTGTTTCAATATCTTTTCTGATGTCTGGGGCAAAAACGGCTCTAACATTTTGGCAATATAATTCAAGGCCGCCAACAGATCCTTGATTACTGCTTTTTGATTGGCTGATTGCTCCCAAGGCTTGGTTTGCTCAATATACTTATCGCAAGATCCGATTAGTTGCCAGATAGCAACCAAGGAATCGTTAAATCTTAATTCCAATAAAGCATTACTACATTCTGTTTGAGCTTCTTTGGCTGCTTGCTTTATTTGAGCATTTTTAATATCGTTCCCAGTTTTATCAATATTTAATTTATTGGCTAAGGTTATAACTCTGGCCACCAAATTGCCCAAACCTTTAGCTAAATCCGATTCATATCTTTCTTTAAATTTTTCGTAAGTAAAGTCACCGTCTTGAGTCGGCGGCATTTCTCTTAAAAGAAAATATCTGACTGGCTCAGTTCCATATTTTTTGACCAAATCAAATGGATTGATGACATTGCCAAGACTTTTAGACATCTTGGTGCCATCAACAGTAATGTAGCCATGAACAAAAAGCGATTGAGGCAATCTAATTCCGGCTGATAATAATATGGCTGGCCAATGGACGGCATGAAATCTTAAAATTCCTTTTCCAATAATATGAAGATTGGCTGGCCATAATTTAGTAAATCTTTTTTCGTCTGAACCATAACCAACAGCAGTAATATAGTTGGCTAAAGCATCAAACCAAACCCAAATTACCTGACTGGAATCGCCTGGAACGGGAATCCCCCAGCCGTGAGCTCTCTCAATTGAACGGGAAATACAAATATCCTCCAAGCCAGAATTAATAAAGCTTAAAACTTCATTTTTTCTTGTTTGGGGTATTATTTTAAATTTATCTGTTTCAATTAGTTTTTTTAATTCTTCTTGATATTTCGAAAGTTTAAAAAAGTAATTTTCTTCTTCAATCAATTCAGGAGCTTTTTTGTGTTCGGGACACAAACCATCAATCAGTTCTGATTCTGTCAAAAAAGTTTCACAGCCAACACAATAAAGACCTTGATATTTCTTTTTATAAATATCTTTCTGGCAAGCATTCCAAAGCTTTTCTACGCCCAAGATATGTCTTTTTTCGGTGGTTCTAATAAAATCATCAAAAGATAGATTTAAAATATCTTTTAAATCATGAAATCGTTGAGCATTACGATCAACCAATTCTTTTACCGCTATTCCTTCTTTTTCAGCTGCTTGAACATTTTTTAAGCTATTTTCATCAGTACCGGCTAAAAAAAATACATCATCACCCAAAATCCGATGATGCCGGGCAACAACATCAGCTTGAATTTTCTCTAAAGCATGGCCAATGTGAGGATCGCCATTAACATAATCGATGGCGGTAGTAATATAGAATTGTAAAAATTGTTTAGTTGATTTGGGCATTTAATTTAAAGGTATTTTTTGCTCTTTTTTAGCTTTAAGAAAATCTGTCCAAAATTCAAACAAAATACTGGTAATGGGAATGGCTAAAATCGCACCTAGAATACCTAATAATTTTCCGCCAACTGCCAAAGATATTAAAACTAAGGCTGGTGACAAACCAACAAATTTTTTGGTTAAAATCGGGGTTACAATATTACCTTCTATTTGCTGAATTAAAAAAAATGCACCCAAGACAAATAATGCTTTCAGCCAAGAATCAAGACCAACCAGCATAAAAGCAATAAATCCAGTCAAAAGCGGACCAACTATTGGAACAACTTCTAGAACACCGGCAGTAAAAGCTAAAGTAAGGGCATAGCCAACATTAAAAACCTTAAAAGCAATAAAAGTTAATATCCCAATAAAAATACTGCTTAATATTCTAGCACCAAACCAGCCAGCTGCTTTTGCCTGACATCTATTCCAAAGATTTAGTGCATATTTTTCATATTGCTTGGGAACAAAAACCATTAGCATCTTTTCTGTTCCCTTCTCTTCTAAAGAAAAAAACAGAGCAATAAAACCAATAAACATTGTTGAGCCGATACCGCCAAAAACAGCTGAAAGAGCGCTTAAAATATCAGCTGAAGCATTTTGTAAAAATTCACCCAAAGAATTAATAAAGCTTTCCATGCTTTCAAATGCTTCTATTCCTAGTCCTTTTAAGGGCGGAGCAACTCTCTCAAAATATTGAGGAAAAAGTTGAGAGAATTGCTTGATTTCAGTAAAAAGTATTGGGAAAAGCCAATAGATCGTCAAGGCTAAGATTCCAAAAATAGTAATATAGACAAAAACAACCGCCAACGACCTGGACAAACCTCGATGATGCAAAAAATTAATGGCTGGTTCAAAAAGAATAGAAATAATTAAGGCAAGGCCAGACCAAACTAAGATATCTCTTATCAGATAGATAATGTAAAAACAAAAAGCGGCAAAAGCAATTTTTAAAATAGTCTCCCAAGAAATATCTAAAATTTGAGGCTTCTGGTTCATAATTTTAAATTTTTAATATCTTTTGGAATTGTTTTTTATCCTCAAATGGCCCGATTAAAGCTAAATTAAGCTTACTGGGCACAAAAAGATCATTGGCTACTTTCAGGATATCATCAGCTGTGACTTTTTCAATTCTGGCAATTTCTTCACTTGGCGAAACAATTTTATTCGTTGATAATTCTTGATCAGCATAAAAAGTTGCTTGAGCATCGGATGATTCTAAAGATAAAGAAAAATATCCTTTGATGTTATCTTTAGCTTTCTGTAATTCTGATTTAGAGACTCTTTGTTTTTTAATCTTACAATATTCTTTTAAGATAAGATTGATAGCCGATTCAACTTTCTGATGGTCAACTCCAGCCTGAGTCACCAAAAAACCAGTGTCAGTCATTTCTTCGGCATTGGTCTTAATGTAATAAGCTAAACCCTGCTTGGCTCTGACTGATATCCAAACTCGAGAACTCATATAACCGCCCAAAATCGTAGCTAACACTAATTGGGCATATCTTGATGGGTGAAACATATTATAACCTCGAACGCCAAGACAAAGATGAGTTTGATCTGTTTTTTTGTAATGGATTAAAACTTCTGGATTTATTTGTTTTTCAATTACTTTTAACCGCGGATCTGGTTTTTCAATTTTGATTCTTTCAAAGTATTTCTTCACTTTTTGTTCAGCCATTTGAGACTCTATGTTTCCGGCAACGCAAATCACGGTATTGGAAGCTGAATAATGTCTATTTCTATAATCTATGAATTCTTTTCTTTCAAACCGCATTATATTCTCTTTTTCTCCAATAACTGACCAGCCAGCTGGCTGATTGCCGTAAAGCAATCTTTCCCAAATATCTTGAATATAAGCCATGGGAGTGTCTAAATACATTTTCATTTCTTGGATGATCACTCCTTTTTCCTTGCCTATTTCTTTTTCATCAAATTGAGAATTCAAAAAAATATCAGAAACCCAGTCTAAGACAATATCTAGGTTTTCGGAATTGGCTTTAGCCCAAAAACCGGTTTGTTCCTTGCCGGTAAAAGCATTATACATTCCGCCGATTCTGTCTAATGGCTCGATTAAAGCAGTGGTGTCCAGTCTTTTTTTAGTTCCTTTAAAGAACATGTGCTCTAAAAAATGGGAGATTCCATTGATTTCTTTGGTTTCATTGCTAGAACCAACTCCCACTAAAACTAAAACCGTTACTGCCTGAGTTCCTTTCATCGGAACAGTAATAATTCTGAGTCCATTTTTTAAAGTTCTCTTGTTATACATTAGTTTTCTAATTTTTCACTAAGAAAGCTCATTAAGTTTTCTATTTTAATTCTTTCCTGGGCCATTGTGTCTCTATTGCGCACAGTAATGGTATTGTCTTCCAAGGTCTGAAAATCAATTGTTAGGGCAAAGATAACACCAATTTCATCAGCTCTTCTGTATCTTCTTCCAATTGATCCAACCTGATCATATTGGCAAGTAAATTTGGGTTTTATGATTTTATAAACCTCCTGGGCTTTGTCTACAATTTTGGGATTATTTTTGACTAAAGGCAGAACAATAACTTTGACTGGAGCAAGCTTTTTATCAAACTTCATTACTATTTCTTGTTCTTTGACCGCCTCAGTAGTTGTGGTTCTTCCTCCTTTTATTTCTTCATAAGCATCAGCTAAAAATGCAAACAGCGATCTTTCTACTCCAACTGATGTTTCAATAATATAGGGGAAATATTTTTCCTTGGTTTCTTCGTCAAAATATCTTAAATCCTGGCCAGAGTGCTTAGAATGATTAGATAAATCCCAATCTCCCCGGTTATGAATTCCTTCAATTTCTCCCCAGCCAAATGGAAAATGATATTCGATATCAGCTTGCCTCAAAGCATAATGAGCTCGGTCTTTTTTATCAACTTCTGTAACTTTTAGATCTTTTTTATCAATTCCCAATCTAAGATACCAGTTTATTCTCTCTTCTTTCCAATAATCAAACCATTTGTCGGCTTCTTTGGGATTGCAAAACCACTGCATTTCCATTTGTTCAAATTCTCTGGTTCGAAAGATAAAATTTTTGGGATTGATTTCATTTCTAAAAGACTTGCCAATTTGAGCAATTCCAAATGGCAACTTTTTTCTCATAGCTGATTTAATATTTTCAAAATTAACATAAATACCCTGACAGGTTTCAGCTCTTAGGTAGGCAATCGATGCTTCGTCTTCTACTGGGCCGACAAATGTTTTCATCATTAGGTTAAACTTTCTGGGTTGGCCGAGCTTGCCTGAGCATTCGGGACAAACATCTTTTTGAATTTCTTCTTTTTTGAATCTTTTTTTACAATCTTGGCATTCTACCAATTCATCGGCAAAACCAGCAGTCAAATGCCCTGACGCTTGCCAAACTTTCGGATTCATTAGAATGGCAGCATCTAAACCAACAATATCTTCATGATTATTAATCATTTCCGACCACCAGACCTGTTTCAAATTTCTTTTCATTTCAACTCCCAAGGGCCCAAAATCATAGCTTGAACCGAAACCGCCATAAATTTCTGACGATGGAAAAACGAATCCTCTTCTTTTAGCTAAAGATATAATTTTTGAAATTGTATCATCCATTGAATTTATTCTTTTATTTTATCTTGTTTTTATAAAAATGAAAGTTTAAAAAAGAAATTGCTGGATATGCATTAGCATTCCAGCTTGTTTTTTGTTTTTTAAAAAAATAGGTAGAAAGAGTGAAAGACTGTCCGACTTCAGGGAATTGCTATGCCCTTGTGTTAGTTAGATCGCGAGTAATAGCAATCTCCCAAGACAAGTCCGACGGCCTGCCGATGGTCTTTAAGTTGATCTGTGCAGAGAGTACTCAGCATTTTTCCAATAGTTGTAAATCGAGTACTGTTGATGACGGCGATGTTTATTGCGACAGCGACCATGATAGTGAGACAAATGAGAAATCCAGTACTAGGCGGTCCGGTGGCCATGTGGTTGACGAGCGATACTGTCGCAATCACAGCAGGTAGTCTGGCGATCGCGCTCCCCATAGAGCTCACACTAGATTTCAGCGCAACAACTACGGGCCAAGATCTAGGCAAGCCGCTAGTCTTGATCGTAGTGGCAACTGTTAAAAGTGTCGGCATTGCCAACAGTGCGCTGACAAGGAGCGTGGTAAGAAGACAGAAAATAACTCTCGCCTTGTCCATTTTTCTCTCCTACCTTCTCCTATTTTTATAGGAGAGGGCTTTTAAAATCCATTAGTCTAGATTCTAAAAGCCGTCTCCTAAATTATTTTAAAGTACTTTTTTATTTGTATTTCTGTCTATATATAAACAGAAAAATAAAAATTGTCAATAACTATTGGACAACGCCATTAGCTCCAGAAGTATCATCAAGCGATCCGGTATTTAATCCATCAGCCGAGGCCCTGATTATTTCTTTCGTCCAGCTATCTTCTCCGATAATTTCAACTAAACCAACTATTTGAGGAGTTTGACCTCTTTGAGAACTATCAGGAGTAAAGGCAACCTGAAAAGCGACATTGGGAGCTGAATTCAGAACTCCCCTACCAACTTTTAATTCGCCAACGTCCCAGATCATTTCTCTAGAATTGGAATCAAAAGTGAACTTTAAAGTTTCTTCTTCGGGAAAAATCAAACCAGTTAATCTGATATTATCAGATAATTTAGCTTTGACTTTAACGTTTTCGACATCATTATAGAAATTCTTGACCTGCCACATAATTGTATAGGTTGTGGTTTCTGATGATTTAGGCGGAATTGAGCCAGTATTGCCAAATATCTCATCATTAAAATAACCTTTCTGAGCCACTTCCATCTTAGAACTAACCTTGGTTTCAAATTCTTCCTGAGCTTGGCTGATATAAATCTTAGTTTTAATAACTTCTTGTCCAACAGAAGAGGCTATATCCCAATTGTTTTTCAAATTAACCCAGAATTCAACTTTGCCAGTTTCTTTAATGTCTAAGAATTGAAGTTCTCCTATTTTTTTCCAATCCCAAAGCAAAGAATTATCGCCACTTTTATAATCTGTTTGAGGCGCTCGGACAGTGGCCAGATCAAAACTGTCGCCAACCAAAGTAACTAAAAGAGACAAGTCGGTCAAAGGACTGTCTCCGATGTTTTGAAAAAAAATTTCATAATGAAGCAAATCGCCTGGACTGGCAATATATTCTAAACTGCCATTAATCTTTTGACCGATATCTAAAGCTGGTTTGATAACTTTAACTCCTTTAAAAACTTCTTTTAATAAAACAAATTCACCGTTCTGCCAGCTGCCAAGTTCGGCCTTAAAAATACTTTCTTCGCCGACACTACCTTTTGCCCTGCCAGTAATTTCAATTCTTCCGCCTTCAGCTTTATTCAAAGGAGGAATATCCCATTCAACCTTTTCTAAAGATTGAGGGGTAGATTTTACAAACTCAAAGCCAGATGGATAATCTACTTTTATCCTTAAATTAGACAATGGATAATCAACATTGGAAAAATAATTTAAGTTAAAGGTTAAATCTTTACCCGATTCGATTTCTGACGGCAAGTCAAATCGAAAAGTCAAAGGAACAGATTGAATAACGGTGGTCAAGGTGGTTTTCGATTCAAAACGAGCATTAAGGTTCTTGGGCTTGTAGCTTAATGATGCTTGGGCGGTCCTAGCATCTCCTTCTTTGCCCAGAAGGCGGGCTTTAAAATTATAGGTTTTTTCTTCGCCGGGATAAATATCTTCCAAATTAATCTCTTTCCTTAAAAGATTCTCTTCAACAATCGAATAGGCTGGATATTCAAAAATCAACTTAGGTTCTTCTAATCTGGTTTGTCCGTTGTTTTTATACTTCACTAAATATTCGAAATTCTCAGCAACGTCTATTTTATCTGGACCAAGAATCTCCAGCTTAAGCGTTTCTTTCGAATAAGAATTAGATTTCCAATAATACAAGGAGATGCCCGCTAAAGCTATTATTAAAAAAGCGATTAGATTTATTTTCTTTTTTTTCATTGTAGTATAAGAATTATAAAATATTTTTAATTAGAAAGAAAGTTGAAAAACATATCAGATACCTCTTTTAGATTTATTAAATCTTCTTTGGCTATCTTTAATTTAGAAAGAGTTGCCCAATCTTTTTTCAAAATTAATCTAATGATTTTAATTGTTTCAATTTTAATTAAAATTGATTCTTGATTCTGATTTTTTTTAAAACAATCGGCGCAAACTATTCCTCCAACCTCGGGCACAAAGATTAATCCATTTGGGTTTAGCTTCTTGTGGCAAGAAATGCAGTTATAAACCTGGGGTTCATATCCTGAAAAAGCAACCAGGTTCCAAAAGAAATAATAATAGAGCAAACGCAATCTGTTTGAAGAAAAATTCAAATTATTAAGCCGCGTCAATGTTTCTTCTAGCAATTCCCATATTTTTTTCTCTCCCTCTTCCCTTTTAATTAAGCTATCTAGAGCTTGAGCAATCTGATAAGCGGCTTTCATTTTTTTAAGATCTTTTTTGATTTGGATAAATTCACCAACAACCAAAGCATTAGTCAGAGTTTTGTGATTTTTTCCTTGAACAAATTCTAATTCAACCAAATGGAATAACTGAAAATTTCCCTTCAATTTCGCATCTATTTTCCTGATTGCTCTGCCCAAAATTCTTATCTTGCCAAAGTCCTGCGTATAGACAGTAAATATTTGATCTGTCTCTCTAAGGTCTTGCTTTTTTACAATGAATCCCAAAGTACGATAATGAATAGCCATTTTAGAGCTTTTTAATTGCCAGCCAAACTTGCTCTTGATCGATCTCTATTGTTTTTTCAGCATCAAGGCCAGGTTTTTTACCGCATTCAACAGAGTCGGCTTTTATTTCAGTTAAAATATTTTGATTATTTTTGGCAATGATTCCTTTGATCGTATCAGAAGCATCATAAAAAAATGCTATTCTGTCAACTGGCCTCAATCCCAAATCCTTTCTTAAAGATTGAGCTTGGCGCATTATATCTCTTAATGTTCCCTCCTCTTTTAATTCTGGCGTAATGTCAGTGCTAAGCTCTGGGCCATCAATACTACCATCAACCACTATTTCTTTAACATTGACCTCTCCTTTAATCAAATCTTCAAAATCTTTTAAGTCAGAATCTTTGATCTTTAATACTCCCAATGGCTGTCTTACTTTAATATTTAATTCTTTTCTTTTAGCTAAAACTAAAGAAACGATGCTTCTGACTTTTTCCATTTTTTCTTCTAAGCCCGGATTGATTATTTTTTGATCTGCTTTGGGCCAATCGCATAAGTGCACTGATTCAGGCATGTCTTTTCCCTTAAGGTTCTGATAAATTTCTTCAGCCAAAAAAGGAATCATCGGAGCTATAAGCTTGGCTAAGTTCAAAAGAAGATAATAAAGAGTGTCAACAATTTCTTTTTTGTCATTTACGTCTTTTGGCTTTTGTAATCTAGAACGAGATCTTCGGACATACCACAAAGACAAATCATTAATGAAAAAATCTTCAATGGCCACAACTGCTTTATCAACTTCAAATTCATCTAAGCTTTGGGTAGCAATTTTAATTAAATTGTTGAAGCGGGAAATAACCCATTGGTCTAAAATATCTTGGCTCTTGGGTGCTGAATCATTGTTGGGAAAGTCTTTCTCGGTTGTATAGGTTTTTAAGAAAATTAGACTATTCCAAAGAGTTAATAGTTTTCTTTTAACCTCATCAACTGTGTTATAGCCAAATCTTAAATCAAAAACAATGTTTTGTCTGGAATACAGCCATCGCATTGGATCAGCTCCCATTTTTTCCACTCCATCATCAAACCAAATGGCATTGCCTTTGGATTTGTGCATTTCTTCTCCTTTTTCATCTTTAACCGTGGCATAGCCAAAAATTGTTTTAAACGGAGCTTTATTTTCCATGACTTGGCTCATTACCAATAAAGAATAGAACCAATTCTTAAACTGGCCAGGAAAAGATTCGGAAATCAAATCAGCTGGGAACCACTTATTCCAGTATTTTTTATCTGAATAATACTTTAATGTGGAAAAAGGAACTATCCCGGCATCAAGCCAAGGATTGCCGACATCGGTGATTCTAGAAACCTCTTGGCCGCATTTGGAGCATTTAATCTTAATTTCATCTATCTGGGGCCGATGAGGAGAACGGCCTTCAAATTTATCCCAGCCAGAAATAGCTCTTTTGGCTAATTCTTCTTTTGAACCGATAACTTCAAAATGGCCGCAAGCGCATTCAAAAATTGGCAAAGCCAATCCCCAATATCTTTTCTTAGATATCATCCAGTCGTGCATGTTATTAATCCAATCCAACTCTCTTTCTTTGCCAAAATCCGGTATCCATTGGATTTTTTCAATTGTTTTTTTGAGCGGCCCCCTTAACTGATCCATGGCAATATACCACTCATCAACTAATCTAAAGATTAATTCTGACTTGCACCTCCAACAGGTAGGATATCGATGAGAATAATCTTCAATTTTAAAAACAACTCCTTTATTTTTTAAATTGTCAAAAATTAGATCTCGAGTTTCTGGCTCCATTACTGATTTGCCAGTCAAAAAGCCAAAACCGTCAATGTATATGTTTTCATCATTGGTAGGACTGATAACCGGCAGTTTTAATTCCTTGCCCAATTGAAAGTCTTCTTGGCCAGAGCCAGTGGCAATGTGGACAATGCCAGTTCCTTCTTCGAGAGAAACGTCTTTCCATAAGATGACTTGGTGCTCATAGCCTTCTAGGATTTTTGAAACTATTGGCAATTCATCAAAAATACCTTGGTATTTTAATCCTTTTAATTGCTGGCCTTTAAAATTTTTAACTATCTTTCCTTCGGGTATCAGGTTGGCTTTTTCTTTAATCAGAATAAAAATATCTCCGTCTTTTTCAATTTCGACGTAATCCAATTCAGGATTAACAGCCAAAGCAATATTTCCAGGAAGAGTCCAGGGAGTAGTGGTCCAAACTAAAAAGTAAGTATTTTTTCTTTCCTTGACTGGAATTTTTAAAAAGATTGATTTATGAACAATTTGCTTATACTCTTCGGTTAAAATCTCATGCTGGGAAATAGCTGTGCCGCAGCGAGGGCACCAAGGCACAACATCTTTGCCTTTATATAACCACCCTTTTTCATGGCATTTCTTAAGAAATCCCCAGATAGTATAATTATTCTCATCAGACATGGTGAAATAGGAATTATCCCAATCCATCCACTCGCCCAAGCGCTTAGACTGCTCAGTTTGGATTTGGGAATATTTTCTCACTCTTTCTTTGCAGGCTTCAACAAATTTCTCAATGCCAAAAATTTCAATATCTTTTTTAGATTTAAAACCTTTTTCTTTTTCCACCTCAACTTCAACCCAAAGACCCTGACAGTCAAAGCCATTCTGAAATCTCTGCTCATAGCCTTGCATGTTTTTGTATCTCTGGAAAAGGTCTTTATAAGTTCGGCCCCAAGCATGGTGAACACCCATTGGGTTGTTGGCAGTAATCGGACCATCTAAAAAAGACCAGTGTTTTTTGCCTTGGTTTTTCTTCTGATATTTTTCAAAAATTTTATTATCCTCCCAAAACTTTATTATTTTATGTTCATTTTCAACGAAATTCATAATATCTTTTTGTTCTTCCATAGGTTAAAATTAGCACCTTAATCCTTCTTTTTCAACCTGAAAAGATTGAAAACATTCGACATCTCCAATGCCTTATTGACAAATTGGAAATTAATTATAAATTAAAGACAGGTGATTGGTGCTATGGGTCTCTGTGGCCATTTCCAATTCAAGGAATCTCGTTCTTCAAAAGAAACGCTTAAAAAACTAACGGAAATAATTTCGAAAAAAACAAAAGAGCGAAAGATCAAATAAGTTAAATCCCGCTCTTTTTTTTATTTTACATTCTTTCGGGAGCGAAAATGCCCAAAAGAAAAAGAGAATTTTTTAATATTTGAGCTACAGCTGAGGTAAGAGATAATCTCAATATCTTTGACTCTTCTGTCTCGGCATTGATAACTGAATGGAGCTGATAAAAAAGATTATATTTTTGGGCTAATTCAAAAGCAAAACCGCAAATCAAATTTGGAGAAAACTTAAGAGCTGCTTCTTTGACTATTTCTGGAAACCGATTGATATCTCTTAAAATATCTTCTTCTTCAGAATTTAATTTAATGTCTTTTATCTTTTTTAAATCTAATTTGATTTCTGTTTTTCTTAAAATGCTGGCGCAGCGAGCATAAGTGTATTGAAGATAGGGGCCAGAATTGCCCTTTAAATTTAAAATCTTATCCCAATCAAAAACAATATCTCGGCTGTAGTGCTGCGATAAGTCATTGTATTTGACTGCACCAATGCCAACCTCTTTAGCTATCGCCTCTTTTTCTTGATCAGACAACTCTTTAATTGTTTCTGAATTTTCAATCATTTGCTTGGCTCTTTCAATTGCTTCAATAAGAATTTCTTCCAAATGGATGGTTTGTCCTTTTCTGGTAGAAAACTTACCGGTCTTAGAACGATAAAGTCCATGAGCAATATGGACTAATTTGTCTTTCTTAATCCAGCCCAAAAGCTCGGCTGATGTAAAAAGCTGTTTAAAGTGAAGACTCTGTTCAGCCCCGACTTCATAAACAATTAAGTCCGGCTTCCACTTTTTAAGCCGATACTGGATTGTAGCCAAGTCTCGAGTAAAATAATTGGTAGCTCCATCGGATTTCAAAATAATGGCTGGAGGCAATTTATCTGAATAATCAATAATGATTGCTCCCTGGCTTTTGATAGCAATTTTTTTATCAATGGCTTCTTGAACAATCGGCATCATTTTTCCTTCGTAGAAGCTTTCTCCCAAGGCATAATCAATTTTTACTCCCAATAAATCATAAATCTTGTTAAATTCTTTTAAGCTGACATTGATACAAATCTGCCAGATATCTTTAGCTTCTTTATCTCCATCTTCTAATTTTTTAAACCACGAACGGGCCTCATCTTCCATTTCCGGATGCTTTTCCATTTCTTGGTGAAATTGAACGTAGAGTTTTTCTAGCTGATCAATTGTTAAATCATTAATCTTGTCTTGGCTTGCCCATTTTCTTATAGCCACTATCATTTTGCCAAATTGCGTGCCCCAGTCTCCCAAATGGTTATCGCCAATGCATTTGTAACCAAGAAACTTATAAATATTATAAATTGATTGACCAATAATAGTTGACCTTAAATGGCCAATTCCAAACGGCTTAGCGATATTAGGCGCAGAATAATCGATTATAATTGTTTTATTAATTCTATCCGACCCGTATTTATCTTTTTCTTTTAATATTTTGCCCAATCCGCTGATTAAATAGTCTTCGCAAAGAAAAAAATTGATAAATCCTGGATTGACAACTTCAACCCTGTAAAATGAGGCTAATGGCTTCTTCAAAATTTCAGTTTTAATGCTTTTGGCTATTTCCAACGGATTCTGTTTTAAAATCTTCCCTATTTCTAAAGCAACGCTAACTGCATAATCCCCGTGTTTTTTATCTTTAGGGGATTCAATTTTTATCTCAGAAATATCAAAAACAGGCCAACTCTCTTTTTTCTGGATGGATTGAATCGCCTCTGATGTAATTTGAGAAACTTTATCTTTAATCATCATCTTTAATATTATCAAAATTAACACCCAAAACAAGCTTTGACTTAAACCCAATTTTCAATTAAAATAAACGTCATATGAATTTGTTTTTTAAACAAAAAGACGCTTTGGGAATCAAAAACGCCATGGCAATTCAAGCTCTGAACTCTTTTATTTGGGGTGTAATGTATGTATTGTTGCCAATATTAATGTTAGAGCGAAAAATTTCCATTAAATCAATGGGATTAATTTTTGCTGTCTTGCCCCTAGTTTTTCAGGCTAATCGAATGATTTTTGGCGTAATTTCTGATTATGCCGGCCGGAAAAAATTCTATTGGCTTAACGGAATCACTAATATAATTTCTTTACTAGCTTATTGTCTGGCCAATAATCCAATTACTTTTTTAATTGGAAAAATAAGCGAAGCTATAAAAGAAGCTTCTCTTTGGTCAGTTAACCGCGCTTACTTTCTTGATCATAGCCAAAAAGCAGAGAAATCATTAATTAAAATGAGAGGGGTGGGATATATTTTTTACGCCATTGGCATTTTGGCGGCTGGATTTTTTATTACCAATCTTTTTTACAATAAAACCTTGTTGGTTTTGATAGCCTTGTCTTTGTTGATTTTCCCCAATGTCTCAAGATTAATAGATAAAGATAAGCGTGAGATAAGTGTTTCTAAAATTATCAATGCTTTTAAAATCAATGATAAAAGCAAAAAATTCAAAACATTTTTCTGGCTTTATTTTATTATTGGTCTTTATTACGGATTGACTAGTGGCTATATTTTTCCTTTGTTTCTAAAAGAAATTGGTACAAACATAGAACAAATAGGATTAATATTGGGCATGCAATCGCTTTTAGGCGGCATTGCCATTTATTCTTTACGATCTTGGGGCAAGGGTAAATATAAATTATTAGTTGGCGGCGCATTAAATTCTTTATCTTTTATTTGCATTGCTTTTTCGCCTCAGGTATTTTTGCCAGCCATTATAATTTTCTCTGGAATATTTGGTGGCTTATTCGATGCTGGAGGAGAGGCTATTTTTGTTGAAACAGCCGACCACGAATCTTTAGCCGGAGACATTAGCCTGTTAATGATTGGCGTTAATATCGGAACTTCAGCTGCTCAGGCTGTTTCTGGCTTTATTATTTCCTCTTTTGGTTTTGCTGCCTTATTTATTGCTGCTGCTTTCCTCAATTTGACCTTTTCTATCTTGGCTTTTCAAAATATGGAATAAACTCCAGACTAGCTTGATCTGTGTTAAAATAAGCTCTAAAAAATCTTGTTCTATGATAGAATAAAAACAATGGAGGCAATCTCAGAAAACAAAGCGGCTTATCGGAAATACCAGATTTTAGAGAAATTCGAAGCTGGTCTTTCTTTGATTGGCCAAGAGGTAAAATCAATTAAATCCGGAAGAATCAATCTTAGCGGCTCTTATGTAATTGTTAAAGGCAAACAGGCTTTTTTAATCGGAACTGTCATTCCAGCCTATCAACCCAATAATAAAACATCTAGTTATCAGCCAGATAGAACCAGGCCGTTGCTTTTAAAGAAATCGGAAATCAATTATCTTATAGGCAAATCTCAACAAAAGAGCTTGACTTTAGTGCCCTTGAAAGTTTATACTAAACGCGGTATAATAAAGCTCGAATTTGGAATAGTGAAAATATTGACCAAAATTGATAAAAGAGAGTCAATCAAGAATAAAGAGGTGGAAGAAAGAATTAGAAAAACATTCAGGGGGTGAAAGTTTCGACAGAGTTTTGAATAAAAGTTCGCAGGCCGAGATTCTGGATTCTCGTTAAACTTCCAGAAAAACAAAAGTGCCAATTTATTTGCACAACCTGCTCTAGCATTCGCTTAAAGCAGCATTCGGATAGTTGATTCTCGATAAACTATTTCGAGTGTATATCATCGAGATCGATAGGCTTAGACTCCGGAAGCTTGTCTAAATAAAGGAGTAAAAATACTAAAGTTTTGTCTATTTCCAATTTAGTATTATATCAAATAGACTAAACCCGTAGATCGCTTTTATAAAAACTTTGGACGCGAGTTCATCCTCGCCACCTCCACCAAAAAAATTAAATTAATAATATCAGCAAATCATTAGCTAATAATAAAATAAGGGCGGTTGAAGTAAGGGTTGTTGATGAAGATGGAAAACAGTTGGGCGTTATGAGTTTGACCAATGCAATTCAAGCAGCTCAAGCTCGCGGTCTGGACTTGGTTCAGGTTACTGAAAAAGTGAAACCGCCGGTTTGCCGAATAACCGATTATGGCAAATACCTTTATGTCGAAGAAAAAAAGAAAAGACAGTTTAAACCCAAAAAGGCTGGGGAATTAAAAGGAATCAGATTAAGCTTTAATATTTCTACTCATGATTTGGAGACAAGAGTCAATCAGGCGGAAAAATTCCTAGCCAGGGGAGATAAAATAAGAATTGAGGTTATATTAAGAGGACGCGAAAAATCCCTGGCAGATATTGCTAATGAAAAAATAAAACAATTTATCCAAATGTTGAGTGCTAAGACAACTATTAAAGTAGAGAAAAATTTAGAAAGAAGAGGAAAAACGCTTATTATGATAATAGGCAAATAACAAATATGACTAAAACCAGAAAATCAATTTCAAAACGTTTCAAATTTACTAAAACCGGCAAAATCCTAAGAAGAGCGATTGGTCTTGATCATAATTTATCTAAAAAATCAGGCAACCAAAAGAGAAGAAACAAAAAATGGATTAAGGTTGGTAAATCAGAGGCTAAAAAAATCAAAAAGTTATTAAAATACTAATATGGCTAGAGTAAAAAGAGGCGAAGCTTTTAAGCAAAAAAGAGAAAGATTATTAAAATACACCAAAGGATTCCGTTGGGGAAGAAAATCAAAATATAGACTGGCTAAAGAAGCCCTTATTCATGCTTGGATGCATGCTTATAAGCACAGAAAGAATAAAAAAGGAGATTTTCGACAGCTTTGGGAAACTCAGATCAATGCTGCTGCCAGACAACAAGGCATTACCTACAGCCGATTCATCAATGCCTTAAAAATAAAATCAATCGGCTTAGATAGAAAAATCTTATCAGAAATTGCTCAAAATCATCCTAAGATATTTAAAAAAATAATTGAACAAGTGAAATAAACAATAAAAGCCGCCCAAAAGGCGGTTTTGTTTTAAATAAAAAACCGCGATGTGCTGTCGCGGGTTAGTTAAGTATTCTAGTCCGTCTTCTTTTATCCATATCTTGAGCATATCAATATCTTCTGCCCAAATACTTGGATCTTTGAGTAATTTTTGCAGGTCGCCATTGTAGTAAATCATTCGAGCTTCAAGAACTTCTTTTGATGGCCTGAAGGGATTCTTTCTTCTTTTTGTTTTTCTCAGTTTGCTCTTTTTGGCTACGGGCACTGGCTTTTTAGCTACGGGCACCATGAGCACTGGATCTTTTTTTGGTGATATGTTTCGGTAGCTGCCCATTGCCCGAACGCTCTTTTTTATTGATGATGGCAAAGCTTCTTTCGGTTTTTTTTCGACAATTTGGACAATCTTTTCGATCAACGCTTCTTTCAGTTTTTCCTTGATAAATGCCGTCGCGGAAGAATCGTTTTGAAGCAATCTTGTGGGAAGAGAGATCTTAAAAATCGATGCTCCCATCTTAAACATAGGTTCATTATTTGGATTATTGTCTGAAGTAATAATGACTATTGTCGGCCCTCGCTCAAATCCAATCTCCGTCCATGGATTGATCAGACTTGCTTCAGAGCGCAAGATGAAGTCGAGCTCTTTCATTATTTTCATAGCGGTTTCTTGCCATCTAGTGTACACAGCCATTCTTAACACCAATCTTCCATCTCCTTTTACCTTTTATAAGTTTCTACTTTGTTTTTATCACGCCTTCTTTTCTAAGTAAAGCTATTTTCTTTTCTGTTCCGCTGGCAAATCCGCCAACGCTGCCGTCTGATTTAATCACCCTATGACAAGGAACATGAGCTGGGTCTGGGTTGTTATGCATGATATTACCCACTGCCCGATACGCTTTTGGGCTTCCAGCGACTTTAGCCACTTCGGCATAACTCATGGTTTTTCCTCTAGGAATTTTACTTACAACTTCTAATACTTTTTCTTTAAAACTCATTTAATTTATTTTAATAATAATTTCTTGAGGGATTTTCTTTGAATAATTAAGCAAAAGTTCTATGCCCTTATTAACTGTCTGTTTTGTGATTTTTTTCTTGAATCCCCTGATTAGAATTGTTGGACCAGCAAAATTATCCGGCTCTAAAATAACATCGTCGGGTTTTCTTAATTTTAATATCTGTTGGTTGTCTTCTTTTTCCCGACCAATTACCAGCATAATTTTATTATCCCAAACAATTCGACCATTTTTTAAAATTAGACAATCTAAACCATCGCAATTGGGTATTTTATTAAAAAGCTCTTTCAGTTTTTTAGCATAATCGGCATCGGTCAAAATGCATCCGCCAGCTGGATTGGGAAAATTTTTAATTTTAAATTTTTTGACCAGAGCAATTTGTGGTTTTCTTGATTTTCCGCTGATCCCAAACAGCTTTTCTCTTTTTACCCATCCTTTTTTCTCTGGAATTGTTATTGGCAACACTTTGGCGGAAAGCGGCCTTAAAATTAGGCCCCCTAGATTTAGCTCTTTTTCAGCCAAAGCAAAAATATTTCTATTCTGCGAAAATGGTCTTTCGTTTAACACTTCTCCGGTTGCCAAAAAATCATGACCATCTTTAATCATAATATCTTTGGCTGTCTTGAGCATAAATAAATGGCAATCGATACAAGGATTCATCCCTTTGCCAACCGATCTTTTGGGCTTTTTAATGATTCCTAAATGCTTTTGAGAAATATCAACAATTTTTAATTTTAGACCCAAATTCTTAATTGTTTTTTGAGCCAAAGAGCAATCGAAAAACAAACTCTTAAAACAGACTGGAACAACTTTAATTTTTTGTTCCATCAAAATTTTAGCAACCAAAAGAGAATCCAAGCCACCAGAAAAAAGAAGTAGCGCCTTGGTCATTTATTTTGAGAAAAATTTTAATAAATCTTTTAAAGACAATGCATTCAGTATGTCTTCTTTTTCCGCCCAGCCACGGCGAGCCTGGGTAATGCCAAAATCAATATGGAAAAGTTGAGTTTTATGGTGAGCATCGCTATTAATTACCATTTTAACTCCAGCGACTTTAGCCTTTTTAATATTCTCGTCGTCTAAATCCAATCTTTCGGGGTTAGAATTAATTTCTAAAGCAACGCCATAATCCTTAGCTGCTTTTAATATTTTTTCTAAATCAATCTGATATTCATCTCTTCTTTGAAGAATTCGGCCAGTTGGATGAGAAATAATTTTAATATAGGGATTTTGCATGGCTTTCAGTATTCTTTCAGTCATATCTATTTTTTCCATTTTAAGATTAGAATGAACTCCGGCTATGACATAATCTAACTTGGCCAGTACTTCATTGGAGATATCTATCGAACCATCGTCTAAAATATTAGTCTCAGCTCCTTTTAGGATTTTAAAATCTTCGTTCTTACTTTGAAAAATCCGATTTAATTTATCAATTTCTTCTGTTTGAGCAATGAGTTTCTTTTCATCTAATCCGTTTTCTATTTTTAGAAAATTAGTGTGGTCGGTAATCCCCAAATATTGATAGCCCATCTTTATCGCTGATTGAGCCAGCTCTAGCATTGTGTTTTGACCGCCGTCCCAATCAGAATGGCAATGAAGATCTCCCCTGATGTCTTGTCGGCTGATAATTTTGGGCAATTTGTTCTTTAAGGCAGCGTTTATCTCTCCCCTGTTTTCTCTTAATTCTGGCTCAATATAGGGCATTCCCAGAGCTTTATAAACACCGACCTCATCTGAACCAGCGATTGCCTTACCTTGCTTAAAAACTCCATACTCATTAAGCTTTAACCCGCGGCTAATAGCAATCTTTCTGGTGGCAATATTATGCTCTTTAGAACCAGTAAAATATTGGAGAGCTGAGCCATAGCTTTTTTTGGTTACCACCCTTAGATCAACATCAAAACCATCTTTCATTCTTATTGATGATTTGGTTTTGCCCTTATTCCAAACCTTGATAACTCCCGGCAAGGAAACAAAAAAATCCATTACTTTATCTGGCTCTTTAGTTATAGCCAATAAATCAATATCTTTAATGGTTTCTTTGCCTCTCCTGACCGAGCCAGCCACATTGATTTTTTCTATTTCTTTAATCGTTTCTAGTTTTTTTATAATTTCTTTTACCCTTGGCAGAATGTCTCCCAATAAAAATCGCCCGCCGGTTCTTTGTAAAAAAAGAATGCCTTCAAGGAGATTAGTCTCTGTTTTTTGGCCAAAACCAAACAAAGAAGAAACTCGGCCAGCCTTAATTTCTTTTTCCAAATCATCGACATTTCTAATCCTTAATTTCTGATAAAGGATTTTAATCCTTTTGGGGCCCAAGCCTTCAATGGCATTCAATTTTTCCATGTCAATTGGCGTTTTCTTTTTTAATTGCTCAAAATATCGAATTTTGCCAGTTTTAATATATTCTTCAATTTTTTTAGCAATGCTTTCTCCAACCCCGGCAATATCACTATTGAGAGTTTTTACTCCGCCTCTCAAATAAACGTCTTCAATATCCTCTTGAAGATTTTCCAAAACAAAAGCGACTTTTCGATAGGCATTGGGTTTAAATGGAACATCGTCCATTTCTAAAAAGTCAGCAATTTCATAAAATATTTTAACTAACTCTTGATTTAACATTGATATTATAGATTATTTATTTTTACCATTTTCTTCTTTAAACAAATAATTTTTAAACAAATCAATGCCCAATCTAGATAAAAATACCAAGCCGATTAATGCTATTATTGCCTCGGCTATTCTAATAATAATAACAAAGGCAGTGGCCGAAGAAGCACTAAATCCCAGCGCCTTAAAAGCAAAAACTTGAGCTAATTCATGAGATCCAGTTCCGGCTGGAGTTGGAACAGTTAAAGCTAAAAGACTGAAACACAAAACTGGCAAAGCACACCAAATGGTTGTTTGCTGTTTTAAAAAAATAATTAAAATAAAGGCTCTCAAGTACATTATTAATATTCTTAACAAAGATAATGCGCCAGCCTTCCACATTGTACTGTTATTAATATTAAAAAAAGTGAATATTTCTTTCTCGGTTTCCTGTGGCTCGCCATTTAAATCTTTATTGAATAATTTACCTAAAGAAGCGATTAAGCTTTCTTTTTTTAAAACTTTTGTATAAAAAAAAGTTAAAATAACAATAAAAAACAAAATCAATCCGCCAAAAAGCATGGTTAAATTGAGAGGAAGTAGGCAAACTTTGCCAAAAAAAACAGTCAAGCCGATTATAATAATAACCAAATTAATACTCCACTCCAAAACTCTATCAATAATAATTGAAGCTGCGCTTTTAGACCAAGCAATTGAATTTTTTTGTTTGAGAATATAGGCCCTTATAAATTCTCCGCCCAAAACCAAAGCCGGTGCCAAAAATATGATTGAATAACCAGCTAAATATGATTTAAAAGTATCAAAAAAAGGGATAGAAGCTCTCTCTCCTTTTAATATTTCGTGCCATCTTAGGGCTCCGATTAAAGTTATCAGAAATGTTAGGGCTAAAATTATGAGTCCTTGTTGCGGATTAAAATTAACAATAGAGATTTTAATCTCTGGCCAGCCTATTGTTTTATAAATCTCAATCGATAAACATATTCCTAAAAAAAGAGATAATAAAAAAAGAATGGCTTTTTTCATAATAGACTTTAATCAAAATTTTATATCAACTCGGCCCGACCAATTCTCTGGTTTCTTTTTATTTTTTTGGACTTCGATTTTTATAAAACCTGTTCTCCAGTTCTTCGGTAAAGAGAAAACAAGCATTTTCGTCACATTTTTCAAAAACCCATTCCCATAGGAAATCAATGGATATAGTAGGGTCGGCTTGATTATATTGAATGCCCTTTAGTAAAACAGCTAGAACGTTCAATTGGTTTAGGAATCTAGCTTCAGCGCTGTTGAGGGTTTTATAATCGTCAAAAAGCGCGACAAATTCATTTCTTAATGGAACCGGCAGTTTTTTAGTAAGCTTTTGAAGCGCCTGTCTTTCTTTTTTGTAATCTTGGGCAAATTTTCTTTCTTTTTCTTTTTTAAATAAACGAGGCAACTTCTGGAAGATTTTTCTTCCGGTGGCTGATTCTTTATTAAAATCTTTTCTGTAAGGAGTGATTAAGTCTCCTGTGTAAATTGAAGCAATCTCGTGGCAAAGAGCCATTTTCAAAAGCTTTTCTAGATTAAGCCTTTTTTGCTCTCGACCAAAAAGCCAAGCCATAAAAACTAAAGACAGGGTGTGGCCGGCTACTGTTTCTGGGTTATCAATGCCCATCAAAGTCCAAACTTTCCTGGGCATCTTTTTTAATTCTTCAATTTTTAAAAGAAACTCAACCAGTTCCCTATATTCTGATTTTGTTTTTTTATTGGCTGGCATACCTTTAATCATATTTTTATTGTATTAGTGATTTATTCAAAAAATATATTCAGACATTATCTGAATATATTTAAACACCATTTCACTCTTTTTACAAACAAAACAATCTGATTTTCATTAAACCAGATTGTTATTTAAATTAACCTAAATGATATTTAATTTTTTTAATCTTGTACTCTACTCTGATTGGAGAATTTAGAACTATTTCATTGCCAATTTTTTGGTCTAGCAAAGCTCTGCCAACTGGAGAATCAGCTGATATTTTCCCTTGGCCAGGATTGGCTTCTAGAGTGCCAACGACCATAAATTCGTTTAGTTGACCATCTTTTTCTTCTAAGGTGACTGTTGCTCCAAGTTTGACTATGTTTTTGTCAGATGGGACGGTTATTTGTTCTGTATTTTTCAAAATATTCTCTAATTCAACCATTCTTTCTTCCAGAAAGGCCATATCTTCTCGAAAAGAGATATATTCTGGGTTTAAGTCTTCTGAGTGCAAAATAGAAGGAGCTTCTCCTCTAATTTTAGAGAATTTTATCTTTCTTAAATCTTCATACTCTTTTTTTATCCTTTCTAATCCTTTTTTAGTTAGATAAAACTTATTTTCTCCTATCATAAGTGTAATATTATATTGAAGTGCAGAAGCCTCCCTATTAGGAGGCTCAGTAGTTTTTTTATTTAATATTGGCTTTCGTTTCTACCGACCCCCCCTGGCAATAAGTGTAATAATAGTGAGTGTTTTAATCCCAAAAACATCACTGTTTGTGTTAAAAGAGCAAAACTGAATTGTCATCTTCTGGTCTTTCATCTCTTTGTTGTTCCACATTGAACATCTTCATCTTAGCCAACCACAAATAATTGTCAAGTTTAGAAAAGGGCTGATTGTCCAGAGATATTTTTGCGTTCTGATTGAGAAAAAATTTTAATCTTGCCAAAAACTCCGTCATAGCCCGGCTCAATCAAAATCTTCTCTTCTCTCACTCTTATTATCCCTTCAACAATCTCTGGCAGAGAAACTTTTTCTAAGTCAGTTTTGGGAATATTTAACAAAATCTCAAGCTCATTTTGAAAATGATTTATCAAGCTTTGATATTGTTTGGCTACTTCTTTGGTGGCTGATTTTACTCCCAACGACTCCATAATAATTTTTTCCAAAGAAATCAGACTTTTGAATGGAATTGCTTGGGCTGGCTTGAAATCAATTGATCGGTCGGACAATTCTTCAACTCGATTAAGAACTCCTATGGTTAGCGGTTTCTTGCAGACAGGACAAATATTTTTATGCTTTCTCGTCTCTTCTGGAGAAAAAGAAACATTGCAAAGCCGGTGGCCGTCATAGTGATACTTCCCTTCTTCTGGAAAAAATTCAATGGTGTATAAAAACTTATTGGGATCTTTAGATCTAATGGCATTAATAATAGAAAAATAATTTAAGTCAGTATTAAAAACATTGGCTTCTCGGCCTATTTTAGCTGGAGAATGAGCGTCAGAATTACTAATAAGGGAAACTTTATCTAAAGCAGATAATCTCCAATTCATTTGCGGATTTGAAGAAAGTCCGGTTTCAGCCATAAAAATATATTTAGAATATTCTTCAAAACATTCTTCAATAGAATCAAAGCCAGATTTTGATCCAAAAAGAGAAAACCAAGGAGTCCAGATGTGAGCTGGGATGATAACGCAATCGGAAGATATGTTTAAAATAATTTTAGCTAATTCTTTAGCGTCCAAGCCAAGAATTGGCCGGCCATCGGATTTGATATTTCCAATTGATCCAAGCTGACTGTTAATTTTTTCGACTATTTCTAGAGAGGGACTTAAAACAATTAAATGGATTTTACGCGTTTTATTGTTTTTAGAATAAATGCAGCTTATTTCGCTGCTTAAAAGGAAGCGGGTGCCAGTCGAAGAACCAGCCAAAGTAAACAATCCTTGTTCGGTTGGTTTTAATTTTTCTTTTAATTGCAAAAACCATTGAGGGTGGGTAAAATCCCCTGTTCCCAAAACATTTATTCCCTTGATCTGAGCCCACTTGTCTAGATTCTCCAAATCGGTGGTAAAAGAAGTTGCTCGAGAATATTTGGAGTGGACGTGCAAATCAGCAATAATTTTCATATTTTAAAGCAATTAAATTAGCAAAGAAAATACTCCCAAGACAAAAATGGCAATTAAAACATAATCTAAAATCCAAGAGATGTTTAAGCTGTATTCCGGTTTTCGATTTCCAAGAGACTTGGCCCTTCTAAAGATAATAATTATGGCAATCCCTTCAATTGCTCCAATTAATGTACCAGCAATGCCAATAACGTCGATAAAGTGACGCAACCCGCAGAGGAATAAAAAAATAGGCAAAACCCAAGCAATAAGAAGAGATAACAATTTAGAGAAGCCATAATCATAAATAAGGGTATTTTTTAAATTGAGGCCGAGAATCAAAAATGAGTCAGCAATGGTGATTAGTCCAGCTATTGTTCCTAAAAGAATGATTTTGCTATTTAAATGCGGCAATAACCCAATAAAGGTTTCTTCGGTGGTATCAGAACCACTCACCCCAACAACTGCCAAAATAAAAATTAAATAAATACAAATGGCCGCAATAATTGAAAATATAATTGCTTTTTTTAATTTCTTTTTATCTTCACTGCTTTTTAATATTTCAGTCATCTCCGGGACAGCGCTCCAGCCGGTGAGGGCAAATAAGATAACTCCGTAGGGGAGAAAAATATCTGAGGAATTTAGTAAGGAAAAATTATTGAAATCAAAATTAGGCAAGCTGAAAAGAAAAACTAAAACAATAATCAAACCAAAAATAGCATTGCTGATCAATTCTGTTTTGGCGATCATTTTTATTCCTTTAAATAAAAAAGGGAGCAAAAACAGGGCAAAAATTAAACTTAATCTAAAATCGGTAATATTAAAAGAAGGAAGACAAAAGCTGAAAAAGATTTTTAAAAATCGACCGCCCAAAATAATATAAGCCACCAAAGATAAAATAGTTCCCAAAACAACAGAAAACGCTACCAGAGAACTTCCCCAGCCGCCAAGATATCGCTTGGCATAGCCGGCCAAACGATGCTTTTGTTCTGTTCTTAGGGTTATTTCGCCTAAAAACAAATGAATTAAAAAGCTAACTCCACCTAAAAGGAAAAAACAAAAAAAGCTGGGCACAATCCCGCTTCGAGCAACAACATATGGTATTCCAAAAATTCCAGCTCCAATAATTGTCCCCATAAGCAGGGCTGCAGATAAAAAAAATTTATCGATATTAACCATTTTATCAAATTCTAAAAAATCCAAGCTGCTTTCGGACCAATATCTGAAAGTTAAGGCTTGTAAACGCGATATCCGTCTCTTACTTTTTCTTTTACTTTTAAACCAATAGCGTCTTTTGCTTTAGCTGATTTAACTGACTTATGATCAATTTGCATAGCCTCGACTGGCTGAGTAAAATCAATTTCTCCGCCAACAATATGAACCTCATCGCCGACTTTCAAGGCGCCAGACAGATCAATAACCGCTACTCCTATCTTATCAAAATAGTGAGTAATTTTTCCTATTAATTTTTCTTCTTTAGGAAGAGATTTTTTGTCTACCATATTAAAGTCTATTAAATTACACCGACCTTTTTAATGACATCTCGCTCTTTAATCATATTTTAACAAACTAAAAATGGGAAGTAAATTTCCCATTCTTAGTGAGAGGGAACGATCCTTTACAATATTAGCCATTGCTTAAGTCAAGTTTGGACAAACCGAGCAGCTGCTTTAGACCTCCATTATGAAGAATCGTTTGTCCATTAGAGAATAAATCTCACGCCCTCTCACCTTTTAATATAAATATTTATTAACCCCTGTCAAGGCTTGTGTCTCTGGCAGGAATCGAACCTGCATCTGAAGCTTCGGAGGCTTCTGCTTTATCCATTAAACTACAGAGACTTTTTGGCTATTAAATAGATATTTTGGCGATTACCCTCTTTGTTTTTGATGACACCAACATCTTGAATCTCAAATCCTGATTTCTCCACTAAGTTCACTAATTCTTTTTGGGAAAAAATATGATAATATCTTTTAGTCTGGTCTCCCCAGCCGTAAAGAACGTCACCCAAATCTAATTCTGACTTTTGTAATAATTTTAAAATAGTATACTTAAGAAGTGAAAAGATCGTTTTTCTCTGATAAAACCTCCAGACTGTCAATATTAGCAAACCGCCTGGTTTTAAAACCCTCTTAGCTTCTTTCAAAAACCTGAGACGAAATTCATCAGATGGAATTTGATGGAATACGGCAATGCTGTAAATTTTATCAAAATAATTGTCTGTAAAGGGCAGGTCAAGCGCATTGGCTTTTATAAAATTAACACCCGGATACTTGCTTTGGGCAATTTGGATAAGCTTTTCCGAATCATCCAATCCAAAATATTCGACTTCTTGATTGCTAAAAGTTTCTAGCCACCGGCCATTACCGCAGCCTAAGTCTAAAACCGTATCGCCTTTTTTTAAAAATTTTTCGAATAGAAAAACAATTTCGGGCCAAACAAACTCTCTGGTTCTGGAAAAATCAGAAGCAATCAAATTATAGTCATTAGTAGTCTTTTCTAATAAAAATTGAGCGTATTCTTTTTTCATATGCAAACTAACGAAACAATAATTAAGGAATTGATGAAGCCAGGAATCAAAACCCAGGCTGATTTAATGCGAATTAAGCGCAAAATGGCGAAAAAAACCCGAACTTCTTTTATTAGAAACTCTGACCTACTAAAAACTTACCATAGATTAGTCCAAAACAAAAGAATTAAAAAGTCAGAAAAGTTAGAAAATATACTCAAAACTAGGCCAATTCGATCTTTATCTGGAATTGTTAATGTTTCGGTTTTAACCAAGCCCTATCCTTGTCCTGGCAAGTGTATTTATTGCCCCAGCCAAGAAAACGCGCCTAAAAGCTATTTAGATAACGAACCAGCAGTGATGAGGGCTATTTCTAATCAATATGATCCAGCCAAACAAGTCAAAACCAGAATCCAGATGCTTGAAGAAAACGGCCACCCTACTGATAAAATTGAACTTAGGATAATTGGCGGAACTTGGAGTTTCTATCCTAAAAAATATCAAACTAGTTTTATAAAAAATTGCTTTGATGCTTGCAATCAAACAAAAAGCGCCAATCTTAAACAAGCTCAGCATAAAAATGAAAAAGCCAAACATCGTTTAGTCGGCCTGTCTGTTGAAACAAGGCCTGATTTTATCAATGAGAAAGAAATAAAAAGAATGAGAGGCCTGGGAATTACCAGAGTGGAATTGGGGATACAGAGCATTTATGATGATGTTCTAAAAATTAATAAACGAGGCCACAAAACAGAAGCTGCCATTGGGGCAACCAAACTATTAAAAGATGCTGGCTTCAAAGTTAGCTATCAGATGATGCTCAACCTTCCTGGATCTGATCTCAAAAAAGATTTAGAAATGTTTGTTCAATTGTTTTCTAATCCTAATTTCCAACCTGATTTATTGAAAATCTATCCAACTGCTCTATTGAAAGAAGCGCCATTATATAAATGGTGGCTAAAAGGAGAATACAAACCATATGCTCTCGAGCAATTGATCAATCTGATCAAATCTATTAAAAAACATATCCCTTACTATGTCAGGATTGAAAGAATTATCAGAGATATTCCAGCTACCAGCATTGTGGCTGGTCCAGTTAAAATTTCGAACTTAAGGCAATTAGTAGCCAAAGTAATAGAAAAAGAGGGTTGGCATTGCCATTGCATCAGATGCCGAGAGATAGGAAAAGATTATAATAAAAACGAGAAACTAAAATTATTTAGAGAAAATTATAATGCTTCACAAGGCAAAGAAATTTTTCTTAGCTTTGAAGATGAAAAAAGAAGCAAAATTTACAGCCTATTAAGATTAAGAATTAATTCTATAAAAAAACACTTTCTTCCTGTTTTGACCAATGCCGCCATCATTAGAGAAATTCATACTTATGGCCAACAATTGGGTCTGGGCCAAGAAAAAATGCCAAGTCCTTCAGCTCAGCACAAAGGCTTGGGGAAAAAACTCATTTCTGAAGCAGAAAAAATAACTAAAAAAGAATTTAATTTAAATAAAATAGCTATTATTTCAGCAGTTGGCACAAGAAAATATTTTAAAAATCTTGGCTATAAGTTGCAAGATGAATATATGATTAAAAATCTCTAAAAGCAAAACTGGCCGACCGGCCAGTTTTTTTGTTTGAGTTATTTGTTGTTGCGAGATATTCTGATCACTCCCGAGCAGGGAACAATTGCTATTCCTCTTTTTTCCAATTCATCTAGAAAAAGATTTATTCCCAGAGAATCAGAAGAAGTGTGGCCGGCAACAACTACGTTAATATTAGCTGCTTCAGCTTCTTTTTTGTGGCTTTCCTCCATGTGCATTCCGATAATGGTGCCGATTCCAGCAATGGCCATTTTTTCATAAATTTTAGGAGAACCTTCAGTCCCGCCAGTGATTTCAGTCACGGCAATTTTACCGCAACGATTGTCTTTATCTCCAACAAAAATCTTCGGACCAGCTCCAAAATGATCAGCTTCTTTATACTCGGGAATCTCTCTTAAAAAATCAACCAAATCTTCTATCTTAGATAAGTCAGCTGCTTCAATTTTATCTTTTAAGAACTTAGCGGCTAAATTATCGCAAGCCGTGTGAAGGCACATTAAGTTAAACCCGAGTATCTTGGCGGCGTCAACGGTCCTTTGATGATTTAGTCTATTAATTCCTCTGGCAATTTCTGAAATTCTTTCTTTCATCAAATGCTCAGCAATATTAATTGGTATCCCGTATTGATTTAAAACATCACATTGCAAATCCATTACGTCTGATAGATTGGCCAGGCCCTTGCCTAGAGGATGATGAGATATTATCAAATCAATGTCGCCGATTTCTTTGGCCAACAGAATCTCGGCTGGATCAACGTCAATGCCAATTAAAATTTTCTTGATTTCTTTATCTTGGGCAATATTCAAAATTATTGAATCCAAGTAAGGATTAGTCAGGGCTTCAATGTCAAAATCTTTTTTCTCTTTTTCCGATAATTTTTCGTATCGTTCTTTTTTCTTTTGTAAGTGCTTTTCAACGTCTTCTCTTCCTCTAAAATCAGCGTTTATCCCGAGTTGGATGCCCAAATTATATATTTCCTGGATTTTCATTTTACCGGAGGCGTTGTTTTTAAATTTTTAGCTTCTTTAAAAAACACTTGATATAATTCTAGTATTTTTTTATCTACTTCTTCCGGACTTAAAACACCTCGACGAATTCGAGCTTTTTCTTGGCTGATATGTTTTCTCAAACTTTTTGATAATTTCTTTCTTTCCATGCAATTCTAAAGTGTTTATATATGAGCCTATCTTATACTAAATTTTAATTTCTTTCAAGGCGCTGACCCTTTCTTCAATCGGAGGATGGGTCATAAAAAGCTTCACAAACCAACTATCGGTTTGCTGGTCTTTAAAAGGATTAGAAATATACAGATGAGCAGTGGCGTTATTAGCAACTCTTAGCGGAGTTGAATCGTCGGATATTTTTTCTAGGGCTCTAATCAAGCCATCGGGATAACGAGTTAATAGCGCTCCCGAGGCATCAGCTAAAAACTCTCTTTTTCTAGAAATGGACAATCTAATAAGAGTAGCGGCAATGGGCGCTAAAATGGCAGCCAGAATGGCAAAAGCAAAAAACACTATTGATGACGAATTATCGCGATCTCTATTTCTGCTCTGCCAACGGCTTATTCTTAAAAATTGATTGGATAGCATAGAAATTACTCCAGCCATTACAACGATAACGGTTGCCAAAACCATGTCTTTGTTGCCAATGTGAGATAATTCATGAGCTATTACTCCTTCTAATTCAGCTTGATCTAATTTTTCCAAAAGTCCGCTAGTAACAGCAATAACAGCATTTTGAGCATTGCGGCCGGTGGCGAAAGCATTGGGTTGTGATTCATTAAGAATATAGATTTTAGGAACTGACAACCCAGCAGTAATGCAAAGATTCTCAACGATTCTATATAATTCTGGATTATCTTTTTTTTCGATTAATTGGGCTCCTGACATTGACAGAACAAGCTGATCAGAGAACCAATAGCTGCTAAAGCTGATTAAGATACTAATTGGAATGCCAATTAAGAAAATCGCCCGATCTTTTAAAAGATAGCTAAAAATCCAACTCAATCCAATGACTAAAATAACCATCACGCTCATTAACAGCCATGTTTTTCTAATATTAGAGTCTGCTTGAGTATAAAGGGTAGCCATAATAATTTAACCCAGAAACCAAATTAAAAACAACGGCTTTCGGCATTTAAATCTAGAAGATTATTGGGAATTAATAATTAGAATTTAACTTGCGGAGTTTCCCTTTCAGCAACAGTGGTAATTTCAAACATTTCCATCTTCTTAAAATTAAATAAACTGGCAACCAGATTGCCGGGGAAGCTTTCAATTTTAGTATTAAGATCTCTGACGTTGCTGTTATAAAATCTCCAAGCTGCTTGAATTTTGTCTTCGGCATCTCTCAACTCTTTTTGTAATTCCAAAAAATTAATTGATGCTTTCAGTTCAGGATAATTTTCACTGACAGCAAAAAGAGTCTTAAGCGTGCCAGATAAAGCGTTCTCAGCTTCCAATTTCTCTTTGGGGCTTTGAGCTCCCATTGCTCTGCTTCTGGCTTCAGAAACTTTCTCAAAAACACTGCCTTCGTGCTGCATATATCCCCTGACTGTTTCGACCAAATTGGGAATTAAATTATAACGACGCTTTAATTGAACATCTATGTCTGACCAAGCTTCTTGAGTTCTGTTGCGTAAAGAAACAAATCCATTGAAAGAAGCAATTACCCAAATAACCAAGATGAAAAGAATAATATAAAACATAATATTTAAAAATTAATAATAAATTATTCTCCTTTAATAACTGCTAAAGGAATTAATTTAGCGACCTTTTGAGCTAAATTAGCTCCACTTATTACTTCTACCACACTATTAATGTCTTTGTAAGCCAATGGAGCTTCTTCGGCCAGCCCGGCTAATGCATCATATTTAATAATAATCCCTTGAGATTCTAAATCTTTGATAATTTGATTGCCAGGAAATCTTCTGATGGCTTCATTGCGAGACATTGCTCTGCCAGCGCCATGGCAAACACTATAAAAAGCTTCTTGGGATTCTTGAGTTCCAGCTAGCACATAAGAAGCAGTGCCCATGGAACCAGGTACCAAAACTGGCTGGCCAACTTGACGATACTGAATTGGAACTTCGGGGTGTCCGGGAGGAAAGGCTCTGGTAGCGCCTTTGCGGTGGACAATCACATTTATTTTTTTGTTATCAATTTGGCATTCTTCTATCTTGGCAATATTATGAGCAACATCATAAAGCAATTCTAAATCTTCTTTTTCTCCCAAAATCTTTTTCCAGGCCAATCGGACATAATGACTGATCATCTGACGATTAGCCCAAGCATAATTGGCTCCAGCTGCCATAGCTGCTAAATATCTTTGGCCTTCAGGCGATTTTATCGGGCAGGCCGCTAATTCTCGATCAGGCAATTTAATTCCATACTTGGGCATAGCTTTCATCATAATTCTTATATAATCAGTTGCGATTTGATGGCCAAGACCCCTTGACCCAGTATGAATCATTATCACTATCTGATTTTCAAAAAGGCCGAATTGGCTGGCCACATTTGGTTCAAAGATTTGTTCTACTTTTTGTATTTCTAAAAAATGATTGCCCGAGCCAAGTGTTCCGACCTGGTCTCTTCCTCTGTTTTTGGCTCGATCAGAAACAGCATTATCATCAGCTTGGATAAGCCTTCCGAAAGATTCGCAATTTTGAGCATCTTGTTCCTGACCGTATCCTTTTTCTATTAATGCTCCAATTCCTTTATTCAAAATTTCATTAATGCTTTTAATATCAAGCTTAATTTGCCGGCCTCTTCCTAATCCAGACGGAACTTGGTTTTGGATCTCGGTTGCCAATCTACCTAAATTATTTCTAATTTCTTGATCATCAATATTTGATTTTAATAATCTGACTCCACAGTTGATATCATAACCGACTCCGCCTGGAGAGATAACTCCACTTTCCATATCCATCGCCGCCACTCCGCCTATTGGAAAACCATAGCCTTCATGAATATCGGGCATGGCTAAACTATAACCAACAATCCCAGGAAAAGTGGTCATATTAATTAATTGCTCCAAAGACTTATCTTGAAAAATATTGTCCAGCATTTTTTCAGAAATATAAATTCTAGCTGGTACTCTCATGTCTTTTCTGAAACTTTTGGGAATTTCCCAAAGCCAATCAGATATTTTAATAAAATCCTTTTTAGAAATCACAAGTTGTTTTTTAATTTATTAAACTCTTCTCGGGCAACGCGGCGATCATCCCATAAAATTTTTTTATTATTAGCCAGGCAAATTGATGGCTCGCAACCCTTGCCAGTAATTATCACAACATCGCCTGGCTTAGCCAAAGCCAAAGCTTGGCCAATCGCTTCTCTTCTATCTAAAATCTTAATGGCTTTTGATCCAGCTCCATCAACTACTTGATTGATAATCTCCATTGGATCTTCGTCGTAAGGATCTTCGTTGGTCACAATTACTTTATCGCAATATCTGGCAGCCAATTTACCCAAAATCGGTCTTTTCCACTTATCTCTTCCCCCACCGCAAGCCCCTAAAGCGCAGATCATTTTAGAGGTATTGGGATTACCTTTAATTGTTTCATAAACCTGCTTGAGGGCATTGGGAGTAAAAGCATAATCGACAATGACTTTGAATGGATCAGAAATAACTGTTTCCATTCTGCCTGGAATGCCATTGGCTTTTTTCAAACCTCTTTTACAGGCCTCTAAATTAATGCCCTGAGATAAACTAATGCAAATTGCCGCCAAGGCATTATAAACATTAAATTTCCCCAAGAGGTTTAAATGGATTTCTATATCGCTGACAGAGAAATGAACGCCGCTATCTGAAGTTGAAACATTATTAGCTAAAACCTTGTAGATGTTCGAGATTGAAGTATTGCCAGATTCAGTAGACCTTAACTCGCTTAACCCATAACCATATTTTTCTTTAGCTGAAAATTGTGAAAAATACTCAAAATATTCATCATCTAAATTTAAAACGTGTGTTTTATGGACTATTTTGAATAATTGGCTTTTAGCTTTTTTATAATTCTCAAATCCCTTATGGGCCTCAATGTGCTCTGGAGTTAGGTTGGTTATGGCAACCAATTCAAAATTGATAAATTTATGGCGATATTGCTTAATGCCTTCTGAAGTAACCTCTAAAACAACGTAATCACATTTTTCATTGACTGCTCTTCTTAAAAATCCTTGAAGATAAAATCCATCAGGCATGGTCATTCTAAGAGTATTGGGTTCTTGCTGATCGCCAATCTGAAAAGAAATAGAAGAAGAAGTGGCAACCTTAAAACCAGCCTCTTTGAAAATATGCCTCACTAAATTGACGACGCTAGATTTTCCATTAGTTCCGGTAACGGCAATAACTTTTATCTCTTTAGAGGGAAATCTATATATCAGCGCACCCGCCAAAGAGGAAAAATAGTGATAAATATCAATCAAAAACTGAGGGAGTATTTTTTTAATAATTGCTTTCATAAAAGTGTTGATTTAATCATATTATAACATATTGATTGTTTTTGCTGGATAAAATAAATCGGAATTATTAACCAACAATCTGATTTTTTTCTGATATAATAAGAGAATGATTTTAAGAGAAAACAACAACTCTTTTACCCTCATCGAACTCCTAGTAGTCATCTCCATTATTGGACTTCTGTCCAGTATTGTTTTAGTATCTACCCGAGGCTCCAGAGACAAAGCCAGAATTGCCAAAGCTTTAGAGTTTAGCCAAACCATCCAGAATACCATTGGTTCAGAAGCAGTAGGCATCTGGGATTTTGACAACTGTACAGCTTCTGATGCTTCAGGATATGGCAACAACGGAACCATCAATGGAGCCATCTGCTCCTCTGATACACCTTATTCAGCAATTGGCCAGGGAACTGGGAAGAACTCTATGAGTTTTGATGGAACCAATGATTATGTGGAGTGTGGAAATGTAAACACTGGAACCAATGAAATCAGTATTTCAACTTGGATAAATTTATCTTCTACGTATGTAAGCCAGAAACCAATCATTAATAAAGGATATACCTCACACAATGCTCCATTTTATCAATATTCTGTTTTTTATGTAGCGACAGATGAAATTAAGTTTTGTCTTGTCGTAAGTGGCGTATTACAAGCCGCCACTACTACAACAAATCCCATAGCTTCAACCAATACTTGGTATCATATTGTGACTACTTATGATGGCGCAGATCTAAAGATTTATGTAAATGGTAATTTAGAGAACACAACTAACGCTGACAGCGGAACCCTTACAACCTATGCCACAAATATGAGAATTGGCGAATACACTAATTTGAATCAAGATTATTTCCACGGAAAAATTGATGAAGTTAGAATATACAACAAGTCATTGTTAACAGCTCAAATCCAACAATTATATGCCGAAGGATTAGAAGGGCATAAAGACCTGGCAACTAAATAGAAATTGTTGTTTATTCTTGATAAAAAAAGGAAAATAATATAGTATCAGTTTATTCAACTATTGAAATTAAATATTATGCCAATAACCAAATCAGCGAAAAAAGCTCTTCGCCAAAGTCAAAAAAGAAGAGTCCATAATGTCCAAAAGAGAAAAACCATAAAAGAATTAGTTAAAAAAATCAAACAATTGGTGGCTGAAAAGAAAAACAGCGAAGCCAAGGCGCTTTTACCTCAAGTCTATAAGCTATTAGACAAGGCAGCTAAAACTAATTTAATTAAAAAAAATACCGGCAGCAGAAAAAAATCTCGAATCACTAAAATGATTAATAGGGTTTAAATTCCAGTCACTAGCAAATCAAGAGCCATTTCTGGATCAATCTTACCTGTTTTAATGGCCGAATCTACCTCAAATATCTTTTGGTAGATTTTTTTTAATTCTGAGAGAGTGAATTGTCTAACCTGAGGGTAAGTTTTTTTAACAACATATGGATTGATGCCCGATTCTTTAGCAATGAAAGAATAGGGCACATTTCTTTCAACCAACTCTTTTATAATTAAAAGATTCCTGAATTGGAAACTAATCATTGATAATAAATATAGAGGAGCATCGCCTTTTTCAATATGTTTTTTTAATAATTTTAAGGCCTCTTTCTTGTTTCTTGATGCCATAAAATTGATTGTTTGAAAAATATCAGGATCAATTTTTGGTTTTATCAAAAGATCAATATCATCAATGGTAATTTTATTCTTACCCCGATAATTTATTAATTTTTGAATTTCATTAGACAAGCGCCATAAATCATTACCGACAGAATCAATCAATTTAGCCAAGGCAATCACCTCAATCTTGGCGCCATATCTTTCTATCTCTTTTTGAGCCCATTTTTCTAAATCTTTTCCTTTAAGCAAACTAAACTCCTGGAATTGAGCTTTCTTTTTAAGTGCTTTGAACAGGCGGTTGGTGGATAATATTTTGTTTTTTTCAACAATTATAATAATGTCTTCAGCTTCGATAAAACGTTTAATCTCTGATAAAAATTTCTCTTCAAAGTCTGAGCGTGAAAAAATACTTTTAATGATAATTAATTTTTTTTCTTTAAACATTGAAGTTTGACCAAATTCATCAATAAAATCACCAAAAGCAATATCTTTTTCCGACAAATCAAAATATCTCAAATTCAATCCGCTTTTGTGGATTTTTTGGTATTGTCCTATAATTTCGTCCAATTTTCGACTAAGCCGATAAGTATCTGGCCCGTAGATAAAAATAATCATAGTTTTATTTCTGACAGTGAGGGCAATAGTGAGCGCTTCTTCCTCCTATTTTAATCTTTTTTATTATCGTCTGGCAACGACGGCACTTTTGGCCATCTTTTTGATAAACTGCATTTTTCTCTTGAAACCTGCCCTTTTTGCCAGCAATGGTGCGATAGTCTGAAAAGGAGTCCCCCTTAAGCTTAATTGCCTGTTTTAATATGGTCTTTGTGGCTGAATATATTTGTTTTAATTCTTTTTCTTTAAGCTCGCTAGTTTTTCTAAGAGGATTGACTTTGGCTTTAAATAATATTTCATCTGAATAAATATTGCCAATGCCAGCAATTATTTCTTGATTGATTAAAACCTGTTTTATTTTGCCTGTTTTATTCTTAGTAATTTGTTTGAATTTTTCGAAGGTAAAATTCTTTTCTAATGGTTCTGGCCCCAACTTTCGAAAAAACTCTGATTGCAAAAGCTTATCCGTATCCCACAATTCTACTTTAGCAAATTTTCTTGGATCAGAAAGAGCCAGCATTTGATTGTTGTCAAAGATAAAAATTAAATGGATAAAACTGTTTACTTTATCGATCAGGGCCTTAGAAGAAGCTTGCCAATTGCCTTTCTCTCTTTTCCATTTCCCCCAAAGCAAGTGTCCGCTTATCTTTTGATGAATTAATAGAGTTTTATCTCCTGAGAGTTGAAAAAGAATATTTTTTCCTCGGCGCCAAACCTTTTCAATCTTTTTCTTATTAAGTTCTTTTTTAAACTGACTGATGTTTTTGGGTTTCTTGACCATTCCAGGAGAATCGGTCCAAAAATCAAAAAAGATCCTTTTGGGGACTTTTTTGTTTAAATCTCTAGTTGTTGTTTCAACCTCAGGAAGTTCTGGCATTATAATTTCAAATGCATTCTAATTCTATGAACAATTTCTTCAGGAGTAAAATGAGCTTTGATCAAATAATCAACTGCTCCCAGCTTCATGCCTTTTTCTATATCTTCTTTCTGTCCTAAATTAGATAAAATAATAACTGGCAAAGAGTTTAAGCTAGCGTCTTCTCTCATTTTAGACAAGACTTCAAAGCCATCTATATTGGGTAAAATTAAATCTAATAATATCAAATCGGGTTTTTCTTCTTTTATTTTTCTAATCCCTTCTTCTCCATCAACTGCCTCAATAACATTAAAGCCTTCTTTGATAATTTTCTGAATAATTAAATCTCTTAAAAACTTATCGTCTTCGATTACTAAAATATTTTTAGGCATTTTAAAAAAATTAGAATACTTAATTGCCTATTTGTTTTTTTACTTTTTCTAAAACTTCTTGTGGATCAAATTCTGTTTTAATCAGCCAATCTTTAGCTCCCATTTTTTTGACTCGGTCAATTTCGACTGGTTGACCGGAATTAGAAATAATGATCACTGGAATATTTTGAATGGTTTTGTCTTGAGCCATTTGCTCTAATACTTCAAAACCACCCATTTTGGGCATAATAATGTCTAAAAGTGCCAGATCGGGGCGTTTTTCTTTCATCGCCTTCAGGCCATCTAGGCCATTTCTGGTCACTCTGACAGAGTATCCTTCTTTTGTTAATTTTTTTTCTAGAAGATCGCTGATAATTTTTTCGTCTTCTATAATTAGAATATCCTTACTCATATTAATTTATTGTAATGCTTTAAAAGAATTATTCAATTTGTTTAGAAATGGGCAAAGCAAAGTAAAAAGTGGAGCCTTCTCCTTCTTTAGATTCAAACCAAATTCGACCTTTGTGAGCATCGATTATATTTTTATCGATGAATAAGCCCAAACCAGATCCGCCAGTGTCCATTTTCATGACATTAGAGCCTCGAAAAAATTTAGTAAATATTCTTTCTTGCTGGGCTTGAGGAATCCCGACTCCAGAATCTTTAATGGTAAACTCTATTTCTTTTTTATCGTTCACTTTTAAAGAAATTTTTATAACGCCTCCAGGAGTGCTGTATCTCATTGCATTATCCAATAAATTTTGAATAACTAGATTAATTTTTTCAGCATCTATTAATATTTTTGGCAACTTCGGTTTGGGCCTTATAAACTGAAACTTGAGTTTTCTTTTTTTAATTTCATCTTTATATTGTTTTATAAAAGATTCGACTAATTCTGTTATGTCTGACAAATCTAACTTGTTGGCATATCGGCCCTCTTCAATTCTGGCAACATTTAAAAGATCATTGATCAAGCCAATCATCCTTTCATTAGATTGATAAGTCCTGTCGATAAATCTTCTCTGCTCCTTGCTGATTCTTCCCAAATCTCCATCTAATAACGTTTTTGTGGTCCATTTAATAACTGAAAGAGGTGTTCTTAATTGATGAGCAGCAATAGAAACAAATTCGGTTTTCATGCTTTCTACTAATTTTTCACGAGTGATGTCGTGTAATATTGCCAAATGCTCATTTCCTTCTTCGCGTTCTACCAAAACAACAGAAACCTCTAAAATCAATTCTTCCCTCAATTTTAATTCTTCTCGAAAAATGGAGGCGATGTTTTTCCCCAACAACTTAGCCAACGGCTTTAATTCGGGTATTTTACTCATCTCTGCAATGTTTTTTCCAAAAGCCAAGCTTGAACTAATTTGTAAAAACTTTTCGGCTTGATGATTGATCAAGGAAAGTTTCTTTTCTTTGTTAAAAATCAAAAGACCATCGGCAAAGTTGGTGATAATTGCTAAGGTTTTGTTTCTTTCCTCTTCGGTTTCCTTTTTTGATTCAGCCATATCTTCTAGAATATTTAACAAGCTCTTTCTTCCTTCTTCTAATTCTTGAGTTCTTTCTCTAACTCTTCGATCTAAACTTTCATTTAGTTCTTCTAATTCATTGGTCCTGGCCCTAACTTTTATCTCTAATATGGTTTTTGCTTCATCAAGCTCACTTCTCGCCTCGAGAAGCTCTTTTAAGAAAATAACGGTTCGTTCTATTAGGGCATAATAGACCATGCCTCCCAGTATCAGAAAAACATAAATTAAATAAATTTCATATGGCTGGAAGGGAAAACCGATGTTGGCATAATGCACAAAAACAAAACCGAGAGCAATTGCCGTTGTTGCGCAGCTTAAAATCAACAAGCGAGAATCGTAGAAGATAAAACCAACTGCCGAAAGCAGCATTATTGATGGTCCTAATAATATTCTCGAGTATTGAGGGCTGATAAAATAAATCCAGGCCGGAATCAGTAAAAAAGGATAAATTGCAAAAAGATACTTTAAAAATGATATTTTAAAACCTCGACGAAGAGAAAAATTAACGTAAATCAAAAATATTAAATTACTAAAAAATAAAATCCAATAATTATTCCAGCTAAGAATAGTCAGATGAGAAGTATTCTCAAGGACTAGCGTGGCTAATAGAAACAGCACATCTCCAACCAAAAACCAATTCAAAAGGCGTTTTTCCTCTTCTCCTCTGAAAATTTCGAATGCTCGAAAAGATGATTTGTCTCCCTCCTTCATTCTTTTTTATTTAATTGGTCCTTTAATATTTGAATTTCTTTTTTTAACTCTAACATCTTCAATTCTCTTCCCACGGTTAATCTTTGAAATCTTTCTAATTCATTTACTCTTCCTTTTAATTCTTTAGTCCTTTCTTCAACTTGGCCTTCGAGTCCTTTGGCTAATTCTTTTAATTCTTTAGTCCTGGCTATCACTTTCATTTCCAATCCATACCTTATCTCTTCCAACTCTAATCTTGTCTTCTCCAGGGTCGCTGTTCTTTTTCTTAGCAAATTGGTAAGAATATTAACCGTGAGTCCTATGGAATAAAAAGTAAAAAACATAAATGAAATAACTACGAAGACATATTGAGTGTTATGATGAAGATCAACACCCAGAGTGAAAAATTCTCTAAAAGGAATAATGTCAAAGCATTCCAATAACAATAAAAGGGCATAATTCAATCCGGCCATTGTGCTGATAAGGAATCCGTTTGTTTGCGAAAAAATAATATTTCCATAAACAACTGGAAATAAATAAAAAATGGCTCCCAGCCACTCTCCTCCTCCAACGTTATAAACTATCCAATTCAATAACAAAATATTCTCTATCATAACGGCAAAATATATATTTTGGATGCTCGCAGTGGTTTTGGTTCTGTCAACATAAAAATTCAGAAAGGCAATGGTCGCAAGCCAAATGACAAGAGCTGCGACTGTTTCTATAAGTTGATGGCGATTAAGGACTGGATTAAAAATTATGAGCGCCAAAACCATAACCAAATTTATGGTTACCGTGACCGTCGAAAGCCGAATAGCTGATTTGACCCTCATAAAAACATCTTCGAAGCCTAGTCTTGTGTTCTGCATGTTTGATAATTCCAATTATTTTTATTATATTCTACCATAATCTTAAGTTTTTCTTGGTTGGTTCTTCTTTTTCTTTTTGATAATTTTTATCCAATTCTGGCAATCTTTTAATCAGAGTCTTAAATCCAAATTCTTGTAGAATCTTTACTGTTTCTGGATCATGTCCTTGCCATTGGCATTGGTTTAAATCAAAATCAATCGGCACATCTTGGCGAATCGATCCCAAAACTCTGCTTAAATAGGCTTGTTCTTTTTGCCTCAATAATAGTTCCTGCAATTTGGAAGTTATGTCTGAGTCTTTTAGTTTTTTATATAAATTGCCTAAGTCATTAAATTGATTCAAAAGCTTAACGGCAGTTTTCTCGCCGATGCCAGTGACTCCGGGAATATTATCAGATGGATCTCCCCTCAAGGCCTTAAAATCAATCATCTGGCTGGGACTAATTCCATATTGTTTTTTTACTTCGCTTTCATCGTAGCAAATAGAATTCTTTATGCCTTTATTCAAAACTAAAACTTTTATTTGATCATTGATTAACTGCAAGGAATCTCTATCTCCGCTTAAAACAACAATCTTTAATTCTGAAGCTGACTTTTTTTCAGAAGCTAGTTTGGCAATTGTGCCGATGAGATCATCGGCCTCGAATCCTTCTTTTTCAAACGCTGGTATCTTAAAAGCAGTCAGAACGTTTTTGATTTTGGGGATCTGGCTGTAAAGTTCTTGAGGCGCTGGCGGTCTTTTGGCCTTATATTCTTTAAATTGCTTATGGCGAAAAGTCGGAGCGTGAACGTCAAAACAAGTAGCTATAAAATCTGGATGAAAATCCTTAATTATTTTAAAAAGAGCCAAGAGAAATCCATAAACCGCCCCAGTCGGCTCACCTTTTTTATTGATCAAAGGAGGCAGGGCGTGAAAAGCTCGATGAATTACAGAATTAGCATCAATGATTATTAATAATTTATCGTTGGTCATCGGATTGTAATTTTTCTTTTTTTATCGTCAATAAAATTAAAATTAATCCAATTGGTTGTTTTGGGCAAAATGTTTTTAACTTTATCTGCCCACTCTATGGCAATAATATTATCAGGATCATTGATAATCTTTTTAAAACCCAGGTCTAAAATATCCTTAGCACCAAAAAAACGATAGCAGTCGAAATGATAGAAATGCTGGAATCTTAAATGTTCAATTTCAAACTTCTTCATTATGACAAAAGTTGGACTTAAGATTTTATCTTTGATGCCCAATCCTTTAGCCAATCCTCGAATAAAGGTTGTTTTGCCACCGCCCAAATCTCCAACCAAGCCAATCAAAAAAGCTTTCTTTTTCGGCCCGCAACGAAGAATCTGCTTGGCCATTTCTATTGCAACTTTTTTAGTCTCGGCTGCGCTGTTGGTGAGATAATTTTTTTTCATTTGACTTTTAGGCTCAGTTAAGATAAATTGAAAAAAATTAGAGAAATTAAATTAGATTACTTTATTCTATCTTTTAATGACTGAAGTTTCAAAAAAAATTACTGGCATTGTTGAAATTTCTTCTGAAATTATCCAGGAAGCAAAAGAAGGAATACAAAACATTCCTCAGTTGAAAGAAAAGATTGGCCAAATTTCAGCTGAAAATATTACCAATGTTTTAGACATAATTCTTATGGGGGCAATTAACCTCAACGCCTCCGATATCCATATTGAGCCGTCAGAAAACGAAGCACTGTTGAGAGCCAGAATTGACGGAATGCTTCAAGACATAACTTCTTTTGATTTAAATGTTTTTCAAAAAGTTTTAAGCCGAATCAAGCTTCTTTCCGGATTAAAACTTAATATTAGTGATCGACCCCAAGATGGTCGATTTTCTGTTTCTATCCAACAAGATTTAATTGAAATAAGATCATCAACGCTTCCAGCCGAATACGGCGAATCAATTGTTCTAAGAATTTTAAATCCGAAAAGTTTAATAACTCTAGAGGCTTTAGGATTAAGAGAAGATCTGTTAAAGGCTTTTAATAAAGAGTTGACTCAGCCCGATGGCATGATTATTATCACTGGGCCAACTGGCTCAGGTAAAACCACCACTCTTTATTCTTTTTTGACTAAGATAAAAAGTCCAGAGAATAAAATAATTACCATTGAAGATCCGATCGAATATCATCTGGCAGGGATATCTCAAACCCAAACTCATCCTGAAAAAGGCTATGATTTTGCCAGCGGACTTAAATCTATCATGCGCCAAGATCCTGATGTAATTTTGGTGGGAGAAATCAGAGATTTAGAGACAGCTCAAATAGCCATTCAAGCTGCCCTGACTGGCCACCTTGTCCTGACAACCCTTCATACTAATGACGCGGCCGGAACTATAGCCAGATTAATAAGCTTAGGGACTGAACCGGCTAATATTGGGCCAGCTCTTAATTTAGCTGTTGCTCAAAGATTGGTCAGAAAAGTCTGTTCTCAATGCTTTAAAACAAAAACAGCTTCAGATCAAGATTTAGAAAAAATTAAGAAAGGATTGAAAAATCTACCTGAAGCAATCAAGAAAAAACTTCCACCGATAACTAAGAGTCTTCAGATTCCTCAGACTGTTGGTTGCCAGCATTGTAATTTCACTGGTTTCTCAGGAAGAATTGGAATTTTTGAAGCATTTTTTGTTAATAATGAAATGGAGAAATTTATATCAACTTCTCCTTCAATTGCTCTTTTAAAAGAAAAAGCAGTTGACCAGGGCATGATTACTCTCAGACAAGACGGACTGATGAAAGTTTTAGAAAAAATGACTACCATCGAAGAAATAGAGAGAGTGATGGGAGAAGAATAAAAAAAGCCCTAAGGCTGGGGGCCAAACTAGGTTTTTGGGAACGCAAGCTCGGAACGTCTTCGAGGAGTAGATTCGCCTAAGCCAATCTATCCAACTAAAAGATATTCCTAAACCCCCAGCCTTAAGGCTTTATCCTTAATCTTAAGGTAAGTCATATAATAGCAGATTATGTTAAAATTGTCAAGACCTTTGAAACAAAACAGAAAGAGGATTATTTTTTCAATCCTCTTGTTTCTTTTTTTGCTTTCTCTGCCCAGGGTTATTCAATCTAACGAAACTGTTAATCAAATAGACATCAATACTGCTCCCTTAGAAGATCTGATGAAAATTATCCATATAGGAGAAGTTCGGGCATTAGAATTAATTTCTTTAAGGCCTTTTTCTTCTTTAGACGAACTGACTAAAATAAAAGGCATAGGCGAATCAAGGGTTGAAGATATCAAAAAGCAAGGATTAGCTTGGATTGGGACCGGTATTGTCGAAAGCCCAATCATTGAGACTGAATCTCAGCAAGCCATTACTTATCCTTCTAGTATTATTATCAATGAATTGCTTCCCTCTCCAGAGGGGCCTGACAATGAGCAAGAGTGGGTTGAACTTTACAATTCGAATTCTTTTTCTGTTTTATTGTCTGACTGGAAATTAGAAGATTCTGTCGGGCAAATCAATACTTTTATTTTTCCGAAAAATTATCAAATCGCGGCTAATGGATTCCTGGTACTTAATAGACAAACAACTAAAATTGTTCTTAATAATGACCAAGATGGCTTGAAGCTTATCCAGCCCAACGAAACGGTGGTTGACCAAATCACTTTTAAAAATGCTTTGCTGGGCCAGTCCTACAGCCGAACCAAAGATAATAATTGGCTGTGGACATCAACTCCGACTCCAGGAGCTGAAAATGTAATTGAAGATTCACCCATCAAAACACCTGGCGCAGAACAAAATCCAGCACCACTAAAAGAAGAGTCTAATCAAGAATCGCCTTCAGGGCCAATTGATTTGAATAATCAGACAGCGGCTATCAACGAATCAGAAACAACTCCAAATAATTATTATTTATTCTTCTTTGCCTTGCTAATTGCTTTTTTAACTGGTATTTTAATTTTTATATTAAAAAAGAAATTGGATTTTAAAAAGAAACTGGAATAGAATAAAAATATGTCAGGTCACAGCCATTGGGCAACAATTAAACATCAAAAGGGTGAAACTGATATTAAAAGAGGTCTGATCTTCTCAAAGATGGCAAGATTAATTTCAATTGCTGTCAAGGAAAAAGGAACAGACCCAGATAAAAACCCGAAATTAAGGTTGGCTATTGAAAAGGCCAAGTCTTTGAATATGCCCAAAGATAATGTTGAGAGAGCTATTAAAAAAGGATCGGGAGAATTGGCTGAAGGAGTTCAGCTGGAAGAAACGTCTTTTGAAGCTTTTGGGCCAAGCGGGATAGCTATCATTATTGAAACAATTACTGATAATAAAAACAGGACTCTTTCTGAAATTAAAAAAATCTTTAATCTTACCAACAGCAAACTGGCTGGAGAGGGGTCGGTAAAATGGCTTTTTAATAGAAAGGGGGTGCTTATCGCCAATGCCGGCCAAACTGGAAAAACCAAAGAAGAATTGGAGCTAATGGCAATTGAGGCTGGGGCCGAAGATACGAATTGGCACGAAGATTCATTGGAGATATTCACCAAAATAGAAGATTTAGAAAAAATTAGAGGGATTCTGACTGAAAAAGGATTAACAATAGAATCAGTATCCTTAGATTGGGTTGCCAAAGAATCAATTGAGCTGCCAGAAAAAGAAAGAGCTGCCTGCGAAAAATTATTCGAATTGCTTGATGAAAGCGATTCGGTCCAAGATGTATATTCAAATTTAAAAAACTAGGATTATGATTATCCTAGGCATTGATCCCGGTACTGCCACAACCGGATATGGAATTGTCCAAGATAAAAAAACTAAAGGAAAAAAGAGGTCTTTTAAATGCATCTCCTGTGGAACTATTAAAACCAAGCCAACTCAATCAGCACCGGCCAGACTTCAGATTATCCACAAAGAGTTAGAAAAAATTATAAACCAATATCAACCCGAAATCCTAGTTATGGAACGGATTTTTCTTTTTCGAAACCTAAAAACTGTTATTGCTGTCAGCCAAGCCCAAGGAATTGTTTTATATACTGCGGCTAAAAAGAAAGTGCCAGTTTATCAATTCACGCCGCCACAAATTAAAATGACTATTACTGGTTACGGCCGAGCTGAAAAAAAGGAGGTAGAGGCAAGAGTTAAAAAAATATTTAAAGTAAAAAATCTGCCAAGCAAATCAGATGACGCCGTTGATGCTTTGGCCATTGCCCTAACTTATCATCTCAAAACAGACGATAAAACCATCAAAGCCCTTGACAAGCTTTCATGAAAAAATATAATACTCTGTAGAATTAAAAATATTCATTCAAAATAATGTTTGCTTAAATTAAGATTTATTAAAAATTAAAAGTCGAAGTTAAAGAAAAACAAAAAATTAAAAAAATGATTCACGAAGAAACAAAAGATCTCTTCGTTAACCAGGGAGAGGAAGAATTAGATCCTGAATTAGACCCCACCGAATTTGATCCAGATTTAGAAGACCCAGAAGTACCAGAAGAAGGTGAAGATGATGATGTAGAAACCCCTGACCAAGGCATGATAGAGGGAGAGGGAGATGAAGAAGGAGGCGATGACGCAGAAGAAGAACTTGGAGACGACGAGGTTGTTGAAGAAGAAGAGGGAGGAGAAGAAGGAGGAGATATTTAAACTTAAAACCCCGCTATCTAGCGGGGTTTTGCTATTATCAATATAACAGCGGGCTATTATTTAACTTATTTGAACAAATTTCCTTTTCCCAATTTGAAGAATCTGGCCCTTTTTAATTTGAATAATTTTTCTCCAGTCTTTTTCTGGCTGACCATCTATTTTTATTCCTCCCTGAATAACCAATCTTTTGGCCTCGGATTTTGATAAAAGAAGTTTAGTCTTTATCAAAAGATCTAAGATGTTCAAAGACTTTTCTTTTATTAAAACCTTAGAGATTTCTTGGGGCAAATCTTTTTCTTGAAAAACTCGGCTGAATTCACGACTGGCAGCCTTGGCTTTATCAACTGAATGATACAGTTTAACAATTTCTAAAGCCAAGTCTTCTTTTAATAACATTGGATTAACTTTTTTGGCTTTTAATTGATTTTCATATTGCTTAATTTTCGCTAAAGGGACATTGGTTAAAAGTTCAAAATAAGTAATTATTAAGCTATCTGGCATAGACATGATTTTACCAAACATGTCAGTCGGAGAATCTAACAACCAAATACAATTGCCCGAGCTTTTGCTCATTTGCTTTTCATCGGTTCCCAAAATCATCGGAACAGTTAAAACAAATTTCTCGTGGTGATTCATTTTTTCTTGCAATTCTCGGCCAATAAGCATATTAAATACCTGGTCGGTGCCGCCAATCTCTAAATCAGTATCTAGGGCTACTGAATCATATCCCTGAAGCAAAGGATATAATGTTTCATGAGCCCAAACAGTATCCCCGGCTTTAATGCGCCTTTGAAACATATCTCTTTTAAAAAGCTGAATGGCTGAGATGTTCGATGCTATGTTAATAATCCCAGCCAAATCTAATTTTAAAAGCCAGTCGCCATTAAATTTAATTTTTACTTTGGAAAAATCTAAAATTTTGCCAGCTTGCTTTTTCCAAGTTTTAATATTTTCTTTAATCTCTTTGATGGTAATTTTAGGCCTAGCTTTGTCCCTCCCAGAAGGATCTCCAGCCAACACTGTTCCAGTGCCAACTAATAGTATTGCTTCATGACCCAAATCAGCAAACTCTTGAAGCTTCCTTAAAGCAATAGAATGGCCCAAATGAAGCCTGGTGCCAGTTGGATCAATGCCCAAATAGAGTCTAATCTTTTTCTTTTGCATTAGGTTTTTTAAGCCCTCTTTATTGGGAAGAATTTGATTAACTCTTCTGGTTAAAACTTCGCTGTTGTTTAATTTGCTCATTGTTGGTTTCATTTAATTGTTTTCTTAATTTTATGTTAATTTGTGGTTTTTTACCAATAAAAATCAAAAAAGTTGGAGGGTAAAAAGAGATTTTTTCTTTTCGCCCTCCTTTTAGGAACTAACACCAAATTGTCTTTTCCAGATTTCTTGAGCTTCAGCTCGCAACCTTTTATCTCGGAAGATGTAATCCAAGACATACTCTATCTGCTCTGGCAGTTTCTTGTTGGGGTAATTCGGCTTTTCTAAAAGATCTGGCGGAATATTGTCTTTTAAGGCAATGTTTGAAAACAACTGCCAGAAAGCAATAAAGTATTCTTTCTGCGGCTTGGTTAATTTTCCATAACCTTTTATCTGGCTGACAATCTGTCCTGGAAAGCTGGATGGCTTAAGCAGTATCCTGGATCCTTCTTCTATTTCTTTTCTGGTCAGGATATAGGGAGCGCTTTGCTGGTTGCTGCTTTTGTTTTGAGTGAGCCTTGGAGCTGCAAAGCAATAAATAAAAGACATTGCTTCTTTATCCAATCTTTCAAGACAATCTATGATATGGCTGTCAAAGATTGCTTCACCATCCATTTTACCAAAACGATGCCAGCTTATCTTGATATCTCCCCATCCGCATTGCTGAGCAGCCAGAACCAGAGCAGTTTCTCGGGCAACATAATTAGAATAATCTCCTTTTTGCTCTAGAGTATGGCTCACCTCGGGCAGAATTTGTTGAAAAGCACTTTTAAGGTTATCGGGCATATCGCTTTCAAGAAATACCGACCAGTCGGCTATGCCCAGTCCATTTAATGCAATTTCGATCAATCTTTTTTGCGCTCCCATAAGGCTGTTGACTTTTTCTTCTGGAAAGCCATTGGTGATTCTGGTGGTGTCATTGGCCAACACTATAAAACAATTTTCAAGCTTTAGTTGCGTTTGAACCAATTGCATCGCCAAAATCATTAAAAGAACATCTATAGCTAATCCAGCGCTAAGCTCTTCCTTAGTGCTTCCTCCCATTCCCCAAAAAGCCGAATGGTGCTGTTGCAATGCTATTCTGCTCACATCTGGATAGATGCCCGGTGTTTTCTGAATCATCTCAACTAGACTTTCTTTCACTTCTTTTTGCTCTCCTTTTTGGTTTTAGTTCTTTGTTAAAGAACAAACTGGCCTCTTTTGTTTTAGAGGCTAGTTCTTGAGGTTGAATAACCCAGCTCCAAAAACTAGCCTCTAAAAACGATTACCTTATTTTTTTAATTATTTCTTTGACAGCTTGAACAAATTTTTTATTAATCTTTCTGATTGATGGGTTGATCCTGACGTATTTAGGCAAGCCGAAATTCTGCCCGTCAACGCAATGAATGTCTTTTTTATGAAGTTCTTCAATCAACTCTTGGGCTGATTTAAAGCAAGAAGGGACTTGGGCAAAAATTAAATTGCTTTCTGGAGGCAAAACCTTAAAGCCCATCTTTTCCAGCTCATTTTGATAGAATTTCCCTTCTTTTTTAAATAAAGCCCTAGTTTTTTCTAAATGCTTTGGATCGCTCAAAGCTAATGTCGCTGCCCTGACAGCAATAGCCGAAACAGGAAAAGTCAGGTGCTTGGGATTGAATTGACTAATAATATCAGGCGAAGCAACACAGAAAGCCACTCTTAAGCCAGATAATCCATATCCTTTAGAAAAACCTCTCAAAACAATTAAATTTTTAAATTTAGTCGCTTCTTGAATCAAAGAAGCATCTTTATCGGCAAAATCGATGCCAGCCTCATCGATGACCACCAAAGATTGGGTTTTTTTGACTAATTGAAGAATCTTCTCTTTATTCTCAAATAAGCCAGTTGGATTATTGGGATTGGCGATCAAAATCATCTTGGGCTCCCTTTCAATTATTTTCTTTTCCATCTCTTCAAAATCAACTCTCATGTCTTTTAATGTGATAAAAATTGGCTGGCCGCCAAAAGCCCTAATTGCCATTTCAAATCTTGGAAAACTTGGTTTTGGCAGAATGACGTTGTCGCCTTTCTTCAAAAATACCTGAGGCAAAAAATTAATAAAACCATCTATTCCGCCATCTATGGACAAATTATTTTCAGGAATAGAAAAATGAGAGCTGATGGCCTGGATAAGCTCGGTTGAGTCTGGGTATTCGGATATATCGACCGTTCTTAAATTAACTTTTTGCTGAACTATCTTAGAACAGCCCAAAGGATTCCTCGATAAAGACAAATCAATGGCATAATGCTTGTCTAAAATCCAGTAAGCTCCCTTGTTCTTCTTGATCGTTTTTTTGTTCATATGTTTGTATGAAAACAAAAAGCCCCTTGAGGGGCTAATTACTTTTTAATATTAATTCAGATAAATTGATATATTAAACAAAACTAGCCCCGGTTAATAAAGGAGTAATAAAACCAAAAACCAAAAAAGAATTTCTGGCTGGGCTTATTAACTTTTTTAACTAGACTAGTCATCGTTAATAATAATATCGTATACCTAGAATTGTTGTCAAGAAAAAAATTGATAAAAGAATCAGAAAATGTTAATTATGGAGTAGAGAAATAAATTATGGCTCGCAAAAAATCTCACAATTTAATTAGTTTCGTTAGAATTAAAAGCTTATTTAAATTAGCTTTTTATTTCCTTTTACTTTCCTTCTTTTGCTTATCGATTGTTTTTATTTATTATGCCAAGGATTTGCCCAGGCCGGAAAAATTCACTGAAAAACAATTAATTCAGTCTACTAAAATCTACGACCGCACCGGAACCATTCTTCTTTATAATATTTACGGAGAAGAAAAAAGAACCTATGTAACGCTAGATAAAATTTCTCGATATTTACAACAAGCAGTGATTTCTGCTGAAGATGGTGATTTTTATCAACATCCTGGAATTAATATTAAAGGAATAATTAGATCAATTCTGGCTGATTTTAAAATAGGAAAACTAACCTATGGCGGCTCAACTCTTAATCAGCAATTAATTAGATCAAGCTTTTTATCTTTAGACAAAACTGCTCAAAGAAAAATAAGAGAGATAATTTTGTCTTTAGAACTGGACCGCCGTTACTCTAAAGATCAAATTCTGGAATGGTATCTTAATCAAGTTCCTTTTGGCTCAAATGCTTATGGAGTTGAAGCAGCTAGTCAAACCTTTTTTAATAAAAGCGCTGCTGACTTATCCTTAGCCCAAGCAGCCACTTTAGCTGCTTTGATAAAAGGACCGAGTTATTTATCTCCCTATGAGAACAAAGAGCAATTGTTAATCAGAAAAGATTATGTTTTAGCAAGAATGAAAAGTTTAGGATATATCAGCGAGCTAGATTATGAAAATGCTGGAAAAGAAGTATTGGTTTTTGCTGAACCAACTGAAATTAAGGCTCCTTATTTTACTCTTCAATATATTAAAAATTATCTTAATGAAAAATACGGCCAAGAATTTTTAGAAACAAGAGGATTGAAAATATATACTACCCTGGACTGGGAACTACAAAAAAAAGCTGAAATATTTGTAGAAGAGGAAATCAAAATCAACAGATCTCAGAATGCTTATAATGCAGCTCTAATTGCAATTGACCCTAACAATGGCGAGATTCTGGCTATGGTTGGAGGGGTTGATTATTTCGGAGATCCTTATCCTAAGAATTGTATTTCCGGAAAAACCTGTCAATTTGACCCTCAATTTAATGTAGCGACTTTAGGATTGAGACAGCCTGGTTCTACCTTTAAGCCTTTTGTCTATGCCACTGCTTTTGAAAAAGGATACACTCCCGATACAAAAGTTGTTGATGAAAAAACTAATTTTGGAATTTGGGGAGGAGAAGAATATATTCCAAAAAATTATGATGGATTATTCCGCGGAGAAATAACCCTAAGAGATTCATTGGCTCAGTCTATTAATGTCAGTTCAATAAAAGTATTATTGGATTTGGCTGGAATAGAAAATTCGGTTAAAACAGCTCAAGATATGGGGATTACCACATTAAAACCTCCCTACGGCCCCTCAATTGTCCTAGGTGGCTGGGAAGTAAAATTATTAGAGATGACATCGGCTTATGGCGTTTTCGCTACAGATGGCTTAAAAGTGCCCCCTACGGGCATTTTAAAAATAGAAGATTCTAATGGAAATATCATTGAAGAGAATAAAAGAACAGGACAAAGAGTATTGCCTGTTCAAGCCTGTAGAGAAATAAACGATATTTTGTCGGATAATAATGCTCGAGCTCCAATGTTCGGATATAATTCGAATCTTTATTTCAAGGAGCATCAAGTAGCTGTCAAAACCGGAACTACCCAAAACTATCAAGATGCTTGGGCAATTGGCTATACGCCGTCAGTGGTAATAGGGGTTTGGTCTGGGAATAATAACAGTAGCGCGATGTTAGAAAGACCGGGCGTAGTGTTGGCAGGAGCAATATTTCACAAAGCGATGGAACAGACTTTTTCAAAATATCCGCCAACTCAATTCAATCCTCCAGAAGTTAGTTCGCCTTGATGGGCATGACAATATATAAATAAGTCTTGTCTCCAACTGGCTTCAAGACGCCAGGACCTTCTTCTCCGCTAAGCTCAAAAATTACCTGCGAGCTTTTAATGTTTAAAAGCCCTTCTAATAAAAATCTATAGTTAAAAGAAACAATGATTTCTTTACCCTCTGTCTTGGCTGAGAAAAAGCTGGTATATTCGCCTAGGTCTGGACTTTGGCTGGAAACAATCACTTTTTGATTTTCCGGGTCTACCCTTAATTTAATCTCGTTGACTTTACCACTGAATATACTGGCTGTTTTAATTTGGTTCAAAAACTCTTCTTTATTAACAGTAAATTGGACTTTGCATTTGTCAGGAATAATTTCTTGATAATTAGGATATTCTCCGTCTATTAATCTGGAAATTAAATTAACTTGGGGATGGGAAGCAACTTCTGACATCAGTGTTTCAAATAAAATCTGATTGGGAGTTAAATAGATTTTTAATTCTTCTTTTTTTTCACCAAAAATATTAATAATTTCTTTAGCTGCTTTTTGAGGAAGAATTAAAGAATAAGGTTGGCGTAAATTAACTTTTTCTATAGGTAATGTTTTTTCTCCCAAACGGAAGCTGTCAGTGGCCACCATTTTAATATTATTGTTCTCAAAAACCATATAAATACCAGAAATTTCTGGCCTGGTATTAGACGGGCTGGCAATTCCGACAACTTGATTTAATCCTTGGCAAAAAAGATCGCTGTCAACAGAAATTGCCTCACCTTCGGTTATTTGGGGAATAATTGGAAAATCATCAGCGCTATATCCTTTAAGTTGAGTTTTGTAATTTTCACACTCAACACTGAGATCTAGTTTATTAATTTCCAAATCAACTTTTTTATTGGGAAGAGAATTAATAAAATTAGAAAAGGTTTGTGTCGGAATTACGATTTTTCCCTCTTTTTCAATTTTAGCCAAAGACCACCACTTTATACCAACTTCCAAATCAGTGGCCGATAAATTAATAAAATTCTTTTCTGTCTGGACTAAAATATTATTTAAAATCGGCAATGATAAAGATTTAAAAGAAGCTCGAGCAACTACCTTTAAGCCTTCTTTTAATTTTTCTTGAAGAATTGTTAATTTCATTTTATTAAAAATTATTTTATTTATTAATTGTATTTATTTATTAATAAAGATTTATTATTAATATTAGTGTTTGATTTTATTTAAAAATTTTAAGCTATTTATATTGGGGAAATCCTGGTGAAATTAATGGGGAAAGATTGGTATTTTTTATGTTGATATTCTGTGTTGATTTTGTTTCTTATTTTTATCCCCAATTAATTAATGCTTTTTACACTATTTATTAACAGTGATTTAAGCGCTAAAAACCTGTTGTTTAATGAGCCCGATCTCTTCAGCGATTCCGCTATTTTTCTTAATTTCTTTTAGCATTTTTTCATAAGCGTGGATGGCAGTAGTATGGTCTCTTCCTCCAAATTTCTGGCCAATAAATGGGTAGGAGTTTTTTAATTCTTCTCTTAATAAATACATTGCGACTTGGCGAGGCTTAACCACTTCTTGTCTTCTTGAGGAGGATACAATATCTTTTTCCTTAAGATCATAAAAATCAGCAACCGCCTTAATAACTGCCTTAGGGGTAATTAGTTTTTTAGGAGCTAAAACGAGCTTCTGAAGCAATGATTTAGTTGTTTCAATATCAATAACTTGCTGAGTTAAATTCTGGTGGGCTAAAAGCCTTAACAGGGCTCCTTCTAGCTCTCTGACATTTTTTTCAATACTAGTAGCAATATAATCTAAAACATCATCAGAAAACTTTATTTTTTTCTCTTGGCACTTTGTTTTCAAAATAGCTAATCTGGTTTCGTAGTCGGGATAGCTAATGTCGGCAATCATTCCGCCCTCAAAACGAGATCTTAATCTTTCAGCCAAAGAAGAAATGGCTTTGGGCGGTCGGTCAGAAGAAAGGACAATCTGTTTATTGTTTTCATAAAGATGATTGAAAATGTGGAAAAATTCTTCTTGTGTTTTTTCTTTTCCAGATAAAAATTGAACATCGTCTAAAATTAATACATCAATATTCTTATATTTAGCTTTAAAGTTTTCAATACTATCTTTTCTAATAGCTGAAATTAATCCTGAAGTAAATCTTTCTGAGGGAATGTATTGAACTTTTTTTAAAGAAAGGTTGGTGATGATTTCATTGCCAATCGCCTGTAGAAGATGGGTTTTGCCCAATCCGACTCGGCCGTAGATAAAAAGAGGATTGTATACTTTGCCTGGGTCTTGAGAAACAGCCCAGCCAGCAGCATGCGCTAATTCATTGAAAGGTCCAATTACAAAATTATTAAAAGTATATTTAGGATTAATATTGGTCTCTTTTTGATTTTGAAATTCTTGAAGGCCCAACTGTCCTTCGGAGGGGAAAACGGCAGAGTCTTTTTTAAATATTTTTATTTCCCCTTTTCCCACCCTGTAGTCTATTTCTTTAATCTGAGGATCTAGATCGTGCAATATTTTTAAAATATTCTTTCCGTATTTGTTTTGAATCCATTCTTTTGCAAAAGAATTGGTAATAGAAATTACTGCCTTCCCATTGCTTTGTTCTGCGATGCCAGTGTTTTTAAACCAAGTGGCAAAATTAGCTGGGGAGATGTTTAGTTGGATCTGGGCTAAGGTAGCCTGCCAAATTTCTTCATTGTTCATTGTTTTCTAAAATTAGAGAAATTGAAATTAGTGGGTGAGAAGATTTAGATAAGCCATTATATCAACAACCAAATTAAAGTCAAAATGAGTATAAAAATTAAGCAAAAGTGGATAAACTGGGGATATCTTGTGGCTTATCTTGGGCATATTTTCAATTATAAATAGCCAAAAAGAGTTTTCACAGAGTAAAATAGATTTAATTTATCAACTGCAATTGACTTAGAGTTATTTTTCTGTAAAATAAATACATACTTTAATTAAAAATTAATATTTAAAAATATGTCCAAGACTTATCAACCCAAGGTTAAAAAAAGAAAAAGAACCCACGGTTTTTTAAAAAGACAATCTAAAAAAGGCGGCCGAAAGGTTTTAGCCAGTCGAAGAAGAAAGGGCCGAAAGAAACTTGCTGTTTAGATTTAATCTAGTTGACGTGCTTAATCAATTACATCGTTTAAAAAAGAATAATGATATCGTCAGGGTTTTAAAGGAAGGCAAAAAATTTATTGAAAGTTTTTTAATTATCAAAACGCTGCCAAATGATTTAAAAGAAACAAGATTCGCTTTCATCGTTTCTAAGAAGTTTTCTAAAAAAGCAGTTGAGAGAAACAGAATCAGAAGGCAAATCAGTGAGGCAATAAAAGATAATTTGACGACAATCAAGAAAGGAACAGATGCAGTAATATTATCTATGCCCGGATCGCAAGAGTGGGATACCCAAGAGGTTAAAAAAATTATAAAAAGGCTTCTCGATAAAGCCAAACTTATTACCACTTAATAAAATGAATTTTCTATCTCAAATATTTAATTCACTATTATACCAGCCGCTTTTTAATGTGCTGATTCTTCTGTATCAATTTTTGCCAGGCCAGGATTTCGGCATAACCATTATTGTCTTAACCAGTATAATCAGAATTATTTTAACTCCGTTGATGATGCGCTCTTTGAAATCTCAGAAAGTAATGGTAGCCATCCAACCAGATGTCAAAGAAATACAGCAAAAGCATAAAGACAATCCTCAAAAGCAAACAGAAGAAATTATGGCTCTTTATAAAAATAACCAAATCAATCCTTTTGATAGTTTACTTTTGGTTTTAATTCAACTGCCAATTCTGCTTGCTCTCTATCAAGTGTTTTGGAAGGGCCTTCGCCCTGAAGAATTAAATTATCTTTATTCTTTTGTCTCTAGGCCAGAAATTATCAATTCCACATTTTTAGGTTTGATTGATCTTTCTAAACCCAGCTTGTTATTGGCAGTTCTGGCTGGTATTGCTCAGTTTTTCCAATCTAAAACAATGCCTCAAGCCAAAAAGAATACTGCTGATAAAAATACCCAGAATCAAACTGCAGAAATTATGTCTAATCAAATGCTTTACTTCTTTCCCATTATTACCGTATTGATACTTTTGAATACGCCTTCAGCTGTTGGTCTTTATTGGATAGTGACGACTATTTTTTCAATAATTCAACAATATTTAATTTTCTCAAAAGTATGAACCTGGAAGACAACTTAGATCAAGTTAAACAAATCGTTAAAGAGTTTTTTAACAAAACCAGCTTTGATTTAGAGGTCTACTTTTTACCAATTAAAGACAATACTCTTTCAATTGAAATTAAAACTACTGAACCCCAGATTCTAATTGGCGAAGGCGGCCAAACCTTAGCTGACTTACAGCATATTCTAAAAGCTGTTTTAAGAAGAAAAATTGAAGAACCTTTTTATTTAGATATAGACATCAATGATTACAAGAAGAAAAAAGTTGAATATTTGAAAGAATTAGCCAGAACTACGGCTGATGAAGTAGCCTTAAGCAGAAAAGAAAAAGAGCTTATTCCAATGCGCTCTTTTGAAAGAAGAATAGTCCACATGGAATTAGCCGAAAGAAATGATGTCACTACCGAAAGCATTGGCGATGGGCCAGAAAGGAGAATCGTCATTAAGCCATCGAAAGAATCAATTTTTTAAATCAAAAAGAGGCGCCTAGACCTCTTTTTTGTTTTGATTTATTCTTTTTCTGCCTCTGCTTGTTTTTTTGCCTCTCTGATCTTTAAAATTTCCTCTGGATTGGTGGTAATTATTTGATCTTCGGTATAAGAAGCTATTACCTTGATAGCAACGTGTTTTTGGCCAGCAAAAAATATCCCCTCTCCTACTTCAGCTTCTAAAAGCAGAGATTTCTCTTCATCAGTAAGGTTGAATGTTTTTTGCACCAAATCAATTGTAGCTGACGATTGCTTTAAAAGGATTTGCAAAGACGAGTTGGTTATTATTGGTTTGCCGTATTCTGATTTCATAAAATCACCAACGTCTTGGGTGATAGTAGTAACGCCCAACCAATATTTTCTGGCTCTTTTGGCCATGCCATAGAGAAAAGAAGCCCCATCGTTAGATTGCATTATCCACCAAGCTTCATCAACCACCAAGATTCTCTTTTTTAATTTAGACCTGACCTTATTCCAGATGTAGCGCATAATGATGAACATGGCGATTGGCCTTAATTCATCTTCCATGTCTCTGATGCCAAAAACAACCAGAGGCTTATCAGTTGAGATATTGGTCAGCTGGTTGAAAAATTGAGAGAATGTTCCTTTAGTGAATTTCCTTATTCTATTGACCAAAGACTCGGTTCCTTCCATATTCTTTAAAACTGACTCTAAATCTTCCATTGTTGGAATATTTTCTTTCCAGGCAGCCGGATCGCTCTGTGGCGTAATATCTTTGGCGGCATAAGTTTCACTTAGGGCTCTGTCCATAATTGCATCTTCTTCTGGAGTCAGGCCGCCAAACATCACTCTCATTAAGCCAACTAGGTTGATGATATTGGAGCGCAGCACGTCTTCTGGCGCTTCGTCTTCTCTGGGGTCTGGCAAATCAAAAGGATTAATGTGATTGTCAGAGCTCAGAGAAATATTAAAGAAAGATCCGCCAACTGCATCAGACAAGAATTGGTATTCATTTTCTGGATCAAGAATAATGACATCAACGCCAACCATCAAAGAGCGCAGAACCTCCAGTTTTACAGCATATGATTTGCCCGAGCCGCTTTTAGCAAAAAGAATAGAATTGGCGTTTTCCAAACTGAATCGGTCAAATAGAATCAAAGAATTGTTGTGTCTATTAATTCCATAAAGAATTCCGTCATTAGAGCTTAAATCAAATGATGTAAATGGGAAGATCGAAGACAATGGTTCAGTATTCATTGGAGTATGGACCTGAAGCTGATCTAGGCCATAAGGAGCGCAGGAATTAAATCCTTCTTTTTGCTGGTAAAGAGCTGGTTTGATATAGATTAAGCGTGATTCTAATATTGACCTTAATGTATTTTCAGTATCTTGGATTTCCTTTTCTTCACGACCATAAACAGTCAAATAAAGGCCCATTTCAAACATTCTTTCCTGAGCGGTCTGCAATCTGTCTCTTAATACTTCTAGGTCTTGATAAGACGTTTCTAACTCCGGCTCTCTAATTAACCCTTTTTCTTCTCTTTCTGACATCTCAGCCTGCACCTCAGTCACTTTTCTTCTCAATTGTTTTAAAATAGTTCCAGTATCAACTGGATTGATGAAGATGGAAATATCCATCGGAGTTTCCAGATTGATGACAGGAGAAAACCAGCCAGTGCTTAAATATCTGGGATAGGAAAAGATGAAAAACGGCTTAACAAATCGTTCGCCCAACTTTAAGAAATCAGGAGAAAGCATAATTGAAGACGGAGCAATAATGTCTTTGACTTCCAATGCTTTTTTTTCAAAAATATCTTCTGACACCTCTTTGATTAAAGGATTTTTTTTCTTGAATAATGCCATTGTTTCTATTTAATTAATTCTGGAGGAATTTCTGGATAATAGCCGACCTCGGCTTCTTCGGGGTGGTGAAGCGACCAATAAAGCTCGATTAACTCAGAAGTGTTCAAGGGAATGCATTTTAGTCCACATCTTCTTAATCCCGAAGCTACAAATTCCATCCTTTGCCACAATTGGGCTTTAGCTCTTTGAAACTGATCTTCGCCTTTGAATGATGTTTTAGTTTTGGCAAACTCAGGAATATCGATAAAAGAAAAAGGGACAGCGACAAAGAAGTTTTTAGACATAATTGATCCGCCAGCGATAAGTTCCTGGATAAATTCTCTGTATCCGGTAGTCTGAGCTTTTAGAAGCTCATTTTCCTGTTTTTTCTCTAACTCCTTTAATTTATCTAAATAACCGGTAATGTTTAATTTTCTTGATTGAATGGTGATTTGTATAGAAAAGTCTAAAGAATTAAGAAAGCTTTGAAATTGATAAATAGTAGCATTTTGCTCATCTTCTGATTTCAAAGCAAAATTGACTGAAGAAACCATTAGGGTTCCTCGAATAGCATTATTCTTTAAAACCACCACTCCTTCTTTAATATCCTGTATTTCTAAAAATTGTTGACTAGATGCATTGGCCATATTATTCTTCTATTGTTTTTGAATCTTTAGCTATTTCAATATTTGTTTTCAATCTCTTTAATTGGCTTTTTTCAGCTATTTTTAACGGAGATTCTTCTTTTTGATTGCTTATTGTGGGGGCTGGCTCCTTTTTTAGTATTTTTATTGGAACTTCTCTCTTTTTCCAAATATACATTTTGGGCGCTGTGTTAAATTTCAAAAGATTGCCCAGCACTATCGGCAGAGACCGGCCGTTAATTTGTAAAAAAGCCAGAGCTAATCCTGCCCCGCCAAAAATTACGCAACTGGATAAAAATATGTAAAAAGGAGCAATTTGATAGACAAAAAAACAAACAGCAGCTCCTGATGCAACATAAATGAATTGCTTAAAAGTGAGCGGACCAACTATTTTTGCTTCACGCTCAATGAATTGTGGAACAGTGAAACGCATACAAATTAAATTTTAATTATTCTATGGATTCGCGATAAGTATCTTGACCAGTTTGAGGAGTTTCTTCTTTAATAGATTTTATCTCTTTTTTTATATCGCCTCTATCTTTAGGAAGAATCTCAGTATTATACATTTCTTCTAGGTTGGCTTTGATCGGGTAAAAGATAAAGCGATTGATTTCTTGCATTAGTGTCTGTGATTGAGATTTTTTAAGACCCAAATCTTTTTCTAGTGTCTCTCGCAGCTCATCTGGTGGCAAAATTCCAAATAAAACTTGGCTGATGCAATCAGCCAAAAGAGAAACATTATCTATCTCATTTCTTTCACCAATGTCAGCAATATCTTTGGCAGTTTTTTCAGAAAAAATAACATCTTTCATTTCTTCTGAAAGGCTATTGAAAAGTTTCCAATATTGTTCTTTTGTTAGTTGTTTCATATTGACAAATTTGTTTTATTAAGATATAATATAGTCGTTCTTTAAAATTTGAAATGTGAGGAGAAGAAGAAATGATTGAAATAATAATTATTTTTGTAGTATTTATTGCTGCTGTCGCTGGAATACTATGGTCCTTTCTAAAAGAAACTAATGACACTCTCTATTATCGCCCCGATCCGCTTGAGGGGCTCACGATAGTAACTCCACAAGAAGTTAGAAGAACCATTAAGGACCACAATAGGGTTTCTAGCAATCTCGCAAATCTTAACAGTGTTATAAATCTCACGGAGAGGATCAACAATAATCTCGAAAAAACTAAGCTTCAAGAAAAAGAATTTGAGAAGCGACAAGCGAGATTAGCCGAGTTAAAACAACCGCCCTCAATAAACAAGAAGAAGACGAAGTCAGCAGCCCCATAAGGATCTTCGGATCCGAAGAAGTCTAATCAGCTTCTTTTTCTTTTTTAAAAATTTTAAAGTTCTCTGTCTTTAAGCTATCTAAATCTTTACTTTTTTTCTCTAATAGTTTTGCAGTAAGAAATTTATCCTCTTCGGACTTCTCGCTCTTTATCTCTTGTTTGATTTCTTCCATACTTTTTTGCTGTTTTGCTTCTAATGAACCCAAGGCGCCAATTGTGGTTTTGAGTTGCTTATCTAGGCTTGGCATTATTTCTTGCTTTAATTTATCCAAATATTTTACTTGATCTGCTGTTCGTTTATCGTTTTTTACAAGTTCGTTCATCATTTCATTATTTCTCTCCCAATCTTTCTGAAGAACATGTAAAGTATCAGCTTGTTTTTTAATTACTGCTGCGTTGTCATTAGCTTTAGTGATATTCCTTAAAAGTTCCTCAGACATCCATGGTCCGGCTTGCGGAACGGCACTCTTTTTTTCTATGTCTATAACATTAACCGGCTTTTCTCTTTTTTCAAAAGCTTCTTTCATGAACGCACTCATCACTTCTTTACTTTTGGTTATATCTTTAACTGGGATTTCAATTTCTTTTTTAGCCCCTTTATCATATTTTTTATAAGCATAAGGATCTTCTTCCCAATCCGTTGATTCTAAACCAAAGCCTAAATTGCGAGCAGCGCTACTGTTCAAGTAATTTACAACCTCTGGATTGCTTTTTGCAAAATCAAAAAATGCATTTTTTGTCGAGCTTTTCTTTTTCACGTTTTCTTGTATCGCATCTACTACATCTGAACCAAATGCCTTGGCTGCCTCAGATAATCTGTTATTTTTTCCAAGCAACCACTCTACGCCATTTTCTTCGCTTAATAATTTTTTATTTAAATTTTTAATCTGATCATCCGGAATGCCATTAGCGATTTGGTTAAATAATTGTTGATAATTTGTTTTGGATTCTTTTTTTGTAGATTCAACTTTATCCCATACGAAATCTTTAATATTATTATCTAAATGTAAATTCGGATTAAGAAGAATTCCTTCATATTCTTTAATAATTTCTTTGAGTTTTCCTATATTCTTTACTTGATCTGGGAATTTAGTTTTTATTGCCTCTTGGATTGTTCTTGGAGAGACCATAGCGATCGCAGAAGCATCAGCTTCTCTCTTTTTGTCCTTATATATAGATGAATATGCGTCTATCAACGCGCCTTCTATTTTTACTTTATCTTCAGAGGTAGATTTATTTAAGAGGTCACTAATTTTGCCACTTTTTGCACGTTGAATAAGTGCTTCTTTCAAGCCTTCTTTTGTAGCAACTTGACTAGTAAGAATATCTCCGATTACTTCAGGCATCTTGCGCCCCAATTTTATATTTTTATTAAGACCAGCATAAATCATATCGTCGAGTTGATCTGACGTAAGTGATTGAATTTTTCCTTGAGTTTCCTTTGTTATTTTTTCTATTTCTTGTTCTGGCGTAGTGTTTGCAAACGTTCTCATTGCCCAACGTGTAGGAGTTGCTACAGCCATTCCTAAAGATCTATCTAACGTCTCTCTGGTTGATAATCCTTTCCCCTGGCTATTTAATATTTTTGTGCTGTATTCTGCTTGTCTTGCTTTATCATCTATTAAAAATTTATTCATATTTCTTTCTCTAAAGCCCTGGGTTATCTTACCAACGTTGCCAATTAAAGATTGCCCTTGTTTCATTATAAAATCAACATTTTCTGGATTATATTTGTCTATGTAGTTTGATGCTACTGCTAAATAAACTAAAAGAAAGATGTAATTATAAAGGAAAGTTGGAAAAGCAAACCCGCCAACGGTAAATGGGGAAAGTGGAATATTAGTAATTAGTTTTAACCCTAATCCTAAAAAGAAAAGCATATGAATTCCGAGAGTACACCAAGAAATAAGAAGCTTAAGCCATTCTTTATAGTACTTATTTTCTTCTCCTTCAAAAATTCTTGAGACGAAAGCTAATGGAGAAAGTATTGCTAGGATATAAATCATTGCGACTCTTGATATAAAGCGCCATGTATATTTTAAGAAAATTCCGCCTATTACAAGGTTAAAAAGAATTAATATAATAGTTTTAGAGGCCGAGCCAAAAATAGCTTCTGTTAAAAGAAATACAGCAATAGCCACAAGAGAAATTACATTAGCGTAAGGAATCCACATCGCAACTAGATAAGCAGATGGTATAGCCAAAAACATCGTAGCGCAGGCAAGAAGATTTGTTTTGAGTGGCTCTACAGCCAATGCTACAAGATCTCCTGCTCCGAATACGTTTATAATAGCCCTTTGGATAAGGTTTGAGATATCAACAAAAAATCCAACAAAAACCAGACTAAAATTAATTAATAGTGCGGTTATTATAAGTTTTGGTAATACTTTCTCAGCCTTAAATAACTCTATTTTTAATATGTAGGCCAATGCTGTTATCGCGAAAAGTAATGCAAAGCATAGATTTGCAAGTCCACTTATGAAATGCCAACCACCATAAACTAAAGGGTTTTTTGTTGGATCACCAATTCCAAGAATAATCGGGAAGTTTATCGCCCACTGTAAAATTTGGGCCGTAGAATACATAAAAACAGCTGATTCAGTAGCCATCAGGCCAAGCCAAATGATAATTTGCAATACAACATTATCAACAAAATCTAGAGCATCTAATTGATTAGTTGCTAATTCAAAAATAGTAGTAATCGCCTGTACTGATTTAGGCTGGATTAAAAGGCCAACAAATATTAATAACAAAAACAATTTCTTATGTTTTTTTATTAATTTTTTGTATTTTGTAATTATCATGAATATTTTTATTTTTAGTATCCTTCTGCCGCTGTATCATGGCAGATGCCGCCATCCCAAATACAGTAAGGAGACCTGCTTGTACAACCATCAAAATCGCAATAAGCACAATCAGAACTGCATGAAGGAGTTTCTGTTTCTTCAGATTGGCCTGGAATGCTTTGACCAAAGTTTTTTACTTTTACGCTATTAACATAGGTATTTTTTAGGTCAGGATCCAGAAAACTAACGTCGGGAGTATCGCCGTATAGGGTCATTAAAACCTCCGACTTGCATGCAGTATCTGAATATAATTCAACTTGGCATGACCCAGTCATTTTGACCGACATTGATTCCCAGGAAGTTGCTGGTATTTTTTTACAACCAATTGATTCAATGCTTGCTCCGGGCAAAGGGTCGTCATAGTCTATATTTGAATAAACAATAACTTCATCACATTCTTGACCGAATTCTGGACCACTCATACCTGAGTCTGAAAGAGAACATTGTTGTTTGCAGGTATCTTGCCAAGAGTTTGGATTATCTTTTATACATAAACTGCAACTTTCTCCTAACGTCATAGATGGCATTTTTAAATTAACAAGCTCTGGATTTATAGTGTTGAGTATCAAAAAAGAAGACAGTAATAATAAAAGTCCATAAAGAGCAGAATTAATCTCTTTTTTTGCCTCACTTGTTTTAGCGCTATTGCCGGCAGAAGACATATATTTAAAACCAGCTCTTATAATAGCAATAAATGCTGCTAGTCCGCCCAAAGTAATGGTCCATTCGTAAAAATATTGCACCAATTCTTGCAGCGTTGTGTTGTCTGAGAGAGTTGTTCTTCCTGGCAAGCTGGGCCAGGTCAACTCTAAAGCAAAACTATTAGAGATAAAGATAAAAATCCCGCAAAATACAAAGAGAATTAAAAGGTTTTTGTGATTTTTTATCATTTAGATATTATAACACAAAATAATACAATATTTTAAACAATTATATCATTATTATTTCTAAAAATAAAAAAGGACTTTATGGGTCCTTGATGATTTGTGCGTTTTCTATATACCCCACAGGGGCGCGCCAGGTAAGTTCGTCATCAAAAGTGAGTAATCCCTGCACGTTGATTTTCTGTCCTATCTTTGGGATATCGTTAGCGTTGAATGTAAGGCTAATGTAGTATTTGTTGCTTTCACTGAGTATATGGGTATAGTAGTGTTTTTCTGTTCCGGCCGTGGACTCATACATATTGGTTATAATTAGTCCGGTGACCAGTATTGTCTGGTTTTTGTATGGCTCTACTTCTTGCCTTTTGACTGTCCTGACATCGTCGGGGTAACCGTGTTGTAGTTCGTATGTGTAGATTTTGTCTATCAGCTTTTTGAATTCTGCAGCAGTGATTTCTATGGGATTAACTGTCGTTGGTTCGGTTTGCTCTGGTTCTGTGGTGGTTGGGGTTGTTGGGGTTGTGGTTGTGTCAGTTGGCGTTACGGGTGGGGTTACGGTGGGAATTGTTTCGATTGGTTTAGCCATCATATTGCTATAGTATGCGCCTCCCGCTCCTGCTACTAATAGAGCGAATGCTACTACAGCAACTATGGTCATGGTACGCTTGTTTCCATTACCTATCTTCACTTCTTTCATTGTTAATCAACTGTCTTTCTTTTAACCTATTTTTTGAGTTTTGTCAAGAGCAAAACAATATTTAAAAGCTGAATTCAATTGATTTTAAGGTTTTATCAGCCTCTATTTTAAGGGTTTCTTTGTCTTTTTCTTGGCTGAAAAATTCAATTAAAAAGTATTTTTGGCTTCCATTAAAAAATATTTTGCCAATAGAATATTTTTTTTCTCCATTAGTATTATTATAGGTTGCTTCAAAGTAAGCGCTATTTTCATTCATTTCTGATTTAACAATTTGCATCTCTTCGTCTTTTTTTGAGCCATCTTTGATCTTTTGTAGAACTTCATTGAAATTATTGCCAAGGTTCCAGTAGGCTTCTCTAATTGTAAACTGTATAATAGTATTTTTTCCTGTAATTATTTTTTGCGCTAGAAATATAATTTTTGCATCAACACCCTTATTTAATTGATCAAAAAATCCTCCAAGAGAATTAGCATCTATAGCTAACCAATCCGAGCAGTAATTAAAGGTTAATCTTTTATCGGTGCTAACAAAATTTTTACAATTTTTTTCATCTTTACCCATCAACGACTCAGTGCTTGGCATTTCGATTTTGGGCCAACTGATTTGGTAATTAATATTTTTAAGCTTTTGGAAATGATAATTAAAAGCCAAGCTTGTGAACAGCATACAGGCAATGATTAGGATAATATTTTTATTGTTATGTATTTTTTGCATAATTTAAAATTTAATTTGCCACCAAGGCCCGAAAATGCCAACTCGATAGCCTAAAAATGCCAAGAATATATTTATGATTGTCCAAGCAAGGAAAATAATGGCAAAACCCTTGCCAACAGACTGCCACATTGTTTTGATATTTATAATAAGCTCTGTTTTTCCAATTGAAAGATAGAAAACAACAGCTGTAGCCACGGTCATAATGGTTAGGACAAGAATACTGATTTTCCATAAAAGCAGGTCAAGGATATTGTTTATTAAGATAAAGATATGCTTTAATTGACAGCTATCTCTTTCATTCCAGGGAGTTTGAGGATTGTCCGATGAACGATTACAAGGGACCAATCCAAATTGACCTGGGGAAGATGTCTGATCTAAGATAAAAGATTGAGGAGAACTCATCTCTCCTTTTTCTTGGCAGTTTTTGTCCAAGCAAGCCTGAATTCTCCATTCATATTGTCCTAAGCAATTTAGTGACACCGAAGCAGAATTTCCTTGGGCAGGAATCGATTTTTCTCCTATTTTACAATCTTCAGAAGATTCTTCAGATGATTTGGTAATATAATTTAAGACAATATTAAAATAGATTGCATCTGATTCCCAAGAAAAGCTTTTTGGTATTTGATAAGTAAGAATTCTCTCATTATTGCTAGGAGATAAATCAGACGGAGCAGAGAGCTTGAATGTTTTAAAGTTTTGCTTGATTGTTGGTAAACCACAAATTTTTCCATCTTTGTCAGCACAAGTTGCTACTTGCCAAGAATAATTAGTTTCTTGTTTGGGCTCTTTGGTATCTGGATTATATTCTATTAATATATCAGCCTCGGGCGGTGTTCCAGAGATAAGATCACTAGCAATTAGTTTCGCTCCAGAATACAGCCAATATTTATAAGATTTAGCGCCGCCAACATCTTTCCATTCAAGTTTAATAGGAATGGGTATATTTTGAGATCCTAAGATTGGAGATATAATTTTTGGAGAAGCACCAGTAGTTTTAAAATACCATTCATCACTCCAAATCTCTTCACAAGACTCTGCCTTATAATCCCAGCATGGTTTTACTCTCCATTTATAAAGAGTATTCAAAGAAAGATCAGGATAATTTAAAAGTATTTGGGAAACATTAGTCGTTCCTTTTATTTCTCCGTCATTTATTTCGTAAATAAATGAATTGATGCCAGGCCTGTCTTCCCAGTCTAGGGTGAGCGGTAATCCCACAGAAGATTCTCCAGATGGATCGTTCTGAGGCGAGAAAAGTTTAAATTCAGGCAATGATTCTAATAGTGTTTTGAATCCCCATTTCTGGCCAAAATCACTGCAACCAGCTCCTGTATTATATATGCATGTTGCTATTTCCCATCGATACTCTGTATCTTTTGTGAAGTATCCGTTTTTATCTTCGAATTTTGATGCCAAAACATCTTCGCCTGGCTCGTAGTATAATAATTTTTCCACATTTATAATTTTAGACCCACATCCGTCCTGGGTTGCTAGCCAAGGATGACAAATTTCTTCCTCACCATTTATATAGTTCAATCTAACCCTATATGATTTGGCAGTCTCAACATCGCACCAATCTAAAGTCACTGGTATTTGGATGCCTTGAGCAATTTCTCTTTCATTTTTCCAATCTGGGTCAGCTGGAGTAATCAATTCTGGAGCAGAATTTGTAGTAAAACTCCAATTGCTTGAAGATCCGCAATTGGTGCCATCGGCATTACAGCAAGCTTTCACTCCCCAATTATAGGTTGCCCCTGATTTTAGAAAGCAAGCTTTTTGATCTTGAGTTGGATTATATTCAGAATCTGTAATTGATTTAGTTATTCCATTGATTGATATGGAATATGATTGAAAGCAAGTTTCTTCGCATGCTTTTATCTGGCCATCTTCTTTCCAGCCGTCTTTGCTAGCTTTGGTATTGTCCCAATCTAATTTGACTGGGAGAAAAACATTATTAGAATCTTTTGAGCTTTCTGGCTCAAATGGATTAGTTGGGTAATTGGGATCATCATAATATCTTGGATTAGTTGGAGTCTCTAAGCATTCTCCGCCACAAGCGCATTGGCGACTTCCTTTTGTCCAATCGCTGCTTCCAGAACAAAGTTGCCAATCTAAGTCGCAAGGTTCGCTTATAGATGGTGAACCATAATAAGGGACTCCGGAATTACTCCAACTACCAGTTGACCAACTTCCATGGCTTTGGCAGGTAACGCTTCTGGTTTGATCTTGATATCCTATTCTGGTTTCAATATATTGGTTAGCACAGCCATTTCCTTGGCAGCGATACTCATCCCAATTTATGGTTCGATCTCCATCTGGCTTGTCTGGTTCGTCGCAGCCACCCCAATTGCAAGTTTCTATTTTTGTTATTGGATCTATAGAGCAATTATTACAATATTCCCAGCCGCAACTCCCGCATTCTTGTTTGGTGTTTTTTTCACAGGCCAAAACAGATTGTCCGCATAAAAGACCAAAAAATAGAATTATGAAGATTGGAAAAAAAGTTTTTTTGAGAAAGGATTGATTCATTATCGTTTTTATTCTTTTATTTTATCTTTTTTCCAAATTTTATCCAATTTTTAGTTATCCACTTGACTTAGATCTTTAATAGGGTATCCTTAAATTACGCCCTATGAGGGTATGGTTTTTATGTAAATATGGCTAGCAAGAACAAAATTGACTTGTCGATAACAAATATTAAATTCGCTGGTTTTCTAAAGGAAAACCTTTTTGGGCTTTTAACCGTAATGACGGTTTTTTTGTTTGTTTTAGCATCAATTATTTCAACTAAAACTCCAATTATAACAGAAACAGATAATTCTCAACCTCAAAATACCAATGATCTCTTTTTGGGCCCGATTAATAAGTTTTCCATAGAATCTCCAGATCTTGTTTTAATCCAGGAAAACAGCTTGAAAGCATCTCTGCCGCCAACCACTCTTTCCCCTCAAGTTTTAGGAGCTTTGGTGGGCATAGATTCTTTGCCCAGCGATAGGAAAAGCATTGTTGAATATGTGGTTGAATCAGGAGATACACTATCGAGCATTTCTCAGCAATTTAATGTCTCAATCAATAGTTTGCTTTGGGCTAATAATCTAAATAAAAACACAGTTCTGACTATTGGCAAAGCATTGGTTGTCCCGCCTGTTTCTGGAGTTATCTATCATGTCAAAAGCGGAGACACGGTTTCTAACATAGCCACAATCTATAAGGCCAAAATGCCAGACATTATAGCCTTTAATGAATTATCATCAGAGGGAGATATATTTCTGGGCGATATTCTAATGATTCCCGATGGAACCATGCCTGCCCCAGTTTCTGATTACAAACCTCAATCTGTTCCTTTGGCTTCAGGATACTTTGTTTATCCTATTGCCGCTCCCTACAGGATAACTCAGGGATTACACTGGTATAATGCAGTTGATTTCAGTCATGGTACTTGCGGCGAGCCAATTTATGCTGCTGCAGCCGGAACGATTATTAAAGCCAAAACAACCACATCAACATCTCGCTGGGCTTTTGGCGGAGGCGGCAACCATGTTACAATTTTACATCCCAATGGAGTGGTGACCTATTACGGACATTTATCTAAGATTTTTGTTGAACCTGGCCAAGAAGTTTCTCGATACCAGATTATTGGATTAATGGGTGGTCAGCCTGGAACTGCTGGCGCTGGCCTATCAACTGGCTGCCATTTGCACTTTGGAGTCACCGGAGCTCAGAATCCTTTTGCCAAATAATAGTAATTTAATAAGTTTGACCCTAAAACAAAACCGCCCGAAGGCGATTTTTTTGTTTAGTTTACTTCTGATTATCAGGCGTGTATTTTACTTCTGGTTGTCAAAAAAGTATTTTATATTTTTTATTCCGTCTCTCATCTCTTCAAAAGTGTATCGATAGTTTTTTATCACCTCTTTTAATTCTTCAATGTCTCTTTTCAGATTATAGGCATAATCTTTGATCTCGTTGACCTGCTTTCTCATCTCATCAACCTTGTATTCGATATCTCCAAGTTCGTCAGCCATATTTTTTAAAATATTAAATTAAAAACAAAAACAGACCTTTTTAATTTCATTGTTTTTTACACTTTAAACAAAACCTTGATTCAGGAGAAACCCGCAATCGGCTGGCATCAATTGGTTTTTTGCATTTCTCGCATATTCCATATTCTCCTTTTTGGATTTTTTCTAGAGCTAAGATAATGTTTTTGAGCCTTATCTCCAGGCTATGCTCAATTGGCAGCATGGTGCTGTATTGCTCAACCTCATCAGCTTCTTTTTCCAAATCAACGCCGCTGGTTCCTTCTCCCAAAGATGGAAAGCGAGTATCCCAATCTCCCGGTTCTTTTTCATCTTTTTCGGCAAAAACACCAAGCATTTTTTCTATCCGGGCTTTTTCTTTTTCCAATTTTACTTTTAAATTTTGAATTAATTGTTTATCCATTTTTTTAATTACAAATTAATTTGTTTAAAGTTAATAATTTTAGAAACCGCTTCTCTGACTTTCGTTTTAGAGATTTCGTCTTTTTCAAACGCCGACCAAAAAGCATCTAAGCCGAGATGAGTTGGGTTTCGCCATCCGGAAAGAATCATCAAATCTATCCCAGATTCAATTGGCTTGGTAATAATTTCTTTTAAGGTAAAGTTTTCAAGAAGAGAGTTTTGGTCTAGGTCATCAGAAATAATCAAGGGGTTCGTGCCCAATTTTTCTTTTAAGAATTGGATTCCCGAAGCTGAGAAAGTAAGCGGCAGCAAGGGGTCGATGTCTTGATAAACAACATTGGCAGCCATTACTAATTGAGGATTAGCTTCCATGGCTTTTACAAACTGAGAAATTTCTGGAGTTACGCTTATTTGAGACAGGACTTCTTCGGGGTTGACGCTAATTGTGCTGTATCCAGGAAAGTGTTTAATTGCGGTTAAAATATTGGCTGTTTTTTGGCCCTGAATCAAGGCCTTGGCTAATTCTCCTGTTTCTTGAGCTGATTTTTGAAAAGAGCGATTGTAGATAAAATCTCCTTCTTGAGATAAATCCAATAAAGGAGCCAGATTCAGATTAATTCCTAATTCCTTCAGCTCTTCTCCCCTTTTTTGGCCAATTGAAAAAGCTTGCTCAGCAGTGGCAATTTCAGATTGAGGAGTTTTTTCTTGCAAGAAACTAATTCGAGATATCGGGTCTCCTTCTTGGTCAATTGCCACTAATAGCGGCAGTCCGGTTTGGGCCAAAGAAAGGCTTTGCAAATCGCTAATCAATTTTTTCAATTGATTTGCATTTTGAATATTTTTAGAAAGAAGAAGAATGCCGCCAGGCTGATATTGCTTGAAGAAAGATTCTAATTGCGGAGTCAAGCTGGTTCCATCAAAGCCAACAATAAACAACTGGCCTAATTTTTCATCAGGCTTTGATGGGATATTGTCAATTATTTTTTTAAAGCTTTCCAAAGAAGAAGTGATGACAAAGTAATCTTCAAAATAGGCATAGCAGATTCCCCAATCATCTTTAGATAAAGTTAGATAGCGTAGTCCGATGTTTTTGTAAAAAGAAGTTCTAAAATATGGAACCAAGGGCTGGATTTTTTCTTGATCAATTGTAATATCGTTTTTAATTATTTCTGCTTCCCAGCTCTTTAAAAGAGCAATCAATCCTTGGCTTTCTTTAACCTTACTGATAAACGCTAGCCTTGGGCCTTGGGTTTGAGAATAAAGAGCTAAAGTATAATCTTTTTCTAATTTAGGATAAATTTCTGGCAGTAGCTCAGTGCCAAAAACAGCGATTAAAGGAATTTCGTCTAAGGACAAAGATCGGTTTTCTGGAACATATTTTAAAACAATTTGGTTCAAGCTGTTTTGAGCAGTTTCTTGGACCAGCGCCTGGTTCAAAACGCTTATTGTTTCCTGCTTCTCATTAATTTCAGAAATAATAGTGTCTTGAACTGTGATTAAAGGAGCAGGAGCAATGAATTCTAAAGGCTTGCTTTCTTCTGGCAAATTAGGTTGAATTTCTTCTGTCTTGGCTGGTTTAGCAAAAAAAGATTTTATCTTATCAAAAGAGATAATTTTATCCCAAGGCAATTTAATTGCCAAAAAAATCAGAGCAATACAAATAAGAATAATTAGTCCTCGAACCAGAATTTTTTTTGAAGAGCGTAATTTTTTAAAAGATTGAGGCGGTTGCTGTTTGGTTGTTTGTTCAATAGGCAGTTCATCTGGCGGTTCTGGGACAATCTCTTTTGGCGGTTCTGGAATAATATCTTTGACCTCTTTTTTAAATTCGGATTGCTGGTAACTAGATTGAGTAATCTTTTCTCTTTCTATCTTAGCCTCTCTTTCTCTGGCAGCAGCAACATCTTTTTCCATTGTCTTGATGTCCTCTCTTCTGAAATGAGTCAGCTTCTCGTCTTGTTTTTGATTATTGATTACTATCTCTTCGGCTTCTTTTTTTGTTAATTCTTCTTCAGCCATAAAGAAATTAATTTTTAATTAATTCTTTTAAAGAAAGATTTATTCTATTTTGGTCATCAATGGCAATAACTTTGACTCTGACCTTATCGCCAACGTTGACTACATCGGTTACTTTTTCTACTCTTTGAGAAGACAGTTTGGAAATATGAATCATTCCTTCTTGCCCAGGCAAGATTTCTACAAATGCTCCAAAGTCTAAGGTTTTGGTTACCTTGCCATCAAAAATTTCTCCTACCATTACTTCTCGAGTAAGGCTTTTAATCCAATCAACTGCTTTTTGCGCTCCCTCTTGAGTTTCGGCAGTAATGAAAACATTACCCGAGTCTTCAATGTCGATTAAAACTCCGCACTCTTTAATGATTTCATTGATAACCTTTCCTCCCTTGCCAATAACATCGCCGATTTTCTCAGGATTGATTTGAAGTGTAATGATCCGAGGAGCAAATGGAGAGAGTTCAGTTCTTGGCTTGGGAATTACCTTGGTAATTGCATCTAATATTTTAATTCTGGCTTTTTTAGCTTGTTCTAATCCCTCGGAAAGCATTTTGGTTGTAAGGCCAGTTGTTTTTACGTCCATTTGAATGGCGGTAATGCCTTTGGCAGTTCCAGCTACTTTTAAATCCATGTCGCCGTAATGATCTTCCGGTCCTTGAATGTCAGTTAAGATTTTGTAATTATCATTATCTTTGATTAGACCCATGGCAATACCCGCTACTGGAGCGCTGATGGGCACGCCAGCATCCATTAGGGCAATTGTTGAGCTGCAAGTTGAAGCCATAGAGCTAGAGCCATTAGAGGATAAAACCTCAGAAACAACTCTGATTGTGTAAGGGAATTTTTCTGGATCAGGCATGACTGCGGTTAAGGCTTTTTCAGCCAGCATTCCGTGGCCGATTTCTCTTCTGCCTGGACCCCTCATTGGGGCTACTTCTCCAGTTGAATAAGGCGGGAAATTGTAATGGTGCATAAATCTTTTTTCACCGATAAACTCCATTCCAGCCAATAGTTTGACATCATCGGGAGCTCCGAGAGTTAGAATAGAAAGAGTTTTGGTCTGACCTCGGCAAAAAAGCCCAGAACCATGGGTTCTTGGCAATATCCCAGCTTCAACACTAATTTCTCTTAATTCGTCAACTTTTCTGCCATCAGGTCTTTTGCCGTCTTTCAAGATTTTGTTTCTCATTAAAGAAACAGTTTCTTTTTCAATGAATTGTTTTAATAATCCAATTTTATTCTTAAAGTTATCGGGATCTTTTTGTTTTAATAATTCTAAAGCTTCTTCAAAAAGGCCGTTTGAAGCTTCTGCTTTTTCCTGTTTATTTTTTACAAAAACAGTTTCCTCTAATTTAGCCAAGATTAAGTTTTTGGCTTCTTGATCTAATTCGGTGCTATCAGAAGAAGAAAGAACAATTTTTTCTTTGCCAATTTCTTTAGCTATTTTTTTCTGAAAATCAATTAATTGTTTTAGGTACGGTTTAGCCCACTCCACAGCTTCAACGACTACTTTTTCTTCTACTTCTTTAGATTCGTTCTCAATCATGTTGACTAAAATTTCACCATTTTCTTCAACAGCCGAAATGGTCAAATCCAGATCGCTTTCAACTCTTTGGGTATAAGTTGGATTAAGAAGAAACTGGCCATCTTTTCTACCAATTCTTAAACCAGCCACTGGCCCAGCCCAGGGAATGTCAGATATTAAAAGAGATAAAGAGGCTGACAAAAGCCCAATAATGTCAGGATCGTTTTCTCTGTCCCAAGACAAGCAAGTAATTACTATTTGAATTTCTCTTTTAGTTTCTTGCAAAAAAAGAGGCCTGATCGCTCGGTCAATCAATCGGGCGGTCAGAACTGATTCATCTGATGGCCGGGCTTCTCTTCGGACATATCTTGAACCTAGAATCTTTCCAGCAGCATAATATCTTTCTTCGTAGCCGACTGTCAGAGGGAAATAATCCATTCCCTCTCTTTCAAAAGGAGAAATAACGGCAGTGGCTAAAACCAAAGTATCTCCAAAACGAAAAAAACAAGAGCCGTTGCTTTGTTCGGCTAAATTCCTGGTATTAACTATTAACTCTTTTTCACCTATTTTTAACTTGAATTCTTCAGTCATTTTAGTAGCTTTTAATAAGATTTTTTTTAAGGTTTTTTTCCAGATCAATAAACTCATCAACAACTTCTTTTAATCTAGCTGAAGATGATCGGCCAAAAGCGATCGCTTCAACTCTTTTGCCCTGGTTTTTTAAATATTCAACTAATTGGACAAAGTCGCCGTCTCCTGAGGCTAAAACAATAGTATCGACTGATGGCGCTATCCTGACAGCGTCAACGGTAATGCCAACGTCCCAGTCACCTTTTTTTAATCCGCCATAGAATTCTTGGAGATCTTTTATTCGAGTTTCAATTCCTAAATTAGCTAAAGCCTCAAAAAAAGGCTTTTCTTCTCCGGTTTTAGTTTTAATAACATAAGCAAAGGCTCGAATCAGGTTTCTGTCCTCAACGGCTGCTTTAACAACGGCTCTAAAATTAACTCGAGCCTGATAAAGATTCTTAGCTGAATGATACAAGTTTTGGACATCTATTAAAACAGCTACTCTTTGGGCTTGATGTTTGGCAGTGGTCATTATTTAGTACTTAAGCCGATTTTTTTAATAACACTATTATATCTTTTAGGATCCTCGTTTTTTACGTAATTTAAAAGAGATCTTCTTTTAGTAACCATTTTTAAAAGCCCTCTTTTGGAGTGGAGATCTTTTTTGTTCTGTTTTAAATGTAACAAAAGACGTCTGATCTCTTCAGTTAATAAAGCAACCTGGACTTCAGGAGAGCCAGTATCAAGTTTGTGTAATTTACATTTTTCAATAACCTTGGTTTTTTCTTCAGGTGTTAGCATATTATTTTAATTTTATTATTTTTTTGTTTTTACTTTTACAGTGCCCCCACCAGGACTCGGACCTGGAACCAATTGCTTAAGAGGCAACTGCTCTGCCAATTGAGCTATAGGGGCAAATTATCTATCGATAATTTCAGGGGCAAATTCAATTTATGGACATTTTATCTGCCACCAACTTCCTAAACCAGTCCACTGTGCTACGCCAATTGCGGTTAAAAAAGTATCCAATAATGCCCAAGAAGCCAATATGATTGCTATGCCAATTGCAACTGCGGTAATTATATTTTTAGCTTCTTCGTAAGAAGCCCTATTATCTCTGGCAGTTACCATTTTGAATCCTCCCCAGGCAACTAATCCGGTTGCTACTGTCGGGACGATATAAGTTAGAAAATATTTTATAAGATTATCTAATAGAACAAATAGGTGGCAAAATTGGCATTGCTCGTTGGAATCAATTAATCCGTTATTATTTTGATCTATCCCGCAGGGCACTAAAGCAGCATAAGCGCTGTTGGCTGTTAAAAATAAAAAAAGAGCTATTGCTATTAATATTTTTTTGTTTTTAATTGTTATTTTTTCACTTTTCATTGTTCTATAGTGCCCCCGGAGGGGCTCGAACCCCCAGATCTCCTGTTCCGAAGACAGGCGCTTTATCCAATTAAACTACGGGGGCGTTAATTGAGCATTATTGAGATATTTTAACAGGTAAATTGAAAAAAGCAAGGCTTCGGTTTAAAATGAAATTATGGTTATTCCCAAAGAAGTTAAATCTATTATCCTAAAGCTTCAAAAGGCTGGTTTTGAAGCCTTTATTGTCGGCGGTTGTGTCCGCGATTTTTTATTAAAAAAAACCCCGAATGATTGGGACATCACCACTAACGCCAAACCCGATCAAATTCAAAAGATATTTCCCCAAAGCTTTTACGAAAACCGATTTTTCACTGTCAGCGTCCAGACTAAGAATAAAAAAGCCAATTTAAAAGAAATTGAAATTACGACCTATCGATCCGAAGCTCAATACGGCGACCAGCGCCATCCTGATTTGGTTAAATTTGCCAAGAATTTAGAAGAAGATTTGTCTAGAAGAGATTTCACCATCAATGCAATGGCTTTATCTTTTTCCGAGACCAAAACTCCGAAAATAAAAATAATTGATCCGTTTGATGGACAAAATGATTTAGAAAAAAAGACAATCAAAGCAGTCGGCGATCCGCAAAAAAGATTTGGAGAAGACGCTTTAAGAATGATCAGGGCTGTCAGATTGGCTGTTCAATTGGGCTTTTTAATTGAAGAAAAAACCAGTCAAGCAATTCAAAAGAACTCCAATTCTTTGAGACTCATTTCAGCTGAAAGAATCAGAGACGAATTGACTAAAATTATGGGCAGCGAAAAAGCAGCTCAAGGAATCGAGCTTTTAAGAGAATTAAATCTTTTAAAATATATTATTCCCGAACTGGAACAAGGTTACAAAGTAAGCCAGAATAAGCATCATTTATATGATTGTTACGATCATTCTTTGAAATCTTTAGAATATGCAGCTAAAAAGAATTTTAATCAATATGTTAGAATAGCTGCGCTATTACACGATATTGGTAAGCCAATCACCAAGCAGGGCCAAGGCAAAGAAGCAACTTTTTACGGCCATGAAATGGTGGGAGCTAAAATGACCCAGAAGATTTTAGAGCGATTAAAATTTCCCAAAAAAGATGTTGAAAAAATTACCAAGCTGGTCAGATACCATCTTTTCTATTATCATCCCGATGAGGTTAACGAATCTTCAATCAGAAAATTGCTCCGCAGTGTTGGCCAGGAAAGCATAGAGGAGTTGATTCAATTAAGAATGGCAGATAGAATAGGTTCTGGCTGCCCTAAGGCTGAGCCCTATAAATTAAGGCATCTTAGATATGTTATTGAAAAAGTGTCTGGCGACCCAATTTCTGCCAAGATGTTAAAATTGACCGGCAATGACATAATGAAGATTTTAAATATCAAACCTGGGCCAAAAATAGGACAAATCTTAGATGTTTTATTGGGCAGCGTTTTAGACAATCCTTCTGATAATAAAAAACAGGCCTTAGAAAAAGAGATTAAAAGATTAGGGCAATTGCCGGAAAAAGATTTGGCTGATTTGTCTCAAAGAGCCAAGCAGGAAAGAGAAAAGATTGAGATTAAGAAAGATGAGATGGTCAAACAGAAATATTGGGTAAGTTAACGGGGTGTAGTATAACGGTAGTACGCGGGGTTCGGGACTCCGTAGCCTGGGTTCAATTCCCAGTACCCCGAGGGCCTATAGTACAGTTGGTAATATACCGCATTCGCATTGCGGAGACGCGAGTTCGAATCTCGCTGGGTCCACCAATTAAACGTTTTACAAAAATTAGATTTCTTTTTTATTCTTCGCAATGATATAATAAAGGGATGAAAGACGTTAAAAAAACTAAATCCTTCACCCTCATCGAACTTCTAGTAGTCATTGCCATCATTGGTCTTCTTTCTTCCATTGTCCTGGTAGCTACAGGTTCAAGAGACAAAGCCAGGATAGCCAAAGGACTAGAGTTCAGCCAAACCATCCAGAATACCATTGGTTCAGAAGCAGTAGGCATCTGGAGATTTGAACAGAACAGCCTTGATTCATCTGGATACAACAATCATGGCATTGTTACTGGGGCTGTATACACTGATGGAATACTTGGCTCAGCTCTTTCTTTTGATGGGGTTGATGACTATGTTGATTGTGGGAGTAATAGTAGCTTAAACGTTAGAGACATGATCACCGTTGAAGCTTGGGTGAAGCCGAATACTTTAGCTACTAGCGATGCTACTCAACAGGGCATTTATGCCAGAAGCAGTAATTATTCTTTTCTCTTACTCAGTTATGCATATGGAAAGATATACGCTCTCCAATCCTGCAATGGATCTACCTGGAATAGTTATTATCTAACTCCGTCTGGGATACTTCAAATAGGTATATGGACGCATATAGTGGCAACATATGATTCTTCAACTGGTAAAACTTCAATTTATGTGAATGGTGAACCAGCCAATGCCAGTGCACAATTAATAGGATCAGCTTGCCAAGTTTATTCTATTGCACAAACTTACATAGGCTCATGTTATAACGCAAAAAGATTCAACGGTCTTATAGACGAAGTTCGCATTTACAGCCAAGTTCTCTCAACGTCAGATATCCAGCAATTATATGTTGAAGGATTAGAAAGACACAAAGATCTGGCAATTTAATAAATTCAGTTTATCAATATTTATTAATAATTAACCAATAAAAATATGAGCAAAATTGGATTAATAATAGACGAAGGAGCTGATTTAACTCCAGAGATAATAGAAAAGTATCAGATTGCAGTTGTTCCTTTAAAAGTAGAATGGCCATCAGAAATAATGGAGTTATCTGGTGAAAACATTTTTCATAAAATGCGTGAAGCTGATAAAAGAGGCATAAAAATTTTCTGCAAAACATCTCAACCATCGCCTAAAGATTTCTTGGATATTTTTAAAACACAATTAGATAAGTTTGATAAGGTTATCTATATATCTATCACTTCCAAACTGTCAGGAACATATAATTCAGCGATTCAAGCAATCAATTTTTTGCCCGAAGAGCAAAAGAACAATGTTTTTGTCATTGATTCTTTAAATGCAATCTGCGGAGAGGGACTTTTAGCCTTAAAAGCAGCTGAATTGATTAATAAAAGCGATGATATTGAAGCTATTGTAAAAGAATTAAGAGAAACTCCTGTTCAAATTCATCTTTACGCAATTCTTGAAGATCCCAAATGGCTAGAATATGCTGGACGGCTTTCTCCAACATCAGCTAATTGGGTTAGAAGGGCAGCTGGATTTGGCATTAGGCCAATTTTGGGATTTAAAGAAGGAATACTCAAGCCAATTGGAGTCAAAACCGGAGTCAAAGATATTCCCGAAGCTTTATTCCAAGAGCTTGAATCTAAGACAAAAAAATCCCGCCAAGAGGGGAAAAAGATTAAAGTTTTTATTTCTCATATTATTAATTTGGAAGGAGCTAAAAAATTAGAAAAGTTGATTAAAGAAAATTTAAACAACTCAGAGGTTGTTTTGATTTCTTCAGTTGATTATATTGTTGGCAGTATTGTTGGACCAGGCCTTGTCGGCCTGGCTTGGTATGCCGAATAAGAACCATTCGTCGCTTCGCTCCTCAGAACCTTGTTTTTTTCACTTCGTTCAAAAAATAACTAGTAGGCATCCTCTAAAGTTCCTACGCCATCACCCAAATCATTCAGGGTGATGGTTTTTCCTTTAAGCCTTAAAGTTAATTCTTTAGGAACAACGCAATATTCAACATAAGTTAATGTTCCGCCGCCCTTCATGACAAATTTCTTTTTGGCGTAAGCCTCTAGGATAATTTTGGCGTAATTGTTTTTATCTTGTCCTTCCAGTGTCCAAATTAAAGAATCGCTGGATTTAGATATTATTAATTCTGGTTTGTGAAAATTAATGATTTTATTCTCAATATTGTCGTAGAAATTTATTGATCGCTCAAGGTGTATTTTACCGGGTTTGATGTCAGAGAATCTGAGCATTGAGCCATTTTTAAAAATTATTCTAATCCAATTATAGGTAAAGTGAGGAGCAACAGCCACAACTTTTTGTAAATGCCCGGTTCCATTAAATGTTTTTCCATAAATGGTTCCAGAAACATCAGGATAAAGATTAAAATAGCCAGCTCCAAGTGGCGGCCAAAAAATGCCGTAAGTTTCTTTGTTTCTTTTGATTAAGCTATTTTCGTGACTGATATTTAAATCAACAATATCGCCTATCTTAAGTTTATAATGAGGAAAACTGCCCTCAAAAATTAATTCTTTATTATCAATTTTAGTAATAATTTTTTTATCAAGTATTTTAACAATAGCATTGGTGTCTTTCAGATTAATTACCTTAGTTCCATCATAAAGCCAGCCGCTTACAGCTGATTTTGCTTCATTTTTATTCATTCTTTTAAGTGCCATCTCAGTATTATCAATCCACATTTTTTTGCCATATTTTCTGCAAATCATCAGCATTAGTTGGATCGGCCTTGGCCCATAATTGCCAAAAAACAAAAACCACCAATACTCTTTTCCCAATGGTGGCAAACTTTCAAAATTATACATGATTCGGTCTACTAGTTTTTGATCAATGTCAGGACCATGTATTTTAGAAGTAGTTCTAAAAAGATTATATGTTTTTTTAAGCCCTGAGATATCGGGTATTCTAATCATTGTTTAAGACAATATAAATTCTTTGAATGGCAGTAATATTAGACAGAATGGCCAGAATAATAATACAAAATAGTGTCCAATTAAGATTAAAGATGCCTAAAAATACAGCCAAAGATTCTAGGATCATCCTTTCTCCTCGGCCAATCAATCCTTTTTTCAATTCAGTTTTTAATATTTCCTTTTCTTTGCCTGCAGCTTTGGCATAAGTGGTCATAAAAGAGCCAAGCAGGGCGAACAAAATCCAGATGTAGTTTGGAAACAATATTTTAGGCATTGGCAGGAATAAAAAACCGAACAGAATCATTGCTTCAACATAGCGATCTAAAATCGTATCCAAATAAGCCCCTTTGTTAGAAGCAGTATTGGTTTTGCGCGCTACAGCGCCGTCAACAAAATCTAAAAACGAAGCTATCAATAGTAAGATTAGAGCAATCTTTAGATTATTGGCAATCATGAATTTCAGGCACAACAAAGCTAACAGAATCGCTAAACCAGAATATTGATTAGCAGTTAAAAATTTAGAAAAAAAGTCGCCAACTACATTTTCTAACCATTTAAATTGTGTTCTTTTTTCAGACAGCATAAATTTTTAATATAATATTTAGTTTTTGCCCAACTTCTTTGTAAAAAAGCAATTCCTTTAAAAAAGACATTAGTTTCTTTACCCATTGGCTTAACCCTTTTGTTTTTAATTTGTTCAAATATTTGACCAATTGATAGTTTTTCCCCGGGGATTTCTAGAAAAGATCGGCCAACAAACATTGAACTGTGGGCATCGGATCCGGCGCTTATTGCTAAATTGTGTTTTTGTGCCCAACTCAAAGCTTTTTGATTGTTGTTTTTAAAAATATTGGCGTTTAAAACCTCGACGGCATCAATAGACTCAATGATATCTTCTAAATTGTTTTTAAAAGAGCAACTGAATCCGAACGGATGCGGTATTATCACCCATCCGCCAGCCTTTTTAATTTCTAAAATTGTTTCTTGAGCTGAAAGACCATTGGGAATTATCTCTTTGACATTTAAACCCAAAATATCGCCTTCTTGGCTTTTTATCTCAATTCCCGGAATAACCAGAATCGGCTTGTTAAAAGCCGCTTTAATTGCCTCAATCGCTCCATTTATTTCTCCATGATCGCAGATGGCAATACAGTCAAGCCCTCTTTTAAGAGCTGCTTTGACTATTGCCTCAGGGGAAGATATGCTATCGTAAGAATAGTTAGTATGAACATGAAGGTCAGCTTTCATTGGATAATTTTACATCTAAAATAACTAACAATCAATTTCTAATATGTCTAATTTCGTTTTATCTTGTTTCTATTTTTTTCTCCCAGCTTACTTGACTAATATGATTCCCTCTTTATCGGCCACTCTGGGAATATTTAAATTTTTAGCCAAACCAATTGATGCTGGCAAACAATTTATGGGCAAGCCCTTGTTGGGGGATCATAAAACTTACAGAGGTTTAATTTTGGGGTTATCAACTGGAATTTTATTTGTTTTCTTTCAAAAATGGCTTTTTATCAATTATTTGTCAATGCAAAGTATCAGTATTATAAACTATTCCAAGATCAATATCTGGAATTTTGCCCTATCAATGACTCTGGGAGCAGTTTTTGGCGACTTGATTTTCGCTTTTATCAAAAGACGTTTAGATTTAAAGCCAGGAGCGAGGTTTATGCCTTTTGACCAGACTAATTATGTTTTTGGCGCAGCTCTCTTTTTGTTTGTTTTTTCTAAGATCAAAATTGATTTATCTGTTTGGTTGGTTCTTCTCGTTTTAACCTTTATTCTGCATGTTGGCGCTACCCAAATTGGTTATAGATTGGGCTTGTCGAAGAGCCGATGGTAAGATAAAATTAATTAAATAATATTGTAATATGTCAATTGCTCCAGAAATCTTTTTACAATTATTTTTAGAGAGTTTTGTCGAAAACCTGCCCAGTCTTATTTGGGCAATTTGGATTTTTATTATCGGCCTTTTTGTTTCCAAATGGGTTGGCAATTTGATCCGCCGCTTTTTAGAAAAAACCCAACTTAACCAAGCTATTAAAAGAATGGACCTAGAAGAAAGGTTGATGACTCCCGAAACCTATTTCGATGCTCCTAAATTTTTCGGCCACATTACCAGTTGCTTTGTAGTTGTCCTTTTCTTAATGGCTTCAGCAGAAATTATCGGCTTGCCTCAATTAAGTCAGCTTTTAGCTCAAGCCATTACTTATTTTCCCAATATTTTTATTGCTTGTTTAATTTTTATTGTTGCAGTTTTCGGCACTGATTTTTCTCAGAAAATAATGATTGCTGTTTTAGAAAAAGAAAAGATTACTTATTCCCGCTTTTTGGGACGAATTATTCGTTGGATAATTTGGAGTTTGTCGATATTGGCCATTCTTTATCAACTTCAAATTGCGCCAGACCTCATCAAGACAATTTTTATTGGTTTTGTTGGGACAGTAGTCATGGCTGTGGGCATTGCTTTTGGCCTTGGCGGAAAAGATATAGCTGCCAAAATCTTGAAGGAATTTGGGGAAAAAGTTCGTTAATCATATGGACTATTTAACTCCAAAGGAATTAAAGAAAATGATGCTTTTGTCCTGCGAGCGAGTTGAAAGAGACAAGGAGGAGATAAACAAGATTAATGTTTTTCCAGTACCCGATCAAGATACAGGGACCAATTTAGCCAAAACTCTGGCTGGTATTAAGAATGAAATTCAGGATAGAGATTTCGATAATTTAAGTAAAATTTCTAATGCTGTTTTAACTGGGGCAATGACCACCGCCCAAGGCAACGCCGGTATTATTTACACCGGTTTTTTAGCTGGATTTTTTTCGCCCTTGGAAAAACAAGAATCTATTGGAACACGAGAACTGGCCCAATCTTTCAGGAGCGGCTATCAAAGAGCCAGAGCCAGTATTCAAGATCCCAAAAGAGGAACCATTCTAGATGTCATTGAAGCGACTGCCCAGTCTTTTGAAAAAGGATCCTTAAAAGAAAAAAATATTATTACTCTATTGCGAACAGCAGTCCAAGAAGCCAAAAAGGCTTTGATAGAAACGCAAAACCAAATGGAACTTTTAAAGAAAGCCAATGTTGTTGATGCTGGTGGAATGGGTTTTCTAATGATTTTAGAAAGCTATCTTGATGCTTTAGATGGAGTAGAAGAAGAGAAAATTAAGGTTATTACTGAAAGACCATCAGAGCAGGTCAGAAGATTCATTCAAACCATTTCTAATCGCTATGAAATAGTCGCTTTGATAGAACATCCGAAAATGACTGAAAAAATCATTAAAGAAAAATTAAGCCGATTTGGCAACAGTTTAGACGTTGTCAGTTTTGGCAATCAAATGAAAGTTCATATTCATACCGACACTATTGAAGAAGCTAAGGAAATTATAAGGATGGCCGGAGAGATCAAAGAAATCAGAGTTGAAGATATGGCCAGAGAAGCAGCTGGAGAAGAATCGGTGCGCAGTTTTTCTGTTGGAATTATTGCCGACAACTGTTCAGATCTGACCAATAAGATTGTTGAAAGGTATCATATTGGCATTATTCCCTCTTTATCTGATCCTTCAGATTTTGTTAATATTTGTGATCAACAATTAGCAAAGTTTAAAAATTTATTAGTGATTGTCAGCTCTTCCGGACTTAGCCAAAATTATCAAAAAGCCATGGAGTTTCGATCAAAACTCTCCAATCCTTACAAAGTTTATGTTTTTGATTCTTTGAATATCAGCTCGGGCCAGGCCTTATTAGTTTTAAAAGCCATTGGACTGGTCAAAGAACAGAGAGAAATGAGAGAGATTATCAAGATACTTAATAAAAAAACCTTAGAACTTCAAACCTATGTTTTTTTGCCGCTTTTGGATAAAACCAAGCAAGATAATCAATCTTCATTTTCTGTTCCAGAACATATTATAGAATGGGTTAAAAGATGGCAAGGCATTGGCTTTGGGCCGTTAATTGGTTTGAGGAAAGGCCAATGGGCCAGAGTTGGTTCTTGCTTTAGGGTTCAAGATGCTTCGGATGCAATTTTTAGAGAAATTAGAAAGCAAAGCAAAAAATCAAGAAAAAGTGGCCAAAAAATCAGGGTGGTTATTTCTCATAAAGACAATATCGAGCAAGCTAAAGCATTAAAAAATAGATTAAAAACAATAGGGGCCGAAGTTTCTTTTACCAATTCTATTGCTTCTGTTTTTGACCAAGCTATTATTAAAGGAAGCTTAATTGCTTCTTGGGACATAATAGACGGAAATTATTAATCTAAAAAAATGAACAATATAATTTATTCAATTTTGTTCTTTGTTCTTTCTTATCTTTTAGGATCTTTTCCAACTGCTTATTTAATTGTCAAAAAACATTTAAATATAGATATCAGGAAGGAAGAAAGCAAAAATGTCGGCGCTTTAAACGTAATGCGAGTTACCAGCAAGCCTCTGCTTTTTTTAGCAACAGCCTTGATTGATGCTTTCAAGGGTGCTCTGGCTGTTTTGATAGCTAAACATTTTTCTTATCTTGGATACAACCAACTTTTGATGATGACCATCGCTAGTTTTGGAGCAGTTTTGGGACATTGTTTTTCTATCTATTTTAAGATTAAAGACGGTAAATTTTCTGGCGGTAAAGCCCAAGCTTCTTTGATTGGAATATTGTTGGCCCTAGATTTTAATTGGCTGTTTCTGCCTTGGGCAATTGTGGCCATTATTTTTATTTTAGCCACTCAAAGTTTTTTCTTCGGCCAGTTTATGGGCAATCTTTTTCTGCCATTGATCGGCTATTACCTATCTCCAGGTTATTTTTGGGCCTGTCTTTTAATGGCAATTCCAATTTTTATTAAGCAATGGCCGAGCGTTATCCCAGCTTTCAAAGGCGAAATACCTAAGTGGTATTATAAGAGAAAAAATCAAAGCAATGTTTAAAGCTATTATTATTGGAGCTGGTCCAGCTGGTTTAATTGCCGGCAAGTATTTGGACAACTCTTTAATCCTGGATAAGAAAAAAGAAATCGGCAAGCCAGTTCAATGCGGCGAAGGCTTGAGCCGAGTAGCTTTGTTGTTGCAAGGAATTACCCCTGACCCTAGTTGGATTTCTACAATTATTAAAAAAATTGAAGTAATTGCCCCTTCAGGAAAAAAGATTAATTTGCAAGATGCCGAAGCTGGCTATGTTTTAGACAGGGTTGCTTTTGAGAATTTTTTAGCCAAACAATGCAAGGCGGAAATAAAATTAGAAACTAAAGTAGTTGATTTTAAAAGAGAAAAAGACTGCTGGGCAGTCTATACTGAAAAGGGAGATGTTTATAGGTCTCAATACATTATTGGCGCCGATGGTCCCCTTTCGATAGTCAGAACCAAGCTTTTTGGAGGCAAGATTGGGGTCTTGCCAACTTATGAATATTTGGTTGAGCTTGAAAAAGAATTGCCAACCTCAGTGATGAGATTATATTTTGATCAAGAAAAATATCCTAATGGCTATGCCTGGATTTTTCCAAAATCAAGCCATACTGCCAATATCGGGCTGGGAGGGTACAAAGAATTAGATAAAAGATTCAAGTATCTTATGGATACGGTTGTTGTTCCTGAATTTGGCAATTACAAGCTTTTAGCCAATAAAAGCGGAACAATTACTTACGGTGGCATGAGAATCAAATTATTTAATGACAATGTTTTTCTGGTTGGAGATGCTGGAGCTTTAATTGATCCAATCTTGGGTGGAGGGATTAACAATGCCATGGTTTCAGCCAGATTAGCAGCTGAAGCGATTCTTAATAATTCCAGCCATTTTTTTGAAAAGAAATTAAAATCAATGTCTTATTTCAGCCAAGACCTGATGTATGCTCAAAAAGTTTTATATAATTTGCCCAATTCAGTTCTAAATGAAATTGTTGATGTTTTAGAAAGCAAGAGTCTGCTTTACCTTAAAACTCTGCCCGGTCTTTTCGAATTTTTTTCTAAGCCAAAATTAAGAAGCCGAGCTTGGCAATTATTTAGGCTCTTTTCGATTCTTCAGAGAAGCGGAACTAGTTTTGGATAATTTTACCAACTGGTTACTGCCGAGGGATCTTTAAAGCTGACCAGAATTGCTAAAAGAACTATAAGCATGGCAATTTTAGCTAGATTTTTAGCTTTGGTTGATGGTTGAAAAAGAGAGTAAAGAAAAATTAAGTCGCTGATTGAAACGATTTGAAGATAAGTATTTTTTAAAAGTCCGGAGAAATAAGGAAGAGGAGAAAGAATAACTGCCAAACAAATAAAGCCTCGAGCAATTTCTTTGGCATTTTTGATTCCCGAACCAATAGGAAGCGTGTCTAAGTTCATTGCCCGGTCTCCTTTGATATCTTCAATGGTTTTAAAAATTTCTCTTCCCATATTGGCCAAAAATGCCAGTCCTGATAAAATTCCCACCAGCCTGAAATCAAAGGTAACCATGGCGCCGAATAAAAAAACAGATCCAGCCAGCCAGCTGACCATAATATTTCCCAATAGCCATTGTTTTTTAAATATTTTGGCGTAAAAAAATTCAATCAAACTATTAAAAAGAGCCAGAGCAAAGCAATAAACATTGGTAAGGGTTCCAAAAACAAGGCTGGAAATGAATAGAAATAAACTGTAACTTAAAGCCGTTCTGACTGTCATCCTTTGGCTAGGTAATGGTCGATGAGGGGCATTGATTTTATCAATTTCTATATCATAGTAATCATTGATTGCCATGCCAGCTCCAGTCATAAGGAAAACAGTTAAGAAAATATATAGAGAAGCAGGACAAAGCGGGGCACCGGCGATAATAGTACCCGCCACTGCTCCCAGTCCAGCTATCAACGAGGTTCCTGGCCGAATAATCTCAAGATAAGGATTCATATAGGTTAAATAATAGACAAAATGGCTGAAAATACAAGCCATCTTTCCTATTAAAGCAATAACCAGTATACTTATACTATAATAACTATTAATCAGTTTAAAACTTATTATGCCCGACGATAAAGACAACAAATCAAAAGAATTTATTGAATATTTAGAATCAAAAAGGCCAGAAATAGATAAAATCATTGAAAAATATCTTCCTAGAAAAGCCACTCAAGAGTGGTTAAAGTTTGTTTTCTGCGAGCCTCGCTATGCTTATAGCCCAGATGCTGCTGATGCTGTATTCATGAAGCCAATTTGGAATTTTATAGATAGAGGAGGCAAAAGATGGAGGCCAGTCTTGTTTTTGTTAATTGCTGAAGCAGTTGGCGGTGATTTGGAAAAAATTCAAGACATCGTAATGATTCCAGAAATTGTTCATAACGGAAGCATTATTGTTGATGATATTGAAGACCAGGGAGAGTTAAGAAGAAATCAGCCATGCCTGCATAAGATTTTTGGCCTAGATGTTGCCATCAATGCCGGAAACTTTATGTATTTTTATCCTTTATTAGCTTTAATTAAAAACAAAGACCAGTTCAGCTCGGATACTCTAGTGAAAGCCTACGAAGCTTATATTCAGGAAATGATTAATATTCATCTTGGCCAAGGAACGGATATTTTTTGGCATAATGGCAAAGCAATTAATATTGAAGAAGACGAATATTTGCAAATGTGCGCTTATAAAACTGGCTGTCTTTCCAGAATGTCAGCCAAGTTGGCAGTTATTTTATCTGATGGCAGCGACCAACTGATTGAAGCAGCTGGCCGAGTAGCTGAAGCAATGGGAGTTGCTTTCCAAATTCAAGATGATATTTTAGATATAATTTCTGAAGGAGAAGAAAGAGAGAAGTTCGGCAAAGTGTTTGGCAATGACATCAAAGAAGGCAAAAGAACCTTGATGGTAATCCATGCTTTAAAAAAAGCCACCCAAGAAGATAAAAACAGACTAATAGAGATATTAGACAAGCATACTGATGACATGAAGGAAAGAGAAGAAGCCATAGCCATAATTAAAAAATATGGCAGCGTCGAATATGCTCAAGCCAAAGCTAAAGAAATTATGGGAGATGCCTGGCAAGAAGCTGAAAAGCTTTTACCTGAATCTCCAGCTAAAAAAAGGTTGGAAGAGTTCGTTAATTTTTTAATTACAAGAAAAGTATGATCCCTCAAATAGGAAAAGTTGAAAAATATATCAATGAGCGAGTTAAAAAAGACGGGGCAATCCTTTCCATTTTGATTGACCCCTGCGATTATTCTACGCCCCAAAAAGCCATTGAAACAGCTTTATCAGCAGTTGAAGCTGGCACCGACATGTTGGGAGTTGGCGGCAGCACTGGAGCGCAGGGCGAGTTGCTAGATTCGGTCATTAATGGAATCAAAAAAAAGACCGATATTCCCATAGTCTTGTTTCCAGGCAACATTGCCACTATTTCAGCATCAGCCGACGCTTTGCTTTTTATGAGTTTATTAAATTCTAGAAATCCTTATTGGGTTTCTGGAGCTCAAATGCTATCAGCGCCGATTATTAAAAAAATGGGCATAGAAGCTTTGCCCACTGGCTATATTTTGGTTGAACCAGGAGGAACTGCTGGCTGGGTTGGTGATGCTAATTTGATTCCCAGAAACAAACCCAAACTTGCTGCCGCTTTAGCTCTTTCAGCTCAACTTGGCGGCCGAAGGTTCGTTTTCACTGACGCTGGCTCAGCTGCTTTTGACCATATTCCCCTAGAGATGATAGCAGCTGTCAGAAAGGCAATTGATGCTATCTATATTGTTGGCGGGGGAATTAGAACTCCCGAACAAGCTGGCAAAGTAGTTGAAGCTGGGGCTGATTGTTTATTCATCGGCACGGCTGCTGAAGAAACTAAAGATGTAAAAACACTAGTTAAAGAGTTTGTAAAAATCATTAAAGAAAAAGGAAAATTAAAGCTTTCTAAATAATAGAATTGATCTATTAAATATTATGGAGTGGCTAATGTTTGTTATTGCTTCTTATATTTTGGGCTCAATCCCCTCTGGCTATATCATTACCAAGCTTTCGGTCGGAAAGAACGTATTGGAAATTGGCTGGAGAAAAACCTCGGGCTCGAATGTTTTTAAAAACGTAGGGATTTGGCAAGGAATTTTAACTGGTTTTTTAGATGTTTTAAAGGGATACTTTGCAGTCAGGTTGGCTCAGTATTATGGTCAGCCAATCTTGATACAAGTATTATGCGGAACAGCTGCTGTTATTGGCCACAACTGGTCTTTGTTTTTAAGATTTAATGGCGGTCGCGGAATAGGAACTTTTGGCGGCGCCTTATATGCTTTTTCTCCAATCATTTTCAAACTGGGACTGATCCCCTTCGTTTTATTAGGAATCATTTGGAATTTATCTATTGGAACCATTGTTATGTTGGCCCTAGTGTTTTATTGGGGAAACAAGTTTGGCTTATCAAATTCAGTAGGCTTATTGGTCCAATTATGCTTATTGCCATTTTTTTTAAAACGCCTTAGTCCAATTGGCGAATTAAAAGACCCAGTGGTTAGAAAAAAAATCTTATTAAATCGTTTGATTTTTGATGATGATATTTATAAGGGCTGGAGAATCAAAAGGATAATAAGCAAATTGACAAAAAAGTAATTTCTGTTATTATTTGAATAACAGTCCGTTGTCAAACGGACTTTTTGCAAGAATAACTAATTTTTTTAAATTATGATCGAGATAAGAGACTTTACATCAGCGGTTAACCAAATTTCAGAGGAAAAAGGAATTTCCGCTGAAAAAGTTTTAGAAACAATTGAGCAGGCAATAGCCGCTGCTTACAAAAAGGACTATGGAAAAAAAGGACAGATCATTAAAGCCAAGCTTGATGCACAATCAGGTGAAGTTAAGTTTTGGCAAGTAAAAATAGTGGTTGATCAAGATTCTCTCTATTCTGAAGAAGAATTAGAAGGCTTAAAAGACAGAAAAGAAGACGAGGAAGAAGAGACTGACGGCAAAAAAGTTAAATTCAATCCAGAAAAACATATTATGATTGATGAGGCCCAAAAAATTGATGAAAAAATTAAAGTCGGAGATGAATTAGAAACTTTTTTGGAATCTAAAAAAGATTATGGCCGAATTGCCGCTCAAACTGCCAAGCAGGTTATAATGCAGAAACTAAGAGAAGCAGAAAGAGAAAGCGTTTTTGGAGAATACAAAGACAAAGAAGGTGAAATTTTATCTGGCATTGTTCAAAGAATTGAAGGCAGGAATATCTTTTTAGACATTGGCAAAACCTTAGGAGTATTGGCTAAAGAAGAGCAGGTGCCAGGAGAGTTTTACAGGCCTGGCCAGAGGTTGAAAGTTTTTGTTGTCCAGGTAGAAGACACTCCCAGAGGGCCAAGAGTTTTTCTATCTAGAGCTTACCCTAAATTAATTTCTAAATTATTCGAACTGGAAGTTCCAGAAATAGCCAGCAACCAAGTTGAGATTAAAGCCATTGCTCGAGAAGCCGGCTCTCGTACTAAAATTGCCGTTGCTTCAAATGCTGAAGGAATTGATCCTATTGGAGCAGCTGTTGGCCAGCGAGGAACAAGAGTCCAGGCAATCATTAATGAATTGGGCGGAGAAAAAATAGACATTATTGAATGGTCTGATGATCCTGCCAAATTTATCGCCAATTCTTTATCTCCAGCTAAAGTCTTAGAAGTGGAATTGATGCCCAAGAATAAGGTTCTTTGCATTGTTCCTGAAGATCAGTTGTCTTTGGCTATTGGCAAAGATGGCCAGAATGTCAGATTGGCTGCCAAGCTTACTGGTTGGAAGATAGATGTCAGGGGCAAAGAGGAAAAAGAAGAAGGCTTGCCAGTTGAAGAGCCAGAAAAAGAAGTTGAAACAAAAGAAACAAAAGAAGCAGAAGAAGCCAAGCCAATAGAGGCACCTGAAAAAAAAGAAAAAGCTAAAAAAGCAACTAAAACTAAAAAATCAAAAGAGAAGAAAATAAAAGAATAAATTAAAAACATGAAAGAAATAAACAAGTTTGTTTCTACAAAAGAAATAATTATTATTGGTCATAAAAATCCCGATACTGACACTGTTGTTTCTTCTATTCTATTGGCTGAGTTAATTAATCAGGCTCAAAAACCAGTTGAAGGAAGGGCAGTGGCCAAAGCATCGGGAGAGATTAATAAAGAAACTAAATTTGTTTTGGATCATTTTTCTCAAGAAGCTCTTACTAAAATTGATTCTTTGGCTTCTCAAGACGTATTTTTAGTTGACCATGGCGAATTTGAACAGTCGATTCAAGGAATCGAACAAGCCAATCTGGTTGGAGTATTAGACCATCACAAAATGGGAGGAATTATTACCAGCTCTCCAATTTTTTATCGATCTGAGCCCAAGGGTAGCACCGCCACGCTTATAGCTGAAATGTTTTTTAATAATCAGATTACTCCAAGCAAAAAACAAGCTGGATTATTATTAGCAGCCATCATTTCTGATACTTTAAAGCTCACCTCTCCTACCACTACTCAAGACGATAAAGATATGGCTAAAAAATTGATTGAGATTTCTCAAGAAGATATGGAAAAGTTAGCTGACCATATTTTTGAAGCTAAATCTGACATTTCGGGAATTTCTCCTCAAGATTTGGTTAATAAAGATTACAAAGACTATGAAGCTGGTGGAAAGAAGTTCGGATTCGGAGTATTAGAAACCGTCCTTCCTCAAAAAGCCGAAGAAATCCAAGATGGCATATTTGCTGCCCTAGAGTCAATTAAAAAAGACAAGAATCTAGATTTTATATTTTTTGCTTTGGTTGATATTTTAAAACGAGAAAGCAAGATATTTTTATTAGAGCAGGAAAAAGCAGTAGCTGAATCAGCCTTCAATGCTAAATCATCGGGCCGATTTCTGATATTGCCAGGAGTGGTTTCTCGTAAAAAGCAGATGGTCCCATTAATTATTAATTTTTTAGAACAAAAGTGAAATCATCTATCCAAAAAATATCTCCATCTCAAGTTGAGCTGAGTTGCGAGATTCCTTTTGATGAGTTTGAAAAATTCATCCAAAAAGCGATTTCCGATTTAGGCAAAGATTTAACTGTCGCTGGCTTTAGAAAAGGCAATGCGCCTAAAGAAATAATTGAAAAAGAGATTGGCCAAGAAAAAATATTATTGGAAGCTGCCGATCAAGCAATTCAAGATGCTTACTCTAAGGCAATTCAAGAAAACAAGCTTGAAGTCATTTCTTCTCCTCAGGTTGAAATTTTAAAACTGGCTAAAGACAATCCTTTTGAATTTAAAGCCAAAGTGTATGTCTTGCCCGAATTTGAATTGCCAAATTACGAGCAAATTCTCTCTAAAATTGAACAAAAAGAAGTAGAGGTTACCAAAGAAGAGATAGAAAAAGTTAGAAAAGAAAAAATCAAATGGGAAAAGGAAAGATTAAGGCAGGAAATATTAGAAAAAATAGCCAAAGAAGTAAAGGTGGAAATCCCTTCAGTTTTAATTGAGCAAGAACAAAAAAGAATGTTAGAAAATTTCAAAAACAGCATTTTACAGACCCTGCAAACCAGTTTTGAAGATTATCTTAAAAAAATCAATAAAACGGAAAAAGAAATTTTAGATTCTTTTTTGCAAGAATCCCAAGATAGGATTAAGATTTCTTTGGTTTTAAGAGAGATCGGCCTCAAAAACAATATTTCAATCAGCGATCAAGAACTGGAACAAGAAATTAAAAAGCCTCCTTTTTCTGATTTGGCCAAACAGCCGATTGACCCAGAGCAGGTGAAAAGCTATACTAGAGAAGCACTAATCAACGAAAAAACTTTTCAATTATTAGAAGGTTTTTTAAAGAAAAATAAATAAGCCAAGCTTGCTTTTCGAAAAGCAAAAAGTAAATAATTTGTTTTTCTAACGAAAAATTAACTCTTAAATAATATGGTTCTTATTCCAACGGTTATTGAAAAAACAACTCAAGGAGAAAGGGCTTACGACATCTACTCCCGCCTTTTAAAGGATAGGATTATCCTTTTAGCTGGTGTGGTTGATGACAATTTAGCCAATTCAATTATTGCCCAGCTTTTGTTTCTAGCCTCTCAAGATCCTAAAAAAGATATAAAGCTCTATATCAATACTCCAGGCGGCTCAGTCACAGCTGGCTTGGCTATTTACGATACCATGCAGTATGTTAATTGCCCGATTTCTACAGTCTGCATTGGTTTAGCTGGTTCAATGGGTGCAGTATTGTTAGCAGCCGGAAGCCATGGCAAAAGATTTACTCTTCCTAATTCAGAAATTTTACTGCATCAGATTGCCGGAGGAGTCAGGGGCCAAGCATCAGAAATTGAAATTACAGCCAAGCAAATAATGAAAATTAAGGCTAAATTGAATAAGATTTTAGCTCAACATACTGGCCAGCCATTAAAAAATATTGAAAGAGACACCGACCGAGATTTTTATTTGTCAGCCGACGAGGCTAAAGAATACGGCATTGTTGACGAGGTGATCAAGACAAAGAAAAAATAAAACTACTAGATTATTTAAAAAGACTGACTGAGTTGCTTCAGCCAGTTTTTAATTTTAACGAAACAATAAATATCTGTTTAATTCGATAATCAATTATTTGTGAAACTTCGTTGATTTTGTTTTTTTTATTTCCTAGAAATGTTATTATTAAAAAAGATAGTTTTAAATAACTATTAAATTATAAGGATATAAGGATTCAGTTAATAAAAACAAATTATTTAAAAATAAGATAGTAATAAAAATAATAATAAAAATTAAAACAAATGATTAATTCTAAAAATATTACTACCAGAACCTTAATAATCTTAGTTTTAGCCCTTATCGGCATTTGTATCTTTGTTCTTTGGCAAAAAATTAAGACTGGCCAAATCAATGTTCCAGTCAAATCTTCAACAGAGGATCAAATTATTGAGGATTTAACCTCTGGAGAAGTTGGTGAAATCAAGCAAACAGAAATTCCAGAAGGAGTTGAGGTCGCAGGATTACCATCAGCTATTTTTAATACAATCGGAACAGTAGCTGAAATTAAAACTGATAGATTGATAGTCCAAGGGTCGGGTTCTAACTTCACCGACCAGAAAGCAAGAGAATTAACTTTGATTTTTACCGACGAGACTATTGTCTTCGAGTTTGGCCAGAAGGCGCAGTATCAAGGCTTTGACGGTTTTCAGCATTTGAAAACAGGAGAAAGCATTAATATTTCATCCCCAGAGAACATTAGAGGAAAAACTCAATTTAAAGTCGATTATATTAATAAGCTTCAATAATTAAATAGTGAACCTCTAATTTTATTTAATAAAATCAAGAGTAAATCATTTAGTAAAATATGTTAAAACCAAAATCAATAGCTTTAATTTTAGGGGTTTTGGCAATGAGTCTTTTGGCTGGTTATCTGGTTTTAGCTTGGACTGACCCAACGGCTGTTCCACCCGGAGGAAATATTGCTAGCCCAATAAACATCGGATCTGTCCAGCAATGGAAAGAGGGTGGATTAGGAATAGGAACAAAAACTTTTGATCTAGCATCTGGTCAAATAGCTGCTTCAATTTTTTATGATAAAGATAACTCTTCTTGGTATGTTAATCCTGCCGGAACTTCAATTTTTTCAACCAGTATTGGAATTGGGGTTACAGTGCCAACATATAAATTAGATGTGGTGAGCGGTGGAGCTACTACAGCTAGATTTGGAACCGTTTCAACAGACAAGGTAGTGATTGGTGGTGGAGCGGGAAAACTTGACGTAGGCACCGTTGACCCAATTTTTGAAATAGATGGCAAAAAATACGCTACCTATATGGCTGATTTTGTTGGTGGAACGAGAAGTGAGACTTCTGGAATATTAAAATTAGAAAATGTTAGCACAAACCAGCCTAATCAATATCAGTCAGCGGTTGTAATTAATTTTGATAATTTGGAGGTGGGTTCAAACCTGTGGCTTTTTTGGCAAACCTCAAATAAAAACATAAAAGATGTAGCTGTTTTGTTAACGCCAGGTTTTCAAGGAGAAGTCTGGTATGAAAAGAGTGAAAATACAATAATAATTTATGGAAATAGGGTTAGTGAAGTTTCTTATAGGTTATCGGCACCAAGAGTTGATTATCAAAATTGGGGTAATATAGTCGGAGACCAGAGCTTAATGGGAATTAAGATAATCGATTATTAATTTTTTATCAATGCAAAAAAAAGAAATTATTATTTTATTTTTGATTTTGGCTGTTTTTGTCGGATTCGTTGTTTACAACGGAATGACAAAAGAAAAGAATTTCATCCCTTCTGAACGGTCTGAGAAATTTTATATTATCGCTGGAGAAAGCCTTCCTGTTCTTACAAGAGAAATAATAGTTGATCCCTTTAAAATAAAAGAGGGAGAAAGACAGTTCTTCTCTATTTGGGCAAAAGATATTCAGGGAATAGAAAAAGTAACAGCCACCACCACTACAGACATCGGAGATAAAACAATAGAACTAAAGCTGGTTGAAGGAACAAACAAAGAGGGCAGGTGGCAAGGTTCTTGGATAGCCCGAAATATTTCAATCAAAGATTCTTATTCTACGACTTTTCAAGCTACAAACAAAGAAAACAAAGAAGCTAAAATAAACCTTATTTGGCAAGTAAACAAAGAAAGTCTTATTACTTGGCTCAGAAATCTTTATTTTTCGATCTGCTCAAAAATAAAAAATCCCTAAGCTTTTTAGCTTAAGGTTTTAGGGTGGTGACCATGTAGGGTATTCTGCTCGAACATAACGAGAATTCTTAACGATGTGCTTTATATCACTTCCATCGGCATTCATGATATAAATGCCCATGAGCCCTCCTTCGTTGCGATTTGAGTTAAAGGCAATTTGTTTGCTGTCCGGCGACCATGCGGGGTGTTTGCCTATGGTTGTGTAAGTACTGTTTACAAGTGCAATATCAAGCTGCGTTAAATTGCTTCCATCAGTATCCATGGTAAAAATACTCGGGTTTCCCCACCTAGCCCAAAAAACAAATTTTTTACCATCTGGCGACCAAGAAAGAGATAATGGATTAGGGATGGGACTGTTGCCGAATGGCCGAGGGATTGGAATTCGAGTTTGGTTGCTGCCGTCAGAATTCATTATATATATATCCTGCTTAGTTTCAGTGTCTTTCCACTTGTATTGACGCGTTGAGACAAAGGCAATTTGTTTGCCGTCCGGCGACCAGGTAGGATATCTTCCTCCTTCGGTTGTGAGTCTTATGATATTGCCACTGTCTAGGCTTATAACGTAGACGTCGTAAGCGCACTCGGTGTCATAAAATTCTTCAGATCCTTCAAACAAGTCATAAGTTTTATTTGTCCAGTCAGGATGGGAAAAGGCGATTTGTTTGCTGTCGGGTGACCAGGCAAATAATCCGTCCACTGTTCCGTCATAGATTTCAATGGTGGTTTGGCCGTCGGCTCCTATGATATAGAGGCCTTCTGCCGGAGGCGCTGCAAGGACCATGCTGTCTTTCCCCGCCCTAACAAAAGCAATCATTTTTCCGTTTGGGGAAATTTGGGGAAATAATTTTGATCCCGCTTCACTCGTGAGCCTAGTCATATCGCTGCCATCGGTTTTCATCGTATAGACTTGCCTACAGTCATCATTCTCGCGCTTTGAAATAAAAGCAATCCTCCCTCTCATTGGCTCAATCTTTTCGAATTCTTTAACCACATCTGATATGCTTGGTGGCTTTTCTAGTATGCCTGAGAGAAGAAGTAAAGCCCCAGTCAGCATCATTATTATGCAAAAGAAGACGATTATCCTTTTCTTTACCATTCATTTTTCACCTTTTTTAATGTACTAGCTGTTTTTTATATAACATCTTTTTTTCAAAAAGTCAAGTCGATCTAAGTTCTTTTTACATTTTATTAAATATGTTAAAATAACCTAAAAAGCTATTAAAATGAGAAAGAAAAATTTGATTCTCTTAATTGTAGTCGTTTTTCTATCCTTATTCTTTTTAAGATTTTTATATTTTAATTATTTCAATCACCCCGCTAGTTCTCCAGAAGAACCGGAATGTTTAACAAATATAACCGAACTCTATTCTTATTTTACCGACTACATGAAAGAAACAGTAGATTCTTACTTACAGACCATAAATTGTAATCCTGAAAAATATTATTACTATTACGATAAGCCTGCCTTTTGTTTTATTTGCAAGGAAATGCATGCTTGTTTTGGCTTTGCTTGGGTTCAAGGAGATGGAGGAGAGAGAATGAACCCCATGGGAAAAACCTATTTAAAAAATTATGATAAATTTAGTATAAAAGTCGTAGATTTCTACAAACAAGGATTAGCGTCATTATTTGAGTGTGTGGAAAAAACTGATGAGACTTTATCGTGTGCGGACGATGTCGGGTTCATTAAAGAATATAATGATGCAAAAATGATATTAAATGATGAAAGCAAACTGGAGGATGTTTCAAACAAGATATGCGCTTACTATGGTAAACCTTTGCCGGATTGCAGAGAATCAACATGTTCTTGTGATGATAGAAGGATAACCTTTATGAACGGACAATTGTTTGTTTATGATGTAGCCTTATAATTTAATAATCTGAAGTTAAAAAATATGCATTGGCAAAGCGTCAAAAATAAAAACACATCATCAACACCAGTGGTTAAAGTGCTTTTTACGTCGTTATTTTTGTTAATTGTTTTGTTATTGCCACTTGAAACAAATGGAACGGCATGTGGTAGCCCTTGTGAATCTACTGACGAGTGCTCAGAACACTATCTTACTCCAACTGGTGTTTGTTGTTATGATCTCGATTCGTGTGCCCTACTACAGCAATGTATGTATAATCATACGGCCAGCAAGCCCACCTACCCTGATTATTGTGATGGTAATACCTGGAAATATAATGCTACAGTCTCTTGTACAGACACTGGATGGAAAGCTAATTATGAAACTGAGTCTTGTATTTCTTGTGGTTGCTGTGATGGAGATTGTGTTGATGGATATGGATGCGATTTAAACCCAAATAATGCTAATTGTCCATCTGATGGATGGGTTAATTCTGGCTCTTCCTATAGTTGTTGTTCTACTGATAATAGTCAAGCTTGCACTTGCCAAAATCAACAATATCTAAATTATTATTGTGATGGTAGCGATCAGGGCCATTGTGCTTGTAAATATACTATTACTGACTCTCGAACAGTATTTTCTGGCTGCTCTACGTGTCCTGCAGCTGGAGAGTGGAGCACTTGTTCCAGTTGCTCCTACTCGACGACTTGTTCTACTAGCGGAACAGGAACTCAATCAAGAGCAACCCATACTTGTTCTAGTGGTTCATGCACAACTGGTTCTGAAAGTCGATCTTGCACCTGTACTCGTGTTACCGATGGTACTTCTTGTGGAACGCCTGGAGAGTGGAGCGCTTGTTCTAGTTGCTCCTGGTCCTCTGATTGCGATAATAGTGCGCCAGGAACCCAATCAAGAACAACTTATATTTGTTCTGGTGGCTCATGTATAACTGGTTCCGAAACTCAATCTTGCACCTGTACTCGTAATACCGATGGTGATCTTTGTGGTTCATCATCATGCCCATCTGATATTTGCACTGGAACTTGTCCGGGGTGTGTGTGGAGAGATTATCCCAGTTCTTGCGATAGATATTGTTTAAGTTCTAGTTGTCAAAGTTGTAGCTGTGATTATTTAGACAGAAATCCTGATTCTGGTTCTGAGTACTGTACGGGATGTGGCAATAATTGGGACTCAACAGCCAGCAAATGTTGTGGCGATGACGGAGGAACAACTGATACTTGGTGCAATACGGGAAGTAGCGCCTGTGTTAGTGGTGCCTGGTATGCCAATCACTGTTCAGATGGAATTAAAGATTGCGATGAAGAAGGGACAGATTTTGGAGGAGCCTGTGGCTGTAATTTAAATCGAACTGGCAATACGACTATTAATTTCTCCTGTGTTTTAGAAGGAGAACACCATCTAGTGGCTGGGAATTTAACCATTGCCACCGGGGGCTCTCTTCAAATGAATGCTAACTCAAAACTTATCTTTGATTTAGGCCATGAGATTAAAATTGAAGGAACTGGCAGTGTTTTAAAATCAGCCAGCAATACCATAATCCAGCAACAATAATTTTTTATTGTTAAAAGTAATTCTCTTGCAAATATTCAAAAATTCAGGTTTTAAGGGGTGGTAAAACAATACCAGAGATTAATTAAAATATTTTTTATCTCGGTTTTCTAATCTAAAAAAACCAACGCAGGATATAATTTTTCTAGCTATTTTAGCCATTAATTCAATTGGACAGCCAGCATATTTTGAAATAGATAATCTGCTAGAGTATGATATAATTTAAAAAATAAATAAATATCATGGAAAAAATAAAAATTAACGAAAAAGAAAATAAAATAGTCATCTCTGTTAACTCCAAACTCTATCCTCTAGGGGTTATCTATGCAGTAGCCTATGTTTTTTTAGACAGGGCTTATATTTATTTAGACGGCAATCCAAAATCAGAAATCTTTGTTTCCATAAAGGGAAAGAAAAAAGTTGCAAAAAAAGCCTTAAAAGAAATAGGAGATGAGTTTTTAAATGAGCTTTTAAATTACAGTTTGAGAAATTCCATTTCTAAAAGCAATAGAAAAGTTAGGGAATATATACTCGGAGCTTGCTTGTTTGGCGCATCGGGAAAAGATACAGTTTCTTCTGATGGTTCTGAAGGAGAGGAAGAAAAAACAGAAGACTGGGGGAAAGATCCTTTAAATATTGCAACTCCTTGGGAAGAAAAATATGAAAAAAAAGAAAAATCAAAATAAAATAGTCGTCAATTTCAATAAGAATTTTTATAATTTTGAAGCGATCAAGGATGCGATTAAAGTTTACGAGAAGTTAGCGAATTTTATGATTGAAAAGAATAAAAAATACATTGAAGTAACGATTGAGTGCGCAGATAAAGAAGTTGAGAACTTAATCAAAGATGAGTTTTGCAATTATGTTTTATCTGAAATAAAAAATTTAAAATAATTATGCCTTCAGAGATTGAAAAAATTAAAATAAATAAAAAAACAGTAGGTTTTTTTCGTTTTAAAAAATTAAATGGCAAATACCTGATAACCAATGATTTCGGTTATTATATTTTTTTAACCCCTGCTCAGTTCAAGAAATTTTTAGCTGGAGATTCTAACCAAGAATTAGAAGAAAAAGGATTCATCAAAAACAATTTTAATTTAGACAAATTGATGGAAAGGTACCTTTCTCGAAATGCCAGCGTACTGATTGGGCCTTCGCTTCATATAATGGTTATTACCCTGAGGTGCAATTTTAAGTGTATTTATTGTCAGGCTAGCTCTAGGCCAATGGAAGAAGAAAAGTATGATATGTCGAAAAATACAGCAAAACAGGCAGTTGATTTAGCCTTCCAATCACCGAGTCCAGCCATTAATATAGAATTTCAAGGAGGCGAACCATTGGTTAATTGGCCAGTAGTTAAATTTATTGCTGAATATGCTAGAAAGAAAAATGAAACAGCGAAGAAGCAACTCTTGATGTCTTTGGTTACCAATCTTACATTAATGTCGGAAGAGAGATTCAATTTTTTATTAAAAAATAAAGTAAGTATTTGCACTTCTTTGGATGGTCCTGAAAAGATTCATAACAGGAATCGACCCTGGGCAAAAGGGAATAGCTATAAAGCCACTACTGATTGGATCAGGAAAATTCAAAGATTCGAAAAGAAAAAAGAAAAAGAGGGAGAAAAGATGTATCATCTGTCGGCTCTCTTAACTCTTTCAAGATTTTCCTTGCCTTATCCAAAAGAGATTATAGACGAATATCTAAAATGGGGATTTGATGGGATACATATACGACCCCTAAGCTATTTGGGCGCTTCTGGAGTCTTAAAAAATACAATCGGCTATTCGGCGGAAGAATTTTTAGATTTTTGGAAAAAAGCAATGGATTATATCATTTCAATCAACTTAAAAGGAAAGTTGTTTTCTGAAAGAGGGGCTCGAATAATGCTCCAGAAAATTTTAACAGATCAAGACACGGGATTTCTTGATTTAAGATCTCCCTGTGGCGCAGCCATTGGGCAGGTGCTGTATGATTACGATGGTAAAATTTATACATGTGATGAAGGAAGAATGCTGAAAGGCGATACATTTATGATCGGAGACGCAAATAAAGATAATTATCAAAAAATTATCTCTAATGATAAAATCAAAACAATGATTACGGCGTCGACTCTGGAAAACTTAACATGTGATAATTGCGCATATAAACCCTACTGCGGAGTTTGTCCAGTGATAAATTATGCTCTTTATGGAAATCTTTTTCCTCAAATATCAAATACAGATTGGTGCAAGACTCACAGGGGAATGTTAGATTATCTTTTTGATAAAATTGAAAATAAAAAAATCAAAGAGGAAGTTTTCGATAAATGGCTGGAAAAATAAAAATGAAACTGCAGGATAGATTTAAACCAACGTCTTTTCATTTGCAGTGGCACATTACCGAGCAATGCAATTTGCATTGCCAGCATTGTTATTATGATCCCAATCTTTTAAAAAATGATCTTGAACTTTCAGATTTATTTAAAATTTTAAATAAATTTATAGAACAAATTAAAAGATGGCAATTGCCCAAAGAAGCTGTAAGAATTTCTTTCACTGGCGGTGAGCCATTTGTAAAAAAAGAGTTGTTTGAACTTTTACAAAAATGTTATGAAAATCAGAATTTATTTTTCTATGGTATTTTGACTAATGGAACTTTGTTGAGCCAAGAAAACATAAAAAGAATAAAAGATTTGAAAGTAAGTTATGTTCAAGTAAGCTTGGAGGGAATGGAAAAAATAAACGATTCAATCAGAGGGAAGGGCACTTTTAATAAAATAATAAAAGCCATCACCCTATTAAAGAAAGAAAAGATACCAGTAAGCATTTCAATGACAGTAAGTAGGGCGAATATAGCTGATGTGCCCAAGGTAATTAAATTAGCCAGTGAGTTGAAAGTACTTGTTGGCATCAGAAGATTGGTACCAATGGGACGAGGAAAAGAAATGGGAGAATTATTCTTAAGTCCCAATGAGGTAGAAGGGTTATATTCGGATATATTAGAAATGAAAGAAAAACAGTGGAGTCAAATTAGTTTAGGTTGTGAGGATGGAATATTGAACCAAAAACCTAGGTATTTTTCCGATGGATGTTTAGCTGGCTACAGTAGTTTTACTGTTTTACCGAATGGAAATATTTACCCCTGTCGGAGATTAAATATTAATTGTGGCAATTTATTAAATCAGGACTTTTCTGATATTTATTATAATTCTAAGATACTTCGAGAATTAAGAAATTTAAATAATATTAATGAGGCCTGTCATGGTTGTCCATTTTTTCTTGAATGCCATGGAGGAGCAAAATGTATAGCCTATGCCCATTTTGGTGATCCTTTTTCTCCAGACCCCCAGTGTTGGCGATTATTTAAAAAACTTCCGAACAAGGATTTAAAATGGAAAAATATTAATCAAAAAGAAGAAAGGCTAGTTTCTAGATGGATTGTAAATATTTAAAAAATTATGTAAATCATAGTATAATAAGATAAGCATGAAAAAAATAAGCCTGCCAATTATAAAAAAGAACATTAAAGCTTTTTTGACCAGTGAAGAAGGAAAAATCAGTAAAAAAAGCGTTTTAGAGTTGGGTACAAATATAGCGGTTTTAGGGCTTATGCTAACAAACACAGTTTCTGCTCATTCAAGTTCTTATGATTCAGGTTGTAGCCATTCATCGCATGCTTCGCACAGCTCTCATAGCTCCCATGGCTCTCACACCTCCCATAGTTCTCATGGTTCCCACACTTCTCATGGTTCCCATAGCTCCCATGGCTCCCACAGTTCTCATGGTTCCCACAGTTCGCATGGTTCTCATGGTTCCCACAGTTCGCATGGTTCTCATGGCTCCCACAGTTCGCATGGTTCCCATAGCTCTCATTGTTCTCATAGCTCCCATGGTTCTCACAGTTCCCATAGTTCCCATAGTTCTCATAGTTCGCATGGTTCTCATAGCTCTCACAGCTCTCACGGCTCTCATACTTCTCATGGTTCTCACAGTTCCCATTGTTCTCACAGCTCCCATGGCTCTCATAGCTCTCACAGCTCTCATAGTAGTTGCACCACCTGTCCTTTTATTGCCCTTTGGAATGGAGAAAACTTTATTATCGAAAATAATATTTTACCCCAATCAGAGGACACTAAAAGAAAAGAATTAGTTACAGAAGATTGGTATAAAATAGAATCTTCTTTGCGACCCGAAGATGGAAAATATAAATTGAGAATTTTAGAATTTGAGCAAGAGCATTCTTATTTTCACGACTTTGAATTATTAAAAATTACTAGCCCAAAAGAATTAAAAGTTGGCGTAGTAAACAACAAAATAGTATTCTATAAAGACTCAAGAAAACCAACAGCGATAACCGACGATAAGGGAAAAGGCTTGGGAGACGTTTTGAATGGAAATAAAATTTTTAAAGGCAAGACTGGAGATATATTAAAATTGAAATTTAAAGACATCTCTGACCAATATAATGTTTTAGTCTGGCAGGCTAGCCTAAGAGCAGGTTATCCTCGGGTTAAAAGCGTGGAGAAGACACTTAAAAAAATAAAAAATATTAGTAAGTTAGAAAAATATTTAAAACAAATTAATTTTCTTTTCTTATCTCAACAAGCGCACGCGTCTCTAAATCCAATATTTGCTAAAAGTATAAATTTTGGCATTCTTTCTAGCGATAAATCCAAATCTAAAAAAATTGGGATTTGTCATCCCAGAGAGAACTTCAGTACGGGATTGTTAGATATTTCTTCACATTTGATAAAAAGCCAATCTCAGCAAGAAGTTACTTTAGAGTGGACCAATACCCATAATTTAAAATTCATTAGCTTGGCTCAATCAGCAACGCCCGAAGAGATGAAAGGAGTAAAAATCGAAAGCCTTAAATTAGAATCATTGCTGCATTCTAATGACGCAAAAATTACAAAGAAAGATTTTAAAAAGGGAATAGAATTAATACCTGGCCAATACCTAGAATTAACTTTTCCTTACGAAAAACCATCTTTAGACTCTAATCAAACTACCTCTTTTGTTCTAAAATCAAAAGGATATTATAAAAAGTTTAAGGTTTGACCAAAAAGCCTCTGTTCTAATCAGGTTAGCGGTTTTTTTATTGTAAAAAAGCTTCAAAAATAGTTAAAATTAAGATCAAAATGAGTAATATAATCGCAAAATATTTTTAATATTTTAATAAAAAATAAAATTATTTTTTTTGAACCACGCTTAATTTTATGATATACTTTCAAGAAAAGTAAGCTAAACATGAAAAGGATAGATTTAAAAATAGGTTTTTCTTGTAATAATTATTGTCGGTTTTGTATCCAGGGAAACAAGAGAGACAAATACCCAGATAAATCTACCAAAGAGATAAAAGCCACTCTAGAAAAATCAAGAAAAGAAGCAGAAGGCGTAGTTTTCACTGGCGGAGAACCTGCTTTTAGGCCTAAATCGCTCTTAGAATGGGTGAAATACGCAAAAAAGATTGGGTATAAATCAATTCAAATTCAGACCAACGGCAGAATGTTTGCCTATAGAGACTATTGCCAAAGCATTATTGAAGCTGGTGCAAATGAATTTTCGCCAGCCATTCATGGTTCTAATCCTCAAATTCATGACTATTTGACAAGGGCTCCGGGCAGCTGGGAGCAGACAGTTCAGGGCATAAAAAACTTGAAATCCTTAGGTCAATATGTTTTGACTAATTCTGTAATTTGTAAGCCCAACTATAAAGATTTGCCGAATTTAGCTAAGTTATTAGTCAATCTGAAAGTCGATCAATTCCAGCTTGCCTTCATCCATATAAATGAAATAATTGCTCACGACAAAAAGTTGATTGAAGAGACCATCCCTAGTTATTTAGAAGTAGAGCCTTATGTAAAAAAAGGATTACAAATTGGAATTAACTCCGGAATTAATGTAATGACCGAAGCCATACCTTTTTGTTTTATGAAAGGTTACGAGAATTGCATAGCTGAAAAAATAATTCCCGAAACGCATGTTTTTGATGCAAATTTTGAAGTTAAGAATTATTCTAAGTATAGAAAGACCCAAGGAAAGGCCAGGGGTCCGAATTGTAAAAAATGTAAATATTACAATATTTGTGAAGGAGCGTGGAAAGAATATCCTCAAATTTTTGGTTGGGACGAGTTTAGGCCAGTAATAGCTTAAAACAAAATGAGCAAAAAAAAACTTGATAAGCAAATTTTTTTGATAGTCACAGGATTTTCTTGCAATAATAATTGCGTTATGTGCTCTGTTAAGCCTAAAAGTAAGAATTTTCCTATCAGAACCACTGAAGAGATAGTAAAGGATTTAATTAGAGGAAAAAAAGAGAATTACGAAAGAGTGGAGTTTACGGGTGGAGAGCCAACAATAAGAAAAGATATTCTTTATTTGATAAAAAAAGCTCGAATTTTAGGATATAAAGAAATAGCGATAAGCACTAATGGAAGATTATTAAGCTATAAGGATTTTTGCGATCAGCTTGTAAAAGAGGGCCTGAATAGAATTACATTTACTTTGCATGCTCACAAAAAACAACTTCATGAGATCATTTCTTGCACTCCAAATTCTTTTGAACAAACATTGGCAGGAATTAAGAATGCTTTAAGTCATAAAGATTTATTGGTCAGTGTTAACACCGTAGTTTTTAAATCTAACTATCAGTATATTTTTCAAATAGGTAAATTTATTCATTCTTTAGGCGTTCCTCAGTGGAATGTTTTAGATTTAATTCCCGATGGATATGCAAAAGAAAGATATAAGCTTTTATATGTGAAAATGACCGATCTCTCAGAAGCCTTGTGTAGATTGAAGCCATTATTAAATAATTTTCAAAGCATAACTTTTTTTGATTTTCCTTTATGCATTTTTCCTCCAGACATGCTAAATAATGAAAAAGCTGGCTTTATTACTGCTCAAGGAAGATTAGAAATAACAAAACAAATAGGATACAAGCCAAAGAGGTTTTTTACTGATTCGGCTGGAGAATTTCCAACAGATATTCATAAAGAAAGAATATCTGCCTGCCAAGATTGTATTTTTTCAAAAGAATGTGCTGGTATTTGGAAAGACTATCTTGATTTATTCGGAGATGAAGAAGCAAAAAAATTAGCCGCAAAAAATTCTTGCCTAAGAGAAAAATCACATCAAAATATTAAATCAGCAACTGCCCCAGAAAAAGAAATTCATACCTATATTCAAATAAATACTACTTGTAATCAAAAGTGTGTATTTTGTAATAGGCCACCGGAAAATAGCACAAAACAAATTTTTAAACTAGAAGATATCAAGAAAAGAATTGAGGAAATATCAAAAAACCCAGAAGTAAAAAGAATTATATTCACAGGTGGAGAGCCGCTCCTCTATCCGAAGCTTTCAGAAGTTATTCAATGGGCAAAGAAATATCATTTTATAACCGAAGTTCAAACTAATGGGACGCTCCTAGATATTAATAAATTATCCGAGCTTAAAAAGGCTGGGCTTGATATAATAAATTTTGCCTTTCATAGCCATAAGAAAGACGTCAGTAATAAACTACGGAGAGTTGATTTTGGTTTTGATGAGATTATCAAAAACTTGAAACTGGCGAATAAAATGGGGTTTAAGATCCATATAATTCATGTAATCAACTCACTCAATTACAAGGATTTACCTGAATTTATAGACTATATAAATGATTTAAACTTACGATCACTTCAACTTAATTTAAGTATAGTTGTGCCAGAAGGATGGGCTTGGGAGAATAAGTGGATAATTCCAAGAATGAGGGACATAAAATCAGATTTAATTGAAGCAATGAAAAGATGTAAAAAATATAATATTAAATTTGATATTTCGGAAATAGTGCCTCTTTGTATTGTTGACGGCTTTGAAGAAAACGCTGTTTCGACTCTGTTTAAAATGTCTAATTTAGAAATAATAGATGATTATCTTACCGGTAAAAGAAGTCTTAATTTTGTTAATCCATCCTCTTACTATGCAGCAAAAGCGCCACAGTGCCAAGAATGCACATTTAATAATATATGCGCTGGTTTTTATCCTCGACTGAAAGAGCTTTATGGCGTCGATGATTTTATTCCACGAAAAGACGATCCACTGTTGGTACTAAAAAAGATAAATCCAGGAGAGAAAATGATAGATATGTTCAAAGACAAAAAAATAGAAACTTCTTCCCATCAAAATCAGAGAGCGCCAAAAATATTATATATGAACATAGACGAAAAATGTAATGAAGATTGCGTTTTTTGTGTTGTTAAGGGAAAAAATAAAGGAAACTTTGGCGCAATGAGTAAAGACGAAGCCAAGGAAACAATAAAAAAATTCATAGACTTTGGTGGAGAAGATATAGTTTTCACGGGCGGAGAGCCAACGCTTCGGAATGATCTCCCAGAGATAATAGAATACGCAGAACGGTTTGATGCTTTAAGGTCAATATCGATAATTACCAATGGCGTTAGACTCTCTGATGAAAAATATTTTAATATGTTAATCAATGCTGATAAAAAGAATAAAATGAGCTTTTGCATTTCTCTGCATTCTCATAAGGAAAAAATTTCTGAATTGCTTACTAGCGCCAAAGGAACATTCAAAAAAACAATATCTGGTATAAAAAATATTATTAAAAAAGGAAAAAGATTATCAATATATCATGTTATTACATCTAAAAATTATAAAGACCTTTTAGAATTCGCAAAGTTTTTAAATAAAAAATATCCAGAAATAAAAGATATGACATTCGCCTATCCATTTCCCCAGGGAAATGCTTTATTGAATGACTGGATTTATGTTAAATTAAGCTTGCTAAAGCCGCATTTTATAAAAACCTTAAAATTTTTAGAAAATAAAAATTATACAATTAGCATAGCTGCTTGCGGACAATTTCCTCTTTGTGCTGTCTCGGGATTTGAAGATAAAGTTTTAGGACCATTATTGCGAAGCGAAGAAGATATCTCTGGCGTAGTTGGAGAGAAATCTTTCCATGAATTTGAAATGGCATCTAAAGAATGGATAAGTCAATACAAAGGAAAAAACAAGGAGTGTGAAAAATGCATTTTAGATAAACATTGCCAGGGATTTTGGAAAAAATATACAGATTTATTTGGTTTTGATGGCATTGAATCAGTTAATAAAGATAATTTTAAGGGAAATAAAATAAAATCATCTTTAGAAAACGAAAAGCAATTTCAGAGAATAGTTATCAAAATGACGAAAGATAAAATGAATCTTATAATATTAACTGGTTATACTGATAATTATCTTAAAAAATTAATAGAATCTATAAAAAACAATAAAACACTTTGCGTTATCCTTTATAAAGATAATGTTTTATATCCCCAACATCACGAATGATTAATTTATCTAAACAAAAATCAAAAACTACAAATATTAGCCCCTACATTTATATAGGTTATCAATGTAATAATAATTGTGTTTTTTGTAGTGAGGCAGATGAATATTTAGAACATTTAAAAGTAAAAGATTTCAAAGAAATCAAAAAAGAAATTCTACAAGTTAGAAAAAAATATGATTTCGTCAGTTTTATGGGCAGAGAGCCAACTCTGAGAAATGATTTGTTCGATATTTTGAAATTTGCCGTTAGCCTTAATTTCAAACAGGTTGGAGTTACGACAAACGGCAGATTGCTTTCCTACTCAGGATTTGCCAAGGAACTTCTTAATACTGGAATTAATCAGATAGGAATCTCTTTAAGTGGAGCTACCGCTAAGGTTCATGATAAATTAACTCAAGTTCCGGGCAGTTTTGAGCAAACGGTGAAAGGAATTTCTAATATTTCCAGGTTTAAAAAACCAGAAATGAGTTTATTGGTAAATCTTCCTCTGAATAGATTGAATTATTTTGAGTTAAAAAAAATGATAGACTTGCTCTTGGCGTTAAAAGTCCGAGAAATTAACATTTTGTTTGTTGCTCCATTAAGCAGAAGATCTCGTACTAAAAAAATTATCATGAAAACAAGTAAATTAGGCAAATATGTATTTGATACAATAAAACCTTATTTAGACAACCCCGATTTAAAAATACTTTTAGTAGAATTTCTTCCTTGTAGTTTGCCAAAAGATGCCCAAAATTATTTTTTTCCTTGTTTGGAAAAAAATTCTAACAAAATAAGAATTCCAATTTGTCAGCAATGTTCTTACCAGGATAAGTGCGATGGAGTTTTGAGAGATTATATTAATTTGTACGGCGCTGGCGAATTCAAATTATAGAAATTTATGAATACCTCAAGCCAACTTAAAAAAGCGGCTAATCTCATACCAAAAACTAGGTTAGTATTACAAGAATTTTTTGCTGTTTTAGCAGGCAAAAAACCAGTAATGATTTATGCAATTAACCCAGATGACAGGAAGTTGATTAAAGACAATTTTCCACAAATTAACATTATCTGTCGCAGTCAAATTGTTTGGAATAAAAAAATATCTTTTTGCGCTCTATCAAAAGACAAGTCTCTATCAGAAAAAGCAATTGATATATTTTGTTCAAAAAGTGGGGGCAGTTTTGAATTATTAGGCGATTTAATGGGCTATCCTAGGTGTTGTGTTAAGAGTCATTTAAGATATTGCGAACAGGATAATCAGCTCGATTTTTCCGCCATTACATATCAAAATTATAAACTTAGTAATAAATGTAATTTTCTTGTCAACAATTTGTTAAACTTTTCAACCAGAGTGGGAGGAGAAGAGTCCAGTGATTTTATACGCTATTCGCAATTAAACAAAAATCTTGCTATTCCCTATCAATATTTCCAGTTTATTTCTCATAATTCTTGTAAGTATGACTGTAAAGAAAGCATAAAAATTGGCAAAGAGACAGACTCTTTATTAAAAGAATATGCCCCAAAGATTGAAAAAATAGTAAAATATACTCTTTCCAAACCAATTTTATTTTTTAGTCTTTTTAAACTGATCATTTTTGATGGCTACCTTGAAAAAGGCATTCTGCACTACCAGAAAATAATCCCTCCTTTTTTCCCGATAGATAGTTTATTGATGGAGAAAATAGAAAATGGCAACAGAATTATTATCGACAATAAGAAAATTAAGATATTAAAGAATAATTCTATTTTGTTTACTTATCAGAAAAAGAACGAAGCCGATGGTTTTATTCTTGATTTTAGCGAAAATGACAAGAAATTTTAATTGTTCTATGCCTGAAAATAATTTAAAATTTACAACATGCCTTCCGAACAAATAAAAAAAACAGTTATTATCACTGGCTACAAATGCAATAATCGTTGTCGATTTTGTATTCAGGTTAACAAAAGAGAAATGCCCATTAGGACTACTCGGGAGATAGAAAGAGAAATATTTGAAGCCAGAAAGAGAGGAAGAGAATATTTAGAATTAATTGGCGGAGAAATGACCATCAGGCCAGATATTGTTGAATTAATAACATTTGCCAAAGGCTTAGGTTTTTCAACAATTATGATGGCCACTAATGGAAGAATGTTTTCATACCCCGAACTTACTAGAGCAATATTAAAAGCCGGATTAAATAGCTTGGTTTTTTCTATTCACGGACACACTCCAAAGCTTCATGATTGGCTAACTCGGGTTCCGGGAAGCTTTCTTCAATTAAAAGAAGGAGTGAAAAATGTTCAAAAAATTTCTCAGGAATTGGGACTAAACATTCATTTGGGTTCCAATATCTGTATTATTAAACAAAATTATAAATTTCTTCCTGAGATAGGCGAATATATTAGAAATTTGGGGATTGGCGATGCTGAATTCATTTTTGTTGACCCTAACGAAGGTGGAGCTCACGATTATTTTGATAAGTTTGTGCCCAGAATTTCCGAAGTAGCCGAATATGCTCATAAATGTTTAGACATAGGAAAGAGAGATCAACTTCAACATTGGGCTATCCGTTATGTTCCTCTTTGCTATTTTCAGGATTATTTAGACCAAATCAGTGAATTACAGGAAGTAAGGATTTTTCAAACCGAACACATTGCCCCCGATTTTTATAACCCGGATGTGGAAAAAAGCCGAGCAGAAGTTGGCCGAGCAAAAACCAAAAGATGCCAGGGTTGTAAATTATATCAAAAATGTGAAGGTATCTGGAAAGAATACCTGAGGCATTTTGGAGACGAAGAATTAAAAAAAATCATTTAGTAAAATTTTATTTAATGAAACTTTCTATTGTTATTCCTGTATTTAATGAAGAAAAAACCATCGCTGACATACTTAGGAAAGTTTCAAGAGTGCATCTACCTAATTTAGAAAAAGAAATCATTGTTGTTAATGACGGTTCGCAAGACCAAACTGGCGCGATATTAGAGGAATTAAAAATAGAGATTGATTTCATTCTTGTATATTGTGCTAAAAATTTAGGAAAAGGGGCGGCTATTAAAACTGCCCTGGAATACGCCACAGGTAATTTTATTTTAATTCAAGACGCTGATCTTGAATATGACCCCACAGATTACAAAATTCTTTTAAATGCTCTTAATCGGAACTCGCCAGTTATTTATGGTTCGCGTAATTTAAATAGAACAAATCGCGGTTACTTCTTATTATTTTTAGGTGGTAAATTATTGACTGCCATTTTAAATATATTATTTGGCTCAAATCTTACTGATATTAATACCGGCTACAAGCTTTTCAGAACAGATGTTCTTAAAAGTATTAATTTAGAAGCAAGGGGTTTTGATTTTTGCGAAGAAATAACGGTTAAGATTTTAAAATCAGGCTATCCTATAAAAGAAGTTTCTATCCATTACTATCCTAGAAAGTATAGCGAAGGAAAAAAAATTCGTTTTCGCGATGGCTTAATTGGCCTTTGGACAATCATTAAATTAAGAATTTTTTCTTAATGTTCGTTAATAAAATACAGACTATCATAATTTGTTTGTTTTATTAATTTGAGTTCGTAATTTTCTTTTACAAATTCGCATAAAGTTTTTAATTCTATTAGTGTTGAGCAATACCAACTTTTAATGAAATAGTTGTTTTTCATGACGCCTAACGGTAATTTTGCTGTTGTAAAATCTGTCTTATCAAGTTGATGAAAAGCCTCTATATTGCCAATAGAAATCGCCTTGTACCCCAAAAATCTTAAAATTTTTTCTTCGTTTGCTTGGGGAACGAAAAAATAGGAATTTTCTGGGGAAATATCTTTTAGAATGTCGTTTAATCTGCCGTAATCATCGATTGCGCTTCTATTATCAAACATATAATCTCGATAAAATCCCTTAAATAGACAGGGTCGATAATCATTAAAATACCAATAGGCACATAGGGATAAGAAAATTGTGATTAGCAGCGTGGTTTTGAAGGGATACTGTTTTTTTGTAAATTGAGTAATTTTTTCAGCCACAAAATTTAAACCGAACCCGGCGAAAATGACAACCAATCCATAGGTGGGAATGGCATACCTCGTTTCGTAAAAAGCACAATCTGCCATATAGAGAAAGGATATAGAAAAGAAAACTAACAGCAAAAAGATTGATTCTTTGGGGTATTTTTTAAAACTGAAAATAATACCAACTAAAATCAAAATAGAAATAAAGGTAAAAGATCGAAATGTCCAAAATTTAACAAAATTTGGCACATCGTAAATAAAATAATTTATTGAGAATCGATCGTTAGCTAAAAATTTTAATACCGGATCCAGGTATTTTGTCAAAGGCAGATTATAAGAATTATAAGAGTGCGCTTCGCCGTTATAAAAAATTTGTGAAGGAGCGCCGCACCAGCCGTTCTTAAACCCCTCTTTTAATTGCGCATTTTTAATAAAATAAGGGATAGAAAATATAAGAAAAATGACCATAAGACCCAAGAGTATGGGGATAGAAATTTTTTTATATTCCTTGAATAGAAAAAAACAAATACCGAAAGGAATTATTAAAATAAAATACTCCGGTTTTATTTGAGATGTTAAGGCAAGCAGGAGAAGAGACAGAGCCAGAAGGCTTGTTTTGTGGTGCTGAAAGTATAAAATAGTAGTAAGCAAGAAGGAGAGCAAGAAGAAAGTTGCCACAGCAGGAAAACCCATTTGAAGAGATGTAAAGACAAACACAAGGGGCGTGAAAGCATAGATAGAAGAGGACAATAGACCAACTTTATCATTTTTAAAAACAGCCTGGGACAGGGCAAAAACGAGAAGAATCGATAGGGTTCCAAAGACAAAAGTCATAATAGAAGCCACAAGCGGATTAAATCCAAACAATTGGAAACCGAAAGACAGCAAGAGGGGGTAAAATAAGCCATAACGAAGATGAGTAAATATTTGCTTTCCTAAGACTAACTCCTTCGCTTGTTCTAATATTTCCCACTCTTGGTCTGAAGGAATAAATGATTTAAAATTAAATCCTGCAAAAGCAGATAGCAACGAGAAAGTTATTATTAGGAGAAGAAGAAGTGCGCCGCTATGCCAAGAAATGTTTTTGAATAAATCAAAGAAAATTCTCCGATTAAGCCATAATAAGAAAAGCGTTAACAAAGATGCCGCTGTTATCAGAATAGATGAGATTATTTGAATGGTTTGTGCCGAGTTCAACAAAATAAAAAATGACATATTCTATTATTTTAGAATTTTATCCTTTCTATGGCAATGAAACAACTGAAAGATAAAAAACAAACAGAAGCGCTGGAAGATCATTAAAATTTTTGATTAGAAAGTCGATAATTCAAATTAAATAAATATTTTAATTATGGAAGAACAAAACAACAATATTTTAGAAAGAGAATATATTATAACTTATAAAAGTGAAGAACATTTTGAGGTTTTAGGATGGGTTAGGGCAAAATCATTAGAAGAAGCCAAGAAGGCGGCCCAAGTTCAGCTTTTAACAGAAGCTAAGTGTTATAATGTGGCAGAGGCAGAAATCACAGAATGGGGAGAAAATAGTGTCGTATCGTTTAATATTTAGGATACCGACATGGTTGCATTCGTGCTCGGAATAAATGTGATAATAATTTAGGCATTAGAAAATATTAATATGGTTGATGTTTGCGTTTGGAATAAATGCAATAATAATTGCATAATGTGCACTAATCCAACAGACTTTCAGGGCAGTTGGGATACAAAGAATTACACTTATGAAAAAATCACGGAAAGAGTGAATGGATTTAGGGAATGTTTGAGAACTACAAAAGAAAACATTAATATTACTGGTGGCGAACCAACTATCAACCCTGATTTTTTAAAACTTTTGAAGTGGTTTAGAGATAATTTTCCTCAGAATAGAATTGTAATTGCAACCAATGTAAGGCGGTTTTATTATCCTTCTTTTGCTCAAGAGGCCTTAAAAATAAACAATGTAACTTGGGAAGTATCGTTTCATGGATGGAATAAAAAAAGTTGCGAGGCTATTGCCCTTACTCCAAAAATTTTTGATCAAACCGTGGGAGGAATTTATAATCTTTTAAAATATAGAAACGATTCTCACGACATAGAGTTAAGAGTGGTTATTATCAAACAAAATTATCAATCTCTTGATAAAAATTTAAATTTTATTTATAAACACTTTCCCAGTGTGAATAGGATAGTTCTGATTTTTCCAGAACCAGAAGGAAAGTGTGAAAAAGATTTTAAATCTGTTGGAGTTACTTATGGAGAAGTAATAAACATTCTAGAAAAAGAAACAAAAAAATGGGCGGGAAAATTTAACGAACTTCGACTTTATCATTTTCCCTTATGTACATTAAATTGTTCTTTATGGAAGTATGTTTGGCGAACACTTTCTCCAAAAGAAGTTTCTTTTTTACCGACATGTCAAAAGTGCCTATATAAAAAATATTGTCTTGGTATCCATAAAGGATATTTGAAAGTAGTTGGGGGAAAAGAATTCCGTCCCATCAAAAAAAGGATAAAGTTAAAATTAGATGAAAAAAATTATTTTCATCCTATTTTAGGCCTATCTGAAATAGATCAAAAATAATATGAATCTAAATTTTATAGATTATTTATTTTTGATCCCCCTTTTCGCAATTGGCTTAACCTGTAGCTACACAGATATTAAATACGGGAAGATCTTCAATAAAGTTATTATGGCGGGTATTTTATACGCACTTTTTCTCTATTTAACGCTTTTTTTCAACAACCTTTTTTTTCTTCATAACAAAAACAATTTTTATTATCTTTTGGAGACAGTTCTTAATGGCTCAATTTCTCTCATCGTTGGTTATTTAATTTGGTATTTTAAGCTATGGTCAGCTGGCGATGCAAAGCTTTTCACCGTTTATTCTCTTTTAGTGCCCTTAAATTTTTATTCAAAAAACCATGTTCTTTATTTTCCCTCCCTTATTCTTTTGATAAATTTATTTATTCCTCTTTTTTTAGTGTTGATGTTTGATGCGCTCTTGGCACTGATAAAAGAGGCTCCTGGGTTAAAACAAAAATTAAAAGAATTTAGAAATTTTGATTTTAAGGTTGTTTTTAAGAAATTAAAGCCCCTAAGCAATGAATTCTTTTCGATGTTTTTAAGCTATGTTTTTATGTTTATACTATTTCAACTACTAACTAATTTTTTTAAAAAATTTCCTGGGCAACAAATTTTCTCTAATCGATTTTTTCTTTTTTTTCTTTTACTTTTAATAATAAATCGCTTTATGTCCATTAAGAAGAAGAAAAAATGGGTAAATTTTTTTGTTAATGGAGTTTCGGTGATATATTGTAGCTCCCTTCTTTTTTTAAAAAAGATCGGAACCCTTAATAATATATTAAGAACAGCCCTAATCTTTATGGTTTTTATGGGTTTTATCCGATATATTTTAGATTCTTATATCAAGAAAAAAGAGATTGAAAGAGTGATGGTTAAAGATTTTAAAAAGGGAATGATTATTCTTCCGGATGAAGTCGCTTCTCTATTGGATAGATTAAAAACAGAAGAGGAAAAAGAAAGCTTTAGCTGGATTGATGGCGGTGGCCTAAATAGTAATCAAGTAAAAATTATTAAAAATTTATTTAGCAATGAACCTCAATCTAGTATCAGAGTTTATAAAACTTTTTCTTTTGCCCCCTTCATGCTTTTAGCCGCTATTCTTTTGATTTTTACGCAAAATTCTTTTCTCGTTACCATTGACACATTTTTAAAAGTGCTGTTAAAATGAAATAATGGTTAGAATGAATTTTAGTTTAATTAATTTGTTAAAATAAATCGGTTTTTATTGAAAACAAAAAAACAAATTCATGAAAAAAATATTATCCATAGTAATCCCAATTATAGTCATCGCAATTTTAGCGGGTATTTTTGCTGTTTTGCTTAAATTTGATTTTCAAAAGTATGTTCCAACGACCACTACCCCAGAGTCTCCTGAATCAAAGTCCGCTGAGCCAGTGTTACGCGCGGAATATCCAGCAAATCTAATTGAAGGCAAAATAGTTGAAATTAATAAAAAAGGAGCTAAAACAGAACTTACTGTTGAGGCTAATATAGCCAAAATTTTTTTTAACCCGCCCTTTGACACTAAAATAATAACTGTTTCAGCAGACGAAGAAACAAAGTTATTTATTTATGATATGGGGAAAGAGAAAGAAACCCCAACAACCATGGCAAGCTTTGAGATAAACGACCAAGTTATAATGGCCGTAGCTGAATCCAACAGAGACATTATAACCGGGAGTCTTTATAATGCCACGAAAATAAATAAAATGGTGTTGGCAGAGCAAGAGGAAACGATTAAACCTGAGCAATCGCAATTAGGATTGGCCTTAATTTTTTAAAATAATAACTCAAAAAAATTAACTCTTTAGCGAAAACACCCCCAACTTCTCGATATTCTTTATGTATTCGAGATTTTTTTATTTTCGTAAGAAAAGAGTTATAATAGAATAATCCCTGAAAAAGCTTATTGATTTTGGGCAATGCGATGAAGAGTCGCAAGATTCAGCCCAATTCGGATTAGTTGGCCAATCAGATATTCTGGGGAAAGTTATTAAATAATTAAAATAATTTAATGAAAAAAGCGTTTTTTCTTCCTCTATTTTTAATAATCATTGGTCTTCTGATACATGGAGGAATTGCTCAATCAGGAGCTAGCCATAATGTTAGAGGCTGGGCTTGGTCTGAGAATATTGGCTGGATTAGCTTTAATAATATCGGTGGAGGAGGGGCAATAGATTATGGCGTTAATATTGATGCAGCCGGGAATTTTTCTGGTTATGCCTGGTCTGAAAATATCGGTTGGATTAGTTTTAATCAATCTGATTTGACTGGCTGTCCACAATCGCCCTGTTCGGCAACATTAAATATTGAAACTGGAGCTGTCTCTGGCTGGGCCAGAGCTTTGGCTAATAGCTCCGCCTGGGACGGCTGGATAGGGCTTAATGGTACTAATTATGGCTTGACGGTCAGTAAAACAACCGGTGAATTTTCCGGCTGGGCCTGGGGATCTGATGTAGTTGGGTGGATCAGCTTTAACTGTAATAATTCAGGCAAGCCCAACACTTGCTCAACTTTTGAATACAAAACAACAACAACATTTGCTTTTAACGCTATTCCAGTTGCCGGTTTTTCCTGCGACAATTCAGGCTGCAGCGGTTCAGAATGTAACGTGACTAATTGGATAGCTTATCGTCCGATTGCCAACCCAACGCCATGTATTTATAAAATTAACAACGATTCTACTGACGGAGACGGTTTGGAAGATATTGTTAAATCAGAGTGGTATATGAAAGAGCAGGGACAGCCAGACGGATCTTACGTTTTAAAATTGAGCTGTGACGAAGTTTGCGATTATACTTTGCAAAACATGACTGCCGCTAATTATGTTATTAAACTGTATGTTGAAGATAGTGAAGAAGAGTCAAGCTCTATAACCCATTCTCTTGTTTTGAGAGAAGAGGTCAATGCTGGATTTATGTGCTCGCTGGACAATATTACCTGGCAAAGCTGCGGTTCTTTTGTTGCCAGTGAAAACGAACTGGTCTATTTTAAAGATGACCCGACATTGTCTGAGCACTCTGATCCATCTGGCGGAGCAGCCAGTATTAGTAGTCGTATTTGGACTAAAAGCGGTACGCAGTTTGGTACTGGGACCAATCCATCAACCACTATCGCTCAAAACGAAAAAACTATTCGCCTAACTGTTGTTGATAGCAATAATCGCACTGATTATGTTGAGCATTTGCTATCAATTCAAATGAATTTGCCTGATTGGCAAGAAATACCTCCATTCTAGATAGTTTTGACAATTTAGTGGAAAACTGATATTATGATGGCATAGAAAAATTAACCAATTAGATTTGGATAATAGATTAGTAATTTGTCTTAAATTATGTTCAAAATCCAATTTCTAGCCTTAACACATGAATCAATTTACTCCTCTAACAATAGGAATATTTTGCCTATCAGCGGGTTCAATTTTAGGTTACTATGCTCGCCAGTCAATTGCTCTAAAAAGAGCTGGAACTATTGAGCAAAAGCTTCAACAGAAAGTTGTTGAAACCAAAAAGCAATCTGAACAAATTTTAGAAGAAGCCAAGCAATCGGCTTTTCAGGTTAAAGAAAAAGCTAAAAACGAAGCCGATCAAAGGCGCTATGAAGTAGTCAAAGTCGAAAGACTTTTACTGCAAAGAGAACACAACTTAGATCAAAAGATCTCTGATTTTGATTTAGACAAAAAGGATTTTTTGGTAAAAGTCCAAAAGTTAAAAGATTTAAAAGAGAATTTATCAGAATTAGAAAACAAAGCCACTGAAGAGTTGGGAAGAGTTGCTCAACTTTCTAAAGACGATGCTAAAAATGAATTATTCAAGAGACTGGAGACAGAAAACCAGAAAGATATTTTAGAAAGAATGCAAAGATTAGAAAGAGAAGGCCAGGAAAAATTTGAAAAAAGAGCTAAAGAAATATTGGCCATGGTAATTCAGAGATGTGCCCTTAATCAAGCCCAAGAGATTACCACCTCAACCATTTCTTTGCCATCAGAAGACATTAAAGGCAGGATTATTGGCAAGGAAGGAAGAAACATCAGAACATTAGAAAGATTAACCGGAGTCGAAGTCATTATTGATGAAACTCCGGAGATGTTAGTCATTTCCAGTTTTGATCCGATTAGGCGCCAGATTGCCAAAATGACTTTGGAAAAATTGATGGCTGACGGCCGAATCCAGCCAGCTCGCATAGAAAAAGAAGTAGAAAAATCTCAAGAAGAAATAGCAGGCCAAATTAAAGAAGCAGGAGAAGCTGCTTGCTATGATACCGGAGTTTTAAGCCTCGATCCTAAATTAACCAACCTTTTGGGCCGATTGCGCTTTAGAACCAGTTATGGTCAAAATGTTTTGCTTCATTCAATTGAGGTTTCTCATTTAGCTTCATCTTTAGCTGCTGAATTGGGAGCATCCACTGTTATTTGTAAAAAAGCCGGATTGCTGCATGATATTGGCAAGGCAGTTGACCATCAGATAGAAGGATCTCACGTAGATATCGGAATCAAGATTTTGGAAAAATTCGGAGGTGAAAAAGAAGTTATTGACGCCATGAAATCTCATCATGAAGAATATCCCTTTGAAACAATTGAATCAGTGATAGTTCAGGTAGCTGACCAGATTTCTGGAGCCAGGCCAGGGGCCAGAAAAGACAATTTGGAAAATTATTTAAAGAGATTGTCTGAGTTGGAAGATATTGCCAATTCTTTCCAAGGAATAGATAAAAGTTATGCTATTCAAGCTGGCCGAGAAGTGAGGGTTTTTGTCAAACCCGAAGAAGTTGACGACCTGACTGCCAAGAAATTAGCTCGAGATATTGCTAAAAGAATTCAAGAAGATTTGAATTTCCCAGGTGAAATTAAAGTTACGGTTATTCGAGAATCAAGAGTGGTGGAATACGCCAGATAAATTTAATTAAACTACAAAGCGGCTCATTTCAGAGCCGCTTTTTGTTTGAGCGGGTAACGGGAGTCGAACCCGTGTCACGACTTTGGAAAAGTCGGGTAATGCCGTTATACGATACCCGCGCATTTTGTCGGGGTATCCAGATTTGAACTGGAATTAAATCCTCCCAAAGGACTCGTGCTAGCCATTACACTATACCCCGTTAATATCAATAAAATATCATTTTTTTGCGTTAGCGTCAATTTAATGGTGATGGTATAATATAGAATTGACTAGAGAACAAAAATTATCTACAATAATTCTACTTGTCCTCGTAGCTCAATTGGATAGAGCAACTCCCCTCTAAGGAGTAGGTTGTGCGTCCAACTCGCACCGAGGACACCATTTTGATGGTGGCTATGGTGTAGTGGTAACACAACTCCCTGTGGAGGAGTCATCGCCGGTTCGAGCCCGGCTAGCCACCCAATCTGCTTATCTGCCATAACAAAACAATGAACAAGGTACCCGAAAAAGAGTTAACAAAAATACAAAATGTAGAGTTTGCCATTAGCAAAAATTTATTTGCTATTTGTTTTGCCATAACTATTATAGTAATGGGTATGTCAATAGTGGGATTTTTCAGCAAAGGAGAATTTCCTCCGCCTGGAATAAATATTTTCTACATCGGCATTCTATTTCTCTATTCTGTTCATAAAGAAATGTTAAGGTGGTTGGAGGAAAAGAGAGTGGAAAGAAAAGGAGAATGGTTTGTTTATTCCTGGATTATTTTAACAGTTGCCCTGTATCTTATTAATTTTTTGACCAAGAATCGTTTTTGCAATGCTGAAAATGGAAACTCCCTTGAATCTCTTAGAGAAATTACTCTTACTTCTCTAGAAGTTTGCGCTATTTTTATTCTTACTCGGCTGTCCAAAGCAATAAAAATTATTTTAGAGAAAAAAAGATAAAACAAAAACAGCCAATCTGGCTGTTTTTTGTTAAATTATTCTCTTTCTTGCAGCTTCGTTCTTGTCAGCATTTCTTGGCCATCTCTTAAAACCTTTAATTCAACTTCTTGGCTAACTCCTGATTTTTGTAAAATTTCAGTTAAAGAATTTTTTTCAGTAATTTTTTCCCCATTGCATTCCAAGACAATATCGTATTCTTGAAGTCCAGCTTTTTGGGCTGATGAACCGTCGGCAATGGCCGGTTCTCCAAACGTTTCTCTGACAATCAATGCGCCATAATTAACTGGCAGTTTGTTGTTTTGAGCCACTTCTTCATTTAAAATAATATATCTTACTCCCAGAAAAGGTCTTCTTAATTTGCCATATTTTTTCACTTCCTCTAGGTCTTTTTTGGCATAATTAATGGGTATGGCAAAGCCAATATTTTGAGCTCCCATAACCGTGGCGGTATTAATTCCTATAACCCTGCCCCTTAAATCAATCAGGGGGCCTCCTGAGTTGCCAGGATTGATAGCAGCGTCGGTTTGTATCAAACCTCTTAATCTGGATGCTTCTTGGTTAAATTCGCTGTAGGCTGTAATAAAGCGGCTGAGGCCAGAAATTACGCCAGTGCTTACTGTATCATGAAATTCACCCAAGGCATTCCCTACGGCAATAACCGATTGCCCTAAATTGATTTTATTAGAATCGCCCAATTTGAGATAAGGAAAATCTCGGCCATTGATTTTTAAAATGGCAATGTCGGTAATGGGATCGCGAGCCAATACTCGGGCTGGATATTTTTCTTTGGGACCAATCACAACAGTATAATCAGCTTCTCTGTCACCAACCACATGATTGCAAGTTAAAACAAAACCATTAGATGAGATTAAAAAACCCGATCCACCTCCTATTTTTGTTTTTTCCTGTTCTTCTTTGCTTTTAGGGGCTGGTCCAGCTGGAAGGAAATAGAAACCACTCATTTTAGTCAAATCCCTAGTGACAACGACAGTTATTACTGCTGGGCAGGCGTTTTTAACTATTTTTATAATTTGGGAATCAGATTTCATGTAATTTACTAATTAATAATTCATTTTATCATTAATGATTATTGCCAACAAGATAATAAAATGCTAATTTTAAACCATATTAAGGTCTAAAAAAACATTGCCCCTGTAGTTCAACGGATAGAACAAGAGACTCCTAAGCTCTAAATCTAGGTTCAATTCCTAGTAGGGGCACGGATAAGGGCCCATAGCTCAATTGGTAGTAGCGTTTGCATGGCATGCAAAAGGTCGGGGGTTCGAGTCCCCCTGGGTCCACATCAAAAAATATGGCAGAAAAAAAGATAGCAGTCATTGGTGTTGGCGGCAGAACCGGAACAATGTTTGCCCAAGAATTATCAAGCGCAGCTGAGGTTTTGGGCATTGCCAAAGATACCGACAAAAGAGTGATGGTAAAAAGAGATGGGAAATCTTTTCCTCTGGATTGTCAGATAATTTCAGATACTGATTGGTTATCAAATGGTATTTTTCCAGACATTATTTTTTTAACCACCAAAAATCCAGTTGCTCCAGCACTTAGATATTATTATCAGAAATGTAAAGAACAGAATGTTTTTCCCGATCTAGTTCTTTCCCAAAACGGCATTTGTGCCAGCCAAGAGGCCATTAATGCTTTAAAAGAAATTCTAGGACCTGATTTAAATAAAATTAAAATAATCAGAATGAGTCTTTTTAATCCGATTGATAGGCAGGAAAACGAAGACATTATTGAGATTAATTATTCTTTGCCGATTAGGATTAGTTTTGGAGTGGTTTGGGGAACTGGAAATTTTCGCGATTTATTTAAAAAAGCTGGATTCGAATTTAGCGAGTTTTCTCAAAAAAACATAAAGAACATGGAGCTCTCCAAATTATTTTTTAACTTAATCGGCATTGCGTCAGCCAGCCGAAATCTTTCCATTAAAGAGGGATTTGAAAATAAAGAATCATTTGAAGAAGAAGTCGGAGCTTTGAAAGAATATATAAAAGCAGTAAAATCATCTGGTAATCAATTTGTTAATTTTCCGAAATATCCAGTGAAACTATTAACTTGGCTCATGGCTAATTTACCAGTTAGAATGCTTTATCCTTTCAGAAGAATTTTTGCCAAAATGGTTTCCAGCGGCAGAGAGGGCAAGCCTAAAGATTTAAGTGAAATTAATTATTATAATGGAGCAGTAGTTGATTTGGGAGAAAAAAGTGGAATAATGGTACCAATTAATAAAAAAATAGTCGCCAGGACATTAAAAACAATTTAAATAGAATATGAATATTATTTTGTTATCAATTTTTGCTTATTTATTGGGTTCAATATCCTTCGGTTTTTTAATCGGCAAGGCGCATAAAGTTGATATTAGAACCATTGGTTCAAAATCAACTACCTCTACCAATCTTTCCAGGGCATTGGGTTGGAGATGGGGAGTTGTTTCAGCCTTGGGTGATTTTTTAAAAGGAGTCATTCCCGTATTATTGGCTCAACAATATTTAACTGGCTATGAACTTGTTTTGGTTTCGCTTTTGCCAATGATCGGCCATATCTTTCCGATATATCTGGGTTTTAAGGGCGGTAAGGGTGCAGCTACTTTTTTCGGCGCCACAATTACATTAATCGGCCCCAAATTTTTCTTGCTGTCTTTTCTGATATGGATTATTGCCTTAGCCATAGTCAGAGTGGCTAGTTTAACTAATTTAATCTTTGTTTGGTCGCTAGCTATTCTGCTTTTCTTTAATTTTCCATTTTATTATTTTGTTTACGGATTGTTGGGAGCATTGATTATGACTTGGGCAATGAGAGAAAACGTTAAAAGATTGATGGCGGGCACAGAGCCTAAGGTTAGTTTTAAATGGTAGAATCAGGAGGCGTGCGAGAGCTGGTTGAATCGGACAGTCTCGAAAACTGTTGTGGTCTTTTGGCCACCGAAGGTTCGAATCCTTCCGCCTCCGCTTTGATCAATTTATTATTTATGTTTATATTTTGATATGTTCAATTTTTTTAAAAATAAAAAAGAACCGCAAGACATCAAAGAAGTATTGAATGGGCTTAAAAAAACACAAGAACAACTGGAAATTTTATCTCAGAAGCTTGCTGATTTGCAAAAAAAGAGTAAGCTTTCTGTTCAAAGGGTTGGCATGGTTAGATTTAATCCCTTTAATGAAGTGGGAAGCAATCAAAGCTTTTCTTTAGCTTTATTAGACGACAATAATGATGGCTTGGTGATTACCAGCTTATATACCAGGCAAGAAAACCGGATTTACGGTAAGCCAATTAAAGCTGGAAACTCTGAATACACTTTATCAAACGAAGAAAAACAGGCCATTGAAAAAGCCATTAAACAAAATGACAGCAAACAAACAAAAAACTAAACAGAGGCCGCCAGTAGTTGTTGTCTTGGGCCATATTGATCATGGCAAGACTTCGATTTTGGATTATATTAGAAAAACCCACATTCAAGAAAAAGAAACGGGCGGAATCACTCAGCATATCGGCGCTTATCAAATTGAAAAAGATGGCAAAAAGATAACCTTTATTGACACTCCAGGTCACGAAGCTTTTTCAGCCATCCGCTCAAGAGGAGCCAAAGTAGCTGATATTGCTGTTTTGGTTATTGATGCTGCTGAGGGAGTTAAAGCTCAAACCAAAGAAGCAATTTTACATATTAAAAGCACTTCTCTTCCCTTTATTGTTGCTCTTAATAAAATTGATAAGTTTGGCGCTGATCCCCAAAGAGTCAAACAAGAACTATTGAAAGAAGAGATTGTTGTTGAAGATTTAGGCGGCAATGTCCCAGCTATTGCTGTTTCGGCTAAAACCGGCCAAGGCATTGCCGAACTTTTAGATTTAATTCTTTTGGTCGCTGAAATGGAAAAATTGGAAGCTGATTTTTCTGTTTTGGCTGTTGGTACGGTTATTGAATCATTTTTAGACAGCCAAAGAGGACCAATAGCCACCGTTATTGTCAGCGAAGGCATTTTTAAGAAAGGCGATATTGCGGCCACGCCTTCAGTAATTGGCAAAATTAAAAAATTAGAAGATTTCCAAGGTAAAGAATTATTACAAGCTGAGCCTGCCTCTCCAATAGTTGTTCTGGGGTTAGAGCAAGATCCTAAAATCGGTGAAAATATAAGAGTTTTTTTAGATCAGGAATCAGCTAAAAGTCAGATTAAAAAAATAGAAGAAAAGAAAATTACTGAAATTAAAGAAAATACCCAAGACCAAAAAACTCTCCATTTGATTATCAAAGCCGATGTTAACGGCTCTCTGGAGGCGATTGAACAAATGCTGATGGTTATTCCCCAAGACAGGATTAATCTAAAAATACTTAAATCAGAAGTGGGAGAAATAAATGAAAGCGATTTAAAATTAGCCAAAGATTTCAGAGCCATGATAATTGGCTTTAGGATTAAAATCAATCAGACTGCCGCAATCTTTTTGGAAAGGGAAAAGATTAAAATAATTCAGGCTGATGTTATTTATGAATTAATTGAAGGAGTCAGAAATATGATGGAAAGGATGCTGGTACCCAAAGAAATAAGGACTGATTTGGGAAAAATTAAAGTTTTGGTTGTTTTTATGACTGATAAGAGCCGCCAGATTGTTGGTGGCAGAATTAATAGCGGAGAAGTAGAAAAAGGAGCCAGGCTGGAAGTTTACCGAAACGAAGAATTGGTTGGCAAGGGCAAAATAATTAATCTTCAAAGAAACAAAAAAGATATTCCCAAGCTTTCTAAAGGAGATGAATGCGGGATATTATATGAAGGAACTGGTCGGATTGAAAAGGGCGATGAAATAATTGTTTATAAAGAAGAGAGGCAAAAAGAAATATTATAACCCAAGAAAATGTCTCATAGAATTCTACGTCTTAATGAGTTGATTCAACAAGAGCTTAATCGAATTATCTTACGCGAAATTGAGTTTCCGGCCAATATTTTAGTGACACTGACGCGAGTGGAGGTGGTTAGCGATTTGTCCGAAGCTAAAGTCTATATCAGCTGCCTTCCCGATTCTTGGTGTCTCAAAGCCATTAAAATATTGAAAACAGATATTTTCGATATTCAACAGCAATTAAATCATAGATTGAATATAAGAATGGTGCCTAGAATAAGATTTGTTGAAGAAAAACAAACCAGAGAAGCAGGCAGAGTAGAAGAGCTTTTAGAAAAGATTAAGAGAAAATATTGAAAAAGATCTTAAAATAGTTAAAATACAAATTATTAAGGCCAGGTAGCCAAGCAGCTAAGGCAGCAGTCTGCAAAACTGCTATACATGGGTGCAATTCCCGTCCTGGCCTCAAAAAAAAGAAAGAATTTTGAAAATTAGCCCGGGTGGTGGAATGGTATACACGAAGGACTTAAAATCCTTTGACCTTTGGTCTTGAGGGTTCGAGTCCCTCCTCGGGCACAAGTAAAAACCCGCTTTCAAGCGGGTTTTGTAGTTATTGTTTTATTTAATTGTCTAAGACTTCAATATAGGTTTTTTTAACTCCGAAGTCAGTAGCTTCATCATGAGAAGGAAACCAGAGATCAATCTGATAAGGGCTTTTTAAATAATGCATCCTATCTTCAACAACAAAAATTTTATCTCCGTATAATTCTGGTATTTTCACTTTAGTATTAAATGGTAAGAGATTATTGGCTATTACACCGTCTTTTACTGTTTCTCCTGAGGCAGTGATAAAGGGAGTGTCATCGGTTTCCCAAACAGTGCTGGAATAAGCAGTAGCTATAACCTCCATTTTCTTGTTTTCTGACTGGCTGTTAGTCGGTAAAAGAGTGTTTTGTTCGGCCATAGACAGTTTATTTGTTAAATCTAAAGCATCAAGAGAGAATTCCTTTTGATCAGCCGTTTTTAACCCCAAAACAGGTGGAAAACTGATAAAAATACCCAAAATTATTAGTGTTATGATATAAAATTTTCTACTATTTTGGCTCATAGTGTAGTTGTATAACAAAACCCCTTTATCTCAGGGGTTGCTACATCATACTATATTTCCCAATATATGTCAATGGTTTTTGGAGCGGGAGACGGGATTTGAACCCGCGACCTTCTCGTTGGCAACGAGACGTTCTACCACTGAACTACACCCGCAATTTGGGTGCCGGGGAATGGAATCGGACCATCGGCCTTCTCTTTTTCAGAGAGACGCTACTACCACTGAGCTACCCCGGCAAATATATTCATTTTACAATCGAAATTACTGATTATCAACCTAGTGGACATTGAGGGATTCGAACCCCCGACCTTCGCGATGTAAGCGCGACGCGCTGACCAACTGCGCCAAATGTCCCTGCCTAGAAGTTAGTGCCCGAGGGGAGATTTGAACTCCCATAAGCTAATGCTCGCTACCACCTCAAGGTAGTGCGTCTACCAGTTCCGCCACCCGGGCCTTCTGCTGTTATTCGATTGCTTCTTTTTTGTCTTCTGGGCTCTTTGTTTCAGTAGGTTCTTCGGTTGGTTCTGGTTCTAGCGCAATCTGCTCAAAATCTATATTCTTTAATCTTCCTCTTTTGCCCCTAGCTTCTCTTAAATAATAGAGCTTGGCTCTTCTTACTTTACCCTTTTTAACGATTTCTATCTTTTCAATATTGGGAGAATGTATGGGAATGGTTTTTTCTACTCCAACTCCAGAAAGAATTTTTCTGATATCCATGGTTGATGATAATGATTTTCCGTGCTTAATAGCTAAAACTAAGCCCTCAAAGATCTGTATTCTTTCTTTGTCTTTTTCTTTAATCTTTTGATGAACCCTGACGGTATCACCCGGACGAACATCGGGTAATCCCTGCTTTAACTGCATTTTATTGAACTGTTCAATTTTTGTAATCATATTATTTAATGTTTTTTAAGATAATTTTTAATTCTTCTGGCAAATCAGAGTAAAACTCTTTTGTTTTACCATTTATTAGTTTTATTTTCAAATAGTTAGCGTGTAAAAATTGTCTTTTTAAGTCCTTGGGGCAAGGCTGGTTTTTGAATCCGTAGAGCTTGTCTCCAGCAATTGGATGGCCCAAATAGGCGAATTGGACTCTTAATTGATGTTTTCTACCTGTTTGCGGTTGGGCCTCAATTAAAGTGAAGTGCTCAAACTCTTTGATCACATTGTACTTAGTTATGGCTTCTTTCAAATTTTTTCTTTCTGCCCCTGGCTCCAAAGCCGAGAAGACTTTCTGTTTTTTTCTATCACTGCCTCCTCTGGCCAAAAGGGTCTTGATCTCTCCTTGTCCTGTTTTTAATTTACCGACTGCTAGCAAAATATATTTTTTTTCTATTTCCTTGTCTTTGAATTGCTTTTGTAAAAATTCTAAGGCTTTATCGTTTTTGGCAATTAATAGGATTCCAGAAGTGTCTTTGTCTAATCGATGGACTCTTTTGGGAAAATCGTCAGAAACAATTCCAGCTGGCTTATCTATTACCAACAAATCATCGTCTTGGTAAATAATTTTTAATTCTTCATTAATCATATTGGTGGGCGCTAGAGGAGTTGGACCTCTGACCTCTGCTATGTCAAAGCAGCGCGCTAACCACTGCGCCAAGCGCCCATGTTTAAATATTATATTACCCCAAAGAGCTAATCGCCCATATTTGTGGACGCACCTGGACTCGAACCAGGGACCCCGACTTTATAAGAGTCGTGCTCTAACCAACTGAGCTATGCGTCCCCAAAGACGTCCAGACTAAACTCGCCTGATTTTTACACTAATTGATTTTTCCTTCTTTGTCGAGGGTTTGACTAACTCCAACATTGGCCCACTCTTTTTTATCTCTTTTTTGCCGATCAGCTCTTCAAATTCTTTTCTTTCAATGGTTTCTTTTTCTATTAAAGCCTTGGCAACTTTATCTAACAGGTCTTTTTTCTGAATTAAAATCTTTTCAGCTTCTTTTTGAGCATCATTGATAAAATTGGCTACTTCTCTGTCTATCTCAGCAGCAACTTTTTCAGAATAATTCCTTTGCTCGGAAATTTCTCTACCCAAAAAAGCCAATTCTTCTTTTTCTCCAAAAGCAATTGGCCCCAAAGAAGACATTCCGTATTGCATAACCATTTTTCTGGCCAATTCAGTTGCTCTTTCTAAATCATTGGCCGCGCCAGTGGTTATTTCTTTAAATTTAATCTTTTCAGCTGAAAAACCAGCTAACAGGATTGTCATGTCATTTAAAAATTCTGATTTTGTTTTCATTCTCTTTTCTTCAGTCGGAACTTTCAGAGTATAGCCAGCAGCCATGCCTCTGGCCACAATAGATACTTTTCTGACTGGTTCTTCAGTGGGCATAAAAGAAGCGGCTAAAGCATGGCCAGCCTCATGAAAAGCAGCAATTTCTTTTTCTTTTTTTGATAAAATGTGGCTTTTTCTTTCTGGGCCCAATAAAACTTTTTCAATTGATTCCAAAAGATCTTCTTGGAAAACCTGAACCTTGTTTTTTCTAGCTGCCAATAGGGCTGCTTCATTAACAACATTAGCCAGATCTGCTCCAGAAAATCCAGGCGTACGTTCAGCCATTTCTCTTAAATTGACGTTTAAAGATAGGGGTTTGCCTTTGCAATGAATTTTAAGGATTTGTTCCCGATCTTCAATGTCAGGCAAATCCAAAACTATTTTTCTGTCAAAACGGCCTGGTCTTAAAAGGGCTGGATCTAAAACATCGGGTCTGTTTGTAGCGGCCATAACAATTCTGGTATCGTCTCTTTCAAAGCCATCCATTTCAACTAGAATCTGATTTAGAGTTTGTTCTCTTTCGTCATGGCCACCGCCAATACCAGCTCCTCTTGTTCTTCCCACAGCATCAAGTTCATCAATGAAAATTATTGATGTACCTGCTTTTTTAGCAGTAGCAAATAAGTCTCTTGCCCGAGAAGCGCCGACTCCAACAAAAAGCTCAACAAATTCTGAGCCAGATATGGAAAAGAAGGGCACGTTGCCCTCTCCGGCTACAGCTCTAGCCAGCATTGTTTTACCAACTCCGCTGGGTCCAACCAACAATACTCCTCTGGGAATGCGAGCTCCCATTTTAAGATACTTTTTAGGGTTTTTTAAAAAATCCACAATTTCTTGCAATTCTTCTTTGGCTTCTTTTAAACCAGCCACATCTTTAAAAGTAATTTTTTCTTTGGTTTGTCCGTCAGCTCCGAACAATCTGGCCTTGGCCTTGGTAAAATCAAAAGCCTGCATTGCTCCAGCCTTAGATTGCTTGAAAATGAACCAGAAAAAGAAACCAAACAATAATAACGGCCCTAGGATAGAAATTAAAGATAATAGTCCCAGCCAATTATTTTCTGTTGCCTGGGTTTCTACGCTCACTTTGCCCAATTGTTCTTTATCAACTCCATAATTGATTAAAGATTGAGAAAGGGATGTTTCGGTTTCTTTGCGCGATATAGCTTGAGTGTCATTTTGATAAGAAACCAAAAGATTGTCCCCGGAAATGACAATTTTTTTCACATCGCCTTGGTTAATTTTCTGGACCAAATCAGTAATAGACAAATTCTTTTCTGTCTCAAAGGGGGAGGAGAATAAGCTGAATATCCCGGAAATTACCAATAAAATGAGAAAAATTATTAAGAAATTTTTTATTAGAGCTTTCATTATTTTACCTGAAAAACAAGGTAATCATTATTCTGCCAAAGATAATGTAATTTTATGCTCTTTGGGGTCAACTGAAAGAATTTTAAACTTATGTTTTTCTCCTACCTTAAGTTTTTCTTTCATTTGTTCTTGGCTGCCCAGTTCAGAAACATGAATCAATCCTTGGATTTTTTCTTCTACTTTTATAAAAGCGCCAAAAGGATTTAATTTTAGCACCTCGCCAGAGATAACGGCTCCTTCTTTATATTCTTTATCAATGTCTTGCCAAGGATCATGCTTTAATGCTTTTAAGGACAGAAAGACCTTATTTTCGTTAATGTCAATGATTTTAGCTTCTATCTTTTCACCCATTTTAACAATTTTGGATGGGTCTTCAACAATAGCCCAATCTAATTCAGAGATATGGATGAGACCTTCTAGTTTTTCTTCTCCGAAATTAACAAAGACTCCAAAATCAGTAATGCCGGTCACGGTTGACGCAACAGTTTGGCCGACTTCATATTTCTTCAATACCTCTTTGACTTTTTCTGAATCTTTGGCTCTTTCGGAAAGAATCAATTTGTTGTCTCTGGCAGAAATATCGAAAATTTTAACAGTTAAATCTTTACCAACAAATTCCTGAAGGGCATTTAAGATCTTATTGGAATCTGCTCCTTCTACCCTAGGATAA